>Ga0207969_100037_pt1 | contig 95027 bp, 82 predicted proteins | sample LakWasMet25_LOW6_2_FD_183869 | JGI IMG/M metagenome (GOLD analysis project Ga0207969, IMG submission 183869) | Freshwater sediment methanotrophic microbial communities from Lake Washington under simulated oxygen tension - Sediment Metagenome... | ecosystem: Environmental > Aquatic > Freshwater >...
ACGCGCCCGCCCTCACTGTTGCCGCGCTCGCTCCGCACCGCGCTCGCTCCGTTCCCCCTGCAACCTTCGCGTCGCGCGAAGGTGGCCACCTGATGTTGCCTGGGGTCAGGCGCTGCACTCCGATGCAAAGGCCCCACGCCGTACCCCAGGCCACGAGATGTGTAGAAGCGATAGGGTTTTCAACCCGCGGACGCGGGGCGCTGCGACCGGACAACATCATCGGCCGCGTGAATCAGGCCCCGAAGCGGTAGCCCAACAACAACATCGCGAGGAGCTGCGTCGACGCGGCGGCGTCGGTCATCACCTCGGCCGAGAGCCCCATGCGCCACCGACGGCCGAAGCGCCGGTCGGCGGCGAAGCGGGCGCGGTGCATCCAGGTGGGGTACGTGCCGCGGAGGAAGAGCCAGCGGTCGAGCCCGTAGGAGACGTTGGCGTAGAGCCAGCGCCCGAACGGAACCTCCACCCCGACGGTTCCGCCGGAGCCCGACACCAGGTCACCGACGGACCATCGCGCGCGGGCGCTCACCCGGGAGCCCGCGCCGAGCAGGTCGTAGAGCACCGCGCCGAGCTCGGTGGTCGAGCCCCACAGCCCCGTGTCGTCGTCGCTGATCCGAAACGTGGAGTTGAGCCCCAGCTGCGGGCGGACCCTCGCCTCGACCAGCGCCCACGCGAAGCGCCGCATGGGGAGCGCGCTCTGGGACGGCCACCGCGTCACCAGGGACATCGGGGTCGGGCTCTGGTCCATGCCGCCAAGCGCCTCGGCGCGGAGCCGTCCCCCGAAGAAGCGCACGCGGCCCTGCGCCAGCGCTCGCGTCACCCTCGGACCGGAGCCCGGGGTGCTGTCGGCAAGGGCGTCGACCACCACCTCGGCGGAGGCCTCGAAGAGCCGGCCGTCGAGGCGACCGGAGAGCGATCCGAAGGCGCGGTCGACCCCGCCGCTCCAGCCGTCGACGACCCAGGTCGCGTCGAGGGTCAGCCGCAGTGCCCTCCCCGTCGACCACCGCCCCGACACCCCAGCGCGCGGGGCCGAGAGGCTGGGGCGGCCGTCGACCGCGTCGGGCCGCATTCCCGCGAAGAACGAGAGGCCGAGCTCGGGGAGCGGTCGCACCGTCACGCGCGCCCCGTCGACCAGCCCCGTCGCGGTGCCAGGGGCAGGGTTCACCCGGCCGAGGTCCAGCGCCCAGGTGCCGATGTCCCTCCCGGCGCGCAAAAGGTAGACGTCGAGCCTCGGGGTCGCGTGCTGGAAGGGAACGAACAGAAGCTCCGGCGAGCCCGCCAGCCTCAGGTCGAGGAGGTGGCTCCAGGTCCACCCCGCCCCGAAGTCGACCTCGAGCTGCGAGCTCAGTCCGATGTCGTGGTAGCCGCGCGAGGTGCCCGTCGGCGAGCCCGCGACCAGCAGCCGCAGCAGCAGCTCACCGCGTACCCGCCCCGCGGTCGGGGCGCGGCGCGATCCGTCCGGCGCCTCGCCTCGCGGCGTCGACTCCACCCTCGGCCACGGGGCCGTGTAGGCGGCGGCGTTCCACGGAGCCACCGGGGCGGGGGCCTCGCGGGCGGTGACCGCCTCGGCCGTCGTGGGCGCTGGCGCCGGGGGAAGCGTGAGGGAGCTCACCGTCGGAGAGAGCGTTGCTCCATCGCAGCGCAGCGAGGCCCGGTGCTCGGCCGCCGCCAGCACCACCCAGCGGGGGCAGCTCTCCCCTGGCGTCTCGACCGTCATCCCATCGCGCAGACCCTCCGCGCGGCCCCGCTCGACGAAGACCGTGCGCTGCGTCGACGCCCTCACGGCGACCCTCGACGGCTGGGCGAGCCCGGCCCCCGCGAAGCTCAGCGCCGAGAGCAGCGCCGCGGCCGCGGTCGACCGCGCCCTCACCGCCGACCCCCCGAGTGGCACCGGAGGCAGGTCGACGGACCGTAGGAGTACTCCCCCTCGCCGAGGTGGAAGATGTCCGTGCGGCCCGCGGTGTGCGCGTGGCAGTTGGTGCAGTCGATGGCGCGGGGGTCGTCTTCGCGCGCATGGCAGTCCGCGCAGTCGCCTCCGGCGTGCGGGGCGCGGTCGATGGGGTAGCTCGGGTGCGAGGCCACCGCGCGGCTCCAGCGCGTGGTGCCGTGGCAGGTGTAGCAGCCCCGGGGGAAGCCCCTCGCGGCGTGGTCGGGCTGTCGATCGTAGAGCACGGCGTGGCAGGTGTTGCAGTCCGTGCGAGCGACCTCCGCGGGGTGGTCGGCGCTGCCGCATCCCGCGAGGACCCGAGCGGCGAGAAGCGCGGCCGCGATGGAGCTGGGGCGCATCTCAGTCGGCCCTCCCGTTGGCGTGGCACATCCGGCAGGCGCGCGACTCGTAGGCGTAGTTGCGCACCCCCCGGTGATCGTCGTCGGTCTCGGCTCGCCCGTGGGCGTGGCAGTCGGTGCAGGTGAAGACGCGGATGTTGGTCGTGTCGGTGTGGCAGTTGTTGCAGGACAGGCCCGAGTGATCGCCCCGCAGCGGGAAGAACAGGTCGTGCTGAAACCTCGCGGGCAGCCACCCCGAGGGGTCGTGGCAGGCATCGCAAGAGCGGAGGTTGGGGAAGCCCGAGTGCTCGACCCGCGAGCGGCGCTGGTCGCCGTCGTGGCAGGCGACGCAGGCCGTCGGGGTGTTGGGGTAGCGCCCCTCGGTGTGGCAGCCCTGGCAGCTCACCGCGGCGTGACGCCCGAGCAGCGGCCACCACGCTCCGTGGTCGAAGAAGGCGGGGGACCATGCCAGGGGCGTGTGGCACTGGTCGCAGCCCGCGCGCAGGGGGCCCGTGTGCGGCGGGTGAGGTCGCCGCTGCGCCAGGGTCTCCTGGTGGCACCGGTCGCACTGCGCCACGGCGTCGCGGAAATCACCCTGCGTGGCGCGGGTGTGGCAGCGCGCGCAGTCCTGCACCGCGTGGGCGCCGACCAGCGGGAAGCGGGTGCGCTGATGGTCGACGAGCAAGGTGTCGGGGGTCCAGGTGCGCGGGCTGTGGCAGCGGGCGCAGTCTTCGCCGAGCTGACCCCGGTGGCGGTCGGTGTGGCACTGGCCGCAGCGGTTCATGGGGCCGAGCGCGTCGCGGCCCTGGTGGCACCCCGCGCAGGACACCCGATCGTGGGCGCCCGTCAGAGGGGCGCCGGTGATGGTGTGGTCGAAGCCCTGGGCGCGGGCGTCGCGGCGCATCGACCACGCCCCGGTGCCATGGCAGTCCGCGCAGACGCGGGTCGAGTCCGCGAGCCTGCGGGCCGAGCTCCCCTCGGTCGCGGTGCGCGCCCCGTGGGGGTCGGAGTGGCATCTCCCGCAGGCGGGAGGGGTGTCGAGGCGGTACACGACCACCGGATCGCCCGTAGGCCCGGGGGTCGGCTGGTGACACCGGCTGCAGGCGATCGCCGCGTGGCGACCGTCGAGGGCGAAGCGCGCGCTGGCGTGGTCGAAGCCCGCGGCCGGGGCGAAGCTGGAGCCCTGGTGGCAGCTCGCGCAGGAGCGAGGGGCGAACTGCCCGCGGTGGGCGTCGGCGTGGCAGGCCGAGCAGTCCCGGGGGGTGCCGGCGAAGCGCGTGGGGGCGCCGGGGCGCTCTGGGGCGTGGCAGCGGGCGCAGGGGGCGTCGTGCTGGCCCGTGAGGGCGAAGCCGGTGCGGGCGTGGGCCGCGACGTCGAAGGTCGAGGGCCGCCACGCCGACGGGGCGTGGCAGGAGGCGCAGGCGCTCACGGCCCGCCCCTCTCGCACGAACTGCCCCTGGTGAACGTCCTGGTGACAGCCGCTGCACGGGGGGCTGCCGCGGTCGAAGCCAGGGTCGGCGGTGGCGGTGGCGTGGCAGCTCGCGCAGGCCACGGCGCGGTGCGCCCCTTCGAGGGAGAAGCGGGTGCGCGCGTGGTCCTCGGCCTCGAAGCGGGCGCGGTGCCAGGTCGACTCGTCGTGGCAGGCCTCGCAGCGGCCCTGGTCGGGGCGGTCGCGGAGCTGCCCCGCGTGGGCGTCGCGGTGGCAGTCCTCGCAGCGGGCGTGAGCGATCCCCCGGAAGCGCCGCGACGACGACACCCGGGGCGAGTGGCAGCGCTCGCAGGCGACCTGCTGGTGGGCCCCTCGCAGCGGGAAGCCCGACCGGTCGTGGAAGCCACGGTTTCGCGCCTCGCCGGTCGCCCTCAGCCACGAAGACACCGAGTGGCAGCGCGCGCAGTCGCTGCCGAGGGACGGGGTGTGGCGGTCGCGGTGGCACGACGCGCACGAGGTGGAGGTCTCCCGGTCGAGGGCGGCACCGTGGCAGCGCGCGCAGTTCACCGACTGGTGACCCCCGGTGAGGGCGAAGGTCTGCGGGGCGTGCCGCGCGCGGTCCCACACCGATCGGCTCCAGGCCGTCTCGTTGTGGCAGGCGGTGCATGGGCCTGCGCTGTCCATGCGGTCGGAGTGGGGGTCGCGGTGGCAGTCGTCGCAGCGCGCGAAGGCGACGCCCCGGTAGCTCGCGGGGTGGCCAGGCGTCGCCCCGGCGTGGCACTGCGCGCAGGTCACCGTCGCGTGCGCCCCGCGCAGCGGGAAGCGCGCCCGGGCGTGGTCGAAGGCCTGCGACGCTCCAGACCAGTCGGCGGTGCTGTGGCACGTGCGGCAGTCGGCGCCGAGCGAGGGGCGGTGGGGGTCGTCGTGGCACGAGGCGCAGGCGCGCTGGAGGCCGAGGAAGCTGCGCGGCCGCTCGGCGACGGGCATCCGGGAGAGGATCGGGTCGCGCTGGTACCGGGGCTGATGACACTGGGCGCAGCGCAGCCGGGCGTGCGCCCCGTCGAGGCCCCACCCTGCGAGGCGCGCGTGGTCGAAGCGATCTCTCGCCCCTCCGGGCCAGCTCACCTGAGGAGCCGTGAGCCCGCGGTGCTCGGCGTGGCAGTCCTCGCAGGCCCGCCCTCGCACCCTGGCGTGGTAGCCCTGGCCCGCGCTCAGCCGAGCGCCGAGGCTCTGGTGACACTGGAGGCATCGCCCCTCGGCGATGCGGTCGCCCTGGTCATGGCAGCGGACGCACTGGTCGACTCCCTCCAAGGCGCGGTGAGCGCGCGATAGCGGCCCCGGGCTGATCTGCCCGAGCGCGGCGCCGCACCACGCTAGCAGCGCCAGCGCGAGGGCAAGGACCGCGCTGCGAGCGCCGGGCCTCATCGGAAGAACCCGTACCCGAGGTACACCGCCACGGCGACGTGAAGGGAGGTCGCGACGAGCATGAGCAGCGCGAGGTCGCGGTGCAGGGTGCGCCACGCCGAGGCCGCGCGCTGGAGCAGCCCGAGGGCTTCGATGCGCACCACGTTGTCGGCGAAGCGGTGGGCGATGGAGCGTGCCGCGCTCGCTCGCTCGGTCGACTCCGCGGCGAGGCTGCGGTCGACGGTGCTGAGCGCGTGGCGCACCCGGCGGCGGAGGCCGAAGGCCGCGGCGAGGGCGCGGAGGTCGTCGCGGAGCCCGCCGACGCGGGCGACCACCGAGCCGGACTGGGTGGCCGCGGCGTCGAGGACGTCGGCCGCGGTCGTCCCCGCGGGGCCGAGGGCCCGCAGCTCCATCGCGGCGCGGTCGACCTCCGCGGCGAGGTCTTGGAGCCCGCGCGCGGAGCCGTCCCGGGCGCGAGGGACCAGCCCGTAGAGGTACCGCCCCACGAGGCCCGAGAACACCACCACCAGCAGCGCCGCCGAGGCGACCGTGGCGGGCGCGCTACGCAGCGTGAAGGCGCTGTGGAGGAGCACCATCACCGGGCCCGCGACGCCAGACACGACGTGCCATCGCAGCCAGGCCCTCATCGAGCCGAAGCCGGCCTTCGCGGCGTAGCGACGGCGCACCAGGTAGCCCAGGTTCGACGCGATGAGCAGCAGCCCGATGGCCCCGAGCGGGTGCCCCAGCGTGCCCGAAGGGCGGAGCAGGGCGTGGAGGTGATCGCCTCGGCGAGAGAGCGTCGGGAGGAGGTAGTACCCCCACCCCTCGGACACGATCACTACGGCCGTCATTGCCGTGATGAGCGCGAGCAGCACCGAAGGCCATCGCCAGGAATGTCGGGTTACGGATTTCTCATTGCGAGCCATTCGCGCTATCTGCCGCAAGCCATCAGGAGGTGCGGAATGTGCTCCGAAACACCGCTGATATCGAGGACATTTCGGTCGTTGTGGCAATAACGAGAAACATGAAATGAGAGTTATTATCGCAGTGCACATTGGCCTCGCGCTGTTGATGGTCGCGGCGATGCTCTTCGATGCGTTGCGCAGGCGCCGCAAGGAGCTGCGCGCTCGGACCTCGCTGACGACGCTTCGGCATGTCGAGACGCCACCGACGCTGCACCCGGTGATCGACCCGACGCGGTGCATCGGGTCTGGGGCGTGCGTCGCGGCGTGTCCCGAGAAGAAGCCGCTGGTGATGCTGAACGGCAGGGCCTTCCTCGCCGACGCCACCGGGTGCATCGGGCACGGGGCCTGCGCCGCGGCGTGTCCCGAGCGGGCCATCTCGCTGGTGTTCGGGACGAGCCGCAGGGGGGTCGACCTGCCGATGGTGAGCCCCCGCTTCGAGTCGAGCGCGCCTGGGGTCTACGTGGTCGGCGAGCTGGGCGGCATGGGCCTCGTCGCGAACGCGGTACGGCAGGGCGTGCAGGCCATCGACGCGATCGCGTCGGAGCTCGACGGGGTGCGCTGCCCCGACGGGGTGGTGCCGGTGCTGGTGGTCGGGGCGGGTCCCGCGGGCATCGCCGCGGGGGTCGCGGCGAAGGCGAAGGGGCTGCGAGCGCGCATGGTCGAGCAGCAGGGCGACCTCGGGGGGACGGTGCGGAGCTACCCCCGGGCGAAGGTGGTGATGACCCACCCCGTCGAGCTCCCTGGCTACGGGCGGGTGAGGCTGCGGCGCACCACCAAGGAGGCGCTGATCGAGCTCTGGCGCTCGGTGCTGGACCACACCGGGGTCGAGCCCGAGTTCGGGGTGCGCGTCGACGGCATCGCTCGCGAGGGCGACCTGCTGCGCGTTGACACCGACCGCGGTCCGATACGGGCGATGAAGGTGGTGCTGGCGGTAGGCCGCCGAGGGCGCCCGAGGCGCATCGGGGTCGAGGGCGAACACCTCGCGGGGGTGCGCTACGCCCTCGACGACGCGGCGCTCCACAGTGGCAGGCGCTGCGTGGTGCTCGGCGGAGGGGACAGCGCGCTCGAGGCCGCCCTCGCGCTGAGCGCCCAGCCCGGCACCGTGGTGACCCTCGCTCACCGGGGCAACGCCTTCGCCCGCGCGAAGTCCGAGAACCGGGAGCGCGTCGAGGCCGCCGAGCGCCAGGGCTCGCTGCGGGTGCTCCTCGGCCGCAGCGTGTCCGCCCTCGACGGCGGGGCGATCACGCTACGAACGGCCGGGGGCGAGGCCGAGGCGGTCGCCGCCGACGAGGTGTTCGCGCTGCTCGGCAACGAGCTGCCGACCGAGCTGCTCGAGCGCTGCGGGGTGTCCGTTCGCACCTGGCGCGGAGAGGTCTACGCCCCCGCGATGCCCGAAGACTGAGCCTTCCGCTACGCCCCGTAGGTTCGACGCAGGTACGACACGATCTCCGCCGACTCGAACATCGCCGCGCCGGTGTTGGGGTCGACCAGGTAGGGCACCATCATCCTGCCGCTCAGCGCCTCGAAGGCCGCGCGCTTCGGCGAGCCCTTCGCCACGTTGTGGAGCACATACGGGATCTCCAGCTCGCAGAGCGCCTCCCTCGCGAGGCGGCAGTAGGGCGAGACCTCGAAGCTGTACAGCTCCAGCGGCCGGGCGGGCGCCTTCGAGGGCCTCGCGGCGCGCCCGTGGCCCGCGCGGAAGGCCGAGCCCAGCGCCGAGCTCAGCATGGTCAGCGGGCCCAGCGAGAGCGCCAGCGGGACCGTCCCGTCGCCGTAGGACTTCGCCAGGTAGCGGTTGATGTCGTCGCTCTCGTAGAGCGCCGCCCCCGTGTTGGGGTCGACCAGGTAGGGGAACATCGCCCTGCCGCCGAGCTCCTTCGCCCTCGGGCGGAAGCGGGTTCCGTCGCGGGGGCAGGGATAGACCATCGCGTCGAGGTCGAGCACCGAGAGCATCTCCCGCACCTTGCGGCAGAAGGGGCAGGCCTCGAACTCGTAGAGCTCGAGGAGCTTCTCGGGCCGGGGCCCCGTGTGCGCGACGGACCAGCCGTGGCCCAGGCGGGCGACGCCGACGAGGGAGGAGGTGGCGACATCGAGGGTGCGGTTCATGGCCCTCCGGGGAGTACCACCGGGCGCCCCCGTGTGGCTCATTCCCCGCGCCGTGTAGCGAGAATGATACTTCGGCGGACAGCGAGGAGACGGTAGTCTCCCCGCACCGGCGACGTGGCGAGGACAGCGCCAGACAGCGCCAGGAAAGGATCCTCGCTCCTCCCGATGACGCCCTGCCGACCGCCGCCTCCGCCCTTGCCCCAGCGCACCGAGCTCCTCGCCACGGGGGCGCCCTAGACGGTGCCGAAGCGCCGCTGGTGGATCGTGGTCGTGGGCGCGCTCGCCATCGCGGCGCTCGTGCTCGCCCTGCGCTATCGCACAACGACCCGGCAGCAAGGCGCCTCCACCGCCCGCGACGCCGCGGCCGCGAGGGACCGTCCCGTCCCGGTGCTGGTCGCCACCGTCGAGCGGCGGGACGTCCCTCTCTACCTGGAGGGCCTCGGCACCGTCGCCGCCTACAACACCGTCACCGTGCGCCCCAGGGTGGAGGGCCGCCTCGACGCCGTGCGCTACACCGAAGGGCAGACGGTGCGCCGCGGAGACCTCCTGGCGCAGATCGACCCCCGGCCCTTCGCCATCGCGCTCCGTCAGGCCGAGGCCGTCGTCGCTCGCGACCGGGCGCTGGTCGCCTCCAACCGCCGCACCCTCGAGCGCAGCCGCTCGCTGCTCGACCAGCGCTTCGCCGCGCAGGCCGACGTGGACGCCGCCCTCGGGGCCTTCGAGCAGTCGCAGGCCACCCTGCGCGCCGACGAGGCCCAGGCGGCCGCCGCCAGGCTCAACCTCGACTACGCGCGCATCACCTCGCCCATCGACGGGGTCACCGGGCTGCGGCAGGTCGACCCGGGCAACGTCGTCCGCCCCTCGGACGCCAACGGCATCGTGCTGGTGAGGCAGATCGACCCCATCGCGGTGATGTTCACCCTGCCGCAGGACGAGCTCCCCCGCATCGCGGCGGAGATGGCCCGCGGAGAGCTTCCCGTGGAGGTCTACAGCCGCGACGGCTCCACCCGGCTGGGCGTAGGGGCGCTCGCGGTGCTCGACAACCAGATCAACCAGGCGACGGCCACGCTGCGCCTCAAGGCCGTCTTCGCCAACCCGGCGAGGGCGCTCTGGCCCGACCAGTTCGTCAAGACGCGGCTGCTGCTCACCACCGTGCGAGGCGCGCTGGTGGTCCCCGCGGCGGCCGTGCAGCGAGGGCCGCAAGGCACCTTCGCGTACCTGGTCTCCGCCGACCAGAGGGTGGCCGTGCGGCCGGTGAGGGTCGAGCGCATCGAGGGCGAGCAGGCCCTCATCGCCGAGGGCCTCGGCGCTGGAGACCGGGTGGTCATCGAGGGCACGAGCCGGCTGCGCGCCGGAGCCAGGGTGCAGCCCCGAGAGGGCGGCGGCGGTCGCGGCGCCCCGAGGGCCTCGGCGCCGTGAGCAGCCTCTCCGAGCCCTTCATCCGGCGTCCGGTGGCCACCTCGCTGCTGATGGTGGCGCTGCTGCTGGTGGGGCTCGTGGCCTTCCGTCAGCTCCCGGTCGCCCCGCTGCCGCAGGTCGACTACCCCACCATCGTGGTGTCGACCTCGCTGCCCGGGGCCAGCGCGGAGACCATGGCCTCGTCGGTCACCGCGGCGCTCGAACGCCAGCTCGGGGCGATGCCCGGGCTCTCGCAGATGACGTCCATGAGCAGCTTCGGGACGTCGCAGATCACCCTGCAATTCAGCCTCGATCGCCCCATCGGCGCCGCCGAGCAGGACGTCCAGGCGGCGCTCAACGCGGCCTCCTCGCTGCTGCCCCGCACGCTCCCCTCGCCGCCCACCTACAGCCGGAGCAACCCCGCCGACACGCCGGTGCTCACCCTCTCGGTGTCGTCTCGCTCGCTCCCGCTCACCCAGGTCGACGACCAGGCCGACTCCATCCTCGCGCAGAAGATCTCCCAGGTGGTGGGCGTCGGGCTCGTCACCCTCAACGGCCGGCAGAAGCCCGCGGTGCGCGTCCAGGTCGACCCCGCGGCCCTCGCCGGCACCGACCTCACCCTCGAGGACGTGCGCGCCGCCCTCGCCGCCGCCAACGTGCACCAGCCCGCCGGGAGCATCGACGGCCCGAGGCAGAACTACACCCTCGCCACCAACGACCAGCTCACCTCCGCGGAGGGCTTCCGCTCCGTGGTGCTGGCCTGGCGCAACGGCGCGCCCGTACGGCTGCGCGAGGTCGCCAGCGTGGTCGACGCCGCGGAGAACGCCCAGCTCGCGGGGTGGGCCAACGGGCAGCGCGCGGTGATCCTCAGCGTGCAGCGCCAGCCCGGGGCCAACATCATCGAGGTCACCGACCGCATCAAGGAGCTGCTCCCCCGGCTGCGCGCCGCGCTCCCCCAGGGCGTGGAGGTGGCCATCGTGAGCGACCGCACGGAGACCATCCGCGCCTCGGTCGAGGACGTGGAGTTCACCCTGGTGCTCACCATCGGCCTGGTGGTGCTGGTGATCTTCCTCTTCCTCCGCAACGTGAGGGCGACGGTGATCCCCGGGGTGGCGGTGCCGCTCTCGCTGGTCGGCACCTTCGGGGTGATGTACGCGCTCGGCTACTCGCTCAACAACCTCTCGCTGATGGCGCTGACCATCTCCACGGGCTTCGTGGTCGACGACGCCATCGTGGTGACCGAGAACATCGCCCGCTACATCGAGGAGGGCGAAGACCCCTTCGAGGCCGCGCTCAAGGGAGCGAAGCAGATCGGCTTCACCATCGTGTCGCTCACCGTGTCGCTGGTGGCGGTGCTGATCCCGCTGCTCTTCATGGGCGGCATCATCGGGCGGCTGTTTCGCGAGTTCGCGGTGACGCTCGCCGCGGCCATAGGCGTCTCCGCGGTGCTCTCGCTCACGCTCACCCCCATGATGGCGGCCTGGCTGCTCAGGCCCGAACCTCCCCCCGAGCAGCGGGGTCGGCTCTACCAGGCCTCCGAGCGGGTCTGGGGCGCGACCATCGCGGCCTATGACCGCGGGCTGCACTGGGTGTTCTCGCACCAGCGCGCCACGCTGCTCAGCGCCGTCGCGACGCTGGGGCTCACGGCGCTGCTCGCGTTGGCGGCCCCCAAGGGCTTCTTCCCTCAGCAGGACACCGGGCTGATCGTGGGCGTGACCGAGGCGGCGCCGGACGCCTCCTTCGAGCGGATGAGCGAGCGCCAGCAGGCGGTGGCCGACGTGGTGAGGGTCGACCCCGACGTGGCCAGCGTGGTGTCCTTCATCGGCGCCGACGGGACCAACCCCAGCACCAACACCGGGCGGCTCTCCATCACCCTCAAGCCCCGGGGGGAGCGGGACGCCGACGCGGAGACCATCCTCGCGAGGCTCCAGCGCAGCCTCCAGCGCGTCGAGGGCATGAGCGTCTACCTCCAGGCCGTGCAGGACCTCCAGGTGGACACCCGCACCGCGCGCACCCAGTACCAGTACACGCTCGAAGACTCCGACCCCGACGAGCTCGCCGAGTGGGCCCCACGGCTCATGCGCGAGCTCCGCGGGCTGCGCGACCTCACCAGCGACCTGCAGGGCACCGGGCTCGCGCTGGCGGTGCACGTCGACCGCGACACGGCCTCCCGCATGGGCGTCACGGCGCAAAGCATCGACGACACCCTCTACGACGCCTTCGGGCAGCGGCAGGCCTCGCTGATCTTCACGCAGCTCAACCAGTACCGGGTGATCCTGGAGCTCGCCCCGGAGCACCAGCGGGACGCCAGGGCGCTGGAGCGGCTCTATGTGAGGGCGCAGGGCGGCGGGCTGGTAGCGCTCTCGGCCTTCTGCCGCTTCGAGCAGCGGCCGTCCCGGCTGGCGGTGATGCACCAGGGGCAGTTTCCCGTGGTCACCCTCTCCTTCAACCTTCGCCCCGGGACCTCCCTCGGAGAGGCCGTCGAGCTCATCGCCGCGGCCGAGCGTCGCATCGGCATGCCCCCTGGAATCCGCGCGCAATTCCAGGGCGCGGCGCAGGCCTTCCAGGAGTCGCTGGCGAGCCAGGGCGCGCTCATCGCCGCGGCCCTCATCGCTGTCTACATCGTGCTGGGCGTGCTCTACGAGAGCTTCATCCACCCGGTGACGATCCTCTCCACGCTGCCCTCCGCAGGGGTGGGCGCCTTCGCCGCGCTGCTTCTCACCGGCACCGAGTTCAGCGTCATCGCCCTCATCGGCGTGGTGCTGCTCATCGGCATCGTGAAGAAGAACGCCATCATGATGATCGACTTCGCGCTGGAGGCCGAGCGCGACGAGGGCCTCTCCCCCCAGGAGGCCATCCACCGGGCCTGCCTCTTGCGCTTCCGCCCCATCATGATGACCACCCTGGCCGCGCTGCTTGGCGCCCTTCCCCTGGCGCTGGGCCACGGCACCGGCTCGGAGCTTCGCCGCCCGCTGGGCATCGCCATCGTCGGCGGCCTGCTGGTGTCGCAGCTCCTCACGCTCTTCACCACGCCGGTGATCTACCTCTACATGGAGCGCGCCCGCGCCTGGGTGGCGAGCAGGCCCTGGCAGAGCCCGTGAGCCTCTCGTCGCCCTTCGTCCACCGCCCGGTCGCGACGGCGCTGCTGGCGCTGGCGGTGCTGCTCGGCGGGGCCGCGGCGTACACCCGCCTCCCGGTGGCGCCGCTGCCCAGGGTCGACTTCCCCACCCTCTCCGTGAGCGCCTCGCTCCCCGGGGCGAGCCCGGAGATCATGGCCTCCGCGGTCGCCACGCCCCTCGAACGCCGTCTCGGGCGCATCCCCGGCGTCGCCGAGATGACCTCCAGCAGCACGCTCGGATCGACCAGCGTCACGCTCCAGTTCGACCTCAGCCGCGACGTCGCCGACGCCTCCCGCGACGTGCAGGCCGCCATCAACGCCTCCCTCGGCGAGCTCCCTCCGGGGCTCCCCAGCCGGCCCTCCTTCCGCAACTTCAACCCCTCCGACGCGCCGGTGCTTATCGTCTCGCTCACCTCCGACGAGCTGCCGCTCCCTCAGCTCTTCGACCAGGCCAACACCGTGCTCGCGCAGCGCATCTCGCGCGTCGAGGGCGTCGGCCAGGTGATGGTGGGCGGAGGGCAGCAGCCCGCCGTGAGGGTGCAGGCCGACCCGGTGGCGCTCGCGGGCGTCGGGCTCTCGCTCGAGGACGTGCGCGCCGCCCTCGCTCGCTCCACCGTCGACCAGGCCACCGGATCGGTCGGCAACGCGTCGCAGCGGATGGCCATCGAGCCCGACGACCAGCTCCACGGCGCGGCGGCCTTTCGCCCGCTGGTGCTCTCCTGGCGGGACGGCGCCCCGGTGCGGCTGCGGGACGTCGCCCGGGTCATCGACGACGTGGAGAACAACCGCGCCGCCGCCTGGGCCAACGGCCGCCGCGCGGTGGTGCTCATCATCCGCAAGGAGCCAGGCGCCAACGTCATCGACGTCATCGCCCGCGTCAGGGCGCTGCTCCCCTCGCTGGCGGCGGCCATCTCGCCCTCCATCCGCGTCGACGTGGCGGTCGACCGGGCGAACACCATCCGGGCGTCGGTGCGCGAGGTCGAGCACTCGCTGCTCATCAGCGTGGCGCTGGTGGTGCTGGTGGTCTTCGCCTTCCTCCGCAGCGCCCGCGCGACGCTCATCCCCAGCGTGGCCGTGCCGCTCTCCCTGGTCGGAACCTTCGGGCTGATGCACGCGCTCGGCTACTCGCTCAACAACCTCACGCTGATGGCGCTCACCGTCTCCACGGGCTTCGTGGTCGACGACGCCATCGTGGTGACCGAGAACATCACCCGCTACATCGAGGAGGGAGACAGCCCCGTCGAGGCCGCGCTCAAGGGAGCGAAGCAGATCGGCTTCACCATCGTCTCCATCACCGTGTCGCTGCTGGCGGTTTTCATCCCCATCCTGCTGATGGGCGGCATCGTGGGCAGGCTCTTCAGGGAGTTCGCCGTCACCCTGAGCGTGGCCATCGCCCTCTCCGCGGTGGTCTCGCTCACCGTCACCCCGGCGATGTGCGCCCGGCTGCTCAAGCCCTCCTCGGAGCGCTCCCAGGGGCGGCTCTACCGGGCCTCCGAGCGCGCCTTCGAGCGGATGCTCGGGGCCTACGCCTGGAGCCTCGACCTGGTGCTGCGCTTCCGCAGGATCAGCCTGCTGGTCACCCTCGGCGCCGTCGCGCTCACGGCCTGGCTCGGCTGGATCATCCCCAAGGGGCTCTTCCCCCAGCAGGACACCGGCCAGCTCATGGGGGCCGCCGAGGCCCCGCAGGACGTGTCCTTCCTCACCACCCGCGACCGGCTTGAGCGCGTCTCCAGGGCCGTGCTCGTCGACCCCGACGTGCGCCACGCGGTGGCCTTCATCGGCGGCGGCTCCCGTGGGTCATCTGGGATGCTCTTCGTCGAGCTCAGGGAGAAGCCCGCGCGCGCCGCGAGCGCCGACGAGGTGATCGCCCGGCTGCGCCGCACCCTCGGCCGCGTCCAGGGGATCACCGTCTTCCTCCAGTCGGTGCAGGACGTCCGCATCGGGGGCAGGGCGTCGCGCACGCAGTTCCAGTACACCCTCGAAGACGCCGACCTCGACGAGCTGCGAACCTGGGCCCCGAGGCTTCTCTCCGCCCTGCGAGGGATGAGGGAACTCCGCGACGTGGCCACCGATCAGGAGAGCGCCGGGCTGGCGCTGGCCATCGAGGTCGACCGCGACACCGCGGCGCGCCTGGGCGTCTCGATGCAGGTCGTCGACGAGACCCTGGCCGACGCCTTCGCGCAGCGGCAGGTCGCCATTACCCACACGGAGCTCAACCACTACCGGGTGATCCTGGAGGCGCCCGCGTCGATGCAGCAGGGCCCCGAGTCCATCGAGCGGATCTACGTGCGGGGCTCCGGGGAGGCGCTGGTCCCGCTGGGGGCGATCGCCCGGGCGACGCCTGGCGTGCTGCCGCTCTCGGTCAACCACCAGGGGCAGTTTCCTGCGGTGACGCTGTCCTTCAACCTGGCTCCCGGGGTGTCGCTGGGTCAGGCCGTCGAGGCCATCGCCGCCGCCGAGCGCCGCATCGGCCTGCCCGCCGGGGTGAGGGCGAACTTCCGAGGCACCGCGCAGGCCTTCCAGGACTCGCTGAAGACCCAGCCGATGCTCATCCTGGCGGCGCTCATCGCGGTCTACCTGGTGCTCGGGATGCTCTACGAGAGCCTCATCCACCCGATCACGATCCTCTCCACGCTGCCCTCGGCGGGCGTGGGCGCGCTCGCGGCGCTGCTGCTCACCGACACCGAGTTCAGCGTCATCGCCCTGGTCGGCGTGGTGCTGCTCATCGGCATCGTGAAGAAGAACGCCATCATGATGATCGACTTCGCGCTGGAGGCCGAGCGCGACGAGGGCTTCTCCCCCCACGACGCCATCCGCAAGGCCTGCCTCCTGCGCTTCCGCCCCATCATGATGACCACCCTCGCCGCGCTGCTTGGCGCCCTTCCCCTGGCGCTGGGCACCGGCACCGGGGCCGAGCTCCGCCGCCCGCTGGGCATCGCCATCGTCGGCGGTCTGCTGGTGTCGCAGATGATCACGCTCTTCACCACGCCGGTGATCTACCTGGCGCTCGACCGCTACACCCGCCGCTCGAAGCGCTCCGCCGCGGGGAGTGTACGCTCCGGGGCCGATGGCTCGTGAACGCCGATGGATGGTGGTCGCCTTCGTCGCCTGCGCGCTGCTGGCTGCGGCGGTGTGGCGATGGTCCGGCGCGCTCCCCTCGGGGGGCACCGCGACGCGAGGCCCGGAGGGGGAGGGCACGGCGCTCACGGCCGATCGCAGCGCTCCGCCGGGCACCGCCTCGCCGGGCGCTCGCGACGCGGGGAGCTTCCGTCCCCCCTCGGCGACGGTGCACGACCGCGCGGTGAGGGACGACATCCGGGCTCGCATCCTCGCGGCCTGGCTCTCGGCGCTGCCGGAGGTCGACTCGGGCTTCGACGCGGGCCTCGCAGCGCACATCCCGATGCCCGTCCTCGACGGCGGAACGGTCGACCCCAGCTACCTCCGAGAGCGCATCAGCGAAGACTTCGTCCCGATGGCGAGGGCCTGTTACGAGCAGCTCCTGGGGCGGCGCCCCGACGCCTCGGGGAGGGCGCTGACGGAGTTCGTGATCATCGGCGACGAGCGCCTGGGCGGGGTCGTCGACGAGGTGACCGTCCAGCCCGGCGACGGAGGCCTCGCCGACGAGGGCTTCGCCACCTGCCTGAGGGAGTCGATGTACACCGTGGCCTTCCGCCCACCGCCGGGCCGGGGGTCACTGCGGGTGCGCTATCCGTTCATCTTCCGGCCCGAGGACTCCGGCGCCGGGAGGTGAGCCCTGGCTCAGCGCCAGCGGATCTCCACGCTGCCAAAGCCCAATCCCCTCACCAGGCTGCCGACGGTGTGCGCGGCGCTGGTCTTCGCCCGATCGAGGATGCCGGACTCCAGCGCGCCCCGGGTGATGGAGCGCTCGGCCTCCAGGCGGGCCCTGGTCTCAAGGCCCTCGGCGCGGCGAGCGAGCAGGTCGGTGCTGCGGCTGTGGACGTGCGTGTGCTCGCTGTCGAGGCGCGCGTGGAAGATCTGCGGCGCAGGGAGCGTGAGGGTCACCTGGCGCGAGGCGCGGTCGACGTGGACGTCCTCGGGCCGCAGCGAGGCGAGGTCGACCCCCGCGATCACCTCCCCGACCGCCACCAGCAGGATCGAGTCCTCCGCGTGAACCAGCCCGAAGGCGTGCTCCTGCTCCTCGCGCAGGTCGATGACGCGCTCCATGTGGAAGGTGACGCTCTCCAGGCGGGCGAGCTCCTGCACCGAGCGCAGCACGTTGGGCGTGGGGCGCACCACCGTGGTGGTGGTGCTGGCCGAGGGCGCGGGCCTCGCCGTGTAGGCCGTGGTGGCCACCGAAGCGGCGACGGAGGCGGCGACGATCAACAGTGCGCCCGCTGCGCCGGAGAGGAGCTTTGCCATGGGTGTTGCGCGCCAGTGTACGCCGCCGGGGCGAGCGCGCCCGCAGCAGCCCTGGCGAGGATCACATCGTCGAGAGGAAGGCCCGAAGCGCCGAGCGCTCGGGGGCCGGGAGGTCGAGGCCGAATACGTGTCCAGGTATGGCTCCGACCCCTCTGGCTCCCGGGTAGTCGTCGCGCAGCCGCGCGGGGTCGAGCAGCGCGTCGAGGCCCTCGACGGAGCCGTCGTGGAGCAGCCACCGTCTCGCCCCGACGCCCCGAAGCGAAGGAACCCGATAGGACCCGGTGCCCCGCGTGGGAGAGCGGGCGAGCGCGGGATCGGTGCCGACCTCCCCCGCCGCGACGAGCCCTCCGCCCCAGGTGGGAGGCGCGTGACATCCCCCGCAGCGAGCGGCGAAGACCGCGGCGCCGGGGTGGTCGACGCGGGCCACGGGGAGCGAGTCGGCCAGCGAGTCGAGGTAGAGCGCGAGGCCGAGCGCCACCTCCCTCGGTGGCCGCACCGCCTCGTGGTGCGAGGTGATGAGCAGGGTCTCGATGCGTATCGCAAGCGCCGAGAGCGAGCGGCGGCGCACCGCCCCGGAGCGCTGGAGGTGGGACTGCTCCCTCACGGCGCGCAGGTCGGGGATGGCGATGGGCTCTCTTCCGTCGTCGGTCGTGACGTCGACGCGGCCGGGGCCCCAGCGTCGCAGCCGCGCTTCCTCCGCCGGGGGGATGGTTGGGTTGCTGTCGGCGCCGAGCGCTCCCAGGTCGAGGGCCCCGTTGGCGAGCCCAGGGACGGCGCGACCCTCCGCATCGGGAGCGCGATGGCAGGTGGCGCAGGAGTACGCGAGGCCGACGGTCCCGTCTGCGAGGGCGACCCGCAGCAATCCGCCGACATGGCCGTCGGCGCTGGTCCAGAAGCCGTAGCGGGCGGCGGCCCCGGGCGTACGGAGCGTGGCCTCGACGGTGGTCGACGCGAGCATCGCGGGGTAGCGAGAGAAGGCCGCCTCGCCGAGGGAGAGCAGCGAGGACCGATCAGTCGAGGTCGGGAGCTCGAGCGGGCGCAGCGGCGCGGTGGCAGGGACGAGCGGCGCGGCCGGGGGGTTCCACACCGGGCGGAGGGACCAGTCGCGGGCGTCGGCGGTGTCGTAGCGGGCGAGGCGCAGCCGGGCGTAGTCGTTGTCCGTGGTGGTGAGCGAGGCGACGAGCTCGGCGCGGCGAAACGCCCTGTCGGTCAGGTAGCGCTGCGCCTCGGAGGCCCCGGGCTCGGCCCCGCACGAGGCCGCCGCGAGGCAGAGCGCTAGCCGACGCATCCCTGGTTCGAGCAGCGCCAGCGGCCCACCTGGCGCGAGTACATGCAGTAGGGCCTCTGCCCGACGAAGCCCGCGTCGAGGCCGAGGCAGTCCTCGTCGTCGATGCACTCGTCGGCGGGCGTGTGGCAGTAGTAGCCGACGAGGCCGCCGTACTCGCCGCAGTCGCCAAGCGTCGGGGAGCAGTACCCGCCCGCGCCGCAGTTGGCGTCGACCTGGCAGTTGCCCCCGAGGCACACGTTGGCGCCCGCCGCGCCGCGCGACGCGAGGCGGCACTCGCAGGGGCCTCCCGCCATGCACTCGCTGTCGGTGGTGCAGACGTCGTAGTTGCAGCGGCACCCGTCGTGGGAGTTGCCCACGCAGCGACCGTTGACCCCGGTGGTGCAGTCGCTGTCGGCGGCGCAGGTTCCTCCGGGGATGGAGCCTCCCTCGCAGGAGCTCGGCGGCCGAACCGAAGGGCACGTCATCGCGCTCGCCCGATGCCGTCGAGGAACCCTCCCAGGCATCGGGACGTCGACCGCGGGCACATCCATCGCGGGCACGTCGGTGGAGGGCACGTCCGACCCGGGGCCGGCATCACCCGCGGTGGTCACCGAGGAGCCGCAGCCGAGGGGCAGGGACAGGGCGGCGATGGAGGTCAGGAGAAGGATGGTGCGATGAGACATTGGGGCTCCTCGCTGTGGAGGATATGAGGAGAGCGGTCAGTGGAGCGAGGGGCTTCGCGTGGCGAGCAGGGCCAGCAGCCGCTCGAAGTCCACAGGCTTCACCAGGTGGTGCTCGCAGCCCGCGCTGCGGGAGCGCTCCCGGTCTTCGGGGCGGCCGTAGCCCGACACGGCGATGAGCATCGGGGCCGCGCGGCCGACGGTGGCGTGTAGCGCCTGGGCCACCTCGAGGCCGTGCATCCCGGGGAGGCCGAGGTCGAGCAGCACCACGTCGGGCCGGTCTCTCTCCACCGCGGCGAGCGCGCTCGGGCCGTCGGCCGCGGTGGTTGCCTCGTGGCCGTACATCTTGAGCATCTCCGCGGTCATCTCGGCGACGTCGTCGTTGTCGTCGACCACGAGGACTCTCAGGGGAGGGGCAGCGCTCATGCTGGGATCGGGAGGATGCATGGGAGGAGCGGAGTCTAAGCTCGGCTGTGGCCCGTGCAAGACGCTGTAGGCAATCGCGGCAGCGTCGCACTTCACTGGTGAGCCCACGGACGCAGCGGTCAGATCTTGGGGGAGCGGTGCGAGATGCCCGGGGTGCGCGACCGGGTGCCGGTGGTGCCCGCGCCGCCCTTCGAGGCCTCGTCGGCCCTGGCGTCGCGCCCGTCGGGGGTCACGATGCGGCCGCTCGACTCGACGCTCTGCGCGACCTCGCGGGCCTTGTTCTCCACCTGCTCGACCGCGTCGTGGGCCCTGCTCTCGACCTGCTCGACGACCCCGGTGGCGTCGCGCCGGAGGTTCAGCAGGGTGCGGCGCAGCGCGTCCCGGTTCTGCGCGCCGTTGTTGGGCGTGAGCAGCAGCGCGACCCCGGCGCCCACCGCGGCGCCCGCGGCGATCAGCCCGACGCCGGTCATGATGCGGGAGAAGGTGCTGGGTCGGCGCTGGAGGTTCATCGCGCCGAGCGCCCACTGCATCGGGATCGACGGGTTCATCGCCGAGGTGAGCGCCTTCACCGAGGTCGCCGTGGCGATGACCTTGCCGAGCGTGGCGAGCTTGTCGGTGACGGTGTTCACCGGCGCGGAGTGAATGATCTTCGACGCGTTGCGGGACACGTCCTTGCCCACGCTCCGGGTGGTGTCACGGGTGTTGGACGCGATGTCGGACAGGTTGGACTTCATGTTGTGAAGGTTCATGGGGAGTCTCCGTTCTCTTGCGCTTTGGGGAGCTGTGAGCTGCGGTTGTTTCCTGCTGGGTGATCTATCGTCGTTCGGGATGCGACGGGCGCTCGGGGACGAGCGGGAGCGGCTTGTCGTTGCGACCCACCTCGGCCCCGATGCCCCGGTGGTCTCCGGACTGGGCCTCGTCGGCCACCGCGGCGTAGGGGGCGGAGTTGCCCCCCTCGGAGACGAAGCGGGAGATCTCGTCGTCGGTGCGGTCGCGGTCGTAGCCGTAGGTCTTCGCGATGCGGTGGGAGAGCTCGTCGTAGCGCCCCCCGACCGCGTCCACGTCCTCCTTCGACAACTTGTGGAAGGTCGTCTGGACCTTGTCCTTGAGCCGGTTCCACTCCTGCGCAAGGCGATCGCGGATGGAGTCGAGGGCATGATGCTCGGAGCGAGGGTCGGAAGGGTTGAGCGGCATAGGGGATCTCTCCTGCCTTTGATGATCCGGTGTTGTATCCGCGGGGACGGCGAGGCTCCTCCGCGGCGGTCTGCGTTGCCTCAGCAGCAATGATGCCGACCGAAATGCTGGGTGATGGCTCTCCTTCCGTGAGCATTCCCGCCACAACGTGGCGGGTGTGGATGAGCGCCCTGGAGAGCCGCCGCGCGAGGCCTCAGGTGAACTCGCGGAAGGGCGTTGGGAGGGGGGAGATGGGCTCCGGGGGAGCGATGCCCGGAGGGGGCAGCGTGGCCTCGCGGGGCTGCAGCGCGCCGGGGTCGAGGGTGACCGGCTCGGTCACGAAGTGGGGCGACTCGGACGCCCGCTCGGGCTCGTCGTGCTCCTCGGAGCGCGCCTCGAGGAGCTGGTGAATCCGCCCGCTCGCGGCCTCGTGGGCGATCGACGCCACGAGCGAGCCGAGCGCGTCGGAGACGAGGCGCTTGAACAGCGAGGGCTGCGGCGGCATCGCGTACTTGAACCACGCCCGCTGCAGCACCCGGAGGGGTCTGTTGCGCTCGCGCTGACGGTGCTGGATCACGGCGCACAGCGCGACGACGGCGACGCCGCCGACGAGGGCCCCGATGAGCGCGGTGCGGACGCGCTCGCTTGCGGGCGACGAAAGCTCCGTGCGCTCTGGAGGCGTCGACGAGGCGTGCGGGAGGAGCGCCCCCACGTCGTGGACGACGTCGGTGATCGCGTGGCGCTTGCGGTCGAGCGCGTCGAGCGCGCGCACCAGGCGCTGGATGATGAGGTCACGCTTGTGCACGACGAGCTCGCGGTGGGTCGTCTCGTGGTCATGGCTCTCGATGCTCATGCGATGCCCTCCTTGATCAGCGCCATGTCCGAGAGCACCCGGACCCGTGTCTCCTCCATCAGGTTCTTCGGGAGGGCGCCGTAGCCGATGGCCGCCGCCACCGCCGCCAGCGCCACGAAGCCTCCGCCCACCGCCGCGGCGACCCCCGCGGTGCCGCCGAGCGCGAACACCAGCGCCACGGCGAAGAGCGCCAGCGCGATGATGACGGCGAGCACCGCCACCCCGAAGGCGACCGCCGCGAACATGGTCGACCGCACCTGCCCGCGCACCTCGTCGGTCGCGAGCTCGACCTCGAGCTTCACCAGCTCTCGGACGTCGCTCACAGCATCTCTCAGCAGCTCCGCCACGGGCGGATCGTTCAACTCCGCAGGCTTCATCAGGGTTCTCCTTGGTTGCACAGATGCGCGGCTGCACGCTGCGTACCGAGGGGCGAGCGCGTCACAGGGCGTCGGCGCCCGGGTCGCGTCAGGCGGAGGGGACGAGCGCGAAGTCGCGCTCCGACGAGGCCACCGCGTCCGAGGCGTACTGCGACGAGGTCATCCACTCGCGCAGCTCGGGGTTGATCGGCGCGCACATCCTGGTCGGCTGCCAGCGCCACGGGGCTCCGTCGAGGGTGAGCTCGCCGCGGGCGATGGCCCACGAGGCGTCGCGTCGGCTGAGCGAGCGCGTGGCGTGTCGCAGCGCGAGGAAGGTGCCCTCGTCGCGAGGATCGAGCGGGCGAAACCACGGGTGATAGGTGCAGGCCAGGTGGTAGTGCGAGGGCAGCCCCACCACGCCTGCGAGGCGCAGCACGGTCGCCCCGGCGAGGGCCATGTCGATCACCGAGCGCAGCATCCCGAGGCCCGGGCGCTGCTGGCCCGGGAGCGCGGTAGCGAGGTGGGCGTCGGGGTTCTCGATGGCGAGCCAGCCGATCTCGATGACCTCGCTGCCTGGAGGGAGCTCGACGGGCCCGAGGGATTCGACGTGGCGACGCGCGGCGGTGATCTCCCCGAGGCGCCGGGAGGGATCGCCGTCGTACACGCGGAGCGAGTGCTCGAAGGGGTCGGAGAGCTCGAGCTCGACCCCGATGTGGCGGAAGCCCCGGGCTTCGAGGCGGTCGATGAGCCCGTGGGCGCGCATGGCGGCGAGCGCTCCGTCGGCCCCGTAGATGCCGAGGAAGCGGGTCGAGCGGAGCGCAGCGCTGGACATGTCGAGGAGGTCGCCCTCCCCGAGGGGGCTCTCCTCCCCGGCGCGGTCCAGCGGACCGAGCTCTCGGGCTACCCGAACGCTCTCCGGCCGCGGTCCTCGGAGGGGGTATCGCTTGCGGTACCACCACGCGTTCATCACATCACCCGCTCCGGGGTGAAGGAGCATCCCCGAGGCGAGGGAGAGTATCAGTCCCTCGCGGGGCCGTCGCCAAGCTCGATGCGGTCGTGGGTCTCGGCGCCCCCTCCGCTCTGCATCCGCTCTCCCGAGAAGAGCGCTCGCGCGGCCTCGAAGAGGTAGCGGATGCCCTTCGGGCCCGTCATGTCCCAGAACTCGGCCTCGTCGGGGTGCAGCACCATGAGGCACAGGTTGGGATCATCCTTGCCCTCCGGGAAATAGACCTTGTCCACGGGCTTCCACGCGGCGTGGATGCGCTCGCGGTCGCGCACCACCTCGACCCTCCCTCGGAGCGAGACGTACACCGACCGGCCCTGCGCCACGACGTACACGGCCGCGTCGCTCTTCACCTCATGGACCTTCGCCGTGTCGAGCCCGGTGAGGAAGGTGAGGGTGCAGTCTTCGTCGAGCTTCGCGATGTCCATGGGCCTCGCGCGCAGGGTGGCCTTGTCGCCTTCGCCCTCGGTGGTGATCAGCATCACCGTCGTGAAGTGCCGCAGCAGGTCGTACACCCGGGCCTTGTCGTTGGTCGGGGCTGCGACGGCCTTCGAGGCCTTCTTCACGACCTTCTTCACCGAGCTCACGGCCCGCTTCGCGCTCACCTTCGTCGGCTTCTTCGCCGAGGTGGCCTTCACGGGCTTCTTCGTCGAGCTTCTCGAGGAGCTGACGGTCGGGCTGTGCCCCGAAGGGCTCTTGCGGGCGGCGGAGGCAGACTTCGAGGTCTTCATGGCAGACGTGCGATTACACACGGCGTGCCGCTCCCCGATGGGACCCCGCGAAGGCCGAGCGGAGCGAGCAACCGAGGCCACATCGCGCGCTATTGAGGGAGCGATGAGCTGTGGCAACGAGCCTCAGGCGAGACGCTCTCCAGGGCGATGTTGCGGCGATCTGCCTCGACGCTTCGGCTCTGTCCCTGGAATGACGCTTTCACGGACAGATCACATCCGGGTGGTAGGGTTTCGAGGTTCCCAGCGCCAGACCACCGGATGACTCCCCTTCGCCTATTCGCCCTCCTCGCCGTGCTCTCCTTGGGCTGCGCGCTCGGCGTTGTTCCTGACACCCACGACACCGGCTACGTCCCGCCGCCCGACCGTGGCCCCTTGCCCGACCTGGGCTTCCCCGAGGACCTCGGCGACATGCTGGACGCCTCGACCACGGACGACGGCCCCGTCGACGACGACCTGGGCGACGCGGCGGACTCGACCCTCTCCCTCGACATGACGCTCCCCCTCGACATGGGGGTGCCCATCGATCGGCCGATGCCCGTCGATGTCCCGATGCCCATCGACCGCCCTCCGACGGACCTCGGCTGCGGCGTGCTCCCCGGGCGCACCTGCGACCCCGGGGCGAGGCGCTCCTGCGGCAACTGCGGCACCCAGACCTGCTCCGGCTCGTGCGCATGGTCGACCTGCTCGGGCGAGGGGAGCTGCGCCGCCGGAGCCACCCGCACCCAGGCCTGCGGCAACTGCGGGACGCAGACCCTCCGCTGCTCCGCCTCGTGCGCGTGGGAGCCCTCCGGAGGCTGCTCGGGGAGCGGACCGTGCGCCCCGGGCGCGACGCAGGGGGGCGGCTGCGACCCTTGCTCCCAGCAGGTCTGCCAGAGCAACTGCAACTGGGGCGGCTGCGCGCTGCGCCCTGGCAACGCCTGCGAGTACCAGGGCGGGAGGCACCACCGTAGCTGCGGCGCCTGCCGGTGCGGGCTGCAGTTCTGCCTGAACTCGTGTCAGTGGAGCACGAGCTGCGTGTCGTGCTGCACCACCTGTGGCGGTTGTCTGTAGCGGGGGGCCCCCGGTACGCTCAGGCCGTCGGCAGGCGGATGGCGGCGACCTCGTTGGCGTAGATACGGAAGGCCGCGACGAAGAGGGCGAGGGCCACCGGGCCGAGGATGATCCCCCAGGCCCCGAAGGCCTCGAGGCCGCCGAAGATGCCCAGGAAGAGCAGCAGCGGGTGCATCTTCCCGGCGCCCATGCGGGAGAAGACCGGGCGCAGGACGTTGTCCACCGTCGCGATCACCGTGACGCCCAGCGCCCCGAGGATCACCGCGTCGCGCACCCGACCGCCGAGCCCCAGCGCCACGGCGACGGGCACCCAGACGATCGCGCTGCCCACCGTCGGGATCAGCGCGCCCACCGCGGTGAGCAGCGTGAGGACGATCGCGCTCGGCAGCCCGAGGGCGAAGTAGATCACCCCCGCGAGGGCGCCCTGCGTGGCCGCGGTCAGCAGCTCGCCCACGAGCATCGCCCGGGCGACGGCCATGAACTCCTCGCGCAGCCGCTCGAAGTGCGGCGGAGAGAGCGGCGAGGCGCGCTCGATCGTCGCCAGCATGGCCCCTCCCTCGGCGGAGAAATAGTACGCGCAGACCGCGAGGATGAAGAGCTGCGCGACGCCCATGTAGACCGTGGCGAAGGTCTCGGACATGAACGACGCCGCGCCGGAGAGGAAGCTCTCGCCGGAGTGCATGATGCGTCGCACGATGCCGGACTCCGTCGCCCGGGCCGCCCGGCTCGCCGCGCCTCCGGAGATCGACCCGGTCAGCCGCCCCACCGCTTCGCTCAGGTTGCCGCGGCTGAGCCCGCGGGCGAAGTCCATCACCATCCCGGCCAGCGGGACCGCCAGCAGCACCAGCGGGGCGACGATCACCACCACCAGCGCCGCGGTCGCCATGGCGGCCACCCGGTGGCGCCCGCCGATGCGAGAGCCGAGGCGCCTCCGCAGCCCCGCGGTGAGCCCCGCGAACCACGCGGCCACGATCACCGGCGCGAGGAAGCGCAACACGGTGAGCGCGGCCACCAGCCCCAGCAGCGCGACGAGCACCGCCAGCGCGCGGAACTCCGAAGGCTTCGCCGTCGGAGGCGGCAGGGAGAGATTCTCGGAGGGGGGGAGGGAAACCACGGCCGATGCTATCGCAAGGGCGCGACCGGTGGACGAGCGCCGCCGGGCGGTGCACACGTTGCGCGCATGACCGACCTGCTCGCGCACCTGCTCACCGCCGACGCCTGCCCCGTCGCGTGCGAGACCGTCGACGCCTGGTGGCCGCGCCTGCTCTCCTCGGCCGCTCCCTTCGAGAGCACCCTCGACCGCGCCGTCGCCGGAGGCTTCGCCGCCGACCGACTCGGGTGGGCCTTCGCGGCGGGCTACCACCACGCGCTGCGGGCGCTGGTGCCGTTGCTTCCTCCGGGTGATCCAGCGGCGCTCGCGGCGACCGAGGACGGCGGCGGCCACCCGAGGGCGATGGCCACGACGCTGCGACCGACCGCCGGGGGTGAATGGTCGCTCAGCGGGACCAAGCGCTTCGTCACCCTTGGGCGCCGCGCCCGCTCGCTGCTGGTCATCGCCTCGGTCGGGGCCGACGCCTCGGGCCGCAACGCGCTGCGCCTCGTCCGGCTCTCCGCCGACGCCCCGGGAGTCTCCCTCGACCCCCTGCCAGAGACGCCCTTCGCCCCGGAGATCGAGCACGCCCAGGCGGTGTTCTCTGACGTGCGGGTGACCGGCTCCGACCTGCTCCCCGGCGACGGCTACGACCGATACCTCAAGCCCTTCCGCACCCTCGAAGACCTCCACGTCCTCGGCGCCGGCCTCGGCCACCTGCTCGCCGCCGCGCGCCGCCACACATGGCCCGAGGCCCTGCGCGAGGAGCTGCTCTCGACCATCGCGGCGCTGCGCTCCCTCTCCGCGGAGCCCCCCTCCGGGGCCGCCACGCACGTCGCCCTCGCGGGGGCGCTCCGCTCCGTGGCCAGGATCATCACCGAGGCCGACGAGCGCTACGCCTCCGAGGCTGGTGACGAGGCCGCGCGCTGGGTACGCGACCGGGCGCTGCTGCGGGTGGCCGAGCGGGTGAGGGAGCAGCGTCGGGTGGCGGCGTGGCGATCGCTGGGCGGAGTCTCGTAGGGGGGGGCCCCGCGCCGATGGGATGGATCGACCGCCTCCTCGGGCGCCTGCGCCCCATCGAGCTGCGCGACGGGGTCTGCGTGTTGCGCCGACGCGAGCTCGCCGAGCACCTGCAGCGCCCCGCGCAGGGCTACTTCGGCGACGTCACCGAGCGCACCTGCGACAGCTGCGGCCGCGCGATGCCCGCGGCGCTCATCACCTCCGGCGGTCCACTCGGCGACCCGGAGGTCTGGCGCGACGCGCCGGTGTGCGTCGACGGCTGGGCCTGCGTGAAGTGCGGGGTGTTCCACTACCCCAGGAAGGTCGGCGCGGAGGAGGTCGCGCGCTTCACCAGCGAGGGCGTGCGCTGCGGCAACGCCGGCGACTTCGCGCTCGCTGAGTGGTGGTTCACCCGCATCGCGTGGGACTGGCCCGGCTACATACCCGGTCACATCAACCTCGCGGAGGCCACGCGCACACGGCTCGCCCGCTCCGAGGGCCTCGACCCCGCGGTCGCGCGCCGGCTCACCGCGCGGATGCGCGCCCAGTACGAGGAGGCCGTCGAGTCCTACGAGCGCGAGGCCCACGAGTCCCTCGCGGCGCCCATCGCGCGCGCCTGCCTCACGCTGGCCGAGCTCGCCGCGGAGGACCGCGCGCCCGACCGCGCCCGCCGCGCGCTCGCCACCCTCGCGTCGCTCCCCTCGCTCGACGAGGAGAGCGCCGCCCGCGCCGCCGAGCTCCATCGCTTCCTCGACCTGCGCCTCGACCTCTTCCAGGCCGCCGCCGGCGCCCTGTCGCCCTACCTCGACCTCATGCAGCGGACCCCCGTCCGGGTGGACACCCCGGAGGCCCGCACCGTCGTGGTGCAGGCCCTGGCCGACCTCGCGGCGCACGAGCGCATCGCGCCGGAGCACTGGCAGACCCGATGGATGATCGCCAAGGGTCGCGCCGCCCTGGGCGACGCCGCCGGGGCGCTCGCGGCGTGGCGCGAACTGGTGGCCTCGCACCCTCACGAGCGCGACGTCGTGCGGGAGGCGGCCCTGGCGCTGCTTCGGGTCGACGCCGTGGAGGAGGCCCGGGAGGTCAACCGCGCCGCGACCGCGCACCTCCCCGACGACGCGACGATCTGGTGCAACCGCGCGGTGACCGAGCTGCTCTGCGGCGACCTGGCCGAGGCGCGCCGGTGCCTCGACCGCAGCGACGCCCTCGACCCGACGGACCCGATCGCCGCGGCCGTACGCAGGCGCCTTGTGGAGTGCGAGAGGGGGGCGCCGAGGCCGACGACGCTGCGAGAGCTGGAGCGCCGGGGATCAGCGGCAGGTGGTGAGTGAGCCGCCGTTCAGCTCGACGGAGACGCCGCTGATGGAGCGGGCGGAGCAGCAGTCGTCGATGTGCGTGAGCACGATGCGGTTGCGCCCCGGGACGATGTAGCGGGCGAGGTCGGTGGTGGCGCCGCCGGAGCCGAGGAGCACGTAGGAGCCCGGGTCGACGATGCCGGTGGGGTAGCGGGAGTTGTGGATGGTGATGCGCACGCCGTCGTCGACGCTGCCGATGCGGACGATGAGCGTCGAGACGGTGAAGCCCGCGGGGATGTCGAAGAAGGTCTGGAAGAAGGTGAACTCGCCGCCGTCGAGGCAGGTGCACGAGCGGCCGCAGAGCGCCGACGAGTCGGAGAACGCGATGTCCGTGCGGCTCACCGGCACCCACGATCCGTGGGTCTCCGAGGGGATCGCCGCCAGCGCGTACTCCCCCGGGTCGCCGTGTACGGAGAAGGTGCGCCCGAAGCACACCGGACCGGACGAACGGTTGATCTGCCACGGGGTCCCCGAGGCCGTGAGGCAGGGCAGGCAGTTGGTGTTCACCTCGCCCACGCACGATCCCCAGTTGGAGGTTCCGCCCGAGGCCACGCAGGTCTGGGTGCCGCCGTGGCAGACGCCGACCCCGTTGGTGCCCGGGGCGCCCGTGTAGCAGGGCCGGGTGGTGGTGGCGACGCAGGCGCAGCGGGTGGCGCTCCCCGAGCACGAGCGGTCGACGCCGTCGCAGAGGTCGGGCTGCGGGGTGACCTCGCCCTCGCAGCTCCCCCACGACGAGGCGCCCCCCGACACCACGCAGCGCTGCGTGCCCGCGTGGCAGGGCCCTACGCCGTCGGTCGACGGCAGCCCGCTGTAGCAGCGCCTCGTGGCGCCCGCGAGGCAGGTGCACGCCGCGCTCGACCCGGTACACGCTCGGTCGACGCCGTCGCAGCGGTCGGTCTCCGGGGTGACCTCTCCCTCGCAGGCGCCCCACACCGATCCGCCGCCGGTGAAGATGCATCGCTGCGACCCGGCGCGGCAGAGCCCGACGCCGACGGTCCCGGTGGGGCCGCTGTAGCAGCTGCGGCTCATCCCCGCGGTGCAGGCGCAGCGGGAGGCGGCGCCGGTACACGAGCGGTCGACGCCGTCGCAGGTGTCGTCCGTCGGGGTCACCTCGCCGACGCAGGCTCCCCAGGCGGTGCGACCCGACTCGGCGCGGCCGCACACCTGCGAGCCCGCCCGGCAGGCCCCGACGCCTTCGGTGCCCATGGGGCCGGAGTAGCAGGGGCGCGACCGACCGAGGATGCACTCGCAGCCCATCTCGGGCATGCCGTCGCAGGCGCGGTCGACGCCGTCGCACTGCCTCGCAGCGGGGGTGACCTCGCCCTCGCACGGGCCCCACGCCGCGCCCGTAGCGGTCATGGCGCAGGTGGAGGTCCCGGCGCGGCAGGCCCCCCGGCCGGCGGTGTCGGGCGGGCCGGAGTAGCAGCTTCGGGTCATCCCCGGGGTGCACGCGCAGCCCTGGTCGATGACGCCGTTGCAGCGCCAGTCCATGCCCCCGCCGCAGCGCACCGGCATCGGCGACCCTGCGCCCTGGCAGGCGCCCCAGGAGCCGAACTCCCCGGTGCCCTCGCAGCGCTGCGTGCCGAGGTTGCACACCCCGCGGCCGGCCTCCGCGGGGGCTCCGGCGTAGCAGCGCTGGGTGTGCCCTGGCAGGCAGGGGCACGACTCGTCGATGCGGCCGTCGCAGTTGTCGTCGAGGCCGTTGTTGCAGAGTTCCATCGGCACGCAGCCGTTGACCGGCGCGGAGACCACCGCGCCGTCGGGGAGGCGCACCGCGCCGTCGGAGAGACCGACGCTCCCGTCGGGGTAGCCCGCCGCGCCGTCGCTCGGCGGGGCGACGGCATCGGAGGTGGTGGCGGCGTCCATGGGTGCGGAGGCGTCCATCGGGGCGTCGAGGGGGGCGTCGGAGCGGGAGCTGCCGTCGGAGCGCGAGGCGCCGAGGTCATCGGATGCGACGGCGCCGTCGGGGAGGTGGACTCCGATCTCCGCCTCGAAGCAGCCGCCCATCGCCATCGCCACGAGACAGACGGACCACCAGCGCGCAGACATCAAAGGGGCACCCTCGGCTTTCGGGCGCATCGTCGCATCCACCGTGGGGGGCGGGGAACCCTCGGGCGGTCGATCGTCACGAGGAGGAGTACCAGGGCTCCCTCACTCCATCTCGGCCGCCCTCGTCGAGCTCATCGATCGCGGGCGCGGGTGGAACGGGCGCTGTCGAAGAGGGTGTTCGCCTCCGGACGTCGGGAGCTGCACCTCCGGACGTCGGGAGGCGCGTTACGGGGCAATGGTGTGGTGACCGTCACGGGTGGGACGACGAAGGCCACAGTGCGCGGAGGGGGCCGCTCGCCGCGGTGGTCCGCCGCCGCTTGTCGATGCGCTACCGCTTAGCTAAGGTTGGTCCATGCGAAAGGTGAACGTCCACGAAGCGAAGACCCAGCTCTCGGCCCTGCTCGAAGCGGTCGAGGCCGGGGAGAGCGTCGTCATCGCGCGGGCGGGCGAGCCGGTCGCGATCCTCACTGCCTTCCGCGTGGCGCGGCGTCGGCGTCGGCTCGGGCTCTTCGCCGGGCAGGGTGAGATCGCCGCGGATTTCGACGAACTCCCCGCCGACATCGCCGCTGCCTTCGAGGGGCGGGGAGGGTGAGGCTCCTCCTCGACACCCACGTCCTGCTTTGGAGCGCGCTCTCTCCGGCGCGCATCGCCGCGCCCTGCCGAGAGGAGATCGAAGACCCCGACAACGAGGTCTTCGTGAGCGTCGTCTCGGCCTGGGAGATCGCCATCAAGCAGTCGTTGGGCAAGCTGACGCTGGCCCGACCCGCCGAGCGCTGGGTGCCCGAGGTCGTGCGCCGGTCGGGCTTCGCCTGGGCGCCGTTCGGCGCGGCTGACGCGCTTCGGGTGCGGGCGCTACCCTGGCACCACCGCGACCCCTTCGACCGTCTGCTGATCGCCCACGCCATCGAGCAGGGGATGACCCTCGCCACCCACGACGACGCCATCACAGCCTACGACGTCAGCGTGTTGCGGGGATAGCGGCCGACGGCGCCTTCGACGACGACCCGACGTCGGGCGATGGCTCCACGCCCTCGGTCGTCAGGTCCCCTGAACGACCGCGCCCGACCACGACCGCCGTCACCTTCTGCCCTGGGCTGCGCGGTCAGCCGAAGCGCGGACTCACCGCGCGGGCGCGCCGAGCACGCGATCGGCGAGGGCGGCCACAGGCTCGTCGTCCGCGACCGCGACGCACGCGCCGACCCCGCGTCGCCGCCGGTGACTCGCACGTCCGCGCCTGCCCGTCGCTCCGCTCCGGTGAGACGCATCGGGTCGGCCTGGGCGGTGCGCACGGTCACCCGCGCGCCGTTGGACCGCTCGCGGAATCCACGGTGGGCGTCGGCGCTGCGCGTGATGATCGTGCGCGGAGGTTCACCGATGGCGAAGGCGAAGACCGCGACGAAGGCCGCGGTACGGTAGTCACTCAGGGCGTAGCGGTCGTTGTCCTGGTCGCAGTAGCAGAGGCCGTCCCCTGGCCAGCAGTAGCGGATCTGCCCGGCGGCGTTGCGCGGCTGGCCCCGTGAGTCGAGTGTGACCGTCTCCTGACAGACCACGGCCGACCGCGCCGTCCCGATGGATGAATCGATCGCGCACCCGAATGACAGTGCGACGAACATGGCTCCCAATCGCGCCGACCGTGAGTGGTTCATTGCGGCCTTCCCCCGGTGAAGATATCCACTGAGAAACATCGGGCCCGATCGACTTCCTGCCAGTAGACCGAGCCGTCGGCACTACGGCTTCGCCTGGGGGAAGCGATGGGAGCTGGATGAGGCGGGCGGCGTCCGCGCTCCGACACTCATCCGTGGGGTGCCTCGGACCATGCACATCCGCGAGCGGTCGCGGAACTGGGTTCGCGCCCGTGCGACGCTGATACCGAAGGACCCGGCGTCGGGTCCCACGAGCGACACGGAGGGGATGGGCGGAAGCCCCGACGCGTTGCCGAGGAAGACTTGAGCGTAGTTGCCACCGGGGGCGCCAACGACCACGTCGGCGAAGCCGTCGCCATTGAGATCCCCCGCGCCCGCGACCGAGGAGCCGAAGCCGTCGGACGCGGTCGGTGCCGTTCGCGTGGCTGCCGCGACCGGCCACGAGTAGGTCGGCGGTCCCCACTGGACGCTCCCCGGAAAGAGCGAGGCGGCGTTGTTTTCTCCGATGATGATATCGGAGAACCCATCCCCATCGACGTCCCCGGCTCCGGCGCCCGCCCCGTTGAAGGGATAGATTTGCGGTGGGCGTGACGCGTTGATGAATCCAGCGGGGCCACCCAAATAGGGGTACGTAGAGCTGAGCCACACAGAGCCCACCAGGACATCCGCGTAGCCGTCGCCGTTGACGTCCCCCGCACCCGCTACCGTCACCGGAAGGAAGTACGAGGGATCCCGCGCGGGTGGTGCGCTCCAATGGAGTGGCGTCAGCGCGGTCGTGGTGCTGTCCGGAAGGCCCGTCGTGCTCCCGATCGGCGCGGTCGTGGTGCTGCTCGTGATCCCCGTCGCGCTCCCGACGTACACGTATCCCGTGCTGAAGTAACCGTGGGGGAAGAAGCCGGGGGGCGTCTCCGAGAGGTAGTGATAGGTCGATGCCCCCACGAGCACGTCGCCGTAGCCGTCGCCGTTGACGTCCCCGACGCCGGCCACCGAGTAAGCGAACCTCCCGACGTCGGGGTCGGCCGTCGAGATCGTGCTCGACGGCGTCGACGCCACACCGCTCGCGCCTCCGAGAAACACGTCCGCCCGGCTCGACGCCGTCGCACCGACGACCACGTCCGCGTAGCCGTCGCCGTTGACGTCTCCGGCGCTCGAGAGCGACAGACCGAGCGAGCGCCCGATGGCGTCGGGACCAGTGATGGTCGTGGCGGGCGTGGTCGCCAGCCCCGTCGCGCTCCCGAGGTAGACGTAGACGCGCCCGATCCCGCTGGCGGCGCCGTTGGCGACGACCGCGAGGTCGGCGAACCCGTCGCCGTTGACGTCCCCGGCGCTCACCACGGTGCGCCCGAACCCGCCGCCCGCGCCGTCTGGTCCAGTGAGCGTCGTGGCGGGCGTGGTCGACGGCCCCGTCGCGCTCCCGAGGTAGACGTACACGCGCCCGACGCCACCGGCCGCGGCGCTCGCGCCGACCGCGACGTCGGCGAAGCCATCCCCGTTGGCGTCCACGAAGGTGCCCCAGCTCGAGTCCACGGGCGCGCTCCGCGCTCCGACGGCGAACTCCCACGTCGGCGAGATGAAGGCCTCGATGCCGTCGGCCGCGCGGCCCAGGACGCGCCAGAAGACGACCCCGTGGGGAAGGGGGGCCGTCGGTGCCACGTGGTCGCCCGTGACGTCGAACGCCGCGATGACCTCCGCGCAAGCGCGGTCGCGACAGACCTGGACGCGGGCACCCGTGGCGCCGCTCGGCAACGACCAGCGGAGGGTCGGCGTGCGCGACGTGACGGTCGCAGTGGACAGCGGCGCGATCAGCCTCGGCGGCGCCAGCGACACGCACGCCGCCGCGCGACATACCCGGCCCGCGCCGCACGCCGTGCCGTCGGGCGCCGCCGGGGTGGAGCACACGCCCGTCGTCGGGCTGCACGTTCCCGTGAGGTGGCACGCGTCGCTCGCCGCGCAGCTCACGCCCAGGCAGCGACACGCGTCGCCGAGGTGATCGCCCACGGAGTCGCGCTGGTCGGCGTTGGCCACCGTCGGGCAGTTGTCGTCCCAGTCGAAGACGCCGTCACCGTCGCCGTCCACCGCGGGGCGGTCGATGCGGAAGCGGATCACCAGATCGTGGTCCCGCCGCAGCGCCACGAACTCGTTGCGATCGATCGCGCGCCGATCGCGCTCGCGGTCCACCACGCGGACGTCGGCGAAGCCCAGCTCTCGCCCGCCGGGCACGCGCACCCGGATGCGGTACTTCGCGTCCGTCGAGAGGTGGAGCCCTCGCGTGCGCCAGCGCACCCAGAAGTAGCCGTCGGGGTCGTCGGCCGCGCCGTCCTCGTCGTCGCCCTCGCAGCGCTCGCCCTGGCGTCGCACCCGGATCGCCGCGCCGTCGTGGTCGCCAGCGCGGGTGAACGTCGCGATCGCTCGCAGCGTCGCGCCCGTGGCGGGGTCGACGCGGTCGATCTGGACGGTCGGCGACACCTCCGGCACGAAGGCGCCCCGCAGTGCCGGGCGCGGCACCACGGGAGGCAGGAAGTAGAAGCCCGCGACGGGCCTGGCCTCGGGGCCGTGGACGGCGTCCGAGATGACGGCCTGTCGCTGCTGGTCGAGCGACTCGGGCGCGTCCGTGCAGGCGGCGCCGAGCAGCGCCGCAAGGCCCAGCGGGACGACGATCGCGGGGAGCGTCCGTGCGCTCTGCAAGTGCCACCGGTGCATCGAGTTCATGGCGATGTCTCCCTCCGTGCGTTCATTCCCCCTGGCACCGCCCCGTCGGGCCTGACTCGCGAGGAGAACCGTGACTCAACTCCCGTGCCGTGAGCGCCATCTCCGCCACGCGATGGCTGAAGGCCAGCGGTGTCTTGCGACCGAACTCCGCGGCGCTCGCATCGCCGTCGTCCATCGAGGTGGGGCGTCGCGCGACAACTGCATCGCTCGTGCTGCGCCGCTCCGCGCAGGGGCCCTGGGGGGGGCCGGTGGTCGCGAAGGCGACCGACGCGTGGCGGCGACAGGTCGAGAGAGAAGACCTACGGGGTACTGTGCAGGAGCTGGGACGGGCGGGTGTGGAGTGGCTCTTCCCGCGGGCGCGGGCGCGGGCGGGGACGCCGGGGACGCCGCCGGCGCCGACGCGGTAGCTCAGCCCGAGACCCCAGCGTGGCGTGGCGCCATGCACACGGCGGCCGACGCGCGAGAGGGACGCGGGCCCATGGTTGCGGGTGAAGAGGTCGGCGAGGGGCGGTGGCCGCGGTGACGACCGGGAGGGACGTCCGCGGCGCTTGCGACCGAGCCGCCAAAGCTCCCGCCATCGGGTCCGTTGAGGATGGTGGCAGGGGTGGCGGCGAGTCCGCCCGCCCCCCCGAGGTACACGTACGCCCGGCCCCCACTCATCGTCCCGGGGACCCCGACGACGACGTCGGTGTAGCCATCGCCGTTGATGTCCCCCGCACTCGCCCGCGAGTAGCCGAAACCCCCGCTCTCGGGTGCCGTCAGGGTGGTGGCAGGAGTGGTGGAGAGCCCGCCCACGCCTCCGAGGTACACGTACGCGCGGCCCGTGAAGTTCATCACGATGGGGGCCCCGACGACGAGGTCGGCGTAGCCGTCGCCGTTGACGTCTCCCTCGCTCTCTACCGATTGGCCGAACTGCCCGTCCGGCCCATCGGGACCGATGAGGGTGGTGGCGGGGGTCGCAGCTAGCCCGACTGCCCCGCCGAGGTACACGTACGCGCGGCCCGTGAAGCTCATCGCGCCGTTCGCCCCGACGACGACGTCGGCGTAGCCGTCGCCGTTGACATCTCCCGCGCTCGACACCGAGGAGCCGAGGTTCCCGTTCTCACCATCGGTTCCGGTGACGGTGGTGGAGGGGGTCGCAGCGAGCCCGGCCGCCCCACCAAGGTACACGTACGCCCGGCCCAAGCTCGACGCCGCGTATGGGTCCCCCACGACGAGGTCGGAGTAGCCGTCGCCGTTGACGTCTCCGGCGCTCGGGATGACCTGGGCGAACCCGGGTCCGGAGCCGGAGAGAGTGGTGGCGGGGGTGACGTCGAGCCCGGCCGGCCCCCCGAGGTACACATACTCCCGACCCGCGCCATTGGCCCCCACGACGAGGTCGGCGTAGCCGTCGCCATTTACATCCCCCGCACTCGCCACCGTGAAGCCGAACTGCCCGGGCGGCCCGTCGCGTCCGGTCAGTGTGGTGACGGGGGTCGTGGCGAGTCCGCCCGCGCCACCCAGGTACACATACGCCCGGCCCGTGTCGCTCATTGCGCTGGCGGCCCCCACGACGAGGTCGGCGTAGCCATCGCCGTTGACGTCCCCCGCGCTCGCCACCGAGGAGCCGAAGTGCCCGCCCATCCCATCGGGTCCGGTGAGGGTGGTGGCGGGGGTGGCGCCGAGCCCGGCCGCTCCCCCGAGGTACACGTACGCCCGGCCCGTGTGGTCCATCGCCCCGGAGGCCGCCACGGCAACGTCGGCGTAGCCGTCGCCATCGACGTCGAGCGTGGTGCCCCACGAGGCGTTCACCGGCGCCGATCGCGCGCCCACCGTGAACTCCCACGTCGGGCTCACCGCCGCCCCGGTGCTCGCCCCGGCCCGGCTCCGCGTGCGCCAGAAGAGCACCCCCGCGGGAAGGTCCGCCGCGGGAGCGCCGCCCGTCCCCACCGCATCGAAGGCCGCGATCACCGTCTCGCACGCGCGGTCGCGGCAGACCTCCACGCGCGCGCCATCGGTGCCTCCCGCCAGCGCCCATCGCAGCGTCGGTCGCCGCGAGGTCACCGTTGCCGTCGACAGCGGCGCGATCAGCCTCGGCGGCGCCACCGACACGCACACCGCCCCGAGGCACGACTCGCCCGCACCGCACGCATGGCCACACGCACCACAGTTCGCCAGGTCGGCGCGCAGAGAGGCCTCGCACCCGTTCGTCGCGACCCCGTCGCAGTTGCCGAAGCCGGGGACGCAGCTGGCGCCCGGGCACGCGCCCCCTGCGCAGGTGGCGTCCGGCGTCAGGAGCCGCGCGACCACCCGGAAGCGCGCCGACTCGGATGGTCCCAGCTCCGAGCGCGCGTAGGCGATGATCGCGGGACCGTCCGGGTTCGTGGCGACCACGGGCGTGCGCGACCAGACGTCATCCGACGCGACCGCGAAGGCCTCCGCGGAGGTCGACGTGCCGGCGGAAACCCGCGTGGCGAGCACGTCGTAGAGGGGCGCCCTGGCGAAGCCTCCCCCGTGGCGCGACTCCCAGACCACCAGGAACCCGTCCCCGTCGGCCGCCACCCGCGGCGCTCGGTATTGGGTGAAACGCGCTCCGTAGGAGTTGAAACTGATGGGGGGAACCAACGCGATCGGAGCGAGTGCGGAAAGCGCTCCGGTGTTGTCGACGCGGGCGCCATAGATCTCCTCCGCGGCCCCGAGATAGTGGTTCGTCCCCCTGCTCGGGTCCCTCCGGCTCCAGGCGACCAGGCATCCGCCGCTGTTGCAGGCCACCGAGGGTGAGACATCGAGCGCCGTCTCCGTGATCGGCATCGCGGTGGGCTCGTGGATGACCCCCGCCGCGTCGATCGCCGCGGTGACCACCCGGCTCGTCGAGGGTCCGGAGCGGGTCCAGGCGATCCGATAGCCCGTCCCGTGGACGGCGATCGCAGGTGCCTCGGCGCTCTCGCCCGCCGCGGAGAGGGTGAGACCCGCCGGGTCCCGCAGCACGCCGGTCGTGCTCACCCGCGCGCCGCGGACGCTCAGGGCGTTCCACTCGTCCCGGTTGGTCCACACGACCATTCCCCCGGCAACGGCCGGGGCCGTCTGGGTGTCCGGGGCCGCGGCGATGGCGATCCCCGCCGGGTCGCGCACGACGCCGCTGCGGGTGACGCGCGCAGCGTAGATGTCCCAGGTGTCGCCGCGGTGGTCCTGCCAGGCGACCAGATAGCGCCCGGCGGCGAAGGTCACCGCGGGGGCGTACTGCTCCCCCGCCGCGCCGGAGATCACGACGGGCGCGCCGAACGCGCCGAACGCGCCGACCCGGGCGCCGAGGATGTCCCAGGAGAACGCGCGAGTGGCACCCGGGGGCGCGTGGTTGTGCAGGCCCTGCCAGACGACGAGGAACCCCCCGTCGCCATCCGCGGCGACCGCCGGAGCCCGCTGGTCGTTCGTCGCGTGGGCGAGCACCGGGTCGCGCAGCTTGCGCAGGTCGCCGGTCCGCGTGAGCCACGTGCCGTAGATCGCCGCGGGACCGTCCGGCGAGGTCTGCGGCGCTCCCGCCCATCCGAGCAGCGTTCCGGCGTCGTTGGAGGCCAGCACCAGCGGTCGCGCGCCGAGGGCGGGTACGGTCACGGCGATCCCGTCGGGGTCGCGCACGACGCCGCTGCGAGCGAGCCGCGCAGCGTACAGGGCCGTCGCCCGCAGGTCGGTCGGGCAGGGGTCACAGGTGCTGTCACGGGCGTCGGACCAGGCGACCACGACGTCGCGCCCGTCGAAGGTCAGCGACGGAGAGCCCTGCTCGTTGGGCGCCGTGGAGACCGCGATGCCCATGGGCTCTCGCACGGCCCCGCCGGTCGAGACGTGGGCGGCGAAGAGGTCGCTCCCGGTCACTCCGCGGCTCTCGGACCACGCGACCACGTAGTCCTGACCGTCGAACACGATGGCGTCGCCGCCGGGCAGGGGGAGGGGGGCAGGATCGAGCAGCGCACCCGACGCGCCGACCCGCATCGCGGTGCGACCCATCGCCACGAGGTAGTCGGTGCCGTCCGAGGCGACCCTCGGGGCGCCGAGGCCGTCAGCGACCGCGATCGTCGTCGTGCCCGAGAGGGCGCCGGCCGCGCTCACGCGCGCAGCGAGAACGTGATCCATCGAGAGCGAGTATCGCCACGCGACGAGGTAGTCCCGTCCGTTGGATCCGACGTCCATCGAGCTCACCGAGGCGTTGTTGATCGGGGCCCCGCCGAGCAGGAGGTCTTCGGGATCGAGCACGCCGTGCTCTTGATCCACCCGCACGGCCCGCACCTCGGAGATGTCGACGGTCCCCGTGTAGTAGCTGGTCATCCAGGCGACGAGGAACCCGCGGCCGTTCGAGGCGATGCTGGGGGCGTGGTTGTAGGGCACCGCCCCCGACCTGAGATGGTTCGTCGAGACGACGAAGCTGCCCGTGTCGAGCGCACGCCCGTCCGGCCCGAGCCACGCCCCGACGATGGCGCTGCCCGACTGCCACACCAGCAGGAAGACATGGCCGTCCGAGGCCAGCGCCGGGGACGTGCCGTCCGCGGGACCGGGCGGCGCCCGATCGACGCCGAACTCCGGCGCGATGGCTGGGTCGAGCGCCGCGGGATACGCCGCCCCATCCACCACCGCGGAGGGGACCGTGAGCACGATCGCGGCGCCGTCCCAGCGCGCAGGCACGGGGGTACGCACGCCCGCGGCGTCCACCCAGGTCCCGTGGCCGTAGCGCACGCCGAGGCCGGTGCGGGCGTCGCGGAAGTGGAGCCCCGATTGGGTCCCGCCGACGAACTCTTCTCCGGTCACTGCGATCCGGACGGTGACGTCGCCCGCGGCCGCCGGGCGTCGTGTGAACGACCAGCTCTGCTCGACGCCGCCCGCGCGGTTTTCGAGGCTCTCCACGACGGCGCCGCGGTCGATCGAGAGCTTGCCGTCACGGTCGACGATTCCCGCGCCCTCGCCCGAGGTGAGCTGCACGCTGCCCCGCGCTACGGACGCGGCGTGAAAGGTTGCCTCCGCCCCTGCGACGATCCGCTCCCCTCGGCCCGGCGCCGAAGCCTCTTCGCGGAGGAGGGGCGTCACCGCGAGCGCTCCGCCCGTCGCGTGAACCGCGTAGGTGTCGTGCCCGCCGGACCACCCGTCGCCGTCGGCGCGGAACGCGAACCGTACGCGGTCGATTGCGGCCGCGACGTCGAAGGGTGCGGCCATGCTGGGGGCCATCGGCAATGCCGGTCGGTGCTCCGCGGGCGGAGCGACGGAGTCGGGCGCACAGCCGACCGCGAGGGCGAGGGCGAGCGCGGCCGACCTCCACCCTGAGGCGTGATCGCGACGCAGCGGCAGTTCCGGCATCGGGCCACCCTCGAAAGGCCACCAGTGCAACGGGTTCATGACCTTGCCTCCCCCTCCAGGCGTCTGCCTCCCCAACGCGACAGCGTCGACGACAGCCGCGCCTCCCCTGAACTCCCTCGCGCGTACGCCTGCACTCACCCCCCAGAGGCGGTCTCAGGTCGCAACGAGAGATCGTACTCAACACTCGTGCCGCGGATGCTGCCCTTGTCACGCGTCGGCTGAAATTCAGGGCGTTCGTGAGCTCGGACTTCGAGCTCTCTCTTGGAGCGTCATGGCCCTACGTGTGGCATTTGCGACACTTGTGTTGCTGCTCCGCGCTGAGTCAGGACGTCATGGGCGTCGGTGATGCGGAGCGGTCCGCCGACGCCGTCGCTCCATCCGAGGTGCCCGCGCGGCGCCACTGATTCCCCTCCGAGCTCGCCAAGGGGCACCCTCCGCTTTCGGGTGCATGGTCGCATCCACCATGGGGAGCGGGGAACCCTCGGGCGGACGATCGTCGCGAGAGGGAGTACGGCGGCTCCTGTTCGGGTGTGGGGCGGTACTTCGCGGCGGCGGACGGATCAGTCGCGCGCGGCGCGCGGCGGCGCGGGGGCGAGCTCGACGTCGGCATAGACGCGGTCGACCTCGATCGCTCCGTCCATGGCGGTGAGCGAGAAGCGCTCCCCCGCGTTCGCGGTGGAGAGCACCCATCGGCCGCGCTCGTCGCGGGAGTACACCTCGACGCGGGCCTCGTGCTGCGAGACCAGGACGACGTCGCGCAGTGAGGGGATCTGGCGGTAGTGCGCGAACTTGTCGCCGCGGTCGTAGGCCTCGGTGCCGTCGGAGAGCACCTCGACCAGCACCGCGGGGTTGACCGCCGCGTTGCGGTCGTCGGGGTCGCGCTCGGTCGGCCCGCAGATCACCGAGGCGTCGGGGTACGTGGCCAGCCCGGTGGCGCGCACGCGAATCTTCACGTCCGCGGTGTGGACGCGACACCCGCAAGCGGAGGCGAGGCGTAGCAGCTCCCCGATCATCTGGGCCGAGAGTTGACCGTGCGCGATCGTCCCGCCCGCCATGGCGTAGATGCGCCCATCGAGCCACTCGTGCCTCCGGTCGGTCTCCCGCTCGATGGTCAGGTACGTCTGGTAGTCGACCCATGTCTGTCCAGGGGCGTCGCCCATGCGCCGGAGGGTGCCACCGGGCGCAGCGTGAAACCAGGGGACGCCGAGCGTCGAGCAGCGGCAGCAGGGCGTCGAAGACCGCGCCGCCGACGCTCTCGCCGACCACGACGAGGGTGTTGCCGTCACGCGAGAGCGAGACGTCGCGCGTCAACGGGGGAGTGCCAGCAGCGCCCTCGCTCGAACGAGCGGGGGCCAGCCGGGCGGCACGCCCTCTCGCTCGCGCGCCTCGACCCACTGCACGAAGGCCGCGCGCAGCCGCTCATCGGGGAGGCACTCGAAGGCTGAGAGCACCACGTCGACGGCGATGCTGTTCTTCGCGAGGGCCTCGAGAAAGACGTCGACGGCGCGCGTGTCGGCGAGGTGAGCGAGGAGCTTCAGCGCCTGCCGGTCGAACACGTTCACGATCCTCGGATCGAGGTGGAGGTACGCGAGCAGGTCCTCGACCCATGACGCGTCGAGGGGACACGCGTCGAGCGCCCAGACCGCGTACCCGCCGAGCAGCCGGTCGCGCAGCAGCGGACGGATCGCTCCGCCCCAGCGCGCGTCGAACCGCGTCTCCTTCGACAGCACGACGAGCACGGCGATGGCCCGCTGACGTCCGGCGGGGTCGTCGATGGCGCGGGCGTCGAGGCGAGGCGCGAGGCGCTCGAACGCGGTCGCCGGGTCTCGCCGATACGCGGCCCAGGCGCCGTAGCCGAGCGCGCGGAGAGAGTCCGGTGTGGCGTCGCCGTCCAGCATCGTCGAGAGGGCGTCGAGCTCGACGACTCCGAGGCGCTCCGGCACCTCCGTAAGCGCCCTTGCGATCTGCTCGCGCGCGTCGGGCGTGCCCTCGCGAAAGCGCCTGAGGACGAGGGCGCGACCCTCCGGCGAGAGGGCCAGGGCGCGGGCCGCGAAGTACAGCCCCCAGCTCCGTGGGTGGCGCACGACCTCCACCTTGCGGTGCGTGCTGCGGTAGAGCCGACGGTCGGCCGGGTCGAGCGCGTCGAAGGTGCGCTGGTCCCACGGCGCCGAGCCGAGGTCGGCGCTCTCGGGCAACGCGAGGTAGCGCAGCAGCAGGTCGGTCACGGGCCGTGTGGGCGCCTGCATCGCTCGCTCCGCCTCGGGGTCGCCGCCACCGTTGCGGAGATGGCGCTGCACGCGCGCGGCCCCATCGTCGTCGACGGCGAGCTCGGGCAGCGGATCGGGCATGCGATGCCCCCAGCGGGTCTCGAGGGTGGGCGCGGTCTTCTTCTTCGCCATCGGCTCGTTACTCCTTATGAAGTCAGGGACGCGATCCACCCTGGCAGCGCCTCTGCCCCGGCCTCATTGTCGCGCCCGACGGCGTGCTCTCCGAGCGAGCGGTACGCCTCGAACTGCGCCTCGTCGAAGACCTGGTCGGCCGTCGACTGGTGCGGGAAGTCGTCGTTGCGCGAGCGGTACTCCTCGATGAGCACGTCCTCGTCGCCAGTCACCGTCGCCTTCAGGTACACGAGCGTCCCCGTCTCCGCGGGAGCGCCGTCGATGGCGGGGTAGCGGATCGTCCCGACCACCGCGTGCGCCGCGGAGTGGCCCTTCGCGTCGCGCCGAAGCGCGCCCACGTCGAGCTCGATCTCGGTCCCGAGGCTGATGCGCGCGTACCGCACCAGCGCCGCGAGCCCGCCGAAGGCCAGCGCCGGGTCTTCCTCGGCGTCGCTCGCGATGACCACCGCGCACCGGCGGCGGAGCAGCTCGTACGCACCGGTGTTCTCCAGGTGTCCGCCGTCGGTGAGAAACACCAGGTCGCCGTGGTCATCGATGCGGCTGAGCAGCTCGCGGAGGTAGCAGGTGAGGCCCGCGGGGTACCAGCGGAGTCGGCCCGTCCAGCTCGCGGCCACCGGGCGCGGGGAGACGCGGCCCGGGTGCGGGAGCCAGTAGCCCAGGCGGATGTTGAGGAAGGTCATCAGCGACACCGTCGCGCCCGCGGTGTAGGTGCCCATGTTGGGCGCGGCCGCGGCGCCGGAGACGGCCATCGCGGTGCCGAGGTCGAGGTCGGTGACGAGCGCCTCCATGTCGCGCGTGGCGCAGTAGCCCACGCGGTCGGAGCCCACGAAGTAGCGGCTGAAGATGAAGAAGTCGCACTGCCGACCGTGCAGCGAGGCGTCGTCGACCCCCTGGAGGTTGAGCGCCGCGTTGAGCAGCGCGTAGGGCGCCCACGATCCGTCGCGGTTGATCTCGGAGAGGTGCACCGCCTCGGCCGAGCCGACCCCCGGGCGCCCCTCGCCGCCCGCCGCGGGAGGGAGCGCGCGCAGGAGGAACATCCGGCTCAGGCGGCCCCGGTAGAATCCGTGCAGCGAGACGCGGTTGGCGTGCAGGACGATCGCGAACACGAAGGCCGCGAGGGCCGCCGAGGGCCACCACGAGGGCGCGAGCACGTCGGTCATCCACCCGGCGGAGTCGGCGGTGGGGTAGCGCCGCAGGAAGGCGCTCACGGCCACGAGGTAGGTCGCGTACGGCACCGCCACCGACACCCCGAGGGCCGACGCGAGCATCACCGGCCGGGCGAGCTGGCGCCCGTATGGGACGAAGCGCGCGACGAGCCACGTGGCGACCGCCCCCGCGACCACGACCTGGAGCACCCGCTCCCAGGGGAAGGCGTGACCCGCCGGGGGATACATCACCGCGTGGTACCAGCGGATGATGACGTAGATCTGCAGCTCCATGACGAGGGCCACGAGGGCGCCGGCGAGGGCCACGCCGCTGGAGCGCTCGAGTCGGCGGCGGAGGGAGGGCGACAGGCGGGAGAGGGAGAGGAACACCATGGTGAGGGCGTTCCAGGCGACGGCGAGGGCCAGCAGATGGCGGGAGCCCTCGGTGAACCACTCCCACGGCGGGAGCCAGCCCGGTCGCGGCGGGTGGAGCAGCAGCCCGTGCCGCTCGAAGCACCAGTCGAGGTACACCGTCACCAGCGGGGACGACGCGCACACCAGGAAGATCACCACCGGCAGCAGCAGCGACCACGTGAGGAGCTGGCCGCGCACCAGCAGCGCCAGCGCCCTCACGCCGCCGCCGAGACCGATCGGCACCAGCGTCTCGGCGCGGGCCCGGAGGTAGCCGAGCGCAGGGCTCGCGGAGGAGTGCTCGCCGGAGGTGGCGAAGGGGAAGGGCGCGGGGACCCTCGCGTCGGACGCGAGGAGCGCCTGGAGCGCCGCCCCGATCCAGCCGCCGCCCGAGACGGTGGAGAGGTAGTCGACGCTGGGGAGGACCCCGCGCCGGTGCAGCGCCTGGAGCACCCCGAGGTTGAACGCCGCCGAGCGGATGCCCCCGCCCGAGAGCGCGAGCCCCACGAGGCCGTCGGCCGTGGAGGGCGCGGCGGTCGGCGGGCGAGGGAGCGACGCGGCGGGGTCGATCGCCTGGCGACGCCGCTCGATGTACCGCCTCTCGGCGGGGAGCACGTCGGCGAGGAAGCGCGCGTGGCCCTTCGCGTCGACGTCCTGCGGGTTGCCTGGACTGCTGGCCAACGGGTCCCTCCTCGCGCCCGGAGAGCCTGACGGGGCCTACGGCGCGGCCGACACGATACCCGTTTGCCCGGCCGCACGGGCCGCGGAAGCGGTTGCCGCCGCCGCGTGCGCCGTGGGAGCTTCGCGCGATGGATCCGACGAGTCGACGGGCGACGAGCGGCAACGCGATCGCGTCCGTCGTGGCGCTCGGCATCACGGCGGCGGCGGCGGGGATCTCGGCGCGCTACGAGCGGCGTCCTACGCTCTCCGACCCCCCGACGGTGCTCGCGCGGCGCCCTCCGCGCCCCATCCACAGCGACATCGTCTCTGACCGCGATGTCCTGAACATCTTCCGTCCGGTGCCCTTTCGCCCGGGCTCGGCCGACCTGAGGCCCGAGGTGCGAGAGGCCCTCGACCCCGTGGCCGACATGCTCGCAGACAACGATCAGATCACGTTGCTGGAGCTGATGAGCGACACCGACGACCGCGCGGGCATCGCGGGCGCTCGGGCGCTCACCCGGCGCCGGGCCGACGCGGTGCGCGACCACATCGTGAGCCGCGGCATCGATGCGAGCCGTCTGGAGGCGTGCCCCTACGGCCTGGAGCGCCCGCTCGTGCGCAACGACACCGCCGCCCACCGCGCGCAGAACAACCGCATCACGTACCTCGTGCTCTCGACGCGAGAGGAGGTCGTTCTCCACCCGACGCCCGCGACCCCGTCGGACCCGCCGAGGGGGTGTCCGACCCCTACCCCGCCAGCCGGCGCGGCGCTCGTCTTCGGCGATCAGGACCGCGACGGCGACGGCGTCCCCAACCTCGTCGATCGCTGCCCCAGCGAGCCCCGCGCCGCGCGCGAGGCGCCGCGCCAGCCCCGCTGCGCGGGCTGCCTGCGCACCGACCTCGACGGAGACGGCGTGTACGACGACGAAGACCGCTGCCGCTCAGAGCTCTCGGGAGACCACCCCGATCGGAATCGCCCGGGATGCCCCGACGGCGACGTCGATGGCGACCGGGTCTTCGACAGCCACGACGCGTGCCCCACCGAACCGCCCGGCCCCCGACCCGACCCGAGCCGCCCCGGCTGCCCGACCCCGGATCGCGACAGCGACACCATCGCCGACGCCGTCGACCGCTGCCCCGACGCCCCGATGGGCCTCAGGCCCGACGCGGCGCGCGAGGGCTGCCCCGCCCCCGATCGAGACGACGACACCGTGGCCGACCTCGTGGATGCCTGCCCCGACGCGCCGGGCGCACCCTCGATCGAGGCTTCGCGCGCCGGCTGCCCGGGGCTCGTCCTGGTGTCGGGTGAGCGCCTCACCGTGTCGGGGCCGCTGACCTTCGCCCGCGGCGCAGCGCGATGGGACGCCGCGAGCACCGCGACCGTCGACGCCATCGCCGACGCCGTGCACGCGTCGCGTTGGGTCTACCGGGTGGCCGTGGTGGCTCGCGCCGAGACGGCCGCCCTTGCCCTACGCCGCGCCGAGATGGTCGCCGACTGGATGACCGCGCGGGGCGTCCCGCCGTGCGACGTGGAGGCCTTCGGCGAGGCCACGTCCGCCGATGGACCGACCGACGGCGCGGTGGAGTTCCGCCTCCTCGAGCCGCGGCACCCCAGGAACGCTGGGCGCTCGTCGCGGTCGACCGCTCGCTACGAGCAGCGGCAGGGAGGGCCGTAGCTCGGCGACCGTTCCGAGGGTCTTCCCATGCTCCCCGTCGGTCTGCACCTGATCCCTGCGAGCGAGGGTGCCGCGTCGCTTTCCCCATTGCGCCCCGCCGTCGGTCGACGCTGAGAAGAGAGGTCCGTCCACCGACGGCTCCCTGAGGGAGGGGGGGAGTCAGTTGATGCGAACGGAGTCGACGGTCCAGCCGGGGTTCATGAGCCGCCACACGCTGGCGCCGCGGGCCTGGAAGCGGATGCGGGCACGCGTCGTGAGGCACGACGACGGGAGCACGATGGACTGCGCCGTGGTCGGAAAGGCGCGCGTCGAGTTGTATGCGCCGCTGCAGTAGCTGGTCGCGCACGGTGACTGGCGCGCGGGCCACGGGCTCGGCGTCAGGCTGGTCCAGGTGGCGCCGGCGTCGCCCGAGCACTGCGGCGAGAGGCGCTCGGACTTGTCGACGGACGACTCGTACCCCGGGTCGTCGTCGAGGCGCACCGTGAACGTGAGGAGCGCCGCGCTGCAACCGGAGAGGTCGGTGTCGGCGCCGCTCGTGAGGTTCTGCGTGTAGCTCGACGAGAACCGGGTGGTGGATCCAGCGGCCATGGCCCCGGAGGCCTGGCGCCATAGGCTGTCGAAGGTCCACCCGTCGGTCCCGGTGTCGAACAACCCGAGCGCGAGCGCGGTGGGACAGACGCGAGCGCCTGCGTCGGGAGCGCCCGTGTCCGCAACACCGGCGTCGGGAAGGCCCGCGTCGGGAGTACCCGCGTCGAAGGGGGTAGCGTCCGCGACGGAGACATCGCGCACGGTCGGGACATCGATCGGGACGAAGACGTCGAGCACAGGGACATCGACCACACGAACATCCACCGGGACCGGGACATCCACCGGAGTGGGAGCATCCACCGGAGTGGGAGCATCCACCGGAGTCGGAGCATCCACGAGCTCGGGAACATCGGCGGGAGGAGGGGCTGGCGAATCGGTGGGTGGAGCGTCGTCGGACACGACGGCGTCCTTGTCGAGCGGGCTCGATGAGTCGGAGGGCTCCTCCTGCCCCGTCGCGCAGGCTGCGAGGGCCACGGAGACGAGCGCAGGGAGGAGGCTTCGGAGGCGACCGCGCAGCACGGTCCGCGCTTGTATCACGTCGACATGGGCGCGAAGGGCAGGGCTGCGTTCATCCGGCGGCATGGGTTCCGGCTGTGGCTTCGCGCGCCATGTGTTTTGGGCGGCACCGGAGCAGGGCCCCGACGCGATGTCACTCGATCGCATCCTCAGCCGCCAGGCTTCGGTGGATTCGCCGCGCCGAACACGTCACGATCGCGGCGTGTCGAACGTCGTGAACCTCAACAAGTTTCGCAAGGCCAGGGCGAAGGCCGAGGCGAAGAAGCGCGCGGAGACCAACGTGCGCCTGCACGGCCGCACGAAGGCCGAGCGGGCGATCGAGGCGAGGCAGAAGGCGGCGCTGGAGCGATGCGTCGATGGCGCGCGGCTCACGCCGACGACCGACGACGACGGCGAGCACGCGTAGCGCCGCACGGCGGATGTCGAACGGCCGTGCACATGACGGCGCACGTCGCGCTCGCCGAGCTGGCGCACCCGCGGCCGGGCGAGCGGGTGCTGGTGCACGCGGCGGCGGGCGGCGTGGGCAGCGCGCTGGTGCAGCTCGCGAAGAGCGCGGGGTGCCACGTGACCGCGGTGGTGGGCGCATCCGCGAAGGTAGAGGCGGCGCGGGCGCTGGGCGCCGACGTGGTCATCGACCGCTCCACGGAGGACCTCTGGCGTCGCGCGGAGCAGGCCTCGCCGCGAGGCTTCGACGTGGTGCTCGACGCCAACGGGGTGTCGACGCTGGGCGAGAGCTACCGGCGCACGGCGCCGATGGGGCGGCTGGTGGTGTACGGGTTCCACTCGATGCTGCCGCGGGTGGGCGGGCGACCCAATTGGCTGAAGCTCGCGGCAGACTGGCTGCGCCCGCCGCGCTTCAACCCGCTGTCGCTGACGACCGAGAGCCGCAGCGTACTGGCCTTCAACCTGAGCTTCCTCTTCGACCGCACCGACCTGATGGAGCGCGGGATGTCCCATCTCCTCACAGCGCTCGACCAGGGATCACTGCGGCCCCCTACGATCACGCGATATCGCTTCGACCAGGTGGCCGAGGCGCACGCCGCGCTGGAGTCGGGGCGCACCGTGGGCAAGCTGGTGCTGACGATGTGACGGTCATGCCGCGAAGGTATCCGTGGCAGCCGCGGAGGGCTCTTCGTTGAGGGAAGAGACTCTCTTCGATGAAGGAAGGGGGGGGGGCCAGGGCGCTCAGCGCGCGGGTCTCCACGCGCACCTCGCGCGTGCGGAAGTGGCCGACGTTGTCGCGCTGGGCGGGCCGCCGCAGCAGCGCGCTGGTCGCCAGGTGGAAGGTGGTGGCCACGGCCTCGACGAGCCTCGGACGGCGACCAGGGTGACGCCGAGCTGGCCGTCGTCGGCCTCGGTGCTGGCGGGGCCCTGCCCAGTCGTCTTCTCGGTGCTCATGCGTCGCGTGCTCCTCGGGTTCGCTCTGTGGCGCATGGAGGGTCGGCCGCAAGGGAGAGGTACTAGGCTGGAGACCATGAGCCACGACACCCGCACGATCACCTGGAAGGACGGCGCTCGCTGGTCGGTCCCGTCGACGGTCTTCGATCGGCTCACGGCGAGGCTCGACGCCCTGCGCCCTGTGATCCTCGGCCTCGACGGGGTGCTCGCCCGATGGCGCTCTGCGACCGGAGCCGCCCTCGACGTCGATGACTTCGCGCCGACGGAGGACGACCGCGCGGTGCTGACCGCGGCGCTCGCGCGCATCGTCGAGGAGGGGGCGGGCGAGGTGGAGGACGCGGAGGAGCGCAGGGCGCTGGAGGAGGGGGCGGCGGCGCTGCACGAGCTCTTCGTGACGGACGTGACGCGCTCGTAGGTTCAGTACCCGTCGATGACCGAGAGGGCCTCGTCGTGGGCGGAGTTCACCGCGGCCTGCGGGGGCGCCGACGGGGCCGGGGAGGCGGCGGTGGTGGCGGCGATCGAAGGGCGGCCGAGGGCGCGGCGCAGCGAGCTCACGTTGCCGACCTGGCGGTGGTACGCGGCGGTGGACTCGTTCTGGGCGACGTCGCGGGCGCGGTCGAGGAGCTGGTCGAGCTGGGCGCTCGCCTGCGCGACGTTGCCGCTGCGGGCCTCGCGGATGGCGGCCACGGTGCCCACGGCCAGGGTCACCTGCGCGGTGAGGGCCTCGACCTCGGCGCTGCGGCCGCGCTCGATCTCCGCGGCGTCGCTGCTGGCGCGCGCCCCGAGGAAGACGTCGCGCTCGTAGCGCACTGTCGGGGCGGCGGGGTCGTTCCAGGAGAGGCGGGCGTCGATGAGCTCGACCGGGGAGCCGGCCCGGTGCGACGGGACGTTGAGCCTCACGATGAGGTCGCGAGAGGCCCCCTCGGTGAGCTCCCCGAGCGACACGCTCACGCCCGCGTCGGTGCGCGTGGCCTCGTGGCCGAGCACCGCCTCGATCTGCACGTCGGGGCCGGGGTTGAGCGTGACCGTGGCGTTGCGGGCGACCACGCGCTCCATGCGCAGCACCTCGGTGCGGAAGGCCGTCGCCACCGCGGCGGAGTCTTCGATGTAGTGGAAGTGCCCGCCGGATCGCTGCGCGATCGCCCCCATCAGGGTCTCGTTGTACTCGAGGCCGAGCCCCATCGAGGTGATGGAGATGCCGTGCTGGCCCGCGCTCGTGGCCGTGGCCTCGATGGTCGCCGCGTCGTTGGGCACGCCGTCGCCGAGCAGCACCACGCGGTTGATGCCCGCGGTGTTGAGGTGCGCGGCCACCTGCTCGACGCCGAGGCGCAGCCCGTTGGCCATGTCGGTGGTGCCCCGGGCCCGCATGGCGCCGATGCGTCGGCGGGCCTCGGCGCGGTGCGAGGCGTCGAGCTCGGCCGAGGGGAAGATCACCTCCGAGCGGGAGTCGAAGGTCACCACCGCGAGGCGGTCGCCGTCGCGCAGCGCGTCGAGGAGCACCAGGCTGGCCGCGCGGGCGTCGTCCATGGGCCGCCCCTCCATCGAGCCCGACGTGTCGATGACCAGCGCGAGGTTGATCGGAGGGTGTACCGAGGGGTCGATGGCCGCGGTGCCGAGGTGGATGCGGGCGACCAGGGTGCTGCGCGCCCCAGCGGGGACGAAGCGGTTGGCCAGGTCGCCGCCCAGGCTGAGGGCGTCGGGGGTGCGCGCGTGGCGCTGGGCGCCGGCGCAGGCCGCGAGGGAGGAGAAGAGCGCCAGACAGAAGATCATGAGCGTGCGTCGCATGGTGGTGAACCTCTGACGGCCAGAACGCCGCGGTGGTCTTCGGGCTTACGGAGAAAGTTCTCGGCGACGACCCTCGCGGTGGGGAGTGTTAGCCTCCCGCCCCCATGAACATCGCGATCGTCGGCCTCGGGAAGATGGGCCTCAACATGACGCTGCGGCTGCTCGAGGGCGGCCACACGGTGGTGGCGATGGACCGCGACGCCGCGCAGGTCGAGCGCGCCCGCGAGGCCGGCGCCGTGGCCGCGGCGGACCTCGACGCGGTGGTCGCCGCGCTACCGTCGCCGAGGGTGGTGTGGGTGATGGTCCCGTCCGGGGCGATCACCCAGTCGGTGATCGACTCGCTGGCGGCGAAGCTCTCCCCAGGCGACGTGATCGTCGACGGCGGCAACTCCAACTGGAAGGACTCCCAGGCCCGCGGCGCCGCGCTCGCCGCGAAGGGCCTCCGCTTCGCCGACGCGGGCACCTCGGGTGGAGTATGGGGCCGGGCCAACGGGTACTGCCTGATGGTCGGCGCGGAGCCCGACACCTTCGCGGTCATCGAGCCCGCCATCGCGACGCTGGCGCCGACGGACGGCTACCGTCACGTCGGCCCGGTGGGGTCGGGGCACTACACCAAGATGATCCACAACGGCATCGAGTACGGGCTGATGCAGGCCTACGCCGAGGGCTTCGAGATCTTGAAGACCGCCCCCTTCAAGCTCGACCTCGCGGCCATCGCCGAGCTCTGGGGCAAAGGCTCGGTGGTGCGGAGCTGGCTGCTCGATCTCGTGGCCGCCGGCCTCAAGTCCGACCCGGGTCTCTCGGACATCAAGGGCTACGTGACCGACTCGGGCGAGGGGCGATGGACCGTGCAGGCCGCCATCGACCAGGACGTCCCGGCGCCGGTGATCACCCTCTCGCTCCAGATGCGCTTCCGCTCGCGGCAGGCGGACAGCTTCGGCGCGAAGCTCCTGGCGATGATGCGCAACCAGTTCGGCGGGCACGCGGTGAAGAAGGCATGAACCCCTTTCGCAAGGGGCTGATGGGCGACCGGCTGCCCGCGCCGACGGTGCTGGTGATCTTCGGGGCGACCGGCGACCTCGCGCGCCGCAAGCTGATGCCCGCGATCTACAACCTCGCGCTGGCGAGGCACCTCCCCCCGGGCTTCTCGGTGCTAGGCGTGGCGCGCCGGCCGTGGAGCGACCAGGACTTCCGAGACGAGCAGCGCGCCGGGGCCGCGGAGTTCTCCCGCACGAAGCCCCTCGACGACGTGGTGTGGGACGACCTCGCCCAGGGCCTCGGCTACGTCCAGGGGACCTTCGAAGACCCCGCCACCTACGCCTCGCTGAAGCAGCGCCTCGACGACCTCGACCGCACCCGCGCTACGCGCGGCAACCGGGTGTTCTACCTCTCGGTCCCCCCGGCGGACGTCGCCGTGATCGTCGAGAACCTCCGCCGCGCGGGCCTCTTCGCCGACCACCGCGACGCCTCGCGCTCGACGCGCCTTGTCTGCGAGAAGCCCCACGGCACCGACCTGGAGAGCTCGCGCGTCCTCGACAAGCAGCTGCACGACGCGCTCGACGAGTCGCAGATCTTCCGCATCGACCACTACCTCGGCAAGGAGGCGGTGCAGAACCTCCTCGCGTTCCGCTTCGGCAACGCGATCTTCGAGCCGCTCTGGAACCGCACGCACGTCGACCACGTGCAGATCACCGTCGCCGAGGACCTCGGCATCGAGGGGAGGGGGAGGTTCTACGAGTCCGCCGGGGCGCTGCGCGACATCGTGCAGAACCACCTGATGCAGCTCGTCACGCTCACCGCGATGGAGCCCCTCGCGACCATGGACGAGGTCTCCGTGCGCGACGAGAAGGTGAAGGTGCTCCGCGCCCTGCGCCCGCTCTCGCCGGACTGCATCGCCCGGGACGTGGTGCGCGGCCAGTACGTCCACGGCGGCGTCGCGGGCTCGGCCGTGCTCGGCTACCGCGAGGAGAAGGACGTCGCCCCCGACAGCGTCACCGAGACCTTCCTCGCGATGAAGCTGCACATCGACAACTGGCGCTGGCGGGGCGTCCCCTTCTACATCCGCGCGGGCAAGCGGCTCACCCGCCGGGTGACGGAGATCTCGATGCACTTCAAGGCCGCGCCGCTCTCGCTCTTCGGCGCGTCGGCCCCGGAGCCCAACGTGCTCGCGCTGCGCATCCAGCCCGACGAAGGGATCACGCTGCGCTTCGTCTCCAAGGTTCCCGGCCCCACCACGGTGCTGCGCCCGGTGAGCATGGACTTCCGCTATGGGACGACCTTCGGACTCAGCCACCCGGAGGCCTACGAGCGGCTGCTGCTCGACGTGATGCTGGGCGACGCCACGCTCTTCACCCGCGCCGACGAGGTCGACTGGAGCTGGCGCTTCTTCGACCCGCTGCTCTCCGCCTGGAAGGCCGCCGGGCGCTGCGAGCCCGACGGGTACGCCGCCGGGTCGTGGGGGCCCCCCGAGGCCCACGAGCTCATCGCCCGCGACGGCCGCCGCTGGAGGTCCCCGTGAGCATCGCCCTCGACCAGGTGGAGCCCGAGCTCGCGAGGCTCTGGGCCGAGCAGCGCGCCCGCGACGCGCACCCGCGAACCCTCGACCTGGTGGCCTTCTGCGCGACGCCCGACGAGCTCCCGAGGGTGCGCGCCGCCCTCGCTCCGCTCGCCAGCAAGCGCCCCTGCCGCACGCTCACGGTGGTGTGCTACCCCGCCGCGTCGCCCTCCATCACCGCGCGCGTCGCGCTGCACGTGGACACCGCGCGCAGGTCCGAGCCCGTGGGCGACGACGTCTCGCTCGACGTGCGGGGCACGGCGCGCTCGTGGGTCCCGTCGGCGGTGCGGCAGCTGCGGCGGGGCGACCTCCCGATGCACCTCTGGTGGGCGGGCGACCTGCCCGACGACGACCGCCTCTTCGACCAGCTCACCGAGGACGCCGACGTCACCATCGTGCACAGCGCGGACATGAACCTGCGCGACCTCGAGCAGCTCCGCCGGGTGCAGGCGTGGCGCTCCGAGGGGGCGGTCCTCCTCGACCTCAACTGGGTGCGCCTCGCGCTCTGGCAGGAGCTCGTCGCCCGCTTCTTCGACGACGAGACCGTGGCGGCGATCATCCCGACGCTCGACACGGTCTCGCTGGGCTTCGCGCCGCGCCCTGGCTCCAGCGACCCGGCGCCCACGCAGGCCGCGCTGCTCGCCGGTTGGATCACCGTCTGCACCGGCTGGAGCGCCGAGGATGCTAGCTGGAGCACCGAGGCCGACGGCGCTCGCGTGGCGACGGCGAGGCGCGCCGACGGCTCACCCGGGCGGGTGCGCTTCCTCGAGGACGACCGTCCGGGGGTCTACCCGGGCGCCCTCCACACCGTGGCGCTCTCGGGCGCCGGGGTGAAGCTGGAGGTCGCGAGAGCGCTCGAAGACCCGAGGGTGCTCTGCTGGTCGGGCGAGGTCGCGGGCGCGTGCGTCCCGTCGCAGTGCATCCGCGCGGGGGCGCCCGAGGAGCCCAAGATGCTGGCGAGGGCGCTCGATCGCCCGGCGCGCGATCCGCTCTTCGAGCGCAGCCTTGCGGCCGCCGCGGCGCTCACCCGGGCGGTCGCCCCGCTGCGGGGCGAAGAGCCCACGGCAGGGAAATGAGTGGAGGTGGTGAGATGAAGTTCGTCATCGGAGACTCGGTCGCGAAGGCGGCCGCGGAGGGAGCGGAGCTGGTCGCGGCGTGGAGCCGGGAGGCCGTCGCCGAGCGGGGGCGCTTCGTGGTGGCGCTCGCGGGCGGAGAGAGCCCGAAGGCCCTCTACCAGGCGCTGCGCGCGCGCCGCGACGTGGAGTGGAGGCGCTGGGAGGTCTTCTTCGGCGACGAGCGCGCGGTCTCCGCGCAGGACCCTCGGAGCAACCTGCTCTCCGCCGAGGAGGCCCTCCTCGACAAGGTGGCGGTGAACCCCGACCGCGTGCACCCGATGTACGCGCTCGGCATGGACGTCGAACAGGCGGCGCTCGACTACGAGCGCGAGCTGCGCGCCTCGGCGGGCGATCCGCCGGTGCTCGACCTGGTGATCCTGGGCGTGGGCCGCGACGGTCACACGCTCTCGCTGCCCCCGATGTGCGGCGCCCTCGCGGAGAGGGAGCGCCTGGTGATGGCCCTCGTCGAGCCGGAGCTCGACCCGCCGGTCGACCGCATCACCTTCACCCCGCCGGTGGTGACCGCCGCGCGCCGGGTGCTGGTGATCGCCCACGGCCGCGCGAAGACCACCGCGATGCGGGCGGCGCTCTACGAAGCCGACGACCGGCTGCGCGTGCCCGCGCAGATCATCCGCGACGCCACCGGCGAGGTCACCGTGCTGATGGACGTCGAGCTCGCGAAGGGCCTCGAGCGTTGATCGATCCGCGCTTCCTGCGAGCTCGCCTCTCTGTCGTCGCGATGCTCGCGCTCTCCTGCCGCCGCGATCCGCCGCGCGCGGTCGCGACGGTCGATACCTCGGCGCGCCTCGACGCGGGCGCGAGGGCCGACACCCCCGCCGTGAGGGCCGACGTCCCGGCTCACCCGGATGCCCCCGTCGATGCGGCGGACGGGCCTTCGATCTACCTGATGACCAGCGGGGTCGAGATGATACGGCCCGGGCAGTCGGTGCGCCTCCGGGTGTATCGGCGCGGCGGCCCGGACGTCGAGGTGACGGCGCAGGCGCAGCTGCGGGTCGAGCCGCCGACGGGAGGAGAGATCTCCCGCGACCACGTCTTCCAAGCGGGAGTTCTCGGCCGCCACACCATCGTCGCGACGGTGGGCGCCGAGCAGACCCGGCAGATCCTCGAGGTGTCGCCGGAGGTCCCCGCGGGGCTGCTGGTGGTCCCTTCGGTGAGCGTGGGCCCGGGCCTGCCTCCGGTGGCCTCGCTGCGCCTGCGCGCCGAGCCGCGGGGCGTGGTCGCCCTCGACGTGGGCTTCGTCGGCGCGACGCTCTCGGTCTCCGGTCTGCGCCGCGGTCGAAGCTTCCCGATGGTGATCCCCATCGTCCGTGGAACGCCCGGCGCCGTCTTCGACGCCCACCGCGGCCCGGATGGTGTCCTGCCTGTCGAGGGCGAGCTGCTTCTCGACCGCCACGTCGGAACCCGCCTCGACGGCCGCGTCGCGCTGCGCACCCGCACCGGCCCGCTGCGCCTCTCCTTCTCGCTCTTCTACGGCGACGTCTCGGCGCTGACCGAGCCTCTGCCCTGATCGCCCCGCCGTCGCTCGCTCAGATGTCTTCGAGGTCGAAGATCTCGACGTCCACGCCGGAGGCGTAGTGGGCGATGGGCTCGGCGTCAGGGCGCGCGATGCCGCACGCGGCGAAGAGCGACTCCTCCCAGGAGTGCACCGTCGCGGGCTGAAGGGGATACGGAGCGTGGTGCACCTGGCCCCGCTGGATGCGCCCCCGGCCGGTGTCGGCGTAGAGCAGGTAGCGCTCGGCGAGGAAGTGCTCCAGCGTGCCCGGAACCGCCGCCGAGGGCGCTCCGGCGGGCTGGTAGCGCACCTTGCAGTGGGCGGGCAGCGGAGGCGGCGAGCGTCGCTCCGAGGCGTAGTCGATGACCCCGTCGGCGCCCCGGACGAGGGACATCTTCGCGTGGTGATAGGGCAGGTGCCAGCCGGCGCGCGCGACCTGCACGGGGAGCCACGCCGCGGCCTCCAGGGTGAAGAACCACACGCCGGGGTTCTTCCCCCGGTGGTGCACGTAGGTGCGGAGGTTGGTCTCGTGGAAGTCCGACGTCCCGGGCACCGGCGGGAGCCACGAGAGCCGCACGCCGCGCATGGTGAAGGGGACGAGGCCCACCCACGCGTCGCCGTCGAAGGTGTCGATCTCCAGCGCCTCGGGGATGAGCGGCCGCAGCGCCTCCACCGGGACCCGCCAGTGGAGGAAGAGCAGCGTCTCCCAGGTCTGGTGCTGCGCGACCCGCCTGCCCTCCGGGCGCCTCGTGGGAGCGATGCGATCGATGTCGTCCATAGGCGCCCGCGACCTTAGCGTCAGCGGCGGGAGAAGTCGCTCCAGAGGCGCTCGAACTCCGCCCCGAAGCGCTCGACGATGGCGCGGTCGGAGGTGACGATGAGGTTCTCCTGGTTGTAGTTGGCCGCGCTGCGCGTCCAGTTGTAGCTGCCCGACAGCAGCCTCGCGTCGTCGTAGAGCGCGAACTTGTGGTGCATGTGCGCGTCGGTCTGGTCGACCCGCACCTCGATGCCTGCGCGGCGCAGCGGCTCGATGTCCGAGCCCTCGTCCATGGCCTTGTCGTTGTCGCTGATGACCCGGATCGCCACGCCACGGCGTCGGGCGTCGAGCATGGCCGCCCGGATGCGGTCGTCGGTGATGGTGAACACGCACACGTCGACCTTCCGGCGGGCGCGCGCGAACTCGTCTCGGATGGCGTCGAGGCAATCCTCCCCCGGGCTGAAGGCCACGTGCGCGGTCGCCTTCGTCGGCTCCTTCGCAGGCTGCTTCGGGGCTTGCGCGCCGTCGCGGGCGAGGTCGGCGAGCGTGAGCACCCAGGAGAAGGTGTCTCGCATGCGGTCGTCGGTGAGCGCCGCGCGCGCCAGCACGATGGCCTGCGCGCAGAAGAGGGTGACGGTGTCGGGGTCCATGGCGCGCTGGTGAAACACGCGCTCGATGGAGGCGCGCGTCGCCGGCGCGATGCGGGGGTCGTTGAGGGTCTGGTGGAGAAGCGCCTCGAGCTCGCGTGTACCCATCGGGATGGCGTTCTACGGCCTCCAGGTCGCGGACTCTACTCCGGCGTTGGGAGCTTCTAGGCTGTGGTCTGGTCGATGGACTTGCGCGCCGCAGCGACGAGGGCCGCAGCCGCGGCAGGCGTCGAGCCGGCGGGGACCAGGATGATGTTGCCGTCCCCATCGACCATGGGGGTCCCGTCCGGACCGAAGACGACTTCCATCCCTTCGTCGGAGGGGCCAGCGGGGGCGTTGGCGCGCTGCTCGCGCTTCACGGCCTTCTCACGCTGCTTCTCCTGTCGGGCCATTTCCTTCTGACGCTTGGCCATGGAAGGCCTGCCGTTGGTGCTCATGGGATACCTCACTCCTGACGCGCGGCCTTCGAGGGGCACGCCGCGTCCTATCGCCCGGGGATGAAACGGTCGTCCCGCGTTTGGGCAGTGCCTGGACGACGCTCGGACGTTGCTCACGCCGACCAAGGCTGCGCGGAACTCTCCCCTCAACCTGACACACCTCGGGCCCGAGGCACTGTGCATTCGACAACGCACCCCCAGAGGCGCCCGTGTCCGTCCCCCCCCCTTGCGACGAGCTCAGGGCCTCGGCGGGGCGCCGTAGCGGAGCATCATGCTCCCGGGGTCGGGGCGCGCGGGCGCGGTGGTCGCCGTGGAGGCGTCGGGCGTCGCGGGGGTCGGCTCCGGGGTCGGCTCCGGGGTCGCCGGGGCGCCGCTGTCGGCCGCCGGGGTCTGCGGCGCGGGGGGCGCTTCGAGCACGGCGGTCGGCACGGGCTGCGCTGACGAGCAGGCGCCCGCGCCCACGGCGGCGACGAAGGCGAGGATGCCCGCGCGGCTCAAGCGAGCCGAGGGCTCCGGGGTGACCGGGGAGGCCGAGGTCAGCGGCGAGGCGAGGCCGCAGAAGGGGCAGGCGGCCTCGGTGCGGCGGACGTGGCGGGCGCATCCATCGCAGGGGACGAGTTGGTTCAGGCTCATGGGGGGCAATGCTATCGCGGAGCGCCCGCGTCCCGGGCGGGGACTTCATCGCCGAGGCCGAAGAGCGCCCGCCGGGCCTCGTCGCCCTGGTGGTTGAGCTGCCAGTACGGCAGGCGCGCCGTGCCGAGGAGGTGCGCCTCTTCGCCGTCCGAGCCCCGCCACCCGAGCACCCGGTGCGCCCCCTCGGCCTCGACGTCGAAGGTGCGGGTGACCTCGCCGTAGCGCAGCACGAAGCGGTGGACGTCCTTGCCGTCGAGCTGCGCGCGGGAGCGGGCGATGGTGGCCTCGACCGCGGCCGTCGGGGTGTGCGCCCGGCGGATCGACCAGAGCGAGGGCACCAGCGAGCCGCGCCAGTCGACCCCGCCCGAGAAGGGCCCGTCGAGCTCGCGGAGCTGGATGAGAAGGGCGTCTTCGTAGAGGGTGCCCGCGGGGGTCGGAACATCCCTTCGGCGCTCCCCCTCCTCGGCGAAGTAGGACATCACCTGCTCGGTCGCGCGCTCGTCGCCGGGCCATACGCCGTGGAAGACGTGGCCGCACCACTCCTGCGCGCTCAGGGTGATCTTCACCGGAGAGAATGCCTCGGCGCGGTACCGGTCGACCGGCGCGAACACCGACGTCATCACCGAGTACGGGTACACCCCAGTCTGGAACTTCAACGACGCGTTGAGCTTCAGCACGTTGACCCGATGCTCCGCGGGCGCGGCGTCGTCCTTCACCCAGGTTCGCCGGTCCATGGGCTCGGTGACGTAGATCAGCACCAGCTCGGCCTCCCTGAGCTCGCCGTAGCGGTTGACCCGGGCGCGGTAGCCGGAGAGCTCCGCCCGCCCGTCGCTCCACGCCCGCATGAAGGCCCCGCCCGCCGTCGAGCGGGGGCGCGGCGGCAGCGCGGGGAAGCGCTCCCCCAAAGGGAAATCCGCCGGTCGCATCGTCGGCGCGGGCGCGTGGCGCGAGCAGCCGAGCGACGCCCCGAGCAGCGTGAGGGAGAGGCCCATCGTGCGCATCGGGTCACTCTATGAACCGCTCCCGGCGGGGCGTCGAGCGCGCTAAGCTCGGCCGCACCTATGGGCAAACTCGATCTGCGCCTCCGTGACCTGGAGACCGCCGAACTCCTCATCGCGTCCTTCGAGAGCGAGGACGACGCCGCGACGTGGCTCCGCGAGCGGCCGCACATGATGGAGGTGCTCGGCCTGATCGCCGAGAACTCCGACCCCGCGATGCACCAGATGCTGCGCGAGGCGGCGCGGCCCCTCGACCCCGACGAGGCGGAGGTGGTGCGCCGCATGGACGTCGCCGACGCCAAGGCGAGAATCGCGCGAGAGATCGAGCACGCGCGCCGCGCCACCGCAGAGGCCGAGGCCCACCGCGCGTCGATGCGCAGCGCCGACCCTGACCGCCCGATGCAGATCAGCTGGTCGCTCGAAGGGGACTTCGCGATGATGGACCCGGCGGACGAGCGGGAGATCACCGCGGCCGCGAAGGAGGCCGTGCTGGAGTGGGTGCGCGAGCGCGACGGCTGGGTCGCCGACCGCGGGCTCATGGTCCACGAGGCGGTGCTCACCGTGTGGCCGGGGCCGCTCCCCAAGGGCGAGTCGCGGGTGCAGCCCGGCGGAAAGTTCATCCCGGCCGAGCGCCCGGCCTCCACCACCTGACAGCCCGATCGAGGGATACGCCTCCCGTGAGCCCTGACGCCATGAGCACTCCAGCGGTCGAGTCGTGGCGCGGGGGCGACGCGGCGATGAGGGCGCTCTTCGACCAGTCCGACGACGCGATGATCGTCGTCGACGACGAGGGCCGCGTCGTCGCCGCCAACGACTCCGCGTGCTCGCTCCTCGGTCAACCGGCGGAGGCCATCATCGGCGCCTCGCTCTCGTCGTGGATCGGCTACGACGCCGACCTCCCCGCCGCCCTGCGCGCCCTGCTCGACGTCGGCTCCGTCCGCGGTCTGCTCCCGATCGTGCGCCCCGGCGCCCCGCGTCGGCTGGTCGACTACCGCGGCGTCGCGCGCATCGCCGAGGGTCGCCACCTGCTGGTGATCCGCTCTCGCACGGGGCCGTCGGTCGCCGAGCGCGACGCGCTCGAGAGCGCGGAGGCCCGCTTCGTGTCGATGCTCCACGTCACGCCGACGCCGACGGTGATCACCCGGCTGCGCGACGAGCGCTACATCGCGGTGAGCGACAGCTTCCTCGACCTGCTGGGCTACACCCGCGAGGAGGTCGAGGGGCGCACCGGCGCAGAGCTGGGGGTGTGGCCCCACGCCAGCGACCGCAACCGCATCACCGCCGCGTTGGCGAGCGGCCGCCCGGTGCGCAACCTGGAGGGGCGCGTCCGCAACCGCGCGGGGGAGGAGCTCACCGTGCTGCTCTCCGCCGAGCGCATGGAGTTCTACGGCGAGCCGTGCGTGATGGCGCTCGCCAATGACATCACCGAGCTGCGGCACGCCGAGGAGCTCGGTCGCACGCTGGTGCAGGCCTCCCCCGCGGCGATCTTCGCCCTCGACCAGGACGCCCGGGTGAGCCTCTGGAACCCTGCCGCCGAGCGGGTCTTCGGCTGGTCGGCCGAGGAGGTCGAGGGGAGGCCCCCGCCCTTCCTCACGGCGGAGACCGCGGCGGCCTTCGTGGAGTCGGTGCGCGCGGGCGAAGGGGTCGAGGCGGGCGACGCGACCTACCACCGCCGCGACGGCGTCGCCGTGGAGGTCACTCTCTCCCGGGCGCCGCTGCGCGACCGGAGCGGCGCGGTGCGAGGCGCGGTGGGGATCCTCTTCGACATGACCGACCGACGGATGCTGGAAGACCAGCTCCGGCACGCCCGCAAGATGGAGGTCGTGGGGCGCTTCGCGGGCGGCATCGCGCACGACTTCAACAACATGCTCCAGGTGATCTCGGGCTTCGCCTCGGTCGCGCGCTACAGCCTCCCGGCGGAGCACGTGGCCCACGCCGAGCTGGAGCAGATCCTCCGGGCGTCATCGCGCGCGGCGCAGCTCACCCGGCAGCTCCTGGCCTTCAGCCGTCGGCAGCTCACGCAGCCGCGCGTGCTCGACCTCAACGCCCTCGTCGGCGACATGCACCGGATGCTGGAGCGGCTCATCGGCGAGCACGTCCGGCTGGAGGTGCGCCTCGACCCGTCCGCGCGCCGCGTCCGCGGGGACATCGGCCAGCTCGAGCAGGTGCTGCTCAACCTCTGCGTCAATGCGCGCGACGCGATGCCCGACGGGGGCGAGCTCACGCTCTCCGTGGCCCCGGCCCGGCTCGATCTCGACGAGGCCCGGCGTCACCCCGAGGTCGCGGCCGGCGGGTACGTCGCGCTGCGCGTCACCGACACCGGCACCGGCATGGACGCGGCCACCATGGAGCGCGCCTTCGATCCCTTCTTCTCGACGAAGGAGATGGGGCAGGGCACCGGCCTCGGGCTCGCCACGGTCTACGGCATCGTGCAACAGAGCGGCGGCGAGGTGTGGCTCTCCAGCGAGCCCGGCCGGGGGACCACGGTCACCATCTGCCTGCCCGGCACCCACGAGGCGGCGCAGTCGATACGGCCCCCGCCCCAGCAGGCGAGGTGCGAGGGCAGGGGCGAGGTGGTGCTCGTGGTCGAAGACGAGGCGCTGGTGCGGCGGCTCACGGTGCAGCTCCTCCAGCGCCACGGCTACAAGGTCATCGAGGCGATCGACGGCCACGAGGGGCTGCGGGCCTACGAGTCCTCGGCCGACCAGATTCGCCTTGTGCTCACCGACGTGGTGATGCCCCGCATGGACGGCGTCGAGATGTCCCGGCGCATCACCCAGCGCTTCCCCAACGCCCGCACGCTCTACATGACCGCGTGGTCGGGCGACGCGCTCCCGGTCACGATGCAGCGCTACGCCGCGGTGCTCGACAAGCCCTTCACCACCGACAGCCTGCTCTCCGCCGTGCGAACCGCCCTCGACCGACCGACGGCCTGATTAGAGTCGAGTCAGATCTGGAGCAGCGCGCCGAGCACGGCCATGCCCACGGTGCTGGCCGAGAGCGCGACGCCGCCCGTCGGGGGCAGCAGCCGCGGCATCACCTCGGGCTCGGTGCGCCAGGTGACCACCGGCGGCTTCACGAAGCGCAGGCCCTCTCCCGCCGTGGCCGACGACCGCCGCATCGGGTGCAGCGCCAGCGTCGCCCCGCGCTCGACCTCGCCGATGATCGCCACGCGCTCGCCCACGCGCAGCCGCAGCTCGTCGACCATGCTCTCGCCCTCGCCGGTGTCGGCCTCGAAGTCGATGCGGCAGCGCGCAGGGTCGAGCATCACCCGGCCCGTGTCGTCCTCGATCCAGAAGGGCGACTCGCTTCGCTCGGTGCGTACGAGCACCCTGCGCGCCCGCAACCCCCTGCCCTCGACGGCGTAGTGGTGCACCTCGCGCACGGCGGTGGCGATGCCGCCCTGGATGCTCACCTCGGGGTGCTCGCAGCCGAGCGTGCCCACGAGCTTCACGAGCCCGCTGGCGGCGTGGGCGATGGGGGTGGGGGAGAGCTGCTCCAGGGCCCGCACCTCGGCGAGGGTCATGGGCCCGAGCTGCTGGCGGTAGAATTGGGCGAGGCTGCCGACGGTGGCGAGACCGGAGACCACGGCGCCGACGAGCAGCGGCGGAAACATCACATCATCCTGACGCCTGCCACGTCTCGGAACAACCCCACCGCCACGCCGAGGATGTGAAACACCCCCATCTCGCGCTTGCGCACGAAGATCGGGCTCATGGTCTTGTTCTCGGGCTGCAGCCGGATGTGGTCGGCCTCGGGGAAGTACCGCTTCACCGTGGCCTCGTCGCCGACGACCGCGACGACGATCTCCCCGCGCGCGGCGGTCTGCTGGCGCCGCACGAAGAGAGTGTCGCCGTCGTGGATGCCGGCCTCGATCATCGACTCGCCCTTGACCCTCAGCGCGAAGGTCTCGCCGCCGCCACGGAGCATCGACGGGTCGACGTGGAGGTAGCGCTCGACGCGCTCGTCGATGGTGCTCAGCGGGCCCGCGGCGATGCGGTTGAAGAGCGGGATGGCGATGGCGTCGTTGGCCGGCCGGTCGTCCCGGTCGACCCGGATCACCTTCTCCGGGAGCTCGTCGCCGGTGTCCCGGTTCTGCATCAGGAAGGTGCGCCCCACCCTGGTCGGGCGCAGCGCCCGGGACTTCATCCCGATGCGCTCGAGGTAGCCCTTGCGCTCGAGGGCCCGCAGGTGATCGCTCACCCCGTTGGTCGAGCGGATGTCCATGCGCGCGCCGATCTCCCGCAGCGTCGGGGGATAGCCCTTCTCGTCGATGGCCTGCTGGATGTACTCCAGGATCGCCTGCTGTCGTTCGGTGAGTGGCTGCATCGTCGTCGCGCTCCTCTGCGCAGGCACTGCACATCAGCACCTGGGTGGCAGTTCAGGTCACCGTAGCTGAACGCTCGCGCAGCCGTCAATTCATCGTCTGTCATTCTCTGGCCAGCCTTCGGGCCGCGCTGGTACGCAGGCACCGTGCGGGTCATCCGGTGGTTCTTGTGCGCGCTCCTCACGCTCTGCGGCGTGACCGGCGTCGCCCACGCCGACCCTCCCGCGCGAGTGCACCGCGGCCGCAACCCCGCGCCGGTGCGGCCCAGCGCCAGCGTGGGGTGGCCCAACAACGGGAGCCTCGACCACGGCCGCCACCTCGCGGCCTCGACCAGCGTGCGCATCCTCCCCGGCCGGGTGCTCCAGTGGGGCACCGACGAGCTCGTCGGCCTCCTCGAGCGCTGCGCCGCGAGGCTGAAGCGCCAGTTTCAGGCGCCGCTCACCGTGGGCGACCTCTCCGCCCGCGTCGGCGGCCGCATCGCGCGGCACCGCTCGCACCAGTCGGGCCGCGACGCCGACCTCGCCTTCTTCGCTCGCCCCGACTCCGCCCGCGGCGCCTCGCGCCCCGTCGCCCCCACCGACTACGTGGTCTTCGACCGCACCGGCCGCTCGCTCGACGGCACCCTGCGCTTCGACACTGCCCGCAACTGGGCCCTGGTGCACGCGCTGCTCACCGACCCCCGGGTGCGCGTCGAACGCATCTTCATCTCCTCTCCGCTGCGCTCGCTGCTGCTCCAGCACGCCCGTGCGATCCACGCGCCCGGCCATGTGATCACCCTCGCGGCCAACACCCTGGTGCAGCCCGCGCGCGTCTCACCGCACGACAACCACTTCCACATCCGCATCGTGTGCCCGTCGGGCGACCGTCGGTGCCACACCGGCGTCTGGCTCCCGCCTCCGCCTCGCCGCCGAAGGGTGGCCCCGGCCCGTCGCCCCCGCGCCGCCGCGACGCGCGGCTACGCCCCGCGCCAACCCGCTACGGATCGATGAGCACCTGCACCCCGACCTCGCCCGCGCCGGAGAACACCCGCACCCGGTAGCGGTAGAGGCCCGAGTAGCGCGTGCAGAAGCGGGCGCTCTCCGTCCCCCGGTGGGTGGAGTCCTGGGCCACCCGGTGGCGCGCCGGATCTTCCAGCTCGATCACCAGGTCGCCGACGCTCGGAACCGCCGCGGCGACCACCTCCACGCAGCGGTTGGACGGCAGCGTCACGGTCTGCTCGATCATCCCGTTGGTGGCCAGCGTGTGCCGGGTCATTGCGGTGAGACCCGTCGCCCCAGGCCGCCTCGCCGCCACCTGCCGTAGCTGCGCGCTCACATAGTCCGAGGCCGCTCCGCCGATGGGGAAGCGCGCCGCGCTGCCCGCCTCGGGCGTCACCACCTCCGCCCCGGCGTCGACCACGACCCTCGCCGTAGAGACGCGCTCGTCGAGGGCGAGCACCTCCAGGTGCCACGCCGCCGCGCTCCACGCCTCGACGTCGACGCGGTAAAGCTCCGGCGCCTCGGTCACGCAGAACCGCTGCCGCGCCGCCGTGCCCTGCGAGTTGGCCAGCGGCAGCGCGGGGCCCTCCACCGCGTCGCGCACCCGCACCTGCGCCCGCACCTGCGCCGCGCCGAGGGCAGCGCCCACGAGCTCGTAGCAGCGGCCCCGCTCAAGCCGCGGGTGAAGCGCCTCGGTGGCCGCGACGCGGGTGCGCCTCGCGTTGACGAGCACCGGGACCCTAGCCCCCCGAAGGGCGATCACCAGCGACTCCGGCGAGGCCTCCGGCGCGGCGTCTCGCGCCCCCGCGTCCTGCGCGTCGACGGCCCTCGGGAGCAGCGAGAGAGACACCCCCAGCGCCGCGAACGTGATTGCGTCGATGACCCTCACGGCGGCGCACGCTAGCATGCGAGCACCCCTGCGATGTCGCCTCCTCCACCCTCCGACGTGACGCTCGTCGCCCCGCCGCGGCGGCTCCTCGACCGCGCCGCCTGGGCCGTCGCGCTGCTCACCGCGTGGCCCGTGGTGATCCTCTCCGCGTGGCTGCGACCCGACGAGCGGGGCTTCGGCACCCACCAGCAGCTCGGCCTCGCGCCGTGCTCCTTCGAGGCGGTCACCCGCGTCCCGTGCCCCGGCTGCGGGCTCACCACCAGCTTCACCCACATGGCTCACCTCCACGTGCTCGACGCCTTCCGGGCGCACCTGATGGGGCCGCTGCTCTTCGCCCTCACCCTGGCGGTCGCGGCGCTCGCGCCCATCGGGCTGCGCCGCGGCTGGTCGGTGACCCGGGCGCTCTCGCTGCCGTGGCTCACGGTCTACCTCGGCGTGACACTCGCCGCGGGAATGCTCACCTTCGGGACGCGCCTCGCGCACAGGTTCTTGTGACAACGATCCACGGTCGGACGCGTCCGACGACAGCGACAGGAGAGCCTCATGGCCGACGTACAGATCTACCTGACCAGTTATTGCCCCTACTGCACCCGGGCCAAGGCCCTGCTCCAGAGGAAGGGCGTCGCCTTCAAGGAGATCGACGTGGAGGGCGACCACGCGAAGCGGGCGTGGCTGCGGGACGAGACCGGCCAGAGCACGGTGCCGCAGATCTTCATCGACGGCCGCAGCGTCGGGGGCTGCGACGAGCTCCACGCGCTCGACCGCGACGGCCAGCTCGATCGCTTGCTGGGGCGCTCGTCGCCCTTGCCCTGACGCTGCTCTCCTCCGTCGCCACCGCGCAGCCTCGGCCGGTCGTCGGGTACACGCCGCACGCGTGGGCCGAGCTGGGCCTCGGGGCCGTGCGAGGGGCCACGCTCGGACCCATCGAGAGCACCCAGCACCCGGGCGTCGGCTACGGCACCCCGGCCAGCGCGGCGGCCCTCGACGAGCTGGTGGCCCTCGGGTGCAACTGGGTCTCCTTCACTCCCTTCGGACGGCAGTGGGACCTCGACGAGACCGAGGTCCGCCTCGACTTCGAGGCGCCCTTCCGGGTCAACCGGGAGAGCGTGAAGCGGGTCATCGCCCAGGCCCACGCGCGAGGCCTCCGGGTGCTGCTCATCCCCCACCTCTGGATCGACCAGGGCGGCTGGCGTGGCGAGATCGCCCACCCGGACAGCGAGCGCTGGCGGCGGTGGTTCGCGAGCTACACGCGCTTCGTCACCGAGTGGGCGAAGGTGGCCCAGGAGGCCGGGGCGGAGATGCTCTCCGTCGGCGTCGAGATGCAGTCGTCGTCGGGGACGAGGGCGGAGTGGTTCGACGTGATCGCGGCGATCCGCCGGGAGTACCGCGGGCTGCTCACCTACTCGGCCAACTGGGACGAGGAGCGCCAGGTGATCTTCTGGGATCGCCTCGACGTGGTGGGCATTCAAGCCTTCTACCCGCTGGCCGAGCGGCCCGGCGCGACGCTCGACGAGCTCCGGCGCGCGGCGGTGTCCAGGGCCGACCGGCTCGAGGCGTGGGCTCGCCGCGAGGGCCGGCCGGTGATGTTCACGGAGTTCGGGTACACCGCGCGCACCGACCCCACGCTGCGCCCCTGGGAGTGGCCCGACGGGATGACCGACGTGCACGTCGACGCGCACGCCCAGGCCATGGGGTACCGCGCGCTGATGGAGGCCTTCATCGGCCGGCGGTGGTTCGCCGGGGCCTTCGTGTGGCGCTACTACGCCAACCCGATGGACTCCTCGCAGGAGTCCGAGTGGGGCTTCTCTCCGAGGGGCCGCGAGGGCGAGCAGGTGCTGCGCGAGCTCTATGACCCGAGGCTCCCCTGGGGCAGCGACCCGCCGGGTCGCCTCGTCTGGTAGCGACCCCCGCCGCCACTTTCCCTGTCAGCTTTTTGGAGCTCCCGATCGGCGCGCGGTACTGCCCGGTGCCATGGGTCGCTCTCGCGTCTCGAACAATTTCCGCCCGCACTTCCGTCCTGACGGTCACTTCGACAGCGCCGCGGCCCACAAGCCGATCCTGGTGCTGGAGAACGTGATGAAGGTCTTCCGCGCCGACGCCCCGGTGCTGCGCGGCGTCGACCTCACCATCGAGCGCGGGGAGTTCGTCTTCGTGACGGGCCCGTCGGGCGCGGGCAAGAGCACCCTGCTCAAGCTGATCTACAAGGCCGAGACCGTCGACGACGGGCGCATTCTCTTCTGCGGCCGGGACATCGCGCGGCTCACCGAGGACAGCGTCCCCCACCTGCGCCGCAACATCGGGGTGGTCTTCCAGGACTTCCGCCTCGTCCCCTACTGGACCGTCTTCGAGAACGTCGCCGTCGCCCTCCAGGTGATGGGCCTGCCTCCGAGGGTGATCCGCTCCCGCGTGGCGGTGGCCCTGGAGCGCGTCGGCCTCGACGGCCGCGGCGACGAGAAGGTCTCGGTGCTCTCCGGCGGAGAGCAGCAGCGGGTGACCATCGCCCGGGCCATCGTGACCGAGCCCGCGGTGGTGCTGGCCGACGAGCCCACCGGCAACCTCGACCCGGTGCTGGCGCTCGACATCCTCGGGCTCTTCGAGGAGATCAACGAGGGCGGCACCACCGTCATCTTCGCCACGCACGACCGCACGCTGCTGGAGGTCTCCCCGCGGCGCCTGGTGGTCATCGACGACGGCCGCTGCATCGAGGCCCGCGCGGGCCTCGCAGGCCTCGGCGGCGTGCTCGACCACGGCATCAGCATCAACTGAACGCACGCCAGGAAAACCGCATGTTCGAACGCGCACTCAAGGGACTCCGCCAGCAGCTGGGCACGCAGATGATGTCCGTGGCCACCGTGGCGCTCGCGCTCTTCTGCATGGCCGGGGCGCTGCTGGTCCTCGAAAACGCAGGCGCGATGGTGCGCCGCTGGGGGGCGCCGGTGAAGGTCACCGTCTTCCTCGCCGAGGGCGCCACCGTCGACCAGGTGGACAGCCTGCGCCGCGCGCTCGCGGCCCTGCCCGAGGTCGAGGAGGCCCGCTACGTCTCCGCCGCCGAGGCGCGCCAGTCACTGAGCGCCGGCGGCGACCGCACCGTGGCCACCGCCCCGGTCGAGCTCTTCCCGGCGACCATCGAGCTGCGGTTGGTCCCCTCCGCGGTGAGCGCCGAGCGGGTCGCCTCCGTGGCGTTGCGCGTCCGTCGCATCCCCATGGTGGCCGAGGTCGAGACCTACCGCGGCTTCACCGAGCGCCTCCGCGGCCTGCTCGTGGGCGGCCGCGCCGCGGCGGGCGTCATCGCCCTCGGCGTGCTGCTCTGCGTCTTCGCCGTGGTGAGCAACACCGTGCGCATGTCCCTCGCCGCGCGCCTTCGCGAGATCGAGGTGCTCCGGCTGGTGGGCGCCACGCGCTCGTACATCCGCGGGCCCTTCCTGATCGAGGGCGCCATGCTCGGCGGCGCCGGGGCGCTCGTGGCGGTGATCCTCCTCGGGGTGGTCTTCGCGATGGTGCGCGTCCAGTACGAGGTGTCGCTCGGCGCGGTGCTCGGGCTGCACCCGGTCTTCCTCCCGTGGACGGTGCTGGCCTCGCTGGTGCTGGGCGGCTCGATGCTTGGCGCGCTCGGCAGCGCGGCGGCGCTCCGCCGTGGCCTCCAGTCGTGATGCGAGGTCGACCGTGAAGCGCGCGTTGATCCTCGGTGCGATGTGCCTCGGCCTCTCCGCCGCCCCTTCGCGGCCGGTGGCGCAGAACCTCGGCGTCGCGGCCCTCCCGGGCTCTCCCGTCGCGGCGCTCTCCTCCTCGCAGGCGGAGATCGTCCGCCTCTCCAACGAGCTCACCCGCATCGACACCGACGCCTCGACGCTCACCCCCGAGCGCTCCGCCCTCCGAGCCCGAGCGCGGCAGCAGGCCCGCTGGCTCTACCACCTCTCCCAGAGCGACGCCCTCGCGGTGCGCGGCGGACCAGAGATGCTGCTCGATCACGCGGCGCGCTCGGGCCGGGTGCGCCGGGTGTTTCAGACCACGCTCAAGGCGATGGAGCGGGCCGACCGACGCGCGGAGACCCTCGACCTCGACCGTCAGCGCGTGGCGAGGCTCCTCCAGGCGGCGCAGGAGCAGCGCAACCGCGCCGAGGCCGAGCAGCGCGCCCAGGCCGCCCTCGGGGTCTACGGCGCGCCTCCGGCGGGGACCGCCCCTGCCTCGGTCACGGTCTACGGCGGCGCGGCCTCGGTCACCCCTGGCGTAGAGCGCTTCGCCGAGAGCGCGGGCCGTCTGCTCTTCCCGGTGGCTGGTCGCGCCGAGGTGCGGCGGGCCTTCCGGGAGGGCGCTGAGGGCCCTGGCATCGAGATCAACGTGCCGCTGGGCACTCCCGCTCGCGCGGTGTTTCCGGGGCGCGTGGCCTTCGCCGACCGCTACGGCGCGTACGGGATGATCGTCATCGTCGACCACGGCGACCACTACTACTCGGTGAGCGCCAACCTCGCGCGCATCGACGTGCGGGTGGGCCAGGAGCTTTCGACCGGCGACGTGGTGGGCTCCGCGGGCGACGACGGCCGAGGGCCGATGCTCTACTTCGAGGTGCGCCACGCGGGCGAGACCGTCGACCCGGTGCCGTGGCTGGGGTTGTGAGCCGGGCGACGTCGGCGTAGAGCGTCGCGCATGGCAGACACCCTGGTGCTGGGGATCGATCCGGGCTCGCACCGACTCGGCTACGGCCTGGTGATCCGCAAGGGCAACAAGTACATCCACGTCGCCCACGGGATGGTGAAGGCGCCGTCGACGGCGCTGCTGCCCGAGCGGCTGCGGGTGATCGCCGAGGGCCTGGAGGCGGTGCTCGCCGCGCACAAGCCCGGGGTGGTGGCGCTGGAGCAGGCCTTCGTGAGCCGCGACCCTCACGCGGCGCTGGTGATCGGGCACGCCCGCGGGGTGGCGATGCTGCTGGCGGCGAGGGCGGGCCTCACGGTGGTGGAGTATCCCCCGGCGGTGGTGAAGCGCTCGGTGACGGGCAACGGCCGCGCGGAGAAGTCCCAGGTGGGGGCGATGATCCAGCGGATGCTGGGGCTGAGCGAGCCCGCGCAGGAGGACGCGGCGGACGCGCTGGCGGTGGCGATCACGCACGCCAACGCGACGGGGCTGGCGGCGCTGCTCAAGCGGGCCTGAGCGGGGGAATCACACCCTTCTCTCGCCATCGGTGTCGCCGCGAGGCGGGCGAGGCGGTACCGTCGAACCGCGATGGATCTCTACGACGAGTTCGCTTCGATCATCGCGGCGCTCGAAGACGCGGGCGTCCCCTACGCCGTCTGCGGCGGGATGGCGATGGCGATTCACGGGTTCCCCCGCGCTACGGTCGACGTCGATCTGCTGGTTCCGATCGAAGCGGCGGACCGGGTCTTCTCGTCGGTGCGGCCGCTCGGCTACGACCTCGTCGCGGACCCGATGACCTTCGCGGACGGCGCTGTCGAGATGCGCCGCGTGACGAAGGTCGACCCAGGGGCGGGCGATCTCCTGAGCCTCGACCTCGTGCTCGTGACGCCCGCAGCCGCTCAGTCATGGGACTCGCGAATGCGGATCGCCTGGGAGCGCGGGGAGCTCACCGTGGTGTCGCGACCCGGGCTCGTCGCCTTGAAGAAGCTCCGCGGCTCGGGCCAGGATCAGGACGACATCCGCAACCTGGAGGGCGTCGACCCGTGATCGTCAGCATGTCGGCGCGCGACGTGACCACCCGTCTCCGGCGCGCTTCGCAGTTGCGGCGTCTCTGCCTCGCGCTCGCTCGGAGCCGACCGGTCGCGACGCCCCCTCCCGAAGCGCCCCCAGAGACACCTCCCCCGACGGGTGGACGCACGACCGGGGATCCGGCCGCCGACTAGAAATGGCGTCGGTGCCTCACCGGGTGGATGCGGTCGACGCCCGACGCGTCACGGACGCGGGGTATGAGCGACATGCTATCGGCCCCGCTGGCGAGTCTCATCATCGTCGTGAGGGCCTCACGGACGGGTTCGCATCCGTCGAGCGCGTTGCCGTTGGCCAGCAGATCGTCGACGTGGGACTCCGGTAGGGGGTGGAAAGCGGAATGAGCCGCCGGGGCCTACCAGCCGAGGTGTTGGAGCTTCGCGCGCATCATCAGCGAGAAGGGGCGGGTCGAGCTGGAGAAGGCGCGGATGAGGGAGCGCTCCTCGGCGGAGACCTTGCGGCCCTCGTCATGGGCCCGGTGCCGTCGAAGGCCGACATCGACAGGATCTCGTCGACAGGCTTGTTCTGGTAGGCAGCGGTCTCTTCGGAGATGGTGGTGCGTCGCGTCGCGGGGTCGTACTGGCAGACGTAGACCCGCGCGTCGGGGACCGAGGCCAGCACGAAGGGCGAGTGGGTCGCGGCGATGATCTGGAGGTTGGGGAAGATGTCCCGCACGCCGGGTAGGAAGCGCTTCTGCCATGCCGGATGCAGGTGGTTCTCCGACTCGTCGATGAGCAGCAGGCCGGGCGCCTCGTGCAGGGTGGTCGGGTCGCTCTCGCGCAGCATGTGGAGGGAATACATGCGTCCGAGGAGGGAGATCATCCGCTGCACGAGGTAGGCGTTGCCGCTGCTGATGCTCGCGAGCGGGACGACGTGACCGCCCTGGCGCGCCCGCGGGGTGAAGGTCGATCGCTCGATGTCGACGAGCTCACCGTCGAGGAGGCTGAAGCGGATGATCTTCTCCGCCAGGGCGTAGAGCGCCTGGCCGGTGGCGCGCTCGGCGGGGTTGCGGCTGTCGCGCAGGTAGTCGAAGTGGCAGAGCAGGTGCGTGACCGAGGCGTTGGTGACGACGCCCTGGAGCGCTCCCCGGTACAGCGCGCGATGATTGACCGAGGCGAGGGACTGGATGCGCGGGTCGTCGTTGGCGAGCTGCGAGCGCCAGAAGTCGACGACCCAGGGTGGAGGCATCATGCCCGGCCTGTCGACCAACCACTGGGGAAGACTGTAGGAGTCGAACAAGTCCGACGACGCAAAGCTTCGATGGTTTCCCGGAGAGACGCACCGCGTGCTCCGGACCGCGACGTTGTCACCGGGCTGGAACGAGTGCCGGACCTCCACCACGAAGGGTGAATCCTGGCGCCAGATCTCACGCTCCAGGTGGGCATAGTTCGGTCCGAAGAAGGCCCGGATCGCGTCGAGGACGATGGTCTTCCCGGTTCCGTTCATCCCCGTGAGCAGCGTCACTCCCGGTGACGTGTCGCCCTCCGCGAGGAACTCCACCTCGGCCTCGTCGAAGGGCCCGATGTTCTCCAGCTTGAGCGAGTAGAGGCGCATGGCGTCCCCAACGTTACCGCCGATGGCGCACCCGCGGCAGGTGCTCGCGACCGACGGTGATACCGTCATGGACCCCCATGGCCGCACCGGAGCCCGGTCGCATCGCCCTCGCCGGCCACGCCTCGCTGCTGGTCGTCGCGGTGACCTTCATCGGGCTCCTCGGCGGCACCCACCCCGCCGACCGCACGCGCGACCTCGCGCTCGCCGCCGCCGCGGCGCTCTTCGCGCTTCTCAACGCGCCCTCGGCGCTGGCCATCGCCCGCCGCCGGCCGGGAGCGGCGGGCGCGCTGGTGGGGCTGCTCGCGCGGGTCGCCGTCGCCGTCGTCGCGCTCCAATTCGTGCACGGCATCTCTCACGAGGCGCGGCACGACGCCTGGCGCGGCTGCCGCGCGCGCATCCGGCTGGGCGGCCCTGAGCGCTGCGGGTTCCTGCACCTATGCGCCAACGAGGCGCCGCTCTCCCCGGCGGAGCGGGCGATGCTCCTGCGGCGCATCCGCGCGACACCCGGCTGCGCCGACCCCTGAGCGGGGGCGAGCGCACGTCGCCCGCACAGAGCCAGGACGGTGACCGTGGCGTGCGGGGCGGCGTGAGGCCGCGACAGCGGGGGAATGGGCTAACGTCCCCTCCGTGAAGCGCACGCAGCGTTGTCCGAAGTGCACGGGCCAGAGGCTCTGGGTGGTGGAGAGGTTCCGCGTGCCGGCGGAGGCGGCGGAGGGGGTGCCGCTGGCGGTGGTGCCGCACCAGAGCCAGGGCGCGAGCCGCTTCGCCATCGGGCGCGCGAACCCTCTGGGGACCTTCAACCTCTGGCTCTGCGAGGCCTGCGGCTACAGCGAGCTCTGGGCCGAGAACCTCTCGGGGCTGCGCCACGACCCGATCTCGGGCGTGCGGCTCGTCGACAGCAGCACCGACGCCGGAGGGCCCTTCCGATGACCGACGCGGCGATGCGCAGGCTGCGGACGACGCTCGCGGGCGCCGCGGCGCTCGTGGGCGCGGCGGTCTTCCGGCTCAACCTCGGCTCCGACCCGAAGCCCGCGTCGTGGGTCCCCGTGCTCGGCCTCGTCGCCGCCGCGGTGCTGGCGCACGTCCCCGCGCTGGGCGCGCAGCTCCTGGCCCGCGGGCTGTGGTGGTCCAACCTGGTGCTCGGGGTGATCCTCTGCACGCTGGGCAACCACCGGGAGTCGTCCGTCGGGCTCAGCCTGGTCTTCGGCTGCGGCGCGGCCCTGGTCCTCGCCGACCGCCGCGCGCTCGCCGCCGCCGCCGAGCGCGCCGGGTTCCGCCCCGCCGCCTTCGCCGGGACCATCCAGCTCATGATGGTGCTCGACCTCGCCGACGCGCCCACGCTGCTGCTCTTCGCGACGCTGGAGTCCGACCACCCGGCCTCCCGGGCGCCCGTCGCGCTGGCGGCCACCGCCGCGGCGCTGCTCGTCGGCTTCATCGGGCTCTACCGGCTCGCGCTCTGGGGCGTGCTGGTCAACGTCGGCGCCTCCCTCGCCCTCGGCGCCGCGCTCGCCACGCGCACGGTCACCGTCGAGCGCGACCTCGTCACGCCCCTGCTCGCCCTCTCGGCGCTGCAGGTGCTCGTGGCCCTGCCGATGCTCGCCTCGATCGTGACGCGCCGCCCGCTGCCGGCCCCGTCGCCCCGCACGCGCGGGGCGCTGGCGACGGCGCTCGTCGTGGCGCTCGCGCTCGCCTCGGCGGCGGTCTCCCTCTCCCGTGCGCGCTGAGCGGGGGGTGATGAGGGCCTCGGCGCGGTACGCGCCCGGTCGGGACGTGGCCGCGGCGCGCCTCGTGCCGCCCGCGCACGAAGCGACGTGAGCGCACGAGCGCGACGCGACGGTGTCGCAGCGGGTCACAGCGTGGCGGAATTCAGCGGCGCGCTCCCCGGAGTGGGGCTCCGATGGCGGCCTCGCGGGCGGAGCCGACCTACGGCGACGGAGGGCGGGGCAGCTCGTAGTGGAGTTCTGCGAAGCCCTCGCCGACCTGGCGCACCGACCGGAGCCGCAGCGGCGGGGAGGTGATTCGACGCGGCAGCAGCGGCTTCCCCCGGCCCAGGGTCACCGAGCCCACCTGCACGAAGAGCTCGTCCAGCAGGTGCGCGTCATGAAACTGGCCGGCGAGCTCTCCGCCGCCGACGATCCACACGTTCTTCCCTGCGGCGGCCGAGACCATCTCGGCGTGTACGGGCCTCACGTCGCCCCGCGCGAAGCGGATGTCAGCGCCCGGCACCGCGGGGAGGCTGCGGCTGGTGAAGACCCACGTCGGCTGCGAGTAGGGCCACGGCTGCGGCTCCTTCCCTTCAGGCTGCACCACGTGACGCAGCATCCACTCGTAGGTGGCGGAGCCCATCGCGAGCGCGCCCACCTCGGCGATGAAGCTCGGGTAGGAGGTCTCGGAGACCTCGCCGAGGGGGAAGAGCCACTCGAGGGAGTCATCCTCGGTGGCGATGTAGCCGTCCAGGCTCGACGCCGTGAAGTACTGGGTCTTCATAGACGGCTGACGGTGCGCTCGCCTCGGGGGCATTGTCCACGGCGACCTCGCGGCAGCGGGCACCCGCGCCCGTCGCGCTACTTCACCGGGGTCGGCTCGGGGCTCGCGCCCTCGACCGCGGCGGTGGGCGCGCTGCGTCGGTACATCGCGTACCGCGCCCGCTTCGCCTCGTCGTCGCGAAACGCGTACTGCCCTCGCCGGGCGACCTGGCGATCGAGGTCGGCGAGCGCCCAGAACGCGCGGTTGCGGGCCCGGCGGGCGCCGCGCGTGGCCTCGTCCTCGGCCTGGGTGGTCGTGCCGGCGGCCGCCTGCGCGCCCCCGCGGGCGGCGACGAAGAGGCCGAGCGCGCTGCGAATCTCCGCGAGGCGGGCGTCGGTGAGGTCGGTGCCGTCGAGGTCGTGGTGGTGCTTCTTGGCGAGCGCGAGCAGGCGGGTGGTGTCGCTGATGAGGTCGTCGTCCCCCTGCACCTCGCCGATGTCGTCGAGCGCCGACTGCGTCGTCGGGTTGGCGTCGGCGAAGGTGCGCAGCGCGGCGAACACGTGGTCGCGGCCGGCGCGCACCGGATCGCGGGTCGACGCGACGACGCCCGTGGCGCGCGCGTCCTGGATGACCAGCCACGCCTCCTGCGCGGCGTCGAGCGCGTCGGCCAGGGTCTCCAGCCGGTGGGCGTCCGCCGCGGCGACCTTGGCGTGAGCGAGCGCCGCCACGTCGACGCGAACCTGGCTGGCGAGCCTGCGCGCGTGCTTCGCCACGAGGGCCGGGGGCGCGTCGGGCCGCCTTGCCACGGGGGCCGCCGGCGCGGCGGGCCGCTTCTCGGCGACGGGGGTCGGCGCAGCCAGCGCAGGCGTCGCGGCGGCCTTGCGGGGGGTGAACTTCACGGTGGCCTTGCGGGCAGCGGGCTTCTTGGGTTTCGCCATTGGGGGGGTGTCTCTCTCCGTACGGATGGTCTGTGGAGCACGGAGACTTACCCGAATCGGAGGAGCGCTTCGTCAAAACGCACGATCGCCCATCGGGACGGCCGTGCGCACGACCCGGACGCCCGTGCGCACGACCCGGACGGCCGTGCGCACGACCCGGACGCCCGTGCGCACGACCCGGACGCCCGCGCACGGCCTCTCAACCCGCCGACCCTAGCGACCCTTGCGACCCTTGCGGTTCTTCTCTCACAACGCACGCGGGGCCTACGCGCTCGGTACGCAGCGGCTCACGACCGACCGCCTGTGCGTTGCGAGCGCCCGTCTCAACCCTTCCCTGCGGCTCTAGCGACCGAGCTGTGACCCCGAGGAGGGCGGACGTTCAGCGCGCGGAAGACGGGCTCAGAACCTCACGCTCCCGAAGCCCTGCCCGATGAAGCCCGCGCTCTCGTAGAGCCCGACGGTGCTCGCGCCGACCAGCGCGCCCACCTGCCATCGCTCGAAGGTGTAGCTCGCCGTCGCGCCGCCGATCACGTCGGCCTCGGCGAGGCCCCGCGCGCGAAGCATCGCCTCGACCGCCGGCGACTCGTTGCCGACGTCGACCCGCAGCTGCGCCGCCACGCCCAGCGCCAGCGCCGGGGTCGGCCGCCACGCGGCGAAGGCGCGCGCCTCGAGGTCGTGCTCGGCGCCGTCGACCAGCGACTGACCGAAGGTGCCCTGCGCGCCGACCTCCCAGCGCGGGGCGCGGTAGTGCAGCGAGAACGACGCCTCCGCCTCGACGTCGCCGTTGTGCCACCCGACGCGCTTGCCCGAGAGCGCGACGCCGCCCTGCCAGCCCGTCCCGTCGCGGCGTCCGAAGAGCTGGTAGCGCACCTGCGCGTAGGGCGTGAGGCCGTCGGCGGTGCTGGGGGAGTCGCCGCCGAACCAGGTGGTGCCCACGCCGAGGGTGAACCCGCGGCCGAGGCCGAGCTCGGCGTTGACCATGGGCCGCACGGCGTCGAACGACCCCGCGGGCTGCACGTAGGCCCCGACGGTCATGCGCACGTTGAGCGGGGGAAGCGCCGCGGCCGGGACGAACAGCGTCGTCGGCGGGGTGTACGCGCCGCCCGTCGGGTCGCCGACCGGCACCCGGCCCTCGGAGGCCCCGTCCGCGGTCTGCGCGCCCGCCGTCGCAGCGCCGAGGAGAACCCAACCCGACAGTGAGGCAGAGACGAGGTGCTTCATCGCCGCGCGCCTCACTCCGCCGGGAGCCTGCTCAGCTCGTCGAACACCTCGCGGGCGTCCCGCAGGTTCGGCGTGATGGCGTCGCCGTCGCGCACCCGGCGCAGCCCCTCGATGAGGACGCGCTCGCCCTCGCGGAGGCCGCCCCTCACGACGTACAGGTGCGGGAGCGACTCGCCGACCGTGATCTCCCTCGCGCGCACGACGCCGCCGGCCTCGACGACGAACGCGAAGGTCTTGTCGAGGACGGTGTACGTCGCCTCCTGCGGGATGACGAGCGAGCCGGGGAGCACCGACGCCATCAGGATCTCGCCCGTCTCTCCGTGGCGCAGCAGGCCCTCGCGGTTGGGGAAGCCCGCGCGAAACGCGATGGTGCCCGTCTCGGGGTTGAAGTCGGCCTCGATGGTCTGGATCGTCCCCGGGTGGGGGTACGTCTCGTCGTTCGCCATGCGCAGGCGCACCGTCACCGGGTCGTTCGTCGCGTGCTCGCGGCGGTAGGCGAGGTACTCGCGCTCGCTGACGTTGAAGTACACCCACATCTGGCTGTTGTCGGCGAGCACGGTGAGCAGGTCGCCCTCCGCCAGCAGGCTCCCGCGGCGCGCCATCAGGCGCCCGATGATGCCGTCGAAGGGCGCGTCGATGCGCGAGAAGCGCAGGTGCGCCTGGGCGACCTGACGCTGCGCGGTGACCTGGTTCAGGGTCGCCTGCGCGAGCGCGAGCTCGTTGGGCGACACGACGTTGCCCTCGCGGAGCATCCGGGTGTTCTGGTACTCGACCTGGGCGTGCTGCACCTCGGCCGAGCTGCGCGCGAGCTCGGCCTGGTAGAGCGTGGGCGTGATCTGGAAGAGGCTCTGCCCCCGCCGCACCGACTGCCCCTCGTCGATGAAGATGTCGCGCAGGTAGCCGCGCTCCAGCGCGCGGACCTCGATGTGCTGATGCGCGCGGATCTGGCACACGTAGGAGCGCGTGATCTCGATGTCCTTCTTGATCGCCGTGGTCACCGCGAAGCGCGGCCGCGCCTCGGCGTGGTGCGCGTGGTGGTGACAACCGCCCGCCGCCGCGACCGGCAGCAGGGCGAACAGCCAACGCTGCGCGAAGCGCTTCATCGGGCCACCCCGGCGTCCGCGTTTCGTGCTGTCGGGGCGCGCCCCGCCGGGCGCCAGCCTCCGCCCAGGGCCTGGTAGAGCGTCACCGTGGCCGTCAGCTGCCGCTGCTTGGTCTCGATCAGGTCCACCTGCGCCTCCAGCGAGTCACGGCGCGTCGTCAGGACTTCGAGGTAGTCCGCCCGCGCTGAGTTGAACAGCAGCGTGGAGATCTCCACCGACTCGGCCAGCCGCTCGACCTGCTGGGTCTTGAACGCGTAGCTCTGCGCGATGTTGCGGAGCATGTTGATGCCCGTGTTGACGTCGAGGTACGCGGACAAGATCGCTCGTTCGTACTTGAGCACTGCCTGCATCTGCCTTGAGTTCGAGGAGAAGTAGTCCGCCGTGATCGCGTTGCGATTGAGCAGCGGCGCCGTCACGCCCGCGAGGATTCCGTAGAGAATCGAGTCGGGGGTGTCGAGCAGGTGTCGGACGTCGAATGACTGGTAGCCCAGGCGCCCGTCGAGGTGCAGCGACGGGTAGAAGCGCGCCCGCGCCGCTGCCACGTCGAGCTCGGCCGCGCGGAGTTCGAGCTCGGCGCGCCGCACGTCGGGGCGGTTCTGGAGCAGCTGCGCGGGCATCCCGGCGTGAACCACGGGCTGGATGTTCAGGAAGTTCTCCGAGCTGCGCTCGATGGGCGCCGGAAATCGCCCGAGGAGGAGGTTGATCTGGTTCTCGGCCTCGACGATGCGCTGGCTGATGTCGAACTGGCGGCTCTGGAAGCCCTGGAGCTGCGCCTCGAAGCGCCGCACCGCGAGCATCGTGACGCGCGCCGCCTGCTGCTGGACGCGAACCATCTCGAGCGCGTTCTGCTGGAGCCGGACGTTGTTGCGCACGATCTCGAGCTGGCGGTCGAGCGCCATGAGCTCGTAGTAGCGGGTCGCGATCTCCGCGACGAGGCGGGTCACCATGAAGTCCCGGCCCTCGCGGGAGGCGAGGTAGCGGTACCTCGCGGCGCTGGCGGCGTTGCGCAGGCGCGACCAGACGTCGACCTCCCACGAGGCGTAGAGGCCGAGCGAGTAGCTCTGGAGGTCGGCCGGCACGCCGTTGTGCTCGTCGCTCTGCCCCTGGCTGGTGTAGCGACCCACGCGGTCGACGCCGGCGCCCGCCTGGACGCCGAGGCTCGGCATGTACTCGCCGCGCCGCGACATGACCTCGTTGCTCGCCACGAGCATCTCTTGAATGTTGATGTTCAGCTCCTGGTTGTTGGCGAGCGCGACGTCGATGAGCGCCACGAGGTGCGGGTCGCCGAAGAACTCCCGCCAGTCGACCTGGGCCGAGTTCTCCGTCTCAGGGGCGCCGCCGAAGGTGTCAGGCACCTGCCGGTTGGGCGCGCGCGCCGGACCTTGCGGGAACGTGGGTACGCAGCTCGCGAGGAGCGCCGCGCCGACGAGGGCGAGGCGGCACAGGCGGGCGCTAATCATTGTGCTCATCGCCCTCGGTGACGGGGGTCTCTTCCTCGTGCTGAATCAGCGAGCGGCCCTCTGAGAGCTTGCCGAACACGTAGTAGAGCCCCGGGATCACGATCACGCCGAAGACGGTGCCGAAGAGCATGCCGCCGAGCGCGGAGCTGCCGATGGTGCGGTTGCCGACGGCGCCCGGGCCGGTCGCGCGCACGAGCGGGGTCAGGCCCGCGATGAACGCGAAGGACGTCATCAGGATGGGGCGGAAGCGGGCCCTGGCGCCCGCGATGGCGGCGTCGCGCACCGACAGCCCCTTGTGGTGCGCCTGCACTGCGAACTCGACGATGAGCACGGCGTTCTTGCCGAGCAGGCCGATGAGCATGACGAGGCCGACCTGCGCGTAGATGTCGTTCGCGAGCCCGAGCGCCCTCAGCATGAAGAACGAGCCGAAGATGCCGACCGGCAGAGAGAGCACGACCGCGAGCGGGATGATGAAGCTCTCGTACTGCGCCGCGAGCACCAGGTACACGAACGCGAGCACGACCATGAAGATGTAGACCGCCTCGTTGCCGCGGCGCGCCTCGTCGTACGAGAGGCCCTCCCAGGCGATGTCGTAGCCGCGCGGGAGCGTGCGCGCTGCCACCTCGCGGATGGCGCGGATGGCGTCGCCGCTGGTGTAGCCGGGGGCGGGCACGCCGCGGATGGCGGACGAGTTGTAGAGGTTGTAGCGGGTGATCTCGTTCGGGCCGTGCGTCTCGCGCATCGTCATGAAGGCTGAGTACGGCACCATCTGGTTGCGGTCGTTCTTGACGAACAGGTTCATGATGTCCGACGGGAGGCGGCGAAACTCGGGCCGCGCCTGCACGTAGACCTTGAAGAACCGACCGAAGCGGATGAAGCCCTGCTCGTAGGTGCTGCCGATGAGGATGTCGAGGTTGTCGAGCGCCGCGCGGATGGAGACGCCCTTCTGCATCGCGAGCTGGTTGTCGATCACCAGCTCGTACTGGGGGTAGTTCGCCGCGAAGAAGGTGAAGAGCCCGGCGAGCTCAGGGCGCCGCCCGAGGTCGTCCATGAAGCGCCGGTTGACGCGGTCGAACTCGTTGTAGTCGACGGTGTCGCCCTGATCGAGCAGGCGCAGCGCGAAGCCGTCGGCGGCGCCGTAGCCCGGCACCGAAGGCGGCTCGAAGAACTCGACCCGCGCCCCGATGTTCCGCGACCGCTCCTCCAGCTCCGCGATGACCTGGTGGACGGAGTGGCGGCGCCGCGACCACGGCTTGAGGTTGATGAGGCAGGTGCCGGCGTTGGAGCCGCGGCCCTCGGTCAGGATCTCGTAGCCGGCGAGCGACGAGACCGACTCGACGCCCTCGACGCGCCTGGCGATGCTCTGTAGCTCGCGTGAGACCTGGTTGGTGCGCTCCAGCGTCGTGCCGGGCGGCGTCTGGATGATCGCGTAGACCTGGCCCTGGTCCTCGTTCGGGATGAAGCCCGCGGGCAGGCCCCTGTTCACCCCGAAGATGCCGAGGCCGAAGAGCGCAAGGATGCCGAAGGTGACCGAGCGGCGGCCCACGATGTGCTCGAGGACGCGCACGTACCGGTTCGTCACCCGGTCGAAGACGCGGTTGAACAGGTCGATGAACACGCCCACCGGCGTGCGGCGCCTGGGCTTGCCGTGGTTGTTCCTCAGGATGATCGCGCAGAGCACCGGCGTGAGCGTGAGGGCCACCACGCCCGAGATCACGATCGCCGACACCATCGTGATCGAGAACTGGCGGTAGAAGACGCCGACCGGGCCCGTCATGAAGGCCACCGGGACGAACACCGCCGCCATGAGCAGGGTGATGGCGATGATGGCGCCGCTGATCTCGCCGATCACCTTCTTCACCGCGTCGTACGGGGTGAGGTGCGGCTCCTCCTCCATCTTCGCGTGCACCGCCTCGACGACGACGATGGCGTCGTCGACGACGATGCCGATGGCGAGCACGAGCGCGAAGAGGGTGATGAGGTTGATGGTGAGGTCGAAGGCCTGCATGAAGATGAAGGCGCCGATGAGCGACACGGGCACGGCGAGCGTCGGGATGAGCGTGGAGCGCCAGTCGCCGAGGAAGAGGAACACCACGAGCGCCACGAGCACGAAGGCCTCGACGAGCGTGTGCGCCACCTTGTCGATCGACGCGTCGAGGAAGCTCGAGACGTCGTAGTTGATCGAGTAGCGCATGTGCGGCGGGAAGCGCGTGCGCTGGAGCACGTCGAGCCGGGCCTTCACTTCGGCGATGACTCGGCTCGCGTTGCTGCCGGGGGTCTGCTTGAGCACGATGGCGGCCGAGGGGTGGCCGTCGAGGTTGGAGTAGATGTCGAAAAACTCGCTGCCGAGCGCCACGTCCGCGACGTCGCGCAGGTGCAGGGTCTCGCCGTCGGGCGTCGAGCGGATGATGATGTTCGCGTACTGCTCGGGCCGGTCGTAGCGGCCCTGGTAGGTGAGCACGTACTCGAGCGACTGCGAGGTCATGCCGGTGGCGCTGCCGGTGCGGCCGGGGCGCCCGATGACGCTCTGGTCGCTGATCGCCCGCATCACCTCCTCGGTGGAGACGTTGTACGCGCGCATGCGGTCGGGCTTGAGCCAGACGCGCATCGCGAACTGGCGGTTGCCGAGGATGCTCGCGCGGCCGATGCCGGAGATGCGCTGCAGCTCCGGGAGGATGTTCACGTTCGCGTAGTTGTAGAGGAAGGTCTCGTTGGCGTTGGGGTCGGTGCTGTACAGGTTGACGTACATGAGCATGCTCGGCTGTACGCGCGCCACGACGATGCCCTCGAGCCGCACGAGCTCGGGGAGCAGGCTCGCCACCTGGTCGATGCGGTTCTTCACGTTGACGACCGCGAGGTCGGCGTCGGTGCCGGGCTCGAAGACGACCTGAATCGTCGCCTCGCCGGCGCTCGTGGCGTCGGAGACGATGTACCTCATGCCCGGAACGCCGTTGATCGCGCGCTCGATCGGGATCAGCGCCGCGTCGATGAGCACCGACGCGCTCGCGCCCGGGTAGGCGAGGGTCACGGAGACGAGCGGCGGCGCGATCTCTGGGAACTGCGAGATCGGCCGACTCTTGATCGCCAGCACCCCGAGGAAGATGAGGATGAGCGACACCACGATCGCGAGCACCGGTCGGCGGATGAATTTCTGGATCATTTGGATAGAGAGGTCCGATGGGCGACGCGCGCCGAGCGCCGTCGTAGGCGGCGGTCGGTCGGCGGACGTTGGGTGGCCGATGTGCTGGGGTGACGTCGCGAGGGGGGCGGGCGGTTCCCGACGGCGACGACCCGGAGGACTTTTCCCCGGGGCAGCGCCGATTCAGGCGGCGGGGACGGCGCGGCGCCGCGCGAGGACGACGAAGCGCTCGCGCACGCTCGCCGAGGGGGAGACGTGCGTGACGTGGATGACGTAGCGGCCGGGCTCGGAGACCACCACCTGCAAGGGGTTGCGGTGCGGCGGCGCGCCGGTGCGCCAGTGGTGGACGCAGCTCGACCGCGCGCATGCGGAGGGCGGCCCGTCGGAGTCGAGGTGGAGCGCCACGCCAGACGGGAGTTCTACGCGCACGTGGGCTGCGTCGCGGTGGTGGTGCGTGGTCAGCGCGAGCTCGGCCACGCCGTCGCCGGAGTGGGGCAGCTCCAGGGCGATCTCGCGGGCGTGCGAGAACTCGCGGCCGGCGGTGACCGGAGGTGCCTGGCGCGCGAGGAGCAGGCCGCCCGCGCCCGCGGCCGCGACCGGGGTGAGGTAGAGCACCGCGGTGAGCCACGCCGCGCGGGGGCGGGGTCGCGGTGCCCGCTCGGGGGCGTCGAGCCGGGCGAGGGCCCGTCGAGCGAGGGCCTCTGGGACCTCGACGTCGCGCAGGGCCTGGAGCGATCTGTCGAGTCGGTCGTCGGCCGGTCGGTCGTCACGGCTGTTCATGGCGTCACCTTCGTGGTGCGTGCGATAGGGTTCTGCTGGCGGGCCTCGAGCGCGGCGCGGAGCTTCGCTCGCCCGCGAGCGTGGCGGCTCTTCATGGTGCCCACCGGCACCCCGAGGGCGGTCGACGCCTCTTCGTACGAGAGGCTCTCCACGTCGCACAGGAGCACCGCCGAGCGAAACTCCTCGGGCAGCTCCTGGAGGCACGCGAGGAGCGTGTCGACCTCTTCGCGCTCGATCGCGAGGCGGAGCGGCGCGTCGGCCTCGCGCACGTCGGCGCCCAGGAGCTGCTGCCACGCCTCGACGACGCGATCGAAGATGCCGCGCCGGCGGGTCTCCGTGCGGCGCACATCGATGAACTGGTTGCGCGCGATGCCGCAGAGCCACGCCCCAAGGTCGGCGCGGCCCTCGTACGAGTCGAAGCGCCTCCACGCGGCGATCAGCGTGTCCTGGAAGACGTCGGCGGCGAGGTCACGGTCGCCCGTGAGGCCCACGCAGTAACGGTAGACGCGGCTCATGTGGGGGCGGACGCGGGCCTCGAACCCGGCGTGATCAGGGGAGGGGCGTTCGGCGCGCATGGAGGCTGCGGGCGGTAGTGCCTCCTCACCGACGCCGACGCAAGGAGGCGCCCCGGGTCGGGGGCCCTCGTCATCGTGGATCGACGCCACGCCCTCGTCGAGGTCGTTGCTCATGTCGCAGCAAGGACGAGACGAGGGCGGCGGGAGGTTCCCGACCTGGGGATTTTTCCCAAGGGGTGGGGAGGGGCCGCCGTCGCCAGGACGGTGCCCCTGCCTCGGGGATCACCGATCGCGGGGAGCGATCAGCTGTTGTTGCGGACGCGCAGGGCGGCCAGCTCGTTGAGGTAGCACTCGAGGTTGGTGTACCCGGCGACGCCCGTCATGGCGACGGAGACGCTGGTGCCGTTGTGGTCCTGCACGGCGGGGTTGAGGCCCTTGGAGGTCTCCCAGGCGTCGGGCATGCCGTCGTTGTCGGTGTCCACCGGAGCCGCGGGGCCGGCGCCGGTGAAGTTCAGGCGCAGCGCGTCGTTCGCCGGGTTGGTGTTGATCGCCGCGCTGTCGAAGGTGCCGGCGGCCACGTGGCCCATGAGCCGGCGGTCCATCGGGTCGCGGGGGAAGGCGCCCGCGTTGGCGATGGCGTGGGCGCGCACCCCGCTCGACGGGAGCACGGTCACGGCGGGGAAGGCGTGGCGCGTGGTGCGGCCCCAGGCGGGGCGGGCGTTGGCGCCGCCGTTGTAGTCGCCGCAGCAGTAGTTGAGGTCCCAGTCCGAGCGGGTCGGCCAGAGGTTCGAGCGGTTGTCCGCGAAGTACGCGCTGGTCCCGGTGCCCGAGGGCTGCAGCCACATCACGCCGAAGTGGTTGCTGCCAGGCGCGAAGGAGGAGTTACCCACCCAGTTCATCTGGTAGTAGAGGGCTGAGCCGTCGTTGGTGCCCGAGATGGTGGTCGGGTTGACGTCGATGAAGTAGCGCTGATCCCAGATGAGGTTGTTGGTCAGCTCGACGTGCATGGTGGTGCCGCCGGCCCCGACGCTCTCTCGCGAGAACTCGGGGTAGCGACCCTGGATGCGGTTCCAGGTGTTGCGGATGATCGTCAGGTTGTCGAGCGCGTAGCCCGCCGCGGGGTTGGAGTAGTTGATCAGCATCCCGCCGTAGTTGGCGTGGTCGCCGACGGTCTCCGCCAGGATGCTGTCCTGGATGGTGACGTTGTTGGTGTACGAGATCTCCGTCGCCTCGTCCTGGGCGTTGCCCATGGAGAGGTGGTCGACGATGCCGTTGCGGGCGTAGCGCAGCCGCAGACCATCGGGGAAGTCGCCGTTGGCCGGCCGCGAGCGCAGGTGGCGCACGATGAAGTTCTGGATGCCGCGCGCGTTGGAGCCGCACTGCTGGTCGCAGTACACTGCCTCGGTGGTGTGAAGGCCGCGGACGGTGATGCCGCCCGGCGAGGTCTGGCCCGCGATGGTCACGTCGCCGATGTTCATCTGCACGTCGCTGTTGATCACCCCGCTCACCTTGAAGAGGATGTAGCGGGGCCCGGTCTGAGAGACCGCGTCCTGAAACGACCCGGGGCCCGAGGCGTTGAGGTTGGTCACGTAGATCACCCGACCGCCGCGGCCGCCCGTGGCATTGGCGCCGAAACCCTCCGCGCCGGGGAAGGCACGCAGCCCGCTCGACGGCGTCGTCGTGCTGGTGACCGTGCCCGCGTCGGTGGTCGGGGTCGGGGTCGGGGTCGGGGTCGGGGTCACTCCGCTGTCGGCCGTGCCGCTGTCGGTCACGCCGGCGTCGGTCACGCCGGTGTCGGTCACGCCGCTATCACGGCGGCGGCTCGTGGTGGTCGTGGTGGTCGTCGTAGAGGTGGTCGCCGTGCCGGACGTCCGGGGCGTGCAGGCCGCGTAGCCCTCGAGGGCGTAGCAGTCGTTGTCGGTGTCGCAGAAGCACTTCGCTTCGCCAGGCCAGCAGTAGCGGATCTGACCAGCCGCGTTGCGGGGGTCGCGGCCGTCATTGGTCACCGCCTCGGGGCAGGTGGCGACGAGCTGCTGCGTCAACGTGGCGGCCGTGCCGTCCCCTTCCGTGGGAGCGCAGCCAGCGGCGGCGACCAGGGAGAGAGCGGCGAGAGCGGTCAGCGTGGTGTGTCGGTGCATGGGCCGCAGGAAAGCGGCTGGGGGGAGGGCGCGCAAACGCTTAAAAACAAGCGCTTATCGCGTCACAACCGGGTCGGTTGTCGGGATCGGGGGGACCAAAGTGCCGAGGCGTGGACGCGATTGGTTCATGTACCTACACGGGAAATGGGGTAAAGTATGGAAATATTACTACCAGTTTCGGTTGAATCATGGAAATACATCAGTCAACACAAGCCCACACGTCGGGTCGCTGGCTCCGGTCGAATTCCGTCGCCGGGGGGGGATCTGCGGGCGTCTGGGGGGTAATGCCGCCGCTGCCGGAGGACTTTCAGCGGGTTTTCCCGCAACGGCGGCTCAGCCATGGCCTGCGCGAGGTTGCACCGGCGAGGGTGACCAGCGGCAGATGTCGGCGATCGAGATCGTCCCGCACGACGGCGCAGCGAATGGCGGGTTCGCTGCGGGGCTGGGGGGGGCGTCGCTCAGCGCTGGAAGAGGCACACCGCCTGCGAGGCGTGCGCCGCGCGCAGCCAGCCGGAGCGCGAGAGCATGATCCAGTCGCCGTCGGGGTGGCGGGCTTCGAGCACCTCGCGCGCCGCCCGCTGTCAGCGCTCGGGGTAGCGGTTGTGCGCGCGGCGCGGGTCGCTTCCATCGGAGAGAGCCGCGTCGTGCGGGAGCCACTCGTTGAAGTCGTGCATCCAGCCGCCGCGCCCGCGCCACCGCCGCGCGCACGGGTTCGGGGCCGCCCTGCGCCCCCAGCCAGACGCCCTCGATGGCCCACGCCGGGGGCGGCGCCGAGCGGCCCTGCAGGCGCGTCCAGGCGGCCATCACGTCGGCCACCGAGGGCCGGGTGTAGAGCCGCACGACGAGCTCGTCGCCTACGACGACGAACGCCCCCCGACTGCCGGTCGATCGACGGCTCGAGCTCGTTCGCGGCCGCGTTCCGGACCCAGCTCACGACCGCGAGCTTGCTAGCCGAGCTCGGCGTCGAGGCGCCCTTCGACCTCGAGCCCACGAGCTACGCGTTGAGCGAACGATGGCAGGGCGTTCTGGCAGGCGTCGATCGTCGCCTGGGAACGACTACCTCCCGTGCATGGCGCTGCGCATCCTGCAGCACGCGGGCGAGCACGCGCTGGAGCGCATGGAGGTCTGGGACTCGGATCCGATCGAGCGCCCACACTGGTGATGGGGGAGGTTCCGCCGGTGGACTGAGGGGCGGAGTGATGGGCGCGAGCGCGGTGCCCGCGCGCTTGGGGATTGACCCGCCACGCCCATGGTCCCCTGCCTCACCGTCGCTCCGCGACGGGCGAGGGCCATCCCAGGAGCGGGCGAGTGTCGATTGACGGCTATGGCGCAGAGGGGGCTACGGCTCAGCGAGGCGCATCCGGCCAGGCGAGCGGGGGGGGAGGGGTCAGAAGGTCTGTGGGGTGATGGCGGGCTGGCGCGTCACGTCGGTGACCCCCGAAGCGGGCACGGGTGTCACGACGGACGCCCGTGGGTGATTCGGCATGCTCTCCGCAACCACCACCGGCTCGGTGACGAGCGGAACCGGCGCGATCGCCAGGGTCGTCGACTGCTGCGAGGTAGCCAGCTCGGCGCGAACCGGCTCAGCGCCGCTACGCCGGATCGCCTGCGTCACCGCCTCGCTGCCATCGCCGGAGCCGCATCCCGCAGACCCGAGCGCGATCACGAGAGCAACCATGCGGACATTCATCACGTTCATCACTTCGACTCCCTTCCTCGACGCCGAAGCGCCGTCACCATCATCGCCAGACCCAACAGGCCGACGAGCGGCTTCCCGGTCGAACCCACCGGATGTCCTGTGACGTTGCATCCTCTCGACGCGTAGCCGGAGCCACCGCCGCTGGAGCCACCGCCGCTGGAGCCACCGCCGCTGGAGCCACCGCCGCCGGAGCCACTGCCGCCGGAGCCGCCGCCCCCTCCACCGCTCGTCATACAGGTGACCCCGCTCGAGGTCGTCGAACTGCTCGCGCAGTAGGTGCCAGAGGGGCAGCTCTGGTCGGCGCGGCCAACGTTGGAACAGCACACTCGACCACTGTCCACGCAGTAGTCGCCGCAGGCGTACTGCCCGGACGAGCAGCCGCCACCCCCCCCGCCGCCGCCACCTTGCGGCGTCGCGTAGCACTGTCCATCGGTGCTGCAGTATGGGTGAGCGCTGTCGCAGCAGCCGCCGCCGTAGGCAGGAGCGCAGCACAGTGAGCCTGTCCGGCAGCAGCGCCCCGGGTTGTTCGAGCAGGCGCCGTAGCCGGGGTCGCACTGCGCCTGCGCCGCCGCCCCGTATGACCACCATACGAGACAGGCGAACATTGAGACGAACCATGTCCTGTATCGACTGTTCATTGAGTCCCCTTCTGTCGCTCGCGAGCACAGGCCTTCCCCTTGGAAGTCGGTACGGCGAGCGTCTTCCCCCAAACCACGCGAGCGGCAAACCAATGCCGGGCGATCGCGCCAGCGGTTGACTGACGCGACCGTTTCCCCCCCCACTGAATTCGAACATCGAACCAGAAAGAGCCCGCATGTGGGCTCTACCCTTCGTCAAAGCGAAGAGTCAAGCCCCCCCATTTGGGGTACGGGCAGGGCGGCGTCGTCTAAATCGCTTCATATCCAGTCATCCCGCGCGTGAGCAGGTGGAGCAGATAGTCATCGTCCCAGCCCGCCTTCTTCTGCTTTCCGCGCACGCCCCGGTCGGTGGTGGTGTCTCGTTTGAGCAGATCAGCGCCATCCGGCGGCAGGGCGGCGTCCTCCAGTGGCGATGGCTTCTGGCCACAACACCGGTCCGATTGAAGGGCGGTGTTGAAGTGGTTTTCAATTGCGAGTCGCTTCGTGATCAGCCTCCCGCGCGTCGCTCCAAAGCCCCTTCGGCGTCCTTACAGCTGACGGTCCGCGCTCGCGTCGTCCGCGGGCGCTGCCGCAGCGTCGGCGACCGAAAGCGGGGCAGTTCCCTCGACCGCGGAGGGCGTCGCCGTCGGCCATCCCTCGGGCGGCGAACCGGGCGCCGCGGGCTCGCCGGTGAGCATCGGCGGCGGCCCCTGTGGGGGGAAGCGCGCATACTCACGGAGCCTGTCACAGTCGCGAGGTTCGACGTCGGCCCGCCCGGAGGCCGTCTCGAGCACCGACGCCGGGATTCCCACGAGGAGCCAGAGCGGCGCCGTGAACGCGAGCATGAGGCCATGCGAGGCAGTGAGCAGCGTGCCGGTCGTCGTCCAGGCGCCGAGGGGACCGCCCGAGGTGTCCTCGACCTGGACCCGCACTCGCGTCACCCCGCGGCGCGCGATCGGCCCCGACCTCCCTCCGACGGTGCGCGCCCACAGCGCGTCTTCGTCGAGCGCGAGGAGCTCGCACTCCACGGGCCCCGACACCGTCGGTGACCACGACGTCGAAGCCCCGCACCGGAACCTCCGCGACCCCGGTGGTCCGTCGCGTCCGATCCGCGCAGCGCCGGCGCCGGCGGCGTGTGGCGCGCGATGCCGAGGTCGATGATGCGCTGGATGAGTCGCGTGAAGGCGAGCCGTCGGAGCGGCGTGGCGCGGCGTCCGTGGCGTATGGCGCTCGGTCGTAGCGGGCCCCATGTGGACGAGACCGATGACCCGGCATCCCCCCCACGCCCGCGCCCGTCTCGCGGCCCTCTGCCTTGTGGCCGCGAGCTCCCTCGGCCTGACCGCTGGCTGTCGCGGCTGCGACGACGCGGCCCGCAGCGCGGCTCGCCTCGCCAGCGAGGGCAACGCCCGCGAGCTGCGCCCCGACGCGGCGCGCACCGCCACCGACCGCCGCCCGAGCATCCTCCTCGTGGCGCTCGATGGCGTTCCCCGGCAGACCCTCTACGGGCTCCTGCGACGCGGACTGCTCCCGGGCTTCGCGCGCCTCCTCGGCGGGGCGGGCGACGGCGGCGCGCTCGCCCACGCGCACCTCGACGAGTCCCTCCTGGCGACGCTCCCGTCCTCGACGCTCGCGGCGTGGGCGACCACGTTCACGGGCGTCCCCCCGGCGCGGCATGGCATCAGCGGCAACGAGTTCTTCATCCGCGAGTCGCGGCGCTTCATCGCCCCGGTGCCGGTCTCGGTCGACAACAACGCCCACACGCTGGAGACCGAGAGCGACTCCCTCGTCGACCAGCTCCTGACGGTCCCGACGGTCTACCAGCGCATGCGCCGCACCGAGCCCGGCATGACCATCTGGGTGGCCCTGAGCCAGGTGCACGGCGGCGCCGACCGCTTCCTGCTGCCCGACCGCTCGGTGCTCGTCGAGGGCATCACCGCCCGCGCGGGGGCCGCGGTCGGCATCGAGCCGGGCTACGCGCCCTACGCCCAGGTCGACGAGGCGGTGATGGACAACCTCCGCGAAGACCTCGACCGCCACGGCGCGCCCGACCTCCTCACGCTCTACCTCTTCGGCACCGACCTGTACGCCCACGAGGCCGAGGTGGGGCCTGAGCGGGCGCTGGAGACCTACCTCCGCGAGGTGCTCGACGCCCGCCTCGGCGCGCTCGCCGACCACCTCCAGCGCCTGGGCGAGCTCGATGACCGCTTCGTGGTGGTGGTGTCCGACCACGGCCACACCGCCGTGATGCCCGACGACGCGCACTCGCTCGGCACCGACCGCGACGGCGACGACGAGCCCCCGACGGTGCTGCGGCGCGCGGGCTTCCGGCTGCGTCCCTTCGAGCTCGAGGTGCCCGCCGAGGCGCCCTTCGACGCCGTGCTGGCCTACCAGGGCGCGATGGCCTTCGTGTACCTCGCCGACCGCACCCGATGCCCGGGGGGCGTGTGCGCCTGGTCCGAGCCGCCGCGCTACCGCGAGGACGTGCTCGCCGCCGCCGAGGCCTTCCACCGAGCCAGTGCGGGCACCGGCTCCGTCGCCGCGATGCGCGGCACGCTCGACCTCATCCTGGTGCGCGAGCCGACGCCCTTCGCCGACGACGACCGCCCCTTCGAGGTCTACCTGGGCGGCGGTCGCACGGGCTCCATCGAAGACCACCTGCGGGCGCACCCCCACCCGGACTACGTGGCCTTCACGTCGCGGATGCGCGACCTCGCCGTCGGTCCGCGCGGAGAGCGAGCCGGCGACGTGGTGCTGCTGGCCCACAACGGCGACCGCCAGCGCCCCGAGGATCGCTACTACTTCGCCCACGAGTACCGCTCGTGGCACGGCAGCCCCTCCCGCGGCGACTCCGAGCTGCCCTTCATCGTGGCCCACCGGCGCCGCAGCTCGGCGGCCCTGGCCTCCCTCGTTCGCGACGCCCTCGGCTCCGATCCCGCGCCCACGCAAGACCGCGTCGCCGAGGTGCTGCTGTCCCTGCGCCGCGCCCGCCGGGTCGACCGGTGACCGTCGCGGGCCTTACGGCTCGCGCTCGGGCAGCGGCAGCCAGCCGTGCGCGCGAAGGAAGGTGCGCACCTTGCCGAAGCGCTCCATGCACACGAAGACGGGCGCCCAGGTCTCGGTGAGGCGCACGGGGGCAACGTCGCCGTCGAGGCTGAGCACGATGCGCGCGACCTCCACGTCGCCGCTGAGCTCGGTCGTGGGCAGCGGGTCGCTGAACTGCTGCTGGTAGGTCACCCGCTGGATGGCCTTGCGCTCGATCTCCACGTTGCGCACGGCGGCGAGGGCGACGGTGGTGGGCTGCGCCTCGCCGTGGCGCGAGATGACCAGCGTCTCGCCGTGCACCTCCAGGCCGAACCCCCGCGGCGGCCTCGAGCGGAACACCACCACGAAGCCCACCGTCACCACGACCGCGAAGACGACCGCGACCGTCGGCGCCGCCGCCCAGAGGAGCGCCGCGCAGAAGAGCGAGAACAGTATCGAGTAGAAGACCTTGATCGGGTTGGTCTTGTCCTCGGCGTCATCCCAGGGGACGAACAACGCGGGCAGGGCGGGGCGGTCGGGCCCCTCGGCGGGCGCGCGGTAGGGCGTGGTGGTGGGCATCGTCGCGGGCGCGACCGTACCGCGTCGCCGGGGTGTCGTCTGGCCCACCAGAGGCTCGATGGCCCCCTGCACTCCCCCGCGCAGGTACCATTCCTTCCTCCATGAGCGCAGACCCAGCCTACCCCCCGCTCGAGATCGCCGCCCGCCGCGTCGGAACCCGCCACCACGCGCTGGTGCGCCGCCTCACCAGGGCCACCGTCGCGCTCGTCACGTTCAGCATGTCGGGCCTGCTGGTGCTCTCGCTGATCTATCCGCGGCAGTCGGCTGCGCCTCCGTGGGCGCTGATCCCCGTCGGCCTCGCCCTGATGGCCTCCGTCGCCACCGCCGCGGCGGCCCTCCTCGCGCAGATCGCCTGCTGGATCGGCCCCCTCGCGCGCGGTCGGCTGTCGGTGGGCGAGGCGGGCGTCCAGGCCACGGGGCTCCGCTCGCGCTTCATCCCCCGCGACGACATCGCGGCCGCGTGGGTGCTCCGCGAACCCTCGGGCGCCATCGTCGAGCTGCGGCTGCACAACGGCGACGTCTTCAGCGCCACCACCGCCACGATGGAGGAGGCCACGGCGGTGCTCGACGCGGCGGGCGTCGACCCCGCCCGGCGCGCGCTGCGCATGCCCCTGGGCGGCGCCGCGGCGAACCTCGGCGTCGGCCTCGCGGCGTCGCTCCCGGCGTCGTGCGTCTCCTCGATGATCGGCGGCGGCATCGCCATGGCGTTCAACCCCCCGAGCGCCGCGGTGGGCTTCCTGGTGATCGTGCTCTTCACGGCCTTCGTCGTCGGGGCGGTGGGGCTGCTGGCGCCTCCTGTCGTGGCGGTCGGGAGCGACGGGCTCTCGGTGGGCGAGGGGCGGCGCGCGTGGTTCGTCACCTTTGACGAGATCGCGGCGGTCGAGTCAAGGCGCGGCGACGTCACCCTCCTACTGCGCGACGGTCGCCTTCGGCGCATCTCCACCCTCGGCACCAGCGAGGCCCGACGCGAGGCGCTCCACGCCCGCATCACGGCCGGCGTCGAGGCGGCCCGCGCCCCGCTCGACCTCTCCGCGAGGCTCGGCGCGCTCGACCGCAACGGGCGCTCCGCGGAGGAGTGGCGCGAGGCGCTCCAGAGGCTCAGCTCCGCGCGCGACGGCTACCGCCAGACGGGCCTCACCCGCGACGAGGTGGAGGCCGCGCTGGAGGACCCGCGCTCGAGCCCCGACCGCCGCATCGGGGCGGCCTACGCGCTCGCCGCGATGGACCCTGGCGCCGCCAGCACCCGGGTGCGGGTGGTCGCGGAGACCGTGGCGCACGAGCCCGTGCGCATCGCGCTGGAGCGGGCCGCCGCGGGAGAGCTGGACGAGGAGGTCGCCGACGCGGCGGAGGAGGGGAGGGGGAGAGGGTGATGGCGGATCACCCGGGCGGAAGCACCACCTTCGCCGCGGCCTCGATGCGGTACGCGAGCGTGAGCGTGCGCGTGCTCCCGGCGCCCAGGGTCACGGTCCACTTCGCGAACCCGTCGCGGGGGTCGAGAGTCGCGTCCTCGTGCGAGCCCATGGTGACCTTCACCTCGTCGACCTCGCTCACCGGGTAGCGCTCGATCACCGTCAGCCGCCGCGCCTCGTCCGACAGGTTGCTCAGGAAGACCTTCACCGTGCGCGCGACCTTCTGCGTGCCGATCACCGGCGTCGTCTCCCGCTTCTCCTCCGCGGCGCGCCGCACCCGCAGCCCGTCGTCGACGCCGAAGCCCAGCTCGAAGGGCTCCCCCCGCCCGACGAAATCCACTCGCCCCCGCCCGACCAGCTCGGCCCCGCGCGCCAGCACCACCGGACCCGCCAGCAGCGGCGCCTCGCCCATCAGCGTCGCCGTCGCGCGCAGGTGCACCGCGTCGCCGCGCTCGGGCCACGCGACCCGCTCGACCTCCGCGGTCATCGACGCGCGCGTGAGCTCCATCCGGTGCGCCTCGCCGTCGCTCGGGATCGTCAGCGGGTGCGCCCCCTCGAACCACTGCGCCTCGCCCCCGTCGTCGACGCCTGGCATCTCGTCGACGTCCCTCGTTCCGCGCTCCAGGCCCGCCGTGGCGATGGCCTGCTCGCGGGCCTCCACCACCACGCGGCCGCGCTCGGGCTCGCTCTTCCTGCGGCTCGTGAGCAGGTCGTCGGTCAGCAGCGGAGGGGCCGCGGACTGCGCCGGACGCGCCGTGGAGAAGCGCGCCTTCACGTGGGTCCAGAGTTCACCGGTGGCCTGCCAGATCACCGCCGCGGTGGCGATGGTCACCGTCGACGGCTCGCCCTCCCCGGGCGGCGTCCACCGGGCGAGGTGCTCCGGCCGCCAGAGCGCGCAGGGCGTCCGATACGTGAGCTCCACCGTCACCGGACCCGCCGCCGCGGCCTCCACCTGCACCTCGACGCGCGACGTCTGCAGCGAGCGCGTGGCCCTCGCGGCCTCAAGCCTCGCCTGCGCGCGGAGCTGATCGGCCCGCGCCTCGAAGCCCTGCTCCTCCGCCGCGAGCAGGGCCTCCTCCGCCGCGCTGGAGGCCGCCTCGATGGCGTCGAAGGCCTCGCGCCAGGCCCTCGCGCCCGCGGCCGGGTCGTCCCTGGTCCCGCGCGGAACAGCCGCCACCGAGCCCACCCAGTCGATGGCCGTCGCGTCGAGGCGCTCCAGGTCCGCGGTCGCCCGGTGCTCCCCCCGATCGGCCGCCGCCCGTCTCGCGGCCGCCTCGGTGGCGTCGCGCTCCGCCGCGTCTCGCTCGTCGTCCCCGGCGACCGACACCGGGACGATCACCCGCACCACGCGCGTCGCGATCACCCGCGCCCCGTCGCCGACCACGCCTGCCACGAGGCTTCGGTCGTCGAGGGCGGGGGTCACGCCTGCGACCGACACCCACGAGATGCCCGCATGCACGTCGCAGGTCGCGCGCCGCACGAC
>Ga0207969_100038_pt1 | contig 94575 bp, 61 predicted proteins | sample LakWasMet25_LOW6_2_FD_183869 | JGI IMG/M metagenome (GOLD analysis project Ga0207969, IMG submission 183869) | Freshwater sediment methanotrophic microbial communities from Lake Washington under simulated oxygen tension - Sediment Metagenome... | ecosystem: Environmental > Aquatic > Freshwater >...
CGACCTCCCTCCGGTGCGCGACGTCCCTCCCGCGCTCGACCTCCCTCCGGTGCGCGACGTCCCTCCCGCGCTCGACCGCCCCTCACCCCTCGATGTCCCTCCCGCCGTCGACCGCCCCTCGCCCGTCGACGTGCTGCCTCCGCCGCTGCCCTACCCCACGCGCAGCCTCTATCGCATCAAGGGGCTACAGCCCGACTTCTGGCCCTCCTACGACGAGGTCTCCGGCAACAACGTCGGCGGCGTCGCCATGAACCTCGTCTGGTACCAGTGGGAGGGCTCCCGCTCGGCCCCGCCCTGCGCCTCCGGGGCCCTCGCCTTCGAGGGACACTGCTTCACCGTCGAGCCCAACGTCGACAGCGCCATCCGCGAGTACACCCGCCGCGGCCTGGTCGTCACCGCCGTGGTCTACGGCACCCCCGCGTGGGCCCGCACCACCCGAAGCTGCACCCCCGCGGCGCCGGGCTTCGAGGGCTTCTGCGCGCCCGACGACCCGGTGGACTACGCCCGCTTCGCCCGCTTCATCGCGGCCCGCTACGACGGCCGCCGGGGCAACGGGCGCATCGCGGACTTCGTCATCCAGAACGAGGTGAACTCCAACGACTGGTTCGACGTGGGCTGCGGCGGGAGCGCGGGCCCCTGCGACGCCACGCGGTGGATCAGCACCTACGCCGCGCTCTACAGCGCCGCCTACGACGCCATCGTCGCCGAGCAGCCCTCGGCCAAGGTGCTCATCTCCCTGGAGCACCACTTCGGCACCACCTTCGACCGCCCCTCCGCCGCGAGCCCGCTGCTCTCCGGCGAGACCTTCCTCCGGGGCTTCGCCGCCCGCGTCGGATCGCGCGCCTGGCGAGTGGCCTATCACCCCTATCCGCCGAACCTCCTCCGGCCGGAGTTCTCCGCCGACGACGATCCGCAGGTGACCTACGGCTCGCTCGGGGTGCTGCCCGGCTGGTTGCGGCAGAACTTCCCCTCCACCCCGAGCGCCTGGGAGATCCAGCTCACCGAGAGCGGAGTGAACTCCGTCGCTCCGAACTCCTCTCCCTCGGCGCAGGCCACCGGCGTCTGCGAGTCGCTGCGCAACGTGCTCGGGACGCCCGGCGTCGAGAGCTACATCTATCACCGCATGACCGACCACCCGGTGGAGCTCGCCTCCGGGCTCGGCCTCGGGCTGCGCAACCCCGACGGCAGCCCGAAGCCCGCGTGGGCGGTGTGGGCCCTCTCCAACCGCAGCGACCTCACTCCCCCGATGCTCTCGTGCGGCTTCGAGGACCTCCCATACACCCGCCTGCGCCGCAGCTACTCCGCGGCGCGAGGGCACTGGGCCTCGTCTCGCAATCCCCCGCCGGGCTTCCGCGTCGAGCAGAGCTGGCGCCTCTGGAGGGAGCCCCACCCGGGCGCCGTGATGCTCTACGAGTGCCGCGTGGGGCAGCACGACCTGCTCTCCCGCGAGGCGGGCTGCGAGGGGCTGCGACCGCTCGGTCCGGTGGGGTACATCGAGACCGGCGCCGGGCCCGGGAGGGCGCCGCTCTACCGCTGCCGCGTGGGCGAAGGGACGGACCACTTCGTCTCCCCCGACCCCGGCTGCGAGGGGCAGGTGATGGAGCAGCTGCTCGGCTACGCCTTCAGCGGGTGACGCCCGCGTCGCCGACGCCCGTCGCGCCGCCGAGGAAGTCGTAGCGCTCCCTGAGGAAGCGCGGCACCTCGCCGTGGACGTCATACAGGTTGTCGTATTGCTTCAGCGTCAGGGGCAGGCCCGGCACGCGCCCCAGCAGCGCTCTCACCTGGGCGTATTTCATCGCCAGCAGCGGGAGCGTGACCGCCGGGTCCATCGCGCGGCGGGCGTCGCCGAGGGCGGCCACGTAGCGCTCGCGAAGGTCGGGCTCGGCCAGCAGCGAGGTGAAGTGCCGCTGCAGGTCGCCGGAAGGGTGCGCCGGTGCGAAGGGGTCGGCCTGCGCGTCGGGCTCCAGCGCCGGGACCTCGTCCCAGTCGTCGCCGAGCGGGCGCGCCACGCCGGTGTCGTCGTTGCGCATCAGCACCCAGTTGTACGGGCGGTCGGGGTAGTTGTCCCCGGGCGCGAGGGCCATCACCGTCGCCGACCACTGGAGGTAGACCGGGATGTCGAGCATCGACGAGAGGCGCGCCCGGTCGAAGGTGCGGCAGAACTCGCCGATGAAGCCCGTCGTCTCCGCGAGGTAGCAGCCGTTCTCATAGAAGCTGACGTTGCGGGTGCCCTCGATGCGCTGGCCGAGGTCGCGGCCCACGTCCTCGGTGAGCGTCTCGACGTGATAGAGCGCGTCGTTGAAATAGATCGCGACGACGTTGGTGTACTTGAAGGGCAGCCGCAGCTCGGGGTGCATCTCGGCCACCCGGCGCATCACGCTGACGGAGAGCCACTCGTGGAGCACGTAGCAGCGGCCGCGGTCGGTCTCGAAGCGGTCGGTGCGGTAGCCGTCGGGGAAGGTGATCGGAGCGGGGAAGTCGATGCGAAACTGCCGCAGCGCCCCGCAGCGCGAGTTGTTGCCGAGGCGCTGTCGGATGGTGCCCCGGTAGGCTCCGCCGAGGTAGCGAAGGGTCATGGGCACGCGCGCGGTGCTGCCCTCGACGAGCAGCGAGGCGAGGTCGGCGGCGCCGAGGTCGACGCGAAACTCCGGGAGGGTCTCGTCGCGGAAGGTGCGAGGGATCTCCCCCTCGCGAAGCGCCGCGACGCCGCTGTCGAAGCGGTCTTCGGAGGCGTCCATCACCGCGGGCGAGGCGGTGTCGCCGGGGTCGGCGCCGAGGTCGATGGAGGCGTCGACGCCGAGGTCGACGGAGGCGTCGGAGGCCGGCGTCGGGGACGAGCACGCTCCGAGCAGGAGCAGCGCGAGGGCAGGACCGGGGGCGCGGGGGGGCGTCATGGAGGGGGAGGCGGAGGGTCGGCCAACGCGGCCGCGGAGTCTACCGCGGCGTGATCTCGCAGGCGCTGGCGTGCTCGCAGCCCGGCGCGCCGGAGTCGTCGTCGCCGAGCGGCTCCTCGACCTGCACCGTCGTGTGCCCGATGCCGAAGCGGGAGCGCATCGCGTCGGCCACGCCGCCCTGAAACGCGCGCGTCACGGCGCCCGCGGGCATCACCAGGTGGGCGGTCATCGCGACGTCCGTGGTGCTGAGCGCCCAGACGTGGAGGTCGTGCACGCCGCACACGCCGGGGAGCCCGAGGAGGTACTCGCGCACGGCGCCGAGCTCGATGTGCCTCGGCACCGCGTCGAGGCTCAGGTCGAGGGCCTCCCTCAGCAGCGACCAGGCGCTGACGACGATGACCAGCGAGACGACGATGCTCATCGCCGGGTCGAGCCACCACCAGCGGGTGCGCCACATCACGACGCCCGCGATCACCACGGCCAGAGAGACCAGCGCGTCGCTCGCCAGGTGCAGGAAGGCCCCGCGCGCGTTGACGTCCGACTTCTGAGAGCGATGGAACATCATCGCCGACACCCCGTTGACCGCCACCCCGGCGGCCGCGACGGCGATCACCGTCCCGCTGGGCACCGGCTGCGGGTCGCCGAGGCGCAGCACCGCCTCGCGGCAGACCACGCCCACCGCGACGAGCAGCGTGACCGCGTTGGCCACCGCCGCGAGGATGGTCCCCCGGCGCAGGCCGTAGGTGCGGCGGACCGACGGAGGGCGGCGGGCGAGCAGCATGGCGCCCCAGGCGAGCAGCAGCCCCAGCACGTCGCCGAGGTTGTGCGCCGCGTCGGCGATCAGGGCCATCGAGTGCGAGAGCACCCCGAACACCGCCTCGACCGCCACGAAGGTCAGGTTGAGCCCCACGCCGACCCCGAAGGCCGTGCCCGTCACCGCGTGGTGCTGGTGGTGGTGCCCGAGGCCGCCGTGGTCGTGGCCCCCGTGGTCGTGGTCGTGGTCGTGGCCCTCGTGGTCGTGGTCGTGGTCGTGGTCGTGGGTCATCGACGCTCCGCGAGGGGTTATAGCGCCGCGGCCTGAGGTTCGGAGTAGGGGTTGGCGCAACCGCCGTCGTTCGCTCGCGCGAATACTCATGACGGGTGGCCTGGCCAGGGGTGGAATGTGGCAGGCAGCGCGCGCGTTGCGCACGGCAAGGAAACGGAGCTCACGGAATGCGGCTACTGCTCGTCTCGGGAAGCACCCGGGCGCGATCGACCAATCAGGCGGCACTCGCGACGATCGCCGCCCTCGCGCCAGAAGGCGCGGAGGCGCACCTGTACACCGGGCTCGCCGAGCTTCCGGCGTTCAACCCCGACGACGACCACGAGCCGCTGCCGGCGCCCGTGGTGGCGCTGCGCGCGGCGATCGACGCTGCGGATGCCGTGGTGATCTGCACGCCCGAGTACGCCGGCACCCTGCCCGGTAGCTTCAAGAACCTGCTCGACTGGACGGTGGGCTCCACGGTGCTCACCGACAAACCCGTTGCCTGGGTCAACGTGGCGGCCCCCGGGCGCGGTGGCGGGGCCCTCGGCACGCTCACGACGGTGCTCGGCTACGTGACGGCTCGCGTGGTCGAGGGTGCGTGCCTCACGCTGCCCATAGGTCGGGAGGATATCGGCGACGACGGCCTCGTGGTCGAGCCGGCCAGGCGCGCGGCGCTCGCGAGGGTGTGGGCGGCGTTCGGCTGAGCAGGGCGACCGGCCCGGGCATCCGTCAGCGGAAGTTCGCGAACTGCAGGGCGACGTTGAGGTCTTTGCCCTCGACGCGCTCGTCGGGGGTCGGCTGTCGCCCGCGACGGCCTTCGCCTGCTCATCGTCACACGGCTCGTGCTGCGGTCCGGCCGCGTACACCGAGAGCCGTCGACCGTGCCCGCGTGGACATCAAGCCGCGCGTCATGCTTGATCCGTCGCACCCGCCCATGGCCTTCCGCCGCACCCACCTCACACCGTCCCTCCTCCTCCTGGCGCTGCCCGTCGCGTTCGCCCTCTCGGGCTGCGGTGACACCACGTCGCCCTCCCCCCCTCCCGACGCCGCCGCCCAAGACCTCGACACGCCCGCCGCCACGCCCGACGAGCCCACCGTCGTCGACACCGCCGCGCCCGACGTCCCCGCCGCCCCGGACCGCCCCGTCACCCCGGACGTCCCGCCTCCCCGCGACGTCCCCGTCCCGCCCGATGTTCCGGCCACGCCCGATGTCCCGGCCACGCCCGACGTGCCGGCCACGCCTGATGTCCCGGCCACGCCCGATGTCCCGGCCACGCCCGATGTCCCGGTTGCGACCGCGCCCAACGCCGACTGCGCCATGGCCACTGCCCTCTCGGGCACCACCCACCTCTCCGCCGAGGACCTGCGCCGCGCCCTCGGCTCGCCCGCCTCCGCGAGCTGCGGCGCGGGCAACCGCCTCTTCTACGCGATCACGGTCCCGCCCGCGTCGTCGATCCTCGTCACGGTCACGCCCACCGGCGCGCCCGCGTGGGACCCCTACGTCCGCGTGCTCGACGCCTGCCGCGACAGCCTCCCGCTCTGCTCTCGCGTCGCCTCCTACGCCGGCGCGGGCGCGCCCGAGCGCCTCCGCTATGTGAACTCGTATTCCTCCGGCATGACCGGGCTCCCCATCGCCCATGACGTCCTCATCGACGTCGCCGCGCAGGGCCTCGCCGGCACCTTCGACCTCGACGTGCGCGTCGACCCGCCCGCCCCCAACGCCACCTGCGACGGCGCGCTACCGCTGCCCACCGACGGCTCGACCCTGCACGCCGACCTCGGCCACGGAGGCTCGACCGGCTACCTCTGCCTCGGCGGCCTCACGGGCGTGCCGACGCTCTACTACGAGGCGACGGTGCCGCCGGGGAGCGAGCTCATCGCCACGATGACCCCGACGGGCGCGCCGCCCTACGGCGCCGAGCTCTTCTCCTACACGACCTGCCCGGGTACCTGCCGCGCGCGCGTCCACACCGGCAGCGACGGCGCCCCCGAGGCCATCGTGGTCCCCAACGACGGCCCCACCGCGCAGACCCTCCGCATCGGCGCGTCGGCCACCGCCTCCACGCCCCTCGGCACCTTCGACCTCACGGGCCGCGTCGCGCCCCAGTTCTATGTGACCTCGAGCATCTCGGCCTCCTGCGAGACGGTGCCCTCGGTCGGCCACTACAGCACCGTCAACAACGTCACCCCGGTGCGCGCGCTGCCCTTCCCCTTCGCGCTCTTCGGCGACGCGGTGGCCGGCTACGGCCTCAGCGCCAACGGGTTCATGCAGCTCGTCGCGGGCACCGCGGGCACCATCGCCCCGACCCCGATCAACCGCGCGATCCCGCTCGCCGAGGCGCCCAACGGACTCGTCGCGCCCTTCTGGGACGCGCTCGCGCCGCGGCCCACCTTCGGCAGCGACCTGCGCGCCGGCGTCGTCGGCACGGCCCCCGCGCGCCGCTTCGTCGTCGAGTGGAGCGACTGGGGACTCGTCGAAGACCCCACCGCGCGGCTGCGCTTCCAGGCGAAGCTCTTCGAGGCCACGCAGGTCATCGAGCTGCACTACTGCTCGCTCGCGATGGGAACGATGACCGACCTCCAGACCGCGCGTCACGCCACCGTCGGCGTCGAGAACGCCGCCGGAACCCGCGCGGTGCTCATCGGCGCCAACAACCGCCGCGTCATCACGAGCGGCGGCGGCTTCCGCCTCACCCCGCGCTGACGTTCCCCCCGTCCCGCGTCGTCCCTTCGGAGCCCGACGTCGACGCGCTCAACATCCTCGCCGACCCGATGACCTTCGCCGACGGGGCGGTCGAGAGGCGTCGCGTGTCGAAGGTCGACCCCCCGTCGACTGAGCAGCGCGGCTCGACCCGCGGTCGTACCCCGGGCTCCAGCCGGAGGCTCGGGCGCCCTTGACACCGATTGACCGTCGGTCTTTCGCGGCGGTAGGGTCGCGCCGTGCTTCACCCCTCGCGGCCCGTCGACCACGAGACCGCCGCGCCCCTGCGAACCGCGGCTCGTCCTTCGACGCTCGACGGAGCCCCCGGCGGAGACCGCTCGCGTTGACGCTGGCGAGGCCGCACGGTCGCTCCCGCCCGTGGCGCCTCGGCGCGGCCCTCGCGGGGCTCGCGCTCTCGGCGGCCGCGACGGCGCACGCGCAGCCTGGCCCGGAGGCGCTCGACCGCGACGCCGTGATCGACCAGGCCCGCCGACGATCGTGGGGAGTGCGCGTGGCGGTCGCTCGATCGGGCGAGGCCCGGGCGCTGCGCGAGGGCGCCTCGATGCCCGCGAGGGAGAACCCCAGCCTCCAGCTCCGCAGCGGCCCCCGATGGACCAGCGACCGAGGCGCCCTCCCCGACTTCAGCTTCGCGCTCACCTGGCCCATCGACCTCTCGGGCTCGCCGCGCGCCAGGGAGCGCCACGCCGATGCCGCCGCAGAGGCCGCCGAGGCGGAGCTTCGCAACAGCGCACGGGTGTCCATCGGAGAGGCGCTCGACCTCTACGCCCGGGTGCTGGGCGCCGACGAGCTGCTGCGGCTCTCGGAGTCGCGCGCGGCGCTCGACGAGGGCCTCGCTCGCGTGGCGGGGGTGAGACGCGCCGCGGGCGCCACGGGCGACGCCGACGTGGCGATGGCGAGCGCCTTGAGGGCCGAGGCCGCCGCGAGGGTGCTGCGGGCGAGGGCCGAGCGCGAGGCGCTGCGCTCTGAGCTGCTCGCCACGCTGAGCCTCGACCCGCAATCGCCGACGGAGGTCGCCGGGACGCTCGCTCCTCCGGCGGCCCCCGCGAACCTCGACGAGCTCGTGGCGAGGGCCGACCGGCGCAGCGACGTGCTCTCCGCCGGGGCCATGGCGCAGCTCGCCCGCGCCGATGTGGAGGTCCAGCGAAGGGCCGGGACGCCGGTGCCAAGGCTGATGGTGCAGGGCATCCGGGAGAACGAGGTCTTCCTGCAGGCGGGCCTCGACCTGCCGCTGCCGATCTACCAGCGCAACCAGACCGCGAGGGCGGTGAGCGCCGCGGTGGCGTCGACGCGCGAGGCGCAGCGAGAGGCCCTGAGAGCGAGAGCGAGGGCCGAGGTGGTGGCGGCGTGGCGGCGGAGCGAAGGGGCGGCGCGGGCCTTCGAGGCGATGTCCATGGCCCTCGGGGCGGTGGACGAGGCCGAGCGCCTCGCCACGCGCGCCTACGAGCTGGGCCGCTCGGAGCTGGCCACGGTGCTGGTGGTCCGCCGAACCGCGATGGACGCGCGCGCCGCGAGGGTCGACGCGCTCTTGGCGTGGGTGCGGGCGCGGGTCGCGCTCGACGTCGCCGCTGGAGTGGAGCCGTAGGATGCGAGCGCTGCTGCTGACGCTGATGGTCGTCGCCGCCGCGTGCCGAGGCCCGGCGCGGGAGCCCTCTCCCCCGGCGGAGCCCGCGCGGGAGGAGACGCCCGTGGTCGAGCTCACCGCCGAGGGGATGACCAACGCCGAGGTGCGCACCGCCGCGCTCACCCCGTCGGCGCTCTCTGCGAGGCTCCCGGTGATCGGCACGCTGATGGCCGACCCGCAGCGCGTGGCGAGGGTGGGGGCGCGCTTCAGCGGGCGGGTGGTGGCCCTGCGGGCGAGGCTCGGGGACACCGTGGCCGCCGGGGCTCCCCTCGCGGAGATCGACACCGTCGAGCTGCACCAGGTGGCGACGGAGTACCTGACGGCGGTGGCGAGGGCGCGCGAGGCGGCCGACGCGCTGGAGCGCCAGCGGGCCCTGGTGGGAGAGCGCGTGGGCTCGGTGCAGGAACTCCGACACCTGGAGGCCAACGCCGAGGCCGCGACCGCGGCGCTGCACGAGGGCGAGGAGCACCTCCATGTGCTCGGGCTCACCGAGCGGGACATCCGGTCGCTGCGGGCGCGCACCTCCCACGGCGAGTCGAGGAGCATCGTGCGCTCGCCCATCGCGGGGCGCGTGGTGGCCTTCCCGCTCTCCCTAGGCCAGGTGGTGTCGGGCACCGAGGAGGTCGCGACGGTGGCGCTCCCGGGGGCGGTGTGGGCCAGCCTGCGGGTGCCGGAGGCCGACATGTCCCTGGTGCACCCGGGCGCCGCGGTGGAGGTGCGCACGGCGGCCGAGCCGGGCGCGGCGCTCGCCGCGACGCTCGACTTCGTGGGCGAGCTGGTCGACCCGACGACGAGGATGGTGGAGTGCCGGGCCTCGCTCGCGGGAGTCGGGGCGTCGCTGCGCGCGGGCATGAGCCTCGCGGCGTGGATCACCCTGCGATCGGGCCCTCCGGCGCTGTGGATCCCGGAGGAGTCGGTGCTGACCCACGAGGCCTCGCCGGTGGTGTTCGTGCAGGTGGGCGAGCGGCGCTTCTCCCCGAGGCCGGTGCGCGTGGGCGCCCCGAGGGCGGGACAGGTGCCGGTGACGGCGGGCGTCGCGGCGGGCGACGTGGTGGTCGTGCACGGGGCCTTCAGCCTGCGCGGCGAGCTCGAGCGCGCGTCGCTCGAAGAGGACTGAGCGCCCCCCGATGCTGTCCTGGATCGTCGCGGCGAGCATCCGCCACCGCATCGCGGTGCTGCTGGGCGTGGTGGTGCTCATCACGCTCGGCGTGCGGGCCTTCATGGCGCTGCCCATCGACGCGGTTCCCGACCTCACCAACGTCCAGGTGCAGGTGCTCACCGCGGCCCCCTCGCTCGGGGCGCTGGACGTCGAGCGGCTGGTGAGCGCCCCGGTGGAGATGGCCCTGAGCGGCATCCCCGAGGTGAAGGAGCTGCGCTCGCTCTCGCGCTACGGCGTCTCGGCGGTCACCGTGGTCTTCGACGACCACGTCGACGCCCAGGTCGCTCGCAACCGGGTCAACGAGCGCATGCCCCGCATCCGGGGCGAGGTAGCGGCGGAGATCGGCGTCCCGGAGATGGGCCCGCTCGCGACGGGCCTCGGGGAGGTCTACCAGTTCGAGGTGCGCGGCGAGGGCCGCAGCCCCATGGAGCTGCGCTCGATCCTCGACTGGCAGATCGCGCCGCGGCTGCGCCTCGTCCCCGGCGTCATCGAGGTCAACGTCTTCGGCGGCGAGCTGCGCACCTACGAGGTCACCGTCGACCCGCAGCGCATGGCCGTGCGCCACGTGGCCCTCGGCGAGGTCATCACCGCCCTCGAGCGCAACCACGTCGCGGTCGGCGGCGGCGCCATCTCCCGGGGCCCAGAGGGGCTGCTGGTGAGGGGCGACGCGATGATCCGCTCGCTCGACGACCTCGGGGACATCGTGGTGTCGCACCGCGGGGGGGCGCCCATCTACGTCCGCGACGTGGCGAGCACCCGCTTCGCCCCGATGCTCCGGCAGGGCGCGGCGACGCGCGACGGGCGCGGCGAGGTGGTGGTCGGCATGACGCTGATGCTCCTCGGCGACAACTCCCGGGTGGTCTCCCGCGCCGTGGGCGACGCCGTGAGGCTCATCAACCCGACGCTCCCTCCGGGGGTGCGCATCGAGCCCTTCTACGACCGCACCACGCTGGTCGAGCGCACGCTGGGCACCGTCTCCCTCAGTCTCGTCGAGGGCGGGCTGCTGGTGGTGGTGGTGCTCTTCCTGATGCTCCGCAACCTGCGCGCGGGCCTCGTGGCGGCGGCGATGATCCCGCTCTGCATGCTGAGCGCGTTCATCGGGATGCGGGCGCTCGGCATCAGCGGCAACCTGATGAGCCTCGGGGCCATCGACTTCGGCCTGGTGGTCGACGGCGCCATCATCCTGCTGGAGAACGCCGTGCATCACCTCGCGCAGGAGGTCGCGGCGCTCAAGCGCCCGCTCAGCCGCGAGGAGCGCGACCGGGTGGTGCTCCGCTCGGCGCTGGAGGTGCGGGGCGCGACGGCCTTCGGCGAGGTGATCATCGCCCTGGTCTACCTGCCGGTGCTCACGCTCCAGGGGATCGAGGGCAAGACCTTCCAGCCGATGGCGCTGACGGTGCTCTTCGCGCTCGCGGGGGCCTTCGTGCTGTCGCTCACCTTCGTCCCTGCGCTCGCCTCGCTGCTGCTCCCGGCCGACGCGAGGGACCTCCCCTCGCCCATCGTGACCGCCGCGCGCCGGGCCTACGAGCCGGCGCTCCGCGCCACGCTGCGGTGGCCGACGGTGACGCTCGGCGTCGCGCTCCTCTGCTTCGCCGGGAGCGTGGTGCTGGCGCGGTCGCTGGGCTCGGAGTTCGTCCCCCAGCTCAACGAGGGGGCGATCATCGTGGAGACGGTGCGCCAGCCGTCGACCAGCCTCGCCGAGTCGGTGCGCCAGTCGACGATCATCGAGCGGGTGCTCAAGCGCTTCCCCGAGGTGACGACGGTGGTGAGCAAGACCGGCCGGCCGGAGATCGCCAACGACCCGATGGGGGTCGAGCAGAGCGACGTGCTGGTGATGCTGCGGCCGGAGGCGCAGATACTCCCGGCGGCGGAGCGGGAGGCCCTCATCACCCGGATGCACGACGCGCTCACCCGCGCGGTGCCGGGCGTGGGCTTCGGGTTCACGCAGCCCATCCAGATGCGGATGAACGAGCTGCTGAGCGGAGTGCGCGCGGACGTCGCGGTGAAGGTGTACGGCGACGACCTGCCGACGCTCTCGCGGCTCGGGTCGCAGATCGCCCGCGCGCTCCGCGGGGTGCGGGGCGCGACGGACCTTCGCACCGACCGGGTGGAGGGCATGCCGGTGCTTCGCGCGACGATCGACCGGCACGCGGCGGCGCGGCTCGGGGCGGACGCCGAGGAGGCGCTCGCGATGGTGGAGGCCATCGGAGGGCGCACCGTGGGGAGCGTGCTCGAGGGGCGCCAGCGCTACCCCCTGCGGGTGCGTCTCCCGGAGGGGCTGCGCGACGACGTGGAGGCGCTGCGACGGCTGCCGGTGCACATCGCGGGCGACGCCTCGGTGCCGCTGAGGGACGTCGCGCGGCTTGAGGTGATAGACGAGCCCGTGGTGATCAACCGCGAGGCCCTGGCGCGACGGCTGGTGGTGCAGACCAACGTGCGAGGCCGCGACCTGGGAGGCTTCGCCGAGGAGGCGCAGCGCGCGGTGAGGCGCTCGGTGCGGCTGCCGCCCGGGTACCGGCTGGAGTGGGGCGGGCAGTTCGAGAACCTGGAGCGCGCGAAGCTACGGCTCGCCATCGTGGTGCCGCTGGCGCTGGGGCTGATCCTGGCGCTGCTGTACATGTCGTTCCGCTCGGTGGGGGCGACGCTGCTGATCTTCGCCAACGTGCCCTTCGCCGCGACCGGCGGCGTCGTGGCCCTCTGGTCGCGGGGCCTTCCTTTGAGCCTCTCCGCGGGCGTGGGCTTCATCGCCCTCTTCGGCGTGGCGGTGCTCAACGGCCTCGTGCTGGTGACCCAGATCCGCCAGCTCCGGGAGCAGGGCTCGGGCCTCGTCGCCGCGTCGAGGGAGGGCGCGCTGCGACGGCTGCGGCCGGTGCTCACCACGGCGCTGGTGGCCTCGCTGGGCTTCGTCCCGATGGCCGTCACCTCGGGCGCCGGCAGCGAGGTGCAGCGCCCGCTCGCCACGGTGGTCATCGGCGGACTGGTCTCCTCGACGCTGCTGACGCTGCTGGTGCTGCCGACGCTCTACGCCTGGCTGGGCCGGGTGCTGGGGCCGAAGCCCCGCGCTTGACGGAGGCAGCCACATCGAACAACTCTACTTCAATGACGGTAGAGTCTAATATACAAGACGCCCCCGCAGGCCCCCGGGTCGAGCTCTCCGGCGCCGCGGCGCGCGTGCACTTCGGCGGGGGGCGCGGCCACGCGGACTTCCACTACCGCTGGCTGCGGCACTGGTGCGACCGGGAGCGGCACCCGGTCACCCGGGAGCGCACCCTCGACTCCTCGGAGGTGGCGGAAGAGGTCTTCCCCCTGGAGGCGAGGGTGGAGGGCGACGCGCTTCGGGTGCGCTGGTCGCCCGACGGCCACCTGAGCGAGTACCCGCTCTCCTGGCTCGACGCCCACGCCTACGCCCGCGACCGGGCCGCCGCGCCGCCGCCCTCGTCCGACCTCGCGGCGGTCGAGCTCTCCTCGGTGGGCGCCGCCGAGCCTGCGACGGTGGCCCACGCGCTCGCCCTGGTGCGCGACCGGGGCGTCGCCGTGCTGCGTCGCAGCGACCCCTCGCAGGTCGACCCGGAGTCCGAGACCGACGCCATCATCGACGCCGTCGAGGCCCACGGGCTGCGGGTGATCTCCACCCACTTCGGCCGCATCGAGGACCTGCGCACGGACAACACCACCAACGCCAACACCGACCAGCTCGGGTACACCGACGCAGCGATCCAGCTACACACCGACCAGCCCTTCCTCGAGCGCCCGCCGCGCTACCAGCTGCTCCAGGGGGTGCGCTCGGCCGACGAGGGCGGGGCCAACTTCCTCGTCGACGCGCGCGCCGCGGCCCGCTACCTGCGAGACATCGACCGGGCGTCCTTCGAGCTCCTCGCCCGCACCCCGGTGACCTTCCACCGCCGCCAGAGGAGCTTCGAGCGCGTCGTGGTCTCGCCGATGATCCAGCGCGTCGACGACGACGACTTCCTGGTGCGCTACTCGTACTTCACCCTCGCGCCCTACCGCCTGCCCTTCGAGGACATGGACGCCTGGTACCGCGCCGTCGACCGCTTCGCCCGCCTCGTGCGCGACCCTCGCCACCAGATCCAGCTCTCGCTCCGCCCCGGCGAGTGGCTGCTCTACGACAACCACCGGATGCTCCACGCCCGCACCGCCTTCCGCGGCCCCCGCTGGGTGCGCGGCATCTACTTCGACCGCGGCTGACGCTCCACCCAAACGTCGATCTCGTTCGTTATCATAGACAAACCACGCAGCGCTCGGTGCGGGAGGAGGTTCAGTGAGGGTATAGTCTGTCGGGATGTCTGGAGACGCCGCCCACACGCTGGATCCGGAGTTCCCCAACCTCGCGCCGGAGGTGGTCGAGGGCTACCGCAGCGCGCCCGCGCACATGGTCGCGGAGGTCATCGACGGCGGGCTCTCGCTCATGCCCCGGCCGCGTCGTAGGCACTCGCGCTCCGCAGGACGGCTGGGCGCCGAGCTCGACGGCCCCTTCGACCTCGGGCGCGATGGCCCCGGCGGCTGGGTGTTCCTGCCTGAGCCTGAGCTGCACCTGGGGCCTCGGCCGGACATCGTCATCCCCGACCTCGCGGGGTGGCGCACCGAGCGCACGCCCCCGGGCTTCCTCGCCGACGACTCCTCGGGCATCGCGCTCGCGCCCGACTGGGTGTGCGAGGTGCTCTCGCCTTCGACCGCGAGCACCGACCGCACGAAGAAGCTCCCGATCTACCGACGCGAGGGGGTCGGCCACGCGTGGCTGATCGACCCGACCGCGCACACGCTGGAGGTGTTCCGGCGCCACGACCTCGGGTGGCTGCTCATCGCGAGCTTCGAGGGCGCGAGCGTCGTGCGCGCCGAGCCCTTCGACGCCATCGCGCTCGACCTCTCGGGCCTCTGGGTCGACTGACGCGAGATTTCCCAGAACCGTCGCCTGCGACGGGCGTCCTAGCCGCTCGATGCTCCCCCTACGGCGATCGCTCCTCGGGCTGCTCGGCTGCCTCGGCCTCCACTCCCTCCCGGTGAGCGCGCAGGACGCGCCCGCGGTCGAGCGGGACGGCGACGACGACCCCGAGGACCCGGGCGCCGGGCAGCTCCCCACGGCCGGTCGCCTCGAGCGCATCGGCCGCGGACCGTCGGCCCTGCGTCGCATCTGCGACCTGACGCCCTTCCGAGGCGCCCTCTACTCGGCCCACGCGGTGTCGTCCCTCGGCTCCGACGGCGCGACCATCCTTCGCTACGACCCCTCGGACGCCGCCCGCCCATTCCGCCTCGTCTTCGACTGGAACCGCCCCGGCCGCCCGACCGCCGGCGGCGCCGGTGGCCAGGGGTTTCTGCGCGTCCACGCCATCGGGTCGCGGCTCTTCGTGCCCGACGCCGACCCGCCCTACGGGGGCTTCGGGCTCGTCGACCACGGCACCGAAGGCTACGTCTTCCTCTCCGACCGCGACGGCAACTTCGCGCCCGCGCGCGGCGAGCGGCTGCTGCCTCCCGGCGCACCCGACGCCTCGGGAAGACCCGGCGCGGCGGTGCTGCCTCGGGCCTACCACGTCATCGACGTCATCCGGTATCGAGGGATGACCCTGGCCTCGACGGGGTCGGTCCCGCCGAGAGAGCGCGCCTGGCGAGGGGCGTCGCCGGGGGCGCTTCACGTCGCCGACGAGACCCTGCGCCGCTGGACCTACGCCATCGACTACCCCCACCCCTGGCAGGACGGCGTCTGGCGCATCGGCTTCATGGTGAGGTTCCGCGGACGGCTCTTCGCGGGGCTGCAGGACTACAACGGCCGGGAGCCCAACGACATGGTCGTGGTCGACGCTCCGCCGGGCGCGACCTCGCTCTCCCAGTCGATGCTTCGCGGCGTGCGGGTGACCCCCATGGGCGCGTCGCTCACCCTGCGCTGGTACGTCGACGGCGACACCCTCTACTGGATCGCGTGGCAGCGCCGCGGCGGCGTTCGCCTCTTCCGCACCACGGACGGCGAGCACTGGTCGGAGGTGGCGCTGCCCGCGGGGTCGGGAGCGCCGACGGACATCACCCGCTGGCGCGACGGGCTGGTGCTGCTCACCACCATGGGCGTCTGGCGCCTGGACGGCGCCTCGCTGCGGCTCATCGCCCCAGTGACGCGCGAGATGGTCGACCGCCGATGGGGCGGTCCATTCGATGTGGGAGATGGGTTCTGCGCGGCGCCGCTCGCGGTGCTCCACGACACGCTCTACGCAGGATCACAGAGGGACGGCGCGCTCTGGAGGGTGGTGGAGGAGCCTCCGCGAGGAGGCCCGCCCGACGCTACCGCCCGTTGATGGTCCGCTCGCCGTGCCCGTTGAGCATCCGCTCGCCGTGCCCGTTGAGGGGCGCGATGCCGCTGGTCTCGCCGTTCGTCGGGGAGAGCATCGCCGCGTCGACCGCGCGCATCGCCTCGCCCTCGAAGCCGCGGAAGGCCACCGTGCGGTGCGGCCGCAGCAGCGAGAGCTCGTACAGCTCCTGATAGGCCTTGAGCACCTCGGGCTGGTCGCGCAGCGCCGAGAAGGCCCGGCCCACCGCCAGCGGGTACTGCGCCTTGGCCTCGGCCACCAGCGCCGCGACCTTCACCCCCGTGTCGGCCTCGAGCTGCGCCGCCGCCAGACGGCCGTTCTCGTCGAGGGCGGCCTTGGCGCGCTCCAGCCGGGCGGCGATGGTGCCGAAGATCTGCCGCGACACCTCGGGCAGCAGCTTCACGTTGCGGATGAACACCCGCTCGATCTTGAGGCCCCAGCGGGCGGTCTCGTCGGAGATGTCCTGCTGGAGGCGCTCGCCGAGCTCCGTGCGGTCGCTCAGGATCTGCGAGAACTCCCTGTTGCCCAGGATGGACGTCGCCGCGTGGGAGACGAGGTTCTGCAGCGCGCGGTCCCAGTCGGCGACGCCGAAGAGCGCCTTGGCCGGGTCCTCGATGCGAAACTCCAGCCAGAGGTCGACCATCAGCGTGGTGCCTCGCGCGTCGTTGACGTGTACGTCGTCGAAGAGCCGGAAGTCCCGGCGCAGGGAGACCGTGCGCAGCGACACCCAGGGGAGCACCCGCGCGGGCATCCACTGCATCCCCGGCTCGCGGAGCGTGCGCACCAGGCGCCCGAAGCTGGTGACCAGCACGGCGTCCTCGTCGTCGACCTCCACGGTCATCAGCCGACCGATGGAGATGAGAAGGGGGATGAGGGCCATGCCCGCGAGCACGCCGAAGACCAGACGGAAGACCTCGCTGCTGCTCATGAGTGGTGCTCCTTCACGAAGACGGCGCGGGACTCGGAGAGCACCTCCGCGCGGCGGCGCTCGATGTAGTCGCGGAGGGTGCCCTCGCGGTGCAGGGAGGAGAGCGCGGTGGCGAGCGTGCGCACCTCCGTCTCCACGGCCTCGGCGCGGGCGCGGGCGATGGCGATGCCCTGCTCCGAGGCCAGCACCCGCTGCTCGCAGTCGGCCTGCGCGCGGAAGTAGAGCGCCTCGGCCTCGGTCTGCGCCTGGATCATCCCGTTGAGCGCCTCGGCGAGCTCGTCGGGCGGCAGGATGTCCGTGAGGTCGACGGCGTTGAAGTGAACCCCGTAGCGGTCGCCGATCTGCGTGCGGCAGAACTCCGCGATGCGGCGGTTGAGGTCGACGCGCTCGCGGCGGATGAGCGCGTAGGCCCCTCCGCCGGCGCCCAGGTCGGCGCGGGCGAGGTCGCGGGAGGGGGTGGTCTCGGCGCGGAAGTTCGCGATCTCGTTGCGCAGCAGGCAGGTGAAGAGCCCGGTGATGTGCTCGATGGGCGCTCGCAGCCCGAAGAGGAACTCCTCCAGCCGCGCCTCGATGGGCTGGTAGCGGAGGATGGAGTCGAAGCGCAGCACGGTGCCGTCCTCGGCCATGGCCATCTGTCCGCCCTTCTCGCCGGAGAGGTCGACCGACTGCTCCATCGTCGGCACAAGCACCACCCGCTGCCAAGGGCGCTTCTGGTGCAGCCCGGGCTTGTAGGTGCGGAGGCCGCCGGAGGAGTCGCGCTCGACCGCCCCGAAGGAGGTGAGCACGGCGAGGTGCCCCTCCCCCACGCGGAAGTAGCAGCGAGAGGCCACCATGAGGCCGTAGATCAAGAGTCCGATCAGCAATCCCCAGACGATCATTGGGAGTTCATCCTCTTCATTGGTTGGAACCTTAAAACCTGCTGGGGTCGCGGTCGGGCTGCCATCGCTGGTCCCAGCTCGGGCCGCGGCGCTCGACCTCGGTCGCCCGTGGGCGCACGGCCGCCGGGCCCTCCTCGTGCTCGCGGTAGGCCGCCACGAGCCCGCGGTTGACCTCCACCACGTCCTCATTGAACTCGCGGTGCACGTCGCTCACGAGCGACAGCCGCTCGACCGCGTCGGCCGTGTCGATGATCGCCCCGTGCGGAACGAACCGCCCGTCGGGCACCTCCACCCCCACCACCACGGCGCCGATGCCGATGTAGCAGTGCGACCCGACCACCGCGTCGTGCACCACGGCCTTGAAGCCCACGAAGGTGTCGTCGCCGATGTAGCAGGGCCCGTGCACCAGCGCGTTGTGCGCGATGGAGACGTGGCGGCCCACGTACACGGCCCAGTCCTCCCCGGCGACGGTGACCCACTTGTTCTTGAGGGCGTGCACCACCACCCCGTCCTGGAGGTTGGTGTTGCTGCCGATGAAGAAGGGAGAGCCCTCGTCCGCGCGCACCGAGCTACCCGCCGCGATGTGCACGTTCTCCCCCATCACCACCCGGCCGATCACCGAGGCCTGGCGGTGAACGAAGGAGGAGGCGGAGACCACCGCGCGGTCCCTGATCTGGCTGAGCCACTTGTGGTGGCCCGGGGCCTCGAGCTCGGCCGACGGGCGGCGCCCCTTGGCCTCCTCGCGGCCCAGCACCGCGCGGATGCCCTTCTCGCGGCGCTTGGAGAGCTGCACCTCGGCGGCGTGCTCGTGGCGGTGCAGGAAGGCGTGGATCGCGTGGAGCACGAAGCCCGCGACGAGGCCCATCACCAGGTGGCCGGTGACGGTGCCCGCGGCGGTGACCAGGAAGGCCGCGGCCTCGATGCGCTCCTTGCGGGCGAGCTCGATCAGCGTGCCGACCTCGATGAGCCGGAAGCCCACCACGCAGAGCAGGCCCCCGAGCGCCGCCAGCGGAACCTGCGCGATGGTGCTCCCCAGCAGCAGCACCGAGGCCGCCAGCAGGACGCCGTGCACCAGCGCCGAGAGCCGGGTGCGGCCGCCGCTCTGGACGTTGACCCCGGAGCGCACGATCACGCCCGAGACGGGCATCCCCTGGAGGAGCCCGACGCCGAGGTTGGCGAGGCCCTGTCCGAAGAGCTCGAGGTCGGGGTTGTGGGGCTTGTACTCCGGGGTCATGCGGTCGACCGCGCGCGCCGAGAGCAGCGACTCGATGGAGGCCAGCAGCGCCAGCGGCAGGGTGGCGGCGGCGAGGTCGAGCCAGCGCTCGTCGGGGATGCTCGGGAAGATCGGGTGGGGGATGGTCGCGGGCACGGCCCCGACGCGCTCGAGGTTCCAGCGGAGGTAGACCGAGACGGCGGTGATGAGCCCGATGCCGAGGATGGCCGCGGGGAAGCGCTTCAGGTGCCGCGTGGAGCTCACCAGGAAGGCCACGAAGAGGCCGCTCACCACGGCGGTCCACGAGACGTGATGCAGCCACGCCGGGCGGTGCATCATCTGGGCGAGCTCGTAGACCCGGTAGTCGAAGCCGAGCACCTCGGGAATCTGGCTGTCGAGCAGCTTGAGCCCGACGCCGGTGGTGAAGCCCGCGAGCACGGACTCGGGCACCCGCTTGCCCAGCCGTCCGGCCAGCGAGAACGACAGCACCAGCTGGATGACCCCGATCATCATCGCCGCCGCCGCCACGCCCGTCACGCCGAACCTGTGGGCCAGCGCCAGCACCATCACGTTGAGCGCCGCCGCGGGCCCCGTGACCTGGAAGCGCGCCCCGCCGAAGGCCGCCGCGATGGCGCCTCCCACGGCGCCCGCGATGAGCCCGGCCACCGGGGGGAGGCCGCTCGCGACCGCCAGCGCCACGTTGAGGGGCAGCGCCACCGCGGCGACCGTGAGGCCCGCGATGAGGTCGGACACGAAGCCCGTGGAGCGGGCGACGTCCCTCCAGCTCTGCCACCAGTCCGCCGCCATCGAGCGCCATCCCGCCTTGAGCGGGTCGAAGGGGTTGTCCCGCTTGCCGGACGCAGGACTCGAGGCGGGGTGATGGGGGCTGTGGTTCATCGCGCGCCGCCCTGTGCACGGAGCGAACCACCGGGAAAAACAGCCACGAGCGAGAGTGGCGCTCTGCCACATGTGACCGCAGCGTGCGGCAGATTGCCGCCCTCCCCCTCCGGTCGGTGCGTTGGGCTTCGGTGCTATCGTCCGTCCGTGCAGCAGCTCCTCGACGCGGTCGTGACCTTCCCGGGGGCCATGTACACGGTGCTCCTGGGCGTCGTGACGCTCTACTGGATCTCCATGCTGCTCGGCGCGGTCGACCTCGACCTGCTGGGCGGCGCCGAGCACGGAGGCACCGAGGCCGCGGCGGAGGGCGCCCTCGACGGTCACGGCGCCGCGGACGGGCACCTCGACCACGGCGGGCACCTCGACCACGGCGGGGACGTCGACCACGGGGACTTCGTGCATGGAGAGGCCGAGGTCGGGGAGGCCGGGGCCGGGGAGGCCGAGCACGGGGACGACGGGGTGCTGAGCTCCCTCGGCGCGCTGGGGCTGCGCAGGCTGCCGATGACGGTGAGCGTGAGCCTGCTGGTGATCTGGGGCTGGCTGGTGAGCGTGCTGGGCGCGCTGACGCTCGCCGAGCCGGCGTCGCGCTACCTGCCTCCGGGGGTGTTCCGGGCCTTGCTCTTCGTCGTGGCGGCGCTGAGCTCGCTCAAGCTGGCGAACCTGTCGGCGCGGCCCATCGCGCCGCTCTTCGTGGCCAACAAGGCGTCGCGGAGGGAGCACCTGGTGGGCAAGCTGGCGGAGGTCTCGACGGGCAGGCTCGACGCGCGCTTCGGCCAGGTGCTGGTATCCGACGGCGGCGCCGGCTTGCTGATCGACGCGCGCCACGAGGGCGGCGACGCCCTCAAGCGCGGCGACCGGGTGATCGTGACCTCGTGGGAGCCGGAGCGGGGCCTGGTGCTGGTGGAGCCCATCGACCGCGTCACGGCGCTGAGGGTCGAGGGCGGGGCGCGGCCCCACGCGGAGTCGGGCGAGCCTGAGGCGAAGTCGGGCGACGCCGCGGTCAAGCGGGTGATACGGTAGCGCCGCGTCTGGTGGGTCGCAGGCCCGTAGCGGGCCCGACGTCTCGACGGAGGAGTGTCTGATGGAGCAGTTGATCCCCATCCTGGTCGCGGTGGTCGCGCTGGTGTTGCTGGCGTTCGGCGTGTTCGCGCTGCTGGCGCGCTTCTATCGCCAGGTCGATCAGGGCAAGGCCCTCATCGTCAACACCTTGAAGAGCGAGCCCCTGGTGACGTTCACCGGGGCCATCGTCTACCCGATCATCCACCGCGCCGAGGTGATGGACATATCGGTGAAGACCATCGAGATCGACCGCCGCGGCAAGGAGGGGCTGATCTGCTCGGACAACATCCGCGCGGACATCAAGGTCACCTTCTTCGTGCGGGTCAACAAGACCCACGAGGACGTACTGAAGGTGGCGCAGGCCATCGGGTGCGTGCGCGCGAGCGACCAGGGCACCGTCGAGGGGCTCTTCGAGGCGAAGTTCGCCGAGGCGCTGAAGACCGTCGGCAAGCGCATGAACTTCGAGGACCTCTACAAGGAGCGAGACCACTTCAAGGACTCGATCATCGAGATCATCGGCAAGGACCTGAACGGGTTCGTGATGGACGACTGCGCCATCGACTACCTGGAGCAGACGCCCATCGAGTCGCTCGACCAGAACAACATCATGGACGCGGAGGGCATCCGGAAGATCACCGACCTCACGGTGACCCAGAACCTGAAGACCAACGAGCTCCGGCAGAAGGAGCGCATGGAGACCGGGTCGCAGAACCTGGCCGGCGACGAGGCGATCTTCCGCTTCGAGCAGAAGCGCTCGGAGGCCGAGGCGCGCAAGAACAAGGAGGTCTCCATCGCGCAGTCGCGGGAGCAGAACGAGGCCCAGCGCATCGCCAACGAGGAGGCCAAGCGCACGCTGCTCGCGCACGAGAAGAACTCCGAGGAGACCCTGGTGGCGCAGCAGGCCCGCGAGCGCGCGGTGCTCGTCGCCATGAAGAACAAGGAGCGCGAGATCGCCGTGGAGATCGAGCGCGTCGAGCGGGCGCGGCAGATGGAGATCACCACGCGGGAGAACGACGTGATCGCCCAGCAGATCACCCGGCAGGCCGAGATCGAGCGGCAGAAGCGGGAGATCGCGGAGGTGGTGCGCGGGCGCATCGCCGTCGACAAGACCGTCGCGGAGGAGGAGGAGCGCATCAAGGACGTGCGCGCCATCGCCGAGGCCAACCGCCACCGCGAGGGGATGAAGATCGCGGCGGACGCGGAGGCGGCGCAGCTCACCACGAAGCAGGTGCGGGCGGCGGAGGCGGCCGAGGAGGTCGCCAAGGCGCAGGCGCGGCAGCGGCTGGTGCTGGCGGAGGCCGACCTCGAGGCGGCGGACAAGCAGTCGCGGGCGAAGGTGCGCCTCGCGGAGGGCACGCAGGCCGAGGCGTCGGCGGCGGGCCTCGCGGCGGCGAGGGTGCGCGAGGCAGACGCCAAGGCGCTGGAGCTTACCGGCGCGGCGGAGGCGAGCGCGATCAGGGCGAAGATGAGCGCGGAGGCCTCGGGCATCGGCGAGAAGGCCGAGGCGATGAAGGCGCTCGACAGCGTGAGCCGCGAGCACGAGGAGTTCAGGCTGCGGCTCGAGCAGCAGAAGGTGGTCTCGCTGGAGTCGATCCGCGCCAGGAGGGACGTCGCGGGGGTGCAGGCCGAGGTGCTGCGCGCGGCCTTCGAGCACGCGAAGATCAACATCGTGGGCGGCGACGGGGCCTTCTTCGAGCGCTTCATCCGCGCGGTGACGGTGGGGCAGTCCATCGACGGCGCGGTCGACCAGAGCGAGGTGCTCAAGGGACTGATGAGCCAGCTCGGCTCGATCTCCGCGGACGACGCTCCGAAGGGCTGATCCAACATGGCCGACGCCTCGCCGGACGCTCCCCCCCCGAACGCGCCGACGGGCGCGGCCACGACGACGACGGATGAACTCGGCGGCAGCTACGAGGTCATCCGCCGGCGGCTCCTCTCTACCGCCGAGGCGCTCTCGCAGAAGGCCGAGCGGCTCAACGCCCGACGCAAGGAGGTCTTCGGCGGGAGCGAGCTCGCGCTGATCGCCACCGAGCGGGTGCGCACGGAGAACAACTGCCTCCCGCGGGACATCGTGGCGATCGGCCCGCGGCTGCTGGTGGGCTTCAACGTCTTCGTCGGGATGAAGTCCGAGGTGACGGTCCCGGACGTGTTCGCGCTCTACAGCCTCGACCGGCCCGACGGGGCGGCGCTCACCCTCTCTCCCCTCCCCCTCGAAGACGGCGGGATCTTCTCGGACGAGCGCTTCCAGAAGGACTTCACCGACCTCTTCCGCTACGTGCGCGACGCCCGCCTTGGGCAGCTCCGGCGCACCGACCAGCGGCTGCTGGCGGTCTTCGCCACGGGCGCCGGCGAGCGCGACAAGCGGGTGATGCGCTGGGGCATCGACGCGGGCGGCCGGGTCTCGTACATGGACGCGCGCGGCGAGGACGACCATGTTCGTCCGAGGGCGCACGACTTCGCCTGGAAGGTCACCACCCGCGACGACCAGGTGCAGGGGCGCCACCCCCACGTGAGCATCCTCGACGAGGTCTTCGTCGAGACCATCGGCGGCGACCTCACCATCAAGGTCGAGAACAACACCTCGACGGGCCAGGGGCTCTACTCCGAGCCCGTGGAGGACGCCAACCAGGCCCTCGACGACGCGCAGATCGCGTACGCCCGGCTCGGGGCGCTGATCCTGCTGCGGGTGAAGCCCTACCGAGAGGCGACGTCGCGGCACTTCATCTACAACCCGCGGCGCCGGCAGGTGCTGCGCGTCGACTCCATCGAGCAGGCGTGCCTCGCGCTCCCGGAGGACCAGGGGGTGCTCTACCCCGACGGCTATTACCTCCTCACGGGGGAGCACAAGCGCTTCGAGACCAGCGGCGGTCCGATGCACTTCGAGCGCGTGCTGAAGGCGCCCAACGGGGAGGACGTGCTCTACGTCTTCTACCGGGAGGCCGACGGGAGCTACCTGCTCTTCCCGTACAACCTGATTCGCAAGGAGGTGGCCTCGCCCATCCCCTGCCACGGGTATTCGCTGTTCGAAGACGGGACCCTCATCGTGGTGCGCGCGGCGCCGGGCGACGAGCCCACGCGCGTCCACCCGATGCAGGTCTGGCGCACGCCCTTCACCTCCGCGGAGTTCGCGGCGGCGGCGCCGGTGACGGGGTCGTTCCTGGCCAAGGTGGGCAACCCCGACCTGGTGCGGGGCATCTCCGAGTCGCTGTCGCTGCAGCGGCTCGCCAACACCGACACCCCCACCCGGCAGACCTGGGAGGACCTCATCGCGGCGACCGGGCGGATGGTGGACGCGTTCCACTGGCTCGGCCACGAGGAGGCCTTCGACCTGCTCTCGACGGTGAAGGAGCTGCGCGGCATCGCGGGCCAGATCATCGACGAGTTCGAGAAGGTCGAGGCCATCCGAAGGCGCGCCGCCGAGGCGCTCGCCAAGGCCGAGGAGCACCAGCGCGAGCTCCTCTCCGGTCGCCCGCAGGACCTTCGCTCCGCGGCCTCCTTCATGGACTCGCTCACGGCGCTTCGCCGTCAGCGGGGCTCCCTCGGGACGCTGCGCGAGCTGCGCTACATGGACCTTCCGCGGGTCGACGCGCTGGAGTCCGAGGTCGACGCCCGCTTCAAGGAGACCAGCTTCGCCGCGGCGGACTTCCTCTCCGGCTCCGACTCGCTCCGCCCGCTGCTCGACGCCATCGCGGCCGCGGTCGACCGGGCGGGCAAGGCCTCTCGCACCGTGGAGCTCGCCCCGCTGGTCAAGGAGGTCGACGCCGTCCACGAGGGGCTGACGGTGCTCTCGGAGACCGTGGCGGGACTCGAGGTCGACGACCCGACGATGCGCACGAAGATCCTCGACGCGGTGAGCGAGGTCTTCGCGCAGCTCAACCGGGCGCGCGCCATCGTGCAGTCGCGCGCGAAGGAGCTGCGGGGCTCCGAGGGCCGGGCCGAGTTCGGCGTGCAGGTGAAGGTCTTCCAGCAGGCGGTGCAGAGCGCGCTGGCGGTGGCCGACTCGCCGGAGAAGTGCGACGCCTCGCTCTCGCGGCTGCTGGTGCAGGTCGAGGAGCTGGAGGGCCGCTTCGGGGAGTTCGACGAGTTCGCCACCGAGCTGGCCACGCGCCGCGAGGAGCTCCACGACGCCTTCAGCGCGCGGCGGCAGGCGCTGCTCGACGAGCGGCAGAAGCGCGCGCAGAACCTCCTCAACGCCGCCGACCGCATCCTCCAGGGTGTGCTTCGCAGGGCGCGGGCCTTCGCGACGGCGGAGGAGCTCAACTCCTTCTTCGCGGGCGACCCGATGGTCACCAAGGCCCGCGATCTGGTGGAGCAGCTCCGCGGGCTCAACGACACGGTGAAGGCCGACGAGATCGACGGCCGCATCCGCTCGGCGAAGCAGGACGGGCTGCGCGCCCTGCGCGACCGGAGCGACCTCTTCGAGGGCGCCGACAACGTCATCAAGCTGGGGCGGCACCGGTTCTTCGTGAACACCGAGCCCCTGGAGCTGACCATCGTCCCCAGGGAGGGGCAGCTCGAGGCGCACCTCACCGGGACGGACTACTTCGAGCCCATCGAGGACGCGGCGCTCAACGAGGCCCGCGACCTCTGGGAGCAGGGGCTGCCGAGCGAGTCCCCGGAGGTCTACCGAGGAGAGTACCTCGCCTACACGGTGCTCACCGACGCCCTGCGGGGCGAGCGCGGCCTCTCGCTCGACCGGCTGAAGCAGGAGTCGCTCGCCGAGGGCGCGCTGCTGGCGACGGTGCGCGCGGCGGCGGCCGGTCGGCACGACGAGGGCTACGAGCGAGGGGTGCACGACGTCGACGCGGCGCTGATCCTGGCGAAGCTGGTGGCGCTGCTTGGCGCGGCCGGGACGCTGCGTCACGAGAGCGGCGCGAGGGCGCTGGGGGTGCTGCACCTCGCGACCCTCGAAGACGCCCCGAGGGCGCTGCTCACGAGGCGCTGCCGTAGCGCGGCGAGGCTGAGGGCGATCACCGGCGCGGCCGACGCGCAGGACGAGATCACCCGCGAGCTCACCGGGGCCATCGTGGCGACGAGCGTCCACTGGAAGCTCCCTGCGAGCGAAGGGGAGCGACGGAGGGCCGGGCGCTACCTCGTCGAGGAGCTCGGCGCGGGAAGGACGAAGTGCGTCCTGTCGGGCGAGGCCGTGGCGCTGAGGGACGCGTTTCTTCAGGCGGCGCACGAGGCGGGGGCGAGGCTGCCCTTCGAGGACGACGTGAGGGCGATGGAGAAGTTCCCCGCCGAGGTGCTGGCGCTGGCGCTGCGCTGGGTGGAGGGCTTCGCGTCGCGCACCCCCGGAGGGGCGGCCTTCGCGCGCGAGGTGGCGGTGGCGCTGGTCACCGCGCGACGGGTCGAGCGCGAGGCCAGCAGCGTGGCGCTGGAGGCCACCATCGAGGGGCTGCTGGGGCAGCACCCGAGGGTGAGAGAGCGGGCGATGTCGCTGCGGCTGGATGAGTTCCTGTCGCGGCTGGAGGGCTACGTCGAAGACCGTCTCCCGCGGTGGCGCGCGTACCGCAAGGCGCGCTCCGAGGCGGCGGCGAGGGAGCGGCACCGGCTGCGGCTCGACGAGTTCGCCGCGCGGGTGCTCTCGAGCTTCGTGCGCAACCAGCTCATCGACGAGGTGTACCTCCCGCTGGTGGGGGCCAACCTGGCCAAGCAGCTCGGCGCCGCGGGGGACGCCAAGCGCACCGACCTCATGGGCCTGCTGCTGCTGGTCTCGCCGCCGGGCTACGGCAAGACGACGCTGATGGAGTACGTCGCCAGCAAGCTGGGGCTGGTGTTCGTGAAGGTGAACGGCCCGTCGCTGGGGCACGGGGTGGTGAGCCTCGACCCGACGGAGGCCCCCAACGCCACGTCACGGCAGGAGGTGGAGAAGATCAACCTCGCGCTGGAGATGGGCAACAACGTGATGCTCTACCTGGACGACATCCAGCACACCAACCCCGAGCTGCTCCAGAAGTTCATCTCGCTCTGCGACGGGTCGCGGCGCATCGAAGGGGTCTGGAAGGGCCGCACGCGCACCTACGACCTCCGGGGCAAGCGCTTCTGCGTGGTGATGGCAGGCAACCCCTACACCGAGTCGGGGGCGCGCTTCCGCATCCCCGACATGCTCGCCAACCGCGCCGACACGTACAACCTCGGCGACATCCTCGGCGGGCGCGACGACGCCTTCGCCCGCTCCTACCTGGAGAACGCCCTCACCTCCAACGCCACCCTCGCCCCGCTCGCGGGCCGCGACCCGAAGGACCTCGACAAGCTCATCCGCATGGCCTCGGGCGAGGTCATCCCCTCGACGGAGCTGGCGCACCCCTACAGCGCCGCGGAGGTCGCGGAGGTCACCGCGGTGCTGCGCAACCTGATGCTCGCCCAGCGGGTGCTGCTGGCCGTCAACGCGGAGTACATCCGAAGCGCGTCGCAGGAGGACAGCTACCGCACGGAGCCCGCGTTCAAGCTCCAGGGCAGCTACCGCAACATGAACAAGATCGCCGAGAAGGTGGTCTCCGCGCACACCGCCGACGAGGTCGAGGGGCTCATCGACGACCACTACGCGAGCGAGTCGCAGACCCTCACCACCGGCGCCGAGCAGAACCTCCTCAAGCTGGCCGAGCTGCGCGGACGGATGTCCGAGGAGCAGCAGGCCCGCTGGGCTGCGATCAAGAAGGAGTACGCGCGGCAGAAGCGAGTCGGAGGCAAGGACGACGACCCGGTCGCCCGCGTCACCGGGACGCTCTCGACGCTCGGCGAGGAGCTCGAGCGGATGCGTACGGAGATCACCCGCGCGTCGGAGCGGTCGGTCGACGAGCGATCGAGCGTGGCCGGCGTGCTCGCTCCGCAGCTCGCGGGCCTGGAGGCCGCGCTCCGTGCGGTGGCGAGGCCGACGCTGGAGGTGAAGGTCCCGGGGCCCGAGGCGAGCGCGAACGCCATCGTCGAGCGGCTGTCGGGCCTCGCGGCCACGCTCGGCCCGGTGATGCGCGCGACGCAGCACGGGCTCGGGACGCTGCCTGACGTGCTCACCACCATGGTCGCGGTGCTCGAGCGCCTGGAGAAGAAGCTCGCCGAAGGGGGCCTCGCGGTCGCCGTGGCGGGCGCCGCTCCGGCCGCGGAGCTGGTGCACCCGGTCGGGCCGGCCCCAGCGCTTGCGGCGCCTTCGGGCGGGGCGGCGGTGCGACGCTCGTCGGTCCCTCCGCCTCCGGCGCGGCGGCCGGAGGTGCATACGGCGCCCTATGAGATGCCGCCCCTCGCGGGCGTCGTCGAGTCGGCCCCGGCGACCATGCGGGTGCGCTTCGAGACCGAGCTCGGCGCCGTGTCGGTGTCGAACTTCTTCGTCCCCGCGGGCGTCGACCGAGACGTGGTGCGCGACGGCGGGGTCTTCGTGCAGACCTACCGAAAGCTCCCGCCGCTCGGGTCGGTGGTGACCGTGGCCATGCGCTTCGCAGGGGGCGGGATCATCGAGACCGAGGCCGAGGTGGTCTACGCCGTCGAGGCCTCGCTGAGCGAGCCGCATCCGGGCTTCGGAGCGCGCCTGCTGCGCCTCACGCCGTCGCAGGAGGGCATCCTGCGGCGGTACCTGCTCGACCGCGATCCGCTGGTGCGCAAGGGCTGAGGGCGCGTCGGCGGTCGCCGCGGGAGCACGTCGTCAGTCGAGGTATCCGTGGCGGCGCGCGCTGAAGCGGTACGTCGGCCGCCCGAAGGGCGGGATCAAGGTCCAGGACAGGAGGGCGTCGCCCCTGTCGGCGTAGTAGCTGAACTCCGCGAAGACCACCGGGAAGACCCGCGCGCTCGGGACCGCTGGGAGGAAGGCCGGGACGAGTTGCACGAGGTCGTCCGGATAGCGCCCGTACACCCCGTGGTAGGCGTGCACCGCCGCGATCACCCGGGCCTGGTTGGTCCACGCGCGCGAGACATCGAAGCGGATGACGGCGCAGGCGAGCGCAGCGGTCAGCCCCCAGATGACGGCATGCCGGGCGGCCGCTCGCGCCTCGACGCCGCGCCCGCGGAGGAGCAGCCAGAGCGCCTGGGGGCCGAAGCCCAACACCACGCCGAGCACCCCGAACATCGCGCACGAGTAGCCGCCCATGAAGATCAGGTCGACGACCAGCGCTCCCGCCGCCCAGCAGATCGTGCGGCGCGGCCAGAGGGCGGCCTCCGCCGGGGCGGTGAGGGCCGCCGTTCGGAAGGGCGTGGAGCCCCGCGGTGCCGCGCTCGCCTCGGGTTCCATCGAGCGATGGTGCACTCGCCTTGAGGGTCCAGTCGAGGGGCCAGCGCCGGGTCAGCCGCCGCGCCCGACGAGCGCCCAGGCGATGGCGTAGGAGGCGAAGATGCTCGCGCCCGCCAGCACGCCCGAGGCGAGCACCCTCCAGGCCGATCCCCTTCGCGCGCTCTTCGCGAGCACCCCGAAGCCGGTGAGCAGCAGCAGCTCGCCCAGGATGATGAAATACGGCGTGTTGGAGAGCATGGGACAGCCCCCGTAGCGCCACCAGCCGAGACGCAGCGCCATCTCCTCGTAGAAGGGCATGTTGACCGCGCCGAGGAGGCCGCCCAGGAAGAAGCCGCGCGCCCCGTAGCGCTCGTCGAGCCGCAGCCCGATGTACGCGAACTGCACCGCGACGACCTCTCAGGCCATGATCATCCACCACGGCGAGCGCCACACCATCGCGCTGTGGCTCACGGAGTAGTCGAGGGTGCGGGTGACGTCGACGAGCCACGCGTCCGCGGCGAGCTCGACGACCCCGGCGGTGAGCCCGAAGAGCAGCAGCCGCGCCATCACCGGGTCGCGCCTGCGGAGCGTGAACCCGATGAGGATCGCGTTGTTGAGGAGGCCGATGCCCGCGGCGCTCCTCCCGTCCGAGCCCGGGAGCAGCGAGAACAGGATCACCCCCGCCACCGCGTTGAACACCGTCCAGAGGACGACGCGCAGGCGCGCCCTCTCGCGCTCGGGCGCCTCGTCGTGGGCTATGCGCCGACGTTAGCATCGGCCGTCAGCGGGCGTCGCTCACTCTGCCGCTTCGCTTCGATTCCGGCATGTCGCACCTGCGACGCAGGCTGGCCGACTGGCGACATGGGCTCCGACGGCGGGCGTCGTCACGCGAGCGCGACGAGGAGCGGATCAGCGAGCGTTGCTTCGCCGCGAGTGAGCACGGCGTTCGCGACGGTTTTGCGGGGTCGTCAGTCGGGAAGCAGGGGCGAGACCGTGGAGCTGCTCGGTCCGTGGGATGGCTTGAAGTACCCCTCCGTGCTCGCAGCGCTTCGCGACGAGGCGCGCCTCTTCCAACAACCGAATGCCCATCTGGCGGTCAAGGACGTTCCCTGCGCGCAGGTGGAGGTCCGCTGCGTCGCGGAGCACCTCGGCCAGCAGACGCTCATCACCGAGCTCGCGGACCGCCGGGAGGACCTCGCGATCCATGGATTCAATGGATTCTAGGGTGTTACCGCGAAATCCGTCATAGAGCGCCACAACAGAGCAAGTCTGGAGGATGTCGCGAGTGTTCGATGTCCGGATATACGCGGGCAGCGCCACCTCGCAGAGGGTCGCGATCGCCTCGTCGAAACGACCTACGCCAACGAGGTATTTCGCTAGCGTGCTCGCAGTGTCACCTCTCCAGGGTTCGTCGCCGGCTTGATCGAGCTGAGCCACCGACTGGCGCAGAAGCGAAAGGCCGTCCTCGTGGCGATGGAAACCCGTGTATAACAGCTGGCCGAGAGAGCCCTTCGCGCACGCAGCCTCGCGACGAAGGCCCAACTCTTCGTAGATCGCAAGCGCACGCTCGATCGCGGCACGTCGGTCGATCATGGGGAGGCTGGAGTCGTAGAGCGACTTCTTCTCCAGGGCTTCGGCGACACCACTTCGATAGCCGACGCTTTCTGCCAGGCGCTCTGCGGCGTCGATGCATCGACGCGTTAGCGCGAGATGTCGCACCAGCTCGCCGGGTGTCGTCGCCGCGACGCGATTGACCCGCTTCGCCAGCAGGAGCCAGGCGTCGACGAGCGTCCCAGCGGAAGGCGCGTCGGCCCTTTCGGCGAGCTCCTCCAGTCGAGCGGCCTCGGCTTCGATGGAGGAAAGAGATTCGCGCATCGGCAGCAGCGCCTCGGTGGGCTCGACGCGCAGCGGAAGGCGGACGCTCTCCGCATTCCCGTTCTCCGCCGAGAGGTGCAGCGCGGCGGAGCGGATCGAGAACAGGTCCGGCGCAGCGGTCGCGAAGGCGGCCATCGCCTCGGGCGAGCAGAGCACGACGAGCGGACCCCGGACGTAACGCGGCAGCAGATCTCGCGCGAGGTTGAGCCCCTCCACGACACGGCCGTCGTCGAAGGACACGAGGGCATCGCCGTCGGGAACCACCACGCCGTCTCGCGCACCCCGCGCACCACGCACCAGCTGCTCGACCGCTTCCGCGCCAGCGCGTCCGAAGGGGAGCACGTTCAAGGTTGGCAGTCCCTCGTGCCCCGACCAGCCCCGCAGCGTCTGGATGAGCTCAGCGCGGCGGGAACCCTCTACTTCGACCGGCAGGAACGTGAAGCTGGTGGAGCCCCGGCGGAGTGCCCGTCGCAGCGCGTCGGTCGCGCCCTCCGCCGCCCGCCCGTTCACGGCAACGCCTCGCGAAACTTCGTACTCCGCTCGACGAGCGGATGGACGCAGTAGAATGGCTCGGGCTCGCCGTTCTGATATTCGAGCACGAACAGATGTCGGAGCGTCTCGCGCTTGACCTGCTCATCGCAGTCTCCCGGGAATCGGTTGGTGTCCGCGACTTTCTGGAGCGCGGCGATCCACCGCTCTGGGAGCGCGCGATCGAGCTGCGCCTGAAGCTCGGCGATCGCACGCTCGACCGAGGCGCGTAGTACTGGCGGGTCGTCGTGCATGTTCACCGCAGAGCGCACCATCTGGAGCGCGTGGCGGATGCAACCGCCGCTCGCCACAGCGATCTCCCGCGCTGCGCTCGAGCCGCCCTCAAAGAGCGACTCGAAGTGCACACGGCGTTCGAGGAGAGACACCATTGCCCCGACGCCCGCCTCGTCGTCGCCTCCGCCTGCGGACCTGCGGTGGCGAACCTTCACCATCGGCAGCACGACGACCTCACCGCCGTAGAGCCCCGCCAGCGACGCGCCACTCGCGGCGTAGGCGAGGTACGAGGGAGCGGTGATGACCAGGTGCGCGTCGAGGCGCTTCAGCGCGCCGAGGCGCTCGAGGAACAGGTGATCCACGGTCTCGCGGCGGCGCTCCCCGAGCTTCTCGAGGTTGTCGAGCAACACCACCACCGGCCCCGCAGCGTCGACGCGGATGAGCTCAAGCGCGCGATTCAAGCCGCTGATCAAGGCATCGGCGATGTTGCCGAGCACCATCCGAAGCGCCTTGCGCTGTTCGGGAGGCTGAAGCTTGAGCGCGTCGATGAGCTTGGTGAGCCCCTCATGAGCGGTCTTCGGAAGCTGGTTCAGCGCTGCGGCCAGCGTCTCGGGAGCGCGGGTGAGCTGTGACAGGATGAGCGTACGGATGTCACTCTCCCAGAGCGACGTCAGCACCTTCGCGGCGGCCCGCGTCGACTGCTCGAGGACTGCCATCCATAGCGCGACGAGGATGTCTTCGAGGTCGACATCCCCGATCTCGACGAGGGCCGTGGCATCAAGGAGGATGACCGTCGGCCGCGGCTCGATAGGGCCGTGTTCGGCCGAGTACTTCATCCGAAGCAGCTCGGTGGTCTTGCCCGTGCCCACATGCCCGGTGAGGAACTGGAGTGTGGGGAGCGAGGCCGCGCGGCGGATGTTCCTGATGACGCGCGATAGCCGGTCGCCTCCGCGAATCGCATCGAGGTTCTCACGAAGCGCATCGTCGACCTCCGGCGTGAGCGGCATCGACGGATCGCATACGCGTACGACGTCATCCAACGTCGATGCCGGGACGCCACCGAGCACACGCCTGGTCAACGGCAGAGGTGCATCACCTGTCATGGGTTCAAACCTATCACGCCCCTCGGATGCGGCTCCCAACGCCGCCGCACCGGTGCGCGAGACAGGGCCCCAGCGGTGCAGAAGGACCGGCGTCGCCGTCGTCGTCACGGTCGACGTCGTTGAGGGCGAGGACGGCCACGTCGCGCGGGGTCCCCGCCGCAGCTCGCGACGACGAACGAGCGAGGGAAGACCCATGACGAGAACGCGATCGACGGAGTAAGTATGGCTGCGGGGGAAGATCAGGAGCGCGTGATGCACCGACGACAGGATTCCTGGATGGGTCTGCTATGGGTCTGCGGTCTTCTCGCGCCCTTCGGTTGCGCCGTCACCGTCGCCGGACAGGTCGCCGACGCCGGGACACCATCCGCCGATGTGCCCGGGGTCGATGTGCCCGGGGTCGATGTGCCCGAGGTCGATGTGCCCGGGGTCGATGTGCCCGGGGTCGACATCCCGAGGGCGCCAGACGCTGCGCCATCGCGGTTCGTCACGCAGGTCGCCCCGGGGACCTGCACGAGGATGAGCGACGGCAGCATGTGGTGCTGGGGAATCAACTTCGCCGGGCAGGTCGGCGACGGCACGAACACGACGTCGCTCGATCCGGCGTTGAACCCCTTCCTCACGAACGTCACCTACGTCGCCCGATCCACCGGCCACGCCTGCGCGATCGTCGCATCGGGGGCGGTCTGGTGCTGGGGCGGAGACGAGTACGCCGAAGCGGCAGGCACGACCCGCGGCGCCCGGCGGTACGTGCCACGACCCGTGGCGGGCGTCTCGAACGCCGTGCAGCTGGCGTTGGGGCGGTCGTTCTCCTGCGCGCTGGTGCAGGACGGCTCGGTCTGGTGCTGGGGCAGCAACAACAGCGGCGAACTCGGACGACCTGGCATGATCGGCGCCACCATCACGCCAGAGCAGATCCGGGGCGTGGCGGGCGCCGTGCAGATCGCAGCGGGTCTCTTCACCGCGTGCGCGCGCATTCGCGACGGCTCGCTGATGTGCTGGGGGAGCAATCAGCAGGGCTCGGTCGGCGACGGATCGATCTCGTACTCCGCGGCGCCCACGCGCGCGGCCTTGATCGATGACGCCATCGACGTCGGGACGGGCGAGGCGCACACCTGCGCCCTGCGCCGCGATCGCACGGTCTGGTGCTGGGGGACCAACCGCTTCAACGCGCTCGGGACCGGATCATCCCGCACGACGCCGCAGGCCGTGCCCGGGGTGACCGGGGTGCAGCAGATCGCCGTGGGCCAGACGCACACCTGCGTTCGCCTCTCGGACGGGACCGTACAGTGCTGGGGGACCAACAACGGCGTGGAGGCGAGCCCGGCGTGGAGTGGCGTCTACGGTCCGACCCCCGTCACGATCGCCGGAACGAGAGGGTCGATCGACGTGCAGTCGGGCGCGGGCACCCTCTGCGTGCGCTTCGCCGATGGTCACATCGCCTGCTGGGGCGCCAACTACGGCGCCCTCGGCAACGGCGGGACGGGGCCGAGCATGGCCGCGGTTCCGGTCGTGCTCCAGTGAGCGGCCGCCGTGATGATCACGGGACGGCGAGCGTGAGGTGAGCCCTCGGAGGGCGTGGCGGAGGCGTCGCCCGTGGTGCGCGACGAGGGAAGGCGCCGCGAGCATCACGAGCAGCAGCCCGACGCCAGGCTCGGCGCCCCAGCAGTCGCGGCGGAGGACGGCGCTGGCGACCGGGACGAGGCCCACCACGAGCAGCAGCCAGTGGAGCCAGAGGTCATGGCCGTGGGCCGAGGACGGATCGGGCGAGGCTTCGGGCTTGTTGGCGGTTCGATAGGGATGCATGGCAGACGACGGGCGAGCGCCGACCCCTCACCTGCGCGATGAACGCCCCCCATCGGGCCTCACCGCAGCGGCGACGCTTCGACCAGACGCCTCGACCGGACCGACCTGGTTCTAGCGCCCGCTCGGATCAGGAAGGCGTCAATACCGGAGCGCTCCCCATCAAGACTTCATCAAGCGCGCCGAAGCCCGCGTTTTCTCGGTGTTCCGCTCGGCGCCCGGGGGGGCGTCTTGATGGATTCTTGATATGCGCGCGCTCGGCGCCGGGGCGTACACCTCGCGCAGCCATGTCCCATGACGCCGCCTCGACGCCTCGCTCCACCGCCGACCTCGCGAAGCTCGCCTTCGGCGCGCTCGGGGTCGTCTACGGCGACATCGGCACGTCCCCCCTCTACGCCGTCAAGGAGTGCTTCGCGACCGCGCACGGCGTGGCCCCGACGGTCGAGAACGTGCTCGGCGTGCTCTCGCTCATCGTCTGGTCGCTCATCCTCGTGGTGGCGGTGAAGTACGTCACGTTCATCCTCCGCGCCGACAACCACGGCGAGGGCGGCGTGCTCGCCCTCCTCGCGCTGGTCACGTCGCGCTCCAGCCCCGGCGCCGCCGCCCCCTCCGGCAGGGGCGCCGCGCTGGTGGTGCTCGGCCTCTTCGGCGCGGCCCTCCTCTACGGCGACGGGATCATCACCCCCGCCATCTCGGTGCTCTCCGCCGTCGAGGGCCTCGAGGTCGCCACCACCCGAGTGCACCCCTTCATCGTGCCCATCACCGTGCTCATCCTGGTGGGGCTCTTCCTGCTGCAGAAGCGCGGCACCGCGGGCATCGGCGCCGTCTTCGGCCCCGCCACCCTGGTGTGGTTCGTGAGCATCGCCGCCAGCAGCCTGCCGTGGATCTTCCGCCGCCCGGAGGTGCTGGGCGCGGTCAACCCCGTCCACGCCCTGCGCTTCTTCGAGGCGCACCAGGGGCACGGCTTCCTGCTCCTCGGCTCGGTGGTGCTCTGCATCACCGGCGGCGAGGCCCTCTACGCCGACATGGGCCACTTCGGCCGCAAGCCCATCCGCTGGGCCTGGTACGGCGTGGTCTTCCCTGCGCTGCTCTGCAACTACTTCGGGCAGGGCGCGGTGCTGCTCGAGCGCGGCGAGGCGGTGCGCGCCAACCCCTTCTTCGGCATGCTCTCCGGGTGGCTGGTCTACCCGATGGTGGCCGTGGCCACCGTGGCCACCGTGGTCGCCTCGCAGGCCCTCATCTCCGGCGCCTTCTCCCTCACCCAGCAGGCCGTTCAGCTCGGCTACTGCCCCCGCCTGACCATCGTTCACACCTCGGGCTCCGCCGAGGGGCAGATCTACATCCCCGAGGTCAACCGCATCCTGATGGTCGCGTGCATCGCGCTGGTGGTGGCCTTCCGCGAGTCGACCCACCTCGCCGCGGCCTACGGCATCGCCGTCACCGGCACGATGACCATCACCTCGCTGCTCTTCTACCAGGTCACCCGGCAGTGGGCCTGGGCGCCGTGGAAGAGCAACGCGCTCCTCGCGCTCTTCCTCGCGCTCGACCTCGCCTTCCTGGGCGCCAACGCCGTGAAGATCGTCGACGGCGGCTGGCTGCCGCTGCTCATGGCGGCGGCGGTGTTCGCGGGGATGAGCACCTGGAAGCAGGGCCGCCGGGCGCTGGGCGAGCACATCCTCGCGACGACGCTGCCGAAGCAGCTCTTCCTCGACGACGTGCGCGCCACGAGGCCCCACCGGGTGAAGGGCACGGCGGTGTTCATGACCTCCAACCCGCAGGGCGCGCCGCCGGTGCTCCTGCACCACTTCAAGCACAACAAGGTGCTTCACGAGCTGGTGATCCTGCTTTCGGTGCAGACGCGGCACGTGCCCGAGGTGCCGGTGGCCGAGCGCCTGGCCATCGAGGAGCTCGGCGAGGGCTTCTGGCAGGTCACGGCGACCTACGGCTTCATGGAGACGCCCGACGTCACCGAGTGCCTCTCGCTCTGCCGCGCGCGGGGCCTGCCCGTCGACCCGGCGACGGCGAGCTTCTACCTGGGCCGCGAGACCCTGCTCACGACGGGTCGATCGCCCATGGCCCGCTGGCGCAAGGTGCTGTTCACGGTGCTCTCCCGCAACGCGCGCCCCGCCAACATGTTCTTCAACATCCCGCCCAACCGGGTCGTGGAGCTGGGCACCCAGATCGAGCTCTAGGAGCCTCCGCGCGCTGCGCCGAAGCCTGACTGCAACGCATTCATCACGGCGGCGATGCGCGGGTTGCGCCGCTGGTCGGGATGGGTGAGCAGCCACGCGGTGCGGGTGAGCCCGCCGACCGACGCGCGGTGCTCGGGCAGCTCCACCAGCTCGGGGTGCCGCTCGGCGAGCAGGCGAGGCATCAGCCCGACGCCGACGCCGCTCGCGACCAGCGACACCAGCGCGCTGAACCGCGCGGTCGCCGCGACGGTCGCGACGTGCTCACGCTCCCACGCCGACTCGGGGGAGTAGCGCTCGGCCGCGGCGCGCACCACCCACCGGGGCGACGGGGGACGCGCGATCGCCGCGTTCGTTCCGTACACCCCGTAGGGGAGCTGGGCGAGCCGCCGGCCCCAGCACCCGGAGGGCGGCCGGGGCATGATCCCGATGGCGATGTCCACCTCGCGGTCTCGCACGCTCGGACCGTCATCGCCGAGGTGAAGCGTCACGCTCACCGGGTACTTCGCCGTGACCTCCGCGATGGGGTCGAGCAGGATCGGCAGCAGCGCCTCGACCGTGGTGACGCTGACCTCGCCGGAGATCCCGAGGTCCCGGGCGCGCGCCGCCCCGGTGGCCTCGGCGAGGGACTTGCGGGTCTGTCGACCGACGCGCGCGAGCGACGCGCCGAACTCCGTGAGCATCGCCTCGCCCGGCCCCCGCACCAGGCACGACTGCCCCGCGGCGGCCTCCAGCGCGGCGATGCGCCGGTAGACCGTCGAGGCCGACACGTCGAGCTCTCGCGCCGCGCCCCCGACGCTGCGAGCGCGCTCGACCGCCTCCAGGTAGCGCACGTCCTCCCAGAGGATGCTCATGCGCGGCAGTGTATTCGATGCCCCTCCGATCGCCGCGGGCGGCCCGTCAGGAGTAGAGGGAGGGGGGCCGCGGATGGAATCCCATCGCGAAATGGATTAGAGCCCGACGCGCTTGTGAAGGACGAGGCGCGCGCGCTCCGATGGGGGTGGCGCAACGACGGGAGAGAGAGGGAATCCATGGCGGTGTTGAGCGTCACGACGGCCACCTTCCAGCGCGAGGTGCTCCAGAGCGAGCTCCCGGTGCTGATCGACCTCTGGGCGCCGGGCTTTCCGGCGTGCCGGCAGCTCTCGCCGAGGGTCGAGGAGGTCGCCCGAGAGCTCGAGGGCAAGCTCAAGGCCGTCAAGATCAACGTCGAGGAGAATCCCCAGGTCGCGCAGATGTTCCGGGCCACCGAGGTCCCGATGCTCATCGTGGTCGCGGGGGGACGGCCGGTGAACGCCGCCAAGGGACCTATCTCCAAGGCGGAGATCCTTGAGCTGGTCGAGCCCCACCTCCCGGGCGCCGAGGACGAGATCCCGGCCAAGGAACTCCCTGCCCTGATCAAGGCGGGCAAGGTGCTGATCGTCGACGTGCGCGACACGGGGCCCTACCAGCGGGCCCACATCCCGGGCGCCCGCAACGTCCCCGGAGAGAGCATCACCCTCGCCGCGCAGACCCTCGCCATGGAGCGCAAGCCGGTGGTGCTCTACGACCGCTCTGGGGGCGAAGAGGTGCGCAAGGCCTTCGAGGCGCTGCAGCAGATCGGGCTGCCCGCGGCCATCCTGAAGGGCGGCTTCCTGGCCTGGGAGTCCGAGGGCTACGGCATCGAACGATCGTAGGATTTCGGCCACGTAGAGACCGATTGACAGCGTTTGTGAGGGGCTCAATGTAGCCCCCGATGGAGCTGATTCCGACGCCGATGCCGGACGGCGACGTCAAGGTCGACATTCTCATTGTCGACGACAACCCCAACAACCTGCTGGCCCTCGAGGCGATGCTGTCCGACCTGGGGCAGAACCTCGTCCGCGCCCACTCTGGCGTCGAGGCGCTGCGCAAGCTGCTGGAGGGTGACTTCGCCCTCGCCCTGCTCGACATCCAGATGCCCGACCTGGACGGCTTCCAGACGGCGGCGCTCATCCGGTCGAGGGAGCGCTCGCGGCACATGCCGATCATCTTCCTGACGGCGCACAACAAGTCCGACGACCAGATCTCCAAGGCCTACGAGCTCGGCGCGGTCGACTTCCTCTTCAAGCCCATCGTCCCGGCCATCCTGCGCGCCAAGGTGCAGGCCTTCGTCGAGCTCTCCCGCAAGACCGAGGAGATGAAGCGCCAGGCCCAGCTGCTGCGCGAGGCCACGCAGCGGGAGCACGAGCGCCGGCTGGAAGAGGCCGCCCAGCGCTGGGAGGCCGAGCGGCTCCGCGAGGAGATGGTCAAGGAGCGCAGGCTCACCGAGACGCTGGCCCGCACCGTGGCCGAGCGAGAGCGCGCCGAGGCGGCGCTTCAGTCGAGCAACGACCGGCTGCGCTTCCTCTCGGAGATGGCCAACCGGCTGCTGGTGGGAGAGCGCCCGAAGGAGCTGCTCCACTCGCTCTACCGCGACCTCTCGGGGCACCTCAACCTGGAGGTCTACTTCAACTACCTGCTCCAGCCCGACGGCCACACGCTGCGGCTGGAGGACTTCAGCGGCGTCGACGACGCGGCGGCGCAGGCGCTTCACCTGGTGCAGCTCGGCGACGGGCTCCCGGGCACCGTCGCCCAGACTCGCCGCTCGCTCATCGTCGAGCACGTCCACGAGTCCGACGACCCGAACGTCGCCGGGATACGCCGCCTCGGGCTCACCGCCCACGCCTGCTTCCCCCTGGTCGCGCAGGGTCGGCTGCTGGGCACCCTTGCCTTCGGCACCCGGCAGCGCGCCGCCTTCGTGCCCGACGACATCGCCGTGATGCAGCTGGTCTGCGACCAGGTGGCGGTGTCGCTCGAGCGCGCGCGGCTCATCGAGGAGCTCTCTCTCCGCAACTACGACCTGGCCGACGCCGACCGGCGCAAGGACGAGTTCCTTGCGATGCTGGCGCACGAGCTCCGCAACCCGATGGCTCCGATCGTCAACGCGGTGCACCTGCTGCGTCTGCCGCAGGCCAAGGGGCCGGTGGTGCAGCGGGCGCTCGACGCCATCGACCGCCAGGTGGGACACATGGTGCGCCTCGTCGACGACCTGCTCGACCTCTCCCGCATCAACACGGGCAAGGTCGAGCTGCGCAAGGAGCGGGTGTCGCTCTCGACCATCATCGAGCACGCGGTGCAGACCAGCGCGCCGCTGGTGCAGAAGCAGAAGCACGAGTTCGTGCTCTCGATGCCGCCGGAGGAGATCAGGCTGATCGCCGACCGCACCAGGCTTACGCAGGTGGTGTCCAACCTGCTCAACAACGCGGCCAAGTACTCGCCTCCCGGCGGGCGCATCGACCTCGTGGTGGTGCGGGAGGGGCCGGAGGTGATGATCACCGTGCGCGACCGGGGCATCGGCATCCGGCCGGAGATGCTCGACTCGGTGTTCGGGCTCTTCGTGCAGTCCGACCGCACCGCCGACCGCTCGCAGGGGGGCCTCGGCATCGGGCTCACGCTGGTGCGCAGCCTGGTGGAGATGCACGGAGGCAGCGTGGTGGCCCACAGCGAGGGCCTCGGCCGCGGCAGCGAGTTCATCGTGCGGCTTCCCATCATCGACACGCGCACGATCCCGCCTCCCCCGCCGGAGCCTTCGAGGGCCGCGCCTCGCGAGCACGGGATGAAGGTGATGGTGGTCGAGGACAACGCCGACGTGCGCGAGACCATGCGGGACTTCTTGCAGCTCTCGGGGCACGACGTGACCGTCGCGGTGGACGGTCCGACGGCGGTGGAGGCGCTGATCGAGCAGCGGCCGGACGTGGCGCTGGTGGACATCGGCCTGCCGGGCCTCGACGGCTACCAGATGCTCGCCGCGCTGAGAGAGCGCGCGGCCGACCTGCCCACGGTGTTCATCGCCCTCACCGGATATGGGCGGCCGCAAGACCGCCAGCGCGCCTTCGAGGCCGGCTTCCACGACCACCTGGTGAAGCCGGTGGACTCCGACGCGCTCCTACGACTCCTCGACGACGCTCGCACCCGAATCGGAAGGGAACCTCCTGATGCCGACAGCTGATTCGCCCCGCCCCAAGGACCTGATCGACCAGCGCGAGCTCCTGAAGGTGCTCGTGGCGTTTCGCAAGGGCGACTTCAGCGTCCGGATGACCCCGGAGTACACCGGCGCGGCGGGGCGAATCGCCGATGTGCTCAACGAGGTGATCGAGCGGAGCGAGCGGCTCTCGATGGAGCTGGAGCGCATCCACAGCACCGTCGGCAAGGAGGGCAAGCTGGGGCAGCGGGCCTCGCTCGGCGCCGTGAGCGGCGGCTGGGCGACCTCGATCGACTCGGTCAACTCGCTCATCGTCGACCTCGTTCAGCCGACCGCGGAGGTGACGCGGGTGATCGGGGCGGTGGCCAAGGGCGACCTCTCGCAGACGATGGCCATCGAGCTCGACGGCCGTCCGTTGCAGGGAGAGTTTCGCCGCACGGCCAGGCTGGTGAACACCATGGTCGACCAGCTCAGCTCCTTCGCGAGCGAGGTGACGCGCGTGGCGCGCGAGGTGGGCACCGAAGGCAAGCTGGGCGGCCAGGCCCAGGTGAAGGGCGTCTCGGGCACCTGGAAGGACCTCACCGACAACGTCAACCTCATGGCGAGCAACCTGACGGTGCAGCTCCGTGACGTGTCGAAGGTGTCGGCGGCCATCGCGAGCGGCGACCTGACGCAGAAGATCACCGTCGAGGTGCAGGGGGAGATCCTGCAGATCAAGGACGTGATCAACACCATGGTCGATCAGCTCGGCTCCTTCGCGAGCGAGGTGACCCGTGTTGCTCGCGAGGTGGGCACCGAAGGGAAGCTGGGCGGTCAGGCCGAGGTGAAGGGCGTGTCGGGCACCTGGCGCGACCTCACCGAGTCGGTGAACTCCATGGCAGGCAACCTCACCGGGCAGGTGAGAAACATCGCCGAGGTCACGACCGCAGTGGCCAATGGAGACCTCTCCAAGAAGATCACCGCGGAGGCGCAGGGGGAGATCCTGGAGCTCAAGAGCACGATCAACATCATGGTCGATCAGCTCAACGGATTCGCCAGCGAGGTGACCCGCGTGGCGCGAGAGGTGGGCACCGAGGGGAAGCTGGGCGGCCAGGCCGAGGTGAAGGGCGTCGGAGGTACGTGGAAGGACCTCACCGACTCGGTGAACTCCATGGCAGGCAACCTCACCGGGCAGGTGCGAAACATCGCCGAGGTGACCACCGCCGTCGCGACGGGAGACCTCTCCAAGAAGATCACCGTGGATGTTCGCGGGGAGATGCTGGAGCTGAAGAACACCATCAACATCATGGTCGATCAGCTCAACGGCTTCGCCAGCGAGGTCACGCGCGTGGCGCGAGAGGTGGGCACCGAAGGAAAGCTCGGCGGCCAGGCCCAGGTGAAGGGCGTGTCGGGCACCTGGAAGGACCTCACCGACAACGTGAACTTCATGGCGGGCAACCTCACCGGGCAGGTGAGAAACATCGCCGAGGTGACCACCGCGGTGGCCAACGGAGACCTCTCCAAGAAGATCACCGCGGAGGCGCAGGGGGAGATCCTTGAGCTCAAGAGCACGATCAACATCATGGTCGATCAGCTCAACGCCTTCGCGGGCGAGGTGACCCGCGTGGCACGCGAGGTGGGCACCGAGGGGAAGCTGGGCGGCCAGGCCTATGTGAAGGGCGTCGGCGGCACCTGGAAGGACCTCACCGACTCGGTGAACTCCATGGCGGGCAACCTCACCGGGCAGGTGAGAAACATCGCCGAGGTGACCACCGCGGTGGCCAACGGAGACCTCTCCAAGAAGATCACCGCGGACGCTCGCGGGGAGATCCTTGAGCTGAAGAACACGATCAACATCATGGTCGACCAGCTCAACGCCTTCGCGGGCGAGGTGACCCGCGTGGCGCGCGAGGTGGGCACCGAGGGGCGCCTCGGCGGACAGGCCTATGTGAAGGGCGTCGCGGGCACCTGGAAGGACCTCACGGACAACGTGAACCTCATGGCGAACAACCTCACCGGGCAGGTGCGGAACGTCGCCGAGGTGACCAAGGCCGTGGCGACGGGCGACCTCTCCAAGAAGATCACCGTCGACGTGAAGGGGGAGATGCTGGAGCTGAAGAACACCATCAACGTGATGGTCGACCAGCTCAACGCCTTCGCGGGCGAGGTGACCCGTGTGGCGCGCGAGGTGGGCACCGAAGGGAAGCTGGGTGGCCAGGCCGACGTGAAGGGCGTCGCGGGCACCTGGAAGGACCTCACGGACAACGTGAACTCCATGGCGGGCAACCTCACCGCGCAGGTGCGAGGCATCGCGCGCGTGGTGACGGCGGTGGCCAACGGCGACCTGAAGCGCAAGCTGGCCCTGGAGGCCAAGGGGGAGATCGCGGCGCTCGCGGACACCATCAACGAGATGATCGACACGCTCGCGACCTTCGCCGACCAGGTGACCGGCGTGGCGCGCGAGGTGGGCATCGAGGGCAAGCTGGGCGGTCAGGCGAGGGTTCCGGGCGCGGCGGGCATCTGGAGGGACCTCACGGACAACGTGAACCAGCTGGCGGCCAACCTCACCACGCAGGTGCGAGCGATCGCCGACGTGGCCACCGCCGTGACCAAGGGGGACCTCACCCGGAGCATCGCCGTCGAGGCGCAGGGAGAGCTGGCGGCGCTCAAGGACAACGTCAACCAGATGATCGCCAACCTGCGTGAGACCACGCAGAAGAACACCGAGCAGGACTGGCTGAAGACCAACCTCGCGCGCTTCACCCGGGTGCTCCAGGGGCAGCGCAACCTGGAGGCGGTCTCGCGGCTCATCCTGAAGGAGCTCGCGCCGCTGGTGGCCGCGCAGCAGGGCGTCTTCTACCTGATGGACGCGAGCAGCACCCTCGCCCAGGACGACGGCGTGCTCAAGATGATCGCCAGCTACGCGTACCGGGAGCGCAAGAGCCTCTCCAACCAGTTCAAGGTGGGAGAGGGGCTGGTGGGGCAGTGCGTGCTCGAGCGGGAGCGCATCCTGCTCACGGACGTGCCGGAGAACTACATCAAGATCGGCTCCGGGCTCGGCGAGGCGACGCCGCGCAACATCGTCGTGCTCCCGGTGGTCTTCGAGGGGGTCGTGAAGGCCGTCATCGAGCTGGCGTCGTTCTATCGCTTCAGCGAGATCCACCTGGCCTTCCTCGATCAGCTCACCGAGAGCATCGGCATCGTGCTCAACACCATCGCCGCGGGGATGCGCACCGAGGAGCTGCTCAAGCAGTCGACCTCGCTCGCCGACGAGCTGCGCTCGCAGCAGCACGAGCTCACCGAGACCAACCGCCGGCTGGAGCTTCAGGCCCAGTCGCTCCAGGCCTCCGAGGAGCGGCTGAAGCTCCAGCAGGAGGAGCTGCAGCAGACCAACGAGGAGCTGGAGGAGCGCTCGCAGCTGCTGCAGATCCAGAACGCCGAGGTGGAGCGCAAGAACCGCGAGATCGAGCAGGCCAAGCTCGCCCTGGAGGACCGCGCGCAGCAGCTCTCGCTCTCCTCGAAGTACAAGAGCGAGTTTCTCGCCAACATGTCCCACGAGCTGCGCACGCCGCTCAACAGCCTGCTCATCCTGGCGCGGCTGCTCTCGGACAACCGCGAGGGCAACCTCGACGCCCGCCAGGTGGAGTTCGCGCAGACGATCTACACCGCCGGGGCCGACCTGCTCTCGCTCATCAACGACATCCTCGACCTCTCCAAGATCGAGTCCGGCACCATGGCCGTGGACGTCGACGAGGTCGGCCTCCGCGGCGTGCAGGAGTTCGTCGAGCGCACCTTCCGCCAGGGCGCCCAGGACAAGGGCCTGGACTTCTTCGTCGAGCTCGCCCCGAGGCTCCCTTCGACGATCTACACCGACCCCCGCCGGCTGCAGCAGGTGCTCAAGAACCTCCTGGCCAACGCGATCAAGTTCACCGAGCGGGGCTCCGTCGCGCTGCGCGTCGACGTGTCCAAGAGCGGCTGGAGCCCGGACGTCGAGTCGCTCAACCGCGCCGAGACGGTGATCGCCTTCGCCGTCTCGGACACCGGCATCGGCATCCCGGCGCACAAGCAGAAGATCATCTTCGAGGCCTTCCAGCAGGCCGACGGCACCACCAGCCGCAAGTACGGCGGCACCGGGCTCGGCCTCTCCATCAGCCGCGAGATCGCCCGCCTGCTGGGCGGCGAGATTCGCGTGATGAGCGAGCCCGACCAGGGCAGCACCTTCACCTTCTACCTCCCCCGCACGCCCGGCCCGCAGGGGCTCTCCGCGCTCGCCCCGGCTCGCCCGGCGCCCCCCTCGCTGCCCCGCCCCGCCCCGGAGGAGCCCTACGCCGAGGGCTCGCTGGTCGACGACCTGGAGACCCGGGCGGCGCTGAGCGGGGGTATCCCCGACGACCGCGACCGCATCCAGCCCGGCGACCGGGTGCTGCTCATCATCGACGACGACCTGCCCTTCGCGAAGATCCTGCTGGAGCTCGCGAGGGAGAACGGCTTCCGCGGCGTGGTGGCGCTGCGCGGCGACACCGGGCTCACCCTCGCCCGAGAGCTGCGCCCGGACGCGATCACCCTCGACCTGCGGCTTCCGGTGGTCGACGGCTGGGCGATCCTCGACCGGCTCAAGCACGACCCGCGCACCCGGCACATCCCGGTGCACGTGATCTCCGCGGTGGAGGAGGGTCGCCAGCGGGGGCTTCGCCTCGGCGCGATGGCCTACCTCCAGAAGCCCATCGACCACGGCACCCTCTCGTCGGCCTTCGCCAGCGTGAAGGGCTTCGTCGAGCGGCGGGTGAAGAACCTCCTCATCGTCGAGGACGACCCCACGCAGCGCGCGGCGATCGTGTCGCTCATCGGCAACGGGGACGTGCACAGCACCGCCGTGGGCACGGCGCAGGAGGCCCTGGACGCCCTCGGTCGGGAGCGCTTCGACTGCATGGTGCTCGACCTGGGGCTGCCCGACATGTCGGGCTTCGAGTTCATCGAGCGGGTGAAGGCCGACGAGGCGATGCGGGAAATTCCGATCATCGTGTACACGGGCCGCGACCTCACGCCGGAGGAGGAGACGGAGCTCAAGCGGGTCACCGACGCGATCATCGTGAAGAGCGTCAACTCGCCCGAGCACCTGCTCGACGAGACCGCGCTCTTCCTTCACCGCATCGAGGCCAACCTGCCGGAGAGCAAGCGCCGGATGCTCCAGCAGGTGCACCAGAGCGACCCGGTGTTCGTGGGCAAGCGGGTGCTGGTGGTCGACGACGACGTGCGCAACATCTTCGCCATCACCAGCGTGCTGGAGCGCCAGGGGATGGTGGTGTCCTTCGCGGAGAACGGCCGCCGAGGCATCGAGGCCCTCAAGTCCTCACCCAACGTCGACGTGGTGCTGATGGACGTGATGATGCCCGAGATGGACGGCTACGAGACCACGCGGGAGATTCGCAAGGACTCGCGCTTCGCGGCGCTGCCCATCATCGCGCTCACGGCCAAGGCCATGAAGGGCGACCGGGAGAAGTGCATCGCCGCGGGCGCCTCGGACTACATCACCAAGCCCGTCGACCCGGACGCCCTCCTCTCCCTCCTGCGCATCTGGCTCTATGGGAAGTGAAGGGGCCTGAGAGTTGAGCGCGGAGCTCGAAACCATCGAGATCGAGCTGCTCACCGAGGGCATCTTCCGCCACTACGGGGTCGACTTCCGCCACTACGCCTACGCCTCGCTCCGCCGCCGCATCTGGAACAGCGTCCGCGCGGAGAAGCTCGCCACCATCACCCAGCTCCTCGACCGGGTGCTCCACGACACCGGGTCGATGGAGCGCCTGCTTCTCCAGCTCTCGGTCAACGTAACGTCGATGTTCCGCGACCCGGGCTTCTACCGGGCGTTTCGGGAGAAGGTCGTCCCGATGCTGCGCTCGCACCCCTTCATTCGCATCTGGCACGCCGGCTGTTCGACCGGCGAGGAGGTCTACTCCATGGCCATCCTGCTGGAGGAGGAGGGGCTCTACGAGCGCTCGCGCATCTACGCCACGGACATGAACGAGGCCGTCCTGGCGCAGGCGCGCAAGGGCATCTTCTCCATGGACATGATGGCCGAGTACACCCGCAACTACTCTCTCTCCGGCGCCAGGGCACAGCTCTCGGACTACTACCTGGCGCGCTACGACTTCGCGCTCTTCCGCCAGTCGCTGCGACGCAACGTCGTCTTCGCGCACCACAACCTGGTCACCGACGGCTCGTTCAACGAGTTCAACGTCATCCTCTGCCGCAACGTGATGATCTACTTCGACCGCGAGCTGCAGAGCACCGTGCACCGGCTCTTCTATGCCAGCCTCCGACGCTTCGGCATCCTGGCGCTCGGCCGCAAGGAGTCGCTGCGCGGCACCGAGCACGAGGGTGACTACGTGGAGCTCGACGCGGTAGAGAGGATCTATCGTCGGATGGCCTGAGGAGACCTAGGGACCACCGGAGGGCGCATGCGGCACGCCATGGTCATCGTCGGTGCATCGCTGGGCGGCTTCGACGCCATCAGCGCGGTGCTGTCCAGGCTCCCGGCGAGCTTCCCGTGGCCCGTAGCGATCGTGCAGCACCGCAGCGCCGAGGACACCGCCGACACGCTCCAGGTGATGCTGCAGCGCATCTGCGCGCTCCCGGTGCGCGAGGTCGAGGACAAGGACCCGATCGTCGCGGGCCACGTCTACGTCGCCCCTCCGGACTACCACCTGCTCATCGACCGGGGGGCCTTCGCGCTCTCGACGGAGGCGAGGGTCTCGCACGCGCGTCCCTCCATCGACGTGCTCTTCGACTCCGCCGCGGCGGCGCTCGGCTCCTCGGTAGTGGCGGTGGTGCTCACCGGGGCGAACTCCGACGGCGCCCTCGGCGTGGTGAGGGTGAAGTCCGCAGGTGGCCTGGTGCTGGTGCAGGACCCGGCGACGGCGGAGAGCCCGACGATGCCGCTCGCCGCCATCGCGACGGCGACGGCGGACGAGGTGCTCCCGCTCGGGGCGATCGGCGACTATCTCAGCCGACTCGCCGTGAGCATGGGATGAGGGGCGGAGGGAGGATCAGGGCAGGCCGAAGATGGCGCGGTTGGCGGAGTTGCGGCTGGTGAGGGTGCCGTCTCCGAGCTGGCCGTAGTCGCCGCGGCCCCAGCAGGTGACGGTGCCGTCGGTGCGCACCGCGCAGCCGAACTCATCGCCCTGCTCGACGTGCTGCGCCGAGGTCAGCAGCAGCACCGCGGTGGGGAAGGGGCGCTGGGTGCGGGTGTTGTCGCCGATCTGGCCGTAGCTGTTGTAGCCCCAGCAGAGCAGCGCCCCGGAGGCGCGGCGGGCGCAGGTGCTGTTGGCGCCCGCCTCGACCTGCACCGCGTCCATGAGCACCGGCACCGGGGTGGGCGTGTTGCGCGTGGTCACGGTGGAGTCGCCGAGCTGGCCGTAGGCGTTGTAGCCCCAGCACACGACCGAGCCGTTGGAGCGGCGGGCGCAGGTGTGATTGGCGCCCGCGGTGAGCTCCACGACCTCGGTGAGGCCCGACACGGCGACAGGCGCCGCCCGGTTGGTGCGCGTGCCGTCGCCGAGCTGCCCGTAGGCGTTGTAGCCCCAGCAGAGCACGGTGCCGTCACGGCGGCGGGCGCAGGTGTGGTTGGCGCCCGCGGCGACCTCGACGGCGTCGCCCACGGTCAGGATCGGCACCGGCACGGTGCGTACCACGACGCTCCCGTCGCCGAGCTGCCCCTGGGCGTTGTAGCCCCAGCAGACGACCTGGCCGGTCGCCCGCACTGCGCAGGCGTGCGCGCCGCCGACGCCGAGGTCGACCCCGTCGGCGACGCCGAAGACCGACACCGGCAGGCGCGCCGAGGCGGTGGCGCCGTTGCCGAGCTGGCCGCTGGTGCCGAGGCCCCAGCAGGAGACCGTGCGGTCGCCGCGCAGGGCGCAGTTGAAGTTGGTTCCGGCGCCGAGCTGCTGGACGTCGGTGAGGCCGAGCACCGCCACAGGGGACGAGCGGGTGGCGACGCCGTTGTCGCCGAGCTGGCCCTGGGCGTTGTAGCCCCAGCACACGGCCGTGCGCGCCGCGGTGGTCGCGCAGGCGTGAAGGTTGCCGAGGGAGACCCGGAGCGTCGGGCACGTGGTGGCGGTGCAGCCCGGGCTCGCGGGCACGCCGAAGACCGAGCCGCTGGGGACCGGGCGGTTGGTGACCGATCCGTCGCCCACCTGGCCGTAGGCGTTGCCGCCCCAGCAGGAGACGTTGCGGTCGGCGCGGCGGACGCACGCGAAGACCTGGCCGAGCGCGATGCGGCTCGCGTCGGCGATGTTGGCCACCGGGCCCTGCACCACGCGCTGCGTGGTGGTGTTGTCGCCGAGTTGACCGCTGGAGTTCAGGCCCCAGCAGACGACCGAGCCGTTGGCCCGGCGGGCGCAGGTGAAGTTGTCGCCGGTGGACACCTCCGCGGCGTCGAGCACGCCGAGCACCAGCGAGGGGGCCGAGCGGGTCGTGGTGCTGCCGTCGCCGAGGGCTCCGTTGGAGTTCAGGCCCCAGCAGAGCACCGCGCCGGTGCGGCGGAGAGCGCAGGTGTGAGAGCCCCCGGCGCTGACCTGCACCACGTCGCTGGTCGTGGGGACGACCACCGGCGAGGAGCGGCTGGCCGTGGTGCCGTCGCCGATCTGACCGCTGGCGTTGTAGCCCCAGCAGCGGACCGTGCCGTCGCGGCGCACCGCGCAGGTGTGGTAGCGGCCCGCGCTGAGCTCGACGACGTCCGTGAGGCCGGCGACGGCGGTGGGCAGGTTGCGGTTGACCACGGTGGTGTCACCGAGCTGGCCGTAGTTGTTGCGGCCCCAGCAGGAGACCGTGCCGCTGCGGCGCAGCGCGCAGGTGTGGGAGCCGCCGACGGAGATCTGGACGGCGTCGGAGATGCCGAACACCGCGATGGGCGTGGCGCGCGTGGCCGTGGCGCCGTCGCCGATCTGGCCGTAGAGGCCGGCGCCCCAGCAGCTCACGGCGCCGCTCTCGAGCAGGGCGCAGGTGTTGGTGTCGCCCGCGGCGAGCTGGGTCACGCCGCGGAGGCCCAACACGGTGGTGGGGGCGGCGCGGCTGGTGGTGGTCCCGTCGCCGAGCTGGCTGCTGGAGTTGAGGCCCCAGCAGACGACCGAGCCGTCGGCCTGGACGGCGCACGCGTGGGCCGCGCCGACGCCGATCGGCAGGCCGGTGTTGCTCACGCAGCGGCCGGTGGCGCAGGTCTGCCCGGGGGCGCAGGCGAGCCCGCAGCCGCCGCAGTGCATCGTCGACGAGGAGATGTCGACCTCGCAGCCGTTGGACACCGCGCGGTCGCAGTCCGCGAAGGTGCCGTTGCAGACGCCGATGGCGCAGGCGTTCTCACGGCAGACCGCCGAAGCGTTGGCGATGCCGCAGGCGTCGGTCGCCTCGGGGGACTCGTCGGTCATGGTGTCGCAGTCGTTGTCCATCCCGTCGCAGCGCTCGGCCGAGGGGACCACCTCGCCGGTGCACGCCCCGAACTGCCGGTCGGTGCCGCAGACCTGGGTGCCGGCGCGGCAGACCCCGCGGCCCGCGGTGCCGGCGGCGCCGGAGTAGCAGCTCTGGGTGGCGCCGGGGACGCACACGCCGCAGCCGTCGTCGGCCAGGCCGCTGCAGTCGTCGTCGATGGCGTTGCCGCAGGTCTCGGCGCCCGCGGGGAGCACCTCGCCCAGGCAGGTGGTGCCCCAGGTCCCGGCCGGGCTGCACACCTGGGTGCCGGCCACGCAGCGCCCGACGCCTCGGGTCGCCGTCGACCCGGAGTAGCAGGGGCGGGTGCTGCCCGGATCGCACTCACGGCAGCCGTCGGTGACCATGCCGTTGCAGTTCTCGTCGATGTCGTTGCCGCAGGTCTCGGTGGCGGCGGGGAGCACCTGGCCCGGGCAGGTCGTGGGCCAGCGGCCGGAGGTGCAGGTCTGCATCCCGGCCACGCAGCGCCCCTGGCCGAGGGTGCCCGTCGGCCCGGTGTAGCAGGGCCTCGTCTCGACCCCCATGCACTCTCTGCAGCCGTCGTCGGCCATGCCGTTGCAGTCGTCGTCGACCCCGTCGTCGCAGGTCTCCATGGCCGCAGGGAGCACCGCGCCGGTACACTCGCTCCACGTTCGGTCTGCCGCGCAGACCTGCACGCCCGCGCGGCACCGCCCCACGCCCTCGGTACCCGTCGGGCCGGCGTAGCAGCTCCGCGAACTCTCGGTGACGCACAGCCCGCCGTCGCCCTCGTCAGCGTCCGCGGGGGGCGTCCCTGAGTCCGCCGGGGGCATCGCGTCTGGCGCGTCCATCGCCGTCCCGGTGTCGGTGCCCATCCCGGTGTCGGTGCCCGTCCCGGTGTCGGTGCCCGTCCCGGTGTCGGTGCCCGTTCCGGTGTCGGTGCCCGCCCCGGTGTCGGTGCCCGCCCCGGTGTCTGTCCCGGTGTCGGCACTCACGCCGGCGTCAGCGCCAGTGTCCGCCGTCGCTCCGTTGTCGGCGCCCGGGCCGATGTCCGTGGCGCCGTCGGCGACGGACGCGTCTTGGTCCGTGACCGCGGGGTTTTCGTCCCCTCCACAGCCCGCGGCGGTGAGCAGCGCGGCCAGACCCAGGGTAAGGCGTTTCATGATTCCTCCTCGAACGGTGGATGCCTGTGACGGCCGGGGCGCGGCCTATCCGCGCCTCACGACCTCCGCTTCGGATGCTATGTCAGCCGACCCGCCGGGGGACAGCACCAGTTGGCGCCCCTCCCCTCACCCGTCACCCTGCAACGTCAGCCACGGTCGCGGGGGCGCCAGAGGTCGACCGAGGCCGCCCCGGGGTAGTCCATCATCACCTCGGTGAGGGGGACGATGCGCCACGCCTGGAGGCGGCCGAAGCCGTTCTTCTCGAAGAGGTAGCCGCCGAGCAGCCAGGTCGCCGAGTGCACGGGGCGGCCCTCGGCGTCCCGCACCACGAGGACGTCGCCGAAGCGGGCGGCCGTGGGAACGCGCACGAAGCCACGACGGAGCAGCGCGTCCATCTCCTCGCCGTTGCCCACCGGACCGCCCGCCCGGTCGAGGAAGCGGAGCGAGGTCCAGAAGCAGTTGGTCCACTCCTGGCCGGCGGCGGGAAAGGTGCCCAGGTGGGTGCGCGCCCATTCGGGGAGGAGCGACTCCAGGAGCACCGTCGGCTCACCGGTGGCCCGCGCGGCGTTCAGCCGATCGCGCACCGAGGGCTTCTCCGCCTCGACGAAGCCGGCGACGACCCGCTCGATCGCCTCGTCGCTGCCGAGGCGCAGCGCCACCGAGGCGCTCGGCCGGCTCAGCATCGAGCGCATGAAGCCCCGGCAGGCCTCGCGGGTGCCGAGGCTGTCGCAGACCACCGCGAGGTCGGAGAAGGCCGGGACACCGCTACGGTGCCAGGTGAGAGAGTCCATCAGGGGGCGGACGGCGTCGGGGATTCCGGGCACCGCGCTGAAGGGTCCGATCTGCGGCGAGCGGTAGAAGGTGTCGTCGGACTGCGGGTTGCCCTCGATGAGCGCGAGCACGGAGTAGAGGCGCGACCGGGCGGAGGGCTCCATCGAGGCCACGGACTGCAGCGGCGGCAGGACCACGCAGCCGGAGGCGTCACAATCGAGGTGTGCGGCGGCGCCGGGGACGTCGGCCACGAGGGTCGAGGCCCGCTCTCGGGTGTAGCCCGGGAGGCGCCAGCGGCGAGGGGCCGCCCAGTCGCGGGAGGGAAGGATCTCGTCGGGCAGGGCCACGAGGCGCGAGGTCACCACGAGGTCTTCCGAGCGCACGCCCGGGGAGCTGTCGGCCGCGGCCAGCGATCGAGGGCTCGTCAGCGGCTCGCGCCGGGCGCCCCGCGCGAGGCCGGACACCACGGCGAGGCCCACGACGAGGAGCGCCGCGTAGACGAGGTAACCCTCGCGGGGGTAGGGCTCGGGAGGCGCCGTATCCGGGACTCGGACCGCGGGACGCCTTGCAGGTCTCCTTGGCATCGGGAAAGGGCAACCTCGCTGGTCGGCACGACGAGAGGGAGCGCGCCGCCGATCTGGGCTTCAGCAAGGATCAATCCACGGGGCGATCCGTGGAGATTGCAGGGTTCAGAGCGGTCGGGAGGATTGGGCGCTGTGACGGTCGCGTGCACTTCGACAGTGCAAGGTCCTGCACAGCACGGAGCGGCGGAGGGGGTCTCAGCCCTGCGGGGAGGCCCAGACGTAGCCAGCGATGCCTTCGCTCACGTAGCTCCCGGCGGCGACCAGGGCGTCCCGCTCCCCGGCGCTGAGGGTGTAGTAGTGGTCGCCGTTGGCCCCGCGGTAGAGCCGGTGTAGCGGTACTGCCCCGCACTGCGGGGTCGGCGAGAGGAAGCCCATCACCCCCTCGACCGTCCCCGGCGAGCGGCCCTCGCACACGGGGCTGTTGACCGTCGTGTAGAAGTGCTTGCCATAGCTCATGATGCAGCGGTTGAGCCCCAGCAGTCCGCCGACGTTGGAGGCATAGAGGTAGTAGGCAGGGTCGCCCTCCAGCACCCACGGGGCGCCAACCTCGCCGCGAGCCGTCGTGTAGAAATGCTCCCCCGTGGAGGGGTGGTAGTAGCGGTAGACGGGCACGCGGCAGCCGCCTCGGTCGTCGCAGAGCCCGTTGCAGTTGTCGTCCGCGAGGTTGCACGCCTCCGCAGGGCGGTTGCCGCACGCGCCGCAGTTCGACGGATCGCTCGCCAGGTTCGCCTCGCAGCCGTTGGCGGCGCTGCCGTCGCAGTTGCCGTATCCCCCGACGCACGCGGTCACGGTGCACGCTCCCCCGGCGCAGCCGACGCCCGAGGCGTTGGGCAGCGAGCACCTCCGCCCGCAGGCCCCGCACGAGGTCGGCGTGTTGTTGACGTCCACCTCGCAGCCGTCGGAGGCCGCGCCGTTGCAGTCGGCGAAGCCCGCGTCGCAGGAGGCCACGAGGCAGCGCCCGGACGCGCACGCCGCGGTCGCGTGGGCGAGCGCGCAGCGGGAGGGGCAGCTCCCGCAGTGGTTGACGTCGCTCGCCAGGTTGACCTCGCAGCCGTTGCCCGCCGCCCCGTCGCAGTCCGCGAAGGCCCCGGTGCAGGCCGCCACGGTGCAGGCCCCGGCGACGCAGGCGCCCGCGGCGTTGGCCGGGGCGCAGCGCATCCCGCAGCCGCCGCAGTGGCCGACGTCGGCGCGCACGTTGACCTCGCAGCCGTTGGCCGCGACGCCGTCGCAGTCCGCGAAGCCCGCGTCGCAGCTCGCCACGGCGCAGCGCCCGGCGGTGCAGGCCGCCGTGGCGTTGGGCAGGTCGCACGAGGCGCCGCAGCTGCCGCAGTGGCGGACGTCTCCCGTGAGGTCGACCTCGCAGCCGTTGGCGGCGCTGCGGTCGCAGTCCCCCCGGCCCGCGGAGCACATCGAGAGACCGCAGGTCCCCGCGCTGCACGCGGCAGTGCCCCCGGAGACCATGCAGGCCATGCGGCACATGCCGCAGTTGGAGACGTCGCCGCGGAGGTTCACCTCGCAGCCGTTGTCGGCGCTCCCGTCGCAGTCCGCGAAGCCCTCGTTGCACGCGGTGATGGAGCATCGCCCGGTGGCGCAGGCGCCGGTGGCGTTCGAGGGCGCGCAGGTGCGGCCGCACGCGCCGCAGTTGGCGGGGTCGGTGCGCGCGTCGACCTCGCAGCCGTTGGCGTCCATGCCGTCGCAGTCCTGGAAGCCCATCACGCAGGACGTGAAGCACTCGCCCGCCAGGCAGCCGGGGAAGGCGTTGGGCCTCGCGGCGCAGCGGTTTCCGCAGCGGCCGCAGTTGGACACGCTGCCCGCCAGCTCGACCTCGCAGCCGTTGGTGGGGTTGGCGTCGCAGTCGCCGAAGCCCACCGCGCAGGCTCCGACGGCGCAGGCCCCGTCGACGCAGGCGGGCGTCCCGTTGGGGGGATTGCACGCGGTGGTACACTGCCCGCAGTGGGTGGGGTCGCGGCGCAGGTCGACCTCGCAGCCGTTGTCCGGGTTGCCGTCGCAGTCGCCGAAGCCAGCCTCGCACGAGAATGCGCAGCGCCCGGAGTCGCACCGGCTGACCGCGTGGGGCCTCGCGGCGCACGCCATCCCGCAGCCGCCGCAGTGGGCCACGTCCATCAGGGTGTTGGCCTCGCAGCCGTTGCCGGGGACACGGTCGCAGTCTCCGAAGGGGGCGACGCAGGTGCCCACCGCGCACATCCCGTTCTGGCAGGCTGCGGTCGCGTTGGGGACGCTGCACCGCACGCCGCAGGCGCCGCAGCTCGCGACGTTGGACACGGTGTCGATGCAGGCGCCGGTGCAGCACTGGAGCAGCCCCGGGCAGGGCCTCGCCGCGGTGCACCCGCTCACGCAGACGTTGCCCACGCAGAGCAACCCCGCGGGGCAGTGCTCGTCCTCCACGCACTCCACGCAGCTGCGGGTGGGGACGTTGCAGTGCCTCGCCGCGGGGAGGGCGCCGCCGTCCACGCCCGCGTCGCCGGTCGCCGCGCCGCCGCAGGCCTCGTCGTTGCGGCAGCCTGCGACGCAGGTGATACCGCTGCAGTACTGGCCCGCTGGGCAGGTGTCGGCGGAGGGCACGCAGGGCACGCAGCGTCCGGAGTCGACCTCGCAGGCGCCGCCCGCGGGGTTGCCCGCGCAGTCGGCGTTGGACATGCACCGGGTGACCACATCGACGGGCACATCGACGGGCACATCGACGGGCACATCGACGGCCACCTCGTCGACGTCCATGGAGGGCGCGTCCATCGCGTCCATGGTCGAGGCGTCGAAGACGTCCTTGGTGGCGACGTCGAGGGCTCCGGTGTCGGCGGCGCCGGAGTCAGCGCCCGAGTCGGGCCCGCCGACCACCGAGAGCCCGAGCGAACAGCCCGAGGCCAGCGCTCCGAGCAGCGCGAGGAGGAGCGGCGTGGGGAGCGCCCTGCATGATCGCTTCGTCATACGCCCGACGGTACCTCAGAGCGCCGCCCCGGGCGCGATGGCGGTGCGCTCAGATGCCTCCGCCGACCGTGATGCCGTCCGGCGGGGTCGCCAGGCTGTTGTAGGGGACCTGCCCCGAGCGCACCGGGAGCCGCGCGCTGAACACCGCCCCGCCGTGGGCGCCCGGGCGCAGCGAGACGGTTCCGCCGTGCTCCTCGATGATGCGCCGCACCACCGCGAGGCCCAGGCCCGTGCCCGTCGCCTTCGAGGTGAAGAAGGGCTCGAACACCCGCGAGAGGTCCACGTTGCCGAGGCCCGCGCCGGTGTCCTCGACCTCCAGGTCGACCGCCGGCTGCCCGTGGCCCAGCTCCGCCGCCCTCGCCCTCAGCGTGACGCTCCCCCCGTGCGGCAGCGCCTGGACGGCGTTGACCATCACGTTCACCAGGGCCTGCCGCAGCAGCCGGCTGTCGGCCTCGATCATCGGCAGCCCGGGCTCGATCTCCCGCCGCACCTCGATGGGCGCCGCGCTGCTCGCCGTGGTCGCCGCCGTCCACGCCTCGTCGAGCAGCCGGTCGACCGGGATCGGCCTCGGCGCCAGGTTCACCGGGCGGGCGAAGTCGAGCAGGTCGCTGACGATGCGGTTGAGCCGGTCGCTCTCCTCGCGGACGATGTCGAGCAGCAGCTTCGCGTCGCCCGAGGGCTTCAGCAGCCGGTCGAGCGAGCCCAGGGAGTTGAAGATCACCCCGAGCGGGTTGCGCACCTCGTGGGCCATCACCGCCGAGAGCTCGCCCAGCGCCGCGAGCCGCTCCCGCTGCACCAGCCGCGACTGCGCGGCGGTGAGCGCGTCGAGCCGGCGGCGCGCCTCCTCGTGGAGCTCGGCGTTCTCCAGGCCCACCCGCACCACGCTCGCGACCGCGCGGGCGAGCGCCACCTCGTCGTCGCGCAGCCGCCGCCCGGGGTTGTCGCCCACCACCATCGCGCCGCGCACTCCCCCCTGCCCCTCGAAGGGGATGAACCACAGCGAGCGGGCATCGGCCTCCTCGCGCCAGAACGCCGACGCCTTCGGGGAGCTGCGCGTGTCCCCGAGGGCGGTCACCTCCCCCTGCTCCAGCAGGTCGACCACCCAGGGCGCGGTCGCGAGCCGCACCCTCGCGATCGGGGTCGCCTCCGTCGAGGGCCACCCCGCCGCGCGGCGCAGCGACTCGCCGCGGCGCAGCACCCACGCCGACACCTCCCTGGCGCCCATCATCGCCGCGACCACCTCGCAGGCCGCCCGGAGCAGCGGCACCGAGCCACCGCGCGCCTCGGCCAGCATGGCCCTCGCGAGGGTGCTCACGGCCTCCAGCTCGCGCTCCCTCCTCCGCGCCCGGGCGAGGTCGCGCACGTTGTCGAGCGCCGCGGAGACCTGCGCCGAGAGCAGGCGCGCCACCGGGACGTCGTCCTCGCGGAGCCACCGGCCGGCGAGCAGCAGCAGCGCCGGGCCGCCCGCCCAGCCGTCGACGCGGGTCACCACCGCGCGCAGCGCCTCGATCACCGAGGCGCCCTCGTCGGCGAGCGCTCCGGCGGGGACGCCGGCCACCGCGGCGAGCTCGGCGTAGCCGTCGTCGCTGAAGGCCTCGCCCCAGCCCCATGCCTCGTGGAAGAGCGGCGTCCAGGCGGTGCGCTGTACCGACAGCGACCGGCCGAGCGCCCGCTCGACCGCGGCGCGGTCGGGCTCGTATCCCTCGACGAAGCGCACCGCCAGCCCGTCGCCGTCGGGCTGGAGCAGCACGCCGATGAGCTCCGCGCCGCCGAGGCCCACGCGGAGCCCGACCTCGACCTCGGCCTCGGTGCGGAGCAGGTGCACCGAGACGCCCAGGTGCGACAGGCTGAAGCGGCGGACGCGCAGCGCGGCGCGGGCGGTGACGTCGCGCACCAGCACCAGCACGTCGCCGTCGATGCTGCTCAGTTGGAGCTCGACGTTGCGGCGGGTGCCGTCGGGCCGTCGCACCACCACCTCGTACTCGGGCGGGGCGACCTCGCCGCGCATCCGCCGGGCGACGCGCTGCGTGACCCGGGCGTTGTCCTCCGGGGCGACCAGCGACGCGGCGTTGCGGCCGATCAGCTCCTCCTTCGGGATGCCGGTGATCTCGGCGAGGGCGTCGTTGGCGTAATGGACGATCCCCTTGTGGTGAACGAGGATCCCGAGCGGCGATGCGTCGAGCAGGCGGCGGTGCAACGAACGAACCCTCCTGTTCAGCCTGAAGAGGCAGCCGTGTAACGGAAGCCGCGGTGCGTCGGCCGCGTGACGCCGGGCGTCGACCCACTCACAGGCCGCGGAGACTCTGCGCCGACTTAGGGGGTTTTGTCCAAGCGGGACCCTGTGCTAGACGCCGCGCGGACGATGGCCGCGAGCTACTTCGACGTCGACGGAACGCTGGTCCGCACGAACCTCGTTCACCCGACCCTGTTCTACCTACTCAACCAGGCTACGCCTGCGCGCACGCTCGCCCGCCTCGGCGGTGCCCTGCTGCGCGCGCCGAGGCTCGCCCTCGCCGAGCTGCGCGATCGCCGCGCCTTCAACGAGGAGCTGTACATGCTCTTCCGGGGAATGAGCGAAGACCGCCTGCACGCCCTCGCCGACGAAGCCGTCGACAAGGTGCTGCGCCCGGCGATCTACCCCGGCGCGCGCGACCTCATCCGCCGCTGCAAAGACCTCGGGCACGAGGTGGTGATCTGCTCCGGCGCGCTCGACTTCCTGATGGTCCCGCTCGCCCGCGAGCTCGGGGCCGACCAGGTCATCGCCAACCGGCTGGAGTTTCACGACCGCGTCGCGAGCGGCCGGATGATCCCGCCGGTGGTGGCCGGGCCGACCAAGGCGCTGCTCATCCGAGAGCACGCCCGCCGCGGCGGCCACGACCTCGACGCCAGCTTCGCTTACAGTGACTCGTACTCCGACGTGCCGATGCTCTCGGTCGTCGGCCACCCCTCCGCCGTCAACCCGGACGCGGCCCTCGAGCGACTCGCGCACGCGCACCGCTGGCCCGTCGTGCACCTGGATCGGACCCCGTGACCCACCCCTGCGTCGTGACCCTCGACCGCAAGAGCGCGCCCCGCGTCCTCTTCGCCGGCAACCGCCTCATCGAAGTCGACCTGCCCGCGGGCACCCGGGTGATCTACCCGAAGCCCCCGCTGGAGGGCCTGCGCGACCCCGACGCGGCCATCCGCTACGCGATCAACCACCCGTACAACCGCGAGCCGCTCTACGCGCTCTTGCGGCCCGGGATGAAGGTCGTGATCGCGATGGACGACATCTCGCTGCCGCTGCCGCCGATGAAGCGGCCCGACGTGCGAGAGCGGGTGCTCACCATCGTGCTGCAGCTCCTCGCCGACCACGGGGTCGACGACTTCGAGATGATCATCGCGACGAGCGTGCACCGGAAGATGACCGGCCCCGAGGTGCGGCACATCGTCGGCGACAAGATCTTCGACGCCTACTGGCCCAAGCGGCTCTACAACCACGACGCGGAGGACCGCGACAACATGGCCTTCGTCGGCGAGACCGACCTGGGCGAGCGCGTGGTGCTCAACAAGAAGGCCGTCGAGGCCGACCTGGTCATCTACGTGAACCTCAACCTCGTCCCCATGGACGGGGGCCACAAGAGCGTGGCCGTGGGGCTCTGCGGCTACGAGAGCCTCAAGGCGCACCACAACCCCAAGGTGATGCGCAAGTGCCACTCGTACATGGACCCGAAGACGAGCGAGCTCAACACCGTCGTCGAGCGCATGGGCAAGGTCACCAACAAGGTGCTCAAGGTCTTCACCATCGAGACCACGGTGAACAACCGGATGTTCGATCGGGCGCTGTCGTTCCTTCATAAGAACGAGGACGACTGGACGGGCAACGAGCGCCTCGCCTTCAAGGGCGTGCAGTTCGCGCTCGACCGCACGCCGCCTGAGGCCCGGCAGAAGATCTTCGAGAAGGTCCCCTCGCCCTTCGAGCTCACCGGCGTCTTCGCGGGGGAGACCGAGGCCGCCCACGCGCACACCCTCAAGCGCTGCTTCGAGCAGTACTGCGTGCCCGTCGAGGGACAGGCCGACATCCTCGTCTGCGGCATCCCCTACGTCTCGCCCTACAACATCAACGCCTTCCTCAACCCGCTTCTCGTGCAGGTCATGGCGCAGGGCTACCTGTTCAACATGTACCGCAACCAGCCCCTCGTGAAGAAGGGCGGGACCATGATCATCACGCACCCGTGCACCGATCGCTTCGACCACGCGCAGCACGCGCCGTACGTCGAGTTCGTGCACCGGCTGCTCCCCGAGACGCGCGACGCGATGCAGCTGCACAAGCGCTTCGAGGCCGAGTTCGCGCAGCACCCGGCGTACCTGCAGATGTACCGCCGCGGCAACGCGTACCACCCGGTGCACGCGTTCTTCATGTGGTACTGGGGCGAGGCCGGGCGGCAGCACGTGGGGCGCGTGATCGTGGTGGGCGCCGACAACGGGTACATCCCTCAGGTGCTCGGCTACGAGACCGCGCGGTCGATGCACGAGGCGCTGGAGATGGCGAAGGACGGCGCGCCCTCGTCGCCGCAGATCACCTGCATGCACCTGCCGCCCATCGTGATGGCGGACATGGTCATGCCCCGCAGCCACGGAGCCGCCACGTGATGATGAACGGGCACAGCCCGCTCGACGTCTCGAAGATCCTCGAAGGCTCACGGATCATCGTCGTCGGAGGAACGGGCTTCCTCGGCAAGGTCTGGCTCTCGCTCCTGCTCTGCCACTACCCCGACGTGGGCAAGGTCTTCCTGGTGGTGCGCTCCAAGGGGTCACAGGACTCCGAGGCCCGCTTCTGGACCGACATCGCCCCGAGCGAGCCCTTCGCGCCGCTGAGGGCGAGGCACCCGGGGGCAGAGTACGAGGAGTTCCTCCGGCGGAAGATCCACGTGGTGGACGCGGACGTCTCCAAGCCGCTCTGCGGCTTCAGCAACGAGCTGCGCAAGGAGATCGAAGGCACCATCGACGCGATGGTCAACGTCGCCGGCGTGGTGGACTTCAACCCGCCGCTCGACGAGGCCCTGCTCACCAACGCCGCGGGGATGCAGAACCTCGTGGTGCTCGCCAAGTCGCTGGGCAACGTGCCGGTGCTTCACACCAGCACCTGCTACGTGGCGGGCTACCGCACCGGGCGCGTGGAGGAGGTCGACCCGAGGCTCGACCCCTTCCCGTACTTCAAGGACATGCCCGACGCCCCGTGGGATCCGCACCGCGAGATCACCGAGGGCCTGGCGCTGGCCGCGAGCGTGACGAAGCACGCCGACGACGCCAACCGTGTGGCGCAGTACGAGCGCGACGCGAAGGCCAACCTGGAGGCGAAGAAGGAGCCCACCACCGGGGCGATCTTCGCCGCGGAGGTGAAGAAGGTACGGGAGAAGTGGCTGGCGGCCGAGGGCGAGCGCGTGGGCATGGAGCGCGCGAAGTTCTGGGGCTGGACCAACACGTACACGTACACCAAGAGCCTCGGCGAGCAGGTGCTCGCGGGCTCCGGGTTGCCCTTCACCATCGTGCGCCCCGCGGTGATCGAGTCCTCCGTCGCCTTCCCCTCGCCGGGGTGGAACGAGGGCATCAACACCATGGCCCCGATCATGTTCATGTTCATGAGCGGGCACATGCAGATCCCGGCGCACCAGACCGCCGGGCTCGACATCATCCCCGTGGACATGGTCTCCGGGGCGATGATCCTGGCGCTGGCGGCCCTGCTCGAGGGCACCCACCACCCCGCCTACCACCTCGGCACCAGCCACACGAACCCCGTCTCGATGCACCGCATCATCGAGATCTCCGGGCTCTACAAGCGCAAGCACTACCAGCGCACCAGCAAGGGCAACCCCTGGACGAACTTCGTCCAGGCCCACTGGGAGCCCACGCCGGTCACCAAGGAGGGCTTCTTCAACCGCGGGGCGCCCGCCTTTGCCCGCGCCGCCAAGACCCTCTCTCAGCTCGCCCGCAAGGCCTCCGTGGGCCCCGCGGCGGTGCTCTTCGCCCCGACCTCCCGCGCGCTCAACTCCTACAGCGAGCTGGCGAAGCGCAACGGCGAGATCTTCGCGCTCTTCGTCCCCTTCATGGCCGAGACCGACTACCAGTTCGTGACCGACAACATGTCGGCCCTGGTGGCGAGGCTCGGCGACACCGACCGCGCGGCGCTCAACTGGGCCCCGGAGGCCATCGACTGGCGGCACTACCTGATGGAGGTCCACTACCCGGGCCTCGACCGCTGGGTGATGCCGCTCATCGAGGAGCGCCTCAACCGACCGGCGAAGCCGCTGCGGGCCTACGTCTCTCTGCTCGACGTTCTCGACGAGGCGACCGAGCGCCACGAGCACCGCCCCGCGCTCTTGCGCATGGAGGGCGAAGGGCTCGCCCGGGTGTCCTTCCTGGAGTGGAAGGCGCGCTCCGAGGCCACCGCCGCGAGGCTCGTCGCCGAGGGAGTGAAGCCCGGCGACCGCGTGGTGCTCTGCGCGGGCAACCACCCGGCGTGGCCCATCGCGTACTTCGGCATCCTGCGCGCGGGCGCCGTGGCCGTGCCCGCCGACGCCGCGATGGAGTCAGGGCCGCTCGCCAACGTGCTGCGCGCGTCGAGGGCGGTGGTGATCATCTGCGACGACAAGGTGCGAGAGCGCCTCGCCGCCCTCCCCGACCTCACCACGACCCCGGTCGACCTCCACGCCATCACCGCCGAGGACGCCTCGCTCACCGCGCCGGTGATCGCCGCCCCGACGGCCGAGACTCTCGCCAGCGTGATCTACACCTCGGGCACGACCGGAACCCCCAAGGGCGTGATGCTCTCGCACGGCAACTTCTGCCGGCTCATCGCCTCGCTGGCCCCGGTGTTTCCGCTCGGCGAGGGCGACCGGGTGCTCTCGGTGCTGCCGCTTCACCACACCTTCGAGTTCACCTGCGGGCTGCTTCTGCCGCTCTCCCGCGGCTCGTCGATGGTCTACCTCGACGAGCTCACCGGAGAGCGAGTGGTCGAGGCGCTGCGCGACGCCAAGGTGTCCGCCATGGTGGGCGTCCCGGCGCTCTGGCAGCTCCTCGAGCGCCGCATCACCCAGCAGGTGAAGGACCTCGGCCCCGGCGCCGGCACCGTCTTCGACGCCGCCCTCGCGCTCAACCGAACGCTCGGAGAGAAGGTCGGCGTCAACGTCGGCCAGGTGCTCTTCGGCCCGGTGCATGCCCGCCTCGGCGGCAGGCTGCGCTTCCTCATCTCGGGCGGAGCGGCGCTCCCCAAGGAGACGGCGGAGATGTTCCGCGGCCTCGGGCTGCCGCTCGCGGAGGGCTACGGGCTCACCGAGGCGGCGCCGGTGCTCACCGTCGCCAAGGCCAGCTCCTCGGCGAAGCCCGGCAGCGTGGGCGGACCCATCCCCGGCGTCGAGGTGAAGATCCTCAACCCCGATCCCTCCGGGGTGGGCGAGGTGGTCGCGCGAGGGCCCAACGTGATGATGGGCTACGCCGACGACCCGGAGGCCACCGCCGCGGTGCTCTCCCCGGACGGCTGGCTGCGCACGGGCGACCTCGGGGCCATCGACAAGAAGGGCAAGCTCACCCTCGTCGGCCGCAGCAAGGACGTCGTGGTCGCCTCCAACGGGGAGAACATCTACCCCGACGACGTCGAGCGGGCGCTCGGCGAGGTGGCCCTGGTGAAGGAGCTCGTGGTGCTCGGCATCGCCGACACGCGAGGCGGAGAGCGCCTGGCGCTGCTGGCGGTGCCCGACCTGGAGGGCGTCGAGCCCGACGAGCGCGCGGCCCGACGAGACCGCGCGCTGCGCAACCTGAAGAACGCCGTGCGCGACCTGCCGCCGGCCTGGCAGCCCGCGGTGGTGCTCCCCTACGACGCGACGCTCCCCCGCACGGCGACGCGCAAGGTGAAGCGCAACGAGGTGCGCCCCATCGTGGAGCGCCTCGTGGCGGCGACGACGCCCGCGCGCCCTGTGGCGGGGGCTGCGACGACGGACAACCCGGTGCGCAAGGCGATCGCGACCATCGCGCGCCGGCCGGTGGAGGACGTCACCGAGAAGACCCGGCTGCGGGGAGACCTCGGGTACGACTCGCTGATGGCGATGGAGCTCGCCGTGGCCCTGGAGGCGATCCGGGGCCGGCAGGTTCCGCAGGAGATGGTCACGCTGGAGACCGTCGGGGAGCTGGAGCGGGCGCTGGGGCTGGAGAGCGAGCACGCGCGGCTTCACGACGAGCCCCGCGCATCGGCCCCGACGGACGACGACGACGAGTTCAAGCTCGACGTGCCGGAGCCCTTGAAGGACGCCGCGAAGTCGGCGCTCTCGGTGCTTCAGCGGGAGTTCTACGCCACGCTGATGAAGCCCAGGGTGACCGGGCGCGCGTACATCCCGCACAACCGCAACGCGCTGGTGGTGGCCAACCACACGAGCCACCTCGATATGGGCTTCGTGAAGTACGCCCTCGGGTCGTACGGCAAGAACCTCGTGGCCCTGGCGGCGCGGGACTACTTCTTCGACACGCCCCTCAAGCGCGCGGTGATGGAGAACCTCACCAACGTGGCGAGCTTCGACCGCGACGCGGGGCTGCACGAGACCCTCAACGAGGTCGGCGCGCTGCTCCGCGCGGGCAAGACCGTGCTGATCTTCCCGGAGGGGACGCGCAGCCCCGACGGGCGGGTCCAGAAGTTCCTCGGGGCGGTCGGGTTCCTGGCGCTGCACCACGAGGTGGACGTGCTGCCGGTGTGGCTCGGCGGAACCTACGAGGCGATGCCGAAGAGCCGGATGGTGCCGACGAAGCGGGACATCACCGCGCGCATCGGCCCGCCGCTGGACTTCGAGCAGCTCCGACGGCTCACCCGCGGGATGAAGCCCGTGGAGTCGGCGCGCACCGTGGCGCGGCTCGCGCAGCGGGCGGTGGAGGCCCTGCGCGACGGCTCGGTGCTCGACCTCTCGACGCTGTCCGACGCGAAGGAGGAGGCGCCCCGCAAGCACCCGCTGGTGGCGCTCTTCGACGAGCTCCCGAAGCGCTTCCTCCCGGGCCGGGTGGAGAACCCGGTGAGCTTCTACTTCACCCTCGGCGCCGAGCCCGAGGCCAAGTGGACCGTCCAGGTCGACGCGGCGGAGTGCCGCGTGGTCATGGGCAAGAGCGAGGGCGGCACGGCGGACTGCGTGCTCAAGACGAGCCCGGAGCTGTTCACACGCATCGTGCGCGAGGGCTACGAGCCCGGGGTCGCGGAGTTCATGTCGGGGCAGGTGAAGTCCAACGACGTGAGCCTGCTGCAGACCTTCACGCGCGCCTTCCAACTGGGTTGAAGCACCGACTGAGGCAACGATGAAGGCACTGGTCACCGGCGCGACGGGATTCCTCGGCAGCCACCTGGTCGACGCGCTGGTGGCGCGAGGCCACGAGGTGGTGGCGCTCGCGCGCACCCCGGCCCGTATGAAGCCCCGCGAGGGGGTCACCGCGGTCCGGGGAGACATCCTCGACGCCGACTCCCTCAAGGCGGCGATGGAGGGCTGCGAGGCGGTCTTCCACTGCGCCGGCGTGGTGTCGCGAGACCCGGGCGACGGCGAGCTGCTCTGGCGCACGCACGTGCTCGGCACCCGCAACGTGGCGCAGGCGGCGAAGGGCGCCGGGGCGAAACGGATGATCCACGCGAGCACGAGCGGCACCGTGGCCATCAGCGAGGACGCCACGCAGGTCTCCCGCGAGGACGACCCGACGCCCTACGCGCTCATCGAGAAGTTCCCGTACTACCGCTCCAAGCTCTACGCCGAGCAGGAGGCGCTGCGGGCCAACGGCGAGGCGCTCTCGGTGGTGAGCGTCAACCCGTCGCTGCTGCTCGGGCCGGGGGACGAGCTCGGCTCCTCCACCGGGGACGTGAAGGACTTCCTCGACCGGAAGATCCCCGCGATCCCATCGGGCGGCGTGGCCTTCGTCGACGCGCGCGACGCCGCCGAGGCGATGGCCCTCGCGTACGAGAAGGGAGCCCCCGGGCGGAGGTACCTCATCAACGCCAGCAACTGCACCCTGCGGGAGTTCTTCGACCGGCTGGAGCGGGTGAGCGGCGTGAAGGCCCCGACGCTTCGGCTGCCGCCCTCCAGGGCGCTTGCGAAGTTCGGCGCGCAGCTCATGGAGGCCGGCGCGAAGTTCGCCGGGGTCAAGGCCCCGGTCGACGCCGCGAGCGTCGAGATGGCGCAGCTCTACTGGTACTGCGACAGCGCCCGGGCCACGCGAGAGCTCGGCTGGAGCCCGCGAGACCCGATCGCCACCCTCGCCGACACGGTCGAAGACCTCCGAGGGCGAAGCACCTTCAAGTCGCTTCGCTGAGAGAGCGCCCGGCCGCCGACCGGCCGACGGGCTCGCCCAGCATCAGCGCCTTCGCGCACGGGGCGATCACCTCGGAGAGCGCCTCCCTCACCGCCGCCGAGTGCTCGTCCGCGCCGAGTCTCCCCCACGCCCTCCAGGCCCGAGCGTCGACGCCCTCCTCCACGACCAGCGAGGCCGGAGCGCGGGAGAGCGCGTCGGCGAAGCAGCGCCCGGCCACGCCTCGCAGGCTCGGGTGCTCCCTGAGCGCCCAGGCCACGAAGCGCCACGCCAGGTGCGCGTGCCGCTCCTCGTCCGCCGCGATGCGGGTGAGCGCCGAGACCGCCTCGGGCTCCGTCGCGCCCCGTAGCTGCGCCTGCGCCACGAGCGCGGCGATGGTCTCGCCCACGCAGCCCTCGACGATGGCGTCGCGCAGGGACTTCTCCGCGCAGATTCCGTCGAGCGCCCCGCCCACGTCGAGCGGCCCCGGCCCCTCTGAGGAGCCGTCGAGCCGGGAGGCCAGCGCGAGGCACGAGCGCGCGTGGGCGACCTCGGAGAGCGCCGCCTGCTGCGCCTCGGCCAGCAGCGAGGGAGGAGCCCCCAGGGCCATGAGCTCGAGGGTGAAGCGGGCGAAGGAGGCCACCGAGGCGTGCTCCATCCGGCCGTCGTCGCGCCAGCGCCTCGCGAGCGCCGCGCGGGTCGTCGCGTCGAGCCCAGCGACCTCCGCCTCCGAGGCCACCGACCACGCGGAGGCCTCGACCATCGTCGCCGCGCGGGCCTCGCCGCGGACCACCATCGGGCGACCGCAGCAGGCCATGTCGCACCAGAGGTAGCAGCACTCGTCGCCCTCGCGCTCGACCGCGTAGGCGGGGTTGCAGCACCCGCTCTGGACATACCTGGGGGAGTAACAACCGTTGGGCTCGGAGGGCACGTCGAGCGGCGAGAGACCCGCGTCGCCCGCGCCGGCGTCCTCGGGAGGGCGCAGCCCCGGCGGGTTGCGGATGCGGTCCTCGACCTGAGCGCGCGTCATGCACTGGCGCTTGCCCCGACCGGTCGGACACTGCGGCGCCACGTCGACCGCCGGCGCGTCGAGCACGTCGGGACGGTCCTCCGAGGGGATCACGTCGATGGGGGTGCCGGTGTCGACGGGCGTCCCCGTGTCGGGCGGCGTGACCCGATCGACGGGCGCTCCGAGGTCGATGCCGGTGTCCGCGGAGGCGTCCGTGGCGGTCACGGAGTCGGCGCAGCCCAGCGGCAGCAGCGGGGCGAGCGCGGCGAGGAGCCCTGTTCGGAAGCGGGTGGAGTTGCGCATGGTGCGCAGGAGCATGGCACCGAAGGGTGCCGCTCAGAAAGGCAGCGGTCGATCAGAGGGCGATGCGCTGGAGCGTGCCGGCGTTGTCGATGCCGTAGAGGTTGCCGCTCGCGGAGAAGAGGTGGCGGATGTCGCTGAGGTCGGCCCCGGTGAGCTCCTCGTACGAGCCGTCTTCCAGCGTGGTGGCGCCGAGCGAGCCGTCCTCCTCGACCGCGTAGAAGACGCCCTGGTGGATCGTCGCCGCCAGCGTGTCGTCGTAGGCCCCTTCGGCGCCGAAGAGCTCCCACTCGCCGCTCTCGGCGTCGACCTTGTAGAGCGAGCCGTCGTTCTCCAGCACGTAGACGTAGCCCTGCCAGAAGAAGAGCGCCGCGGTGTCGTAGCCCTCGCCGAGCTCCGTGGCGTCGCCGCCGTCGACCGGCATCGCGAAGAGGCTGCCCTCGTCGTCGACGTAGTAGACCGTGCCGTCGGCCGCGTCGGCGGCGACCACGTCAGCCCACGCGCCGTCCTCGCCGATCTGCTCCCACTCGCCCGAGGTCGGGTCGATCTGGTAGAGCGTGCCGCTCTCCTCGATGGCGTAGAGCAGGCCCTCGTCGGTGCCGTCGGCGAGCAGCAGCCGGGTGTTGTAGCCCTCGCCGAGCTGCTTGAAGGTGCCGTACTTCGCGCTGGTCGAGTAGAGCGAGCCGCCCTCCTCGTAGGTGAAGAGCTTGCGCCCGAGGCCCACGCCGGTGACCGTGTTCTTCCACACGCCGACGTCGCTCTCCTGGATCTTGCTGACCATCTTCGACTCCTCCATTCGCGCCTGTGGAATCCATCTCCCTCGCGCGGGCGGCGCACCCTCGCACAGACTCCCCCGCCCGCGCCATCACCCCGTTTGCCAGCGCGCGGACTTTCCGCGGGGAGCGCTCGGGGCGGTGCTAGCGTGCGGCGGCCATGAGCGAGCGCGCGGAGGACGACATCGAGCTCCCGGCCGCCCTCTCCTCGATGCGCCGCTTCGCCCTCGACGACGCGCTGCTGCTCTTCGACCGGCGCACCGGGCTCACCGCCCTCTGCGACGGCCCCGAGACCCTCGGCCTCCGGATGCGCGCGCCCCGGGTGGTGCAGTTCGCGATCACCAACGCCTGCAACCTGGCGTGCACCTTCTGCTCTCGCGACGCGACCGCCGCCAGCGGATGGAGCGCCGACGAGGCCTTCTCGCTGCTCCGCGACCTCGACGCGAGGGGCACCCTGGAGGTCGCCTTCGGCGGCGGCGAACCCCTCGCCTTCAAGGGCTTCGCGGCCCTGGTGCGGAGGCTCTCCGAGGAGACCTCGCTGGCGGTGAGCCTCACCACCAACGGAGCCCTCCTCACCGACGCCATGGCCGAAGCGCTCGCCCCCTTCGTCGGGCAGATCAGGGTCTCGGTCTACGACGACGTCGAGCACCGCCCGGCGCTCGCCCGCCTCGCCGCGCGCCGGGTGCGCTACGGCGTCAACTGGCTGGTCACCCCCGGGCGCCTCGCCTCGGTGGAGGCCTTCGTGCTCGACCTGGCGGGCCGCGGCTGCCGCGACGTGCTGCTGCTCTCCTACAACGGTCGCGACCCGGCGATGCACCTCTCGGCGGAGGAGTCCGACGCGCTCGCCGGGCGGGTGCGGGCGCTCTCCCGCGCGCTGGGAGGGCGCGTGACCGTGAAGCTCGACGTGTGCTGGGGCGAGCGGATGGAGGCCGTCCCGCAGCTCTTCGAGGCCCGGGCGTGCCCGGCGGGGAGGGAGTTCGTCGTGGTGACCAGCGACCGCCGGGTGAGCCCCTGCAGCTTCCACCACCGCTCCTTCCCCTTCGCCGACGCCGACGAGCTGCTGCGCGTGTGGCGCGACCAGCGCGAGGCCCTGGCGACCCCGGCCGAGCAGCCCGGCTGCGCGCGCTCCCCGGACTTCGGCCTCGGCGGCCTGCTCCGACCCCTCACCCTCCTCAGGTGAACCGTGATGCGTATCCGACTCTTCCACGCCTTCGCGAGCAACAACAGCGGCAGCTACACCATCGTCGGGCGCTTCTCCGACGAGGCCAGCGCCGCGGAGGTCGCCCGGGTGCTCCAGCAGGCCAGCGACGTCCACGACGCGTGGCACTCCGTCAGCCCGTGGGACGACGAGGGCCCGGCGCCCCTCGACGAGTTCGTGCGGGAGCAGGGGCTGCGCGAGGCGAGGCACGGCCGCGGCGACGACTGGCCCTGCCACGGGGACAAGCCCTCGGTGGTCGCGCTCGGCCGTCAGGTGGTGGTCCACGCGCCGTACACCGTCACCCTGCCGACGGTGTTCGGCGAGCTCTTCTACGCGAGGGGCGGTCGCGTCGACGTGGAGATCGACCACGCGCACGAGCCGATCGCGGTGGAGTTCGCCTGGTACCCGAAGGACCTGAGCTACGGCGACCCTCGCATCGAGCCCGCGCTGGAGGCCTTCGAGGCGCTGGTGCGCCCGGAGCTCGACGCCCTCGTCGCCCGCCCCGAGTACGACAAGCGCCCGGCGATCGCGCCCGCGTGGCACCAGGGCTTCTGGGGGCAGCGGCACCTCTCGGTGGTCTTCGCCGACCTGGTCGCGGGCGTGAAGGCCGTACAGACCATCGCCGACGCGTGCGGGATGAACCTCACCCTGCGCCTCACGGAGTGCCCCCACGAGGTCGAAGACCCCTTCGCGCTGCTGCGGCTGCCGAAGCCCTCGCACGGGCTCCACCGGGTCATCCTGTGGAGCGAAGGCCCCCACCGCGTGGCCGCGATGAGGGCCCTGCGCGAGGTGATGGCCTGCGGGCTCGACGAGGCCAAGGCGATGCTCGAAGGGCTGCCGAAGGAGGTGCTGGTGGACGTGAGCGAGCGCGAGGCCGAGCGCGCGGCGACGGTGCTCAGCGGCGGGGGCTGCGACGCCGAGGTGGTCGCCCCTAGACGCTAGCGACGGCGAGCTCGCCCGGAGGCAGCGGCGCCACCACGCAGTCCCCCTCGGTGCCGTCTTCCCAGACGAGGCAGGTGAAGTCGATGGGCGCATCGAGCGCGATCATCGGGTGGTGCCACACGCCGGGGCGGTAGCTCACGCCCTGCGTGGCGCCCGCGACGAAGGCCCTCGCGGTGGAGAGGTCGGGCGAGTCACCGCCCAGCGCCACCAGCACCAGGTAGCGGCGCGCGTTCATGGGGACGAACACCTGCGTCGAGAGCGGGTGCTTCTCCAGCAGGGCGACCTCCATGGGCCACGCGGTCTTCGGCGAGCAGCGGAAGCTGCACACGTTGAGCGAGGCCCCGGGGCGCAGCGAGGCGAGCTCCGCGAGGTGGTCGCGGCGCGAGGCGGTGCCCTGGTTGGCGGGCTTCGCGGGGACGTCGGAGCGATCGGCGGAGAGCACGTCCCCGAAGGGCGCGTAGGCCTCCGCGGTGAGGGCCTCGGGGGTGAGCGCCCTCACCATCAGCTGCCGCGGTAGGTGCTGTAGCCGAAGGGGCTCAGCAGCAGCGGGACGTGGTGGTGCTGGCCCGCGTCGCGCACATGGAAGACGATCACGGCCTCGGGGAAGAAGCCCTCCACGCCGAGGGAGCTGAAGTAGAGGTCGGTGTCGAAGGTGAGCCGATAGACCCCGACCACGAGGCGCATGGAGGGCGGGACGAGCGTGCGGAGGCGGCCGTCTTCGTCGGTCACGCCGGAGCCCACGGGGGCCCAGGCGCCGTCGTCGACGCGGTGCTCGAGGGTGATCGGGACGCCCGCCGCGGGCCTGCCCCGCGCGGTGTCGAGGACGTGGGTGGTGATGCTGTTCATGGCTCTAGAAGCTTCTCCAGCCGGAGTCGGGTGATGCGGTGCTGCTCGGCCGCGGCGACGCGCAGCTCGGCGGCGGGGTCGTTCTTCATCCGCGAGCGGGCGATGGTGAGCATCTCGTCGAGGCTCCGCCCGGTGGCGCACACGATGTAGATGAACCCGAAGCGGGCCTCGTAGGCGCGGTTGATCTCCGCGAGCTCGGCGCGCATTGCCTCGGTGGCCCCTTGGGTGCCCGACTGCTCGGCGCTCGACCAGGCCTTCGCGGTGGCGTCCTGCCCCGCGGCGGCCTTCTTCTCGCCGATGCGAGGGTGCGCCCGGAAGGCCTCGTGCCAGTCGTCCGAGGAGGTCCACGACCAGGTGGCGTCGGCGGTCGAGAGAAGGTCGGCGACGGTGGCGTAGGGCTGGCCCTCTCGCATCCACTCGATCCAGCGCGACGAGCCGCAGCAGGCCCGAAGCGCCGCCTCCGCCGCCGCCGGGGTGAGGGTGTTGAAGCGACGCAGGCCCAGTCCCTGGCGGGCCTCCTGGGAGAGCGTCCCGAAGGCCCTCAGCCGGCTCACACCGCCGTCGGGGAAGACCTCCAGCCGAAGGTGCGTGGCCTCCCCGGCGGGCAGCAGCTCGTCCTCGAACCAGTGGCGCGTATCGGCCTGGAGCTTCGTCCTCGGCAGCAGCTCTCGCCACGCGTGCTCGTCGGCGAGGCGCGCCTCACCGCCCTCCCCCGTCGCGTCGCAGACCATCACCCGGCAGGTGTCGGGGTAGTTGCCCTTGAAGTGGTGGGTGTCGATCACGAGCCGCGAGAGCACACCGCGCGCGGCGAGCTTCACCAGGGCCCAGTCGTGGTGGGGGCCGCGGCTGCGTCGGGTCTCCCAGCCGTCGCCCATGTTGAGCGCCCGGTCGGGCATGATGAGGTTTCGCCGCTCGCCGAAGAACATGTCGCTGCACGTCACCACGTGGGCGCCGTTCTCCGCCGCCGCGAGGTCGACCTCGCCTCGGGCGTGGCCGGTGCGCCTCCAGTCGGGCACGGCCTCGCCGAAGACCCGCAGTCGCGCCACGCCTCCGTCGGGGAAGATGTTCAATCGCACATGACTGAACGCATACGGAACCTCGATGGAGAAGAGGTTCTTCGAGTCGCCGTTCAATGCCGACTTGGGGAGCACCTCGATCCACTCCATGGAGGGGTCGGTGAGCTCCTCGATGCGGGCGTCGGAGCGCGCCGCGCAGGCCTCGATGGAGCAGTGCGAGGGGAAGTTTCCGCGGAAGAAGGCCGTGTCGACCACCACGCCGCGGATCACCCCCGGCACGCCCAGTCGCACGATGGACCAGTCGTGCCCTGCGACTCGCTTCCGTCGGCTCTCCCAGCCGTCCATCCACTTGCCGCGGTCGGTGTACTCGTGCGGCAGGAAGACGGCGTCCGCGGGCTTGAGGAGGTTCTCCTTCTCGGCGAAGAAGTCGTCGCTCGCGGCGATCACGGCGCCTCGGAGGCGCAGCGAGGCGAGGTCCATCAGTTCGGTGAAGGGGGCTTGTGTCATGAGCGTGTGATCCAGCGCCCGGAGGGGGCGATCGTGTGGGTGCGGTCGAAGGCCGGGACGCCGCGCAGGAAGGTCTGGCGCACGACCCCTCGCAGCGTCTCTCCCTCGTAGGGGGTGAGCTTGTTGCGATGATGGATGAAGGGCGCGCTCACCACGAAGGTCTCGTCGGGGTCGAGCACCACCAGGTCGGCGTCCATGCCCTCGGCGATGGCGCCCTTGCGGCCCGCGATGCCGGCGTGCTTCGCCGGGGCGCGGCACATCCACTCCACCACGCGGTCGAGCCCGATGCCCCGGGCGTGCGCCTCGCACCACACCGCGGAGAAGCTGAACTGCAGCCCCGCGATGCCTCCCCAGGCCGCCATGAAGTCACCCGACTCCACCCGCTTCAGGTCGGGAGTACACGGAGAGTGGTCGGAGACGACCATGGAGAGGAGCCCGTCTTGAAGGGCCTTCCAGAGCCGGTCGCGGTTGCCTCGGTCTCGGATGGGAGGAGCGCACTTGTACCAGGTGGCCCCGTCGGGCACCCGCTCGGCGGTGAAGTGGAGGTAGTGAGGAGCGGTCTCGGCGGTGAGGGGGACGCCCTCGTCGCGCGCCCTGGCCAGGGTCTCCAGCGCCCCCGCGGAGGAGAGATGCACGACGTGGACGGGCGTCCCGATCTCCTTGCAGAGCCGATAGAGCAGGGCCACGGCCTCGTCCTCCGCGGCGGGGGGACGGGAGCGCAGCCAGGTCGAGTAGGCGCGGCTGTCGGGCGGCGGAGACTCCTCGGACATCGCCCTCGCTGCGGCATCGAGCGGACCGGGCAGCTCGGCGTGCACCATGAAGACGGCGCCGGTGCCGTGGAGTCGGATGAGCGCGCGACGCACGTCGTCGGCGTCGACGCAGGGAAACTCATCGACCCCGGAGGGCGCCAGGAAGCACTTGAACCCGAGGGCTCCCCGGCCGAGCACGTCGGCGAGCACCGAGGTGTCGCCGCGGGTGTTGTCGGGGATCGCCCCTCCCCAGAGGCCCACGTCGACGGAGCATCGGCCGTCCATGGTCTCGGCCTTGGTCATCAGCCCCGCGGCGGTGGTGACCGGCGGAAGGCTGTTGAGAGGCATGTCGACCACGGTGGTGATGCCCCCGGCGGCGGCGGCGCGCGTGGCGCTCTCGAAGCCCTCCCACTCGGTGCGGCCGGGCTCGTTGATGTGAACGTGGGTGTCGACCACGCCGGGCATCAGCACGAGGTCGCCCACATCGATCGACGCGGCGCTGGCGGGGAAGTCGGCGTGCTCGGAGACGCGGGTGATGCGCCCGTCGCGGACGTGCACCGTGGCGGCGCGGACGCCCGCGGGGGTCACCACGCGCGTGCTGCGAAAGACCTTCTCTTCGGCCATGGCGGTGTGGGTGCTCCCTTCAGTCTTCCCGCGCGCCCTGATCGATCCAGGCGCCGATGCGGGCTCGCTCTTCGTCGGTGATGTGGGTCGCGTTGTTGAGCGGCATGTTGCGCAGGCTCACCACGCGGAGCTTGATGCGCTCCTTCCACTGCGAGACCTGCGAGTAGCGCTCGAAGATGATCCCGCTGGGGGCGACGGTGACGGCGGCGTTGGTGGGGCGCGCGGCGTGGCAGGGCACGCAGCGGCTCTGGATGATGGGCTCAATGTCGGCCCAGCGCTGCGGCCCGGTGGGGCTGCTCTCCTGGTGGCCGAAGCCCGCGGGGTGCGAGAAGAAGATCAGCGTCGCCACGCAGGTGGCGAAGAACACCAGCGTCGTCGGGAGAAACCAGCTCCGCCAGGTGAAGCGGATGTTCATGAAGTGGCGGATGAGGGCGCTGCCGAGGGCGAGCACCAGCAGCACCGCCCAGTTGAGCGCGTGGCCGAAGGTGAGCGGGAAGTGGTTGCTGATCATGATGAACAGCAACGGGAAGGTCATGTAGTTGTTGTGGATGGAGCGCGCCTTGGCCTGGTAGCCCTTGGCGAGGTTCTGCTTGCGGTGCTCCCTCGTGGCATCCACCAGCTCCCGCTGCGACGGCATGATGACCATCCACACGTTGCCGGTCATGAGCGTGCCCAGCATCACGCCCACGTGCATGTAGGCCGCGCGCCCGCTGAGGTAGTGGAAGAGCACCCCGGAGAGCCCCAGCACGATGGCGATGGAGAGCAGAAACGACAGCGTCTGGCGCTTGCCCAGGGGTGAGCGCCAGAGCAGGTCGTAGAGCACCCACGAGGCGGCCACGCAGCCGAGCCCGAGGAGCACCGCTCGGCCGCCGGTGATGCGAGAGACCGCGGCGTCGGTCATGAGCGCGGCGCCGCCCATGTAGTAGACGAGCACCAGCAGCGAGATGCCGCTCAGCCACGTCACGCCGTTCTGCCACTTGAACCAGTGGAGCATCTTTGGCAGCGCGCCCGGCTCGGGGTTGAGCTTCTTCACCTGGTAGAAGCCGCCGCTGTGGATCATCCAGTTCTCCCCGATGAGCCCCTTCTCGGGGTCGTCGGGCATCACCAGGTTGCGGTCGAGCCAGTTGAAGAGCATCGAATTGCCGATCCACATGATGCCGGCGATGAGGTGTACCCATCGCGCGATGAGGTGGAGCAGCTCGGTCAGGGACGACATGGCGCGCGACTATAGACAGGTGCGCGCCGACGGCAATCGCGCCGTCAGCGGGGCATCACCGCGAGGTCGTTGATGCGCCAGCGGCCGCCGAGGGCGGCGGTGTCGAGCATGTGGCAGCCGGCGCTCGCGCCGCCGACGCGCACGATCGAGTACTGGGTGCCGGTGAGCTCGCAGACGGCCGCGGCCTGGTCGTTCTCGTCGGGGAAGGCGACGGCGCGGGTGATGCTGGGACAGGGCTCGCCCGAGCAGCGCACCGTGGGGATGAAGACGTTCGACACGGTGGACGACGAGGCGTTGGACGAGGCGACGTAGACCGTCGGCGTGGTGCCCGTGGCGGACAAGGCCATGGCGTAGTGGCCGCGGCGGTCGACGGTGCGGTAGGCGTGCACGGCCTGGGCGTTGTTGCGGTTGGCGATGAGCGCGGGCGTGGTCGCCTGGTGGAAGCCGGTGCCCACCGGGGACATCACGAAGGCCGAGTAGCCGCTGCCGCTCTCGGCGGGGCGGAGCTGGAGGTACTGGCCCTGGTTGCCCGGGAAGCCCGTCATCCAGAGCACGCTCAGGCCGAACTGCATATTGCGGTTCCAGGCCTGCACCTCGCGGAGGTTGCTGCTGCGGTGGTCGAAGACGCGCACGTTGCCGACGCTGCCGGGGTTCGACCCGCCCGCGAAGGTGTAGGCCACCGCGAAGCTGCCGGAGCCGTTGGAGACGATGTCGAAGACCGAGCGGGGCTGACCGGCGGCCGCCACGTCTCGGATGACCTCGCCGGTGCTGGCGTCCACCACGCTGACGGCCTCGTCGTTGACCACGATGAGCTGCGGACCGCCGAGGTCGGCGATGTTGTCGAAGGCCACGCCGACGGCGCGAGGGTGGGAGATGTTGAGGGCCAGGTCGGCGCAGGCCCGGTCGTCGGCGAAGGACCAACGGAGAAGGCGCGAGGTGTTGGAGTCGAGGTTCTCCGCCACGGCCACGAGGTAGGGAGCGCGGCACTCCGTCGGGATCACCCCGGTGTCCACAGGGGGGGTGCCTACGTCCACCGGAGGAGTGCCCGTGTCCGTGGGCGGAGTGCCCGTGTCTCGCGGCGGAGTGCCTGTGTCCGCAGGAGGAGTGCCTGTGTCCGCAGGAGGAGTGCCTGTGTCCGCAGGAGGAGTGCCTATGTCCGCAGGAGGAGTGCCTGTGTCCGCAGGAGGAGTGCCTGCGTCGCCGACGGTGCGGCCGCCGAGGAAGTGGTCGAAGTCGATGCTGCACCCGGCGAGGAGCGTCAGCGCGCAGAGGGTGAGCGGTCGAAGCACGGCGGGCATCTCCGGGGGGTTGTCGCAGAAGCAGGCGCCCCCGTCACGCTCCCGGCCGACGCGCCGCATCTGGACATATCCCGTCACCGTCGCTTGCGTGGGGCCTCGGGGCGGCGCCATAGCTCACTGCGCGATGCAGCTCATCATCACGGAGAAGCCCAGCGTGGCCCGCGACCTCGCCCGAGCGCTCGGGGTGCGCGGCGGGGGACAGGGGTGCATCGAGGGCGACGGGCGGGTGATCACCTGGTGCCTCGGCCACCTGGTGGAGTTCGAGGAGCCCGACGCCTACGACCCGGGGTGGAAGCCCTGGCGGCTCTCCTCGCTGCCGATGCTGCCGGAGGCCTTCAGGCTGCGGCCGGTGAGGAGCTCGGCGTCGCAGTGGAAGGTGGTGCGCTCGCTGCTGCGAGACCGGCGCTTCGACGAGGTGGTCAACGCCTGCGACGCGGGAAGGGAGGGGGAGCTCATCTTCCGCCTTTGCCACGAGCTCGCCGGGGCGCGCGCGGCGGTGCGGCGGCTCTGGATCTCCTCGCTCACCGAGGCGTCCATCCGGGAGGGCTTCGCCCGGCTGGAGCCCTCGGCGAAGTACGACGCCCTCGGCGACGCGGCGCGCTGCCGGGCCGAGGCCGACTGGCTGGTGGGCATCAACGCCACCCGCGCGGTGACCGTGCGTGGGCGCAGCGCGGGGAGCGACGCGCTCTTCTCCGTGGGGCGCGTGCAGACCCCGACGCTGGCGATGCTGGTGGCCCGAGACCAGGCGATCAGGGCCTTCGTGCCGAAGGACTACTGGGAGCTCGCGGGGGAGTTCACCACCGCGGAGGCCGTGCGCTTCACGGCCCGGTGGACCGCCGAGGGGAGGCAGCGCCTCGCCCGCGCCGAGCTGGCGCAGTCGCTGGTCGAGCGGGTCTCGTCCCGGGTAGGGCCTCCCCACGGTCCGAGGGTGGAGTCCATCGAGACGAAGCGTCAGCGGGTGTCGGCCCCGATGCTCTTCGACCTCACCTCGCTGCAGCGCACGGCCAACGGGCGCTACGGCTTCTCGGCGCAGCGCACCCTCGACCTCGCGCAGGCCCTCTACGAGAAGCACAAGGTGCTCACCTACCCTCGCACCGACTCGCGGCACCTCCAGAAGGGGATGCACGCCACGCTGCCGGAGGTGATCCGCTCGGTGGGCGCTCAGCCGGAGTACTCGGCCTTCGCCAGCACGCTGCTTCAGTCGCCGCTGCCTCGCTCTGGGAGGGTCTTCGACGACGGCAAGGTGCGCGACCACCACGCGATCATTCCCACGGAGCACAAGGGCTCGCTCGGCGCGCTCAGCGGCGATGAGCGCAAGCTCTTCGACCTGGTGGCGAGGAGGTTTCTGGGGGTGTTCTACCCCGACGCGGAGTTCGACCAGACGGTGGCGGTGGTGGTCGTGGGCGAAGGCGCTCCGGCCCGCAAGGCGACGGCGAAGCGCGGCCCGAAGGTCGACGAGAAGAAGGACGACGAGGCGGACGACCGGCTGCTCGACGCGCTGCCTCCGCCGCCCGATCGCTTCGTGGCCAGGGGGCGGGTGCGGATCTCGGCGGGATGGCAGGAGGTGGCGGGCTTCGGCGACGACGAGCCCGCGGCGAAGGGCGCGAAGGACGACGCCCAGTCGCTCCCTGCGCTGAGGGAGGGAGAGGCGCTCCGGGGGCGCTACACCCCCGAGAAGAAGCAGACGCAGGCGCCGAGGCGCTACAACGACGCGACCATCCTCGGGGCGATGGAGTCCGCGGGGCGACAGGTCGACGACGAGGCGCTGCGTGAGGCGCTGAAAGACCGCGGGCTCGGCACGCCCGCCACGCGAGCGTCGATGATCGAGACGCTGATCACCCGCGGGTACGCCGCGAGGGAGCAGAAGTCGCTGGTGTCGACCCCCCTGGGAGAGGCGCTCATCGACGGACTGCCGGTGCCCGCGCTGGCCTCCGCGGAGCTCACCGGGGCGTGGGAGGAGCGCCTGTCCCGAGTGGCCCGAGGGGAGGAGAAGCGCGACGACTTCATGCGCGACATCAAGGACGTGGTGCGCGACCTGGTGAGGCGCGTGGCCGCGGCGCCAGGCATCGCGGCGCCAGGAGCGACGAGGGCGAGGGCCGAGCGCAAGACGGCGCCGACGAGGGAGCCCGCGGCGAGGGAGACGACAACGGCGGCGGTGGCGGTGGAGTCGGGCGTACCGGCGCTGGGGAGCCGCACGGGCGTGGTGTGCCCGGTGTGCGGCCAGGGGACGCTGATCGTGGGGCGCCGCGCGTGGGGCTGCTCACGGTGGAAGGAGGGCTGCGGGGCGGTGTTTCCCTTCGAGGGGGGGATGCCCGGCGCGAAGCCTGCGACGAAGCCGAAGAGGGTGCGCAAGCCGGGCGCGAAGCCCGCGAAGCCGAGGAGCAGGAAGGGCGAAGGGTGAGCGCCTGGGGGAGCCCGTAGACTCACTTGCGCCGTCGGATGAGCCCCTCCTGGGTGCAGCTCGCGACGAGGCGGCCCGAGCGGTCGAAGAAGCGCCCCCGCACGAGGCCGCGGGAGCCCGAGGCCGAGGGGCTCTCGACGGCGTAGAGCAGCCAGTCGTCAAAGCGAAACGACCGGTGGAACCACATCGCGTGATCGAGCGAGGCGACCTGCATCCCCGGGGTGAGCCAGCTCACGCCGTGCGGGTCGAGCGCGGTGCCGAGGAAGGAGAAGTCGGACGCATACGCGAGCATGTAACGATGGAGCGCGGGGTCGTCGGGGAGCTTGTCGATGGCGCGCACCCAAAGGTGCCGACGGGGCTCGACCGCCGTGGGCTTGAGCGGGTTGCGCGGCTCGACGGGGCGGATCTCGATGGGCCGCTCGGCCGTGGCGATGGCGCGGAAGGCCTCGGGCAGCCGGTCGGCGAGGAGCAGGGCGAGCTCGCGCTCGGAGCGCAGCGCCTCGGGGGGAGGCACCTCGGGCATCGGGTCCTGGTGCTCGAGGCCGTCCTCCTCGACCTGGAAGGAGGCCTCGAGGCTGAAGATGGCCTCGCCCTCCTGCACGGCGTCGACGCGGCGGGTGACGAAGCTCTTGCCGTCGCGCAGCCGGTCGACCGAGTAGACGATCGGCCGGCGCAGGTCGCCCGCGCGGATGAAGTACCCGTGCAGCGAGTGCACCGAGCGGTCGCCGGGGACGGTCTGCGCCGCGGCGGAGAGCGCCTGGCCGAGCACCTGGCCGCCGAAGATGGCGCCCCAGCCGAGGTCCTGGCTGTTGCCGCGGAAGAGGTCGCGGTCGAGGCGTTCGAGGCGGAGGAGCTCGACGAGGTCAGACAGGATGCGCTGCATGGTGGTGGATCCTATGGAGTGTGATGGGTGCGGCCCGTCAAGTGCTCTCCACCGATCGACCTCCTACCCCATCCGGAGCGTCCGGCTCTGCGCTCATGGGCCGATCCCTCCCTTGGTCGTTGGTGTACCTTGGATAGACGCCCCCATGTCATCGGACAGACGCAGCCCCATCCGCTCCGCCGAGGCGCTCCGCCACGTGGCGTGGGTGCGCGACCTCGACGAAGACCGCGTCAGCTACGTCAGCGCCACCGTCGGTGAGTTCGTCGGCGCGGACCTCGGGTCGGGCCCCGGCTGGGACGCGCTCATGGCCGCGGTACACCCCGCCGACGCCGCGCGCTTCGGGGCCACGAGCGACGCGGCCTTCGAGTTCCGCTACCGGCGCTGCGGAGAGCTGCGCTGGGCGGCCGCGAGGCTCGTCCGCGCCGGCGCCCGCCTCGACGGGATCATCGTCGACATCACCGACCGCGTCCGCGCCGAGGAGGCCACCACCGCCGACCGTCGCCGCGCCGACGCCCTCATCGCCGTCGCCTCGAAGATCTCCGAGCGCATGGAGGTGCCGGAGATCGCGCGGCTGCTCTGCGCCGCGATGCGCGACAGCTTCGGCCACCACCTCCGAGCGTCCTTCCTGCTGCACGAACCCGAGGCCCGATCATACCGGGTGGAGTATGCCGAGGGCGCCGAGGGCGCGCCCCCGCTGCCCCCGGTCGTCCCCTACTCCGGTGTCCCGTATCCCGAGCGCGACCGCCCCGAGCGGGTGAAATACGCCCCCGTCGCGGCGCTCACCGAAGACGCCGCGGACGCCGACAGGCACCGGGTGCGCGGCTTCGCGGTGGCCTACATGGTGAGCGGCGACACCTTCCACGGCGCCCTCTCTGTGGCCTCCCACGACGGCCCGCTGGTGCTCGAGCCGGCCGACCTCGACCTGCTGCGCGGCATGGCCGAGCAGGCCGCGAACGCGCTCAGCAACGCGCGGGTGCTCACCGAGAGCCGGCTCCTCGCGCAGAGCTACCGCAACATCCTCGACACGGTCTTCGACGGCATCATCATCGCGGGCTTCGACGGGGTGATCCGCTACTGCAACCACCAGTTCGCGCAGATGGTCGGGACGACCCCGGACGTCCTCATCGGCACGCCCGTGTTCGCCCTGCTCTCCCCGGAGGACTCGGCGGCGGCCGAGGAGATCCTCCGCTGGCGGTCGGCTCGCGACAAGGCGTCGCGCACGTGGCGCGTGCGGGCGATCGACAGCGGTCGCGAGGTGCCGGTGCGCGTCAACATCCGAGCCATCAGCGACGAGCACGGCCGCCCGGAGGCGATGTTGGGCGTCGTGAGCGCGGTCTCCACCCTCGACCGTCGCCAGGAGCGTCTCCTCCAGGCTCAGAAGCTGGAGAGCCTCTCCGTGCTCGCCGGAGGCATCGCGCACGACTTCAACAACCTCCTCGTGGGCATCCTCGGCAACGCGGGGCTCGCGCTGATGGACCTTCCACCGTCGAGCACCGTGCGGCCGCTCGTACTCGACCTCCAGGCCGCGGCGCTGCGCGCGGCCGACCTCACCCGGCAGCTCCTTTCCTACTCCGGGAGGGGTCGCTTCGTGCTCACCTCCATCGACCTCGGCCGCCTCGTCGAGGACATGGCCCAGTTGCTCCCCACCGCCGTCGCCGGGGGGGTGACGCTGACCTTCCGGCTCGCCCCCGAGCTGCCGCTCATCGAGGGCGACGCCACGCAGCTCCGTCGGGTGGTGACCAGCCTGATCGCCAACGCCTCGGACGCCATCGGCGACCGAAGCGGCGAGGTGACCGTCGCGACCGGCGTGATGCACGCCGACGGGTCCTTCCTGGCCGACACCTTCGTCGACGACCAGCTCGCGCCCGGCGACTACGTCTGCCTGGAGGTCTCGGACACCGGCGCGGGCATGACCCCGGAGACCGCCGCCAGGATCTTCGACCCGTTCTACACGACGAAGTTCGTGGGCCGCGGCCTCGGGCTCGCCGCGGTGCTCGGCATCCTCCGAGGGCACAAGGGCGCCATCCAGGTGGAGAGCGAGCCGGGTCGGGGCACCACGCTGCGGGCGTTCTTCCCGGTGAGCGCGAACCCCTCCTCGACGACCGAGCGACGGCCGACGAGGGCGAGGGCGAAGGCCACCGGCGCCATCCTGGTGATCGACGACGAGGAGGGCGTGCGCCTGCTGGTGAAGCGCATCTTCGAGCGTGCGGGCTTCGCGGTGCTGCTCGCCTGCGACGGCGTCGAGGGCGTGGAGTGCTTCCGCGAGCGCCACGGCGAGATCGCGGCGGTGCTGCTCGACGTCACGATGCCGCGCATGGGCGGCGAGGAGACCTTCATCGAGCTGCGGCGCATCCGAGGCGACGTACGGGTGCTGCTCTCCAGCGGGTACTCCGAGCAGGAGGCGATGAGCCGCTTCGCGGGCATGGGGCTCGCGGGCTTCGTGGAGAAGCCCTTCTGCCCGCAGTCCCTGCTCGACAAGCTCCACGCGGTGCTCGCCGACTGACGCGGGTCGCGGCGGAGGTATCCTCCCGCGCATGGAGCCCTCCGACCCCCGACGCTTCGCCCCCGCCACGCAGCGCAACCGCGACCCGATCCTTGCGGTGCTCCGCCGGGTGCTGCCCCGCTCTGGGACGGTGCTGGAGGTCGCCAGCGGCAGCGGCGAGCACGCGGTCTATTTCGCCGAGCAGCTCCCCGGGCTGACCTGGCAGCCCTCGGACCCCGGCGAGGCGGCGAGGGCGAGCATCGAGGCGTGGACCGGGCGCTCGGGCCTGCGCAACGTGGCCGCCCCGAGGGCGCTCGACGCGGCGGCGGAGGAGTGGCCGGTCGACCGGGCCGACGCGGTGGTGTGCATCAACATGGTGCATATCGCCCCCTGGGAGGCATGCACCGGGCTGATGCGAGGGGCGGCGAGGGTGCTCCCGCCGGGCGCTCCTCTGGTGCTCTACGGGCCGTTTCGGGTGGGGGGCGAGCACACCGCGCCGAGCAACGCGGCCTTCGACGAAGACCTCCGGGGAAGGGATCCTCGCTGGGGGGTGCGAGACCTGGAGGCGGTGGTGGAGGAGGCGCGCTCCTGGGGCCTCGGCCATGTAGAGACCGTGGCGATGCCGGCGAACAACCTCACGGTGGTGTTTCGCCGGGATGGTGGGATGGGAATGGCCTGAAGAGGGGGTGGGGGTGGGTGAGAGGCGCGGTGATTCAGCGAGGGCGGCAGCGACCGCGGAAGAAGAACCAGCCCGGGGGGCAGGCCCTGGGCTGGATGCCGCCCTGGACGCAGGTGCCGTTGTTGAAGAAGTAGCCCGGCGGGCACGCCACGGGCTGCGAGGGCACGGCGATGGGGGTGCATACGCCGTTGACGAGCGCGGTGTTGGGGGGGCAGAGCACCGGGGCGGGCTGGCCCATCGGGAGGCAGCGGCCGTTGGAGAGGAAGAAGCCCTGCGGGCACGCCATGGGGGGCGGCTGCTGCGCCTGGACGCAGCGGCCGTTGGCGAAGAAGAAGCCCGGCGGGCACGCGATGGGCTGCTGCATCGGGACGCACGAGCCGTTGACGAATGCGTAGCCGGGCTGACAGGCGACGGGCTGCTGCATCGGGACGCACGAGCCGTTGACGAAGGCCGTGCCCGGGGGACAGGCCATCGGCGGCTGCATCCCGACGGTCACGCACATGCCGTTCTGGAGCATCTGCCCTGGAGGACAGATCCGGTTGCGGAAGGGCACGCAGCGCCCGAAGCGGTTGCGCATATAGCCCGGAGGACAGCGGTACTGCGCGGAGGCCGGTGCGGCCATGAGCAGCGTGCCGAGGGCCGCCAGAAGGGGAACCAGCACCGAGGTCGAGCGTCGTGTGAACATCATGAGTGAGCCTCCAGTCGGGAAGTACGGACCTTCCTCCCGGGCGCTTCAGCGCACAACAGAAGTTTGTCCGTAGTCGATGTCGACGCCCGCGGCGGTGGTGCCGTTGCCGAGCTGCCCGTAGTTGTTGAAGCCCCAGCAGCGCACGGTGGTGTCGGGGCGCACCACGCAGGTGTGCATCCCCGCGGGACCGAGCTCCGCCACGGGCCCGATGCGCGCGACGAGCTGCGGCCCCCTCGGCGCCTGGAAGGAGCCGACCCCGAGCTGGCAGGTGGTGTTCTCCCCCCAGCACACCAGCGAGCGGTCGCGGCGCACCACGCAGGTGTGGTGGTAGCCCGCCGCGATGCGCACCGCCGGACCGGCGCCCCCGACGACCACCGGGCTGGCCTGGCTCCCCTCGCCCGCGACCCCGACCGCCCCCTGCGCGTTGGAGCCCCAGCACATCACCGATCCGTCTCGCCGCAGCGCGCAGGTGTGCCCCTCTCCCGCAGCGAGCGCCGCCACCTCCGTCACGCCGGGCACCAGCGCGGGCCGCGTCACCGGCTCCCTCGCCCGACGCCCGTTGCCGAGCTGCCCGTGTTCCTGCTGGCCCCAGCACCACACGGAGCCCGCGCGGTCGAGCGCGCAGGTGTGCTGCTCCCCCGCCACGACCTGCACCACGTTGGCGAGGCCCTCGACGGGCACCGCGCCGAAGCGCAGGTCGTCGGTGCCGTCGCCGAGCTGTCCGTGGCCGTTCTGCCCCCAGCAGCGCACCGTCCCGTCGGCCACCGTCGCGCAGCCGTGGAAGCCTCCGACGGCCACGGAGGTCGCGCCCTGGAGGCCGTCGATGGGGGTGGGCTGACCGCGAGCCCCGCGGAGCATGAGCCCCCAGCACAGCACCTGACCGGTCTGGAGCAGGGCGCAGGTGGTCTGCTCGTTGGCGCCGATCTGGCGCACGCCCGCGAGCCCGGGGACCATCACCGGGTTGAGCTGATCTTCGGTGGTGTCATTGCCGACCTGGCGGGAGTTGTTCCAGCCCCAGCAGGCGACGGTGCCGGTGCGGAGCAGCGCGCAGGAGTGGAAGCGCCCCGAGGCGAGCTGCACCACGCCGCCGAGCCCTGCCACGTCGCGGTCCATCCCCGTGCCGCGGCACTGCGGCGGGCGATACCCGGGGATCGTCGGCGTGGTCGGGGCGGTGACGGGCGGAGGCGGTAGCTGCCCCGCCACCGGGGGCTCCGCAGGGTCCGAGGAGCGCGTCGCGACGGCGATGCCCGCGGCCGCCGCGAGGCCCAGCACCGCCACCCCGATCCCGACGACCAGGCCCGTGGACGACCCGCTCCTCGGGGGCGCTGGGGGCGGCGCGTAGCCCTGCGTCGGAGGCCACGGGCCCGATGCCGTGGGAGCCCATGGGGGATGGGACGGCGGGCCGTAGCCCGGGTGCGCCATCGTGGGATGCACCACCGGCGCGGAGGCGTAGCCGGGCGGGGTCGCCAGAGGCGCCGCGGTGGGAAGCGGGCCGGGGTAGGTCTGCGCCACGACGGGTATGCCCGCGGCGTTGGAGAGCACAGGGATCAGCGCCGCGAGCGCCTCGTTGGCGTCGTGGAAGCGCATCGCAGGGTCGCGCACCACGCAGCGGGAGAACCACGCGTCGAAGCCCGGGGGGATCATCCCCGCGCGGCCGTAGAGCCCGGCGCGCACCGAGGCCGGGTCGAGCGGGTCGACGAAGATCTCCTTGAGCAGCATCGCGATGGCGAAGTCGCCGTGCGCGATGCGCCAGTAGTACGCGCCGGTGAGCGCGTAGAACGCGATCAACCCCAGCGCCCAGACGTCCGTCGCGGGGCGGATGGCGCCCTGCTCGGCCTGCTCCGGGGCCATCCAGAGCGGCGAGCCGAGGGTCGAGGTCGACATGGCCGCGGTGCGCGACTCGCCGATCACCTTGGCGATGCCGAAGTCGAGGATCTTCACCGTGTAGGGAGAGCCCTCCCGGCGCGCGTGCGCGAGGAAGATGTTCTCTGGCTTCAGGTCTCGGTGCACGAGCCCGCCGCGGTGCGCCGCCCCGAGCCCGTGGCAGAGCTGGCGGAACACCTCCAGCAGCTCTCCCGGTGAGAGCGCCCGCTGCTCCAGCACCTTCGCGAGCTCGTCGCCCTCAAGGAGCTCCATCGCGATCCAAGGGGTCTCGGTCGCCTCGTCGATGCCCGCGGCGACGACCTCCACCAGGTGGTCGCTGCGGATGCGCGCGCCCACGGTCGCCTCCTGGGTGAAGCGCTCGCGGTTCTTCGGGTCGCGCACCAGGTCGGGCAGCATGATCTTGAGCGCCCGCTGGCGCTGCGTGCTCACCTGCTCGACGACGTAGACCGCGCCCATGCCCCCGGCGCTAAGGTGCCGCAGGACGCGGTAGTCCCTCGCGAAGATCATCCCCGGAACAAGCTGCGGCAGCGCCATGGAGCCCGCGATGCTACCGCCCGCGCGGCCCCGGCGGCTACCGGGCGGAGGGGGCGTCGAGGCCGCCTGCGCCCTGTGGCGAGCTTGCGCGCCCGCGATGAACACCGCCTCAGCGAGCGCCCTCGTCGGGGCCAGTCATGGCCTCGGGCCGCACGCGCCGGTCGAACTCCTCCCCGCTGAGCAGCCCGAGGTCGACGGCCGCCTCTCGGAGCGTCACCCGCCGTTCGAGGGCGGACTTCGCCACGCGCGCGGCGTTGTCGTAGCCGATCACCGGGTTGAGCGCGGTCACCAGCATCAGCGAGTCGCGCAGGTGGCGGGCGATCACCTCGCGGTCGGCCTCGATGCCCTCGACGCAGTGCTCTCGGAAGCTGGCGCACGCGTCCGAGAGCAGGGCGATGGACTCCATCAGGTTGTGGATGATCACCGGCTTGTAGACGTTGAGCTCCAGGTGACCGCCGCTGCACGCGACGGCGATGGCGGCGTCGTTGCCCATGACCTGCGCGCACACCATGGTGAGCGCCTCGGCCTGCGTGGGGTTGACCTTGCCGGGCATGATCGAGCTGCCCGGCTCGTTGGCCGGGAGCACCAGCTCGCCGAGCCCGCAGCGGGGGCCGCTGGCCAGCAGCCGCACGTCGTTGGCGATCTTCATGGCGGCGACCGCGAGCACCCTCAGCGCGCCGCTCAGCGCCGCGAGGGCGTCGTGCGCGGCGAGCGCGGCGAACTTGTTGGGCGCCGTTCGGAAGGGCAGCGCCGTGAGCGCCGCGACCTCGGCGGCCACGGCCTCGGCGTAGCGGGGGTGGGTGTTGAGCCCGGTGCCCACCGCGCTGCCGCCGAGGGCGAGCTCGTACACCGGGTCGAGCGCCTGGGAGATGCACCGCTCGGCGAAGGCGAGCTGCGCGGCGTAGCCGGAGAACTCCTGGCCGAGGGTGAGCGGCGTCGCGTCCATCATGTGGGTGCGGCCGATCTTCACGACGTCGCGGAAGGCGAGGGCGCGCTCCTCGAAGGCCGCGCGCAGGGCCGCGAGGGCGGGCTGCAGGCGGCGGGTGACCTCTGTCGCCGCGGCCACGTGCATCACCGTGGGGAAGACGTCGTTGGAGGACTGCGAGCGGTTGACGTCGTCGTTGGGGTGAACCGGCCGCTTCGACCCGATGACCCCCCCGGCGAGCTCGATGGCGCGGTTGGCGATCACCTCGTTGGCGTTCATGTTCGACTGGGTTCCGCTGCCGGTCTGCCAGACCACCAGGGGGAAGTGCTCGTCGAGGCGGCCCTCGATCACCTCGTCGGCGGCGCGCACGATGAGCGCGCACTTCTCCGCGTCGAGCAGCCCGAGCTCCCGGTTGGCCAGCGCGGCGGCCTTCTTCACCACCCCGAAGGCGCGCACTATCGACGGCGGAAAGCGGTGCCCCCCGATGCGGAAGTTCTCCAGCGAGCGCTGCGTCTGGGCGCCCCAGTAGCGGTCGGCGGGCACGTCGACCTCGCCCATGGAGTCGCTCTCCCGCCGGGTAGCGTTGGTGTCGGTCGGCTTCATCGCAGGAGCATGGCGCCCCGGCCCGATGCGCGGAAGCTGCCCGATCGTCGACGCGACCGCGCGTTCATGCTCCGCTCCCCGGCCGATGCGACCCACCTCCGCCCTGCTCATGTCCCTCGCGCTCTCGGCGTGCTCCTCGTCATCCGCCCCGCTGGTCCCCGCCGACGCCCGCGCCGCCCAGGACCTCGGCGCCCCCATCGACGCGACGGCCCCGCCCCCCGACCGCCCCTCGGCCGTCGACGTCCCCGTCGCCCAGGACCGTCCCCCCGCCGTGGACGTTCCTCCGCTCGACTACCGCGAGCTCCCGGCGCTCTCCCCGACGCCCATCCGCCGCTTCGCCGAAGCCCCGGAGCCCTCGCTCATGCCGGGCTACGACTACCGCGCGCTCGTCATGACCGACATCGGCCCCCTCACCATCGACCTCTTCGAGGAGGCCGCGCCCATCACGGTGAACTCCTTCGTCTGGCTGGCGCGCAACCACTTCTTCGACGGCATCGCCTTCCACCGGGTGATCGAGGGCTTCGTCGCCCAGGGCGGCGACCCCAACACCGTCGACGGCGGCCGCGCCACCTGGGGCCGCGGAGGACCGGGCTACAACTTCGGCCTGGAGGTCACCGACGCGCTGCGCTTCGACGCCCCCGGCGTCATCGGAATGGCCCGCTCGACCAGCCCCAACAGCAACGGCTCGCAGTTCTATCTGACGCTCGCCCCCACCCCCAGCCTCGACGGCCAGTACACCGTCTTCGGTCGGGTGCTGGGCGTCTCCGACCTCGACGTCCTCGACCGCATCGCCCGCGGCGAGCCCCCCGCCACGCCCACGCGCATCACGTCGGTGACGATCCTGGCCGGCGCCCGCTGATCCATTCCACGCCGTGGCCCCCCCCCCCGGCGCTCCGCGGCTCAGGCCGCACGCCCGCCTCGGGAGGGCCCGGTCTGCCACTGCCCGCTGCGAGCGCGAACGTTGGAGCCGGGAGTCTCCATCGGAGGCGGTTGGAAGGGTTCGGCCAGTACCTCGTAGGCCGTGATCGCGAGTTCACCATCCTCCTCCGCGGTGGTGTTCACCCGACGGAGGAGCGTGGCGGTTCGATCGTGGGCCAGCTTCATGACAGCCAGGATGTCCATGGGGACCATTCCCCCTTCCGTGACGCCCCAGAGCCCTTGGCAGGGGGGGCGGCGATGATGGGTTGTCCGACTCTCCTCGATGATCCAACCGCCCTCATGGCGGTGAACCAGACCGCGGTTGAGGAGAGCAGTCCGCGTGCCAGTGACGCACAGGTGCCTGCACTACGACGGAGAGCCGCCGACGCGACGCGGAGGCCTCGGCGTTGGCTCGCCACACTGTGGCGGCAGGGCTCATCCGAGCGTCGGCTTGGCGGCGGCCTCGCATCGGCGGTAGACACCCCCGGGTGGGCCGCCTTGCGCCCCGAAAGAGAGAGCCCCGATGAAGGTCCACCGGTCCGTGATGCTGCTGTTGTTGGTGCTCTCGTCGGGCTGTGCGTCGCGCGGCGGCTACGCCGAGCCCGGTCCCGCGTCGGCCTCGGCCAATCCCCCGTCGCCTCCGAGCGTGCAGTCGGGCCAGCCGCTCCAGCCGTCCCCCGGCACCGGGCGGCAGTCGGAGATCCCTCCCATGGTGGGGCCGCTGGGCAACAACCTCCCCCCCAACCCGGGCCGCGACCAGAACCCGCAGCCCGCCTGCCGCACCGACGCCGACTGCGTCCCCGACGCGTGCTGCCACCCCGCGGCGTGCACCGCACGCGCGAACGCCCCGAGCTGCGCGGGCACGATGTGCACCATGAATTGCGTGCCCGGAACCCTCGACTGCGGCCAGGCGCGCTGCGTCTGCCTGGGCGGCCGTTGCGGCGTCCAGCGCAGCGGCTGATCGCCGGCCTCGGCGACCGGCTATGATCGCGCCGCCTCCCTCCGCGCCGTGATCCTCCGAAGGAGTCCCCCCCCCGATGTCGTCGACCGCCCCGCGAAGCCTGCTGCACACGCTCGTCGTCCCGATGCTGCTCGCCGCTGCCCCACTGGGCTGCGGAGAGTCCGCGGCCACGCCGATGTCCACGACCGACGCCGCGACCGCCGTTACCGTGATGGACGTCCCCGCGGCGGTCGACGCCGGTGAGGCGCCCTCGGAGGACGTCCCCCCGAGGGTGGTCGATGATGTCCCCGACCCCGACGTCGCCGAGCCTCCGCTGGAGGTGGGCTCCTGCGACGCGCTCGCGCCTGGGATGGTCACCGGGTTCCGCGTCGACTCGCTCGACCGATCGTTCATCCTGACGCTGCCTCCGGGGGCGACGGCGCCGGGCGGCCGCTGGGCGGTGGTCTTCAACTGGCACGGGCTCGGCGACAGCGCGCCCAACATGAACCCGCTCTTCGCGGCGGAGGTGGGCAACGCCGCGATGCCCTTCATCCTGGTGACGCCCGTGTCGACGCGCCTCGGCCCCACCACCTCGCCGCTCGGTCTGGAGTGGGAGAACCTCCGGGCGACCACGCCCAACCGCGAGGCCCGGCTCTTCGACGCCGTGCTGCGCTGCCTCGACCAGCGCTGGGGCGTCGACCGCGACCGCGTCTACACCGCCGGCTTCTCCGCGGGCGCCATCATGTCCGACCTGCTCGGCGTGCTGCGCGGCTCTCAGCTCGCCGCAATCGCGAGCTACTCCGGGGGCTACTTCTCCAACCCCGAGAACCCTCCCACGCTCGGTCCGCTGCGCACCTACCCCGCGTGGCCCGCGCTCCCGAGCAGCGCCCGCTACACGCAGCTGATGATGTTCGGGGGCGAGCGCGACTCGTTCAACCTCTTCATCGCGATGGCGCACTTCGACGTCTTCGCGGGCAACGACGTGGGCTACCTCAACGCCCGCCGCCACGACGTCGTCTACTGCAACCACGAAGGCGGCCACACCGTGCCCCGCGCCCTGCTCGGCCGGCAGGTGGTGCAGTTCTTCGCGGCGCACCCCCGGGGCGTCGCCGCCTCCCCATGGGCCGCCGCGCTCCCGACGGCGTGGCCCTCGTACTGCAGCTTCCGCGCGGGCCTCGGGGGGTAAGGGAGCCCCTGGGGCTCAGGGCGGCGTCCTGCCCCCCCTCCGCTACCCCCGAAGCTCCCTGGCCGCGGGGTCCTGCCGATAGAAGCCCGAGAGCAGGGCGTAGAGCTCGGGCAGCGCCTCCTTCAGGGCGGCGGGCCGCTCGAAGAAGGACTCCGTCGCCACCGCGAAGAACTCCGCCTCGCTGCGCGCCCCATAGGGGTCGAGCACCCGCTGCACCTCCGGCTCGTGGCGCTTGAGCGCCAGGAAGACCTCCGAGCAGACCTCCGCCCAGCTCCGCAGCGCCTCGCCGTCGGGCAGCGGCGGCGTGCCGTCCACCGGCCCGTCCACCATGTCGATCTTGTGCGCGAACTCGTGGAACACCACGTTGCGCCCGTCGTCCGGGTCGCGCGCCCCACGCTTCACCGCGTCCCACACCAGGATCACCGGGCCGCCCTTGTGCGCCTGGCCAAGTATCGCCTCGGACTCCTCGACCACCGCCCCGCCGCGCTCGAACACCCCCTGCTGCCGCTCCGCCGCGATGACGGTGCTCGGGTACACCAGGATGCTCTCCACGTCGTCGTAGAGGTCGTGGTCTCGGCCCAGCAGCAGCAGGCACGCCTCCGCGGCCACGGTGACCCTCACCTCGTCGGTCATCTCCAGACCGCCGCAGCCCTCCCAGTGCTTCTCCTCGACGAAGACCCTCACCAGGTCGCGCAGCCGCGAGCGCTCCCCGTCGTCGAGCAGCGACCAGTGAGAGACGTTGCGTCGCACGATCGACTCCCACGCCTCGGGGAAGGGCGTCTCCAGGATGTGCGCGCGCCGTCGCCGGGTGAGCCAGTTGAACCACATCGAAGGCACCCTACCGCAGGCATCGCCGATGCACTGCCCCCCTCGCATGAACTCACTTCCTCGCTTCGCCCTCCCCCTCGCGCTGGCCGCCTCGCTGGCCGCCTCCACCGCGTCGGCTGACCCGTCCGCGAGCGGCGACCACTTCGAGGCCACCATGGGCTTCCTCGTCACCTCTCAGGACCATCGCTCCACGGGCTTCGCCAACAGCTCCGCCCCTGCGCTCTCGCAGTCCTTCCAGGGGGCTCCCTACGACCGCTCGCTGGGACTCGGGCTGCGCTACGAGACCCGCGCGGTGCTCTCCCACGTGCGCATGACCGCCGGGCTCGACCTGCCCTTCACCAGCTTCGAGAGCGCCGCCTCGACGCGCCTCGACGGGCACGACGTCACCCCTCGCTCGATGTGGAGCTGGGCGGTGCGCTTCGGGCTGGGCGGCGAGTACAGCTTCGGCCCGGTGACCCCCTTCGTCGACCTGCTGGGCTCGGTGCAGCAGGTCACCACCACGCTCAACGTCGACGGGCGGGCGCTGGACTACGAGGCCCTGCGCTTCGGCTTCACCGGCCGCGCCGGCGTGCGCGTCGACCTGCGCCGGTGGTTCTTCCTGACGGCGTCGGGCGAGCTCGGGCTGATGGGCCCGACGCGCTGGAGCGCCGACGTCGGCGCGGGCTTCCGCGTGGGGTCATGACGCGGGCGCCATGGCGACGGGAGGCGCCGCCGTGGCCACGAGGGGCGCCGCTACCTCGTGGACCGCGGTCGGCCTGAACGCGGCCACGCGCGCAACTGCCGCGCCTTCTCCTCGGGCGCGTTCGAGCGAAGCCACGCGCACAGCGCGTCGCTGTCGTCGATGGATGGATCAGCCCAGTGCACGAGTCCGAGCTCATGCCACTGGGGGTCTGCGGTCGCGATGCGAGCGAGCTTGTCGCGCATCCTCCCGTCGAGCGAGAGCACACGGCCATCGTGCTCGACGCCCGCCGCCGCGAGGTGGGCATCCTTCTCGACCGCCTCCGCCTCGGCGGGTCCGGCGAGTCGACGAAGGCGTCCACCGATCTCCTCCACACGCACCAGCGCGTCGACGCTCACCCGCCGTCGCGACGTCATGTCGCGCAGCCACTGCCAGAAGAAGCGGCTGGCGTGGCGCCTCCACTCGGCGTCCAGCTCCGCGCTCACCGACACCCGCAGCGCACCCTCGCGGATCGCTCCGAGCGCGGTGAAGCACTCGGGCGCGGGCGGGCTCTGCGTCGTCGAGCAGGAGCGCGCCACCGAGGCGTCGACCACGACCTTGCGCGTCACGGCGGGCTTACCCTGCCTCGCCAGACTGACGCTTCCAGGCCGCCTCGATGTACTCCCGGTCGACGCGCTCGCCCACCTCGGCGAAGTCCACCGGCCAGTCGCCGAAGGCCCCGGCGGCATCGGGCTCCACCGCGGTCACCGTGGTGTCGCCCGTCTTCGGATCGCACGCGAACCAGTGCACCAGCACGTCCTTCGGCGGAAGGGACCCTTTGGCCACATGGTATTGGATGCGCGTCAGGATGATCTCGCTGTGGGTCTCGATGACCACGCGGGCGCCGCGCCTGGAGGCCTCCACGATGAGGTCGGCCACACCGACCTGGGCGCGCGGATGGAGGTGGATCTCGGGCTGCTCGATGTAGACGAGCTGACCGGGCTTCGCGTCGATGAGGGCGACGAGCACCGGGAGGGACTGGGAGACGCCGAAGCCGACGTCGGCGATGCTGACGAGGTCTGTCGCGTCGTTACCAGCGGGCGATCGCGTGCGGCTGATATGGAGGTCGATGGAGGTCGCATCGATGTCGACAGGCTCGATCATCGAGCCCAGTCCGACAGTCTGTACGGCCTTCTGGAGCTGTTCGAAGGACCGGTGGTCTGACTTCTTCCAGTGAGCGATCAGCGCCGCGACCTGCTCGTGAAAGAGCCCCGGTCGGGCCTCCGAAGTGTTGAAGGTCCGGGGGTATCGGCGCGATGGGTTTCCGCGATGACCGCTCAGATGGATCATGCGCAACATCTCGCCCGAGATCGCATGGACAGAAGGCGAAGTACCGAAGACTTCCCAACGGTCGTCCTCTCCGGTGGAGAACTCGATCCGATGTGCGATGCCCAGACGCGCCGCGCGCCAACGGGGAAGAAGAGGGGACAACACCGCTACCAGGGCTGGCCCCAGGAATTCGGACACCTCATCCGAGGTGAACGCCTTGCCCTCCATCAGCTCGGTCTCCGCTCCTCCGTGGGATCGCACCTTCGTGCTTTTGAGCTGCACTCCCGGTCCCTCGCGCCCGTAGGTCAGGACGACATCGCTCTGCTCCAGCCCGAGGGTCAGTCTGATCGAGAGCTTCCGCGGGTCGCGAGTGAAGAACTGCGCCGTCTCGCTGAACTCGACATTCGGCCCGTCCAGCTTCAGCGGGCCGGGGTCGTAGCGATCCTCGTGCAGGGTCTGCTTGAGCATCAGCAGCGGCTGCATCACGCTCGACTTTCCTGAGCTGTTTGCCCCGGCCAGCACGGTCAGCGCACGGAAGTCCACCCGGCTGCCCCCCCGGTGCGACTTGAAGCCTTTCACCTGAAACCATTCGAGGCGTCCGGACTCCCTCGGCCTCGCCAACTTCTTCGCGCTCGCCATCTCGCCCCTCCTATCACGCCCCCAGCACCCTGCGCTCCGCCCCGTCGTCCTCCACCACCAGCGCCACCCGCTGGGCCACCTGGAGCTGAGCGTTGGTCTCATCGTCGAGGAAGCGCCGCCCACTCCGCGGTTGCGGACGGCCCTTCGGGCCTGCAACCGCTGAAGTGGGAGCCTGGGGATGATCGTCCCGCCTGCGCGGGACTCTCTGCAGGCGCATCGAGCGCTGGAGCGCTCGATGAAGAAGACGTAGGTGCTCACACGCAGCAGCAGGACAAGTCACTGGGCGTCGCATGGAGTTCCATCGCGGCGGTCGAGGACCTCCCGACGGTTGCGCCAGCAACCGGCGCTCCTGCAGGAAGCCCTGCGAAGGCAGGGCGCTCAGTTCCAGGCTCCCACTTCAGCGGTTGCAGGCCCGCTCGCGGGCCGCCCGCAACCGCGGAGTGGGCGGCGTTTCCTCGACGATGAGACCAACGCTCAGCCACCTGGAGGCACTTCAGTACCATCGCCACGCCCTCCGTCGTCGCGCCGCTGAACCCGTCGGCCACCGCGTCCGCCGTGACGTCCGCGCCCGCGGCCGTCATCGCCGCGAGAACCGCCCCGATCTGTCCCGGCAGGTCCGTCGGCCACGTCGCCGCGCCCGCGGCAGGATGAGGGTACATTGCGCGGAGGGCCATGGAAGTCGTCATCAGGCGGGGGCAGGCGGGGGACGGCGAGCAACTCGCGCGATTGAACGGCATCGTCCAGCAACTGCAC
>Ga0207969_100040_pt1 | contig 91364 bp, 61 predicted proteins | sample LakWasMet25_LOW6_2_FD_183869 | JGI IMG/M metagenome (GOLD analysis project Ga0207969, IMG submission 183869) | Freshwater sediment methanotrophic microbial communities from Lake Washington under simulated oxygen tension - Sediment Metagenome... | ecosystem: Environmental > Aquatic > Freshwater >...
GTCAGGCTCCACAGCACGCAGCCGCGGCGCGCGCCCCCGAAGGTCCCGCGGAAGATCCACGCCTTCCTCCTATGGAGAGCTCTCCATAGGAGGAAGTATGCGCAGCTCCCAGATATGCGGAGCGATTCGCCATCGCAGCCGTGTTCGCAGCCGCGGCAGGTCAAGGGCGGCGCATATTCACAGCCCGTCGAGGAAGGCGAGCAGGTCGTCGCTCGGAGTGAAGGGCGCCTTGCACGGGAATGGTTCCGGGAGCGCGGCGAGCGCACGTCGCTTCATCTCGAGGTCGGCCTCGACGTAGCGGTGCGTCGTCGTGGGGCTCTCGTGCCCGAGCCAGATGGCGATCACGGTGAGATCGACGCCCGCTTGCAGCAGATGCATCGCCGTCGTGTGCCGGAACGTGTGCGGCGAGATCCGCCGATCGCGCAGCGACGGACACGTCGCAGCCGCCTTCTTCACCGCGAGCCGCAGCCGGTGGGCGACGCCCGAGCGGGTCATCCGCTGACCGCCGTGGTTGGGGAAGAGCGGCGTCTCGGGCAGCGCGTTGCGCGTCGCGAGCCACGACGCCAGGAGCCGCACGGTGCTCTTCCAGAGCGGGACGACGCGCTCCTTGCGGCCCTTGCCGCGCAGGTGCAGCGTCGCTTCGCGTCCGCCGATGAGGTCCGCGACGCGCAGATCGACCGCCTCGGAGACTCGCGCCCCGGTGTTGTAGAGGGTCGCGAAGAGCACGAAGAGCACCTGATCGCGGCGACCGCTCCAGGTCGTCAGGTCGAGGGCGGCCTGCACGGCGGCGACCTCCACGCGCGTCAGGAAGCCCAGCAGCGGCGTGTCGCAGCGCTTGCACGGGATCGCGAGGGCGCGCTGGATCGTCGGCAGGTTGGCGGGATCACGGCCCGCCGCGTAGTGGAGGAAGGATCGCAGTGCGATGAGCCGTGCGTTGCGGCTGCGGATGGCGTTGTGACGGTCGCGCTCGAGATGATCGAGGAAGGCCAGCAGGAGAGGCACGTCGAGGTCCGCGAGGGTGAGCGCCGTGGGGACGGTCTGACGCTGGTCCTACACATAGCGCAGGAGCAGTCGGAAGGTGTCGCGGTAGGCCGCGATCGTGCACGGGCTGGCGTTGCGCTGGGCGAGCAGGCGCTGGCAGAAGAAGTCCTGCACCAGCGAAGGGAAGGAGGGCGACAGCGCCGTGGCGAGGGTCGTCACGGCGCACCCGTGGCGCTCTCGCCGAAGGCCTCGAAGCGTCGGGCCGCGAGCGCCAGCAGCTCGGGCGTGCCGGTCAGGTACCAGTACGTGTCGGAGACCTTGGCGTGACCGAGGTAGGTCGCGAGCGCGGCGACGCGCGGCGCGACCTCGACGCCTGCGGCGTACCACTGCTCGAGGCGCCGACACGCGAAGGTGTGACGCAGGTCGTGGATCCGCGGGTGCGGCGCGAGTGTCTCCCACCCCAGGCCCACGCACAGCGTGTGGAAGACGGCGTGCACGGTCGAGTACGGCAGCGCCGCGCCGCGTGCCGACGTGAAGAAGGTCGTCGCGACCGGGCGCGGCGCCACGCGATCGCGATGCTCGGCGTAGGCGCGCAGCGCCGCCGTCGTCGTCGGGTGCAGCGGCACCAGTCGGCTCTTGCGGAACTTGGTCGCGCGAATCGTCAGCACGCCCTCGACGAGATCGGTGTCGGCGCGTGCCATCCGCAGCGCCTCCGACACGCGCAGCCCGGAGGCGGCGAGCAACCCGAACAGGGTGACGTAGGTCGCGGGGCGCAGGCCCTTCGCGGGGCCCAGCGTGTGCGCCGAGCCCACCAGCGCCGCGAGCTCCGCCGGCGTGTAGATGTGATGGATCGGCCGTCGGCGCCCGGGGCCCAGGAGGCCGCGCGACGGCACCTCGGTCGCGGGCTCGAAGGCCGCGCGGTACCGCGCGAACGGACGGACGACGTCGAGGCGGCGCGCAGGGAACCGTCGCGGACGCGGGCTGGGCTGCGTCACCCACCGCACGACCAGGTCGGTCGTGAGCGGACCGGCATGCCCGACGGCGTCGGCGAAGTGCGCGAAGCTCAGGAGCTGGCGGCCTTCGATCCGCAGCGCGAAGCCCAGGCTCCGGCGGTGCGCGAGGTACGCCTCGGCGAGAGCCACCATCGTCGGCGCGCTCACGGCTGCCCCTCCGGCCAGGGCAGCGCGACTTCCGTCAGCGCCGACCGATCGACCTTGGCGTAGATCGCGCTGGTGTCCAGCGAGCGATGGCCCAGCACGTCCGCGATCTCCTTGAGCGAGACGCCCGCACGCAGCATGCGGGTCGCCGCGGTGTGGCGCAGCACGTGGGTGCCGGTCAGTCGTGCGTCCAGTCCGGCGCGCCGATAGGCGCGGCGCACGTCCTCGCGCATTCCCGAAGGGCCGAGCGGTTGGCCCCGCGGCGCTCGATGGTGAACGAAGATTACCCGCGACGTCGTGGTCGGGCGGCCGTGCTGAAGGTAGTCCGCGAGCGCCGCGGCCACGCTCGCCGGCAGCGGCAGCTGGCTCGCCCGCCGCGTCTTGCCGAGCGCGAGCGTGAGCACTCCCGCCCGCCAGTCGATGTCCTCAAGCGCGAGCCGAGCCACCTCGCCGACGCGCATCGCCAGCTCCGTGAAGCACAGCGCGAGGGCGTACCCCCGACGCCCCGTCGCCGTTGCCCGGTCGAAGGCGGCCAGGAAGGCCGAGAGCTCGGCGTCCGTGAGCACCCGCGGCAGCGTTGCGAGGGACCATTGCGCGGCCCGCGGCACCGCTGCGACCCACCGCGCGTCGCCGATCCCCTGGAGCCGAAGGTATCGCAGGAAGCTTCGCACCGCGAGCGTGATGGCGTTGGCCGACGCGGGCGCGAGGCGTGCGCCGCGAGCCGCCACGAAGGCGGTCACGTCCGCGAGGGTGAGCGCCGCGAGGTCGATCGGACCGGCGCCGTACCGCGCGACGAGCAGCTCGCGGACGTGGTGCCCGTAGGCGCGTCGCGTTGCCACAGCGAGGCCGCAGGTCGTCCGCAGGTGAGCGTCGAAGCCTCCCGTGATCGCGTCCAACGGCGTGAGCGACAGCTCCTGCGGGGCCGGGTCGCGGGCGTGCACGACGAGTACACGCTGGTGCAGGGCCGCGCGGACGAGGGGGATGGCCCGCGGATGCGGCGGCGGGCAGTGGCAGTGCGGCAGGTGCCGCACCAGGAACGTCCGCACCGTCCCGGCGTTGACGTCCGCTGCCGCGAAGCCCTTGCGGCGCAGCCAGTACCCGAAGTGCTCGGCGGCCTGCATGTATGTCGCCGCTCACGAGATTGGACCCGTCGGTACTCACGAGTTCGGACCCCTCTGTTCCCGCACTGATCGCATGCGCCGTGGGTCCGTGCTCATGAGCACGGACCCACCCCCTCCGTTCCGCTGCCGACCCTCATGCCGGGCGCTGTGCTCTCCCCATGAGCCGCAAGCGTCCGTGCGCGATCTGCCGTCGCTGGTTCCAGCCTGACGCTCGGGTCGGTGCGCGGCAGCGGTGCTGCGAGCGCCCCGAGTGCCAGCGCGAGCGCCACCGCCGCGCCTGCCAGCGATGGCACGAGCACAACGGCCACCTGGAGCGCGACGGGCGCGTCGCCGAGCGCATGGCGGCGCCTCCTCGACCCCCGACGTCCGCCGGCTCCACCGGGCCCGCCGACGACCTCACCGCGCGCATCGAGTGGAGCGCCGTCGAGCGCAGGGTCGCCCCGCCGCTCGCCGTGATCCTGCGCGAGTTGCTCCGACTCGTCTCGGATGCCCTGCGAGACGAGAGGCGCGCCCAAGCTGCGGCAGTTCCAGCGAAATCCGCCAGAGTTTCCCCGAGACGGGAGCGAGACGAGAGCCCACCGCAACCAACGGAAACCACAGCTGAATCTGTCGGAGTTCCCCCAGACGCCCCGCGAGACGAGATCGGCCCTCCGACCCCTGGCCCCGTAGGGTCTCGGCCCACCGGGACGCATGCAACTGGAGCTTCGACAGATCGACCTTCGCTACGCCGCGCTGCGGATCGCGGACGCGACCCGTGAGGCCGCGCTCGCCGCCTCGATGCTTGCCGAGGGGCAGCGCCACCCGGTGCTCGTCGTCGCCGACGCCGAGAGTCGCTACGTGCTCGTCGATGGCTACCGCCGCGTGCGCGCGCTCGCCGCCCTCGGCCGCGACCTCGTGCTCGCCCTGGACCTCGCGTGCAGCGAGGACGAGGCCCTCGTGCGCGCCTGGCGCCTGGGCGTCGGCCGTCGCCCGGAGGCCATCGAGGAGGCGTGGCTGCTGCGCGCCCTTCTCACCGAGCACGGCCTCGACCTTCGCACCCTCGCCACGCGCACCGGGCGCACCGTCTCCTGGGTCTCCCGTCGGCTGGGGCTCGTCGAGGCGCTGCCGGCCTCGGTCCAGCAGATCCTCCAGCGCGGGGCCGTGTGCGCGCACGCGGCGCAGAAGGTTCTGGTCCCGTTGGCGCGCGCCAACGCCTCGCACTGCGAGCGGGTCGCGGCGGTGTTCGCCGAGGAGCGATGGTCCTCGCGGCAGATCGCGCAGTGGTGGCAGGCGTGGCGCGCCGCCGACGGCGCCGCACGGGAGCGCCTGGTCGCTGCGCCCTCGCTCTACCTGCGCACGGTGGCCACCATCGGTCGCGGCGTGGCGTTGCCGCCGGAGACCCCGGAGGGCCGCGCGGCCTCGTCGCTGGGCGCGGCTTCGTCGGCCTGCTGGCGAGCCCGGACGCAGCTGGCGCGGCTGCTCGGCGACCACCCCGAGGTGAGCGCGCACCCGGCGGTGCAGGCCGCCAGCACGCAGGCGCGCAGCGCGTGGGTCTCGTTGGAGAAGGCACTGGAGGAGATCGATGCTGGACGTTGAGCAGCGCGCGGCGATCCTCGCGCTCACCGCCAAGGGGCGCGGCGTGCGCACCGTCGCGCGCCTCGTGGGTGCCTCGCGCAACGCCGTGCGGCGGGTGCTCGCCGAGGGTAAGGCGGTGCCCGACCCCGTCGAGCGCGAGGTGCAGGCGCGGCCGCACCTCGAGCGCATCGCGACGCTCTTCACCACCTGCCAGGGAAACCTCGTCCGCGTGCGCGAGGTGCTCGCCGACGAGGGGATCGAGATCGCCTACTCGACGCTCACGCGCTTCTGCCGCGAGCACGGCATCGGCGTCGTCGCCAAGGTGCCCGTCGGGCGCTACGACTTCGAGCCCGGCGAGGAGATGCAGCACGACACCTCCCCGCACCGGGTGGTGATCGCGGGCCAGGAGCGCCTGCTCCAGTGCGCCTCGCTGGTGCTCTGCCACTCGCGGATGATCTTCGCGCAGGCCTACCCGCGATGGACGCGCTTCTGGTGCAAGGTCTTCCTCACCGAGGCGCTCCGCGCGTTCGGCGGCGCCGCCCGCCGCTGCATGCTCGACAACTCCCACGTCATCCTGGCCTCGGGCTCCGGCAAGGGCGCCGTGATGTCGCCGGAGATGGAGGCCTTCGCCAGGCGCTTCGGCTTCCGCTTCGAGGCGCACGCCGTCGGGCACGCCGAGCGATCGGGGCGAGTCGAGCGACCCTTCGACTACATCGAAAACAACTTCTACCCCGGCCGCACCTTCGCCGACGTCGGCGACATCAACGCGCAGTTTCGCGCCTGGTGTGACCAGAAGAATGGCACCGTCAAACGGCACCTCCGCGCCGCGCCCGTGACGCTCTTCGCGCACGAGCGCACCGTGCTCGCGCCGCTACCGGAGTGGGTGCCGACGGTCGAAGAGATCCACACGCGGGTCGTGGACTCCGAGGGCTACGTCACCCTCCACACCAACCGCTATTCGGTGCCGGTGGCGCTCATCGCTCGCGAGGTGGACGTCCACGAGAGCGCCACCACCGTGCGCGTCTTCGACCCTTCGCGCCGCGTCGCCGAGCGCTCCGAGCCGGTGGCCGAGCACCCGCGCCTGGAGGACGGACTCCAGGGCCGCGCGACGCGCCCCGAGCACCAGGACGGGCGGCGCTGGCGACACGGCCAGCACCAGCCCCCGATGCTGGAGCAGGAGCGCGTGTTGCGTGCCGCCTCGACGGTGATCGCGACCTGGCTCGACGCGCTGCGGGCGCGCGGCCAGCACAACGCCCGCGTCGTGCGCGCGATGCACCAACTCTGGATGGACTTCCCCGCCGAGCCCCTGGAGCGCGCCGTGGCGAGGGCCACCGAGCACGGGCTGATGGACACGGCGCGCATCGAGTCGATCGTGCTGCGGGAGCTGGCTGGGACGTACTTCCGGCTCGACCCCGCGGCCCTCAACCCCGACGGAGGTGATGATGACGAGTGACGACGACGAGTTGGATCAACTGCTCTCCAGTCTCAAGCTGCCGCGCGCACGGGCCATCGTCTCGCGCGAACTCGCCCGCGCCGAGAAGGCCCACCCGAGCTACCGCGACTTCCTCGCGCGCCTCCTGCGCGAGGAGTTCGATCACCAGCGCGAGCACCGCGTCGAGGCCCGCATCAAGCGCGCGAAGATGCCCGAGCGGTGGACGCTCGACACCTTCCCCTTCGCCCGGCAGCCCGGCGTCCCCGAGGCCGTCGTGCGGCAACTCGCCGAGCTCGACTTCATCGCCCAACGGCGCAACGTCGTCCTCATTGGACCGACGGGTGTCGGCAAGACGGGGCTCGCGTCGGCGATCCTCTTGCGCGCGTTGCAGAGCGGGCACCGCGGCCTCTTCATCAAGGCCCAGGACCTCTTCGATGAGCTGTACACCTCGGTCGCCGATCGCTCCTCGCGGCGGCTGCTCCAGCAGCTCTCCCGCTTCGACGTATTGCTCATCGACGAAATGGGCTACCTCAACCTCAAGCCCGAGCAGACCAACCTCTTCTTCAAGCTGATGGAGGAGCGGTACAACAAGCACTCGACGATCATCACCACCAACCTCGACTACGAGGCCTGGTACGACTTCCTCGGGCGCAAGGAGATGGTCAAGGCGCTCCTCGACCGCCTCCGCCACCGCTGCACGACCATCGCCGTCGAGGGCAGCTCGCTCCGCACGCCCGAGCCGTAGGCCCACCTCCCAGACAGCGACGACGAACCGACGACGACGCCCACGGCGACGCGGCGCTCACACGCACGCGCCGAACGTCGCCGACGACCTCGCCGACGACCCCATCGCAAACACGATCAGGAACACGACCACGACGGTGACGCGAAACGCGTCTCCCGAGAGGGGTCACTCCGCGTGAGCGCAAACGGGTCCGTTCGCGTGAGCGCCCACATGCATGTAGCTCTGGAGCACCACCTCGGGGTGTCCCCGGCGCCCCAGATGATCGGCGAGAGCGGTCAGTGCCTCCGCGAGGAGGTTGCGTTGGATGCGGCGACGAACACGCCGCCTCCGAAAGAACTGATCGAGCATGGGAAGCCGTCCTTTCCGCGCAGATGCGCAGGGAAAGCACCCTCCGTTCTGCGCAGTAGGTCAAACCACGGCGCGCTTCGCCCGAACTGGAGGGCACGAGGCTTCGCGCCTTGCGCCTGGGCACACTCCGCATATCTGGGAACTGCGCATACTTCCTCCTATGGAGAGCTCTCCATAGGAGGAAGGCGTGGATCTTCCGCGGGACCTTCGGGGGCGCGCGCCGCGGCTGCGTGCTGTGGAGCCTGACGATGAGCTGCCGGCTGCACGGCCTCGATCCGCGGCGCTACCTGCTCGACACGCTGGAGGCACTGCGCACGACGAGCCACGGCGGGCTGGGCGCGCTCACGCCACGTGCCTACGCCGAGAGGATGAAGGCGCTCGCGAACGCGGCCTGATCGGCGACGAGGGATTCACGGGTCGTCGTGGCGATCGATCGTGATGGCCTCGTCGCCGCCGGTCATGAGGACGTCGTCGAGCGCGCGCATGGTGATGGAGAGGAAGTGCTCGTAGAGCACATCCGTGAGGGCCTGGAACTCGGGCCAGAGCACCCGATCGTAGAAGGACGGCGGCGCCGCGACGACGACCGTGGAGCGCCGCTGGCGGGCGTGGCGATGGGGGTCGAGGCCATAGCGGCGGCAGAGCGCGATGAAGACCGAGCGGCCGCAGGGGTCCGGGATCGAGACAGTGAAAACCTGATCGCGCTCGCGAGTGCGAGTCTCGGCGAGTTGCGCACGGAGGCGCTCGACGCTGGCGCGAACGGCGGTGGTGTTAGCGCTCCCGGAGAGCGAGAGGTAGCGGGCCTCGACGGCGCGCATGCGATCGAGCGCAGTGGTGTCGTCCATCGCGGCGCACGGTAGCGCGACGCCCGTGGAGGCCGCGAAGGAGTGGCAGCGCTGGCGGGACGCGGGGGCTCTGGCAGCGGCGCCCACCACACGGAGTCATGGCTCGCAAGCGACGAGGCGCATCCGAAGGGATGGGGATCTCGCATCGCGTACGTTCAATGCGTGCCCCATGGCGATTGATGGCCTCGGCCGCAGCGACCGAGGTGTGCGCCGAGAGTCGATCAGTCACGACTACGTCCCCAGGGTGCAGGCCAGAGATCCTGACCTGAGTACTTCCTCGTGATGCCTCGCGCACGACCTCACCGCCGAATACCGCTGTGGTTTCGAACACCGAACCCGTCAAACCGGAATTCTGGCCTTTGGCGGCGCCAAAGGCGCCGTCGGGCCCCCGCGTCCGACGCGACGGGAAAGCCCTCTGAACCGCCACGCTGAAGACCTATCGTGGGTCGGCCTGATGCGTCGGGCTTCGGCCGTGCGTCAGACGTGACGCCCGGCGCCCAGATCGGGTTTGCGGGATTGGCTATTCATCGGGGAGAAGAGCTGGTGACGATCGAAGATCGGGAGGGGGGTTGGACCGCCACCGTGCATACCACCGTGCATACCACCGAGGCGTAACGGGAGGGACGTCCCTGTGTGCTCCAGTAACGGAGTTGCCTCGGAAAGTAGCGCGCCGGCGCGCTCGGTAACGGATCCGGGGCACTTTCCCAAGCTGAACGTCGCCGGTTCGATCCCGGTCGCCCGCTCCGAAATAAGATAAGGAATACGGCCAGTTGAGCGACCGCGCTCAGCTGGCCTTTTCGGTTTCGGGGCTATGCCCCCCACCCTGGGACGTGCCGTCGTCCGGGGGCATCTTCGATCCCGACGCGTGGGCCTCGCGAAACCCACCCAGCGAGATGACCTTCGCGAGCCCGCTCCGCATCTCGTCGGGCGCCACGGTCGAGTAGTGCTGCTGCATGTCCTCGGTCGCGTGCCCCGAGATCGAGCGGGTCACGATGTCCTTGACCTCGGCCGCGCGGGCGAGGTCCTGGAAGGTGCGACGCATCGCGCGGGGCGAGATGTGCTTTCGAAGACCCATCGCCTTGGAGACCAGGGCGAAGGGCTTCTGGAGCACCGCCGGCGACCGGAACCCGCCCTGCTCGTTGGGGAAGAGCAGCTCGGACTCGGTCATCGGCCCCTCGGCGAGCGTGTCCACCTGCCACCGCAGGATCTCGACGAGCTCCTCCGGCAGGGCGAGGCGCTGCCTGCGGCCGGTCTTCGTGGTGTTCATCACCTCGTCGCCGACCGTCTGCGAGCGCCGCACCAGCAGCACGCCGTCCTGCCACAACACGTCGGGCGTCTCGCCGCCCTTGCGCAGGGGGCGAAGCGACGACGCACCGACTGCAGCCAGCGCAGACGCTCATCGTCGTCGACCAGATCTCCGATGGCGTCGTGCAGCGGCGTCGCGGGCTTGTGCGCCGAGAGGTGCAGTCCGAGCGTGAGCCCTGGCGACGTGTCGAGCGCGACGTGCACCGTCGTCACGCCGAAGTACACCGCCCCGAGGCACCGGTTGGCCAGCCGTCCGATGGGCCCCGCGTGCGCGGGAAGCCTGGTCCACCACACCTGATCGAACATGTCCGTGAACGCCGTGACGACGTGGCCTCGGGCCGCCGTGGTCACCTGCGCGAACACCTGCTCGGAGCACGCGAACGCGCCGCCCGCGAGCTCGATTCGCTCGGCCTCCTGCCGCAGCCACGCCTCGCTGTACGGGCGCGATCGGCCCGTGAACAAGGTCTCTCCGCCCGCATCCCGCGATGCGACGGCGAGCCCTCCTCGCGTCAACAGGCGACCCGCCAGCGCGCCGAGGATCGTCGTCGTCCGTGCGACCTCGCGTGGCGACGACGCGACCTGCGCCGCGATCGCCAGCAATGGCTCGGCGATCAGCGCCGGGAGGAGGAGCGTCCCGACCGACTGCTCGATGCGGGGCTCGTCGGCGCCCCGCTCGCCGACGCGTCCAAAGGGTCGTCCGGCGGCGCGACCTCCTTGGACGACAGGCGCGGTCGCCCGCCCCGCCGACGAGGCAGGTCGTGAGAGGCCAGCACGTCGCGGACAAGCGCCTCGCTCGGGAGGTCGACGGCCGAGCCCTTGCGCCGAAGCTCCTGCAAGACCTCGTGGCTCCCGATGCTCGGGCCGGGCAGGCGCTGGCGAAGCGCGTAGTAGCTCTCCAGGATGCGGGCCTGCTTGATCGTCAGGCCGTCGGGACTCGGCACGCCGGTGGCGGCGTCGCTCATGGTCTGCGCCTATCGAATCCCGGAGCCCCCGTCCAGAGGGGCTACGGCGCGCTGGCGGTTGATCGGCTGCGGCCGAAGCGGCGGTCAGCTCAGCCACTCAACCCTGCTCAGGTTGCGACCGCCCGCGACCCGACAAGACGCGGGACACGCTCAAATGAACTTGAATTGACCGGCCGCGCGAGCGCTGGTAGCAGGGCGCGCATGGGGACTGCGACGAAGCATCTGCGACCGGTGTTGGCCCTGACGATTCTGGTCGGGTGTACGGAGTTCCCCGCGACGCCGCGGGACGCGATGACCCTCGAAGGAGCAGTCGACTCCTCGTTGGATGCCGGCGCCGACTCCGGTCCACTGGATTCGGAATCCAGCGACCTCGAGGCACCGGACAACGGCGCCGTCGATGGACCCATCGGTGACGTTTCGCGGATCGACGTGACGCCGACTGAAGACATCGCCGACGCTGGTCCGGGTGACCTGGGGCCGATGGATACGGCGTCCACCGACGTCGTGGCCGAGGCGTCCGTGGACGCTTCGATCGGCATGGACGCAGCGGTCGATGCCGGTCCGGCCGACACGGGTCCGGCCGACACGGGTCCAGCCGACACGGGTCCAGCCGACACGGGCCCAGCCGACACGGGTCCAGCCGACACGGGTCCAGCCGACACGGGTCCAGCCGACACGGGTCCAGCCGACACGGGTCCAGCCGACACGGGCCCGGCTCCGTGTCTCGCGGGGCAGGGGCGCTGCGGCGTCCAATGTGTCGATACGACGATCGACCGAGCCAACTGCGGAGCGTGCGGAAACGAGTGCGTCGGCGTCGAGTCGTGCGTCGCCGGGCAATGCCGCACTCCCACGCTTGCGTCGATCGATCCGCCGATCGCAGCGGCCGACCAGACGGTCGTGCTCAATGGCATCTTCGGGTCTTCCGCCAACGTGTTCTTCCCCGGCGCCGCGGGTCCCGTCGCCGCGACCGTGGTGGGTCCGGGGCGCCTGGAGGCCGTCGTACCTCGCACTGCGACCGGCGGCGACCTCTATGTCGCGGTGAGCGGGGTACAAACCAACCGGCTCCCGTTTCGCCGCACAACCTTCGGGCTCGGCCTCCAGACCTTCCGGCGGGAGTACGAGCAGACGGGCACCGCGCGGGAAATGACGGCGCTCGCGGCGGCCCGGACGCGCGCCGCGAGCGTCCACACCGACCGTTGGGTTTACGTCCTGGGCGGGTCCGACGGTTCGACGTCGCTCAACACCATTGAGCGGGCGATGGTCAACGCGGACGGCACGCTCTTCGGCTTCGCCGCCGCCGGGACGCTCGGGGAGCATCGCGAGGCGGCTTCGGCGGTACGGGTAGGGAACCGCGTCTACCTCATCGGCGGCGTGGGCGCAGACTCCCATGAAGTAGCGACGATCGATGCGACGACGGGGTTGCTCGGTCCCTTCTCCGCGGGGACGTCGCGACTGCGCGCACCCCGGCATGGCCACACGGCGATTGCGCTCGGCCCCTGGGTGTACGTCGTTGGCGGCAACCGCGCGACGGTCGAGCGCGCGGCGGTGCTCGCTGACGGATCGCTTGGGCGCTTCGACGAGGTCGTCGGGGTCGCGACCAGCGTCGCGAGGGAGTTTGGGGCGGTAGCCGTCGCGGGCCGCACCCTCTACATCGCGGGCGGACACTCGGGCGCGAGTTCGCTCGCTTCCGTCGAGAGTGCGTCGATCGACGGATCGGGGACACTGGGGGCGTTTCGGTCCGTCGCCGGAATGACTACCCGGCGGGAGGGCGCCCGGGCGCTTGTCTCTGGGAGCACGCTGTACGTGCTCGGCGGGCTGGACGCGAGCGGAGGCGGTGGTGAACTGCGGACGATCGAGCGGTTGGGGGTCGATTCCGTCGGCGCGCCGACGGGCGCCTTCGAGGTGTCGATCGACGCGTCCCTCCAGGAAGGAGGGCCGGGCGCCACGCTCGCGCTGGCCGGCAACCACGTCTACCTGGTGGGCGGCGGAGCGACGCCACGCTCGACGGCGGAGCGCGCCTCGCTCGATCGGACCAGCGACCTCTCGATGGTCGAGCCGTACGCGGTCTCGCTTCCGATGGCAGTCAATTACCCATATATCTTTGCCGCGGGCCGGTTCGTCTACGTCGTTGGGGGACAGGTCGGATTGCCGACGGGGAGCCCGACTCACCGCATCATGAAGGCTGCCGTCGAGATCGACGGGACGCTCGGGTCCTTCTCGTCCGTCGCCCCGGAGCAGTACCCGGACTACATGCCATTCGTTCGCCGAAATATGCGGGTCCCCCTGGGGCCCTCGACGCCGAACAACGCGTGTACGGTTCAGGATGTCTCGACCGTGCTCACGATCAACGATGTCGGCAACGCCTTCGAGGGTGGCGGGCCGTACCTCAGTTTTCCGTGCGGAGACTCATGTCCGACCACGCGGGCCCTCTCGGTGTTCGTCGGCCCGAGGGCGTACATCCTCGGAGGCGTCGCGGGGACCTGCTCGGACTTCAGACTGCGCGACACCGTGTACTCCGCGCCCTCCTCCACGATGGTGTTCGCGGCTGCGTCCCAGGTCCTGGGCCTGGGCCAGATTCGCCCAACCGGCTTTGTCGACAACGAGACGGTCTACGTACTGGGCGGATGGGAAGATCAACTCGGGGGCCGAGGCATCCAACGGTTCCGCGCTGGGACCACCGATCCGATCACCGCGACCGCTGGGGTCCTCGACGCCGCGCGCGTCCGCGGATCGGTCGAGGTCATCGGCGCTCGGGTGTACGTCCTTGGCGGCGCGATCGATCGACTGCCGGGCTCCACTGAAGAACTCGCTTCGTGCACCCGCGCGCCCTTGCCGCTGCCCGCGAGCGCGCCGGTGACGCCGCCCTTCACGCCGATCGCTTCGTGCCTGATGGCGCCGCGGCGGGACCACGCGAGCATCACGCTCGGCAACTACGTCTACGTGGTCGGAGGCAGCCGCAGCGGCTCGAAGCTTTCCTCGATCGAGCGCTTCACGCTCCAGTGAACGGTCGCCCGCCCGTGGCGAGACCGCCCCCCGACCATTCCTACCGGGGGCCCTTCAATCCCCTCAACCCACCCCCATTGAGTCACACTCCAATATCAGAATATTCGAAGACCGCTTCTCGCCTCGCGATCACGTTGCTCCTTGCCTGCACTGCCTCCTGCGGCACCGACGCGGGCGAGGACTGGACCCTGGAGCCCAATCAATGCTCCCTCAGCGCGGGCACCGCGACCATCGGCGGCAGACCCGCGCAGTGGACGAGCTGTCGCGCGCACTACTACGCCGACGGCCAGGTGCTCACCATCCAGCTGATGCGCGCCGGGTCGTCGGGGTCGTTCCTGTTCCCTGGGGCCGGTTGGCTGAACATCAGCGTCAACCTCAACACCGCCGAACGGACGACGCTCCCGCTCCGCTTCGCCGGTTCCGACGTGCCCGCAGCGGTTCCGGTCGGCGTCCTGTCGGTCACCTATACCTCGCCGACCGGCAGCCGGACGATTGCCACCGGACAGATGCCGGTGGGTGACAACAATCTCAGCCCCGGCTTCCCCAACGTGAACTTCGAAGGTCAGCTCGACGGCGTGATGGTCGGCGGCGAGGCCGCCGGCGGAGCCTTCGCGGTGCACACCGCCGCGGCGACTGGCGGCGGCGGCAGCGGCGGCGGCAGCACCTGCACCAACCATCCCGAGTGCGATGGCTATACCCGCCAGTGCAGCGCTGGCGGCCTGGCGCCCTGTTACTGCGCGGCCGCCTGCGTCTGTCACGCCTGCGGCGATGCGGCCTGTGAACGGCAGAATCGCGCGAGCGCGCAGCCACTCGGCACGACATGTAGCTACTGACTGCGCGGCTTCGGATGCACTCCGCGGCCACCATGAGCACCATCCTTCGCGAGTTCCTCGACCACCCCCGAGGAGGTTATCAAGTCCGTCTTCGTAGTCGGGCTCACCGACGGCGTCGAGCGACCGAGGCCCCTCCTCCGCGTCTACGCGGTCACCGCCAACCTCGCCTTCGCCTTCGACCAGGCCGTGCACCGCGTCGTTCATGATCGTGCGGAGGATGCGCGGGTGGTTGTTGCCCGTGGTGCGAGGGCCACCAGGAGTGCCGGCTCTCACAGGCGAGGTCGATTCAACCCGGCTTGAAGAGATCAGCGCAGCCAGCCCTGGAGGAGGCCCCCGCTGGACCCTCCATGCCAGGTGAAGCCACCAGTGAGGAGGCCCGTGGAGCTTCCCGAAGAGACGAAGGTGCCCACGAGAAGGCGCGCCTCGGGGAGCGGCACGTCCGCGGGCGCATCGACGACATCAGGCCGATCGACCGGCGCATCGAGAGGGACATCCACCGGTAGGACGCCCGCATCGACGGGCACATCATCGGGCACATCGACGGGCGTGGTCATCCCGGTGTCGGCCACCGCATCAGTGGGCGCATCGACCGGTGTCACTGAACCGGCATCCACGGAGGCGTCGCTCGGTACGTCGACGAGCGCTGGCTGATCTGGGAGGTTGTTCGATGAGTCCTGGAGGGTCGCCGCGTCGACAGGTCGAGGCGCGGCGGGGAAGGGCGTGCAGCCTGCGCCAAGGAGAAGAACTGCCAGCAACGGCCCACGTCTGGCCCGCGCGCAGCCCGCGCCGAGGGTGGTCGAAGTCCCCATGGCGTCAGCGGGGGACGACACAACGGAAGCCGTAACCTGCTTCCCGGTATGACGGGCCGTAGGTGAGAAGCAGGGCGAATATCCCACTCAACGTACCGTCCCGCCATAGGCCACCGCGAAGCGCTGCTGCCGGGACTCCGATCTGGCTCTCGGCATCGTTGTAGACGGTCGAGGTGATGTTCCACGTGCCGTCACCTCTGTAGGTCGCTGGCCACGGAGCGAGGCCGTCATTAACGCGGATGCCCGTGATGCGAGTGCCAGCCAGGCTCTGGGCGGGGGAGGTTACTTGCCCGACGCCTGCGTACCACTCGCCGGTCCACTCCCAGACATTGCCGATCATGTCGTGGACGCCCGAGGCCGAGACGCAGCGATTGGTCTCCGTTGCGGGACGCGCGCCTGTTGTTGAAACGTTGCAGGTCACTTGATCGGTATCAGGGGTACCGCTCGCGGCGGCGAACCACTCCTCGCGCTGGAGCATGCGCTTGCCCGCCGCGCGACATGCCTCGTTGGCCTGGAACCATGTGAGGTTGACCGTGGGCTGCCCCGGGTGACTTAACGCCCGCGCGGGACCGTCGCCCGCGGGACGCTGACCGGATGGGGTGAGTCCAGACGACTCGACCGCGAGACCTTCGACACCGCCTGTAGTGGTGCTCGTACTGAGTGGGATGCCTGTCGCTGTCAGATGCACAGTCGCCTCGTACCGATCGACCCAGAACGCACTCGCACCAGCTCCGACCTTCACGACTTCATCGCGCAGGATAGTTCTACCCAGGCTCACGGTTCGCGCGCATACAATCCCAGGCGAAGCGCTCGCATCGAGCGTGTACCCGGCGGGGCAGTCGTTGTTCACGCCCGCCTGATCCGCAAAGCGCGCATACGGCACCGGGGTCACTGCCACGTTCATCGCCACCATCGACGGAGTCGGCATATCCTGATGGACGTTGTACGTCACATCCGTCCCGTCGAAGAGCTGCGGCGGGCACGGCGCGCCGATCGGCACCCGCACGGTGAACGCTCCGCCCATCGCCTCGGTGAACGTGATCGGGTTGGTCGTCACCGAGCACACGCTCACGCCGCCCTTGCTGAACTGGAACGTCAGCGTCGTCGTCCCGACGAAGGGCGCGCCGCTCGCGTCGCGGCGCAGCACGCCCGCGAAGGTGAGCTCCGATCGCGTGGGCCCTCCCGGGTTGGCCGCCGCGAGCCGGATCGCGGCGAACATCGCCAATCCGAACAACCCCGAAGCCACGCAAGCGCGCCCGACGAACGTCTTCCAGGACATCATGAAGCCCTACCCCTACCTTTTCGGCGCTCTCGATAACACGCCACCTCGGCTGCTGGAACCCCCCGCGGCCCGGGGTCCAGCCCGCACCGCGCTCGGCTCGCCGATGCACCTGCGCTGACTCCTGGCGGGCACTTGCCATCGGGCGCGAACTGGGTTTCTGCTGCGCGCGAGATGGGCAAGAACAACAGGGGGGACGAGCTCCCCGTGGGGTCGGACTTTGGCGGCTACGAGATCGTCCGCAAGCTCGGGGCGGGGGCCTTCGGCGCGGTGTACGAGGCGCTCAAGCTCCCGCTGCGCAAGCGCACCGCCCTCAAGGTGCTGCACAAGGAATTCCTGCGGCACCCCGAGGTTGTGCAGCGGTTCCTGCGCGAGGCGGAGATCGTCGCGCAGATCGAGCACCCGCACATCGTCGGGGTGTTCGACGTCGGGGTGCATGACGAGCAGCCCTACATCGCGATGGAGTTCCTCGACGGCGAGGCGCTCGCGCAGCGGCTGGAGCGCGAGCACGCGCTGCCGGTCGAAGATGCGGTCGACCTCATGCTGGCCGTGATGTCGGCCGTCGCTACGGTGCATGAGAAGGGCATCGTCCACCGCGACCTCAAGCCCGACAACATCTTCATCGCCCGGCTCTCCACCGGCGGAACCCAGCCGAAGCTCCTGGACTTCGGCATCGCGAAGGTGCGCGAGGCGGAGCGCTCGCTGACAGTCACCAACGCCGTCCTCGGGACGCCCTACTACATGTCCCCGGAGCAGGCTCAGGAGTCCAAGCACATCGACGCGCAGAGCGATCAGTGGTCGCTGGCGGTGATCCTCTTCGAGTGCCTCACGGGGGCGTGTCCCTTTCAGGGAGACAGCCTGCTGGCCCTGCTCAACGCGATCACGGCGAAGCCCATCCCGAAGCTTCGCGAGGTCGCGCCGGGGATGCCCGAGGGGCTCGAGGCGACGGTGCTGCGCGCAATGGAGCGCAGCGCTCCGGCCCGGTGGCCCTCGGTGCGGGCCTTCGGCGCGGCGCTGCTGCCCTTCGCGTCGCCTGGAGCGCAGGCGCAGTGGGCGACCTTCTATGGCCGGACGTCGATGGCGCCCCGGGTGAGCGTGCCCATGGCGGCTGCTCCGGCGGTGGATGCCTTTGCCACGACCGGTCTCGGACACAGCGAGACGCTGGAGCCGGCGACACGCTCGTCGCTGGGACTCGGCGCGCGGCCGAAGCGCAGGACGGCGTGGATCGCAGGGAGCGCCGCGGTGGCAGTGGCGCTGCTCGGCGGCGGGTGGGCGGCGACGCGACGGACCGGTGAGACAGCGCCGGTGAGCGCGGCCCTGGTGCCGCCACGAGGGAGGCCGACGACGACGGAAGTTCCGACGACGACGGTGCGGATGCCGACCGAGCCGGCGGAGACGGCAGTGGCGGATGCTGGCGTGGCGGCTGCCGTGGCAGCGCCCGCGGTCGCAGCGGTGGCGGCAGCGCCCGTGGTGGCCGCACCGATCGAAGAGGCGCCCCGACAGGGGCGCCGGGGCCGACATGCACATGGCGGCGCTCGTGCGAGACGGCCGACGCCTCGGGATTGCCCGAACGGCGTCTGCGCGCCGGAGGACTGATACGGGGCCGCGCGGCGCCATTCGATGAAGCGGTGGCACCGCGCTCCACAGCCTGCAGAACCGTCGAACAGCACCGAGGAACGGCCATCGGGACTTCGAGATCCAGCGGACAATGCATCGTGAGCCTTCAGGCTCGTGGCTCGCGAAGCTCGTAACCAGCGCCGTGGAACTCTGAGATCGATGTTCTACCCGGCTTGAATTGACGGTGACGCGACGCCGCTGGTACCCCGTGGCGTGGGGAACGTGACGGCGATGAAACTGCGATGTCTGGTGGGACTGCTGACGGTGGTCGGTTGTACCGAGTTCCCTGCGATGCCGAGGGATGCGGGAGCGGACGACGGAGCGACGGATACTCCGCTCGATCTCGGGCCGCAGGACGTCGTTGCTGACGTTCAGAGCGCCACCGATGTGCTCGACGGCGGACCTCCGGACACCGGCGAGGACGTGCCGCCCGTCGACGCACCTTCCGACGTAACAGAGAGCGACTCTCCCGCGGACGTTCTACCTGTCGATGCCAGCATGGCGATGGACAGCACCATCGACGTCCCGAGTGTAGATGCCCTCGCGATCGACGCACCAGCGGATGTCCCTCCGGTCGACGCCGCCCTGGCGGATGCATCCACCGACGGTGCAAGCGACGCCCCGGTGGCTGATGCCGCTGGGGGCGACGTGCCGACGGACGCCGGTCCGACCTGCGGGCCGGCGCCGATGACCATTTGCGGGAGCGTATGCGTCAACGTCACCACCGACACCGCGAATTGCGGCACTTGCGGGCACGCCTGCCCGGTGAGCAACGGCACCGGATCGTGCGCTGCCGGAATGTGTGGCGTCGCCGCTTGCAATGTCGGGTACACGTTGTGTGACGGCGCCTGCGTGGATGTCACGCGCGACGGCACGAACTGCGGCGTCTGCGGGCGCCTCTGCGCGACGCCGGTGAACGGCGCTCCAACCTGCGCTGCTGGCGTTTGTGGGATCACGTGCAATGCCGGCTTCACCGCCTGCATCAACACCTGTATCGACACCGCGAGCAGCACGCTCAACTGTGGCGCCTGTGCCAGGGACTGCCCTGCGCCCGCGCGCGCCAACGCCATCGCGGTCTGCCGAAGCGGCACTTGCGGCGACGAGTGTGGCACCGGCTACTACGATGTCGGCGGCACCTGCGTGGAAATCCCAGCCCCAAGGATCATCGCGCCGCTGACCTCGCAGGTCGTTACGTCGTTCCGTCCAACACTTCAGTGGCTTCTCTCGCCGGGAAACGACGGAGCACATGTCGAAATTTCAACCTCCCGCTCGTTTGCGACCATCGAGCGGGAGTTCGACGTCACGGGCTCACTCAGCCGCCTGGCCACTCCGCTCGCGCCCGGCGTACACTTCTGGCGCGCTCGAGGCAGGGCTGGTACTCGCATCGGCACCCGCCGTTCTAGCGCCGTCTGGCAGTTCACCGTCGGGAGTGCGGACCTCGCTACGGACACGGCCTACGGACACGCGCTGACGGACCTCAATGGGGACGGGATCTCCGACATCGCGGTCGGGGGCAACAACGCCGGCGAGGTATATGTCTATTACGGTCGCAGGGACGCCGGTATCCCCACGACCCCGGACCGCGTGCTCACGGCGCCCGAGGGTCGAGCTAGCCTGTTTGGGAGCGTGGCGATCGTGGGGGACGTCAACGGAGATCGCATCGCCGACCTCCTCGTGGGTGCGGTGGACGCGGACGGAGGGCGCGGTCGCGCGTACCTCTATCTGGGTCGGGCCGGGAGCGGCGTTCCGGCGGCGCCCGACCTGAGTCTCGACGCACCGCCAGGGGCGAGTGGCTACGGGTACGCCGTCGCAGCCGCGGGGGACGTCAACGGAGACGGATTCGCGGATGCCGCGATCGTCGGCGTGACGAGTGAGACGGTGCATGTGTACTACGGCACACCAACCCCTCCTGGTTTGCCGTCCATGCCGTCACAGACAATCGTCCGGCACGGGACCGGTTTCCAGACCCGATCGGTGGCGTCCGCGGGTGACGTGAACGGGGACGGGTTCAGCGACCTCATCCGCGCTGGGTTCCTTCCTGGAAACCAGGGGGACGCGCAGATCTACCTCGGAGGCATGGGAGGCGTCAGCGCCAGCCCCGTGGTGACTCTTCCTGACCAATCGAGTGGCTCGACGAGATTCGGAACGTCGGTGGCCGGACTCGGTGACATGGACCGTGATGGCTATGCGGATGTCGCGATCGGTTCACCCGATCACGGTGGCGTCGGGATCGTCTTCTTCTACCGCGGTGCCCCGGCTGCGCCGTCGATGGTACCGTCCTTCTACCGACTGCCGCCCTTCTCCGAGGCGGGGGACTTCGGCTTTCAAGTCACCGGGCTCGGCGATATCAACCGTGATGGCTTCGCCGACATCGCGGTCGGCGACCCGGACGCCGCGAGCAGCGCCGGGCGTGTCGCCATCTACATGGGCGCAGCGTCTGGCCTCTCGACGAGTACACCAACCGTCCTTTCTGCTGGCGGCGCCTCGTACTTCGGTGTCGGGGTCGGTGGCGCGGGTGACCTCAACGGCGACGGTCGGCTCGATCTGTTGGTCGGCGCGAGCCAGACGGCCTCGAATGTCGGCGCGGCCTACGTGTTCCACGGCGACGCGGCGGGGGTCTCCTCGACCATCGGCACCACGTTGATGGGAACAGTGGCGGGCGCCGGCTTCGGTCGTTGGGTCACCCACTACTGACCGAGCCCTGGCGTCTACAGGGGTTTCGATGTGACCTGGCGGGTTGGAGGAGCGCTTGCAATCGGGAGAAGAGTCGGGCTTTCTCTGCCCGCCGCGGCCCCGATCGGCGAGCCGGGGTGGATGAGCTGGCGGAGGGTGTCGATGCGATCGAACGTGTTGCTGGGTGGGTTGACGATGTTGCTGTGCGCTAACGCGGCGTGGGCGCAAACGGACGCCAGCCCCGACGCGGAGTACTCGCGGGCCGGGCGCCTGCGGCGCGAGCAGCACCCCGAGGAGGCGCTCGCGATCTACCAGCGGCTCGCCGAACAGACGCGCGACCCGCGCGCGATGGGCGAGCGGGGCATCACCGAGGCACAGATGGGTCGCTGGGTCGCCGCCGAGGAGCACCTCGTGGCGGCGCTCGCGACGAGCGACCGCTGGGTCCGCCACCACCGCGATACGCTGCAGTCGGCGCTCGAGACAGCGCGCCAGCACCTGGCCGATCTTACGGTGACCTGTAATATTTCCGGCGCGACGCTCCGGGTGGACGGGACGCCTGCTGGAACGCTGCCACGCGCGACGCCGGTGCGGGTCACGACTGGCCCGGTAGTGATCGACGTGTCGGCGGATGGACATGATCCCCACCGGCGAACGGTGCAGGCGGCCAGCGGAACCAACCGGGTCGAGGTGACGCTGGTGCCGACGGTGGAGACACCGCGCACGCCCGCAACTGTGGTGACGGCGCAGGTTCCCGTGCAGCCCGTTGCTCCGACGCCGGCGGTGGCGGTCAACCTCGCGCCAGTGGCACCGCCGAGACCGGTGGAGTCGACGGGCAGCGCGCTTCCGGCACTGCGGGTGACATCCTTCGCGCTCGGCGCGGTGGGTATCGGCGTCGGAGTCGTCGGGACTCTGCTCCGCAACGACGCCGCGCAGACCGCCGTGGACTGCCAGTCCCGCGTCGGAGATCCTTCCTGCGACTACACCACGCTGGAGGACCGCTACAACACGATGAACGGAGTGGCGATCGCTGGATTCGTGGCCGGGGGCGTCTTCACCGCGGCTGGGATCGCACTGCTCTTCGTCGGTCCGTCCCGGCCTCGGGAGCAGTCGACCGCATGGGTGTGCGGCCCAGGCCCGGGCACCATCGGCCTGGGGTGTCGTACGCAGTTCTGACCGCCCCGCGAGCTCGACTACCCGGGCAGAGCGGCCGCACGATCGACTTCAACCAGGCTTCAATCGATGCCAGCGCGACTGCTCTGGTATGGGATCCATGCATGGGGAACACTGCCATGATAAGACGGTATCTACTGGGATGGCTTCTCGTCGCGGGATGCACACAGTTTCCCGCGGCGCCCACAGACGCGGCTGCAGGCGACGGTCCGACGGACATCGGCACAGACAACGGTGTCGACGTCGGATTGACGGATGCTTCACCCGTCGATTCGACGTCGACCACCGACAGCGGGATCGACGTCCCTGCGAGCGAGGTCGCAATCATGGACGTGCCGACTCCGCCCGCGGACGTGTCTGCCGACACGACAGCCGACAGCGCTGACGTGGCCACTGTGGACGCCTCCGATGCGTCGACCCTCGATACGCCTGATGTGCCCGCCGTCGATGTGCCCGCCGTCGATGCGCCCGCCGTCGATGCGCCCGCCGTCGATGCGCCCGCCGTCGATGCGCCCGCCGTCGATGCGCCCGTTGTCGTCGACGCCGCGTCGCTGAGCGCACCCCGGCCGATCGCGCCGCTCTCGGGCTCCATCACGACCCGCCAGAACCCGACGTTTCGCTGGAGACTCCCAGACGGCGCCGATGGAGTCCGACTTGAGATCTGCCCCACTCGCGCGTGTGTCGGCGGCATTCGCTCGTTCGACCTTGCCGGGAGTGAAGGAGCGCCCCCCGAGCCACTCTCGCCCGGGCTGCACTTCTGGCGCATCCGTACTCGCGCTGGGGCTGTCACGGGCACCGCCGCGAGCCCGACGTGGCAGGTCGTCATCCCCAGGCGCAGCGCCCCGACCGACACCTCGTGGGCGGCACCTCCCGACTTCAACAACGACGGGCTCGCGGACCTCGCCGTCGGATCCGTCACGGTGAGCCCTGGAGCCTATGTCTATTCCGGGGGCCCCCTTCCCCTCACCGGAACGCCTACGGGAATCGCCCGGCCGTCCGGTGCGGCGGCTCTGTCGAACTACTTTGGCTCGGTTGCGGCAGCGGGCGACGTCAACGGTGACGGCTACTCGGACCTCGCCGTGGGGGCCACCGGGTACGCATCGTCGCGCGGACGCGTGTTCCTCTACCTGGGAGGCGCTGGCCACGTTACAACGGAGCCCGCGCTGTTCCTCGATCCAGATCTCGCGGCGGCCGATTCGAACTTCGGTACGGCCTTGAGCCTCCGTTCGGCTGGCGACATCAATGGGGACGGCTTCGGCGACCTCGCGATCGGTGCCTCCGGGTACAACGGTCGGGTGGGACGAGTATTCGTGTACCTGGGCCGGGAAGGTGGCCTGGCGACCACGCCGATCACCCTCGATGGCCCCGACGGGGCTGGCGCTCGCTTCGGCGAAAGCGTGGCCAGCGGATGGGACGTCGATCGGGACGGCTACGCCGACCTGGTGGTCGGCGCGCCCGGGGCCCTCTCCGGGCGGGGCAAGGTCTACCTCTATCGAGGGAGCGCCATGGGCTTCCAGACCGGTTCGCCGCTCTCGAGTATCGACGGGCCGTCTGGGGCAATGGGCTTCGGGCGGGTCACGGGTCTGGACGCCGACGGCAACGGCTATGGGGACGTGGCCGTGGCCGCTCCCCAGACCGCTTCGGAGCAGGGACGCGTCTACCTGTACCTCGGTGGCCCGTCAGGCCTGGCGGCGTCACCCGCGGCGGAGTTCTCGGGAGTCGGTGCCAGCTTCGGGTTCGGCGTTTGGATCGCGGGGGCTGGTGACGTCAACGGCGACGGCCGATCCGATCTCGTGGTGTCCGAACCCAACGGCACGACCGAGCCCGAGAAGCGGGCCTTCTTGTTCTACGGCAGCTCGGCGGGCTTGAACCCTAGTCGCGTCGAGCTCACGAGGCCCTCGCCGGTGCTTCCCGCGGTCTCAGCGTGGGCACGTTGCGCGGTAGGCGCAGGCGATCTGAACGGAGATGGGTTCGACGACATCGCGGTGGGCGCCGACGGCGCGGGCGTGAACCCCGGACAGGTCTTCATCTTCCCTGGTTCGTCGAGCGGTCCACAGGTCTCCTCGCCGCCGCGCATCGACTCTCCGTCTCGCGACGCCATGGGACAATTCGGGTATCCACTGGCCTGGATGCGAGCAGGTCGTGGGATGCTGCTATTTGCCTCGATGGCACTGCAGCGGGGGTCGAATTCATGAGGCCTCGAAGTTTGGTGAGTTCGCCGATGCAGTTGCGATGTGCCTTGGGGCTCCTGACGCTGGCCGGGTGCACGCAGTTCCCAGCGGCGCCCACCGATGCCGCGGCCGATGACGGGCGGACGGACGCACCCGTAGACCTCGGGGTCGACTCGGCAGCGGTAGACGCCGGTCCGGTCGACACCGGCACGGCGGATATCGTGGCTGTCGACGCCCCAGCACCCGATACCGGAACAGCCGACGGGGGGACAACCGATGTCGGGGAGGCCGGAGCGGGTGACACTGGTGTGTCGGATGTCGGCATGGATGACGGCCCGGGCGACGCCGGGGGACCGGATGTGAACCCGATCGACTTGGGGCCTACCGACGCGGGCATTCAAGACACCGGTACCCACGATGTCGGACCGGCCGACGCCGGGCCCACCGATATCGGGCCTGCTGATACCGGCCCGGCCTGCGCGCCGCCAGCGACCTTGTGCGGTTCGGCGTGCGTCGACACGACAGCCAATGCGGCCCACTGCGGGGGATGCGGCGTGGCTTGCAGTTCGGGCGATGCATGCGACGCTAGCAGGTGTCGAAGAGCGCAGCTCCTCGCAATCCACCCCGCCATCGCGGCGGCGGGCGAGAGCGTACGCATCGAAGGCGTCTTCGGCGATGCGACATCCGTCAACTTCCCTGGAGCGCCCGGAGTGAGCGCGACGGTTCTCGGGCGAAACCGCATCGAGGTGGTCGTCCCGGAGGCCGCGACGGCGGGCGACCTCACCGTGACCAGTGGCAGCTTCACGTCGGCCGAGCGGCTGCGCTTTCGCCGTACCACCTTCCCCCTCGGAGTGGGGCGATTCCGCCGGTGGTATGAGCAGGCCGAGTACGCGCGGCAGACCCCGACGCTGAGCGAAGCGCGCGCCGGGGCGGTCGGTCTCGACACGGGCAGCTACTACTATCTCATCGGCGGCGCTGGCACCGACGGACGGCCCAGCGCGACGGTCGAGCGTGCGCTCATCAACGCAGACGGCACGCTCGGCCCCTTCGAACGCGTTCCAGGGACCAGCCTCAGGACGGCCCGCAGGGATGCGGCGATCGCGCGACTGGGCAACCGCGTCTACATCCTCGGCGGCTCCAGTGGCGTCGCCCTGGACACGATCGAGAGCGCCGGCATCGACACAGATGGCGTGCTCGGAGCATTCTCCAACGTTGACGGGGTCACCCTCGCTTCTCCTCGAAGCGGGCACGTCGCCGAGGTCATCGGCCGTTCGATCTACGTCCTTGGCGGCACCAGTACGCAAGTCGAACGCGCCCTCGTCGATGCCAGCGGGTCCTTCGGATCCTTCGTCCCCCTCGCCTCGGTCGTCACCCGGCGGCGGAGCCGTCCTGCCAGCGTGGTGGCCGACGGACACCTGTACCTCATCGGTGGATCCAACGGCGGGCCGCTGGCGACGGTCGAGCGCGCCGCGATCGACGGCACCGGCGCCCTGGGTGGGTTCAGCCCCGTCGCTTCCGAGCTCGGGACGCCGCGCGACGGCGCTCGTGCAGTCGCGTTTGGCAGCTCGCTCTATGTGCTGGGAGGCTCCGCGTCCGATGGCAGCGTCGAGCGGGCGCCCATCGGCGCGGACGGCGCGCTGGGCGGCTTCTCGGCCGTCGGGTCATTGTCGACTCCCCGAACGGCGCCGACCTTGAGCGTGATTGGCAACCACCTCTGGCTGTTCGGCGGCGGAACTGCGGCGGGCGCCGCGGCGAGCCTCGAACGCGCCTCGATCAACGCGAGCGGTCGCTTGAGCAACTTCGAATCGTTTCCCGTCAGCCTGACGGTGAGAGCCAATGAGAGTCCGATGTTCGCGATTGGAGCTCATCTCTGCGTCATGTCCGGAAATCGGAACGAGACCAATGGCGTCGAGTGCACCAACGTCGCCGCCGACGGCTCGTTCGGCAATTTCACCCCGGTCCAGATGGGTACGCCCTCTCCCATCCGCAGCGCGGGTGCGACCGCGGTGGTGGGAAACTTCCTCTACGTCTTCGGGGGAACGGTGGGACAGGGCGCTGCGTGCTGCACGTTGAGCAGCGAGGTCTGGCGCGCGCCCTTGGGCCCAGCCGGAGTCGTGGGTCCATTCGAGAACACCATGGTGCCACTGCCGGCGGGCAATGACGTCGCTGCCCCGGCGGTCATTGGTGCGTGGCTCTACTCGGTCGGAGGAAATACCTCAAATCGCATCGTCCGAACCGCGATCGGGCCGACAGGGTCACTGGGTTCCTTCAACCTGCTGTCCACGCCGACGCTAGGGAACGTCCGCTCCAACCCCGCGACCGCGGTGTTCGGAAGTTCGCTCTATGTGTTCGGCGGACAGGCGATGGATGGCACTGCGCAGTCGAGCACCGATCGCATCGCGCTCGGAGCCGACGGCTCGCTCAGCACCCGCACGGATGGCAGCCGCCTCACCACCGCGAGAATCAGTCGCGGCGTGGTCGTGGGGGATCAGTATTACGTGATCAGCGGAAGCAATGGGAGCTCGCTCATGGGCAACACCGAGGTTGCGACGGTCAACGCGGATGGGTCGGTCGGCCCGTTTGTCGCCACCACCACGGCCCAACTGGGTTACGCGGGTTCCAGCTTCATCACTGTGGGCAACTACGTCTATGCGGTAGAGCGAGGAGGCAACGGGTTGGCGGTGCGGCGAGCGGTCCAACTGCCCTGACCCCCTGAACCCTCCATGACCGCTGCCCTTGACCGTCCCTGCTCCCCGTGATTCCTCCCCCCGTGGAGGGTCCCGTCCATGTCGTCGCCATCGCATCCGATCACGCTCGCAGTCCTGAGCGCCTCGCTACTCCTCGCCGGCTGCGGCACCGGCTCCTCCGTCGTCGGAGGCGCGCCCTCCTCCCCAGCCCTGGACGTCCCTGCCGCGCCCACCGACGCGCCCACCGACGCGCCCACCGACGCGTCCGCCGATGCCGCCGACGCGTCCACCGACGTGCCCGCGGTCGACGCCCCGACGACCCCCGACGCGCCCGCTCTCGACGTCCCCGCCCTCCCCTCGGACTCCCCTCCCCCCACCGATGCGCCCGTCGCCGATGCCTCACCCATCGGTCCTACGGCCATCGAGACCGCCGCCCCCTCGACCCTCGCGGCGGGCCAGGCCCTCACCGTCACCTGCACCCTCCTCGACGCCCTCGGCGCGCCCTTCCCGACCCCATCAGGCGCCTCCCTCACACCGGTCTTCACTCCGGCCGATGCCGTCCGCCTCGTCGGCGGGCGCTTCATCGCCGCACGCGCCGGTGACGTCACCGTCGCCTGCCGCTCCACCATGCCCACGCTCGTCGACGCCACCCCCTCGACCGTACGAATCACCCCGGGGCCCGCGGCCACCACGACCGCCACGCTCGACCACCCGCGGCGCGTCGCCGGAGAGACCGTCACCACCGCCTGCGCGGCCCTCGACGCCTACGGCAACGCCATCCCCGACGCCTCCCCCACGCTGCGCCTCGACCCGATGCCCTCGGGCACCACCGTCACTGGCCTGTCCGCCGTGGTCACCCGCGCGGGCAACACCCAGGTCTACTGCGACCTCCCCGGCGCCATGCCCGCGGGCGCCATGCTCACCGTGACCCCGGCCCTGCCGTCGACCATCACGCTCCGACGCGATCCCGACCAGATGACCTACGGGCTCAACGAGACCGTCACCGTCGTCCCGACCGTGAGCGACCGCTACGGCAACACGGTCGCCGAGACGGCCCCTACGCTCGCCAGCACGCCCGCGGGCACGATGCGATCGGGCGGGCGCTTCAGCTACACCGCCGAAGGCCCGGTCACCGTGACGGCCACGGTGCCGGGCGCCACCGATGGAGGCCGCCCCCTCTCCGCGACGACGTCCTTCATCATCGACGCCGCCGGACCGACGGTGCGTTGCGACTCGCCCGCCCACGGCGGGATGATCAACCTCGCGCCCGGCTCGACACTGACCTTCCGCGGCACCGCGACCGACACCCAGGGCGTCGCCCGTGTGACCGTCAACGACGTCGCGGCCCCCGTCGACGATGCGGGTGCCTTCTCTGCGCCGATCACCTCGCGCTTCGGCATCAACGCCGTCACCGTCGTCGCGACCGACCGGCACGGACTCGAGACCCGCAAGCTCTGCGCGTTCCTCGCCGCCGACCGCTGGACCCCGGAAAACCAGCCCTTCCCCAACGCCGTCGCGCTGCGGCTCACCCCCGCCGGCGTCGACGACGGCGTGCCCGCGTCCCCCATCAGCTCCCTGGGCGACGTGCTACGTGCGGTGCTCGCCAGCCCGTCGGTCCGCGACCAGTTGCACGGCGCCCTCCTCACCACGAACCCGCTCAAGCCCCTGAGCTGTGACCTCGTTTCTCCCTTCGGAGGGTGCCTCGCCTCGACGCGCGTCGACTACCGCAACGTCACCTTCCGCGGCGCGACCACGTCGAGCTTCTCCCTGGTCAACGGCGGACTCGCGACCAGCGTCCGCTTCAATGACGTCCAGGTCGCCATCGAGATCAGCGGCAGCAGCCCCCTGTTCGCGCTGCCCACACCGGGAACCGTCACCTTCAACTACGTCCAGGTCGACTCCATCCACGACCTGTCCGTCGTCGGCGGGCGTCCACGCGCCGTGCTCCGGCTCGGCTCCGCGCGGGCTTCAGTCAACGGAACCGTCGTCGACGTCCCCGCTGCCGGCTCGCTGGTCTCGGCGATCTCCACCGTCATCCAACCGACGCTCGACGCGGCCATCACGACCTCCCTCGGCACCACCGTCGCAACCTCCGTCGGAGGGCTCATCGGCGGCCTCTTCGATGGCATCGACGTCTCCGGCCTTGCGAACTCCGTGACGATCCCACGCCCCGACGGCCTCGGGACGACGCCCCTCAGTTTTACGGTGGGCTTCTCCGCGCTCAACGCCACGACCTCGTCGCTGACCCTCGGGCTCAACACGCTCTTTTCGACCACGGTGCAGCGCACCACCCCGGCGCCCTTCGGCATCCCGCTGCCCCCCTCCGCCGGCGCCGACGCGCTCACCACCCCCGCCACCGGCGCCTACGAACTCGGCCTCTGGAACCAGCTCTTCTTCTCGCTGTGGCGCGGCGGCCTGCTCGACACCCGCCTGCCCGTCGGCGGATCAGACCTGTCCGACCCCGGAGCACCATACGCGCGCATTTCAGCGACGCTGCCCTTCCTCGTCGGCCCCGCGAGCGCCGGGCGCGTCGCCATCGACTTCGGCGCGGTGGACATCGACCTGGTGATCCCCGCGTTGTTCGCTGCGCCGGTGCACACCGTGATGATCGGGCACGGCACGGTGCCGGTATCCATCGCCGGGGACAGCCTTCGCTTCGGCGCCGTCACTCTCGAGCCCCTCATCGTAAACACCGAGGGGACCGCGTTGCCCGACGTCATCCGGCGAAGCCTGGAGGAGAGCCTTCGACTGCTGCTCGCCGACGTCGCCACGGGATTGTTCACCAGCTTCCCGCCCATCCCCACGCCGTCCTTTGTGCTGCCTCTCAGCTCCAGCGCGTACGGCCTCCCGGCGGGGCAGGTGATCGGCCTCACCGCCCCGGTGCTCACCGTGGAGAACGGGCGCCTCGTCACCCGTGGCGCCTTCGGTCCGCGCTGATCAGCGAGGACAGTATGGCTCCGGCATCGCGCCGTCGGGGCACGGGCCACCGCCGCCTGAACGGAACGCCCCGCGCCGGACTGCCACGTTGAGCAACTCGGCTGCGATGTCGGTCTCGCGCGCCACGATCGTCACGTAGAGGGCACGACCGTATAGCGCGCTCGCGCCAGGATCCGAGATCGAGATGATCCGGGGAGTGACGCCCGACCACGCAATGCCGAAGCTCACCAGCGAATCCTGAAGCGACACCTGGAAGTCGTTGCGCTGCGGGGTGGTCCCGAGCAGCGAACCGCCCGCTCGGAAGTTGAGCGGGTTGTCTGTGAGGTCGTCACTGATGAGCTGCGTCAGCCGGGAGCCATCAATGGTCTCGATAGACCCGATGCCCCGGATGAAGTTGGCAGAGATGCGATAGCCAAGCGTCCCTGGCGAGTACGTGACCTCATTCCCCGCGCTCGTGACGGGCTGGGTCGTGAGATACACATCGAAGAAGGTCGGGGGAAACGCGGGGTTGATCCGAGCGATGGACACCTGGCCGGAGACCACGAAGCTTCCCGCGCGCGGCACTGGCGTGCGCAGCATCGCGGCCCCGATGTGCTGCGTCGTGGACGTGAGCACGATGGAGTCACTGGTCGGCGACGCGACGGCGCCGAACATCGGAGTGAACTCCGCCGTGAGGTCGAGGCCACCCGCGGGGCCTCGCTGGAAGGTCTGCGCGCAGGCGCGGCCGAGGCCCTCGTCGATGCTGCCGTCGCAGTCGTCGTCGCGGTAGTTGCACGACTCCGTGGGGTAGGTGCAGACGGGCGAGAGCATGCAGGCCTCGTCGCAACGGCGCACGCCGAGGCAGCTGCTGCCGGGCATCATGCAGGTGGCGTCCGCGGTGCAGCGTGGCCCGGTCGCCTCGCACTGCTGCCGGACACACGCGACGCATGCAGAGGTGCCGGGTCGACCGCCACATCGCATGTCGTAACACTCGCTCGGCCCGGAGCCGTCGCGGCAATACTCGTCCGCGCTGCGACCGGCGAGGTTGTCCACGATCCCGTCGCAGTTGTTGTCGGCCCCGTCGCACGCCTCGGTACCCCTCGGGGAGGCGGCCGTGGAGCTGTCATTGCAGTCCTGCCCGCGCACCACTCGCGCTGGCGCGGTGCCACAGCGAGGGTTGGACGGGTCGGGACACACATCGACGCGATCGTCCACGCTGTCGCAGGTGGGCGGGGTGGTCCGCGGCGGATCCCAATTGTCCCATCGGTTGAAGAACTCATTGCTGACGTAGCTGTCGCCGTCCCCGTCGCCGGTGCGCATCGGCCCCGGCGTGGTGTTCGAGACCGTGCAGGGGTTGCAGTCCTCGTCGTGCCCAAGCGTGTCGGCGACCTCATTGCCGCGCAGCGGAAACCGAAGACAGTCGAGGTCGTCGCAGTCGTCGCCCGCCCGCCCGTCGCCGTAGCGGCACCGGACGTTGCGGTAGCCGTCGCGGTCCTGGTCGCAGGGGTCGGGGCCGAGCGAACAGCCCGGCGCCAGCACCACGTCCACCGGCGTCATCGGAACGTCCGCCGATGGCACATCGACGCCGACGTCGGAACCCGCATCGGTGCCGACGTCCATCGTCGTCCCGAGGTCGGTCGACACGTCGATGCCGACCTCCGAGGTGACCTCCGAGCCTGCGTCACGCACCACCGGGGTCGAGCCGTCACTGCACCCCGCGGCCACGACCGAGACGCCCATCACCGCGGAGCGAATCCATTGCTTCATCGACATGTACAGGTCCTGGTCTCGGCGCGCGCCGGAGTCGGAGTCATCGATCGTCGGGGCACCATCGAGGCACCTCGCCAGCGGGCCGCATCGACCACCGTCGCGCGGAGCACCCCAGCGGAGCCGTCGTCTCCGCGCTGCAACGTGAGCGCCCCGGTGCCCCCCTGGAGCGTCGCGATGTCGCCCGGTAGCTCCGTCGTCGCACAGGCGCAGCCGCCCCCCGCCGGGATCTCCAGCACCGACCCCGTGAGCTCGCTCACACGCAGCGCGCGGACGTGCGCTTCGCTCGCGGACCGATCGACCCAGGCGAGAACCCATCCGCCATCGTCGACGTCCCGCACCGTCGCGCCGCCGAAGGGTCCGCCAGTCTGGAGGATGCCCGCGTCGACGTAGGCCAGCGCGGGAGCATCGGCCTGCGTCACCCGAAGCGTCGCCGCGTTCACCATGGAGGCCGAGGGGTTGACGAGGTCGAGTTGAACCCGCGCGAGCTGCAGCGCCCCGTTGGGGTCGCAGCCCTCCTTCCACGCGAGCCCGATCTCCTGCCGGCCATCGCGAACGCCGCCGAGCGCCAGCGCGACCTGGTCGACGTTGGCACTCGCGGCGGCTCCGACTCGCACCAGCAGGCGAGAGCGAGTGAGGTCGAGCGTCGACGCCTCCGTGGCCTCGAAGCTCGGAACAACCCGGAGCTCGACGCCCCCACCCGCCACGCCGTAGGCGACCACGAAGCCGCCGTCGGTCAGCGCCGCGACGGCTGGGCGACTGGTGGAACCGACCGCAGCCGTGAGCGGCGAGGGCGCGCCGCCATGGATGCCCTGCACCCTGGAGAGGACGGGTACTTCGGGGTCGGTCTGCGGCGCCACCCACGCGCCGAGGCCCAGGAGCGGCGACGGCGCGTTGCATCCGGGCGCGCGCTCGTCCGCGGGGCGCGACTGCCAGAGCACCAGCGCACGATCGGGCTGACCGGCCGAGGAAGCCACCGCGATGGCAGGACGGGACGCGCCGGGATCACACGCCGGGGCGATGGCACCGACCCCGAGCGCGAGGTTGGAGGCGCCGCGAGGGGCGCGTCGGAAGTCGAGGGTGAGCGCACGCTGCGCCGGGTCGAAGGTCGCGACGTAGAGCCGACCAGGCGCGCATGTGTCGTTGTTGACCGCGGCAGCGATCCAGAGAGTGTCGGAGAGGGGCTGCGCGACGAGGTCGGCGAAGCGCGCCCCGCCTCGAACGCCAGGCGCGTCCGGCGTGCCGATGGGCCAGCCGGGCATGGCGACCGAGCGCTCGCTCTCCGTGAGCACCGTCCGCCAGGTGACGGGCATTGCCGCCGGCGCCCCGTCGGTCACGAAGCCCAGCGCCGCGCCGCTCGCCGCGTCGGTGGTCATGACCGCGAGGCCGCCCGCAGCGGGGCTCCGGCGCGCGGCGCTCAACGTCGCGGGGATGCCCGTCGAGGCGCCGAGGTCCTGCGAGGGGGCGACCCACACGCCCTCGTCGATGATGGTGTTGCAGTTGTTGTCGACGCCGTCCGGGTCCTCGGCGCGACCGTGGGTGCGCAGTATCCCCAGGCCGGGCGTGTCATCGCAGTCGCTGCCACCGCAGCCCGCACGCGCCTCGCCGTCGCCGTCACCGTCGGACGTGAGCACGCACTGGTGCGATGTCGCCGAGCACGCGTAGCGAGCACACGCGTCCGCCGCGATATGGTTCTCGGTATTGAGCACCTCGCAGTCCGACTGCAGCCGACACGTCGGGATCTCGAAGCCGCCGACGGTCAGACTGCACTGCACGAGCAGGGGAGCCAGGAGCGCGAGCCGGAGGGAGAGAGCGGATCGGGTGTTCATCAGAACGTCCCTCCCACCGAGAGGCCGCCGGTGCGGGTACCCACCCAGGGCGAGAGGCTCACGGTCGGGCGCGCCGCCTCGGCGGGCCGTCCACCGCGGTGAAACTCCGTGAACGCGAAGATCACCCCGGCCGCCACGCTGAAGGCCGCCGCGGTGCCGTAGAGGACGTCCGCCACGAGGGCCGTCGACCGGACATCGTTGCGGGTCTGCTCGGTGACGGTGTACCGCCGCGCAGGGTCGTTCAGGCGTTCTTCGGCGTCGGAGTCGGCGACCAGCGCGCTCACTCCGAATGCGGCGCCGACCACGAGCGCGGCGCCGGTCGCGCCCACGGCGGTCCAGAAGTACACCGGGGGCAGACCGTGCACCTCGGGGATGCGCTCGAGCGCGAAGGTGAGCGCGCGGGTGGCGCGACCGGTGAGCTGCACCTCCTGCTGCGCTGGCAGGTACCCGCTCGCGCGGAGCTGCACCGTGTGACGGCCTCCGGGCACGCGCACCTCACCGGGCGCCGTCCCTACCCGGCGGTTGTCGACCCACACCTCCGCGCCGCGGACGTTCGAGCCGACCCGCAGCACGCCGAGGAAGTTCTCGAGCGCGCGGAGCATGCCCTGCACCTCGTCACGGTTGGTGGCCCGGTCGCCCATCTCCTGGAGGTAGCGGCGGTAGTTCGCGAGGGCCTCGTCGTAGCGTCCGAGCTGCTCCTGGCACTGGGCGATGTTGAAGAGCACCCGCGCCTGCTGCGGACTTCCCCGGAGGAGCTCGTAGAGCCGCTCGAACTCTGCGAGCGCCCCGTCGAAGCTACCGCGCTCGAAGAGGTCACGCGCGGTGGCGAGACGCGCTCGGGCCTCGGCGCGCTCGCTCTCGAAGCCGCTGTCGCCAGCGCCCGGGGACGATGTCGTCGCGGGCTGCGCGGCAGGCGCCGGGGTCTGCGCCAGCGCCCCCAGGGCCGAGAGCGTGAGGGAGAGACCGAGCGCCGAAGCAGCGGAGAGAGAGCGGAGGCGATGGTTCATCGGGGGGGTACACCGGAGGCATCGGAGGGCGAACACGAGGAGGGGGCCGTGGCACGGGGAAGACCCCGATGGGCGGGTCCTGGCCGATGCGCTGACGACCCCTTCGGATGGGGAGCCGTCATGATCCCCTCGACGAGCGGCACCGTACCATGGGAGCCGCACGATCGAGAACACTGTTGCCCTCGACGAAAGACCCCGAAGTCGGGTTAGGATTCCGGCGGGGTGATGGGGTTGTCCTGTCTTTCCGAACGTGCGACCTGTCGCTCCGTCCACGCGGTTCCCTGCTGCGCCCGCGACTGTTCTGCGCGCTCCCTCGCTGACCGACGGTAATGCCCACATGAGTCCCGCCCTCGCTCCTGGTGTCCTCGTCGAGCAACGCTTCGAGCTCGTCACCCGAATGGGTGACCGCGGCTATGGCGAGAGCTGGAAGGCCCTCGACCGTCGCTTCAAGAACCGCGTGGTGATGCTCAAGTTCCTGAGAGCGGTGCCTGGCGTCGAGCTACCCGAAGACCTCAGCGATCACATCAATTCCCTACGCGCCCTCAAGCACAGCCAGGTGCTGGCGGTGGTGGGCCACGGCCTCTTCCAGAGCACTCCCTTCCTCGTGCACGAGTACTTCGAAGGGCGCTCGCTAGGCGCGGGGCTCGACGAGGCGCGCGAGACTGGGGCGCTGCTCCCCCTCCGCCTCCTCGAAGCTCTCTTCGCCAAGGTGGCAGCCGCCGTCTCCGCCGCGCACCAGGCGACCAGGCCCCTGATCCACGGAGGTCTCAACCCCGGCTGCGTGGTGATCCATCGCCTTCCCGGCGAGGAGCTGCAGGTCCGCGTGTTGGACTTCGGACTGCACCGCTACGCCGCGCCCGACCCCTCTGCGCCCGCTCGAAGCGCGCGCGCCCTGCTCAACCTCGCGCCGGAGCAGTTCGAGGGCGCCACGCCCACCGAGGCGACGGACGTCTTCGGCCTGGGCGCGCTCCTCCGCGAGATGGTCTCGAGTCCGCCGGAGATGGGCGCCACACTCGCGCCGACTGCCCTGCACCGACGCCGTCCCGACGTCCCCCTCGCCGTCTGGGAGACCGCCGGAACCGCCCTCCAGAGCGATCCCTCCCAGCGCTTTGCGACCATCGAGGCCTTCCTCGCCGAGGTGCAGCAGGCCTGGCAGCAGCCCGTCGACGCCGCACCTCCGCCGCGGCCCGATCCGGCCGCGTCCACCCAGGCCTCCGCCTCGCCGTCGGGTCCCCGTTCGCTCTTCGCCACGCAGCACCACGACCCGCAGGCTAAGGGCACCGCGCCCTCCGCGGCGGCGTTCGCCTCGCCGACGCCCTACGCGCCGCCCGCCCCGTTTCGTGAGGGCCCTGCGCTACAGATGCCCTCGCTGCCCAACCCGGCTCCGCCCGTCGCTTTCCCCGCTCCAGTCGCACGTCCGGTCGTGGTGCAGTCCGTCGAGAACTACGCCGCGACGATGGTGCTCTCCGACCTGCCCGCCGACAGCAACCCCTGGGACCTCTCGTTCAAGCCCGAGGCCTTCGCCCCGGAGGCACCTCGCGCCCGCTCCATGAGCGAGCTGATGCGAAACATCCAGCGAAGCTCCAGCGCACCGACAGGCGGTGCCGCCCCCCGTCCGACGCCGGCGCCCATCGACGCCACCATGGCCCTCGACGAGTCCGACCTCGGCGCCACCATCGTCGACAGCCCCTCCGCGGATCCCCCCTCAACTGGCCGCCCCTCCTCGTCGACGATGCTCGTCTCCGACAGGTCGTCGGGATTCGGGCAGATGCCCCCTTCACGCCCTGTGCAGACCACCATGCCCCTCGTCGAGAGCAGCTTCGGCGCGAAGTCCGCGGCCGCTCCCCTCGATGCGACCATGGTGCTTCCAGAGCCCTCCAGCGCGGTGCCCTCCTCCGCGGCGCTCGACTCCACGGCGATCCTTCCCGGGACGGCCACCCCCTTCCCCGCTCGGGCTCCTGCCCCTGCGTGGACGCCGTCGCCTCCGCACGCGCAGCCGTCCCATCCGCCCTCCGCCCCGGTCCAGGCCCCAGCACCGGCTCCTCTGCCCTATCTGGCCTCCCCGTACCTGCCCCCGCCGCCGCCGCCGCCCAGGGAGATCATCGTCGATGAGCTCCCGCACGATCAGCGCGACAAGGTCCGGCTCGTTCTACTGATCGCGATGGTGATGGGCTTCATCGCCGTGGTGGTCGTGGTGGGCAAGCTGCTGATCATCGGCTGAGAGCCGCTCTGCGAAGGCGAAGCTCCCCGCCGCGCGAAACACCTGCGCCTGGAGGTCCCCCGGGTCCTCCGCCGACGCGGTCGCAGTCATGATGCCGACGCGGTCTTCTTCAAAGAAGTAGACCTGCCATTGCAGTAGACCGGGCTCCCCGGGCGCGTCGATGCGATGTCGCAAGAGCCACGGCCCCCAGACCTCATCGGACAACGTTCGCAGCTCGAGCGGGCTGTACCCGGGAATCACCTCGGGCAGCAGCCGTTGTTGCATCGCCATGTAGTCCGCCGGCCCGACCCCCTCCATCGGCCGGTCGCCGTGGAGCACGATCGACCGGCGGACCGCTTCTTCGGACAACGGCCCTTCTGCGGCCCCATCGCCCTCGAGAACCATCCATCCGGGCGGGGCCTCGAAGCTGCCATGCACGGTCACCACGCGGCTCAACGCACACCTCCCGCGAAGCGCACGCCCGGCAACGCTCCCATCGGCAGGGCGGCGGCGGTCGTCTGTTGCGCCCCGGCGATCAACGCCCCGTCCAGCCAGTGGAGCCTCTCGCCATCGATCTCCTGGGGGGTCCGCGAGGCGTCGGGCAACCCGTCGGCCCGCTGAAGAACGCACCAGCCCAGGTGCAGCTCGACCCGGGGAAGCATCACCTCGTGAGGTTCCCCCGGCGCCAGGGGTTCGCGATGCAGCGAGAGCCAGGGCCAGCGTTCGGCCAGGGGCAGCGGCATGGTGAGTTCGGTGGTGTGCGTCTCGCCCGGATCCAATCGCCGCCCGTAGGGCACCGGCGCCTCTTCGGACATCACCCCGTCGGGAGGGGACTGGTAGCCACGCATCAGCAACACGCGGTCGCCGTCGAAGAGCACGTCCATCCAGGCCTCGTCGAGCGCATCGCGGTCGGCGTCCCAGCGTCGATCGAAAACCAGCACCGGGAGCGCGAGCGGATTGTGCACCTGGTACTGCACCACGAGCTCGGAGGTATTCGATGCACCACCGCGCACCTCGGCACGCGCCACGACCTCGATGGTCGTCACGCCCGGCGCCTCGGCATCGCGCGGCCATGGGCGAGGTCGTCGGCCAGGGACAGTTGTCGCTCCAGGGCCGCGTCGGGCGTGCGGGGTGTTCCCGCGGGGTCACGCACCGGGTCGCCCGGCGCCCTCCGAAGCATCGTCCGGTCGGGTCGATATGCCACCACGGAGTCTGCGGGCTCGCCTGGTCGCCCATCGGCCTGCCGCCAGCCGCCCCCGCGCGAGGCGGTGTAGCTCCCCTCGGAGCCACCGTCGACGATGGTCACGCTCCGTCCGCTGCGCCTCAGCGAGGCCAGCGTGGCGCCTCCGCTACGCCTCGCGCGAATGCGACCCAGGTCGCGGATCACCTGCGCCTGAAACCACGGGTCGCCCTTCACCACCACGTTGGCGAGCCGGGTCTCCCAGCTTCCGTCGGGCAATCGGTGGGCGACCGGCGCCTCGCCCAGGGGCGACCTGCCCGTGCTCGCTGCCGCTCCCGCCGCCGCGCCGACGGCACCGCCGCCTCCGCCGCCTCCGGCCATGCCGACCATGACCGTCGGGGCCCCCATCGCCACCAGATCGGGCGGACCCACGCAGACGGCCATGTCCGACTGCCGCGCCTGCGGCATCGCTCCGACCAGCACTGTGAACGACCCCAGCGCGATGGGCCCTCCGACGTGCGGGACAAGGCCCGTGAGCATCGGGCACACGTGCATGTCGCCCACGCGCGCCGCGGGCATCCCCCCGATCATCACGGTGGGGCAGCCCATCACCACGGCGCCGCCGTGTCCGCTGGGGTCTCCGAGCCTGGCTGCGAGCGTCATGGGATCTCGACCTTCCCCTTCCTCAGTTGATCTTCACAAGGACGCCCGAGATGGTCATCATGGCGCCGGCCTTCACGGTCACGTTGGCGCCGCCTTCGATGTTGATCATCGGCCCCTGCAGCGCGACCTTGGCGCCCGCGCTGGTCGAGAGGGTGATGCCCGCCGGGGTCATCTCGATCTTGTTGTCGCCGCACTTGATGGTGATCCCCGACGGCGCCTCCATGAGGATCTCGTCGGGCTTCATGTCGAGCTTCGCGGAGGATCCCACCTCGATGGAGGCGCCCTCGTCGGCGGTGAGCTTCCAGTCCTGATCGACGTGGGTGGTGCGGGTCTTATGCACGATGAGGCTGTCGTTGCCGGTGACCTCGCGCTGCTCGTGGCCCTTCACCGCCGTCTGGCGGTTCTTCTTCACCTCGTGGGTCTCGTTGGCCTTCACGGTGATCGAGCGGTTGTTGACCACCGTGTGGCTCTCGTCGTGCTTGATGGTCACCGTCTGGTCGTGGTCGACGTCCGTCTTGCGGTCGTGGAGCACGTGCTCGGTGTGGTCCTTCTGCGCGCGAAACCAGACGTGCTCGTCGCCCGCGGCGTCTTCGAAGCGCAGCTCGTTGTAGCCGCCGTTGTGCGGCGAGCTCTGCGTGCGGATACCCGACTGGGTCTTCTTCTCCGGGAGCTTCACCGGCGTCGGGTGGGTGCCGTTGTAGACGCAGCCCGTGACGATCGGGCGGTCGGGGTCGCCGTCCAGGAACTGCACGATCACCTCCATCCCGACGCGCGGGACGAAGAGGAATCCCCAGTTGGCGCCGGCCCAGTTCTGCGCGACGCGCAGCCAGCAGGAGGAGCGTTTGCTCTGTTGCGCGGCGCTGCGGATTGCGTCCCAGTGGAAGCGAACCAGCACCCGCCCGTGGTGGTCGGTGACGATCTCGTCGCTCGACCCTGGCTCGGCCATCACCACCGCCGTCTGGGGTCCGTCGACCCGCGGCCGCGGCGACACCGGAGCGGGCCGCCAGATGTAGCCTTCTCCCAGTGGCGCGCACTCGGACTGGTTGGAGTACCGGTCGAGCTTCTGACCGCCGGTGGCGGCGGCGTAGAGCACCTCGGGGCAGTTGCCGATGTGGACGACCCTCGTGAGCAGGTGGCGTCCGTGGAGGGCGCGGGGTCCCTCTTCGCGGGTCATGAACATCCTGCCCGCGGTGAACCCCGTGACGTTGCCTCCCACGCGGACGGTGCGCGCCCGCTGCCCGGCGGCCTGCAGGCGCAGTCTCCCGTGACGCGCCATGTCGGGCGCGCCGTAGGTGTGACCCCCGGCGTCGTAGGGGCCGAGGGTGAAGCGGGCGGGGTGGTCCTGGACGGCAAGGCCGCGATCGTTGGGGGCGGCGGAGCGCTGGGAGAGCACGGCGTTGGAGTGGGTGAAGTCCCAGTCGCGGAGGGAGAGCGCGGTGGGGACGACCTCGCGCGCGGCGTCGAGGTGGGCGAGGCCCTCGGCGTCGTGGGTGGCGAGACCGTTGCCCATGACGGCGAGGGTGCCCTCCGTGCTCTCGACCTTGTGGAGCGCATCGGCGTTGCCGGGATCGAAGAGGATCAGCCCCTCGCCGTCGGCGGTGTGCTCGAAGGCGTAGGCGAAGCCCTCCTCGTCGAGTAGGCGCCTCACGAACTCCAGGTCGGTCTCGCCATACTGGACGCAGTATTCCCTGGGCTTGGGGTCGGGGACCCGCTCGATGATGCCCGGCCCGGAGGTATAGACGCCCGCCTCGCGAAGGACGTCCTTCACGATGGCGACGGCGTGGAGGTCCTGGAAGATGCGGTGGGCGCTGCGCTGGGAGAGCAGCCAGAGCTGCGGGACGAGCACCACCTCGAAGACGCGGTGGTCGGCGGTGGTGCCGCGGTCTTCGACGGAGGCGATGAGGCCGTGGATGGTGCGCTGGAGCTCGCCGCGATCGATGGTGAGGGCGGCGGTCTTGCCGAGGAGGTTCTCGCCCTGGAGGGCGTCGGTCTCGGTGGCGATCTCGATGGCGCCGGAGAAGGGTTCGGAGATGGCCTCGGTGAGGTGGAGGCTGACGACGCGGAAGGTCGCGTTGACGCCGCTGGCGGTGAAGCCGAACTCGACCTCGACAAGGGACGAAGAAGGCATGCCGTCGTCAGCCATGGGGGACCTCAGCAGGGGAGAGCGTTCGCGGCGCGATCGGAGAGGAGAGCGGACGCTCGGCCCCCCGGACGCGAGGGAGTGCGTACGCGACGCAGACGAGGGGTGTCAATCGGCCGAGCGTCTCGTGGAGGCGGAGGGCTTTCGCCGGGTCCGGTACTCTGGCATGGTGCCGCGCCAAGAGGGAGGCGCACGGTGCGGGAGACTCAATGGATACTGGACACGCCGGGGGGACAGTATTCTCTCGCACTGCGACCGGCTTCGCGGAGTCCGCTGCGGACGGCGCTCGACCCGTCCGCCCGTCGGGCGCTTGAGGCGTGGCTGATGGCAGCGCGGGGGGCTGGGCGCGCCCGCTGGCTGATGGACGAGGTGGGGAGGTCGCTGGCGCGACCGTTGGCGCGCGAGACGCCGGAGGCGGAGGCACTGGTGCGCGCGGCGTTCGCAGAGGGTCAGCTGCGGCTGGAGCGGCTGCCCGATCGGGTGCCGCACGGGCGCGAGGAGCGAATCGAGTCGTACGCGCATGACGGGGTTGAGGGGCGTTCGACCCGGGACGAGCTGACGTGGATCGCCATCCGATTGGAGTACGACGACGACTCCGGGCAGGGGGTGGCTTACGCGCGCTACGTGCTGAAGCTCCCGGACGGCGGCGTGAGGGAGGGGACGCTCGATCGGGACGGAAACGCTCGGGTGGACGGGCTGCACCCGGGGATGTGCGAGGTGACGTTTCCGGATTTCGATCGCCGCAAGGGGGCGCCGCCGGCGAAGGTTCCGCCAGGGAAGGGGCATCAGCCGCGGCGACCCGCACCGGCACCACTGCCGCGCGAACGGCAGGCGCGCAACGAGGGCGCGGCCTCATCGAAGCGCGTGCTCTGCGCAGCGTCGACGATCGAGTTCCTGGACCCGGAGGGGCACGGGAAGCGATGGGATCGCCAGCCTGGCGAGGAGAGAATCCTTCAAGTCGTCCCGGTACCCTCGACGCAGAGCACGCGCGGCCTGGACAATGTCTTCCCGAACTGGCTTGCCGAACTGATCAAGAAGTCTTCCGAGGACGACGCGGAACACGAGAATGACGTGGAACGCGAGGGAAGCGTGACGGTCGAATCGAAGTGGGGTGGCGAGCGCAAACTGCACGCGAGGCCGGTCGCGGCTCCCAACTGTGGTCATCGGCATCCGGTGATGGTGCGAGGTAACCGATCGGCGACGCTCCACGCCGACGCCGATCATGCGATGGTGACGTTTGGAGGTCGCCAGATTTCGCGAGGCCCTGTCCAGCCCGACGTCTACACGCTGGAGACGCGTGGATGCGAAGGAGACGACGTGCGGGTTCGCGTGGAAGTATTCCCGTCGGACCAGGGGACGGCTGCAGTATCCGTTGAGACTGCATTCGATTGGGGGAGCGTGATTACGGAGGCTCTCCACCCGCTCCGGGAGATCGGCATTGACATAGACGTGAAGCCGAAATGGGCGGGAAAACTCTCGTACTTCCGGGGTTGGAAAGAGGACGACGAGAGCTGGCGCGCTTACTCCGCTGGCGAGGCGACGCTCAAGGGAACCATGGGGCTCGACCTGAACGTTCAACTCTCGGCCGCAGGTATGTTCCTGCATGTGCCGGAATGGTTTCGCGAGTATGTCTCGGACGTCGGCGTGCTCTTCAATTTCAAGCTCGAGACGGGACTCGGCGGCTCGTTCGAACGACGGGTCTATCCGAGTTCGGAGGAGGAGTCCCGCAGCGTGTGCAAGGGGACGCTCGACGGCTCTGGAGTCGTGGAGGTCGGACCCTATGCGAAGCTGGGGAGCGAAAAAATACTCGGTGCGAGCGCTTCGGGCACGCTGAGCGGAGGGTACACTCTCGAGGGGACGATCACGCTCGACCGGGGAGCGATCGTCGCCAAGGCTTCCGCAACGCGGGGGGAGGTCAAGGGGACGCTCAAGGTGCTGACCCGGGCGCTCTTCTGGAAGAGCGAGGATTCCGTCGATTGGGTCTTGATCGAAAAGGGCGAGCCGCATGAGTTCAAGTCGAACGAGCTCATCAACTTCAATCACTTATTCCCCGGAGCCGCGTGAATGGAAGGAAAGATCGAAGTCTCCGTCGCGAGCCGCGGGGTGCGCATCGATGCCGGCGTGAACGGGGCGCCGCTCGTTCGATCGCAGAAGCCGACGATGCAGCACACGACTCTTCCAGTGGACTGGTGGATTCTCCCCGACGACAACCTGCTGACCGCGACGGTCTCGGGCGATGGGGAGGCGGATGAACCGATGCTCGATTTCGCGATCCGGCTGGCCGGAGATCGCTCGAAGGTCTTATGTCGGCTGCAATGGCAGGTCCCCGCGGGCACGAGCTTCGAGCCCTTCACCATTGCCCTGCCGTTCAACGTCGCGGGCGCTTCGATCTCACCGACGTGGGAGCATTGTGAAACGATCGGAGAGCTCGATGCCGAAACGCTCTCGGCGATCCAACGTACCGGTGCGAGCCTCCACCGAGCCTTCGAGCGGCGCGACGCGGCGCTCATCGTCAGCCTCCTCGAGCGGCGGATCGGCGATTTCTGCGCTGCTTTCGGCGACAATGTCGCGGAACATCGCCGCGCCATCGGAGAGGAGTTTCTCGGATTGTTTTCCAGACCGGATGTCGTGCTCGAACCGGTCCGGGCGCCGGATATTCGCGTGGCTCCCTGTGCAGGCGAGCGGGTGTTCCATCTGACCCGCGAGGACGGCGGCGAACTCATCGACATACGCGGCGATGCGCTCACGATGACGATGCAAGTGTATGTCGCGCGCGTCGATGGCAGCTGGATTGTATTGCGTTGATGGCCCTCCGGCGGGCCAGCAGGTCGATGCCAATTTGCGGCCACCAAGCATCGGTGGCCAGCACCCCAATCAGCCAGGCGGGGTCATGATGAAGACGCACATCGTTGAGCAGGGGGAGTGCCTCGCGACCATCGCGGCCCGCCACGGCTACGCATGGCAGACCATCTACAACGCGCCGGAGAACGCAACGCTTCGGAGGAGGCGGCCGAACCCCAACGTGCTTCACCCGGGGGATGCCGTAGTGATCCCTGAGAAACACCCCGTGCATTCGCAGATCGCCACCGGGCGGCAACACACCTTCAAGGTCCCGAGGGAGACGTGGGAGTTGCGGCTGCGCCTGCGCGATCACGACCACGAGGCGATTGGTGGCGTGGCGTGGACCTTGACCTACGAGACGATGGACGAACCGATCGAGGGGACGACGGGGGACGACGGGCTCATCACGGTCCCGCTCCCGTCCCATGTGCGACGGGCAACCCTCTCCGTGATGGGGCGCGAACACTCCCTCGACATCGGCGGCCTGGACCCCATCTCTCGGATCACCGGGATCCAGCAGCGGCTGACACGCCTTGGGTACCATCCAGGCGCGGCAGACGGCGTAGTGGGGCCGAGGACGCGAGCGGCAATCATGGAGTTCCAGGCCAGCCAGGATGACCTCGATGCGACGGGGCACCTCGACGACGCGACGCGGGAGCGGTTGCTCGGGATGTGCGACGACGATGGGAGGGTGCTTGAGATGGAGGATGAACTCGAAGACCATCCGTCCGAGCGGGGGGCTCCAGCGGAGGGGGACGACGAGGTCGAGCGAGACGAGGGAGACGACACCTTCGACGTCGACGAAGGTCAGCACTCGTCGGGAGATGGCCACGGGGTGCTCGCGTGAACGCGGCTGGCTCCGGCGCTACCGGTCTGGCGTTTCCGAGGTTTTCGAATCTGACCTTCAACGCCGAGGGCGGCGGCCTGCCGAAGGCCTGGCGACCCTATTGGCCAGGCGGGGTCTCTGGGGTGACGCTGGGCCCCGGGTACGACATGAAGGAGCGAGACGCCGAGGAGGTTCGCACGGAGCTCGTTGCTGCCGGGGTGTCCGCGAGCGACGCGAACAGGCTATCGGCGGCAGCGGGGCTGGGTGCAAAGGCAGCGGGGGACTGGGTCGAGCGACATCGGAAGTCCTATCAGCCGATCACACTCGACATTTCGATGTTGCTCTTTCTCAATGTCTATCCGACGTACTACGGTCGCGCCAAAGCGAAGGTCAATGCGTGGGGCGGATCCTGGGATTCACTCTCTCCGAAGATGCAAGAGGCGCTGATCGACCTGAGCTTTCGCGGGGACTTTGCGCAGCGGCATCGGAAGAAGCTTCTCCCGGCCATCATCGCAAGCAGCGAGGCGATGCTCCGCAACGCGCTGGGCGACTACGATTACTGGCAGAGCCACACCAACCTGCCGCCCGGGAAGAACGGGCCCAACGGGCGAATCGTCGCTCGCGCGGTCTTCATGGGCTCAGCGCCGCCGGTGAGGGCCCCCGCGTCTGGCACGAAGCCGGTGGCGCCGGTGGGGGCCAGCCCGACCGGGGCCGGGGGCTCGCACGCCATCGTGATCCCCGTGTTCATTCAGGTCGCGGTGTTGGACAGCGCCACGGGCCAACCCGTGCCCTACGCCGAGTTCGATCGTATCGAGATCGACGGCGCGCCCTATCAGCACCCGAAGCTCCTCCGAAACAAGCCCGGGTTCGCGATGACCGACGCGCACGGCGCGCTCGCCCTGCCGATCGAGAGCAAGGTCGCCGCCCGTGGCTTTCGCCTGCGGCTGGGCCTGCGCGAGTCCGCGGTCGTGGCCGAGGCGTCCTGGGCCGCCCTGGAGACGGCGCCGGCGGAGCGGCTGGCGTTCCGCGAGCCGCTGGCCTCTGGGCCCCCCACCGGGCTCCGCGGGGGGCTCCGTCCGATCTGGCTTGGCGGACAAGCGACCACGGCGGGCGACCCCGCGTGGGGGTGGTCAGCAAGGCGCGCAGGGGTCACGGTTCCAGATGCGTCACTGCCGAAATTCGAGAAATGGCTCGATTGGCAGGTGCCCGCGACCGGTAACAGCCCCGGGGCGTGGGCGTCGATTCCGAGGGCTTCGCGACCGTTCTCGATCCACCATGAGCATCCGGGCGAGGCCGAGATCGTGTTGTTTGCGTTGCGCTTCTGTCCTCCGATGCAGCAGCGCCCGCCGAGCCGCGCACAGTGGGTGATCGCCGGCAGCCACGGGACGGTGCCTCAGTCGATATCAAGTCTCGACCCTCACGCGGCCATGTTCATGTGTACGCGATACTCTGCCCCCCCGAAGGTGCTCAGTGGCGGCCGCGATTTCGGGACGTTCGCAGTCCCGACGGCGTCGAGCGCTGCCGGGACGAGGGTGCGAGACGACGGGACCTGGAAGCCTCACAAGGGCATCGACGTGGCGGCGGTCGACGGCGTGTCTCCCGTCTTCGCGGTTGCGGGCGGTCCGGTTCGCCTCAATGGCAGGATCGGGGGCTATGGGCGCCTCGTCGCACAGCGCATCGACCCGGACGGCTTCCATGCGATCTACGCCCACCTGCACGATCAGCCGACGCTGCCAATAGGGACGACGCTTCGGGCGGGTCAGCTGATCGGCAAGGCTGGGCGGACTGAGTCGGCCGAGGGGGCGCCCGCGAAGTCGTATCCGAACAACTCGCCCACCCACCTCCATTTCGAGATCTGCCACGGGACCCTCGCCCTCAACGACCTTCGCATCGAACCGTCGACGTGGTTCGCGAAGCACGGCCTTACCGTGGTTCCGTCTCCGCTGCCGTCCAATGAGATGCTGCGGCTGTTCCCGTGCGACTGCGAGACGCCGGATGGGATCGCGGAGAGGTGCGCCAACCGCGGAGGAACCAGTCACGCCGCGGCTACGGGGTGTTGGGCAGCGCGTTCTGGGGTGTGCCCGTATGGCGCAGGAGAGTGCCCGCGCTGCGCCGCGCCCGTCACCGTCGGACAGATGACTTCACTCTTCCACTCTGCGGGGAGCGCCCGAGCGCAGGAATTCGCGAAGGCCTTCAACGAAGCCTTCGTAAAGTTTGAAATCAACACCTGCCTTCGCAAGGCGCACTTCTTCGCGCAGGTCATGGAAGAGGTGGGCCCCTCGATCGAGGCGCACACCGAAAACCTTAACTATCATGTAGACGCGTTGAAGGCGCTATTCGACTATTTCAAGAATCACCCTGCCGATGCCGAGAAATTCGGGAGGACGCCGAAGAATCCGTCGCAGTGGACAGGACCGGTGGGCCACGCGGCCGACCCGGTGGCCATCGCGAACCACGCGTATGCGCTGCGCATCGGCAACGGTAGCATCGCCAGCGGCGATGGCTGGCGCTTTCGGGGCGGGGGCAGCCTGCAGCTCACCGGTCGTGCCAACTATGCGGCGGCTCAGGCAGAGATCGATCAGAAGTGTCCCGGCTCTGGCGTTGATATCATGCAAGGCGCTGAGTCGATCACGACTCCGAAGGCTGTCTTGCTGACCGGGCTAGCATTCTGGTCCATGAAGAAGCTCAATCACGAGGCGGAAAAGGGTGCCACCGACGACGCCGTGGACGCCGTCACGAAGGTCGTCAACCTGCACACGAAGACCTACGCCAAACGGCGAGAGCACTTCCACCAGGCCAAGGCTGTCTTTGAGTTTGATTCCTGTACGAAGCACTAGACGTCGACCGTTCCCGGGCTCCTCCCGACGAACTCGCGTCACCCAACTCGGTCCTCCCCACCATGTCAGACCCATCCGCCCCCACCGCCATCGACGGCACTCGCTCCCCACCTGCGCTCTCCGACGCCGAGCGCCTGCTCACCGAGGCGCGCGACCCGCTGCTCGGCCAGGTGATCCAGGACCGCTACCTGGTCGTGCGCAAGCTCGGCGAAGGCGGCATGGGCCGCGTCTACGAGGCCGAGCACACGCTCGTCAAACGGCGCGTGGCCATCAAGTGCCTGCACGCGCAGTACGCCTCCAACAGCGACGTGCTCGGGCGCTTCCTTCGCGAGGCGCAGGCCGCGGGCTCTATCGGCAATGAGCACATCGTCGACGTCCTCGACATGGGGCGCATGGACGACGGGGCGCCCTTCATGGCCCTCGAGTTCCTCGACGGGAGGGACCTCGCGGATGTCTTGAAGGAGTCCGGGCAGCTGCCCATCGGGCGCGCCGTCCGTGTCATGCGGCAGGTCTGCGACGCCGTGGGTGCCGCCCACGAGAGGGGCATCGTCCACCGCGACCTCAAGCCTGAGAACATCTTCCTCGTCCAACGCGGGACCAACCCCGACTTCGTGAAGGTGCTCGACTTCGGCATCGCGAAGTTCCTGTCGGGAGAGAGCAGCGGGGGACGCACCGGCACCGGCGTCATGGTCGGAACCCCCGAGTACATGTCCCCCGAGCAGATCGAGGACACCAAGAACGTCGACCACCGCGCCGACCTCTACGCCCTCGGCGTCATCCTCTACACCGCCCTCGCGGGTCGGCCGCCGTTCCGTACGGAGTCCATCGCGAAGCTCGCCTACGAGGTCTGCACCCTCCCCCCGCCTCCGATCCGAGACGCGCGCCCCGACGTCCCTCCTGCCCTCGCTGCCGTCATCGAACAACTGCTCGCCAAGACGCCCGACGCACGCATCCAGTCGGCCCGCGAGGTCTCTGAAAGGCTCCTCCCCTTCGCTGATCTGGACGGCGAGCCGGTGCGCGGCAGTGCTCCCGATTTCGCCCTGAGTTCAACGATCCTGGCCCCGGTGGTCCTGCCGCCGCGCAAGCCCCGATGGTGGATCGCCGCCGCAGTTCTCGGCGTCGCGGGCGTCCTGGCACTCGCCGTCGCCGCGCGCTCTGGCGGCACACGCGCCCTCCCGCCATCGAACACCGCCGTCGCTCCTCCGACGCCCGTCGCGCTCCCCTCGCCACAGGAGCCGCCTGCGCCGCCGCCACCGGAGCCCCCTCCCCCGGCCGCGGCGCCCGTCCCAGTCAATGTGGCCGCGGAAGCGCCCGTGACCCAGGAAGAGCCAGAGCGCGGACACCACCGTGGACGAAGACACCCGACGGCTCCGACCGCTGGATCGGCGCCCGCCAGCGCGACCGCGGCGCCTGCACCAGCGCAGCCTGCGACGACGCCCTCGTCGGAGGCGCCTACGCCGCAGCGGACCCCGCGCGGGCGACTTCTCGACATCGACCTCGACCCGCAGTGACCAGCTGCCAGACCGGAGCCATCTATCGAGTGGCGACCGCCATCGTCCAATCGTGCTTCGAATGAATCGAAGACTACAGCCGGAGGCCGAATTCCAGAAGAGCGCGCGGAACTAGCGCCCTGTTTGCATCGGCCACATCGTTGAGCGTCGCCAGATAGATGCTGGCCTGCAACTGTAGTCCAATATAGAACGATCGCGTCGGGAATATCAGCAACGTGGTCTCGGGCACCATCCTCAACACGGTCGGCGCGGGCGGGACGTCTAGGATCGAGGCGTCGTAGAGGGCGGTCCCACCGCCGATGTAGAAACCCGTCTGCACACCGAGCTGCACCCGGACGACCTTGCCACCGAACTCAGCGCCCATCTCCAGGGCACCGCCGACCGTGTTGGAATTCGTACTGGTCCAGGCGTACGAGCCGGTGAATCCCAGGACGAAACTCCCGCCGAGAACGAATCCGAGGCGCCCCTGGACGATGGGCGAGAAAGCGCCGACGAACTCCCCACCTCCTGCCAGCGCAAGCATGAACTGCCCAGGTGCGGTCGAAGGGACGGGCACCTCCGGGTCGGGCCGTTGGACGAACACCGGCTGCGGCGGAGGCGGTGGAGGCGCCTCGGCGCACGTCTCGCCGCGGGCGATCATCCCGCTCGGGCACTGCGGTGACCCGGTGCATGACTGGGCCACCGTGGAATAGACCTGCCCAGGCCAGCAGCAGTGGCCCAGCGTCTGCGGATTGGACACCTGCGCGCCGGGGCAGACCAGCGGAGGCGGAGGCGGAGGCTCGGGCGCAGGCTCGGGCGGCGGGGGCGGCGGTGGTGGAGCGGGAGGCTCGGCGGCCAGCGCGACGACCACCGAGAGCGTGGCTCCTGGCACCACGGTAATGGGTTGCCGGGCGGCCACGTAGCCCTCGGCGAAGACCTCCAGCTCGTTGGGCCCCTCCGACAGCCGCAGCACCTGCGGAAGGGGAACGGTCCCTGGACGGCCGCTTCGAATGACCACCTGGGCCCCGGGGACGTTGCAGCTCACCTGCACCGTGCCCAGGTGCGAGCGGATGACCTGCAGGTTCTGCCTCAGGCCTGCGCGGTTGTGGCGGATCCATCGGTCGCGACGCGCGGCGATGGCCTCGAGGATGTGGCCCTCCGCATCGGCCCAGCGGTTGAGCGCTCCCTCGGCGAGAGCCATGCGAGCCAGGGCACGGGGCTCACGCGTCCGCTCGTAGATCTGCTGGAAGACGGCGAGCGCCTCCTCGTTGTGGTTCTCGTCGCGGAGGCGGAGGCCGCGCTCATGCTCCGCCTCGACGTTGACACGCTGCGCCGCCGCCGGGGTAGCCGCGAGAATCGCCAGCAGTGGTGCCCACCGCCACGCCCGAAGGAAGCTCGTTCTCATCGCCGCGGATACTCGCTCGACCAGTGCCGCGGGGTCTAGGGATTAGAGGTTGCCAACCTCACCCCGGGGGCGCCTGCGCCGTCCGCCGCGGTGCTGGGGGGTGCGCGTCGGCGTCGTTTCGACCGGAGCGACCACGGGAGCGCCCCGCGGAGCGGCTGCCGGAACCGCCGAGGGTGCCACCGCCGTCGGCCCGAGCGGGGACAGCACGATGCGCGCGGGCGGTGGAGAGGCGGCGAGGAAGGTAACAGTCTGCGGGACGTACCCGACGGCGCTCAGACGCAGCGAGTGGGGACGGGCGTCGTCGGGCAGGGTGCGGGAGAGCCGGCCCACGATGGCGGGCTCGTCATCGAGCTGGATGGCGGCGGTGGCAGGAACCGCCTCCACAGAGATGGTCCGCGTGGTTGCGGAAGCCGTCGTCGCAGCCTCGGTCGGCGTCGAGCGTCCCCGATTGAGCAGTGCCAGTCCACCTACGAACAATCCCAGTACGAAGATGCCACCCGCGAGCGCCGGGAGAAGCGAGCGTTTCGGGACAGTGTCGCGCGGCGAGAGCTCACCGCTCTCGAAGGTCGACGAGCCCAGGTAGTTGGGCGTCGGCTGCGCCGGGAAAGCGGGGTTCGACGGGCCGATCGAGTAGGGAGCCTGCCCGTTGGGGAAGGAGGGGCGCGCCCCCGGCGGAAGCCCGGGCTGACTCGCGAGCATCGTGGCCGGCGGCTGGCTCGCGTACATCGGAGCGACGGCCGACCCGGAGAACGAGGGCACGCTGGGGTGGCTCGAGTACATCGTGCTGTCGGGCGACATCGCCCCGGAGGGAGGGTCGGCGACGATGGTGGCGGAGTCCATCGAGGCGTGCATCGCGGCGGCGGCGGGAAACTCCTGCTGCAAGGTGTGCTGCAGCACCGGGCTGGCGAAGGGCAGCAGCGCCGCGCCCATCTCGCGCGCGGACGACCAACGCTGCGACGGCTGCTTGGAGAGCGCCTTGAAGACGACGGCCTCGACCTGCGCGGGGATGGCGGGGTTGAAGAGGCGGAGCGTCGGGGTCGGGTCGGTGGTGACGCCGCGGTAGACCTGCGGCAGCGTGTTGCCCGGGAAGGGAACCTTGCCCGTGAGACACTGGTAGAGAATGACGCCGAGGGACCAGAGGTCGGTGCGGTGGTCGACGGTCTGCCCCTCGTGCTGCTCGGGGGACATGTAGAGCGGCGAGCCCATCTTGGAGCCGAGCACCGAGAGGTTGCGGTTGTCGTCGGCCTTGGCGATGCCGAAGTCGAGCACCTTGGGGTGGACGGCGCCGAGGCGGTTTTCGAGGAAGAGGTTGTCGGGCTTGAGGTCGCGGTGGACGATCCCCTGCTCGTGGACGAGGGCCATCGCCGAGAGCACCGGGAGGAGCACGTCGACGGCGGTGGTGACGTCGAGGGTGCGCGATCGGTCGAGGCGCGCCTTGAGCGACTCGCCCTCGAGGAACTCCATCGCGATGAAGGGCAGCCCGTCGTGGACGTCGACGTCGAAGGTCTCGACGATGTGGGGGTGGCGAAGGCCCGCGGCGGCCTCGGCCTCGCGGAGGAAGCGCCCGACGATCTTGTTGTCGGAGACGTAGTTGGAGAGCAGCACCTTGAGGGCGACGCGCCGCCGGAGCGGCATCTTGATGGCCTCGTAGACGCTGCCGAAGGCCCCGCGGCCGATCAGGCGGACGATCTCGTACGAGCCGAAGGCGGTGCCGGGCTGGAGGATGTCGCCTGGGTTCATGGAAGGTGTTGGCGGGAGCCGAGGAGCCTGAGCGGCGCCCCCAGGGCGGATGCTACAGGGCGGAGCAGAGCGGGGCAAGGAAGCGATGGGACGGCTGACATGGCGCGGGCTCGACCTCTCCTGGACAAGACGTCGGGTCTGATCGTAGGGAAACCTTCGGGGACGTTGATGACCGACACCATGCCGATGCCAGGAACCGTGTTCGCGGATCGCTACGAGATCGTGAAGCAGCTGGGAGAGGGCGCGTTCGGAGCGGTCTTCGAGGCGCGCATGCAGCCGATGATGCGCCGGGTCGCGCTCAAGGTGCTTCACCCCGAGGTGGCGGGGCACTCGCAACTCGTGGCGCGCTTCGTTCGCGAGGCACGCATCCTGGGCGAGCTCGAACATCCGCACGTCGTGTCCGTGGTCGACGTCGGTCTCTCCGGGGGCGTGCCGTTTCTGGTGATGGAGCTGCTGAACGGAGAGACCCTCGGCGCGAGGATCCGCCGCGGACCGATCCCGATGGCTGAGGCGATGGCCCTCTTCCTCCCGGTGTGCGCGGCTGTGCAGGCGATTCACGATCAGAACATCGTGCACCGAGACCTGAAGCCCGAGAACATCATGCTGGCTCGGCAGGCGACGGGGCACCTGGTGCCGAAGATCCTGGACTTCGGCATCGCGAAGTCTGAAGGGCGCGACGGCGTAGGGACGCGGACGCAAACGGTGATGGGCACGGCCCACTACATGTCCCCCGAGCAGGCCACAGACTCGAAGAACATCGACGGTCGAAGCGACCAGTGGGCGCTCGCGGTGATCCTCTGGGAGATGCTCACGGGGAAGAAGCTCTTCCAGGGAGCCCATCAGGTCGCGATTCTCTCTGCGGTGCTCTCGGCACCCATTCCCCCGATCGAGCACCTCGTCCCAGGCGTAACTCCGGCCTTCGCGGCCGCCTTGGTGCGGGTGCTCAACCGCGAGCCCGAGCAGCGGTTTGCGTCGGTCAGCGAGTTCGCCAGCCGACTGCTTCCGATGGCCGACGCAGCGACACAGTCGCAATGGGCGAGCGTGTTCAGCACGCCGATGGAGGATACCGAGGAGAGGCCACCATCCGATCTCGGCCGGGCTCACTCGCAGACGTCGCTTCCGGGTGAGGCCCCGGTGCCCCCTTCCCTCGCGATGGATGCGACCCATCCCGCGAGTGGCTCGTCGTCTCCTCCGGAGAGCGCCGAGCCCATCATCGCGACCCTGCCGGGGACGCTCCAACCAGCGGTCAACACGCTGCGCGGCACCCGGTCTACGCGCTCTCCACGAAGCACGATCGTAGCGGTTGGCGGGTTGATCGCGCTGGCGTCCATCGGAGCGATCGGCTTTGCCATTCGCGGCTCGAACGCGCCGACCTCTTCGCCCGCAGCGGCGACACGTCCCAACTTCTCGGTCGGGGTTCGGACCGAGCCCGCCACTGCACAGATCGACCTCGATGGCCGCTTCGTCGCGACTGGATCGTTGGCCAGAGAGTTCGCTCGCGATGGTCAGACCCACACGCTGCGAATCTACGCCGATGGGTACGAGCCGCAGGTGATGATGTTCGCAGACGCTGCCCCGGCCAACCGGGTCACGCTGCGTCGGCTGATCGCTGAGCCCGCACATGCCCCCTCCCCCCTGCTGCGCCCAAAACCCCTTCCCGGTACGACAGACGCTGCGCCGCGCCTCCCTCTCGCTCGGCCCGCAGTGGCGCCGGTCGCGGTTCCTACGGCTCCGCCCCTCGTGCATGTCGCGGGGCAGGATGATCTCCGTAACGGACGCCGCGGCAGATCGCCCGTCCGACGAGCCGACGACCCGCAGGGCTTTCCTGCGCCAACGGGGTTCTCACCGCCCGCTCCGCTTCCTGCGCCGGCCGTGACGCCTTCCAACACCGCCACTGGCACCAACAACGTGGGGATCATTTGACGAGCTGGATTCACCGGACTGGCACCTGGGTGGCGCTTGCAGTCACGCTGGCGGCCTCGGCCGCGCACGGGCAGACGAGCGTGGACGTGGAAGGTGAACACGCGCGCGGGATGCAGGCCCGGGAGGCCCACCGCGACCAGGAGGCCTTCGACATCTTCCATGCCCTCTACGAGCGCACCCACGAACCTCGGGCTCTGGCGCGCATGGCCCTGGCGGAGGGCGCCCTCGCCCGTTGGGTCGAGGCGGAGCGGCATCTGGTCGAGGCGCTGGGTCAAACGACCGACCCCTGGATCACTCAGAGCCGCGCTGGGCTGGACGCGCAGCTGGCCACCATGCGCACGCACCTGGCCAACCTCGAGGTGTCGAGCAATGCCCCCAGCGCACGCTGGTCGCTTGACGGCACCGAGATGCCGCCGCTCCCGCTTGCCCGCCCCGTGCGCGTGGCCGAGGGACCTCACGTGATCGACGTGAGCGCGCCGGGGTACGACGCAGTGCGACGCTCGGTGACAGTGCCAGGAGCACCTGACGGGCTGACTCGCGAGTTGGTGAACCTCGTGCATACGCTCACGCCTGCCGCACCGCCCCGGATCGTGGCTGAACCTACAGCCGCCCCAGCACTGATCGCGCGGACCACAACGGCGATGACTTCCGAAGGTTCTGGGTGGCGCATGGCGGCGGTGACATCTTTCGTGCTAGGCGGCGTGGGGCTCGGCGTGGGTGTGGCGGGCTTGGTGCTACGCAATGGCCAGGTCGACGACTTTACGCAGCGCAGCTGCTGGCTTCAGGGGGAGATGCCCATGGGCGCACCAACTTGCAATGACATCTACACTAGCGGGAGCACCCTACAGGCACTCTCGGTCGCGAGCTTCATCGTTGGCGGCGTCGGAGTGGCGGCAGGCGCGGTGATGTTGCTGGTCGCACCAGGGGCAGCTTCGCGAGAGTCAGCGTGGAACTGTGGCCGAGGGCCCGGCACCGTCGGGCTCGCGTGCGGTGGACGATTCTGATCGCAAGGGGGATGCGATGTTGAAGGTTCGAACTGGGACACTCGGGGTCATGCTTGCGGTTGGGTGCGTGCCGTGGCCGACATCGCCTCCGGATGGGGGTGCCTCGATAGATGACGTGGCGATCGACCACACGCCAGGGGACGACGTAGCTCCGATCGATGGCATTGTGGCAGACGATGTGCCACTGAACGACCGTGGAGTGGCAGAGGATAGCACGGGGCAATGCTCCGACGGGGATCGCGACGGCTCGTGCAGCACGGCGCTGATGGGCGCGTGTATGGCGGGGGTTAACCAATGCGTGCGCGGTGCGCTCACGTGCATTCCCCTCATCTCTCCCGGCAGTCAGGCCGAGAGTTGCAACGGGCAGGACGATGACTGCGACGGGGTCACCGACAACGGCTTCCCGTGTGTGGCCGGCGCAACCGTGGCGTGCCAGACGACCTGCGGTAGCACGGGTTCGGGAGCATGCACCTCCACGTGTGCCATCCCGGCCGCGGCAATTTGTACGCCCCCGCCCGAGATCTGTGACGGTGTGGACGACGACTGCGATGGGAGCATCGACGAGGGGCTGCCGACCGGCGGCGAGATGCGCCAAGTCGGCACGTACCCCGACAACCTCGGGCCACCAGCGGGCGCATCGGACGGCGAGCGGTTCGCGATCTCCTACATCGCTGGGTCGAGTGTGACGTTTGCCTTTGTCGGCGATGACGGTCGTCTCGCGGGCACATCCACCGTTGTCTCGACGGGAATGCCCTTGAGCGGCAACCCCCCCCCACAGTTGATCGCACGATCCGGCGGTTGGGCGGTTGCCTGGAGCGATCGCCGTGATGGCAATCCGGAGATCTACCTAGCCCTGTTAGACGAGTCAGGCGCACGAATCGGGCGGGAAATTCGCCTCTCGAACGGACCGGGGTACTCCGGTGCGGTTTCCATCACGGCCATCAACGGCGATGTGGCGGCGGTTTGGCACGATGCTCGGGACCCGCGTATCAGTATCTATTTTGCGCGGGTCTCGGCGGCGGGCGTGGTGACAGTTGCAGAACGGCAGGTCGCCTCTGCGCCCAACGAAGCCTCCCAAGCACAACTCGTGTACACAGGAACAGAACTGGGTTTCCTGTGGCTATACGTCGATCGATCAGTGAGCCCCTACCCGGCCTATAGATTGGGGCGCATGACACCCATGGGAGAGAATCTCACACACGTCGCCGTGCGCCTGCCGACTTCCGCCAACCAGCGGGGCGGGCTTATCTGGTATGGAGGTAGCTATGTAGTGAGCTACACGGACACTGCCGATGGCTTGTTGGATCCCTACCTCGCGTGGCTGTTGCCTACAGGTTCGATTGACGGCGCCGTGGTCCGCCTTTCGACCAGGCAGACCCTTGCCCCCTGGGTTGCTGTTGCAGCGAACTCAACTGACCTCGTCGCGACCTGGGTCCACCAAGAACCAGAGTCGACCGGAGATCCGCCACTAACCCGATGGGAAACCCGTCGGGTGCGTGGGCGAAACGCAGTGGGTCCGGTTTACGCCCTCGGGCCCAGCACTCTCGCACTTTATTCAAGCTACGCGAGCGTGGCCCTCTCGAACCGAGCTGCGCTGCATGCCAGTTGGGGCAGCTTGGTTCAGGGCGCGAGCAGTGGTGCCTGGGTGCGTGTGACGGGGAGAGGGTTGTGTGATTGAGCGAGGCACTGGTCTGCTCCTCCGACCGGGCGATATCTGACGGGGAGCCACACCCTGCACGTGAAAGACGTGAGCGAGGTTGCACTGGAGCCATTCTTCCGCCCTACGGACTGAACGCCCCCGGATGCGCCACCGCCGACTGCGCCACCTGGCGGGCGATCCCGTCCATGTCGTTGCGGATGCTCCCCAGTGGACCGCTGAACTGCGGGTGCCGCGACGGCTCCGGCGCCTCCTGCGACATCGCCGAGGCCTGCTGCGACAGCGTCTCCATCTCCCGGCGGGCGATGCTCCCCTGGCGCTGCATCTGGTTCATCCGCCCCTGGGCGCGCTGCATCTTCGTGCCCATCACCTGCAGCTGCTGACGCAACCCCTGGTTCTCCGCGCCCTGCATCTGTTGCTGCTGGGTCAACGCCTGGATGCGCGCCTCGGTCGCCTGCATCCGCTGCTGGGACGCCGCCAGGTCGGCCCTCACCCTCGCGAGCTCCGCGTTGTCGGTCGAGCTGCTCTCCTCGTCCCGGCGCCGGCTGCTGCATCCCGTCGCCTCGGACGCCACTACCAGGCACACCATCAACCCCACCCATCGCTTGTTCATCTCATGCTCCCGCTCGCTCTGTCACTGCCCACACCCGCGGACCCCAGCACCGACCCGTCGCGCGATCCGCGCCCTGGCGACGCTACCTCGCACCAAGCGGGGTGAGCGTCACCAACTCTCCTGGCCCAACGTTGGCGAAGGTCAGCATCTGCGGCTCGTAGCCCGGGGCGTACACCCGCAGCGAGTGGCTCCGACCGTCGCGCGGAAACTCCCGCAGCAGCACCCCCGCCGACACGTACTCGCCGTCGAGGTCGATGCGCGCATGGATCGGCTCCGTGCGCAGCGCCACGGAGTACGTGGCCCGCGGCGCGCTCGGTCCCGCCTCGCGCGACGCCTCACCGCCGCCCGACATCGCCGCGACGACGCCCACCCCCACCAGCAGCACCGTCGCCACCGCCACGGGAACCACCCACCGACGCCGCGGAGGCTCCCCGCTGCGAGTCGCCACGGAGGTCGCCTTCGACGGAGGGGACGAGCCGCGGAGCGGTCCCGAGTCGCGGGCCACCATCGTGGCCTCCATGCTGACGACGGTCTGCGCCACCGCGTCCTCGCTCGGCGACGAGGGAGTCGCGAGGGCTTCACCCGCGATGGGCTCGCCGAAGACCGCCGCCCACCTCGCCCGCACCGCGTCGTCTACGAAGGGCAGCAACGAGCGCGCGAAGGCGCCCACGTTCCCGAAGCGACGCGACGGATCACGCTGAAGCGCGCGCTCAAGGCTCGCCTCCAACCGTGGATCAACCGCTGCGACGAGGCGATGCAGCGGCGGGATCGGGGCGCGCAGCACGGCGTTCACCACGTCGGCCGGTTGCGCTCCGGCGAAGAGCCTGCGGCCCGCGAGGGCCTCCCAGAGCACCACCGCGAGCGCCCATTGATCGCTCCTCGCATCGCACGCCGCCCCGCCCGCCGCGAGCTCTGGCGCGAGGTACTGCGGCGCGACCGACGAGCGTCCGGCGACCGATGCCGCGCCGAGGTCGAGGAGCTTGGGCACGATGTGCCCCGTCGCCTGGCGCGCCAGCAGGATGCTCGATGGCTTGAGGTCGCCGTACACGACGCCGCGGTCGTGCAGCATGGTCACCGCCGCGGCGATGGGCAGCCACAGCGTCAGAGCGGTGGACGGGGGGATGGGTCCGTCCCGGTCGATCTTCGCGGAGAGCGTCTCGCCATCGAGCATCTCCCTCGCCAGGAAGGGCACCCCGTCGGCGATTCCTACATCGACCATGGACACGAGGTGGGGGTGGTCCACCTCGCCCTGAAGGCGTCCGGCGCGGACGAAAGCGTCGACGGCACCGGGGTGCGCCGCGGTCTCCGGTCGCAACACCTTGAGCGCCACCCGCCGCATCATCGGGCGCATCCGCGCCTCGTAGACCACGCTGCTCGCTCCCTCCCCGAGCCTCGCCACGATGTCGTATCGCCCGGCGAAGGTGGATCCGGTCTGGAGCGGTGCGGTGGTGTTCATGGCGCTTCGACGGGTCAGCCGGGGCCTATCTCGCCGGCGCGGTGGGCGCCTCGGCCGGAACACTGGTCGGAATCACGACGGGCGCAGGAGGCGGGAGCGGCGGGTCGTCCGTGAACATCGCGAGCACGATGCCCGTCGTGACCAGCACCACGATCACCAGGGCGGCCGCGATCACCCAGCGACGCCGACTCTTGCGAGGAGCGCTCGTGGGCGAGGGAGTGGTCCATGAGCCGAGTCCAGGCACCGAAGGACTGTGCGATGGATTCGATCCGACCGACTTCACGATGTCGGCATAGCCCGGCGGCACGTACGGACCGCTCGGCGCTGGGGGTGAACCGGCGGGGCCGTCGACCAGCATGGTTCCGGCGACGCCCTGCGGCATGAACTGGGTGGCGGCGGGGCCCTGCGGAGCGGACGGTCGCGACGGGATCACCGCGGCAGCCGGGGCCACGGAGGGATGAGACCGACTCACCGGAGAGGGCGGCGTCGTCGCTGAGGGCGGCGGCGTCGGCTCGGAATAGAAGGTATGCGGGAGCACCCCCGACGGCGCATAGGGGGCGTGGTCGAGGAAGGCCGTGCTGCCCAGGTCGGCGGTCGGAGGCGGCGGCACACCCGGGAGCGGGTTCGTGCGCGAAGGGACGTTCATCACCGATGGCGACACCCCGATGGGTGGACGCGCCGGAGCACCGTCCATCATCGTGTGGTCGAGCGGCGCGCGGAAGGCCGACTCCCAGTACCCGCGCGTCGATGCGCTGGCCTCGGGCAGCAGCGCCATCGCGAAGTCGCGCGCCGACTGCCACCGGCGCGACGGGTCCTTCTGGAGAGCGCCGGCGATCGCCACGTCGAGCCCGGGAGATACCGCCGGCGACCACGCGCGCACCGAAGGCGTCGCCCCGTGTCCGATGGCGACGAACACCTCCGCGGTCGTCGCTCCGGTGAAGGGACGTTGCCCCGTCAGCATCTCGAAGAGGATCACCCCGAGCGCCCAGATGTCGCTGCGGGCGTCAGTGTGAAGTGCGCCCTGCACCTGCTCGGGCGGCATGTAGAAGGGCGAGCCCATCATCGCGCTGGTCTGCGTGAGGGCGACATTCGCCTCCTCGAGCTTCGCGATGCCGAAGTCGAGCACGCGAGGCACGACCTGCCCAGCCATGCCGCGGTCGAGGAAGATGTTCTCGGGCTTGAGGTCGCGGTGCACGACGTGGTGCGCGTGGATCATGTCGACCGCCGACAACACCGGGAGCAGGAGGTCGAGCGCCTCGTACGGCGGAATGGCCCCGGCCCGCGCGATGCGCTCCGCGAGCGTCTCGCCTTCGAGGAGCGGCATCACGATGTACGGCTGCCCCTCGAAGACGCCGACGTCCATCACGGAGACGACGTGCGGGTGCTCGAGCTGCGCGACGATCTCGCCCTCGCGCTGGAAGCGAGCGAGGGCCTCCGGGTGCGCCGCCATGTGCGAGTGCAGCACCTTCAGCGCGACGCGGCGACCGACGGGGAGGCGTCGGGCCTCGTAGACGTGGCCGAAGGTGCCACTGCCGAGGAGACGGACGATCTGATGGCCGGCGAAGGTCGCGCCCGCAGGGAGGGTGGTCATGGGGTGTTTTGGTTTGGCGGGCGCGAGGACGGGAACACGAGAGGCCTCGACGGCGGGGCGAGAGAGGGGAGGCCGGGCAACATCGGGGTGCGCGGAAGATACGCATGGAGCCCGGGCGGAGAACAGGGGCGTCGGCCCGGCGACCGCCGGGTGTCAACGATTTGAAATGGAGTTGAAGGTGATGCGCGCCGCTGCCCTCGTATGAGCATGCCCATGGACGCCAGCACGAGCGCGCGGCAACACCCTCCACGATCGCGACGGCGTCCAGCCTGCGGTTCACGCCGAGGAGACGATCGAAGCGGTGCAGTGAACTTCCACCGGATGAAAGTCCTGAAGGCCGCGCAGAGTTCCATCGCTGACGTGCAGCACCTCTCGCATGCACATTTTCGCTGCCGTACGCCGAGCGCCAAGCGGGCCATCGCAACCAACGACATCGGCGTCTTCGCCACGATGTCCTGCGAGTTCACTGCTGGCCCCGGAGCCCCCATCACGTCCGAAACACGCTCGATCGTTCAGTAGCTGTTGTTGTCGATGTACTGCTGGAAGTTCGGGACGCGCGGGCCGTCGGGCTCGGCCTGTATGTACTGCCGCATGCAGCGCACCGCGTTCGAAGTCTGGCCCATGGTGCGGTAGGTCACACAGAGCAGGCCGCGCTCAGACTCCGTGGAGGCCCGGTTGCGCAGCACGCTTACGACGCACTGGTTGCCCACGGTCATGTTGCTGGAGTTGTTGCGAAGGCAGGCGCGCGCCTGGTCCATCAGGGTCGCGCCTTCCCCACGGGACGCTCCAATCGTGGTGGGAGGCGGGGCAGCTACCGCGATCGCAGCGGGAGACGGGGCGGGGGCGGCAGGCGGTGCAATGGCGACGGTGGGCCCCGCGGCGACGGTCCGAGCGATCAGTGGCTCCGTGATCACAGGGGGAGGTGCGCCCACGGCGGGCCGCGATACGGGTGGCGTGCCCATCGCGGGAACTGGCACGGCGGAGGAACTACGGTTAGACGCAGTCCACCCGATCGCGACCACCAAGCTCGCGACGAGGCCGGCGCCCCCGAGCGCCACAGCCAACGCCCACCGCCCGGAGGGCCGGTCGTCTGACCGGACCACACGAACGGCAGGATTCGAGACCGTACCCAGTGATGCCGCTACCGGGACCATTACCGGGGGCAGCGACGGGAGCGTCGCCTCGAGCATCGGAGCCGTCGGCGGGACCATCGCACCGCGTTGTCGTGGGAGCACCTGGAGCAGGGCGGCGAAGGCCTCGTTGGCGTTCGGCATGCGCGCCGCGGGTGATCTATCGACACATCGCGCGAACCAGTCATCGAAACCAGTCCACAGAGCGCCCCGCACGCCGAGGGCGATGGCGCGCGACGACGCCCGCTCGATCGGCTCCGTCATCACCTCGACAAGCAGCGCGGAAAGGTTGAACTCCTCGATCGGCCCGTTCGCGTTCAGCCAGTAGTTGCGTCCAGTAAGGAGGTAGAAGGTGATCAGCCCGAGGGCCCAGACGTCCGTCGCTGGCCGAACCTTTGCGCCGCGCTGGGCCTGCTCTGGCGCCATCCAGAACGGCGACCCGATTGCGGACGTCACGGTTGCCGCGGTCTTGTTCTCCTGCACGAGCTTCGCGATGCCGAAGTCGAGGACCTTGATGGTGAATGGCACGCCTCTACGCCGCGACACCTCCACGAACAGGTTCTCGGGCTTGAGGTCGCGGTGAACGATGCCGAGCGCGTGGGCCTGACCAAGCGCGTTGCAGAGCTGCTCGACGATCTCAAGAACCTCGTTTGGGGGCAGGGCACCGCGTCTCCGCATCAACGCAGCGAGGTCCTCGCCGTCGAGCAGTTCCATTGCCAGCCACGGCGTCTGGGTCGCGTCGTCGATCCCCGCCCCGACGACCTGGACAACATGGTCGCCCTTGATCTGTCCCCCGATGCGCGCCTCCTGCATGAAGCGCTCGCGCGCCTTCGCGTCGGCAACGAGCTGAGGGAGCATGATCTTCAGCGCCCGCTCCTTGCCGGTGCTGAGCTGCTCGACGACATAGACGGCCCCCATGCCGCCCTCAGCCAGCGGACGGATCACGCGGAATTCGCGCGCGAAGACGGTACCAGGGTCGAGACGAACGAGCGCTGCCATCGACGCCGACAGTACCGCGAGGGACTCGGGTGATGGTAGCGACGGTGGTGATGGAGCTCCCATCCGCGAAGAAGTTGGTGCACGCTTCTGGAAGGAGAGAGTGATGGGCGCCTCCGGTGGAGAGGGCAGCGCGTGGAGCGAGGGTGGCCGGAGCGGATACCGGCGTATGTGACGTCGGATCAGACACTCACGACGATCCCCGCCGAGACGAACAGCAGCCGCGCCCCCACCCGGTCGAGCGGCAGCTTCTCCAGTGTGCTGACCGCGCGTCGATACGCCTCCATCTGCGGTCGATAGAACGCCACCTTCTGTGCGAGCGCTGCGACGTCCGAGGCCGTCACCGCGTCCGTCTTGAAGTCGAGCACCTCGGCGCTCACGGTCCGGCCCTCCTCCTGCCAGAGCACCAGCCGGTCGATCGCACCGTCGAGCACCCCCTCTCCGTCGCGCACCCTGAACGCCATCTCCCTCCGCGCGCGCAGCACCTCGGTCCCGGTCACTGCGTATCCGCTGCGACTCATCGCTGCCCGCACCACCGGTTCGCGGAGCATGCGCTCGAAGGCCCCGATGCACGCCGTCGCCTCGGCGGCGTGAAAGCCCTGTTCGCGCGCCACGGCCTCCAGGCGCGCCCGCGCCGGCTCGCCCGACTCCAGCCATTCGATGAGCTCGAAAAACCGGTGGATGAGCGTTCCCCGATCGAGCGCGCCCTGCTGGGTCGAGGCGAGCGACTCGCCCAGCGTCCGTGCCCCACCGCCCTCCAGCGACGACGGGCTCTGCCGCTCCTTCTGCCGCGGGCGCGTCGAAGCCTTCATCACCAATGACGCGAGCGGCGCGGCAGCCACCGCAGGCGCCGCCGTCTCGACCGACGGGCGTCCCCGGCGCTCGAACCACGCACGGTCGCCGTGCTCGTATCGCGTCACCCCGGCGACCGCCGTCGCATCGCCCGCCAGGGCCCCCTTCAACACCCCTGTGAACGTGAGCGGCAGGGCATCCGGCTTCTTGCCAGGCGGCGCGACGATCATGTGTAGCGCATGCACCGCGCGGGTGAGTGCGACATAGAGCACGCTCAGCGACTCGCGCACCACCCGCTCCTGGGCGGCACGGTGCATCGCCTCGAGAGCCGTGCCTCTGCGCAGCTCCGCATTGCCAGGAAGGCTCACCCGGGTGATCGGAGCGAGCGGAGAGGCCCGCTCGACCAGCACCGTGGGTGCGTGCGCCAGGATCTTCGCGTCCAGCTCGGGGAGCACCACGACGTCGAACTCCAGCCCCTTGGCCTGGTGGTAGGTCATCACCCGAACGGCCGCGTTGGCGACCTCGAGCACCTTCTGCCCCTCGACGTGCGTCACGAAGTCCGACGGTCGGAGCGTCGCCCGCTCCTCGTAGCGATACCCGAGCTCGACCAGCTGGAGCAACCGCCGCAGGTCGAGCGCATCGCAGTGGGGGGCGAGCTTCTGCGTCCACTCGAAGAGCACCGGACCGTAGCCCCTGGTCTGGAGCGCCCTGCGGACCTTGAGCGAGAGAGGCCACGCCGAACCCTCGTCGTGTCCCTTCAGCTCCAGCACCGCCCCGAGCGGCGATCGGGCGACGTGGAAGCGCGCGATGGAGTTTCCGGGGTGGTCGGCGAGGTTGAGGAGCGCGAGCACCGCCCTGACCGCGGGAGAGTCCGTCAGCGGTGCGCCGCCCTCCCCGCTGGCCGCCACGCCGCGCTGGCGCAGCAGGTTGACGAGCGACGCGACGACGTCGTTGCGCCTCACCAGCACGCCCACGCTGCACCCGGGCGCCTCAGCCGCGAGCCGCCCGATCTCGTCGGCGGCGAAGCCCAGGAGCGCGTCCTCCGCCGAGGCGCCGTCGTCGGCCGCGGGGCCCTCCACCATGCGCACATATCCGGCCCATCCGGTGCGCACGGTCGTGTGCTCGTGGAAGGCCTTCGACCACTCCGCCGCAGCGTTCTGATAGTCCGAGAGCGCGGGGTTGCGGGCGAGGCCATCGAAGACCCGGTTGACCGCGTCGATCACCACCTGCGACGAGCGAAAGCTCCGGTCGAGCAGGCGCTCGCCCACGCCGGGCAGCGCGGTCGCGACGGCGTCGAAGATCTCCGCCACGCCCCCGCGCCAGCCGTAGATGGCCTGCTTGGCGTCGCCCACGACCAGCAGCGAGCGGCGTCCCTCGCCCACCCGGGAGACGTCGTCGGCGAAGGGACGCAGCGCTCTCCACTGGGGCATCGACGTGTCCTGGAACTCGTCCAGCAACAGATGCCCGATCCCGCCGTCGAGCCGGTACGCCACGCGCTCCAGGAGCTCGGCGAGCTGACCCGAGGCGACCCCGCGCGTGACGTCCTCGAAGCGAAGCAGCGAGCGCGTCACCTGCAGGGCGCGAAAGTGCCTGTCGAAGGCCGAGAGCAGGTGGTGCGAAACGCGGGTCCGCGCGCCGAGTATCTCCAGCAGGACGCTCTGCGCATGCTCGTAGATCCGCGCAGCGGCAGCCTCGACGGGCGGGTCGAAGCGCTTGCCGTAATAGGTCTCCGCCCGCGACGCCTTCTGGAGCAGTCCGTTCTGGAGCAGAGCCTCCCACTCCCTCGCGCGAGCCAGGTCGACCACCAGAGCGCGCGCCTTCACGACGGACTTATGGGTGGTCTTATCCGCTTCGATCGCGGCGATGGCCGACGAGAGCGCGGCGTCATCGAGGCTCTTCCCGAGCTCGATGGGCTCCCACGCCGTGGGCGGAGCCTCGGTGAAGACCTCGTGAAGGTCCTTCACGATCTCGTCGAAGGTGCCGACCACCCGGCGCCCGAGGAGCCCTCCGCCGAGCACTCGCATCAGCTCGACGAGCCCGGGAAGAGCCTGCTCTCGCAGGGCGAGGTCGATCGCCTCGACCCGCAGGCGCGCGGTGTCCTCCTCCTCCGCCATCGTCCAGCCTGGCGGCAGTCCGAGCTCCGGGCCGAAGGCCCCGGCGAGGTCACCGAAGAAGCTGTCGAGCGTACACACCCGCAGGCGGTGAAGATCGCTCACCACCACGCCGAGGAGCCGTCCCGCGCGATCGCAGGAGAGCGTCGGGTCGCCGAGGTCGTCAGCGAGGCGCGCACAGGCAACCGGGTCGAGCGCTGCGTGGGCGAGGCGCGTGAGCACCCGACCCAGGATCTCGCCCGCGGCCTTCCTCGTGAATGTCGTCGCCAGGATGCCGGGTGCCTGCTCACCGTCGGCGATCAGCCCCAGGTAGCGGTTGCTCAGCTGGTAGGTCTTGCCCGCGCCGGCCGACGCGCGGATCAGCGTCGCCGGAAACGCCGGGCTCGGGGTGATCCCCACGGCGACCCCGGTCTCATCACCCTGTCGCGGCGGCGTCATGCGCCCACACACAGCTCTGCATAGGCCTCGGAGAAGGGCGGAGGCTTCGGCGACGGCGGCCAGAACCGCTCGGCACGGATCGCACGGACGACCTCACGCGCAGCCTCATCGGCCGCGGCGAAGTCTTCGCGGGACCACCCGGCGATATGCTCGCCGACCTGGTCGAGCTCGCGCGGCAGCGTGATGTACCCGAATCGCAGCGGTCCATCTATGCCGAGGGCCCGCACGAGGTGGGCGTACATCGGCAGCTGGAAGTCGACCCACTGCCCTTCCTTGTCCCGGTGGCGGGCCTCCGGGGTCGTCGGTCTGTCGCCCGACTTGTAATCGAAGACCATCCACTCACCGCTCTCCGGGTGGTGATCGATCCGGTCGATGCGACCGCGCAGCTCGACCGCGACCCCATCGACCTCGAAGAGCGCCGTCCCTGGCTCGGGCTCGGCCTCGATGCGCGCGATGCGCCATCCCTGGGCGGCCCAGCGAGCCTGCCAGCCCGCGAAGGCCACAAGCCGCTCTCGCAGCACCTCGGCCTGCACATGGACCGCCGGTCGAGGGTGCGCCCCGAAGCGCGCGTCCACCTCCCTGTCGAGAAGGTTCATCAGCAGCTCGCGCAGCGCGACCTCGTCGAGGCTCGCCGATCGGTCGTCCGCACCGAAGGCCTGCAGGACGGCGTGCGCGAGCGACCCGAAGGTGTTGCCCTCCAGCTCCCGCGAGCCGTCCTCGACGGCCGTGAGCTTGAGCACATGCTGGAGGTAGAAGTGGAAGGGGCAGGCCACGTACGCGTCCAGCGCCGTCGCGCTGTAAGCGCCCGGCGAAGGCCATCTCGTATGCCCTTCGACCCGTTCGCATGGTCCGGCCTGGAGGTCCGCCATGCCGAAGTCCGCTCGTTCTCCGACTCCGTCCCCCAAGCCCCAACATCGTCGTCGTCCGCGTAATCTCCGACCCGCCGAGGCCAGGCGACTGCTCCTCGCGTTCGAGCGCAGCGGTCTCTCGCTCGCCGAGTTCGAGCGCCGTCATGACCTCTCGCGCAACCGGCTGAGCTGGTGGCGCAAGCGCCTCGGCACCACAGCCACCAGGACCGATACACGGCCCACCCCGGCGTCGGTGACCTTCCTGCCGGTGCGCGTCGAGGTGCCTCCTCGCGCTGTCCCGCCCCCCGTCGCTGCCGCGCCGATCGAGCTCGTTCTGCCCGACGGCACGGTCGTCCGTGTGCCGTCCTCGTTCGACGTCGCGACGTTGACCCGACTGCTCGATGTCCTGCGCGAGGTCCGCTCGTGCTGACGCTACCGCCCTCGGTTCGAATCTACCTCGCCACCACGCCCGTCGATGGACGTCGAGGCATCGACTCGCTGGCAGGGACCGTGCTCTCCGACATGGCACTCGAGCCCCTGTCGGGACACGTCTTCTGCTTCATCAGCAAGCGCCGTCATCAGATCAAGATCCTCTTCTGGGACCGCACTGGATTTGTACTGATCACGAAGCGACTCGAGCGTGGCTGCTTCCGCCTGCCGCGGGAGATCGCGCCCGGCGCCACCCACTTCGACCTCGAGTCGCCTGAGTTGACGCTGATCCTCGAAGGCATCGACCTTCACCGATCGCGCCGTCGAGCGCGTTGGACTCCGCCCGACGATATCCACTCTCGATAATCGACAACGAAAACGAAGTACCCATTGCACGGAGGCGGCGGCGGGACTACATCCGCGCCGCCCTCCATGGATCAGCCCGCCCACCTCCCATTGCCCAAGCGCGCCGACGACCTCGACGCCGTGCGCGAGCACATCGAGCGGATGCTCGCGGCGGGCGACACCACCGGGGCGCTCGACCTGCTCTTCGACCTGCTCTCGCGCCTGCGCAACCACAACGAGGCGACGCAGACCCGCCTCCTCGCGGCGCTACGAAAGCTCTACGGGCGAAGCTCCGAGCGCTTCGCGCCCGACGAGCAGGGCATCCTCAACGGCATCCTCGACGACGTCGCGGCCGCCGAGACCGAAGCGCCCGCGACCGACCCGCCCGCGGCCGACCCGTCGAAGGATCCACCGCGGAGAGCCAGGCCCCACGGTCGCGGCGAGATGCCCGCCAATCTCCCCCAGCGCGTGAAGCGTGTCGGCTTGTCGGATGAGCAGCGCACCTGCCCGTGTTGCCAGAAGCCACTGCGTATCTTCGGAGTAGAGAGTCGCTGGTATATCGACTACGAGCCGGGCTCGATCTTCGTGCGCGTGTTCGAGTGCGAGAAGGGCGCCTGCCCGAGCTGCCCCGACGCGGGTGTGGCGCAGGCCGACGCGCCGACCCGCCCGATCCCCGGCGCGCAGGTGGGGCCGGGGATGCTGGCGCGCGTGCTGGTCGAGAAGGCGCAGGACCAGCTGCCGCTCTATCGACAGCTCGGGCGCTTCAAGCGAGAAGGATTCGACCTCGCCGACTCGACCCTTCAGGGATGGTGGGACGCGGGCGCGGATAAGCTGTCTCGATTGATTCCACTCTTGCGCGAGAGGCTGCTCCAGGCGCCCGCGGTGGAGATCGACGCGACGATCCTGCCGGTGCTCGACCGCGATCACCCCAAGGGCCTGCACATCGGCTCGGTCTGGACCCAGGCCGTGCGCGGTGTCGGCGTGGTCTATGGCTACGAGCACGGCAAGAAGCTCGGTCTGCAGTCGGTGATCAAGACGCTGCTGCCCTCGACGAATCCGACCGACCCGGCGAGGCCCATCCCCCGCTTCGTCATGGACGGTGAGTGGCTCATCGCGCGTGAGCTCGCCGTGCTCTCGAAACCACCGCAGTGCTGCATGATGCACGCGCGTCGCTACTTCGAGAAGGCGTTCCAGGCCAAGGATCTGCGGGCGTCGGTCGCGATGGGGTACTTCCGAACGCTCTTCGACATCGAGCGCCGCGCGAAGGACCTCTCGTCGGCGGAGCGGCAGGCCCTGCGCGATGCGGAGAGCGCGCCGGTGCTCGAGGCGTTGCGGGAGTGGATCACCGAGATGTGGCCGAGCGCGCCGCCGCGCACGCCGCTCGGGGTGGCGCTGCGGTACTCGGCGAATCGATGGATGCAGCTCGGGCTCTTCGTGCTCGATGGCGACCTGCCGATCGATACCGGAGAGGCGGAGCGCCAACATCGCCGCATCGCGCTGGGCCGGAAGAACTATCTCTTCGCCGGGAGTGATGCGGGAGCAGTGCGGCTCTGCACGGTGCTCTCGCTCTGCGGGTGCTGCCACATGCTCGGCATCGATCCGTGGCAGTACCTGCGAGACGTCCTCGATCGGATGCCCGACGGGCTCACGGACGACCAGCTGCGCGCGCTGCTGCCGATGAACTGGAAGACGGGCACGCCGGAGGCGTAGCCCGAAGAGCCAGGCGACGAGGGGCGAGAGGGCGACGAGGACGAGGGTGGTGGCGGTCACGCGGCGAAGCTGGGGACGCCGGCGCGCTCGCGGTAGATGGTCCTGACCGGGTGCTTACGCAGCGGCGCGTCTTCCATGGCGATTGGAACTACACATTCAAGCCGCGAAAGCAGGCGCGCGGCTCAGCGACCGTTGGCGGAGAAGTGCTGGTAGTCCTGCGCGCCGCGCCAGAGCCCGCCCCAGGACCAGCCGGCGCGGGCGAAGGCGCGCACGACGGGGCCGCGGGCGACGACGAGGCCGGGCGCGGGCCGCCGGCTGGCGAAGGGCGCCCCCGCGGGGGGCGAGACCCAGGTGCCGGAGACGTAGGGGTTCTGGACGGGGTTGAGGTCGAGGGCGAGGCCGTAGGCGTGCTGCGACCAGACCCCGGGGCGGCCGCTGACCTCGCGGCAGTTGAAGGCCGAGGTGTTGTTGGCCGCCATGGAGCGGTGGTCGTCGGCGCCGTAGCGGTCGACGGGCTCCATGCGCTCGATGGCGAAGCGCGTCGCGAAGAGCTCGCCGAAGACGCCGACGAGGGCGCGAGCGTGGGCGCGGTGCACGACGAGCCGGCCGCGGTGCACGGCGCCGTCGAAGCCCCAGTGGTCTACCTCGACGAGCCAGAGGTCCGCGAGGGGGACGGGGCACCCGCGGCGCCAGGAGCCCGAGGCGGCGGTCATCGCGGCGCGCGTCGGGGCGTCGAGGGGGCGGGCGCCGCCGTGGAAGCGCGGGGTGGCGTGGGCGGCGGCGGAGGCGCAGAGGAGCGCGAGGGGAATCCACCGGGCGAGCCCACGTCGCACGACCATGGGAGCGAGGCTACCACCCGTTGCCCCATCGGCCCCTCTGGCTGCACCCTCCGCGGCCTCCCGATGCGCGCCCCCCGATTCGCCGCCGTGTCGTCTATGGTGGCGGGGTACTGGCTCAGTCGGAGCCCTGGGCGGGGATGTCGGCCTGGCCAAATGGCCGCACCGTGGAGGTGAGCTGCAGCATCGACGCAAAGGAGTCGAACGCCGGCGCGACCTTTGAGTCCGGGATGTGAATGCTGTCGGTCCCGGCGAGCTGCGCCAGGTAGATGACCTGCGGCTCCGGAGCGCCGCGAGCAACACACAAGGCGGCGGTTCCCTCTTCCGCGATGGCAACCGCTATCAACCGCCCATACTTCTCGCATTGCAGGGGCAGACCCGGCTGTGGCGCTGGCATCCAGTTGAAGTACGTGGAAGCGGAGACCCAATCGACGGCGCACATTGGAAAGCCCGCGAAGCGCAGCAGACTGCGTCGGACCGGGACCACACCAGCGAGCGCCGCCATCTGCGCAGCCCACCACTCGGGAAGGTGCTCCTGCACGACGGCGAACCTGGGATCACCCGCCGGGAAACGATAGAAGACCTGGTCGGGAAACTGCGAGAGGAGATGCTGCAACGCAATGCGCTGGAAGGCAGAAATGCCCTGCAACCAGCTTCGGGCCTGCTGGGCCAGGCCCGATTCCATCGCGGGAGGCCCATCCAGGCTCTCCTCGGAGCGCCGCAGCATTCCTTGCTGCTCCGCTTGCGTGAGGACCTGCTCTGGAGGAGCGCCGCTCGCAGTGGCGCGAAGCAATGCGAGCACATCGCCGCGCCAGGTTACTCGGCCAACGCCCAGTTGCGTGATGACGTCTTCGCCATTCGCGGCGCGCTCCACCGCCAACGGGCACCCGCCTGCCTGAAGCCGGGCCGAATAGCCCGCGTGCCTCGGGTCGCCTGACGAAAGCACCAGGGCGCCCCCCGCCTCAGGTCGCCCTTGCGAGGCCAGAGCCGACAGGTGCCTCCAGCCGACATCGTCGATGGGGGAGCCTTCGAGCAGGAGTCGGGCGAGCTTGCTGGCTCCACGCAGGGCGGATACGTCGCTCACCATCGTGTGGCGAAGATGAAGCGTCGACAGCGACGGATGCCGAGCCAACGCGGAGAGATCGGAAACCGTGCAGGCGTGAATCCGGAGCGTGTCGAGGCGCGGCAACGCCGCGGCGACGGCAACGTCCGAAACGCTGCAAAAATTCAAATCGAGCTGCTGGAGAGCACTGCACTCTGCAAGCGCACTCAGCTCCCTTGCCTCCGTGATCTCGACTCGCTCGATGGCCCGAAGCTCGTCTGCGGCCCACGGTCCCTGATGGCCTACGGCTCTAGCGAAAGCTGCGGCGACGGCCGGATCGCTTGGGACGATGTCCCTGGTCATGCGCGCCTCGCGGCAGCGAGAGCGGCGGCCAAGGCATCTCGGAAGTTGTTCACGGTGACCCTTTCGTAGCGCCCTGGCTGGCGTGTCTTGCGCTCCTCGATCGTCGCCGTGCCCGACGAGCCGGGACCGAAGCGCATGTCCGGATGATACTCGCCAGTGGTCGCCACCTCGCTGTCCCAAATCCAGCGGGTCGCGGATCGATTCCAACGACCCACGCGCGCCGCTCACGGCGGTGCGCCCCGGAGGTGTGCGGCCAGGCTACGGAGGAAGTTGCGCAAGAACTGGTCGCCGCACGCGCGGTAATTGCCGTGGCCCGGGTCGCGGAAGAGCGCGCTCAGCTCTGGCTTCGACACCGCGAATCCCGCGCGCTTCATGATCGCCACCAGGTCGTCGTCGCGGAGCTCGAAGGCGACGCGAAGCTTCTTCAGCACCGTGTTGTTGGTGACGGCGGCCCCGGCGGGCCGCGGCGCGGCGGACCCCTTCGGTCCGCGCCGGTGGACGATCAGCCCGTCGAGGAAGCTCGCCATGACGGCGTCGCTGCAGGCTTGATAGCCGCTCTCGTGCTCGTGCCTGAGGAACGCGCTCACCTCGGCGGCCGTGGCCTGCGCGCCGCCGAGCCGCACGATCGCCGCGAGGGCCTCGTCGCCGACGTTGAGGATGTACCGAACGCTGCGCAACACGTCGTTGTGGATCATCGCTGCCGTCTCCTGGGAACGCCCCGCAGCTTGACCCACTCCGCGGCGACCGCGGCGCGATTTCGCGCTCCGTCGACGCCGCGTCGCGCGGGAGGCTGGGCAGAGTGTGACCGCATGCTCGAATCCGGTCGCGCCCCGCAGGCCGAACGACGGGGCGGGTAGAGCGACGGCTCCAGCGAGGGCAGCACACACCGCCCTGACTGCAATAGTCTCTGGATCGAACTCAACCCGCCGTCGGGTTCACGCCAGAACAGCACACCGTCAACTCCCCCATTGAGCTGCACCGCCATGCGTCGACTCGCTGCCCGACCCCTGCGCATCGCCCCTCTCGGGCTCGCGCTCGCCCTGGCGTCCTCGTGCACGCCGTCCTTGCTCAGCAGAATCAATCGGTGCCTTCAGTCCAACCTCGGGGGGCCGCTCTCGTCGTGCCGCGGGTCGTTCACCGCCTGGGCCGAGCGGGACCCGGCCGGCGCGTCCGCGCGGTTCCGCGCCGAGTTCGCCGCGCGCCGCGCGCGCTGCGAGGCCGGGGCGCTCGGCGCGCTGCCTTCGGAGGAGTACTACGCGTGCCTGGAGCTCGCGCTGCTCCGGCTCGGGTCCACCCGCGTGGGACCCGGCGATTCCAACCTCCACGGCCTGACCGAGCGGCTGGCGCCCGAGCTGGTGGTCCTCGACGTGCCCGGCGCGCTGCGGATGATCAACGCGCTGTGCCCCGAGATCGACGCCGCCAGGCCCGCGTGCTCCGTCCGTCGCTTCCACGAGCGCGGCATGCTCGGCGAGCGCACGCCGCGGTGGGTGAGCGCCGAGCTCGCGGCCCTGGTGCTGCGCCGGACCCTGGCGGACCCGCGGACCACCGACATTCACCTCCGCTTCGCGCAGACGTACTTCCAGCGCGTGGAGCCCGGCATGGCCCAGGCCGCGGTGCTCGAGGGGCTGCAGCGCGAGCTCCAGGAGCGGCTGCAGGCCGCGGGCGACGAGGCGATCGTGCGTCAGGTGGCGGCGCTCGAGAGGTGGCGCGTGCGAGTGGTCCCTGAGCATCTCCGTGACTTCGGGCTGGAGGTGCACCGGATCGGCACGCATCTCGAGCACGCGACCGCCCCGGCGCGCGCGCGGGTCGAGGAGCGGCTCCGCGCGGTAGCGCGGCGGCACCTGGACGCCCACCTGGAGCCGCTGCTCGCGCGCGAACAGTTCGACGCCGCGCTCGCGGTGCTGCGTGAGCTGACCCCGTCGGTGCTCGCCCCGGTGGTCACGGAAGGTCGGGAGCGCATCCGGTCGCTCGCCCTCGCCTCTCACGAGGGGCACGCGCGGCGGCACCGGGCGGCTGGCGGGTTGCTGGCGGCGCGGCTGCACGCGAGGCTGGCGGTGGCGTACGGCTCGCAGATCTCGTTGGCCCAGACCGACGCGACGCTCGAGCGACTGAGCCGTCCGCGGCTGGTCGTGCGGCACGAGGGCGAGGGGTGCGCGTGGGCGGCCCCTGCCGACGGCGCCCCTGCGGGGGGTGGCCCGGACGCGGCGCAGGTCACGGTCCGCTGGACGCGCTGCGAGTCCGCAGAGCGCCGGTGGACCAGCACGGACGCGTACACGTCCAGCGAGTTCGTGAGGACGTACGAGGACGTCTCGGTGCCGACCACCTCGTCGCACGAAGAGTGCTCGGGCGGCCACCTCACGCAGAGCAGCACGATCGGCGGCGCGCCCAGCAGGACGGTGGTCGAGCCGCGGATCTGCCGGACCGTCACGTCGACGAGCTACCGCACGGAGCGTGTGGCCGTCACGCGGGAGGTGATCCACCCGGGCACGCGGCAGACCGAGCATCGCGCGCTTCACACGGCCGCCGAGGCCGTCCTGACGGTCGCGGGCGGCGCGACCACCGTCACGGTGGGGTTCCGCCCGGAGGCCTACGCGCTCGAGGAAGAGCAGTACACCGAGCCCAGGCCGCGGTCGTTCTCGGGGGCTACGCTGGAGGGGCAGCGGGCTCGGATCGCGAGCGCCTGGAGCGCTGCGCTCTCCCCGGGCGGGGCCGTGCACGCGGAGCTGGGGCGGGCCACGGCGCGCAGCCTCGAGCGCCAGGCCGCGACCGCGGCGGACCCTGACGCAGCCGAGGAACTCTTCGCGCAGGCCCTGTACGCCGACGCGTCGAGCGCGCCCGGGGCGAGGTTCTACCGCACCCGGTACGGGGTCTCGGCGGACTCGCTCGCGGAGGCGTTGCGGAGGCGCTGACCGTCGACGCGGTCTCCGTGGCCATGAAGCCCTTCGAGTGGGCCTTCTGCGCGACCCTGCTCCTGCTCGAGCGCGACGACCCCCCCGAGCCCCGACTGCGCGACCTCACCGCGGCGCACTCCTTCGACTTCCCACGTGTACGGGGATAAGTCGTCCCGCCCGGGACAGCTCTGGCAGGAGTTCGCTCGGGTTTGCGAGACACCCAGACTACGAAGTTCGCGGTTCCCACGCTAACGCATGGAGCTCCCGGCGAGCTCGAAGGGGAGCTCAGTGGCGTCGGCGCACGGCCGATGCCGCGGGCCGACTAGGGGTTGCCAGCCGCGCGACCACGGTCCGCTGCTTCGCTCCGCTCAGGCCAGATAATCGACGGTGATCAGGAAGTCGACGGCGCTGCCCAGTCGGTGGCGCAGGTAGACGAAGTAGGTGTCCTTAGAGACCCACAGCTTGCCCATGGTGTCCACCGCCGCCGTGTTCGTGGTCCCGCTGATCTGCTTGACGGTGGTGGTCGTGACGAGCCACACCCCACCCTCGGACAGCGTCGCGCCGGCGTTGTGGGCCACGATGGTGACCGTCGCGGCCTTGAACGAGCCCACGCCGAGGCCAGCGATCGTGAAGGACGGGCTGCCGCTCCCACCAAAGTCGGCGAGGTTGCCCGCGTGCCGCATGCGGCTCCCTTCGAAGTCCTGGACGGGCGCGAAATTCCGGTTCGTGTTGCCGGAGGTGTTGTTGATGTAGCGCGCGTCCGGCGTGAGGCGCGGGTACACCGGGGACGTCGTCCCCCGGGCCACGCCCGTGGACACCGGCATCAGGTACTGCGGCGACGCTGACACCAGGCGCAGGTCCTTGATGATCCCCGCGCTGTTGATCGTCGGCCACATCCCGCCCGTCGGGAAGCTGCAGTTGTGCCAGGCCACCTCGCCGCAGGATCCGTCCAAATCGATCGCGGGTGCGAGGCTGGGGAAGCTGCAGTTGAACAGGGTCAGGTGGAGGGCGCCGCGGAACCTCATGCCCTCCGGGTAATCGCCCGTCCCAAGGCGGCTGGCGCAGTGCACGTTTTGGATGAGAAGGTTCTGGATGGAGCTCGCGTCCGGGCTCTCCGGGTTGATCGAACGCCCGATGTCGATCGAGTGTCCGTAGACGACGCCCCCCACCGTGATGCAGGTCAGGCCCTCGACCCGAAGATCCCGGATCGACACGTTGAAGTGCGGTGTGGTCAGCCCGTTGTGGCTGTACCAGAGGATCCCGTAGCTCCCCCCGTCGAAATTGCTGTTGCCGTCGAGGACGAGGTTGGTGACCCACACCTTGTCGCGGATGAAGAGGTTCGCCTGGCCCACCGCGGCGCCGAGGGCGAGGTCGGAAAGGTGCAGGTGGTCAACGTTGACCGAGACCGCCATCGGGTCTCTGTCGTAGTCCAGCAGGATCGGGATGTCCGCTGCCAGCAACACCCGATGGACCCGGCAGAACTGGCCACCGATGATCTGGACGCCCAGGCTCATCGAGTCGGCGTTCGAGTTCATCTGCCCCGCAATGCCGCTACTCCACCCGTTGCCGACCACCACGTCCTGCAGGAGGAACCCGTCCGTGTGCTCAAGGCAGACGCCCACCTTCCGGTTGGTGCTGCCGTTGTTGAGGATCGAGAACTCCTTCAACGAGCAGCTCGCGAGGCGCCCGCTGTAGCCGGTGCCCGCGAACCGGAAGGCGGTCACCGCCGACGTGCCGGCCGGCTGGAACGACAGCAGCGTGCTGCCCACGCCGGACCCGCGGATGTGGATGTTCGGGGTTGTGACCGTAACGGTCGTCTTCACGACGTAGAGGCCAGGCGGGATGTACACGACGCCCGCCCCGGTCGACCCCGGGAGGAGCGCGGAGTTGGCGGCGTAGTTCACGGCGTCCTGGATCGGGACGGCGTTGTCGATCGAGGCCCCGGACTGCGCGCCGAACCAGAGGACGTTGATGGGACCGTCGTAGAGGCGGCGCCAGTACCCGGCGGTCGCCCCCGTGGACCTCACGATGATGCCGCCGTCGCTGGTTGGGGGCGTCAAGGTCGCGGTCCAGGTGAAGATGCCCCCGCCCCCGTCGCCGCTCGCCCCGCGGCCGAGCAGCACGGCGAAGGTGTACGTCGAGGAGGCGTTGTCGAAGCTCTCCATCGCGCTCATGGTGTCGAACCACCGCGCGTCGGTCGCGGTGAGTCCCTGGGCGATCGCGCTCACGCCGCCGCTGGCGGTCCCCTCGCATGCCGAGAGCGCTGCGCCGCCTCCGAGGAGCGCGAGCAGGCCCCCGAACCAGCGTCGGCTCGTGTCGACGGTGGGGTCGGCCGGGGTATCGAGGATTCGGGATGGGGTGGGGGGAAGGTCAGGCTCGGAGGCTTGAGGCATGGACGGTCGCTCCTTCGGCATGCGCCGGGAGCGCGGCACCACGCCGGCCCCAGGCGGCGCGGGGTGCGGACCCTGCGACGAATGTGCCGATCTGCGACGTGCGGACTGTATCAACTGGAGCCGCGCGTGCACCTGTCACGGATGTGGCGATTTCCGAGCGTTTTCTGACGAAACGTCAGGTTGGTGACTGGGACCCACGGTTGCGCAACTCGCCCCGCGTAGACACGCGCGCAGGCCGTAGTTCGCTGGGAGCAGGAGATCCGTTCGCCACGGCCCCCTCGATCTCCGTGATCACATCACTGAGCCACTGCACGCGAACGTTCGTCGCCCGTCGAGGGACGTCCATCGGAACGAGCGGGATCGCGGACGCCAACGTGGAGATGTCCTCCGCCGCGCACGTTCGCTGGCCAGAGGTCGCAACGGCGGCTGCCCATGTCGAGCGCTCGTCATCGGGGTGTCGAGCGCTCGACACGGGCAGGCAGCGCTCCCGCTTCGCTCTTCGGGCGTGTCGAAGTCATGCGCGGCGCCCCTGCCTCGCTACCCTTCGATCGCGCTCTCTCCGCCCGCGGACTCGGGGGCGGGCGTGCGCAGCGGCGCGAGGTCGCTTCGCCCCACCGCGGAGACCGGCGGCTTACGCTCCCCGGTAAAGGCTCGCAGCTCCAGGTAGTCGGGGTACATCCCCTGCAGCGTCGCCACCTCGCCGCGGTTGAACCGGTGCGCCGGCTTGGGGTGCATCTGCGGCTCGGAGCCGTGGCGCACGCAGAGCGTCACCACCCGGAAGCGGTGCTGGAGCTCGGCCACGGTGAGCGCCGCGAGCGCCTCGGTCACCTGGAAGTCCGAGACCACCATCAGCCGGTCGCCGGCGTGGAAGCTGTGGGAGATGCGCGGGTCGAGCGCCGAGAGCGCCAGCGCCGGGGCGGCGAGCGCGGAGCTCGACAGCACCTCGGCCTGGAAGGCGTCGCGCACCCGGGCGCCGAGGTCGTCGTCGAAGAGCCGCAAGACCACCCTGATCGACGGGTTGAGCCGCCGCGCGTCGAGGGCGGTGTTGAGGTTCGCGAGGTCGTCGTCGGTCGCGCACACGATGGCCGCCGCGTGCCGGACGTTGGTGCGCTGGAGCGCCTGCGGGCTCTTCACGTCGTCGATGAGCACGGGCACGTCGTGGGCCTGGAGCACGGCGATGAAGGGCGCGTCGGGGCGCTTCTCGATCACCACCACCTCGTGGCCGAGCTCCAGGAGCTGCGCCGCGACGCGGTAGCCCACCCGGCCGGCGCCGCAGACGATGACGTGCGATCGCAGGGTCTCGGAGATCACGGTGATCCACTCCTTGTCGTGGTTCTTCTGGGCGAAGAAGAGGTAGGCGAAGCGCACCACGCCGTCGGCGATGACCGCGATGCCGAAGGGCGGGAGCGCGAAGTTGAGCAGCTCCAGGAAGACGTCGCCGACGTAGGGCAGGGAGGGCTGCCCGAACATCAGGAAGTACGTGTGGTGCAGCGCCTCGCCGAAGGTGATGCGCGCGCCGCCGGGGCCTCGGTAGAGGGTCGTGAACACCAGCGGCACGGCGCCGAAGAAGACCACCGCCATCGCCAGGGTGAGGCGGAAGCGCTTGAGCAGCGCGAGGAGGTAGCGCCCCCGCGCCCGCAGCCGTCGACGGCGCGGGGGAGGGATCATCGCGGCGTGCCTCATCGCCCGCTACCCCGTCGCATCAGCTCCGCAGCTCGGCGACCTTCGAACCGAAGATGCGCTCGATGGTGGCCATGAGCTCCTCCGAGGGGTCGATGCCGACGCGCGCCATGCGCACGCCCACCTCGCCCCCCGGGACCTTCACCACCGCCTGCACCGGGATGCGCCCCGGGTGCGCCGCGAGGGCCTGCTTGAGCAGCTCCAGGCGCCGCCGCGCGACCTCCGCCTCCTTCAGGTTGTTGGCGTCGAGGCGCAGCAGCACGGCCCTTGTGCGCTGCCGCAGCGCGTCCCCGAGGGGCGTGACCTCCTCCACCCAGACCGTGCGCGCGAGCTCGGCGTCGGGCGTGTCGTCCGGCTCACCCTCCTCGTCGCGCTTGAACTCCGTGCGCACCTTGCCCTTGAGCAGCAGCGCCTCGCCCTCCTTCAGCTTGCCCGCCACGGAGTCGAAGACCTTGGCGCGCACGATCGCCTCCACGCGCCCCGCCCGGTCTTCGATGAAGAAGAAGGCCATGCGCCCGCCCGACTTCGGAACCTTCTCCCGGTAGCCCTCGATGACGCACGCGAGGGTCACCTCGGTGTTGTTGGCCATCTCCGGAATCTGCGCCGTCGAGGTGGTGGCGAAGCGCGCCGACTCCGCCGCGTAGCGGTCGAGCGGGTGCCCGGTGAGGTAGAGCCCCAGCGCGGTGCGCTCGCGCTTGAGCCCGTCGGTGAGGTCCCACGGCTGCACCTCGGGGTAGCCGTTGGTGGGCTGCAGCGCCTCGGCCATGCCGAAGAGGCCCATCTGCCCGCTGGTGCGCTGCTTGGCCGCCCCCTTGCCGCGCTCCAGAGCCCGCTCGATGGCGGCGTGGCACTGCGCCCGAGAGGCGCCGGTGCGGTGCAGCGTGTCGTCGAAGCAGCCGCTGGCGACCATCGCCTCGACGACGGACTTGTTCACCCGCCTCGGGTCGATGCGCGCGGTGAAGTCGAAGAGGTCGACGAAGGGCCCCGCCTCCCGCGCCTCGAGGATGGACTCCACCGCCGCGTCGCCGACGCCCTTGATGCCGCCGAGCCCCACGCGGATGCGGGGGCGCCACGGGTCGGACTCGATGCGGTTGGCCGGCCTGCGGGGGACGGGCTGCGGCGTCGGCGAGTAGACCACCGTGAAGTACCGGTCGGACTCGTTCACGTCCGGAACCATCACCGGGATGCCGAGGTTGCGCGCCTCGTTGATGGTCCCGACGAGCTTCTCGATCTTGCCGAGGTCGGAGCAGAGCGTGGCGGCCATGAACTCCGCGGGGAAGTGCCGCTTCAGGTAGGCCGTCTGGTACGTGATGAGCGCGTACGCCGCGCTGTGGGACTTGTTGAAGCCGTAGCCCGCGAAGTACTCGAGCAGGTCGAAGACCTCCACGGCCTTCTCCTCGGTGTGCCCGAGCTTCTTGGCCCCTTCGACGAAGGTGGCCTTCTGCTTGGCCATCTCCTCGACCTTCTTCTTGCCCATCGCGCGGCGCAGCAGGTCGGCGCCTCCCAGCGTGTAGCCGCCCATCTTGCGGGCGACCATCATCACCTGCTCCTGGTAGACGATGACGCCGTAGGTCGACTCCAGCACCTCCTTCAGGCTGTCGTCGGGGTAGGCGATCTTGGCGCGGCCGTTCTTGCGGGCGACGAAGTCCTCGACCATGCCCGACCCGAGGGGCCCCGGGCGGTAGAGCGCCACCGCCGCGACGATGTCCTCGAAGCAGTCGGGCTTGAGCTCCTTGAAGAGCTTCTGCATGCCCGAAGACTCCAGCTGGAAGACGCCGGTGGTCTCACCCGAGGCCAGCAGGTCGTAGGTCTCCTTGGCCTTCCTCCCGCGCTCGGGGTTCGGGTCCTTCGGGTCGAGGGGCACGTCGTCGACGTTGAAGACCTCGCCGCCCTTCGCGACGCGCTCGACCTCGTCGGGGCGCTTGCGGATCATCTCGTGCGCGAAGTCGAGCACCGTCAGCGTGGTGAGCCCGAGGAAGTCGAACTTCACCAGGCCCGCGGCCTCGACTTCGTCCTTCGCGTACTGCGTCACCGCCGACTGACCTGTGCCGCGGAACACAGGGACGGTGTTCCAGAGGGGCCCCTCGGAGATCACGATACCGGCCGCGTGCATCCCCGCGTGCCGATTGAGGTTCTCCAGCTTCATGGCCATGTCGATGGTGGCCCGCGAGGCGGGCTCCGTGTCGTACTTGGCCTTGAGCTTGGGCTCCTTCTCCATCGCCTCCTTGAGCGAGACGGTCTTGCCCAGCACCGGCTCGGGGACGAGCGAGGCGATGGCGTTCACGTCGGCGAGGGGCATGCCCATGACGCGCCCCACGTCGCGCACGCAGCTCTTGGCCTTGAGCACCTGGAAGGTGGCGATCTGGCCCACGGAGTCGGCGCCGTACTTGTTGCGCACGTACTCGATGACGCGCTCCCGCTTGAGCATGCAGAAGTCGACGTCGAAGTCGGGCATCGAGACGCGCTCGGGGTTGAGGAAGCGCTCGAAGAGGAGGTCGTAGGGGATGGGGTCGATGTCCGTGATGCCCAGCGCGTAGGCGACCAGCGACCCGGCGCCTGAGCCGCGGCCGGGGCCCACCGGGACGCCGTTCTTCTTCCCCCAGTTGATGAAGTCCTGGACGATGAGGAAGTACCCCGGAAACTTCATCCCGCAGATGACCTTGATCTCGATCTCAAGGCGCTCGCGGTACTTGTTGAGGTCGAAGCGCTTGCTCTGCTTCCTGAAGCTGGCGAAGCGCTTCTCGAGGCCCGCCCGGCAGAGGCCCGCGAAGTAGTCGTCGATGGCCTCGATGACCTGGCCGTTCTCGTCGCGGAAGTTCGGCAGCATGGGCTTGCCGAGCACCAGCTTGAGCTTGCACATCTCCGCGATGCGCAGCGTGTTGGAGAGCGCCCCGGGGACGTCCCCGAAGACCTCCGCCATCTCCCGCGGGCTCTTCAAGAACATCTCGTCGGACTGCATCCCCGACGCCTCGGCCTCGTCCAGGCTCATCCCCGCCGCGATGCAGGTGAGGGCCCGCTGCGCGCCCGCGTCGTCGCGCCTGAGGTAGTGCGCGTCGTTGCTGGCCACCACCGGCAGGTCGAGCTCCTTCGCGAGCTCGAGCAGGCAACGGTTGAGGGGGCTCTGCTCCAGCAGCCCGTGGTCTTGCAGCTCGACGAAGAGGTGCCCCGGGTCGAGCATCTCCTTGAGGGTGCCGAGCACCGTGCGGGCGACGTCGGGAGAGTGCTGCAAGAGCCCCTGGGGGACGAGGCCCCCGAGGCAGCCGGTCATCACCACGAGGCCCTTCGCGTGGCGGGACATCACCTCCAGGTCGGTCTGCACCGGCGCGCCTTCGGGGTTGTCGAGCCAGGCGCGAGACACCAGCGCGATCAGGTTGCGATAGCCCTGCTCCGACGAGGCCAGCATCGGCAGGTGGTAGGCGCGATGGAGGCCGTGCTTGTCGGGCCGATCGCCAGGAAACGCGTGCCCCAGCGACACCTCGCAGCCGAGAATCGGCTGGATGCCCGCGGCGTTGGCCCTCTGATAGAAATCGATGGCGCCGTGCATGTTGCCGTGGTCGGTGAGCGCCACCGCCGGCATGCCCAGCTCTTTCACCCGAGAGCAGAGTTCCTTCACCCGGATGGCGCCCTCCAGCATCGAGTACTGGGAGTGGACGTGGAGGTGCACGAACGCGGGCTCTGACATCCGTGTCGCGCTAGCACGCAGCGCCCAGCGACCCAACTTCCGCGCCTGAAACACTGCGTCATGACCGCCGCTATGACGCCATCAATCCGCTTGTTGAACGGCTGTCAGTTTCGATGCTAGAGAGCCGAGCGCGTCGTCGGGTGCTCACGGCCTGCGCGGCGTGCCGCCATCAGAAAGCGTCTTGGCTTTCCCGATGGGCCGCACGCCTAGCGCGTGCGTGCTCCGCGGGCACTTCAACCATCGTAGAGGAGTTCGACACATGGCACGTTCGACGAAGTTCTTGTTCCCCTTCGCCTCGCTTGGTCTTCTCGGCGCCCTCGCGGCCGGCTGCGGCGGTGAGAGCAGCACCACGCCTCCGGCCGACGGCGGCACCCCGGGCACCGACGTCCCCGCCACTCCCCAGGACTCTGGCGAGGCCCGCACCTACGACTACGTCATCAACCACCTCCTCCTCGACGAAGGCGCCGAGCCGGGCGTGACCACCCGCGCGTTCTACGGCTTCAACCTCGACGGCCGCAACTCCCCGAGCCGCACCGCGAGCCAGCAGGCCGCCGACTGCTCGCACGGCGACTACTTCTCGACCGTCGACCCCGACCAGAACATGGGCACCTGCGCCGCGGGCACCGCTGGCGGCGGCACGGCCTGTCAGGGCGGCGTCGACAACCAGCTCCCCAACGTCGCCCAGACGATCATGCAGTTCCAGGCCTCGCTCAACGTGCAGAACACGCTCAACGAGCAGGTGGACACCGGCAAGTTCCTGATCATGGTCCGCATCAGCGGCGTCAACGGCACCCTCGGCCCGGCGCTCAACGACCCGGCGGTCGAGGTCAGCGTGTACCCCTACGCGTACGCCGCGTTCCCCAACTGCGCCAACATCCAGATGGCGAACCAGATGTACCAGATCGACAACCGCTCCCTCACCACCCCGGGCGACCTCAGCTCGGCGCGGCTGAAGTTCCAGGGCAGCATCGTCAACGGCCGCCTGCGCGTGAACCCGCCGGCCGCCAACCCCACCACGCCGAACTTCTCCATCCCCCTCTCGCTCCAGGGGATGACGCTCAACCTCAACCTCTTCCAGACGCAGCTCCGCGTCACCCCGGGTGAGACCGACGGCATCAACGGCAACCTCGGCGGCTACCTCCGCCAGAACGACCTGATCGACGCCCTCACCACCATCCCGGCGCTGATGCAGTTCCGCGACGCCGCGGGCCCGCTCATCCAGGGCTTCGTCGACATCGCCACCGGCACCCCGACCGCCTCGTGCGACGCCCCGCAGGGCGGCATCGGCGTGGGCCTCGGGTTCACCACCAAGCGCGCCACCATCCTCCCGACCACCGTCGCCACCGCCCCCTCCGGCGTGTGCGGCGGCGCGAGCTCCGGCAGCGACGCCGGCGTCCCGCGCGACTGATCGAGCACCGCTCCGAACACCATCGGGGTCGCGCGGGGATCAACAGTCCCTTCGCGGCCCCGATGTGTTTTGTGATAGACCGCGCCGGTGTCGACGGACGCCCTAAGCGCACCAGCCCTCTCCCTGGTCATCCCGGTCTTCAATGAAGAGGAGTCGCTGCCCGCGCTGTTCGATGCGCTCGACGCGGCGATGCCCTCGCTGCCGCAGCCCGCGGAGGCCGTGCTGGTCGACGATGGCTCCCGCGACCGCTCCTTCGCGCTGATGACCGCCGCGGCGGCCTCGCGCCCGTGGCTGCGCGTCGTGCGCTTCCGCCGCAACTTCGGGCAGACCGCGGCCATCGCCGCGGGCATCGACCACTCGCGCGGCCCCATCATCGTCGCCCTCGACGCCGACCTGCAGAACGACCCGAAGGACATCCCCAAGCTCCTCGCCCGCCTCGACGAGGGCTACGAGGTGGTGTCGGGCTGGCGCAAGGATCGTCAGGACAAGGCCATCACCCGCCGCCTCCCCAGCGTCATCGCCAACTGGCTCATCGGCTGGGTCACCGGCGTACGCATCCACGACTACGGCTGCACCCTCAAGGCCTACCGCCGCTGGGTGCTCGAGCCCTACGGCCTCTACGGCGAGATGCACCGCTTCATCCCCATCTACGCCTCGTGGGCCGGGGCCCGCGTCACGGAGATGGAGGTCATGCACCACCCGCGGCGCGCGGGCGTCAGCAAGTACGGCCTCGGCCGCGTCTTCAAGGTGCTGCTCGACCTGCTTACGGTCACCTTCCTGGGCGGCTACTCCACCAAGCCCATCTATTTCTTCGGGCGCCCCGCCTTCGCGCTCTGCGCGGCGGGCTCGCTCTCGGGCATCGTCTTCGTCGCGCAGTTCATCAAGGAGCACGTGCTCCACCGGCCGGGCGAGTGGCTCCAGCCGGTGACCCTGCTGCTCCTCGCGGTCTTCCTCTTCTCGCTCGGGGTGCAGTTCCTCCTGATGGGGCTGCTGGGCGAGATCCTGATCCGCACCTACCACGAGTCCCAGGGGAAGAAGACCTACCTCGTGGGCGAGACCGTCAACTTCGAGCCGTCCCACAAGCCCACCCGCTGAGGGGCTACAACCCGTCTCATGTGCGGCATCGCAGGCCTCGCGCTCCCTGACGACGTGCTCCCCGACGTGGCCCTCGTGCGCGCCATGGCCGACCGCCTCGCGCACCGCGGCCCCGACGCCCAAGGGGTGCTCGCCATGCCCGGCTGCACCTTCGGCCACCGGCGGCTCTCCATCGTCGACCTCTCCGCCCTCGCGGCGCAGCCAATGCGCTCCCCCGACGAGTCCGCGATGCTCACCTTCAACGGCGAGATCTACGACTTCGCCGCGCTGCGAGACGAGCTCGTCTCCCTCGGCTACGTGTTCCGCTCCCGCTCCGACACCGAGGTGCTGCTGCACGCGCTCGACGCCTGGGGCGACGCCGCGCTCCAGCGCATCCACGGCATGTTCGCCTTCGGCCACTGGAGCGCCCGCGACCGCGCGCTCACCCTGGTCCGCGACCGCTTCGGCAAGAAGCCCCTCTACTACGCCCCGCTCGGCGACGACTCCGGCCGCGGCGGAGTGGCCTTCGCGAGCGAGCTCTCCGCGCTGCTCGTCCACCCGGAGGTGCGCGCCCGCCGGGAGGTCGACCCGGTGGCCGTGGCCCAGTACCTCGTCCACGAGTTCGTGCCGCAGCCCCGCTCCATCCTGGCGCAGGTGCGAAAGCTCGGCCCCGGAGAGCGGCTGCGATGGAGCGCCCGGGAGGGCATCACCCGAGAGCGCTGGTGGGCGCCTCGCACTGGGGTGCGCCTTCGTGGCGACGAGCACGAGCTCACCCAGGAGCTCTCGCGCCGCGTCGAGCGCGCGGTCTCCCGGCGCCTGGTGGCCGACGTGCCGGTGGGGGTCTTCCTGAGCGGGGGCATCGACTCCAGCTTCGTGGCGGCCTGCGCGGCGGCGACGCACCCGAGGGTGAAGACCTTCGCCATCGGCTTCGACGACCCGAGCTTCGACGAGAGCGCCCACGCCGAGCTGGTCGCCCGCCACCTCGGCACCGACCACATCACCGAGGTGCTCTCCGAGCGGGCCCTCATCGACCTCGTGGCGCCGACCCTCGACGCCATGGACGAGCCCCACGCCGACAGCTCCATCCTCCCTACGACGATGCTGGCGAGGCTCGCCCGCCGCGACGTCACGGTGGCGCTCGGCGGCGACGGCGGCGACGAGATCCTCGCGGGCTACCCCACCTTCGTGGCCGATCAGGTGCTGTCCCGGCTGCCGACCAGCGCCTCCGCGGGCCGCCTCCTGGGCGCCCTCGCTCGGCTGATGCCCGCGACCGACGCCAACTTCTCCACGGCCTTCAAGCTCCAGCAGATGGCCCAGGGGATGCGGTCGCGCGGGGCCGAGCGCCACGCCCGCTGGCTCGCCCCGGTGGACCCTGACGCGCTCCCCTCGCTGCTCGGCGATGCGCTCCGCAGCGGGGCGGCGCACTCGCTCGACGCGGCGCGCGCGGCGGGCCTCGGGGCCGCGACGGACTTCGACGCGGCGACGGCCTTCTACCTCCAGGTGTACCTGTCCGAGGGCGTGCTCCAGAAGGTCGACCGCGCGACGATGAGGGTCTCGCTGGAGGCGCGCGCGCCGCTGCTCGACACCGACGTGGTGAGCTTCTGCCTCGCGCTCCCTGAGCGGCTTCGGCTGCGAGGGACGACCACCAAGTACCTGCTGCGCAATGCGCTGGGAGAGCGGGTTCCGAGGTCCATCCTGGAGCGCCCGAAGAAGGGTTTCGGCGCGCCGGTGGGCCGCTGGCTTCGGGGCCCGTTGAGAGAGCTGATGCTCGACACCCTGTCGCCTGCGAGGCTGCGGGCCGCCGGGTGGTTCTCCCCCGCGGTGGTCGAGCGGGCGATGGGCGAGCACCTCTCGGGCGCGCGCGATCACCGCAAGCTTCTCTACTCGCTGCTGGTGCTTGAACACTGGCGCCGCCGATGGCTGGAGGCCGCGTGAGGCCGCTCGTGCGCGACGCCCTCGGGGTGCTCGTCGGCGCGGCGCTGCTGGGTGGGTCCTGGTGGGCTCTGGAGCGCGCGCGGGAGAAGACCGATCCCCGCCGCGCGGTGGTGAGGCTGATCCGTCGCGAGGCGGGGCCGCGCGACCTGGTGGTGGTGACCGACGAGGCCCCGGAGCTGGTGGCGATGGCGTCGCCGGTGCCTGCGCTGTGGGGTGTTCCCCAGATGGACGACCTCCACGGCGTGCGCCGGGTGTACGGGGTGGCTCCGACGGCCTCCGCGCTGGCGCCGCTGCTGGGCCGCTTCGGCTCCGGGGCGACGGTCGATCGGGAGGGAAGGGCGCTGCGCTGGGAGATCGCCGCGCAGCACCTGGGCCGGGTGGTCTTCGACGCCTCGCACGAGCTCGGGGCGAGGGTGACCGCCGAGCGTGTGGGCGGCGCCGACAACGGCCCGTGCCCGCTCGAAGGCGCCGTCCTCGGCTGCCACGGCCCCGAGTGGAACCGCGTGCGCGCCGAGCCCCACCGCTTCGACGGCGCCGAGCTGCGGTGCATCTACGCGCACCCCCAGAGCGACGGGACGCTCACCTTCCACTTCACGGGCCTGCCCCCGGCGCGCTCGCTCGTCGGCGCGGTGGGCATCGACGACGCGGGGTGGTTTCCGACCGGCGCTGTGGTGACGGCGAACATCACCCTGCGCCTGGAGGGTCAGCCCGAGATCGTTCGCGAGGTGCGCGCGGTAAACCGCAAGGGCGTGACGGGCTACCGCTTCGAGCTGCCGCACGCCCCGGGTGAGGCGACGATGACGGTGACCACGCCCGACGCCGGGGCGCGGCAGTTCTGCTTCACGTTCGTTCTGGCGGAGTGACGTCGTCGGCCTCGCCGGCGACCTCGACGCGGTTGCGCCCCAGGCTCTTGGCCCGGTAGAGCGCCCGGTCGGCGGAGTCGATGAAGGCGTCGAGCCCCTTGCCGTCGAAGGTCGCCACGCCGACCGAGACCGTGATGGGAACGCTCTTGCCGCTGTCGAGCAGGCAGGGCGTGCGGGCGATGGAGCCGCGCACTCGCTCGGCCACGACGCGCGCCGTGGCGGTGGAGGCTCCGTCGAGCACGAGGAGAAACTCCTCGCCGCCCCAGCGCGCGGTGAGGTCGTTGCCCCGGGCGACGGCGCGCAGCACCTCGGAGACGTGGCAGAGCACGCGATCGCCCGAGGCGTGGCCGTAGGTGTCGTTGATGCTCTTGAAGAAGTCGACGTCGATGAGGGCGATGGAGAGGGTGCCCTCCTTGAGGTCGCGGCGGGCCAGCTCGTCGAGGCGCAGCGAGGCCGCGCGGCGGTTGGCCAGCGCCGTGAGGGCGTCGGTCGAGGCGAGGCGGCGGGTCTCCTCCAGCAGGCCGACGGCGTGCAGCGGCAGCGCGAGCTCGCGGGCGGCGAGGGTGAGCACCGCGGCCTCGTCGCGGCCAAGCGCGGAGCGCGAGGCGCAGAGCCCGACCCGCCCCAGCAGCTTGCCCCGTAGCAGCACTGGGAGCGCGGTGACGGTCCCGTCCGGGAGCTCATCGGCAGCGAGCGCGTCGCTCACCACCCGCAGCTCCACCGGGCCGTCCGAGGGCGACACCACGGACTGCACCGCCCCGGGGATCGCCCTCCCTCCGTGCCGCGGGTGCTGGTGGATGAACACCCGCACGCCGTGGCGGCGAGGCACCGAGAGGGCCAGCCAGGAGTACGCCACGATGTCGGTCATCAGGCGGGAGAAGGCGTTGAAGAGGCCGTCGATGTCGGAGGCGTCGAAGGCGAGGGCGCGCAGCTCGCCCACCACCACCGCCTCGAAGAGCGCGTGGTCGAGGAGCACCGAGAGCCGCCCGGGGATGGTGCTGCGCCGCAGCCCCGAATCGCCCGGCAACGACACCCGAGGGGGCGCCTCGCTGCCCGGAGGGACGAGCTTCTCAAGCTCGGCCACGAGGCGGTCGGGGTCGTTGCGGTCGAGGAAGGCGTTGGCCCCGGAGCGCTGCGCCCAGAAGCGGGCGCGCCGGTCGGCGCTGGTGGTGCAGAGCAGCACCGGGATGTGCGCGGTGGCGGGCTCGCCGCGAAGGAGCTGACAGAGCTGCAGCCCGGAGAGCCCCGGCATCCACAGGTCGGTGACGACCGCATCCGGCGGGGCCGAAAGCGCGGAAATCAAGGCCTCCTCCGCGTCGGTGGCGACGCGGACGGACCATCCCGCGTTCTCCAACTTCTGCGCGACGGCAGCTTGGAGCGCGGGGCTGTCGTCGACCAGAAGAACCCGACGCATCCGAGTGCGAGGCAGGGTGCCCCATGGCTCCGCAGTGGCGCAACCCCAGGCGTGTGGTTCTCGCGGGGTTGGGACCCTCTCGGGCGCCTTCTCGGGGTACACCCGCGGCCGTCCGGTGTTGCTGCGCCTGTGTGGATGTACCCTGCTTGGCTGCTCGCTGCTCGCCCCAGGTGCGTGGGCGCAGACCGCTGTCCCGACGGCGACGGTGCGGGCCCCCCGGCGCCTCTCCTGGGACGATCCCTCCGCCACCCTGGGGGCGAGCACCTCCATCGACCTCCGTGAGCGGGCCCGGCTCGCGGCGGGCATCGGATCGCTCCTCGACGAGGCGCCCGGGCTTCACGTCCGCCGCAACGGGGGCGACCTCGCGACGGAGTCCCTGGTGCTGCGCGGCGCCTCGTCGGCGCACGTCACGGTGGCGCTCGACGGGGTGGTGCTCAACGACGCGGCGAGCGACGGGGTCGACCTGTCCGCGATCCCCCCGGCGCTGATCGAGCGGGCGGACGTGTACCGGGGTGTCGGTCCGGTGCGCCTGGGCGTCGGGGCCCTCGGGGGGGCGGTCGACCTGCGGCTGCGCGACGTCTCTCTGCGTCCCATCGCCTGGGCCGCTGCGGGCGCCGGGTCCTTCGGGGCAAGGCGGGCGTCGGCGGGCGCAGGGGCGGGCGTCGGGCCGCTCCGGATGCTCTTCGCGCTCAACTACCGGGGCACCGACGGCGACTTCCCCTATTACGAGCCGGGTAATCGCACGCTCTCCGCGGGCCGCGTGACCGACCGGGTGAACAACGGCGGCGACGCGCTCGACGGGCTCTACCGGGTCTGCCTCGGGTCCCCGGCGTCTCGCTCCTCGGGCTGCCTCCTGGCGCTCGGCGGATGGATGCACCGCGGGGTCGCCGGCCCTGGAGAGACCGCGGTGGTGGGTCCCTTCCAGGAGCAGCGCCGGCTGCTCACCCGGGGCTCCTGGGCGTGGCGCCACGACGGCTGGGAGGTCGAGCTCTCCGGCACCGCCATGGTGCGGGGCGACCTCTTCGACGGGCGAGGCGCGGCGGGCGGCGTGTCGGTCACCGGCTACCGGGCGACGAGCGACACCTGGCGCGCTCAGGGGGAGGCGAGGGCGCGCCGTCGCTCGGGCAGGGTCACCCACGAGGCGCTGCTGCGCGGCCGGCAGGAGGGCTTCGTCCCGGGCGCCGGGGCGACGCTGGTGGACGCCTCGCGGAGGGCGCTCACCGCGGGCCTGGAGTCCACGATGGCGCTCGGCCCGCTGCGGGCGTCGGCGGGCTTCGTGGCGGAGGCGATCGCCGACGAGACGCCCTCCCGGAGCGAGGCGATGAACCTGCTCAGCCCGAGGCTGGGGGTGCACCTCGCGCTACGGCCGTGGCTTCAGCTCCGGGCGCACGGAGGGCTCGCGGCGAGGGCGCCGACGCTGCCCGAGCGCTTCGGCGATCGAGGGGTGATCGTGGGCAACGCCGCGCTGCGCCCGGAGCGATCGCGCTTCGTCGACGCGTCGCTGGCGGTCGAGACCCGGAGCGGGTCGTGGAGGGTGAGCGCCGAGCTCGGCGGCTACCTCCGCGACGCGACGGACCTCATCGCGCTGGTGCAGGTGGGCCCCGGTCGCTTTCGCGCGGAGAACTTCGGGCGGGTGTCCATCACCGGCCTCGAGCTGGGGGCGAGGGTGCGCTGGCGCGATCACCTCACGCTGACGCTGGCGGGCGCGCTCGTCGATCCGGCCCTCGTCGGCGACGGCGGGGCGACCGGGAGGAGCGTCCCGGGGGTTCCGTGGGCGGATCTCTCGGTGAGCGCGGAGGCCAGGGTGGGCGGCGCCCGCGCGGCGCTCTCGGTGTCGGCGGTGTCGTCAGCGTGGCTCGACCGGTCGAACTGCACGGCCATCCCGGCGAGGGCACTGGCCGACCTGCGCCTGGGATGGTCGCCGCGCTTCCTCGGGGGGTGGGGAGCGACGCTGGAGGTGACCAACCTGCTCGACCAGCGAACGGCGAGCCACACGCTCTGCAACCCGATCGGGGACGTGGCCGCGGTGACCGCGCCGATCCAGGACTTCCTGGGCTATCCGCTGCCCGGGAGGGCGGTGTTCGGTGGGGTCGTTTACGAGGTGCGGTAAGGTCGGGCTCGCTCAGCGCGAACCGCGATCGAGGGGGATGGCGAAGCGGTAGGCGTTCTGCCACGGGCTGCCGTGGACGAAGGGCGCCTGGGTCTCCAGGCAGCTTCGAGCACCGGCGACCGACGGGTCGGACGAGGTGAGGGAGGTCTGGCCCGACGGCGAGACGGCCACCTCGATGCGACCGGTGATCGGCTGCTGGCAGCGGAGACGCACTACGCAGTCGCGGATGCAGCGGTTGAAGATCGAGGCAGCACGCCCGGTCACGGCCTGCATCACATGGTCGGGCGGCATGGTGTCGCCGGTCTCGGCCGCGGAAGGTGCCGCCGGCGGGGCCACCGTGTTGGCCCGGTTGAGCGCGACCACCGGCGCGGCTGCGCTGCGGAAGGTCGCCCAGCGGGGAGTTCCCCCGGCGCCCAGCTCGAGGCGCATCTCCGAGCGGCCGACGCGCGCCTGGATGGTTCCGGGCCCGGCGAGCCGGATGGACTCCAGGGCCGAGGGGAGGGCGCCGTGGCCGAGCAGCGTCAGCGTCGCCGACGGGTCGATGGCGGGGATCGCGAAGCTCGTGCCCTGCGCCGACAGCGCCGCGAGGTCGAGGGCGGCCGGGTCAGTCGCGGGGAACTCCGTGCGGGCGGGGGCGCCGCCGTCGAGGGGAAGGTCGATCACCAGCGGGCCGGTCACGGTGAGGGCCTCGGCCTCGCCACGGCGGATGTCCGTTCGGCCCGAGAGCACCACGACCCGTAGCACCGACGACTCGACCCTCGCCACCACCGGACCATGCGACTCGACCGACCAGGCCCCGTGGAGGAGCCTCATGGGCTCGGACTCACCTGGCGCCGGGGTCATCGCCAGCGCTCCCCGGCCGAGGGTGACGGCGGTCTGCTCGGTGCGTAGCTGGGACAGCTCGACGGACGATCCGCTTCGGACGTCGGCCGTCCACCCCGGGCGTACGGTGAAGACCGCCCGGCCGGTCGCCGAGGTCTCGACGCTGCCTCCCTCGCGGAGCCCGGTGCTGCGCGAGAGCAGGGAGCCCTCGTCCTGGACGCGCTCGTGGTACCGGGCGCCGCCCGCCGCAAGCAGCACCACCCCCTCGTAGGGGGTGA
>Ga0207969_100041_pt1 | contig 91239 bp, 79 predicted proteins | sample LakWasMet25_LOW6_2_FD_183869 | JGI IMG/M metagenome (GOLD analysis project Ga0207969, IMG submission 183869) | Freshwater sediment methanotrophic microbial communities from Lake Washington under simulated oxygen tension - Sediment Metagenome... | ecosystem: Environmental > Aquatic > Freshwater >...
GCGGCGCTTTGCCCGGCGCTGCCTAGGGACGCTCTTATTCAAGGCATTCAAGGCTGTCAATTTACCGTCTGAGCCGTCATCAATATGGGGCAGGGGCTACACATGGGCGAAATAGTCCTGAAAAAAAATTTCCTTATCCAGATAATTAGTACTACAGTTGTAGATTATTTTTCTCCCTGCGTCGTCGGTAGCGGCAAGCCCGAGCCACGGCCTGATGCCGCCTTCGCCACAGAGACCAGTCGACGATGTGCACGATCTTGGGCGGATGCCGCCACAGCCATTGCCACAATAACTTGCGCACGTCCGGCACGGTCAGCGGGATCAGTGCTACCGCGGCTTCCGGGCTTGTCAGCTCAGCTGTCTGCTGTTTTTTTGGCCGACGGCGATTCTGTTGCGTGGACACACAACACGGTCAGATAGGCCAGCGCCGCTATCGCCAAGGTCATGTGTCGGTACCAGCCGTGCCAACTGCGCACTTCCTAGTGATCCAGCCCGACTTCGCCTTTGGCCGTCGCAAAGCACTCTTCCACCGTCCAGTGCGTGCCTGCCACCCGGACCAGGGTTTGCAGGTCGGTGTCGGCGGCGCATAGCCTACGTAGTAAGCCCGCTCGCCATCAGTCAAACGCCGCCGCAGCAACCAGCGCTCACCCGGCATCTGCCAGGACAGCAAAGGGATTATCAACCACTCATATAAACGGGGTCCTTTGGCGCCATCACCCGCCGACAGCCTGACCCAGTCTTGCGGTTGGGCCGTGTCCGCCAGCTGAGCCACCGTTTTTTGGCCGGTCAGATCCGGCCACACGTGCTGGTTGCTCGCCACCGCCAGCACGAAGTGCAAGTCTTGCTGTTCCAGCCAGACGCGCAGGCGGCGGTCATTGCCGTACACGGCGTCGCCAGTGAGCCAGGCAAACGGCACTTGCGCGGCGATGGCTCGCTCGATCATGTGCTGTGCCAACTGTGGCTTAGTGGCGAATTCGACCGTTTCAGCCACTCTGGCAGCGACCCGTCGGGCCGTGTCCTGGGCCACTCCTTGGGCAAATACAGTTCACGGTCCATGTAGTGGTCAAGTATTTTCGGACACTCAGATAGGTTGTTGATCTGCCATTTGTTGCTCAAAGACGTTGGGCGGCAGGTAGCCCAATGTGGAATGCAGGCGCTGGCTGTTATAGAACCCCACGATGTAGTCAGTCACATCGTTGATGGCCTCCTGATGATTGGCATAATCCCGCCGCCAAACCCGCTCCATTTTCAAGTTTAAAAAGAAGCGCTCCATCACGGGTCGAGTCAACTGAAGGGAACCGCCCCCTTCAGTTGCTCACGGAACCGTACGTGAACCTCTCGATTCATACGGCTCTTGTTATTCAGCCACCCACTTCCAAACTCGCCAATGTGCAAACAATGTCGGATATTGCCGATAGAGCTCTCGCAACCATTGGCTAGCACGCCATTTCCGGCGCTGCAGCGATTTGAACTTCCGCCTCGCTCAGCTCAATAGCTTTTCGTTGATGTAGCTATAAATGGCCGACATCGCCGATCTCCTGAACTTTCCGTAATAAGTGATCCATCCCTGAATGATCGGATTAATCGCTTTCGCCAAGTCGACAATGCTTTGACTGTAGCCCGCTTTCATCAACGGATGTCCCTTGAGCCTGGCTCTCATGGCTTTCAGCGCTTTGCGGCTGACTGCCGGTGAGAAGCTGACAAAGAACTTGCCGTTTCTATCCCGCACGCTTCTCGGCCTGAAGGTATATCCCAGAAAATCAAAGCTCTGATTCGGATAGTGTCCGCTTCGATTTGAGTCTTTGCAGTACACAGTCTTGGTTTTCTCCTGACAGAGTTCCAATCCACACTGGGTAAACCGCCGCCTGATTTGATGCTCAACCATTTTTAGCTGAGTTTCGCTACGACAGTGCACCACAATGTCATCGGCATAGCGTTCAAAATGGATACACGGAAAATGCTTTTGCATCCATTGCTCGAAGACCAAATGCAGAAAGATATTAGCCAGCAACGGACTGATGACGCCACCCTGCGGCGTGCCTCTCTCGCGGCCTATCCGCTCCCCATTGGGCAGTATCACATCTGCCTTTAACCAGCGTTCGATGTACAGCAGCGTCCATTGACAGTTGGTGTACTTCGCCACCGCTTTCATGACTAAGCCATGATCCAAGGCGTCGAAGAACCCCTTGATGTCCATATCCAGCACCCAATCATCCCGCCAACACCGTTGCCGCGCTTGCGCGATAGCATCCAGCGCCGACTTCCCAGGTCGATACCCGTAGGAGCCATCATGAAAGTGCGGTTCCACTAATGGTTCCAGTCGATTCTTGATCACCATCTGAGCGATTCGATCCGATATAGTCGGTATACCCAATGGCCTCAGTTTACCATTAGACTTGGGTATTTCGACTCGTCGTACCGGTGGTGGAAAGTAACTACCTGACGACAATCGATTCCATAGCTTATATAGATTGTTCTTTAAATCAGCTTCAAAATCCTCTAAGGTCTGCCCATCACTGCCGGCTGCGCCTTTATTGGCTTTCACTGCTAAATAAGCATCCCATACGGCATGTTTGGAGAGTTGAAATGACTTTGCCACGTTCTATTGCTCCTCCCGTTAATGGTTGACAATAGCGCATGGCTGAATAACGCAACCCCTTCGCTCCACCGCCATTACAGCGCCTTCATCACTACTACGAGTTGCTCCGCCCCTCCGGCTGACATTGGTACTTGCAAAGCCACTGACAGTAGCGACTCCTCTTCCCTTGGCATTCAGCCAGCAGGTTCCCACGTTCCACATAAGAGCCTGAATTAAGATCATGCAGCCTCTACACCGAACGCCCTTCAGTCCATAAACAGGTAATGCCTGAAGTTGTCCCGGATCAATAACGCTATCCGGTTTTGACGTTAGTTGGTTTGCTTTTCGACATGTCATCAGCTGTTCACTTGCGTTCATCTTCTTAATCCATACCTGACACTTTAATAGTGCCTTTTCCAACGACGCTCACCACCGTGACTTTTGATCACCGCAGCTCGTGGCGGTTTGAAGCCGAGTCCTGTAACCAGACTTCGAGGGGCCTACCCTCATCTCTCATGCAGCATAGCTGCTAGAAGGACTGCGTCCTTCTTTGCGCCTTCGTGGCACACCGTTGTCCCAACAGTTGCCTTTCCGGCTCATGCTGCCTTGCAAGCCATAGCGATCCAGTAATTCCCGGTAGTCCTGACTGGCATACTGGCTGCCGCGGGCGGAATGGACGATCAGGCCCGGTGCCGGTTGACGTTGGCAAAGTGCCATCTGCAAGGCGGAACACACCAGTTCGGCCGGCATGTTCGGCGCCATCGCCCAGCCGACGACCTTGCGCGAATACAAGTCCAGCACGGCCGCCAGATACAACCAGCCGCTACGGGTACGGATATAGGTGATGTCCGCCACCCAAGCTTGATTGGCGGCGGCTGGAGTAAACTGGCGGTTCAGCACATTGTCGAACACCGGCAGAGCATGCTTGCTGTCGGTGGTATGAACGAACTTACGCTTCCATACCGGCTTGAGCTGATGGGCACGCATGAGGCTGCGCACCCGATAGCGGCCGATCCGAATGCCTTGAGTCGTTAAGGCCCCCTGTAGACGCCGACTGCCATAACAGCGCCCCGAGGCTTCAATAGGCTTTGCAAGCGGACGGACGTCGCGCAGACTGGCCGTGGACGCCGGGCACGCTGCCGCGCCGCATAGTAACCGGCGCGGCTCACCGCCAAAACCCGGCAACTGTGTTGGACAGGAACGGCCTTCTGTTGCAACTGCTGAACCTGCCGGTAGTTCATTTCAGTTCCCGGGCAAAGAAGGCCGACGCTTTTTCTAGTGCCCCGTGTGGGTATTAAGATGTCGTTGTCCATCCGCAATTGCCGATTCTCCGCTTCCAGTTGCCGAATGCGTTGCTGTTCGGCGGTTAACGGCTTGCCGATGCCGGACTGACCGGCTTGGCCAACACTCAGCCCTTGATCTTTGACCATCCGCACGACGGTCATTTTAAAATTAGCGTCAAAGGCTCGACGTTTTGGAGTCATTCTCGTTCCTTAATTGGTTGTGGTTGATTTATTTTATCAACCTATCCGCGTGTCCGTTTTTATTAGACCACTACAGTGCCTCTTGGTCTGGAATCCGTTGCGACAAACAGCTGTTTGACAATACGGCCGGTTCAATTTCAGCGATGTTTAACCAGCTGCCGTGCTTGGGGGTATAGTGGAACTCCAGCCTTCGTGCTAAGTCGTGCGCCTGCTCGGCGGGGAAAGCCTCATACAAGGACGCCATTTTATGGGTATTGAGATTGTCCAGCACCACACGGATCACTGGCGCATCGGGATACCGATCGGCAATCTGTTTCATGCTGTGGGCAAACTCGATTTTGGTGCGCCGCTCGGTGATGTCCACGTGGCGGAATCCCTGTTTGGGCTCGCAAATCATCATCAAATCACAGACCCCTTTGCGTTCGTATTCCGTATCATAGCGGGCCGGTGCGCCCGGTTCGACCGCACTTCAGCAATGAGTTGTTTCGGGCTTTCATCGAAACACACGAGCGGACGCGCCGGATCGTAAGACTCTTCATACAGGTCCAGGACGTCTTCCATCGCCGCGACGAACTCCGCACTGACTTCCGGAATACACCACTCCTGCTTCTGCCAGGGCTGTAGAGTGTTTTTTAAAAGCCGGCGGATCAATTCATAGCTGCACGAGGCAGCATAGCCCAGCTCCACGACTTTGTCGGCTAACAGTCGCAAGGTCCAGTGCGAGTGTCCTTCCGGGGCATCGCTACAGGCGATGGCGATGAGATGAGCAGCCTGTTTGTCCGTTAACTTGAGCGCTTGACCGGGACGAGGACGCTCTTTGAGCGCCGCTTCAGGCCCCTCTTCTACACACCGCTGGCGAGTTTTTGCCACCATCGACGGCGATACCTCCAGCGCCTAGATAATGTCTTTATCCTGAAGCCCGGCGGCGGCTTTTAACAGAATGCGAGCTCGCATTTGACTACGAGCGGCACCTTTTCCTTTATGAATTATGGCTTCCAACTCCAATTTTTCGTCGTCGGTCAACTTCACTTTATATTTAATGGCTGGCATGACTGAACCTCGCTACGCCAAAGCCAATAGTCATGCCATAAATTATTGCTCCTCTTCAACATGAGTGGCCACTAGCGGTCTTATCGTCATTTTAACGAAGAAAGTATCTGAAAGTACGGAATACGCTAACCAAATAATATAGAATTCAATAGCCAACAAGCTTATTCTCCTTGGCTAATTTGCTGTGCTGTACAGAATAAGAAAAATAAATAATCAAACCAATAACCAGCCAGATTATAAAGCGTAGCCAAGTAAGTGCGGGCAAAAATGCCATTAGTGCAGTACAAGATAACATGCCCAGTACAGGAAATAATGGGCTGAACGGCGAGCGGAACGGGCGTTTCATGTTCGGTTTAGTAATGCGTAACACCAACACTCCTAAACATACCAGTACGAATGCGGCTAGTGTGCCGATATTGACCAGTTCGGCCAGATCGCCGAGCGGAATGAAGCCAGCGGCTATCGCCATGATGATGCCTGAAAGTATGATGACGCGTACTGGGGTTTGGGTTTTAGGACTTACTTCACTAAAGAATGGCGATAATAGGCCGTCGCGGGACATAGCAAAAATGATGCGGGTTAGAGCGTAATATAACACCAGCATTACGGTGGTAAGGCCCGCAATAACGCCGGTTGAAACTAGTGCTGACGCCCAGTTATAACCGAGCAGGTTCAGTGCGTGGGCAACAGGTGATGATACGTTGAGTTCAGTATAGTTGACGACACCTGTCAACAGTCCGGATACCAAGATATAGATGATGGTACAAAAGCCTAGTGAGGTGACGATACCGAACGGCAGGTCGCGTTGCGGATCATTAGCTTCGTCGCCTGCGGTCGATACCGCATCGAAGCCGACATAAGCAAAAAATACTAGGGAAGCACCGGCCAGAACCCCGGTGGTTTTGCCATCAGGCAGGGTTTGAAACCATCCAAACGGCATAAATGGATGCCAGTTTTCCGGGTGGACGTTGAATACGGCAACGGCGATAAAGAAAGTAATGGTAAGCAGTTTGACAAACACCATCGCGTTATTGACTTTGGCGCTGTGTTTTACGCCCATAATCAGCAAAATCATGAGTATCAGAATGATGGCGGAAGCGGGCAAGTTGATCAAGCCGCCGAGTTTGGGGGATTTGGTCAGCATCTCAGGCAACGGTATGCCGATGGCCGTCAATGCGTTATTGAAATAGCCCGACCAGCCATTGGCCACAGTCGCTACGGCAAGGCTGTATTCCAGCAGCAGGTCCCAGCCGATGATAAAAGCAAATATTTCGCCGAAAGCAACATAACTGTAGCCATAGGCGCTGCCGCAGCCGCCGACCGAGGCGGATAATTCTGCATAAGACAATGCTGCAAAAGCACAGGCAAGTCCGGCAACTACAAATGATAGAATCACGGCGGGCCCGGACTGGGTGGCGGCGGCAACCCCGGTCAGCACAAAGATACCTGTGCCGATAATTGCTCCTATACCAAGAAAGGCCAGATCCCATTTGGACAGGCAACGCTTAAGGCCACTGCCTGTATCGTCATCTGAAGTAACATGTTTGCTGCGAAAAATTTTTAGGGACATTTGGCGATAATCTCTTGCTATTTAATTAAAGGAGGATGGCGTTGATAATAGTGAGTATTGAGTAGATTATAGGAGGAATAGAGATAATGCTCAAAACAAGTCCATAAAATTAGTAAAATTATGCTTGGGTAGGCCTTGCATGTTAAGATGCGAGGTTTTTTTAGTTTGACGGATCTCAAGGAATTACTAGGGAATTGCCTGTCGGTGCGGACACTTATCCACATCTACAACTAGCAAACAACGCTGGTTGTTTAAGAGATTTATTAATTTAATATGTTTTTTCTGAGAAATTTATCGCAATGAACATTCGCGCACTACTTGCTTTTACTATCATACTGTCAGGTATTGGCGGTCATGCAAACGCTACGACCTATGCTATGCCGGAAAACAGTAATGATAGTGTAATCACTGAATATCCTGATGGCATGGCTTTAACCCGTGCAGAGCAGGATGAAACTTTATTGGACGTGGCGCGCCGCTTTCTTTTGGGACAAACAGAAATAGTTAGGTTGAATCCGGATGTTGATCGTTGGTTGGTGAAAAAGGGTGAGATCGTTCGTTTATCCAATAGACGTATTTTGCCGGATTCGCCTCACAATGGAATTACCTTAAATATTTCCGAATACCGGATGTATTATTATCCGCCGACTAAAAAAGGTGAGAAGCCTAGTCAAGTTATGTCTTATGCGCATGGAGTTGGCAGACAGGATTGGAAAACACCGTTGGGTCAAACCAAAGTTGCACGAAAAATTATGAATCCTTCTTGGCATCCGCCTGAGTCAATCAGACGTGAACACGCCGCGAATGGCGATCCTCTACCTCTTATTGTTCCTCCGGGGCCGCATAATCCGTTAGGTTCGCGAGCATTGCATCTGGCGTTGCCCGGAGAGTACCGGATACACGGCACCGATATTGATAAAATTCATGGTATCGGCATGCAGATAACGCATGGTTGCGTTCGAATGTATCCTGAAGATGTTGAAGAGTTATACGATCTGGTTGCAGTTGGAACACCAGTGTATATCGTTAAGCAGCCTATCAAGGTTGGCTGGCTGGACAATGTTCTTTATGTTGAAGCGCATCCTGATCTGGAAGGGGAGGAAACCACGCTGGATCAGCGTTTCGCCGTGGCGCTTAGATTGATTCAAAAAGCCAATAATAACGAGGACTTGCCTGATTTTGATCAGCTGGCTCTGAATAAAGTACTTAAGGAGCAAACCGGCGATCCTGTTGCAATCTATGAACGTTTGCCATTATTGGAAGAAGCGTCAGCATCGATACCGGCGCCCGAATCTGTACCAGCACCAAAACCGGCTCCAAAGCCGGCACGCAAAGCTTCTCCCGATGGCTATTATCACGGAAACTAAGCTATAGAGTTGCATTAGGGATCATAAAAGGTTATTTATAAATACAGGTATAAGCGCTCTGCGAGCAAGCTTAATTAAACTGCGCATTTTTAATGTATAGCCTTTTTCGGTGATTCCTTTGAAAAAAATTCTTATTTCCGACAAATTGGCAGAAGCCGGCATTAATTATTTACATGACCAGTCCGGTATACAAATACATATTGAGACCGGGCTTCATGAGGATCAGCTTTGCAGCCTCATCGGCGATTACGATGCGCTATTGATTCGTAGTGATACGCAGGTGACAAAAAAAGTTTTGCAAGCTGCGAAAAATCTTAAGCTGATAGGCCGCGCCGGTATCGGTGTCGATAATGTCGATATACCCACAGCAACTGAGCTGGGGATTATTGTCATGAATACGCCGGATGCTAATGCGACAACCACAGCCGAATTGGCCATTGCGCATATGATGTCGCTAAGTCGGCATTTGCCAACCGCAGACCGCTCGGTTCGTGCCGGAAAATGGGAGCGCTCCAAGTTGATGGGGTCGGAAATTGCTCATAAGACACTGGCGATACTCGGTTTCGGCACGATCGGGCGGATCGTTGCGCAACGCGGTTTCGGCTTAAAAATGCAGGTGATTGCGTATGATCCGTTTGTCGTGCCTGAAATATTTGAAGATTTGGGTGTTGAGCCGGTAAGTCTTGAGGAGTTGGTGATCAGGGCGGATTATCTGACCTTGCACTGCCCGTTAATTGAAAAAACCCGCAATATTATTAATGCCGTCCAATTGGCGAAGATGAAGAAAGAGGCGATGATTATCAATTGCGCCAGAGGTGGATTGATTGATGAGGCGGCACTGTATGATGCTTTGAAAAACGGCCGAATAGCCGGTGCGGCGCTTGATGTTTATGAGAATGAGCCGCCTGCCAGTTCGCCGCTATTGGAGCTGGATAATATCGTTTTTACCCCGCATTTGGGCGCATCGACCAGTGAAGCGCAAGTGGCGGTCAGTGTTGAAATTGCCCGGCAGGCAGTCACGTTTCTAAAGACCGGCGAAGCGATTAACGCCTTGAACCTGCCCAGAGTGTCTGCGGAAGAGTTGAAAAAGTCGCATGAATTTATGACGCTGGCCAATATCCTAGGCAAAGTATTGGTTGGCCTGGCGAGCAAGCCGCTAGAAAAAATAGAAGTTGCGTTATTGGGTCGGGCGGCGGAAGTTGAGGCGCGGCCTGTTTCGGTCGCCGCTCTGATCGGTGTATTAAGCGGACAGTTTTCCACCCCTGTAAACCGGGTTAATGCCGAAAATATTGCCAAACGCCAAGGTATTGCCTTGGTTGAATCGAAAACCGAAGAAACTCAGGACTATTTGTCGCTGATTAAGGTTACCGGGTACTGCGCGGATCAGACGATTACACTGGCCGGAACCTTATTGGGAGGCTGTCATCCTCGTTTGGTTTGTATCGACCAGTTTGATATCGAAGTGGTACCGGAAGGTAGCTTACTAGTAACCCGGCACGATGATAAACCGGGCGTCATATCAGCAATCAGCAGCGTATTGGGTAACGCAAACATCAATATCACCAGAATGCAGGTCAGTACGGCGGATGTGCAGCAGAAAGCGATGGCCGTTATCAGTGTTACAGAACCTTTAACCGAAGATTTGTTGCAGCAGCTATGTCATATTCCTGCCGTGCATAAGACCTTTCAGATTAACTTATGAACTTTAATATTATTTGTTTTGATTGCGACAGCACGTTAAGCAAAATAGAAGGTATAGACGAACTCGCCGGACGTGTCGGCTTAGGTGAGGAAATGTCCAGGCTAACCGATGCGGCGATGAATGGCGAGGTGTTGCTGGAAGCGGTTTATGAGCAACGTTTATCGTTGATCAGGCCGGATTTGGACAGCATCAACTGGCTTGCTGATTTGTATATTGAACAGATAGTCGATGGCGTTCAGGAAGTGTTTGAAACCTTGGCCGCATCGAACAAGGAATTGCATATTATCAGCGGTGGAATCCGTCAGGCCATTTTGCCGCTTGCAAAATGTTTAGGCTTGCCGGAGGCGCAGGTTCATGCCGTCGATATTTATTTCAATGAGGACGGCAGTTATCGCGACTATAATCGCGACTCGCCATTAGCCAGATCAGGCGGAAAAGCCGAGATTTGCAGGTGGTTGCTTAAGACGCAAGATTCGCTGGTCATGATAGGCGATGGCAAGACGGACATGGAGGCCAAGCAGGCCGGAGCGGTTGTGATCGGTTTTGGCGGTGTGGTCGACAGAGCGGTTGTCCATGAGCAAGCCGATTTTTATAGCGCTGAACCGAGCTTGGTTTCCATACTGGCGCATATTTTATAAGTTTGAAAAGATAGGCAGCAGGCAGGCTGCCTATCGACTGATTGATTTAACCGTATTTAAGAGAGAGATAATGGCTGGGCATAGTAAATGGGCTAATATCAAACACCGCAAGGCAGGACAGGATGCTAAGCGTGGCAAGATTTTTACTAAAATACTTCGGGAAATTACCGTAGCGGTAAAAACCAGTGGGCCGGATGCATCAAGCAACCCGTCCTTACGTACTGCGGTGGATAAGGCTTTGGGCGCAAATATGCGCCGCGATACTATTGATACCGCAATCAAAAAAGCATCCGGCGCATTGGAAGGCGTTAATTACGAAGTTGTTCGATATGAAGGCTACGGACCTGGCGGTACAGCCGTTATGGTTGATTGTCTGACCGATAACCGTAACCGAACTGTTGGCGAAGTGCGCCATGCTTTTTCTAAAGCGGGCGGCAACTTGGGCACAGATGGATCTGTCGCCTATATGTTCAGCAAGATCGGCATTCTCAGTTACGCGCCTTCCGTTGATGAAGATGCGCTGATGGAGGCTGCGTTGGAAGCCGGAGCGGAAGACGTTACCACTCATGACGACGGCTCAATTGATGTGATAACGACACCGGAAAATTATCTGGAAGTAAAAGATGCTTTGGTTGCGGCAAGCTTTGCGCCGGATAATGCCGAAATTACCATGCAGGCGGCAACGATGGCTGAGCTGGATGCTGACGATGCGGAAAAAATGATGCGCTTGATAGACCGGTTGGAAGATCTGGATGATGTGCAAAATGTCTATTCCAATGCCGATATCAGCGATGAAATAATGGAAGGACTTAATTGATAGTTGACTGTAGCTGATGCGGATTTTAGGGATAGACCCCGGTTCAAGAATAACCGGTTACGGCATTATAGAAGACTCGGCGCAAGGGTATAAATATATAGCCAGCGGCAGTATCCGGATTAAAGCCGATTATTTTCCTGATCGGCTCAAGCAAATCTTTGACGGTATCTTGGAAATTGTCGAACGCTATCAACCTGAGCAGATGGCCATAGAGCAAGTGTTCATGCATAAAAATGCCGACTCTGCGCTTAAACTGGGGCAGGCTCGCGGAGCGGCAATTTGTGCGTTTCAGACCACTGGCTTGCCGGTATTTGAATATGCGGCCAGACAAGTTAAACAGGCCGTAGCCGGCAAAGGCAGCGCCGAAAAAATTCAGGTTCAACACATGGTGAAAATTCTGCTCAATATTCAAGGCGAGTTACAAATCGATGCCAGCGACGCACTAGGCATCAGTATTTGTCATGCCCATTATCAGCAAACTGCACAGCGGTTGCGTCAGGGTTTGTTGCGATGATTGGATTTCTGCGCGGCAAACTGGCGTTTAAAGCGCCGCCGATGTTGATACTTGATGTGAACGGTGTCGGCTATGAAGTCGAAGCGCCGATGACGACTTTTTATAATCTGCCGATCATCGGTACCGAGGTCATGCTGCATACCCACTTGGTTGTTCGCGAAGACGCCCATATTTTATTCGGGTTCTCGACTGAAGCAGACCGCTCAATGTTCAGGACTCTGATTAAGGTTAATGGAGTCGGCCCGAAGTTGGCTTTGACGATTTTATCAGGACAGAGCGCCGAAGAATTTCATCGTTGTATTCATAATAACGATACGCAGGCCTTAGTGCGATTGCCGGGAGTCGGCAAAAAGACGGCTGAACGCCTGATTATCGAAATGCGCGACAGGTTGCCGGATTTGGGCGATTCAGCCGGTTCAGCACTGCTCAGTGTGGATCAATCTCCGCGGGTTAACAATCCGAAACAGGAAGCTATCAGCGCTTTGTGTTCGTTGGGCTATAAGCCGTTGGACTCCAGTAAAATGGTGCAAAATATCAGTGTCGAGGGTAAAAGCTGCGAAGACATTATCCGGTTGGCGCTACAAGGTACAATAAGATGATTGAAAGTGATCGCATGGTGACGGCTCACAGTCATGTCGATGAAGAGCGGCAAGATCGGGCTATCCGGCCCAAGTGCCTGGCCGATTATATCGGACAGAAGGAATTGCGCGAGCAAATGGAGATTTTTATCCAGGCGGCAACAGCCAGGCGGGAAGCATTGGATCATGTGCTGATTTTTGGTCCTCCAGGCTTAGGCAAAACGACGCTGGCTAATATCATAGCGGCGGAAATGTGTGTTAAAATTCGCCAAACATCCGGTCCTGTGCTTGATAAGGCAGGCGATCTTGCGGCATTGTTAACCAATCTTGAACCCCATGATGTGCTTTTTATAGATGAAATACATCGGTTAAGTCCGGCTGTTGAAGAGATTTTATATCCTGCCATGGAAGATTATCAGATTGATCTTATGATCGGCGAAGGTCCCGCCGCACGCTCCATCAAACTGGATTTGCCGCCTTTTACGTTGGTCGGCGCCACTACCCGAGCAGGTTTGCTGACCTCGCCGTTGCGCGATCGCTTTGGCATTGTACAACGCCTAGAGTTTTACTCGGTTAGCGACTTGGCAACTATCGTGATACGTTCAGCCAGCGTGCTCGGTATTGCAATGGAACCGCGTGGCGCTGCTGAGATAGCCCGCCGCTCTCGAGGTACCCCGCGAATTGCCAACAGACTGCTGCGTCGAGTGCGGGATTTTGCCGAAGTAAAAGGCAATGGCACGATCACTGAAGAACTGGCTTTTCAGGCGCTGGAAATGTTGAAAGTGGACAGTAACGGTTTCGATTCATTGGATCGCAAACTGTTGTTGGCTATGATTGAGAGTTTTGCCGGTGGACCGGTAGGACTCGATACGCTGGCCGCTGCGATCAATGAAGAGCGGGGTACTATTGAAGATGTCGTGGAGCCGTATTTGCTGCAACAAGGCTTTATCATGCGCACGCCCCGTGGACGCGTAGTTACTCAGAATGCTTATTTGCATTTTGGCTTGCAGCCTCCAAAGCACTTGGGAATGACTGAGGATTTGTTTGAATAATCAAACTCAAAAATTTATTTGGCCGGTACGCGTTTATTACGAAGACACCGATGCAGGCGGGTTGGTTTTTCACGCCAACTACTTGAAATTTTTCGAACGGGCGAGAACCGAAATGCTCAGGGCCATAGGATATGAGCAGGATGAGCTGGCCGCCACCGAAGGCATTATTTTTGCGGTGCGCTCCGTACAAGTCGATTATTTAAGTCCCGCCCGATTTAACGAGCAATTACAAGTGAGTACGGAGGTAAGTCTTACTAAAAAAGCCAGTCTTACTTTCGAGCAAGTTATTACACGAGGTGACGATGTTTTATGCAAGGGCAGTGTTCGAATTGCCTGTTTGGATGCACAAGGTATGCGTCCTAAAGCTATTCCTGAAAAATTATTAGAGCAATTAAAAGAATGAATACTGATTTATCGATTTTCCATTTAGTTACAGAAGCCAGTTTTGTTGTCCAATTCGTCATGATGACATTGCTAACCGCATCGGTGGCATCGTGGACATTTATTTTTACCAAGCGTAAAGAATTAAATCGGGCGGTTGAAATCACCGATGAATTTGAAGAACAATTTTGGTCCGGCGTGGTATTGGCCGATCTTTATAGAAAATTGGCGGCAAAGGATTTTGAGCCGGAAGGCATAGAGAAAATATTCCTTGCTGGATATAAAGAATTTTCCCGGATGCGACAAGCCGGCAATGTAGAACCCGGTGTGCAGGTGGAAAGTGCCCAGCGGGTTATGCGTATTGAATTATCACGCGAATTGGAACGCCTCGACGAGCATTTGGCATTTCTTGCCACCGTTGGCTCGATCAGTCCTTACATCGGTCTATTCGGAACGGTCTGGGGTATCATGAATTCCTTCATGTCGCTGGGCAGTGTCAAGCAAGCGACTTTGGCGCAAGTCGCGCCGGGCATTGCTGAAGCATTGATTGCCACGGCCATCGGTCTGTTTGCCGCGATCCCCGCAGTTATTTCTTATAACCGTTTTTCTACCCGATTGGACAGATTGACTGGCCGGTATGAACTCTTTGTTGAAGAGTTTGTCGTGCTATTGCAAAGGCAGGCACACCAAAAATGAGCGGGCCAGAAATAAGCAGAAAAAATGGGCGCAGAAAGCCCATGGCGGAAATCAATGTGGTTCCCTATATTGACGTAACTTTGGTGTTGCTGATTATTTTTATGGTCACCACGCCGATGTTGCAAACTGGAGTGGACGTTGAGCTCCCGCAGGCTGAATCCGCCACTGTGGAATCGGAGAGCGATAATCTGCCAGTTATTGTGTCAATTAACGAATTGAACCAATACTATATTAATATTGATGATAAGGAACCTGAGCAGATACAGCGTGAAGAGGTGGATGCGCGGGTGATGGCCGTATTAAGTGAGAAACCGAAAACGCGGGTTCTGATCAAAGCTGATAAAGGTATTGAATATGGTGTCGTGGTTACGCTGATGGCCGGATTAAAAAACGCCGGCGTGTCCAGCGTGGGTTTAATGACCAAGTCAGGTGAACAATAGATTTTGATGGATAGTAAAAAGAAATTTTCATGGCCGATCATTCTGGCCTTGGCTTTACACCTTACGATTTTAGGTTTATTTGCCTTAAGCGCTTTATTTAAACCTGATAAAACAGAATCGAGTGCAGCGCCGCCGGAAATTATTCATGCTGAAATTATCGATGAAGCTACTGTTAAGAATGCGCCTGAAGCTACATCGGAACCTGTAAAGCAAAGCGAAAGTCCCGCTGAAGAGAAAACACAGCCGGAAACTCAAAAGAATCTGGAAGCCGAGCAAGCTGCGCAGCGGGCTGAAGCAGAAAAAGCCAAAGCCGAAGCCAAGCAAGCTGAAATGGCCAAGGCGAAAGCTGAGGCCGCCGAGCAAGCCAAGGCTGAAGTCAAACAGGCCGAAATCGCCAAGGCGAAAGCCGAAGCCGCTGCACAAGCCGAAGCAGCGAAAGCGAAAGCGGCCGCGGAACAAGCTGAAGCCGCCAAAGCCAAAGCCGCGGCAGAAAAAGCTAAAGCCGAGGCTGCTGCTCAGGCTAAGGCGGAAGCCAAACAGGCCGAAATCGCCAAGGCGAAAGCCGAAGCCGCCGAGCAAGCCAAAGCCGAAGCCAAGCAAGCTGAAATGGCCAAGGCGAAAGCTGAGGCCGCCGAGCAAGCCAAGGCTGAAGTCAAACAGGCCGAAATCGCCAAGGCGAAAGCCGAAGCCGCTGCACAAGCCAAAGCCAAAGCCGAAGCAGCGAAAGCGAAAGCGGCCGCGGAACAAGCTGAAGCCGCCAAAGCCAAAGCCGCGGCAGAAAAAGCTAAAGCCGAGGCCGCTGCACAGGCCAAAGCCGAAGCTGCGAAAGCAAAAGTGGCCGCGGAACAAGCTGAAGCCGCCAAAGCGAAAGCGGCAGCAGAGAAAGCAAAGGCTGAGGCCGCTGCACAAGCCAAGGCGGAAGCAGAACGAGTTGAGGCCGCCAAAGCCAAAGCGGCGGCAGAAAAAGCTAAAGCCGAGGCTGCTGCTCAGGCCAAGGCGGAAGCTGAGCGGATGGCTATCGCAAGAGCCAAAGCTGAGGCGGAACAGGCCGAAGCGGCAAGGATGGCGGCAGATCAGGCGAGAATGGATGCCGAACAAGATAAGCAGGCGATAAGCATGGCTGCCTCAGCGATTAAAAGAAAAGTAGCCAGTAGCTGGATCCGCCCGGTTTCCGCTTCAGAGGGTTTGAAATGTACAATTCAGGTTACATTGATGTCGGACGGTACAGTAATAGATGCAGTGGTTGTTACCAGTAGCGGAGATCAGGCTTTTGATCGTTCAGCGGAAAATGCAGTACACAAAGCATCGCCACTTCCGGTGCCTAAAGATAAAGAATTAGCTACAAGAGAATTTAAGTCATTTAAGTTTTTATTTGATCCTGATCGTTCCAGATAAGATGAAACACGGTATTATCATCACTAAGATATCGACGATTATTTGATGGTCTTTTTTCAGTTAAATTACTGAGGTAAGCAAGTGAGTTTTTTTAATAGAATTTTATTGGTTGGTCTGATTAGCTTCTATGTGCCAAGCAGCTATGCAGAGATGACGATTGAGATTACTGAAGGCATTGAGAGTGCATTGCCTATTTCAATAGTTCCTTTTGCCATGCAAGGGGCGTCTGGGGTTCCGGTTGATGTTAGTTTTGTTGTTAATGCGGATTTAGGGCGTAGTGGATATTTTAAAACGCTGGACAGGCAAAGCATGCCGGCCAATCCCAGCACCGCGGAAGCGGTTCAGTTCAAAGACTGGCAAGCTATAGGCCAGAATTATTTGGTTATCGGTCAGGTGACTGCAGAGCATGGTCAATACAATGTTCAGTTTCAGCTGTTTGATGTTTATAAAGGGCAGCCAATAATGGGCTATCGAATGGCGTCGTCAGCGGGCGATTTGCGCAGAACGGCTCATCATATCAGCGACCTGATCTTTGAAAAATTAACCGGTAAAAAAGGTGTTTTCAGTGGTCGAATTGCTTACATTACCAGCAGCCGACAAGGCAGACAAAGCAACCATAAACTGCAAATTTCCGATGCGGATGGCTTTAATGCACAAACGGTAGCTTCATCCGTGGAACCGTTGATGTCCCCGGCATGGTCGCCTGATGGCCGGAAAATAGCCTACGTATCTTTTGAGAAGAAATCAGCGGCCATTTATATTCAAACCCTGGCGACTGGCGAGAGAGTCAGGGTTGCTGAATTTCCCGGCATTAATGGTGCGCCTTCATGGTCGCCCGATGGATCAAAGTTGGCTTTGACGTTATCTAAAGATGGCAGTCCGGATATATATGTCTTAAATTTGGCGACGCGTGGCTTAACTAAAATATCTAAAAGCTTTGCGATTGATACCGAGCCAACCTGGTCTCCTGACGGCAGCAGCATTGTATTTACTTCCGACCGGGGCGGAAAACCACAGTTATATATAGTGTCAAGCCAAGGCGGCGAAGAAAGAAGATTAACATTTTCAGGTAATTATAATGCCAGGGCAAGCTTTTCACCGGATGGCAGAAGCATCGCCATGGTGCACGGGAATGGCAACAATTACCGCATTGCCGTCATGGACGTGGCCACCAAAGCACTTAATGTACTAACTGATGGTCCATCAGATGAATCGCCAAGCTTCGCTCCGAACGGCAGTATGATTTTGTATGCGTCACGAAAAGGCAGCTCGGGTTACTTATCGGCCGTATCATTGGATGGTAAAATGCAACAGAAGCTGGTGTTTGATAGCAATGAAATTCGCGAACCGGCGTGGTCACCCTAGTTCGGTTGGGCATAACACGTTTTTTTATAATATTTTGGAAATTAAAAATGAAATTGAATAAAGCAGTATTGGCATTAGCAATAAGCGCAGTGATTCTATCGGGCTGTAGTGAGGATGAAAAAGACGCCAGTCTTACTGATGGCACTCAAAATGCGGCTAGCGGTATTAATGATGCATCAACCAGTGGTTTAGGTAGTGGATCGGGCTTTTCCGGCTCAGAAATGAGCGGTTCAGGAATGTATCCAAATGCCCATATGGGTCCAGAATTTAGCGATCCAAATAACCCGCTGTCAAAAAGCACTATCTATTTTATGCTGGACAGCAGTCAGGTTCAGGATGACTTTGTTCCTGTAATTGCAGCGCATGCGCAATATCTGATGAACCATCCCGGTCAACGCGTTGTCATGGAAGGCCATGGCGATGAGCGCGGTTCTCGCGAGTACAATATTGCATTGGGTGAGCAGCGTGCAAAATCCATCGTCAGTATGATGAAAGTTCAAGGCGTCTCTGATAGCCAGCTACAGACTGTTAGTTATGGCGAAGAAAAGCCGGCGGCAGAAGGGCATGATGAAGCCGCCTGGGAGCTTAATCGTCGCGTTGAGATAGTTTACCAAGGCAAATAAAATGAAAGCTCTTCTTATCATGCTGCTATGTATTTGCAGCGCTGCCAATGCGGAACCTTTGCCGCCAGTTATCGATAACTCAATGTATCCGGAGGGGGAGGTAGAAGTCAGTCCTGCAAAGCCTTCACCCACTAATGGGGTATATGAATTGATGGGCCGGCTGGAGCAATTGCAAGCCGAAGTGCAGCAACTTACAGGCAAGATAGAAGAGCAGACCAATCTTATTGCTGAGATGAAAAAATCTCAAAGTACAATGTATTCGGATCTTGATGGACGGATACAAGGCCTTGAAAAAAAAGCTGAAGGGGTAAAATCTCCGGCTGCTGAAAATCTACCAATGCAAGAAGGCTTAGTTGGATCCGATGCTAAGGCAACCGAACCGTCAGTTGCGGCTCCAGAGGCTCAGCAGGCGCCCGTACAGAAACAGGGGGCAGTGACGGCTTCAGGCGAAGCTTCCGCTCCTCCCCTACCTCCTGTAGGCGGTGAAAAACAACAATACCAACAAGCTTATGAAGCGCTTAGAAACGGGCGTAACGCTCAGGCAATTGCTGAATTCAGTGCATTGCTGAGTAAAAATCCGAAAGGCGAATACGCAAATAATGCCCAATATTGGCTGGGCGAGGCCTATAGGGTTAACCAGGACGTTGACTCGGCCCGTAAAGCTTTTAACAGCGTTATTGAAAATTATCCGGGCAGCTCAAAAGTGCCCGACGCTTTATTGAAATTGGGTACTATCGAGATTGAGCAGAAAAACCAAGCCAAAGCGCGTGAATATTTAACGCGCGTTACTACGGATTTTCCCAGCTCGACAGCTGCCCGTTTGGCAGCAAAGAAGCTACTTCTGCTTGATTGATGTTAAATAGTAGTGGTGAGTTTGTTACGTATAACTGAAATTTTTTATTCACTGCAGGGCGAGTCGAACACGGTAGGTCTACCTACAGTGTTTATTCGACTTACCGGCTGTCCATTAAGATGCGTCTATTGCGATACATCCTATGCTTTTACCGGTGGTAAAAAGGTAGGGATTGATACCATTATTGAACAGGCTGAGCAATATGGCACCAAGTACATTACCGTAACCGGTGGCGAGCCTTTGGCGCAGCCGGGCTGTCTTGAGTTGATGACAAAGCTGCTCGATAAAGGCTACGTTGTTTCGCTTGAAACCAGCGGCGCCCTTGATGTGTCGAAAGTCGATCCGCGCGTTGTTAAAGTCATGGATCTTAAAACACCCAGCTCTGCTGAATTAAGCAAGAATCTCTATCAAAATATCGATTATCTGGATTCAAAAGATCAGGTTAAGTTTGTTATCGGTAATGATGAGGATTATGACTGGTCAAAAAATATTTTAACCGAATATGACTTGCCTAGCCGTTGCCAAATATTGTTTTCACCAGTGATGGGACAGAAAAGTCCCACTACGCTCGCTGAAAAGATTCTTAAGGACAGGTTACCTGTTCGTTTTCAACTACAACTACATAAAATACTTTGGGATGACGCCCAAGGTAAGTAACCGATATGCAAAAAAAAGCCATAGTTCTTCTATCCGGGGGATTAGATTCAATCACTGTACTCGCTCTTGCAAAAAAGCAGGGATTTAAATGTTATGCCTTAAGCTTTGATTATGGTCAGCGGCATAATGCCGAGTTAATAGCCGCCGCGAAGATAGCGGCGGATTATCAAGTTGAAGAACATAAGATTATCAAATTGGGGTTAAGCTCGATCGGTGGCTCCGCGCTAACCGATGAGCATATTGCCGTGCCCAATACGCCCCAGGAAGGCATACCGGTAACCTACGTACCGGCAAGAAACACAATTTTCCTGTCCTTTGCTTTGGGTTGGGCGGAAGTTTTAAATCTAACCGATATTTTTATCGGCGTTAATGCCGTGGATTATTCCGGCTATCCGGATTGCAGGCCTGAATTTATCAAAGCGTTTCAGCAATTAGCGAACCTTGCCACTAAGGCAGGTGTAGAAGGTGAGCACTTCACCATACATGCTCCGTTAATTGCGCTCAGCAAGGCGGAAATTATTAAGCAGGGTGTGGAGATGGGCGTGGATTATCAGCACACAGTTTCGTGTTATTCCGCCGATGAGCAAGGTCGTGCTTGCGGAGAATGTGATGCTTGCCGTTTGAGAAAAGCGGGGTTTGCTGAGGCGGGAATAAAAGATCTAACAAAATATCAATTAGGCTAAAAAAAGGTTGACGTAATTGAATTAATCATTATAATAGGCATTCTTTGTTGGGTCGTTAGCTCAGCCGGTAGAGCACCGCACTTTTAATGCGATGGTCGCGCGTTCGAATCGCGCACGACCCACCACAAAGCCTTTGATTTACAAAGCTTTTTAAGGATAAAAAGCCTCAGTAACTGTGTACTAAACAAGCGACTACAGTGATAACTACAGTAGTTTTGTTTTAACCTCATTATGAGGAACACAGATGCTAAATTTCCACATCATCAAAGTTGATCTAAAAAGCGGCGAAGTCCGTTTTCGTACCATTCTTACCAAATCCGGTAAGGGCATAAAAACCAAAACATTCCGACGCAAGCAAGATGCTCGTACTTGGGGTAATCGCGCCGTTTTAGATTCACAAGAACACGAAGCCAAGGGCATTAAACCCTGCACCATTACTTTCAGTCGTTTGGCCGATGAATACATGCACTGGTGGACGGGCAAAGACCATGACCGAGTAAGGCTGGTTTTATGGTGGGAAAAATGTTTAGGTAAAACCCTTCTTTCAGACATTACGCCGGAACTGATCCGGGATGCTCTCAAATCAAAAAAATCCCAAGCCCCCGCTACCTACAATAAACACCTCGCCGTTTTATCGGCTATCCTCGACTATGCCACTCTGCAACAAGAGGATGACAGTATTCTGGAACAATACATTGATGATAACCCCTGTAAGCGTGTTCGCTCTCTGAAGTTAGATAATAAGATTGTTCGTTATCTATCGGATGAAGAAAAACCCCGTTTACTGAAAGCGGCTAAGGAGATTGGCGGCAAGTTTTATCTAAAAGTGCTGATGGCGCTCACGACTGGTATGCGGAAAGGTGAGCTTGAGAGGCTACGCTGGCATGACATAGACTTCGATAAAGGTTTAGCAATGCTATCCGATACTAAAAATGGAACGCCACGCCACACGCCGATACCGAGCGTTATTATGGATCAACTGAAAAAACATCGGGAAATCGGTAATCGTTTATTATTTCCATCCAGCACAGACATCAACAAGCCCTTCGATTATAAAAAACAATGGGCAAAATGCCTGAAAGCGGCGGACATCAAAAACTTTAGATGGCACGATATGCGACATGATACCGCCTCAACTTTGGCGCGAGATGGCCGTACATTAAAAGAAATCGCTGAAATCCTGGGACATAAAAGCCTAGCCAGTACCGACCGCTACACGCATTTGTCGACCGCACACAAATCTCAAGTGTTGAATGACACGATGGCGAAGTCTATCAATTTGTAATCCGATTTGCCTGTCAAGGATAAGCAACTGAAAGCCTACGGATAGGGCGGTTGCTTTTTTGTTATGTACAATATTGAGGCGTTTAAATGAATGTAGATTTAATAAAACTCTTAGCAGAGGATGAAGTTAGACGTGCTACTCAAACTGATATTGAATGGCCTTCATTATTTTCAAATAATATGGTTCCTCATCCGAAAAATATCGATATTGCAATTGAGTATCTGAGCTCTCTATCAAGGGATGAACTAGAATTGAGATTGGCTATATTCAATTGGGAAGATAGCGCAATGAGTAAATACATGGATTTAACTGATAGTTGCTCAGAATTATTGAGTCGGTCTATTGATACTAAAGATTGGGCAAAATTAGAGATTAGTAATATTTACTTGTTGCTTGAAAAAGGTATTGATCAGCTACTTACACCATGTGACTATTTTGATAGCGCAGGAGAAATGCCAAATTTATATAAAAATCTCTTAATTGGCAATTGGACTAATTTTCTTTTTTTTGAAGAATTAAAACTTTCTCTTCAAGCTGGATTTGAAAGGCAAAGTGCCCGGTTACTCAGATGGGAATGGAATAATGATTTAACCGACCAAGACAAAAACAATCTTCTGACAAAAATTCGAGAAAATTGGGAATACCTACCAATTGCAGAGAAAATCCAAAGAATAAAAGCACTGCCTATATTATGGTTTCATCCTGATGCTCTATCCACAGATGAGTTAAGAGAAAGATTAGCCCGCGCGTTAAGTGTTCTTGATAGCAAGCAAAGTGAAGAAAAGCTGTATGAACGAAAAGAGGCAGTTCGAGATGAAGTCGATATTTTTTTTAATAAAAACTGGCATCTCGCAAGGGATATACAAGCATTAATTTGGTATAAAAATTATTTGCTAGAAATATATAAAAACGGTGCGGATTTTTCCGAAGAAAATGAATATATTTCGGACGATGAAGATTTTTATGATTTTGAAGAAACACCAAAAACTGAAGCAAAGAAACTCCATAGAGTGAATGACGGCTATACAGCAATTGTAACAAGTCATCAACAATATCAATCCACACATGGACGTTATCCAAAAGTTGATGAGTTAATGCGTTATATGCTTGAAAACCCAACTGACGGTTTAGTTATCACAGGCAGACGAAGAGGAAATAGAGTTGAAGAATTAAATATTGAAGGCGTGGATAAGCCAATTGATCGCAACGCATTTCGTAAACGATTCGAGAGATATTTTAACAACTAGGACAATAAACAGTACATTAATAGATAATTAGCCATTAGAAAGAAGATATTATCTTTCTCCCATATCATAGCCTCACGATGTTTAACTACCCGTGAGGCTTTTTTATGACCACCATCCCTACCCATACAACTTTGGGCGACTTCTGCCCCAAGAATACATTTGCAACCCACCCCGATAATCCACTGAAAGAATCGGAATTTAACTGGCTGTTCAAAAACCGTGAGGCAAACGGCTTTAAGGAGGCGTTTGTCAAAGTGACAGCCAGAAACTTTCTGGTTCATGTTCCCACCTTTACCCAATGCCTAGCTGATCGAAGAGGCGCATAAATTCTGCCTCATCCGCAACGTGTGCAATGGGCTACCGATTCGGATAATCGGGCACAGATAGCCGGTATCGCATAGTTAATGCGGAGGAAAGTCAGAATTTTCGCGGCTTGTAGCTGAAAACTACAGTGATTTTATTACTTGTGCCGAATTATTAGGCTCGAAATGGCAAAGAAAAATAAGGGGCCGAAGCTCAAATACGATAGTCGGGGCGGCGTTATGGTCGTCTCTAGGGCAATGCGAGAATCATGTGCTTATGAATCGATGTCGCCCACTGCCAAAGTGTTGATGGACTTGTTACAGATGCAGTGGCGAAACGATAGACCGGTTGCCTATGGTGTACGTGAAGCAGGTCAAAAGATTGGATGTAAACCTGAAACCGCTGGTAAAGCGTTTAAGGTGCTACAGGAGCGCGGCTTCATCGTTTGTGAAACAGAGTCTTTATTCAATAGCAGAACGGGTAGTAAGGCGCGTGAATGGCGTTTGACCTGGATGCCGTTTGATTATCGAAATCCAACCCACGATTGGGAGAAATGGAAGCCGGAATATTAAAGCAACCGTACCGAAAAGGGGGACACAAAGTCATTTTGTATGCTCCATACCGGTACACAAATTTATTTAATTGAATTTTGTGTACCGATTAAGGGTACGCAATAAGAAAAAATCAATGACTTACAAAAGCCTTGCTTACCCCGTTTTGGTACACACCTACATTAACCATACCAGTATGAAAAATATTACTTACACGCCTAAAACAAACGATCTAAATCAGCACACAGGTAAAAACCACTGGACAGGGGTAGCCGTAGTACAAAGTAATGGCTAAGCGTCCTAATCCTAATTTAGCAAAAATCCATCGTAATTATACGGTGGAGGAAGTGGCTAATTTATTTTCTGTCCATAAAAACACGGTGCGTTCATGGGTTAAAGATGGATTAGCGACTAATGACGACAAAAGGCCCATGTTAATTCTGGGCTCTAATTTAAAGGATTTTTTACAGGTGAAAAGGAAGAGCAATAAGCGGAAATGCCTGCCTTTTGAGATTTATTGTGTTCGTTGTCGATCACCTCAATTACCGGCTGGAAATATGGTTGATTATGAGCCAATTAATGATAGCAGGGGGCGCTTAATTGGCCTCTGTCCATCCTGCAACGGGATCATCAATAAATTCTTTAATATCTGTCAAATAGAGCAAATGCAAGGCAAATTAGACATCACATTTACGAAAGCACTGAAACACATAAACGAGAGCATCAATCCCCTCGTAAACAGTGACTTTAAATTGTGAGATAAAACGATGATAAAACACAATGCAGATAACGAACGTATCAAGCGTAAATATTTTATATTTCTTAAAGAAGCCAAGCGTCAAAATGAGAGTTCAGTTGATGCGGTGGCTAAGGCAATCAGCCGCTTCGAAGCTTATACCAAATACCGTGATTTTAAGGCCTTTCATTTTGAGCAAGCGGTTGGATTTAAAAACTATCTTGCCAAGCAACCTAATCAGCAAACCGGAAAAAATTTAAGTAAAGCCACGCTTAATTCTACCTTGGGGCAATTGAAAGCCTTTTTTCAATGGTTGGCTATGCAGCCAGGATATAAGTCGCGTATTAGCTATACCGATACGGAATATTTTAACTTGTCAGAAAAAGAGGTTCGTATTGCAACGGCGCGTCGTGAAACGGCTGTTCCTACGTTGGAGCAAATTAAACATGTGATTGCGACGATGCCGAATAATTCAGCCATAGAACAGCGTAATCGCGCCCTAATTGCCTTTACTCTATTAACGGGTGCTAGAGATAGCGCGATTGCTTCAATGAAATTAAAGCATATTGATCTTATTGGGGGCAGTGTTTTTCAGGATGCCAGGGAAGTGAATACTAAATTCAGTAAGACCTTTACGACGTTTTTCTTTCCGGTTGGGGATGACATTCAGCAAATAGTTATTGACTGGGTTCATTACCTAAAAGAAGAACTGCTCTGGAGTAATGACGATCCTTTGTTTCCTAAAACGAATATCACTGTTGCTGAAGGTAGAGTTTTTACTGCGTCAGGACTTAAGCAAGAACATTGGAGTACGGCATCACCGATACGAACCATCTTTCGCGATGCATTTGAAGCCTCGGCTTTACCTTATTTTAATCCGCATAGTTTTCGTAAAACACTGGTGACTCTTGGGCAAACGCTTTGCCAAACACCGGAGGAATTCAAGGCTTGGAGCCAGAATTTAGGTCATGAGGATGTTTTAACAACGTTGTACAGCTATGGTGAAGTGCAGCAATACCGGCAGGGCGAGATTTTTCATAAGCTTAAAACGACGCGTATAACTGAGGCCGATAACGAGAATACGGAGGACTTCGTTAGAGCAGTAGTTAGGGTAATGGCTGAGCAAAAAATAAAACTAAGTGCTCAGTCGTAGGGGGAAACTAAAGTTTGGTTCTTCAAATTGATTCCTTGTTACTAGTGAGCTTGTCATTTACAATTTTCACCAAGATATACCCTGGAAATCGGGCTTAACTGATTAAGCTAATGAAATCCGGGGTTTTTTGTTTGCGAATCAAGGCAGTCCCATGAGCAAGAATAATTCTAAGCGACTGGGCAAATTTATTAAACGGAATATGGTACAACATGGCAAAAGCGTTCATCGATAATTCAGATGTTACTGGCAATAGCAAGCAAATTGAATTGCTCAAAAAGCATTTTCCACAGTGTTTCGATAAGCATGGCGCTTTCATGGCCGACAAGCTTCAAGAAATGGTCGGCGATAGCGGCACGGGGTTTTCCAAGGAATCTTATCGACTGAACTGGCTGGGCAAGTCTTACGCCCGTTTGTTAGCCAACGAAAACCCGTTGACGTTTTTATCTGAAGATAAATCTCACAATCAAAAACCGGAAAACCTCAACAGCGAAAATCTGTTGATAAAAGGCAATAACCTGGAAGTGTTAAAGCATCTCAAACAGGCGTATGCCGAACAGGTGAAGATGATTTATATCGACCCGCCTTACAACACCGGTTCGGATGGCTTTGTTTATCAGGATGATCGTAAATTCACCCCTAACGAACTCGCCAGATTGGCAGGTATTGATGTCGATGAAGCACAACGCATCCTGGACTTTACCCAAAGCAAAGCCAATAGCCATAGTGCCTGGCTAACCTTTATGTATCCGCGCCTGTATGTCGCGCGTGAATTACTGAAAGACGATGGCGTGATTTTTATCTCGATTGATGATAATGAGGTTGCGCAATTAAGAATTCTTTGTGACGAGGTGTTTGGAGAAGAAAACTTTTTTTCAAAAGTAATTGTTCAATCCAATAAACGTGGACAAACTTACAAACAAATCGCAAAAACACATGAATACCTTTTAATTTATACAAAAAATATTGATGTTGACATTAATGAAATTGAGAAAGACCCGGAAAATAATGATCTAAATTTAGAAGACGAAATAAGTGCTTTTAACATTAGGGAGTTGAGAAATAGAAATCCAAAGTTTGGAAGACATAACAGACCTAATCTTTATTATCCATTCTATGTTTCTCCCATTAAAAATGAAGACGGTTTTAATTCGTTATCACTAGAGAAAACTGAAAAACATTCAATTGAAGTATTCCCGTTAAACAGTGAAATGCAGGAGAGCTGTTGGCGTTGGGATGCTAAAAAGTCAAAAAAGGAAATAAATCAGATTACATCAAAAAGCAATCTAGTTGCGAAAATTAAAAAAGACGGAAAATTCAATATTTATGAAAAGTACCGAGGAGTTACTTTTAAAGCAAAATCAATTTTTGATGAAAAAGATTTTATAAATGAACAAGGCACAATAGAGCTGGGAAAATTAAATTTAAAAGGGGTGTTTGACTTTCCAAAGCCAGTAGGACTTATAAAAAAAATATTACAACTTGGGTGTGACAGTGAAGATACGGTACTTGATTTCTTTGCAGGTTCAGCAACAACCGCTCATGCAGTCATGGAGTTAAACGCCAAAAATAATAGGCAGTGTAAATTCATCATGATTCAAATTGCCGAACAATGCGATAAAAAATCAGAAGCCTACAAAGCCGGTTATCAAACCATTTTTGACATTACCCAAGCTCGAATTGAAAAAGCTGCCGAAAAAATAAAATCCGAAACCCCTGATTACCAAGGTGACTTGGGTTTCAAACTGTTTGAAACCGTTCCCTTACCTGACGGTTATCTGGATGAAGTAGAAAAACTCGATTCGCCGAATATCGACTTATTTGATGGTTCTCTATTAGATAAAAAACAACTTGAAGACTTGTTGACGACCTGGAAAGTCTACGACGGCATTGCGTTAACCGCACCGCTGATGCCGATTGATTTAGCCGGTTATACCGGCTGGCAACAGCAGAAAATACTTTATTTAGTGCATAAAAATTTCCGAACTGAGGCATTAACCGTTTTATTGCACAAACTCGACGATACCGATGATAAGGCTTTCGATATTGAGCGACTCGTGATTTTTGCCCACAACTTTGATAGCAAGCATCAGCGGGAAATCAGCGAAGCCATGACGCAGTATCAGAATCGCAAGCAAAAAAGCGTCAACGTGGAGTTCAGATACTGATATGGCTGGCTTTAACTTTGAACGGGATTTGCCGCATCAAAATCAGGCTGTTGCAGCCATTCTAGGTGCATTTAATGGTTTAGGTCTAAAACAAGACCCTATGCCGGCAATGGAGAAAGTCAGCAATCCGCTGTTTGATGTGAACGAAATTTATTTCGGTGGAAATGTATCAGAATTGCAGCGCCAACAAGGCATTTATAAGGACGCTAAAACTCTGGATATTCGTAGCCGAGTGCTGGATGTTCAAATGGAAACGGGCACCGGCAAAACTTATACCTATACTAAAGCCTTGTTCGAACTGAACAAACACTATGGTATGAATAAATTCATTGTTGCAGTGCCCACCTTGTCCATCAAGGCCGGTACGGTCAGTTTTTTGCGTTCATCCGCAACCAAAGAGCATTTCAAGCAGGATTATCACAAAGTCCTAAAGGTGCATGTAGTTGAAAGCCAAAAAGCCAAAGGCAAGGTTAAAAAATCCTATATGCCGCAGGCGGTGATGGAGTTTGTCGAAGCCCAAAATAGCCAATCAAGTATTCATGTATTGGTAATCAATGCTGGAATGATCAATTCCCCCACCATGAGAGCCGCTTTTGATCGACGCATCTTTGACGAGTTCGCTTCACCCTTCGACGCAATCGCATCGGTCAAGCCGTTTACCATCATTGATGAGCCGCACAAGTTTCCGCCACAGAAAACGACTTGGGACAATATCCAACAATTTGGTTCGCAGTTCATTCTGCGGTTTGGCGCTACTTTTGATGATCATTATTACAATCTGATTCATGAATTGACGGCGGTGGATGCCTTTAATCAGGATTTGGTAAAAGGCGTGGTTACCTACGTAGAAGAGTTCGAGGATGGTCAGTCTGTCGCCATTAAGCTGTTGCGGCTTTATAGGGACGAGCCAACGGAAAGCGGGAAAAGTAAAAAAGTTCTGGAACCTGTGTTTGAACTAAATAATGCCGGTAAAAAGCAAACCTTTAAATTGATTAAAGGCGAGAGTCTTGGCAAGATTCACCCGGAAATGTCCGGGGTAACTATCGAAAACCATAACCAAAGCCTAGTGCAGCTTTCTAATGGTTTGGAGCTGAAAAAAGGCGATACGATTAACCCTTATTCTTATGCGGAATCGCTGCAAGACAAGATGATGGCAAGTGCGATTAAAAGGCATTTCGAGCTTGAGCGCACTTATTTAACACGTCCGGTCAAAATCAAGCCGCTCACGTTGTTTTTTATTGACGATATTGAAGGTTATCGCGGCGATCATCAAATAACGGGTAATTTGAAAACCAAGTTCGAATCTTTTGTTAAAGCTCATGCTGAAAGCTATTTAAAGACCGAAAAAGACCCGTTTTATAAGAATTATCTTGAACAGACTCTTAAAGACGTTTCACTCACACATGGCGGTTATTTTTCGAAAGACAATAGCGATAACGATGAGAAGATTGAACGGGAAATCAACGAAATTCTGCACGACAAGGAAACGCTGTTAAGCCTGGATAACCCACGGCGCTTTATCTTCTCTAAATGGACGCTAAGGGAAGGCTGGGATAATCCTAATGTCTTTCAAATTTGTAAATTACGTTCCAGCGGTTCGCAAACATCCAAGCTGCAAGAAGTGGGGCGTGGCTTACGTCTGCCGGTCAACGAATTTATGAGTCGTGTTAAAGGCGAGAAATTTGATTTGCATTATTACGTTGATTTTACCGAGCGTGATTTTACGAATTATCTGGTCAACGAAATCAATAGTAAATCCGGCTTTATTCCCGAGCAAATTACCAAACTGACCGACGACATCATTCGGCGCATTCTTCAGGCTTATCCTGGTCTGACCGAAGAAGATGTTTTGGAAGTGCTGGATAATGCTGGCGCTATTAAGCGTAACAACGACTTCAAAGAGGGCGGTTTTGAAAAATTGAAAGCGACCTACCCCTTAGCCTTAGAAAAGGCTCCTGGCCTTAAAGATGGCAAGATCAAAAGCGGTGACAAGCAAACTAAAAAAGCGACGCTCAGGGTAGCGAAATATGACGAGTTAAAAGCGTTATGGGAGGCTATCAATCAACGGGTGATATTGGAATACAAAATTGACACGGAAGCACAGTTTCAATCGTTATTAAAGGCGTATTTCCTGGACAATAAAACGAAATTCAAGCCCCAAGGCAGTATCACACGCCAATCGCGAATTGAATTTAAAGACAACACCGCTTTTGCCAGAGATGAAGATGTGCTGAATAATGACGTTCTGCCAATCGTTACCATGAGTTACAAGGCGTTTGCCTTGGAGTTGGCACGATCACTTAGTGTTAATTTAAAAACATTGCACAGAGTTTTTGCCGATATTCACAACGAGCTGGATATTAATCTGTATCTTAGCCATCCAACCATTCGCACCATACGCGCAGGCTTCGACAAATATTTGCTGGATCATGCGTTTAGCCAATACCACATTGGCTATCAGCATGTAAGTAATAAAGTGCATCCCACGGTTTTTACTACTGTTGCGGGTAGTCCGTTAAAAACCGTTGTGGCAGCGGGTCTCGGCACACAATTCGATGAGGGCAAAACACCGGCGGATAATTATTTGTTTGAAGAGGTGTTTTACGATTCCGATCTTGAACGAGCCAACATTCTGGCGAGCATCAGAGAAGTGACGGTGTTTACTAAAATTCCTAAAAACTCAATCCGTATTCCGGTAGCCGGTGGCGGGACGTATTCACCGGATTTTGCCTATGTCATTGATTATGATGATGGCACTAAATCCTTAAATTTGATTGTCGAAACCAAAGATAAGGATAAACGGGCTTTGTATATCGATGAGCAGCAAAAAATTAAACATGCTGAAGTATTATTCAATAGCTTCGATCACGGTTTTAAAGTTGCTTTTGAAACGCAGTTTAAATCTGACGCAATCAAAGACATCATTAAAACCGTTTTAATAGCTAACAATAATGTCGCTGCTTAACGGGGCAATGGTTATATTCATGCATCAAGGCTCGCTTTCCAGACGACAAGATGGGTCAGCCGCTCATGCTCAAAAACAAGCCATCATGCAAAATTATTTATAGGTGGTTGCCATGCCAATCGAATTCAACGACATTCTGCTTTACACGGACGCCCAGGGCAAGGTAAAGGTCGAAGTCATTTATGAAGATGAAACGTTTTGGTTAAGCCAAAAGAAAATGGGGGCGTTGTTCGATGTTGAAAGCAACACGATCAATTTACGATTGGTTCGGATAATATGAGTAAAAACAAATAGTACAAACGTCACTAAAAACACAACTATAAAAAACATGACCTACCGAGAACCACTTCCAGAAAGTTGTCCGCCCCTCGAAGCTGAGGAAATTACAAGTGTCCGCGAGGTCTATCGACTGGTGCGTTCAAATCCCCCTCAAGATGATGATTTTCGCTCACAGCGTCAGGAAAAACCCAGTGCCACTTTTGATAAAGTGAGTGAATGTCATGCGCGTGGGTTATCGGTTTTTGAAAAACAAACCTGTTGTGATAAAACGCTTAAATTACCTAAATTCCGCAAATATAAAGTGTGTAAGGTTGTTTTAGATCAAGGGGCTGGGCAAATTCTGCAAACTTTTCAGCCTTCCCATCATACATGGTGGCCGTTGGCTGATTTCGATATTTTGGCTCGCTGTAATATGGATGCATCATGAAAACCATCCTGTATACATCCACCCTATTTTATTACGATGGTGTTCAAGTTTTCGAAGCTCGTGATGCTATTGGTGGCCATTACATTGCTGTATTGACGGAAAGTATTGATAGCATGGATCGTTTTATTTTGGCGGGTGTTGAGCCTGAGAAATTGAGACAGTTCAGAACCGGAGGTCTTGATCTTCGCACACTACTGATTGAGCGTGTCGAAAGAGATTGGTTTATTGCCATACCTAGGAATGGATTCGGTGCCCCGTTAGAGTTGGAACGGCAAACCCTCGCAATGGACAATAACCCGGACTTACCCGATTCTGGTTTTTTCTTACATGACACTCAAGCTGATACGGATACCGTTCAAGAGGCACGAGTGCGGAATAATTTGGTGTTGGAAATCGCCGTGGAACCACCAGAAGCCGCCGAAAAACACCAAATACATGCAGGAACATTGGCTGGCTTGCTGTCACATTTGCAAACATTGGTTAAACATGCCTACGGCGCGGCACTTAGGGATATGTCGGCTGGAGCTCGCCGAGCGACAGATATACCAGATGCTCATTTGCTTAATGTAGTAGTCCCAGCGGCGGCGGGATCGTTCCGGTTGGTCTTTGAAGCAGCGTCACTGGCGGATATATTTGGGCACAATGCTTTAGCTAATGCATTACAGCGCGTCGATCAATTCTTTGAGCATGTAGACAATCCAAAACAAACTCTGGAGATGGTTAAGCAGCATCGTGGTCATTTGGCAGGTGCTTACCTTCGAATGTTGCGTTTTCTTGTGGAACACAAAACCGGGCTAAGTTATACCTGGGCGGAACCGGATTACCTTAGCTCTAAGGGTTATTCTGTTTCGAATGCTGAAGCAATTTCTTTGGTCGAATATTTATCTGGTATCGCAAACATCGGAGCTGAAACTGTAGTTTTGATGGGCATACTGGAAAAGGCAGACAAGGGAAACGGCAACTGGCGCATCGTCACGAACGAGAGGGAGTATTCCGGCAAAATTAAAGACGATGGCCCGAGTTTGGATGGCTTAAAAATAGGGAGTTGCTATCGCTTTACTTGCCTTGAAGAAATTGAGGAAAGCCAAAGCGGACGAGAGCAACGAACACTGTTTTTAATGGAACATGAGCCAGCTTGATTCAATCTATTTTTTTGTCTAAAACTACAGTAAAAACTACAGTGGTTTAAACTTTTTCATACTGCTTTTAACTTCTTTACACGCTCTAAGATATGGCTTATCCTATTGATTAAATGGAGTTATAGGTAGTATGCAGTTGTTTGATATGTTTTAAAATCGAACTTTTAATGCGATGGTCGCGCGTTCGAATCGCGCACGACCCACCATCAAAGTCCAAATAAATTAACCAGTTAGCTTCACAGGGCGGCTGGTTTTTTTATGCATGTCATTTTCATGTCCGATTTTTTGACGATTAGGCTGTTCGGATCAGAGTTAACTCTGGTTTGCCACGGAATTGAGCGGCACAATGCGCTCGTGATCGTTCTTCGCACGCTCTTCGGTAATGATGAAGACAGTTTCAGCTGTACCAGCAATTCGGGCCTCGTGTTGCCACTGTAAACCGCATATCTCTTGATCTCTCAAGCCGGTATGCAAGGCAAACAGCGTCATATCCGCCAAATATTGCGGCATGCCCTTGATCAGCCGGTCTTGCTCTGCAACCGATATGGGGCGCGGCTTTCGCTTCGTCCCCTGGATGGTCGGCAGCAGCGGTGCGGTATCAAGCCAAGGCCTGCCTTGTTCATCGCGCCACATGGCCACACAGAGCTTCAGTACTCGACGGATAATGGCCATATCTCGGTTCAGCGTGCCGGCAGAAATACCCGCCGCTTTTCTGTCACGGATAAACTGATCTAGGGATGCTGGATGGATTTTCTGCAATGCGCTTTCACCGATGTAGGGCATAACGGTCTTCAACGTATCAATATCGCGATCCAAAGATCGCTTATGTTCATGCTCCTCGATAAAACGAGCGGCTGCTTCATCGAAGGCTCGTTCTCGGCGTTCGCCATAAACCGCTACGTTACGGACTTCTTGAATGCGCTTGGCTAAGTAGCGTTCAGCCGCTTCGAGTTCCGCCTCTTCAGTACTTTCACGAAGCTTGATGCCCGCGATGGTTTTGTCGATATGCCAGATGTTGCCTTTTTTTCGAAGTCCTGGGGTTGATTTTGCCATAATAATTCCTCATTGGCTTGCCCGGCTTTCCGTTCGCGAGTTTCAATTTATCAGCACAGGCGTCTAAGTCAAGTCGATCGTACAAAACAGACCGACCTATTCGAATTTCTGTTAGGTATGGTCGAACCAACTTATTGAAAACCGGCTCGCTCATACCTAGATACGCTGGCGCATCTCTTTGTTTTAATAGCCTTGAAAGCATTTCCAGTACCTCATACCTTAAATTCAGAGTCATAGTTCAGTTTTTGAACTGACGCCAGGCATGTTAATGCAGGCAATAAGTTGAATAATGGAACAATCCTTATTTCATATTGAAAAGCTATATAGCAGCGGTTGAACAAGGCAGGGATGAATCCCTGTTCGGCAAAAGCCGTAGGCAACCGAGTCTGAAAAATCGGGCCGATGATTTGACGGAACAGTCTGTGTTGACCCAGGCCATCGATTATCCGACTCACGGCCAGCTGCGGGCCAGTAACGAATTACGTAAAGCCGGTGCCTTCGTATCGCCGAGCGGCGTGCGCAGCATCTGGCTACGCCATAGCCTGGCCAACTTTAAAGATCGCCTAAAAGCGCTAGAGGTCAAAGTCGCCGAGCAAGGGCTGATCCTCACGGAAGCGCAGGTTGCCGCCCTGGAAAAGAAACGCCAGGATGACGAGGTCTGCGGTGAAATCGATACGGCTCATCCCGGTTATCTGGGCTCCCAAGACACCTTCTATGTCGGCCCCTTCAAAGGCGTGGGTCGGGTCTATCAGCAAACTTTCGTCGACACCTACTTCAAAGCGCTTTTGCCAAACTGTATACGACTAAAACCCCGATCACGGCGGCGGATCTGTTAAACGACAAAGTCTTGCCGTTCTTCAGCGAGGAACAGTTGCCGATGCTGCGCATTTTGACGGATCGCGGCACCGAGTATTACGGCCGGGCGGAAACCCATGATTACCAACTGTATTTGGCAATCAATGACATTGAGCGCAGCAAAACCAAAGTCCGGTCCGCAAACCAACGGCATCTGCGAACGTTTCCATAAGACCATCTTGCAGGAATTTTACCAAGTCGCTTTACGCAAAAATTTGTATAACGAACTGGCGGCCCTGCAGAAAGATCTGGACGAATGGCTCGACTATTACAATAATCAGCGCACCCATCAAGGAAAAATGTGCTGCGGGCGAACACCGAGGGCGACCTTAATGGATGGCAAAACCATCTGGAAAGAAAAATTTATAGGCTGAATTTGACCGGGCAGACACTTCTAAAAAACCAGTCACTGTCCGATTAGGTTTGAACCACTACACCGTAATCAAGCTCAATTAGAAACCATCAATGGCCTAAAACGCTTTAGTTGGTCCCTTTTCTTCCGATGGTAGCAAGTCGTCCAGGCGACTAAAGCCATGACGCTACAGGCAGCGGCACACCTTTTTCCTCTAAATTCCATTCACGGTAGCGATAAGAAAAAGCATACAGGGCATAGAAAAAACAGTGAAGAATAATATCTTTTGTGAGCGTCTTTAAAGCCGTTTATCAGTATCTAATTGCGTAAAAAAACTAGCCATTGCTCAGTTTGACGAATTTTGCGACAGAACCGCTAATCGAGGCTGGATTCGATTTTCTCCAAGATTTCATGAATTAACCATACGGTTTAAAAATGCCAAAATTATCCTGTGCTTTATCAGGGTGAAGCGAGAATTCAAACTGCATTGGTACGAACATTTTCTGAAAATGACGAAAAAATCAACCAATTTGTGACGGACTTATCATCAAACTGTTATTGATCTAACTTAAGATGTCAGTATCAAAATCTGGGATTAAGAACTCGCCAATCACATAGCGCTTTTAAGGACATAAACAACCACAATCATGGAAAAGAATAATCTGCAGCCTGAAAACACGGGCAAACACGACCTCCGTCAGTTGCGGGTGGCTCTGTTAGGGTTTGAATCCGTGAGTGAAGCAAGGCTGCTTCGCGTTTTTCAAATTGAGCGGAATGATGGTGAATGCAGGTATATTGCCGCAAAACCCTCAAATCCGTCGGGTAGCGATATCCTTATGGTTAATTATGATAACCCAGCGGCGCTGCAAGAAAAAGACAGGGTTCTAGGTGCTCATCCCCAAGTACAAGTGGTTGCGGTAAGCCGGGGACCTATACAGGACGCACCTGCCTATCACATACGCGGAATGCTGATTGCCGCCAGGGTTTTAAACGTACTTGATAAAGTTTCAGCCGAGCCGCGTTCCGAAATGGCTTCAGTTCAGTCGCAAGTGGTTGCAGAATCAATGTTGCAACCACTTGCAGAAAAAAACGCCCCACAAGATCAGGCTATCGTTACGGAAAAACTGGCGGCGGCAACGTCCGCTGGCATCGGTGCCTATCGTGCGCTGGTGGTGGATGATAGCCCCGCCATTCAGAAATCGCTGGAGCTCAATCTTGCCATGCTGCCGCAAATCGGCGTAATTGATTTTGCCGATAGCGGGGAAAGCGCAATAGAAAAAGCAGAAACCAAGCAATACGATCTCATTTTTCTGGATGTCATGATGCCTGGAATTGACGGTTACGAAACTTGCACACAGTTGCGTAAAAAACCGGAATACAAAAAAACTCCCATAATCATGGTATCAGGAAAAACGTCGCCTCTGGACGAAGTTAAGGGGGTCATGGCCGGTTGCACGACTTATTTAACAAAACCGGTACAGCCGGAGGCGTTCCAAAAACTCAGTAGTAGGATTCTGGCCTGGCTGGAAAACCGGAAAAAGCATAACACATCCTAGTCTTGCTGATTCAATCGTCGATATTCGACATTTTTAACTAAAAAATAGCTGGAGGGCTTGGCTTTATGTCTATACAAAAAATTTTAATCTGCGACGATTCTCAAACCGATCTGATGAACCTTAAAAATGCACTGGAAATTACAAATTGCATATTGATTACCGCGAGCAATGGGGAAGAAGCCGTTCAAAAAGCCAAGTCGGAACAACCCGATGTCATTTTTCTGGATATCGTGATGCCCGGAATGGACGGTTATGCCGCTTGTCGTACTTTGCGCGATGATCCGGAAACCAGGCATATTCCGGTTATCTTTGTCAGCAGCAAGCATCAAAAAGCCGACCGCGTTTGGGCTCAGATGCAAGGCGCGAAGGATTTGATCTCAAAACCTTTTGAAACCAAAGACATTACAGACAAACTGGGGATATTTTAATTTCGCATCGTTTTTTTAACGTCTTATGCCGGGCAGTGAGCAATGAAAACAGAAGAATTTGAAGCGGCCGATCCTACCATCGCTGACTTTCCCTCGATGCCTCAGGCTGAAGTCAAAGTTGAAACCATTTTTGGAATTCGCATCGGTAGCATGGGATTTTTGGTCCCCACCACCATCTATTGCGAAGTACTCGACAAAATACAAGTTAATACGTTGCCTAATGTCCATCCGTGGGTAAGCGGCCTACTGAATTTACGCGGAAATCTGGCACCGGTTTTCGATTTGCGCATCGTGTTGGAAGAAGAGGCCGCCAGTCATTTAAAACGGAGACTATTTAGCATAGACCGGGGCGGTAAAACAGTAGCGCTATGGATAGACGGCTTTCCGGAAGTCAAAGACCGCACATTATTGCAGCCGCTTAAAGAGCTTCCAGCGCTACCGCAGATTCTGCAACACTTTGTTACCGACGGTTATGAGCAGAACGGTCAGGTTTGGCTTAATGTCAAATTCGATGATTTGTTTAAGGCGTTGGGATGTCATTAATGCGCAAAGGAAGAGATGGCGGCATGATAAATAAATCAAAGAACGTCCCAGAAACAAACATAGTCAGCGATCCTGTCACAGTCATTGAGCAACTTGCCGATCAGTCGGCACTGGCCGGCTATTATGCCCTGCAAGATGCAAATCCGGTACTTGCCGATACAAACGAAAATGTCGGCGAGATCGATACAGACGATAGCGGCAATATGCTGCGCATTTCTGAACAGCGCCTAGTTGATGAGCAGATCGTGATCATTGAACGGCTTGCGGATCAAGCTGCAGCCCAAGGCTTATACGGGCTGCAGGATGCGAATCTGCTGTTAGCCGAAGCCTTCCTGGAAGCCGTTAAAGAAGGCCCGGTAGCAGCCGATGCGGATTTTCTAATGATGCTTTCCGGTTGGTCTGAGCTGATAGACAACAGCTACCGTAAACAACCAAAGATCGGAGCAGAGGCCATTATTGGCTTCCTTCGTCATCCGATATTGAAAATACCGATGGGAGATGATGAATTTGCGCTGCTGCAAGAGCAACTTGCAACAGAGATTTTTACAAACGAATCCATTCAGGAGATTTCGGGTAACGCTCCTGCTTTGGCGCCCCTCACTGGTCAGGTCGTCAACACAAGCGGCAACGAATTTTCCGGGTCTGTTTCCCGTGCCGCGCAAGAGCTTGTGGATTTATTGCTGATCGAATCTGAACAAGTTCGTTCCTGTTTGCAGGACATCATCATTAGCGATAAGGAATCGGTGCTGAATGGTTTGCAACGGGCAGGGGACGAATTAGAGCGTTTTGCGAATGCAGCCAAAACTGCAGGATTTGAGGGACTGGCGCGGATTTGCACGCATGTTAATGCAAATTTGCAACGCTTCCTTGAACAGGTCGATTCCTTTAGCTGCGAGCATCTCGAGCTTTTGCTGGAATGGCTGGGACAGGTTCAAGAGTATTTGCCCTCATTCAATGAAAGCAACGCGGGACAACTTGCCGTAGCCGGCTTAATGGACGAGCAATGGGCTTTGCCTCTGTCATTCGAAGACTTGGCGGCCATAATGCTGCAAATTCGCTCTGAAAGCTTGACCGTAGGCGATCAATTTGAAGCGGCGCGCGCTCAAATTGCCACCGACGAAGATATTTCCATTGCCCTGCCGGATGATGTCAATCAGGAACTGATGGAACTCCTACTGCTCGAGCTTCCGGTGCATACCCAGCAATTTTCCGAAGCGGTGCAACGCCTGCAATCGAATGGCAGCGAGAAAGATGTGGAAATAGCCCAGCGGGTTGCGCATACGCTCAAGGGTTGCGCAAACACGGTAGGCATAAAAGGAATTGCCGTTTTAACTCACCATTTGGAAGATATATTGATTGCCTGCGCCAGTGAGCAAAAGCTTCCCGGCCGGGCTTTAGCCAACGCGCTTATTAATGCATCCGATTGCCTGGAAAACATGAGCGAGGCGCTCTTAGGTTTTAGCTCACCGCCGGATGACGCAAAAGCCGTTCTGCAGGAAATCCTCGACTGGGCGAACCGAATCGATAAGGAGGGCATGCCTGACTCGGAAACCGAAGAAATCCTGCCTGAAACTCAAGCGAACTCCGGCGATACGGGTGAAACCCTTGAGGCATCAGCTACGGAACAGTTGCAGACGACCATGGTGCGGGTTGCCGCCGAACAGATTGAGAGCTTATTCAGACTTTCAGGAGAGAACATCATCCTTAACAGTCAAGCTCAAGAACGTTTGCGTCGCATAAACGACCAACTACAAGCCATGCAGAGGCAGTTCGCATTGTTGCGGCAACTCGGCGCGGAATTGGAACAGTTAATCGACCTTAAAGACCTGACAGGGCGTCCTTTAGGCTTGGACGGCACGGGTTTCGACGCACTGGAAATGGACCAGTATAACGAACTCCATACAGCGAGTCGGCGTATGGCCGAGGCCGCTATCGACGCACGAGAAATCGGCTTGGATATTAATAAGGAATTGGAGCAGGCCGGCGAGGTGTTGCAATATCAGCAACGGTTAGCGATCGAGGCACAGGAAGTGGTGATGCAGACGCGATTGGTTCCGGTAGCTTCGATTACGTCTCGTCTGCAAAGAAGCCTTAGGCAGACCTGCCGTTTGACCGATAAGCAAAGCGAACTGGTATTAACCGGAGAAGAATTGCTGGTCGATGGCGATACGCTTAATGCGATGGTCAATCCGCTGATGCATATTTTACGTAATGCGGTCGATCACGGTATTGAAAGCGAGAGCGACCGTTTATCCCAGGGCAAACCAAGTAACGGGCGAATCACGATCGGTTTTGAGCGGGAGGGCAACACTTTATTAGTCCGTTGCCTCGATGACGGGCGCGGCCTGGATTATGACGCTATTAGAGCCGTAGCGGAAAAAAGGGGCGTAATAGAGCCAGGACAGGAAGTCTCCGAAGAAGAATTGAAGCGCTTTATTTTGCGTCCGAATTTCTCAACCCGCACTGTGACAACCCAAACATCGGGCCGTGGCGTCGGTATGGATGCAGTGTACGCCCAAGTCATCGCTATGGGCGGAACGCTGACGATGGAATCAGAATCAGGCCGAGGCATGACCTTAGAGTTAAGGATACCGTTGCCTGTCAGCTTGACCTACGCGTTGTTAGTCAACGTCGGCCAGTACCGGATTGCAATTGCCAACAAGGGTATCTCACAAATCTATTATTCCGGCGATATCCAGTTGACCACCGAAGATGATCAAGAAAAGCTGCTGTTAGAGGGCATGACCTATCCGGTAGCAAAGCTCGATGATCTGCTCCATATCCCTGGGCACCGTAAACAGCAGCGTCCTCATGGCGCCATGTTGCTGGTTCAAAATGAAGAAAAGACCACGGCCGTACTGATTGACTCGGTAGTCGACACCCGGGATGTGGTTATCAAAAGTTTGGGGCAGTACATCGGTAAGATTCCCGGCTTTATCGGTGCCACCATCTTAGGCGATGGGACCGTGACACCGGTTCTTGATATGCCTGAATTATTGCGCGCTCCGGCCAGGGCGATAAATAGCTTTTACACCTATCCCATGGACATTGAAGAGCCTGAATCCATGATGCCAACGATCATGGTGGTGGACGATTCACTTAGTCAGCGCCGAGCTTTGGAACAACTATTATCGGATGCCGGCTATAAGGTACGTACCGCTCGGGACGGTATCGAGGCGGTGAATCTGCTTGCTCAAACTAAACCTGATCTGGTGCTGACCGACCTTGAGATGCCACGGATGAACGGCATCGAATTGACCGCGCATATTCGTGCACAATCCAACTTAAGAAAGTTGCCTGTGATCATGATTACATCCAGAACCACGCAAAAACACCGTCAAATGGCCGAGGAAGCCGGTATTGATTTCTATCTCGCCAAGCCGGCACGCGAAGAAGATCTGTTAGTGAAAGTACACAATCTACTTGAACAAACGGCAGACACAGAACGCAAAATTGCGTAACAGCAAATCTACAATCCATCGCAGGATGCCCCCGGTTACATGCGATGGACGGATCGAATGAAGATTGAAACGACGTTTGGAAAAACTCATTTACATTTCTATTATGGAGAATCGGAACAATGCAATTGCCTATTAAATTATTTGACCTGAACAGGTTGACCCTTGTTCAAAAATTGACAATGCTGGGCGGGATCGCGGTAGGCAGCTTGTTGTTCATTGGCATAGGCTATGCTTCGCTGCGTTTCGCGGAAAGTCAATTCGAAGACACTTCGCGTAAAACTATTCAGTTCGGCGACCAGATTGCGCAAATTGAAATCGAGGGGTTGCATTTACGCCAACACGAAAAAGACTTTTATTTGAAAAAAGACATCAAGTATCTAAAACAACACGAAGAGGCACAAAAGGGACTTTTTGACGTCATTAACAGAGCCCGTGCATCAGCGCCGGAAAGCCTGCGACCCACACTTGACGAAGTCCAGAAGGATTTGACCGATTATGCAGGCTTTTTTAAACAAACGGTGGATCACCTGGCCCAAGTCGGTCTTAACGAGAACAGCGGTTTGCAAGGTCAACTGCGGACAGCGGTGCATAACGTGGAAGATATTGTGACTCAGCAAAAGGAGCTGTCCATGAAAGTATCCATGCTACAGATGCGCCGCCGTGAAAAAGATTACATGCTGCGTGGCGACCCGGTTTATATGGAAAAAATGGCGGCCGAACAGAAGGTTTTTGCCAGTGCCTTGAACGAGGCCCGCCTGTTGCCTGAAGAGAAAAATAAAATCGCAACGCTAATGGACGAATACCAAAAAGGTTTCCAAGCCTACGTCGCCGGCGACCAGGCCCAAAAGGTCGCCGCCGAATCGGCACGCGGCGCATTCAATAAACTGGAGCCGCTGCTTGGCCAGCTGGCTAAAGAAAAGGTCGCGTTACTCGCTGCTGAGGAAGCATCGTTAGCCCAATCCCGTAATATCGGCAACATGATCTTTGCCGCAGTCATTTTGTTAGTGATGCTCGTGGTGAACGCGACCATGAATATCACGATCCGCAGTATTGTTAAGCCCTTGAAGCACCTGATGAAGGTTGTGGAAAAGATCGCCCAAGGCGACACCCTTGCCCGCGCCAATATCCAAAGCACTGACGAGATCGGTGCCCTGGGTCGCCAGTTCGACGGCATGTTGGATCAGCGTGAGGCAAGCAACACCGCGATACAAGAAGAGAACGAAACGCTCAACAACTCCATTATCGAAATGTTGCAGGTGGTCGCGAAACTTGCGCAAAGAGATTTGACCGTTACGGCGCCGGTGGGGGAGGATATTACCGGTCCGCTCGGAGATGCTTTGAATCTGCTCTCTTCCGAGACCGCCAAGGTTTTGAACCAAGTCGTGCAAATCGCCGGAGACGTGGCCAAGGTTTCCCGACAAGTGAAAGCCCAGTCCGATACAGTTATTGACATCGCTGCGGAAGAGAAACGCGAAGTAGCCCAATCCGCCGCCGAGCTCAGTGCGGCCTCCGACGCGATGCTGGATATTGCCAAGCTGGCGCTGTCTTGCAACCTGGCTGCGGTAAAAGCCATCCAAAATACCGATAAGGCGCAGGAGACGGTATTGGATACGGTGCAAGGCATAACGTCTATCCGCAACACCATCCGCGAAACAGAAAAACGGATCAAACGGCTCGGCGAACGTTCGCAAGAAATCGGTAGCGTGGTAACCATTATTAACGGTATTTCCGAACGCACTCATATTCTGGCATTGAACGCATCCATGCACGCGGCCTCAGCAGGCGAAGCCGGTAAAGGTTTTGCTGTGGTTGCGAACGAAGTACAAAAGCTTGCAGAAAACGCGCGTGAAGCTACATCGCAAATTTCCAGCCTCGTTAACAATATTCAGGTAGAAACCGCAGACACAGTAACCACCATGAATGACGCCATTAGCCAGGTAGTGCGCGGGACTGAACTTGCTCAACAAGCAGGTAACGAAATGCGGGAAACCCGGGACGCGACCGCCAATCTCGTGCAATTGGTGCGACGCATCGCCGAGAGCTCCAAGATCCAGGCCAAAACCAGCCGGCGCTTGCAGGAGCGCGCGGTGCAAATTCAAAAAAGTACCGATCAAACTTACGATCAGTTACAGGCTCAAGCAGTAAGGACAGAGAAGTTGGAGAGCTTATCCTCTGGCCTTGTGGAATCGGTAGGGGTATTTACCCTGCCCAACAATAACATGATGAACAAGGTTGAGGTCGAGGAATCTCAATTCAACAAATCGCTGATTAAAAATCTTGTTTCTGATCATAGGATATTATTGACGGAATTCACCGATATGATGAACTCCGCTCAAAATGATAATTTTAATGAAGCCAATAGACTGCTGACTTCATTTGGCTCAAAACTACTGGAACATCTCCAGCTTGAAATGGACGAGCTTTATGGATACATGGATTTTGTCGAGAAAATGATGACCGCTGAAGACAAAGCATCGTTAAAGGGATTTGATGATGAAATGCTTAAGATCGGACATGCAGTGAAGAATCTGATCGGTAGATATACCAATGACCCTGTGTCTGCAGCAAATAAGGAGACGTTTATCAAAGAATTCGACGGCGCCGGTGTCATTCTGGGGGATCGTATCAAACGCGAAGAAAGCTTTTTGTATCCGTTGTACGGCAAGTACGGTAGATTGAGTTAGGGCGCTTAATGCACATCTACTTAAGTCTGTGAACATTAAGGGAGACAACGCAGCTTGATGAAGCAAGAATAGTTCTGTCGCAAATTTGTCAAGCTGAGCAATGATTGTTGACGTTTGTTGAAATTTGACCATTTAAAGCAAATTGTATCGGAACCGGTCTGGCCATTGTCATTTAGGTGATGTTGATTTACAGCTAGGCGCAAATTTAGGCGCACTGGTCAAACGATTGTGAGCCAGAATCAAGCAATATCGAAACAACTTGAAACCGGGTGTATATAAAGAGTGAAGTGTTGTTTCAGGTTGCTTCAATCCGTTGAATAGGCTCTTTTATGCAATGGGCGCGCGTTCGAATCGCGCGCGACCTACCATCAAAAAATATATAAAAATAAGCTGTTAGGTTAAGGTTTTTACGGCTTTTTTATGTCCCCTAGAAATTTTGGGACACTTTAAATTAAAAAACTCCAACAAACCGCAAAACAATAGGCCGAATTTTTACCTAAAAACGCGCCTATCTTGAGCCGCTAAACCCGCCCTAGAAACTACCCACAGTCTGGCTAAAAAATAGCCAAGCAGGGCGTTTTTTGTTTTTAATTGTCCCTTAACTGACCCATTCTTTGATAGAAATAAGAAAAAATCCTTTAATTTATTGGTTCTTATGTAATAGGACGCCGCATAAGCAATGAGTTCCTCCAATTTTCGGCTTTTGCATGAGATTTAAATTCCAGACATACTCTGCTTAAGGTCTGTAGGATGAAACAATGAACAAAAAAGCATGGCGAGGTGTAGGGGAAGCGCTCGCCCCGTTTCTTAATGAAAGAATAGAGCTTATTGTCTCCAATCCAAATTATCTATATCGCTACTAATACATCTGTCATGCCCACCAATCATAGTGTGTCCGTGCCAGCTATTACCGCTTGCTGTTTTGCAGTCAGCAATGGTCTTATAACCCATTTTCTCACCATCGCAATTCGTTCCTCTAAAACACATTCCTGTTTCATCTTCGATCGCAGTTGCTTTGCCTGTAGCGGGCTTTTCAGTCGTCGCATTAGCTTTGGGCTGGGCAGGGTCGGCCGCGTAAATCGGGTAGGCCGCAAAACCAAGGCTCAAGCTAAAACAAAACATAGACAAGTAACGAGTTATCATAAATCACCTCCACCAGTGGATGGGCAATATTGCGCCCGGGAAAGCCAGTTGACGCTTAGCTGATGCTAGGTATACGCGTAAAATAAATCAATTAGTTAAATTGCGTAATAGCAGGCTTGCACATCATAGTCAGTATCGAAGTCTGCCTTTGATGTCATCCTGTAGACTGATAGAGAAAGAACTAAGCTAAGAATTTTTAATTGCTGAGGTTTCATCTTTCAGAGGCAGCCGCTATTAGATCGGCGGTATCTTTACCAAGGCAATTGAAAGAAAAGGTATTCATAATCTCGTACTAATTCAGTTTTTGGCTCAAAAATAAAAACGCTGAAAACGGATAATTTTGGCATGTTGATTAATACAGAAAGTTTGTGAAGCATTAACCAATGCGAGAAAATCCGGATTTTAGAGATTCTCGTATCATGTCGTCGGCAGCCAATGCAGATGCGGCTTCCATACCCGAATCCAAGTAGCCTTCAGAAGACTCTTTTGAGAATAGTGATAATGAAAAATTTTAAAAAATTAACAACAGCTTCCTGGTTGGTTACGATGGTTTTGACACTTTCAGGCTGCGACTTAGACTCCAAACGGGCTCAGCTTTTGCAGCCGGTTTCAGTTCCTGAAGCGATGCCAGAGGCTGTTTCTAAGAAGCCGCAAAACCAGCAGTCTGTTGCTGATGCAATGAAATCAACAGAACTTTGTCCCAAGACAGATCAGCTTGTGCCGATTGCCCCGGCACAACACAGGAAAATTGGCTCGAAAGCGGGTTCATACAACCTGAATTTCGATGACGCTGATCTCGGGGAATTCGTAAAAGTCGTCTTGAGCGACATGCTTGGACAAAACTATGCATTAAGCCCCAAAGTGACCGGCAGAGTCACATTGCAGACAGCGCAGCCGTTAACCAAAAGCGAATTGCTGCCTACGCTAGAAATGGTTTTGCGAATGAATGATGCTGTTCTGGTCAAGAACAGTAAAATTTACCGTATAGATCCAATTGCCGATACGCTGCACATATCCGATATTTCGACGGGCGGTAGTCATCCGGATTACATACTACGACAAAAGGGTTTGCGGTCTTATTTATCGGAGCGACATCCGCAGTGCCAAAAGATAATTCTCAAGGTAAAACAAGGCGATAATCTTAATGGCTGGCAACTCACCGAAATCCAAGGGGATAGAGTCATATTGACGCAAGGCGGCTGCCAGAAAGAGTTGTTAATACAAGAACCGAAGATTAAACAGTTACCGCACAAAACGCATAAAGACATCTTTAAAAACTGACATGACATTTCGCTGCTATTAGCGCAGATGGACAAGATAAAAGTTCTGCCGCAAAATTTAAACGAATGTAGAAAGCGCCTGTCTTGTAGACAAAGCTATCCTGCTAAAGCTTATAAGCATGAACACGCTCTGAACTACTACTAGGACTCACGGGGCAGGTGGGTGGGGAAGACGTTCAGATCCAGCAGCAAGGCGGCTGAATGATTACCAACAGACTGGGTGAATATCATTGGGCTAAGTGAGATTTTGAGTTTTAAAGCCAAGCATCGCATTTTAGTGCAGAAATAATGTAAATCAACGCCAGCTATTTTCCATTTGGCAACACTGACTTTATCAGCTCAATTTTTGTAGGGTATTGATTTCGTAGAAAGTAATTTTGGCGCGTGGAAAGTTTTCAATGTTGATTTCCCCGATTACCTGGCAAGTTTTACAGGGTGATTAACAGTTCTATCGTCTTAAAAAGCAGAGGCTGGAATTTGCTATATGGGCCAGTTTTGAATGGCCAAGGGACAACAAGACGCTCAATTCTCAAAGGATGCATTTTCCGGTAAACGTGGTTTTGGTATGCATCTGTTGGGAGGATGGAGCGTCCCCTTTGAGAATTAACGCAACAGTACGGCCTTTTTGATTTATCCTCAAGCTGAAATTTCTAGCACAGTATTAACCGCCTCGAAATTGCGGATCTCGAGCAGCGCTTCATTCAGGCTCATTTCGTCGGCTTCCAGGAGCTTGCCGACCAGATGCTCGGTCAGCGGCTTGAGCCGGGCCAGCACGGCCTTGGTTTCTCCATACAGGCGCTCGCTCTGCGCTTCCATGATGCTGCGCGTTTCCTCGTCGAGATCCTTCGCGCCGCTCTGCCTGTCATGCAGTGCGCTGAAATTGAGGCGGGTGGTGCGGTACATGCCCATTTCGCCCACGGCGTGGTGCAGCAACTTCGTTACGCGGGTAATGTCGTTATGCGCACCGTTGGTCGTGCCGTCCTCGCCAAAGAACAGTTCCTCATTGGCCATGCCTCCCAGCAGTACGCGCACATCGTGTTCGATGTCGCCCTTGGTCTTGAGCAGATTGGTGCCCTGCTTGTGGAAGACAAAGCCCAATGCGTTGGTGCGCGGGTTGGCCTTGAGCGAAATCTTAATGGTCTTCATGTCGTCCAGGATCTGCTCCCAGTTGTCGTTGGTCATCTCGCGTTCGTGCATGAGATCCACCAGAAAGTGGCCCCACTCGTGAGTGGCGATGATGCGACGGTCGCGTTCGCGTTCCTTCGTCGTGTTGGTGTTGACGTTGCCCACCAGCACGCGCTCGGCGGCCTGCATCAGGGTATCGACGCCGATCATCTCGCCCGTCTGCACGGCGGTAATTCCCGCCTGGTTGACGATGGTTTCCAGATCGGCCGGGCTACGGCCTTCGGTCACTTCGACCAGGTGGCGCAGGTCCAGGCCGGGCAGCACCTTATCGGCCCGCTGGGCCAGGTAGTGTCCGAAGATAGCCAGCCGCTCTTCCCGATTAGGCATGCGAAAATCCACCTTCATCTGAAAACGGCGCAGCATGGCCTCGTCCATCTCCATGGTTTCGCTGTTGAAGTTGCTGGCCACGATCCAGATGATCTCGGCTTCGTTCTTGCTGCGCACGCCGTCCAGCACAGACAGCAAGGTGTTTGCAGTGTCGTCGTCAAACTTGCGGCGGCCGCCGCGCTTCATGAACAGATCCTGCGCCTCGTCCAAAAAGACGATGCAGCGCTTGCGCCGCTTGGCCATATCCATGATGCGGCTGAGCGTAGCCGAGCCGCCGGACACGAAGCCCGTTTCCAGGTTGGCGGCGGAGTGGAACAGGATGGGCAGCTGCAGCTCCTTGGCCAGGTAGCTGGCCAGCTTGGTCTTGCCGGTACCTGCGGGGCCGCTAAACATCACATTGAAGGGCTTTAATATGCCGTACTCGGCATATTCGGCACGGCGCTCATACTGATCCTTGATCTGTGCCACCTCGGCCTTGATGTCATCCATGCCAACCAAGTCGTCGATGGAGCCTTGCACCTGTAGCGGTTCGATGAACTTGAGCGACTTGTGTTGGCTCTTGAGCTGGTAGTACAAGAAGCCCAGCACGCCGAGCGTCAGTACGACCGATAGCATACCGCTGACGCCAGCCTTCCAGTTATCGCTCTCGAACTGCGGGCGGGCACTGGCAAAACGCTGGTCCAGGAGCTCAAACAATTCAAGGCTGCTGGGACCCAGCTCTGCACGCGGGATGAAGGCAAGTTTGCTGCCCCAAGGCGCAGTGACCGCCTTGTCGGCGAAGATTTTGGCTTCCATATCGCTTGGGTAATACGCATGCAGTTTGTCCTGTGATTCGACCAGGATGATGCGTTCCGATACGTTCCACTGTAGCGGTTCATAGACTACGGTGATGCGCTCGACCGGATTCGTTTCCAGGAAGCTCAGCACCGAGCCGGTACCGAACACTACGGGCAGCTTGTCGTTGAGTGTATTGGCCTCCTCGCTGGCAGCCATGGTTTTGACCTGCTCAGCAACGGCGGCCTGCTTCTGGATAAGCATGAACGCATAGATGCCGGTGGCAGGGATCATAAGAGTAACCGCTAGCACCATTACTTTGACAGCTACTGGTTGGATCACAAACCAATCTTGCAGTCGGCTGGCAGTCTTCTTGATGGTAAGCTTAAGACGCGTTGTGGCCGAAGCCGTATCGCTAGGTTTTGATAAATTTGACATAAAACTCCAAAGCGGGCACTACTCATGTTCCGGAGCTGGAACACGATCACGCTGAACAAAAAACGATTATACCTGATTTAAGCCTTGAGTTTTCGTGATCTTCATGCAAATGCCGGGAAGCCAGGCCGGAAAGGTTAGAAGAAGAGTTGATGTACGGTAAATTGCCTCAGGCTTTTATACTGCCCTTCAAATAGACAACATTTTCTGCATTGTGGGATTAATCGTGAACTTGTCGTGTTTGGGACAGCGCGTTGAAACGCCCCAGTTTTTCTAGAGTTGAGTATTTGCGGTCAGAGTAAAAACCATCATAGCTGTTAATCAGCTTCCGAATTTTGCCGGATTTTTTAAAAAACAGCGTCCAGATTTGCCATTAGGAATTTCTATCTGATTGTTTTTTAAAATTTAATGATTGACAATGCTAACGCTGTAACTGGAAAAAATTGAACGTTGATTAACAGGTTAGGCTATTCTAGCGGCAATACGGATGATGAATTCATGGTGATCGGGATGTGGGCAAGTTATGCAAATTTGGGTTGATGCCGACGCCTGTCCGAAGGCGATCAAAGACATTTTATATCGCGTAGCGGAACGCACTGGAATCACCACCACTTTAGTGGCCAACCAATTTCTACCGACCCCGCCGTCGCGCTATATTAAGTTTTTACAAGTAAGATCCGGCTTTGATGTTGCCGATAATGAAATCGTTAAAAGATTAAACATGGGGGATTTAGTGATTACCGGCGATATCCCGCTGGCTTATGAAGTGGTCACCCAGGGCGGTCATGCTATAAATCCACGCGGTGAGCGCTATACCGAGGACAACATCAAGGAACTGTTAAATATGCGCGATTTTATGGAGTCGTTGCGCTCTAGCGGGATTGATACGGGTGGACCATCGACGTTGAATTCCCGTGATATACAGGCGTTTGCGAATCAGTTGGATAAATTTCTGGTGCATCAGAGCGGGAAAGGGAAACGTTGATTCGAATCTACGGCGTTAAAAAATTGATGATGGGGTTTAACGCTCTTTATTCAGCTCAGGCTACTCTTGAGGTTACTGGACTATTGCACCTTTCAATCGCTGGATTTCGGGATTACATGTGATCGGTAGTGTCGCTACGCACGTTGGGCCGTGGCGACGCCGGAATCACCAAGGATCGACTGATCGGCAGTGTCGCTACGCACGTTGGGCCGTGGCACGAGGCGGCCATGGATGTCGCCCGAATGAATCAGCGTGAATTCGCCTTCTCCGGCAAAGACTGCGCAGGAGATCATCAGCCCGGTTAATACCGCAACTTTTCCTGCTAAAGAACGATTTCTTTTTTGCACCCATCAATCATAGTCAAGTTAAGCAGAACTCTAAGCTTTTGGAACCAAGATCAGAAGCAATAGTAGTGCGTTTCAATAAAATATTTATATGCTCTGTCTGAAGTGTTTCTGCTTTTGAAAATGATTGGCAGGAAAAACCGATGAGTACAGGCGGCTTGTAATCGAAGTGGAGCGTAGCCTGCTTCATTGGGATTATAAATATGAAATCGCAATATTATGACATTCTAATGTTTATGGTATGTCAAAGATGATCACTTCGCGCCATTGTACGAACTGTTTGGAAACAGGGCGGTTTATCGTTGTCCACTAAGCGTTCGTTTTGAACTTATTTCTAAGTATCATTAAAAATAAACTTTTTAAGCTTCTTTTGATGTTTTGCCTATGGAAATTTGAGCAATGACACCGGAGCATAACTATCGACCCAACTGACATCAAACAGGAACAGTGGCATATATCGGCAGCCGCTTTTCAGTATGCAATCACTCAAGTCCAATCCCTTTGGTGTTAACAATACGTTGCTTACCTTAACCTGTTATCCAGGACTTTCCGGCATAACTCAAACATAACGGAGGCACCGCGTGAACAAATTACCCCATATCCTTTCCAGTGCAGTGCTCATTGCCGCAATGAGTTCATCAGTGGCCCAAGCCAGCTCCAGTGATACCGCCAAGCATTTCATGCCGGGTGGAACATTCTGCTTCTCCCAGGGCGAATCAATTCCCGGAGGCAAGATCAAAACGATAAAGATGGTCGTCTCGAAAGCAGTCGGGGGCTCTCCGAATGAAGTTGCTCATGTCGATGCACTGATGCACGGCTGGCAGGCGACCTTTCCGGTGCGGTCGTTTTTTGATGAAGTCACGGGCGCGGCCACAATAGCCCCGCCTAACGACCTGCTGCCGGGAGAGTTGCAGATCCAGATAGCGCTAACAGGCACCTCATACGGTACCGATGGCGGCACAACCAAACCCGGCGTCTGGACGGTAGATTATGCGGCGACTCTTAGCACCACTGATCTCAGTGGCCGCATTACCGGAGTGACTGTATTCAATCCTATAAAAAACGGAATATTGGGAACAAGCGTCAAATATGCGGTTGATGATGCGCTGAAGCTGATTCCCTGTGACAAGTTTGGGCTTCATTAAGTGAGTGACACGTGAGTAGATGGGGCCGAGCAGATCGGCCGGCTAAGGATGTTTACTTGTTTCTAAACGCAGGAGATTAAAGAGAATGTCACTAGAGCATTTCTTCGTTAGTTAAAGAGTCGCTAACGCGACAGTTATTTGAATCGGGTTCTCGCACCCGAAGGCGAGATACTTTTCGTTACGAAAACCCTCCCTGGTTTTCGCCCTGCGGGCCAGCCTTATCGGCTGTTCAAATTCGCTCCAGGCGAATTTGTGCTCCGCCAGAAGAAAGTATCCAAAGAAAAGGCGGCCCGTTGCCGCTTGAGTCCTGCGCTCCTCACTTTCACCGGGGGTTGCCAGAAGGGCCTCCCTTGGCCCACTGGCAACGCGCGGCTTCCTGCCGCGCCCCTGCGGGCAGAGTCACGCGGCACATCCCTGTGCCTCGCCCTACAGGTGCTACGCATGCAAATCGGCTATCCTGCCGATTTGTCCCGGCGAAAGCTCCGGTGCTCGGCGCGGCAAACGGGACCCCATCCGTGCCACAATAAGCTTCTACTGCTCAACAGAAATGGTTTAGCAGTGGGTTGATTCTAATTAATCGAGAATTGCTCTAGCCGGGATAGTTTCGCTTGTTGCACTGTGTTGCCTTGCGGTAGGTTGCGCTAAACGCAGCCGCTATATTCCAAGGCAGCGGGTTGATATATCCTATGATTATTCCGCAGAAACCCTATATTGGCCAACAGCTGAGTTAGATACCGTCTCTGCCGGTATGGCGGAGAAGGGCTATTACTATTCAGGCTATAAGTTTTGTGCCAGTCTATTTAAGATAAGTAGGTGTTATAAAATCAATAAAACAGCGATTATTGCTGAAAAAATTTAGACGCTCATATTTGCTAAAACTGGCCGATATTCTCAAACGACGGTGTCAGGCCTCGAACCCGATTTCGAAGGAGGATAAACCAGATTCGTCCCCATAGATCAAAGACAAACAGGAAGGATCCGGCTTATCGATCGGATTCGCTGAATAGGCATCTAATAAGGGAGCGATATGTCGTACCGATCTAGGCGTAATATAAACGAGATAGCAAGTTCCATCATCAGCCCAGCACCCAAACATCGCCATGCCCTCGGGGCCGTTTCTAGCGACATAGGCTGCCCTGAATGCGCTCAAGAGCAAGGCCATTTCACCGGATTCGTATTCCTGGCGCGAGAGTGTGATGCGGTGCCAACTCATGGTTTTTGCCATTCCTCGGGTCTAAAATCATCAATGGAGAAGGGGATAGCTTAAGCGTTAATTTAGCGTTTTGGGGTATGAGCGAACACCTATATATCTAGCTTCCGACGGTCTGGTTTGGGTCGGTTTTACTCATTCAATTGCGACAGAGCGCTACCGGCCATAAACTGCCTGTCGTGACTGGCAGCTTTATGACGATGAATATGGCAGAATGAAGTACGGTAAAGCTTGGGCGAAAACCTTTACTTTCGGAGGATAGGCGAAAGTCCGGATGCCTATTGTACATGACAAAAATCAAACCTTATAAACAGGTTTAATATAATTGCGCTATCAAATCCAATATTTCAAACTATTTGGTATTGGTAAGATATTGATATTACTGGGAGACATTTTTTGAAACAACCCTTTTATGACTTAAATTATTCTGATTTAGAACTAATTATAAATCAGAATAATTTAAACCCATCAGCAGCGGCAGTTCTTTTTAATTGGCATTATAAGAAAAAAGAAAATACTCAATGCCATGATAAAATTGCCAAAAGTTCATTGGCCTTTTTTCAAAATAATTTCGACTTTTCTCTACCCGAAATCGATACGGTTTATGAGTCAAAAGAAGATCGAACAGTAAAGTTTCTTTTTAAGCTTAAAGACAATCATAAAATTGAAACCGTCCTTATTCCGTTTCATAATAAATATTCAATTTGCCTTTCATCGCAGGTTGGCTGTGCAATGAATTGTTCTTTTTGTTTTACCGGAAAACAAGGACTTAAAAGAGATTTGACTGCAAGTGAAATTGTTGGCCAGTTTCTACAGGCTTGGCGTTGGTTAGCGAAAAATAGACCTGGAGAAGAGAGGATTTTAAATATTGTTTTTATGGGACAAGGTGAGCCTTTACATAATTTTGATGCCGTTAAAAAAGCGTGCGAAATTTTTTTATCACAACACGGAACTTCAATTGGTGTTCAAAAAATTACTATTTCAACGGCTGGTTATATTCCTGGACTCAAAAGATGGAGCCAGGAAATTCCTGGAGTAAACCTTGCGTTATCTCTTCATTCACCCTTTGCAGAAAAGAGGAATGAACTTATTCCCATTAATAGAAAATATCCGCTAGATGAAGTGTTGACATATATTGACAAGATACCTTTAAATAAAAAGCAATTTATTACTTATGAATATATTCTGATAAAAGGTTTTAATGATTCTCCGGATGATGCTAAAAAATTGGGAGAGATACTGTCTGGCAAAAGGGCTTATATAAACTTAATTCCTTTTAACTCATTCCCAGGATCGCATTATGAGAGCCCGGATTTGCATGAAATTGAAAAGTTTAAAGAAGTTTTAGATACTTTTAAAATCCCGACTTTAATAAGAAGTGCTAAAGGCGATGATGTATTAGCAGCATGTGGTCAACTCAATTCTAAAAATTAAATAGCTATCAAGTGCCAGTGAATGGGGCCGGATCAAGTCAACAATATGTTTTCATGGAAAAAATACATAAAACCTGAGATTTAACCGATAAATCACCGGATGAGCCGGTGATTTTCATGTTATTTCTTATTAGAAGTAGTTTATCGACTAACTGCTAAGGGTGTTAGCCACCCGACGAACAAAGAGAGCCAACTCCTCTCAATTTTTGATCAATTTTGACGTTTGCTTGTCGGCCATTTTCTGCCGATCAAGGCGTACTCTGGAATGGCTGGTTTATATCAGAAACAGCTCATTCATAACGTCGCAAATCACCGGCAGCAAAAAGACCTGAACGGTAGCCTGTCGTTTTGTCCGTCAGCAAGCTCCGCCCCCGCTTGGATGGCGGCCATTATTTGATGGCTGCCTCTTTTTCACGGCTCGGAGTTGAGAGTAGTGAAAGGGCAAGGGTGATCCAATTTCCGATCCGTAATGAGAACATTGATATCCGGTCGCGCCGCTCGCATCGACGCCTGAAGCGTTTCATCGATCCCTGCCGTTCAATCAGCCTGGGTTTGCACTGGCTTTGACCGCAGCTCTTGCCAGGGCATTGGCCGGTTGATTATGCAAGCGCGGGATCGCGCGCAGAGAAAACCTTTCCAGGCTTGCTGTGTGTCTGTGCAGTTCATTGAGCCTGTTATCATCGCGATGTTCGTTCCATAACTGCACTAAGCCCAAATTGTCGGTGTAAAGCCATAGCCGTTTTTGCTGTCTTTCCGTTGCGCATTGTATGACGGCTATCAGCGCGGCCAGTTCAGCGGCGAAGGCATCAGCCTCTCCGATCGCTCGACTGATACGTTCGATGACCGTGGCGTTGCTGTCCATCAACAGGCCGCCAATACCGGCTTGCCGGTGCCCATCGCTTGTAAAGCTGGCGCCATCTGCCCAACCACAACTCCAACCTTTTGGCAGCACAGCGGCATAGACGGCCAGAATCAGTTCATCGCGCCAACGCAGCAGAGGTGCATGATCATTACTTCGGCGCTTGGCCAACAGTGTGGCGCGCCTGCGAATCCGCTCGGCCAGTGGTCCGGGGGCGCTGACTTGGGCAAGCTGCCTGAGCTGTTCGCGGTTCTCGTCGGTCGGGGCGAGCAGCGCGCTGTCGACAACGGCATTAAGATATTGGGCTTGGTTTTGCAGTGTCATCAGGCAATGGTACCTCCTAAAGAGAATTGTACCGGTTGGCGCGATCAGCTGCCATGTCCCCGCCTTTGGCCGGCGGCGATTAACAGTGGGCCTTTCCATCATAATGGTGGTGTTTACAACTGACTTACCTAAGCAGCTGGCGACGCTATACGGCTAATTGTCGCCATTCAAAAAATAAGGGAAAGACTGAATGGTATACGAGCTGACTATCGTGATCGGCAGTTATCGGCCGAGGCGGTGTCAAAACGCACAAATCGAAAAAACTGTGGAGTTATTGTGCTAAATATCGGTCGTTGTGGAGTCAATTCTCCAATCCTACCCATAACCAATAGACCGAAGTCCGCAAAGGTACAAATTCCACACCTCAAATTTCACAATCGGTTACGCGAACTAATCAAGCAGTTTGATGTTGGAATAAGCACGCCGAGTAAACAACGCTGCTATGAATGAATAATGTTCGGGCGCCGACAAGAAGATTGCGAATAGAGATTAATCCGTCATAAAGCAAGGATTACTAATGCGCGGACGTTAGTTAGCCCTTTCTGCCCGTTGGCCAGGAACTAACAATATCAACGACATTAACCCTTCATGTGTTTTCCAAGCCGGCTTATCAATTTATTCCTTCTCAAATAACGTTTCAATCGCAGGAAGGTATAGCTCATTCTATTTAGTGTAGAAAATACGCCTCGCTATATATCGTAAAAACCAATTAAATAAATCCATATATTCTATTTTACTATCCTGACAACAAGCTTTAATCTCTATCTGAATGAATTCGACTGCAATTAGCGATCTGATGGATCGTTGGCAAACGATTTTTCCTGATTTTTTACATGATTCGAGTGCAGATATGGTAATCAACCCCGCATATGACGACAAAGCCCTTCGTACCACGGTACGATTATTGAAGCTAATGCTGTCAAGAGTCCTCAAGACTCAGTCCGATCCTAAAATATCCAGCATAGTCGAGCAATTACAGCGGCAATTTGCCGCTTTGCAGCGAGACGGCAGTCCGGCTCGCCGTCAGCAGTTGCTGGATAGTCTTAAAAATTTGCCCCCCGATATACTCAGCGAAGTCATCCGTGCCTTCAGCATGTATTTCAGTTTGCTGAACATTGCCGAGGAGTCGACCAATTTGCATCAACGCCGCCGCGAAGCTGAGAAAAACAAGCATTTCTGGCGTGGCTCGTTTCACGATACCTTGTTGAACCTGAAGCAGTCCGGGGTCAGTGCGGCGGAGCTGCAAACCTTATTAAATGAACTGAACTATATGCCGGTGATGACCGCGCATCCGACCGAAGCCAAACGCAGGTCGGTACGCGGCGCATTGCGCAACGTCTTTCTAAGCCATGAAAAACTCGACGATCCGCGGGTCAAGGGCTATTTTCGTCATCAGGCGCTGGAACAACTGCACGCACAAATTCAATTGCTGTGGAAGACCGACGAGGTGCGCGCGCGCGGCATCGGAGTCGTCGACGAAATCCACGCGGGCCTGTATTACTTTCCACTGTCGCTGTTTGAAGCTACCGCACAGGTGTATCGCAATTTTCAACGTGCCTTGGTGGATGTGTATGGCAGCGACGCCTTATCCGTCAAAGTTCCAAACTTCATTAGTTTCGGTTCATGGATTGGCGGCGATCGAGACGGTAACCCCAACGTCAAACCGGAAACCACCGCACTGGCTTTGCGTTTGCAAGCCCGAACCGTGTTACAGGAATACGTAAACAGGCTCAAAGCCTTGGCCGAACACCTGACTTATTCCTATGGCCTTTGCCAACCCACCGAGGCCTTTTTACAGAGCCTGCAAAGCGACCGTGAATTGCTGGGCGATGCAGGTGTAGCGTTGGAACGCAGCTGCCGTCAGGAGCCTTACCGGCACAAATTGATCTTGATGAAATACCGCCTTGACATGGCTTTAGCTCGAGTCGAACAGCGGATCGAACAACTTCCCGGATCGAACGACATCCATGCCTATGCCGGCGCTCAAGCATTTTTGGCCGATCTGAATATCATCCGCGATTCCTTGATCAGTCACGGCGATCAGGCGGTAGCCGATCTGGAGCTGCTGGATTTGATCCGCTTAGTGGAAACCTTTGGCTTTCATCTCATGCAACTCGACGTGCGCCAGGAATCGACGCGCCACAGCGATGCGGTGGCGGAGATATTTTCACTGGCATTGAACATTGATTATAACGGCCTTGACGAAACACAGCGCCTGCAATTGCTGGCCGAGGCCATCGCTGCGCCCGGCGGCCTGAGTTACGACAGTTTGTCAATCAGCGATGCCACCCGCGAAACCCTGGAAGTGTTTCAGGTCATGGCTGAGATGAGCCGGGAGATTGGCCGCGAATGCTTTAGTCGCTACGTGATTTCGATGACTCATGCCGCCAGCCATGTCATGGAAGTCATGCTGCTGGCCTCGCAAAGCGGGTTGGCCGGCCGCATCGGCGGACGTTGGTATTGCCAAATAGGGGTTTCGCCGCTGTTCGAAACCATAGAAGACCTCAGCCACATAGACACAGTGTTGCGTAACCTGCTGTCGCAACCGGTATATCGTGAGTTGTTGCAGGCATCGGGTTTATGCCAGGAAGTGATGCTGGGCTACTCGGATTCTTGCAAGGATGGCGGCATTCTTGCCTCGGCCTGGGGCTTATACCGTGCTCAACAATTGATTATGTCGATTTCCGATAGCGAGAACATACCTTGCAGGATGTTCCATGGCCGTGGCGGCACCATCGGCCGGGGCGGCGGGCCCACTCACGAAGCCATCCTGGCACAGCCGCCCGCGACTGTACGCGGCCAAATCAAATTCACCGAGCAGGGCGAAGTGCTGTTCTACCGTTATAACAATATGGAAACGGCGATTTACGAATTGACCATGGGAGTTACCGGCCTGATGAAAGCCAGCGTTAGCCTGATCAAAGTGGTCGAGCCGGACCGGCCTGAGGTGCTGGCCATCATGAGCGAACTGGCAGGGATCGGTGAGCGTGGCTATCGGGAACTGACCGAACACACACCGGGTTTTCTGGACTATTTCTACGAAACCACGCCGGTCAGCGAAATCGGCGGGCTTAATATCGGTTCGCGACCATCGCACCGCAAAAAGCAGGATAGATCAAAAAACTCGGTACGCGCCATTGCCTGGGTGTTCGCCTGGGCGCAATCGCGGCAGACTTTCCCAGCCTGGTACGGGATAGGTTCAAGCCTGGAAAGCTGGTGCGCCGGCAAGTCAGAACGTCTGGAAACCTTGCGCGATCTTTATCGGCAGTGGCCGTTTTTCCGCAATTTGCTCAGCAATGCGCAAATGGCACTCAGCAAATCCGACATGAATATCGCCCTTGAATATGCTTCGCTATGTGTCTCGCCGGATGTCGGCAAGCGTATTCACACCTTAATTGCCGGCGAGCATCAACGCTGCGTGGACTGGATTTTGGAAATTGCCGAAAAAGACAGGCTTTTGGCCGATAATACCGAACTGGCTGCATCGCTACACCGCCGCAACGATTATCTGGGGCCACTGAATTTTCTGCAGGCCGATTTGCTTCGTGCTGTGCGGAAGGCTGGAGAGGATCCAGTAGCCATGAAGTTGCTGCTGCGCACCATCAATGCCATTGCAGCCGGCATGCGCAACACGGGTTGATTGCATGAGGATTTTTTAAGCATCATTGCACTTGAGCTCAAACAATAGCGAGTGCAGTACCTGACTGCTTTAGTTATATGACGGTTCAATAAAGGGGAGATTATTAATGGCCGGGCGAGACCCATTGCAGCGATTGCAACAATTGATTCACCTAGAGCGCCAGGATATCGGCACACTGCTCGCCTACGGCATCGGCATTGGCTTGCTGTCGCTGGCGACCCCGATCGCAGTACAGGCTCTGGTTAATACCATCGCTTTCGGCGCCTTGCTGCAACCGCTTTTTGTGCTGACGCTGATTTTGTTGGTGCTGATGTCTTTCAGCAACACTCTGGTCGCACTGCAATTTTACGTAGTGGAAATGCTGCAACGTCGTTTGTTTGTGCGGTTGTTTGGTGAAACTGCCAGCCGTCTGCAACGCGTGACGATTGCAACGCGCGACCAACAGTACTTACCGGAACTGGTCAACCGTTTCTTCGATGTCGTTTCGCTGCAGAAAACAGCGGCATCGCTGTTGCTGGAAACGCTGGGGTATTTATTACAAACCCTGATCGGCATGCTACTGCTGGCGTTTTATCACCCCATGCTGCTGGCTTTCGATTTGTTCTTGATTGTCGCCTTATATCTGATCCTGTTCGTCATGGGCAAGAAAGGAATTCCAACTGCGATCGAGCAGTCCCGGGCCAAGTATGCCGCCGCTGCCTGGCTGGAAAGTATAGCCGCCAATCCCTTACTGGGAAAAAGCCGCCAGGGCGAAGACTTTATGAATGCCCAATCGAAGCGTATCGCCGAGGATTACCTGCAGTCCTGCATCAATCATTTTCGGATCTTGTCCCGGCAAAATATAGGGGCTTTGATCTTGCACACTCTGGCCAATACCGCTTTGCTGGCCATGGGCGGCTGGATGGTGATAGAACGGCAGTTGAGTCTGGGGCAATTAATCGCCGCCGAATTGGTAGTCAACGCCATGATCTACGGATTGACCCGTCTCGGGAAAACTCTGGATAACTTTTACGAACTGATCGCCAGCATTGATAAGATCGGTTATCTGCAGGATCTGCCGCAGGAAACCGACAATGGGGGGACGCCGAGTCATAGCGAGTCCGCTTATCAAATCATCATTCAGCAATTGACTGTCGCCAGTGGCCCACAAACCGATACAATTAAAGATCTCAATCTACATCTGGCGCCCGGCGATAGCCTTGTCATCAGCGAAGGCGCCGAGCGAGGCACGCTACTGGATGTGCTGTTCGGTATGCGCAATTCAAACGCTGGCCGTATTTCCCTCGACCAATGGGACCTGCACGATATGAGTCTGGGCGCTATGCGTGACAGCATCAGCCTGGTGCGCTATGCCGAAGTGCTGAATATCTCCGTTGCCGATAACGTCAGTATGGGCCGGAACTTGCCACTGAATGAGATTCGGACTGTTCTCGATCAAGTGGGCTTGCTCGATGTGATTTCGATGTTACCGGAGGGCTTGAACACGCAGCTTCACCTGCATGGCGAGCCATTAACTGCTGACCAGCAATTGCGCCTCACGCTGGCTCGTGCTATTGCTGGACAGCCCAGGCTATTACTGATTGACAAGGCATTGGATCGTATAGATTCTCGGCGGCTCGAGCTGATTTTGGATGTGCTGCTATCCGCCAACGCGCCTTGGACCTTGATCGTGATCAGTCATGAGCCGCGCGTGATCGCGCGCTGTAAGCGCCATGCCCACATCCGTAATGGCCAATTGGAGGAAGTAACAACAGCCAGTGGAGTGCAAGAATGAATACCGAATCTCGCCGATTAGCCCCCTTTACCTCACTCAGCGAGCTTAAAGGCGCTCAAACCGACCCGATTGCAGTGCACATCGCACGGTCACTGGTTATCCTGCTTCTGGTTTTGCTGGTGCTTTTGGCGTTGACGCCCTGGCAGCAGAACGTGCAAGGTGTTGGCCGAGTGGTGGCTTATATTCCTGGCGATCGTCAACAAACAATAGGTGCGCCTGTGGAGGGACGCATTGCCCGCTGGTTGGTCAAAGAAGGCAGCCGGGTCAAGAAGGACGAGGTGATCGCCGAGTTACTGGATAACGATCCCTTATTGCTGCAACGTCTGGCCAATGAACGTCAGGCCTTACTCAATCGGCAAAGCGCAGTCGAAAACCGGGTCGAGACCTTTCGCGAGCAATTACGCATGGCGGAGCTATCACGGCCTCAAGCTTTGGCGGCAGCAGAATCCCGTCTGGAAATGGGCAAGCAACGGCAAAAAGCCGCAGCACAAGCGCTGGATGCTGCCCGCGCCGCCAAACAAACTGCTTCGCTAAACTTGGCCCGACAACAACAATTGCAGCAAAAAGGCTTGGCTTCCCGCCGCACGCTGGAATTGGCCGAATTGGATATGGCGCAACGCAGTGCCGACAGTGAACGTGCGCAAGCCACCTTGACGGCGGCCAAAAGCGAAATTGATGCCTTAACTGCCGACAGGCAAAAACTTGTTGCCGATACCACCGGCAGCGTAGAAAAAGCGCGTGCGGAATTGAATAAGGCCATCGAGGATCAAAATTATGTGCGCGCCGATCTACTCAAGTTGGAAACGCGCCTCGCCCGCCAACAAACCCAAACCATCGCCGCGCCGCGCGACGGAACGGTGCTGCGATTATTGGCCAACCCAAATGCCGAACTGATCAAAGCCGGCCAGGCTCTGGCCATTCTGGTGCCGGATACCGAACAGCGCGCGGTCGAACTGTGGGTGGATGGTAACGATCTGCCGTTGATCGTCACCGACAGCCATGTCCGTTTGCAATTCGAAGGTTATCCGGCAGTTCAGTTTGGCGGCTGGCCCGAGTTTTCGGTGGGTTCGTTTGGAGGACGCGTGGCACTGATCGACGCCACTGACGACGGTAAAGGGCATTTTCGAGTATTAGTGAGTCCGGATCCGGATGACATCCCTTGGCCGGATACCCGTTTTCTACGGCAGGGCGTGCGAGTCAACGGCTGGATTTTGCTGGGCCGGGTCACCCTCGGTTACGAAATGTGGCGAATCTTCAACGGCTTTCCGCCCCTGGTTTTACCTGAACCGGAAGTCAAGGATACCGGCAAAGACGACAGCAAAAAAAGCGATAGTGACGACAAGAAAGGCTTATGAACAAGATCATCCTGTTAATACTGGCGTTGTTACCCTGCATAGTCAGTGCGGAATCAGCCACCTCGGTCCGGCCATTGGCGTTAAACGAAGTGCTTGATGCCGCATTGCGCGCATTTCCGGGTTTGCTGGCCGCAGAGCAGCGTAAACAGGTCTCGGAGGGTGAATTACAGACCGCTCAGGGTGGTTTCGATACACTGCTGAAATCGCAGAACCGTTGGTCGGTCGCCGGCTTGTATGAAAACAGTAATTATGACGTCATGATCGAACAACCCACCCCTTTCATGGGCACTACTTTTTTTGGTGGCTGGCGGCGCGGTACAGGCGATTATCCGGTATACGAGGGTAAGAGCCTCACCGCCAACGATGGCGAGGCGCGGATCGGCGTCAACATACCTCTATGGCGCAACCGTGACATAGATCGTCGGCGCGCCAGCCTGCAGCAAGCCGAGTTGGGCAAGTTAATCGCCAATCACGAATTCGATCAGGTCCTGATTGAAGTGCGCCGCCAGGCCAGCCATCGTTACTGGGATTGGGTGCTGGCCGGGGTGCGTCTTCGCACCGTTGAAAAATTATTGCAAGCCGCCGAGCAGCGTAACGATGGCATTGTGCAACGGGTCGCTGCCGGGGACATTCCCGAGTTCGAAGCACTGGATAATCAGCGCGCGATTATCGAGCGTCGCGAACGCCGGGTCGCCGCGCAACGTATGCTGGAACAAACCGCCATTCAGTTGTCGTTGTATTGGCGTGATGCCGAAGGCCAGCCGCAGATGCCGACCGCTGAACTGCTGCCGAGCGACTTCCCCAATCAGGAGCCCAAAATCCAGCTAAGTTTTGACGAAGCCATTGCCGCCGCGCATACGCAAAGACCGGAATTGAAACGTCTTGCTCTGCAGAGCCAGCAGACCGAAACTGAACTGGCATTTCAAGAAAATCAGCAGAATCCTGCGCTGGATTTTCAGTTCATGGGCGCCAAGGACATCGGCTATAGCAAAGATAAGCCTAATCGCGACGAGCTCTATATGGGATTGAATGTCGAGATTCCGTTGCAGCGACGCGTTGCGGGCGGCAGGGCGCAGGTGGCGTCGGCCAATTTGCATCGTTTGAAATGGGAACGGACAGGCACCGAGAATCGTGTCGAGGCCGAAGTCAAGGACGTATTGTCGGCGCTTAATGCCGCCAGACAGCGGGTCACCCTGAGTCAACAGCAGCGGCAAGCAGCCAGACAGTTAGAGGAGGGCGAAAGGACCCGCTTCGAGTTGGGAGAAACCACTTTGCTGTTTGTCAACCTTCGTGAAATTGCCAGCGGCGATGCCATGATACAAGCCGCAGAAGCTGCCAGTAGCTTATTCAAGGCTCATGCGGATTATCAGGCCACCCTGGCGATGCCTTTGTCTCTTGCAGAAGGAGAACATCATGATTAAACACTTGAAATTCGCGGTTCGAGGGGAAAAGCCCGGCATCAAAAGACTGATGGCAATCATTGTCATCATTGGCCTGTTGGTCATGCCGGAAGTCTTGCTACATCTTGTTGCCGTGGTCGCGCATACGCTCTATGAGAGCATTGCTTTCGCGATTGAGGAATTACTAGTCCATGGTTTTGGATTCAGTAAGTTCCAGGCACAAATGATCGTGTTTTATACGAGTTTTGCGGCCGGAGTAGTGGGCGTGATTATGTTGATTCGTCGAATTCCGCGGATGGTTGCCAGCGCCAGAGAGCGGGCAAGCCAAAGCTATATTCAAGCCCGTGCCGATTTGATCGACACGTGGATAAGATTGCCTACCCGCCGGAAAATTGAGTTGATATTGCTGCAATCCGTGGGTGTTTTCAGCATGATGGCGCTGTTGATAAGTTAAGTAATTAATGTTTGGCATTGGCCGCGAAAATGCGGTTTTATCTGTTAATTCGAATGGCTGTGACGGAGTGGGTAGGGCGTGCCGTGCGCGCCTTAGGAGACATGACGTGAGCACGTTTTATGGTTAAACCATGAAGTACATGAAAGGCATGAAGGCTTTAAATCTTCATGATCTTCATGATGCCTGCTTCTTTAGCTCCTAAGGCGCGCACGGCACGCCCTACAGCGGATATTTTAATGATTAGGTTTAATGTGCCCCGATTAAGTTAGCAACCGTATTTCACGGTGAGCGGCAAAGTAAGTAGGCTATTCAAGTTTGGAGACAATGTTTTCCATTGCCATGCAGCGCGAACCTTTGATCAATACAGTGACTCCAGGCTTGAGTTGCAAACGCAAAGCGGTGATTAACTTTTGCATATCGGCAAAATGCTCTCCCCCTTCGCCAAAACTTTCATAGGCAAGGCCGGCCAGTTTACCCACCGTAAAAAGCCTGGAGATGCCTGCGGCACGGGCTGCCTGTCCCGCCCATGTATGCCATGCCAACGCTTCGTCGCCCAGTTCCGCCATATCGCCCAGTACCAGGATTTTTTCTCCCGTCATGGACGACATGGTTTCCAGCGCCGCCGAAAGTGAAGAAGGGTTGGCGTTGTAAGTGTCGTCGATAATCCTTGCACCGTCCGCAGTCAATCGGGATTGGAGGCGTCCGTTTACCGGCCGCATAGCCGCCAAACCTGCCGCAATCTTTTCCTTATCGATGCCGAGTATCAAACAAGCCGTAGCCGCTGCCAGGGCATTCTGCGCATTATGCTGTCCAATGAGATGCAGGCGGGTGTCAATTCGTCCCCAGGGCGAGTCGATGCTCAATAAACCGCCGTCTAGTTTAGGTTGCCAAGTGCCGAGTACGTCTGAGTGAGGCTTGAAACCGAATCGTATCTGAGTGTGCGTTCCGGTTTGTTGTTGCCAAATCGGCAAGCATTGGTCGTCACCGTTCAGTATCGCGATGCCATTATGTTCCATTGCCGAAAATACTTCGCCGTTTGCACGCGCGGCCCCCTCAACACCGCCGAATCCGGCAATATGGTCTAAGCCGGCGTTGGTGATGATCGCTATGTTCGGTTTGGCCATATCTGCGAGAAAAGCGATCTCGCCGGGCTTATTGGCGCCCAATTCCAGAATGGCAACTTTCTGTTGGTAATTCAGACGGAATAGACTAAGCGGTACACCAAGCGCGTTATTTTGGTTACCTTCGGTTGCCAGGACTCGATAACGCGCTTCTTGTCCCAGGATGGTAGTGATTAGCTCTTTGACGGTAGTTTTGCCATTGCTGCCTAATACGCCGATCAACGGGATGTCGAAAAGGTTGCGCCAAAGAGCAGCTAATTTCGCCAAGACTTGCAGCGGCTGTTCGGTAACTAACAATGGTAAAGATGTCAGCAGAGGCTTGGACACCAAGGCTGCCACTGCACCTTTTGCCCGCGCTTCATCAATGAATTGATGACCATCGCAATGTTCGCCGCGTAAAGCCACAAACAACATCCCTTTATGGATATTGCGGGAATCTATCGATAAGCCGTTAAACTCAACGTCCCTACCGATATGCTTGGCGCCGGACCAACGTGCAGCGTCGGATAAGCGCGCATGAATCATAAAACGCCCGCAAGCCGGTCGGCCAAGGCCGGCAATGAAGGGAATATACCCTGTCTGGCTAAATCGGCATCGCTATCGTAACGGAAAGTCACCGTCACCGGGCAGCCCAGCCATCTGGACAGCTCGGTTGGGTTTTCCATGTCAGGATCGGTATCGGCAATAAACTGATTCAATACCACGCCCGCGAGATGCAGGCCGCGGCGCTTAATGGCTTCCGCGGCCAGCAGGGCATGATTGATAACCCCCAGTTTATCCGCGGCCACCAACAGCACCGGTAAGGCTAGCGCAGCGGCCAGATCGGCGTTGAGCGCCCCTGATGCTATCGGAGAATAAAAGCCGCCCGCGCCTTCGACCAGCAGAAAATCGTCTTTTTCCACGTCGTGCAGGCAGACCGCTTTAAGATCGGCTAACAATAGCGGACGGCCTGCCAATGCCGCGGCACGTTCCGGAGACAGCGCTGGTGCAAAAGGATAGCAACAAACGGTATCCAGCGCTTCGTAATTACCTGCGGCGATTTGCAGGGCTTGAGCATCTTCGGGAATCAGGCGTCCATCCCTAGTCGGACAGCCCGATTCAACCGGTTTACGAGGACGAACGCACTGGTTTCGTTCCCGCAACAATTTGATCAATTCGACGCCAATCCGGGTTTTACCGACCCCGGTATCGGTGCCGGTTACGAATAGGCCGCGCTGTGCTGCTTGTATCATCGGAAATCACCTTGGACTGTTTTTCATAGGGAAGAGAAGAGAGAGTGGCCGAGCCCGCGCATTTCATCACTGGGTTTACCTGATCACGCCGCGCTGTTTGAGTATTTCATACATCTGATCGACATCGTATTGGCCGCAGTCGAATGTCAGATCGCTATTGGCCGGTTTCTGATCCGCACACAGGCATAACAAGCCGGCATTTTTGAGAGCGGTGGCCAGTCCGTCGTTGCTGTGCTCCAGCACTGCCGGAGCGTGGCCGGCATCGAACAATTTACGTTCCAGTTGGTAAGCCAGTTGTTTGGCATTGCTGCCGATCAAGGCAATGATGCTTGCGGTTTGGCTGAAGCGAGTAGCGCGTTCATCGGCGGAAACCGGCGACCAGTCTTCGGTACTGGCATTCCCTGTAATCATGCCGGCGCCGACGGTGACATTGGTCAAACGGTCTATGACAATGAATGAGCCCGTAGTAAGGTTACGTTGGTAGAGATCGAACACGGTCGGCGCATTGACCGACAAGGTGCAGGAGCCGATTTCGTTTAGCTTCAACTCGTCGGCGTCGTGGTGCTCCAAGCTATTGACGTCAATGCGGTGATGTATCTTTGATATCGAGCCAGAGACGCTACGTGTCGCCAGTTTGATCACATACTGCCGCCCAGGTACCATGGCCTGCTCGGCCATCCAGACGATAGTGGCCTTGAATTTATCGGCAACGCTGGGTGCGGTTTGTTGCGGACCCAAAATAAAATCGCCGCGGCTGATGTCGATTTCGTCCTGCAAGGTCAAGGTCACCGCCATGCCGGCAAAAGCTTGATCCAAATCGCCGTCGAAAGTGACGATAGACTTGATTTTGCTGGTTTTGCCGGAGGGCAGCGCGGTAACCGCATCGCCTTTATGGAACACGCCGGACGCGACGGTACCGCAGAAACCGCGGAAATCCAAGTTAGGACGGTTGACGTATTGCACCGGGAAACGGGCGTCCTCAAAGTTATGGTCGCCGGCAATTTCGATGGTGTTTAACAGTTCCATCATCGGCAGGCCGGCAAACCACGGCATGTTAGCGCTGGGATTGACGACGTTGTCGCCGTCCAGCGCCGACATCGGAATGAAATGCACGTCGTGCAAATCCAGGGGTTTGATAAATGCCAGATAGTCGTCCTGGATTTTGCGGAAGGTTGCTTCGCTGTACTCAACCAGGTCCATTTTGTTGACCGCGACAATGATGTGCTTAATGCCTAGCAGCGAAGCGATGAAGCTGTGCCGCTTGGTTTGGGTTTGCATGCCGTACCGGGCGTCGATCAAAATCACCGCCAAATCGCAGGTTGAGGCGCCGGTTGCCATGTTGCGGGTGTATTGCTCGTGGCCCGGCGTGTCGGCAATAATGAATTTACGCGACGAGGTTGAGAAATAGCGGTAGGCGACGTCAATGGTGATGCCTTGTTCGCGTTCTGCCTGCAAGCCATCGACCAGCAAAGCCAAGTCGATTCTGCCGGTCCCGGTAGTGCCGGATTTGGCGCTGTCAGCGGCCACCGCCGCCAGCTGGTCTTCATAGATCATTTTGGAGTCGTGCAGCAAACGGCCGATCAAGGTGCTTTTACCATCATCGACATTGCCGCAGGTTAAAAAGCGCAGCAATTCTTTGCGCTCGTGTTGCGCCAGATAGGCGTCGATGTCGGTGGCGATTAAATCTGATTGATGTGACATGGTCTTCTCTGGATTCTTGTTATGAGTTGCAGCGGCAAGCGTTGTTAAAAATAACCTTCGCGTTTTTTCTGCTCCATTGAGCCGGACTGATCATGGTCGATCAAACGGCCTTGGCGCTCTGAGGTGGTAGCCAGCAGCATTTCCTGGATAATTTCCGGCAATGTGGTCGCAGTCGATTCGACGGCCCCAGTCAGCGGGTAACAACCCAAGGTACGGAAACGGACCATTTTCATCTCAACCTTATCGTTCGGGCCTAAAGGCATGCGCTCGTCATCGACCATGATCAGCATACCGTCCTTGTTGACCACGGGGCGTTCCTTGGCGAAATATAAAGGCACGATAGGGATGTTTTCCAAATGGATATATTGCCAAACGTCCAGTTCGGTCCAATTAGACAGCGGGAATACGCGGATGCTTTCGCCTTTGTCGATCTTGCCGTTGTAAATGTTCCACAATTCAGGGCGCTGGTTTTTCGGGTCCCAGCGGTGGTTGCTGTCGCGGAACGAATAGACGCGTTCCTTGGCCCGGGATTTTTCTTCGTCGCGCCGCGCGCCGCCGAATGCCGCGTCGAAGTGATACAGATCAAGCGCCTGTTTCAGCGCTTGGGTTTTCATGATGTCGGTGTGTTTTTGGCTGCCGTAGCTGAAAGGGTTGACGCCCATTCTGACACCTTCCTGGTTGGTGTAAACGTGCAAATCCAAGCCCAATTCGCGGATGTATCGATCGCGAAATTCGATCATCTCGCGGAATTTCCAGGTAGTGTCAACGTGCAGCAGCGGAAACGGCGGTTTGCCCGGATAAAACGCTTTCATGGCCAGATGTAGCATGACCGCCGAGTCTTTACCGATGGAATACAGCATCACCGGTTTTTCAAATTCCGCCGCTACTTCGCGGATGATGAAAATACTTTCGGCTTCAAGCTGTTTCAAGTGAGTCATAGAATGGGTAGTCACAAGCGTAGTCTCCTAAAAAGCGTGTATGTAAGTAAGATGGATGCATACCGCTTAGAATCAAAATTGAATAAGGTCGTCCAGGCTAGGGGTTGCAATAATCGCAATATCTAGCCTCTGCAAATGTCCGCTCACGCACCACCTCAATTTGATGCTCGCAGCGGACGCAACGATGAAGGTCTGCTTTAGCTTCCTTTGTCGGCGAGCCACAATCCTGGCAAGGCAGTCCCCGAATGAGCCCGGCCTTGGCAAAACCAGGCGTGCCGCATGAAGGGCAGTACGAATTCAGACGTCGAGCCAACTCCTCTGCGGCCAATCGGATGTTTTGCATCCGAGTCGGATTGGCGGACGCACGCATGTCAGTTTCGATAAAAGCCTGCCGGTTCGGATCCAGATTCATTGCCCAGGCGACGGCTTTTTGTAAACTCGGCCAGTCAGCTAAACCTTTGCGAAACTCGGGGTGGTTTTCGTTCGTAGGGCGAACGATCAAATGGTGCTCGGGAAAACCTGCTGACCTCGCGAAAGCTTCAGCATTTGCCCATGAGTTGATCACTTGGTGCGCAAAATTGGTTTTTCCGGACGAAGTGGCCACGACTTCGATACCGAGCCGATCATCGATCCAGATCAATAACTCATTGTTGTAGGGGAGCATGAAAGAAAACGGATCGGGTCCGAACGTTCCTTCACTGGCCAGGCCTATTGGTAACCCTGACAGAGTCATGCCGGTTCGGGCTTTTTTTCGGGCAGCCTCCAATTGATTGCCGTCGCGCGCAATGTCTCGGGTAAAGGTGCCGAGAATGTCCGTATCGAATCCATCCACTTTTTCGACGCTGCAACCCAGCAATGTTTGTAACACCGGGGCGATAACTCGCTCCTTATCATGCTGAGTAAGGAGCGCTACCCGTTGGTTCTGATAGATGCTTGTCGGTAAATCCCGGTCTAATTCATCTGTATTGTTCATGCCGTATTTCCAGGATATAGGTGGCTCAATTGCAATAGGCGTGTTTTCAGCGAGTTTTACGCAACTGAAATTTCAGCCAGGAACAAGTCAAACCTTTCCAAAGCGTTTGAGGCAAAGATCAAAGATCGCTAAAGCCAATGAACTTGGCTGCGCTTTGGAATTGGAAACATTTGAGGTGTTCCTGAGCACTTCTTATACCCAAAGGGTATAAGTTTCGTTTGAGCAGACAAGCTGCTCAACTCTGCTTTAAATTTCCAGGGCTAGTGGTTTGCGTTCAGGCACTGATAGTACCGAACGCTGTTCCGTAAGCATCTGGAACTGGCAACTTTCAGGGTCATAACCGAACACCTCGCCGGTTTCGATCTTGTAAACCCAGCCATGCAGTTTGAGCTTGCCTTGCGACAGGCTGGACGCCACTACCGGATGGGTACGTAGATTTTCCATCTGTGCCAGCACGTTTTCTTGAATTGTGACGCTGAGCAATGCACTTCCTTCACAGTCGGGGTATTTGTCCTGGACAATTCGGCGGGTCGATTCGGCGTGGGAAAGCCACTGAGCCAGTGCTGGAAAATCACGGCTGGCAGGAGGTTCCAGCAAGCCTTTCATCGCGCCGCAATGGGTGTGTCCACAGACAATAATGTCCTTGACGCCAAGCCCTGCTACCGCAAATTCAATGGTGGCCGCCTCTCCGCCCTGAACCGCGCCGTAAGGAGGAACAATGTTGCCGGCGTTACGAAGAATGAATAACTCACCGGGTTCCGTTTGAGTAAGCAGGTTTGGATTGATGCGCGAATCGGAACAGGTAATAAACAGCACATCGGGCGACTGGCCTTGCGAAAGACGCTCGAACAGTTCGCGCTGAGATCCGAAAATTTTGGTCTGGTAGTGCTGAAGCCCTTGTAATAGTTTTTGCATGACTGATTCCTCGCTAGAGTGTTTGGATGTGATATAGCTTACAGATAGATATTTGCATTGTTAAATAGAAAGAATGGATTACAATCATCGAAAATAACGATACATAGAGCCATCATGGAACGCCTTAATTATCAGCACTTGTTTTATTTCTGGAATGTGGCGCGAGAAGAAAGCATTACGCGCGCTTGTGAAAAACTGCATCTGGCCCAGCCCACTATCAGCGGCCAATTAGCGGTCTTTGAACAAGCGATTGGCAAAAAATTGTTCCACAAAAGTGGACGCAAGTTATTGCTGACGGATACCGGGAGAATGGTATACCACTACGCCGAAGAGATATTTTCTTTAGGCCGCGAACTCAACAACACCTTGAAGGGGCGGGCAACCGGGGCAGGGTTAAGGTTGGTCGTCGGCGTTTCGGATGCATTGCCGAAATTAGCGGTTTACCGGTTGATAGAGCCGGCATTCAACATCCCGGAAAACGTCCAGGTTCTATGCTATGAAGATAAAGCCGAACGCCTATTGACCGAGATGTCACTGCATAGCGTAGACTTGGTTTTGTCCGATGCCCCGCTTACGCCTTCCAGCGGTGCCAGAGCATTTACTCATCTGCTGGGAGAGAGCAGCATTACCGTATTCGGTACGCCAAGGCTGGCAGCCGTATATCGCCCGGATTTTCCGCGCTCACTGGCTGGCGCGCCGTTCCTGTTACCGACAAGCAATACGGCATTACGTCGTTCCCTGGATCAATGGTTCGACAGTGAAGGCATTAGTCCAAGCATTCGAGCGGAAATTGAGGATAGCGCCTTGATCAAAACGTTTGGTAGCGGCGGTACTGGCTTGTTTGTGGCGCCGACTTCCGTGGAAGCGGAGGTTCAACAACAGTATGCTGTAGAAGCCATTGGTCGGATCGATGCCGTACAGGAACGATTCTATGCCATCACCATGCGCAGAAAACTAAAGCATCCGGCGGTTACAGCGATTTTGGATAATGCTCGGGAAAGTTTTTTTTCTGATTTACAGAACTCTACTTAGGGCTCGACAAAAGTCATCTAAGATCGTTTTTATATTAATAACGCGATGCTCAACTTTTCCGGGTGATCAAACAGCAATTCGGTTTTCAAAAGACCCGCTATCGCGGTCTGGAGAAAAATGCCTCACAGGTCAACTTGCTGGTGGGTCTGGCCAATCTTTACATGCTCAGGCGGCAGCTGATGGCTGCCTGAGGGCAAAATGCGTCTGTCGATTCCCGAAAACGGCAGATGAAGAAGACAAATCGGGAAAAAGGGTTAAAAACGCCATTTATGTAGGTGTTGCTAAGCGGCGATTCTTGAAAAAATCAGCTTGTCTGGCAATTGTATCTGGAAACCGATTTGTTCAGCGCTTCCCTAAAGAAAAGTATCCAAAAGAAAGGCGGCCCGGTTGCCGCTTGAATCACTCGGCACGTCCTTGTGCCTCGCCCTACAGGGGCTACGCATGCAAATCGGCTATCCTGCCGATTTGTCCCGGCAAAAAGCTTCGGTGCTCGGTGCGGCAAACGGGAGAAGTGCATTCTGTGCGTAACATCAGTTAATAAATAGCAGTGATTGCTTTAACGCTGAGTTATTTACCTCCACGCTTACTTTGGTTGGATGCCTCTGTAACCCGCTACCGTTGTTCATCCCAGTAAAGGCGGATCATTCGCCAACTCAAACAGCGTGATGTGGTTCGGCAACTCGTCCTCGAGAATGTCGGCCACAATGTCGGGCGGCAAGCAGGTCAAGTTGACCATCCGGCTGACGTAACTGTCATCGATTTTCTCGAGATCAGCAATTTCTCTGAATGATGTGACTTCCTCCGATTCCAACGTAGCCAACTACCGATGATCTCAGGCCAGCACTGATGGCAGTGGGGTTGTCTTGGTGTCCCGGGTTTTGGTTTTTTGCCGTTTACCATTAGGCAACAAAATTTCTTACAGCCGCTACGCTATTTGATTGGAATGGATATGGATAAGATTTATATATCGGCTAATGGAATTACTGCAGACATAGCTTGCTGACATATGCGAGCGGCAGCAACGGGTCGATTTGAGACTGTCGTGACCGAATGGCCCCCCCTAAGGCTGAACCTATCAGAAATGAGAGTCAATGTCTCTTGCAACTCGCAACGCAACTTATGCGCATTGAATTCAAATGAGAAAGTAAATGCCCACTCCCAGCCATGTCAGAAACAGTAGCAGCCAAGGGAGCCAGTGCTGTCGATAAACTATTGGCTCTTGTATCTCATGATCATCCGACTCAATCGAGTGCTCCTTTTGAACTGATATTTTCTTGAGTTTTCTGTTCAAGTCTCTGGCTTTTTCTTTTTGCTGTTTTTTATAGAGATCAATTCCTTTTTGAATGCCTTGAGCGATCAACTTAGTTTGTTCTTTAGTTTGAGCAGGACGCTGAATTCCTCGGGCTATTTTCAACGCTTCCTCTTGAGTTTGCGGCGATGGTTTTTGATAACTGTTTTTAGTCATAATGGGATTTTCATAGTGAAAACGGCTCTAATTAAACTGTCTAAAGTAATAGTAAGGTTTACAAGATGACTATCCAATAAACCAAGAAATCAACGTGGCGAAATCGCTAAGCCGAGCAAGCAGGGAAACGGGTTGTCTGGTAAGCGACTTTAACGCACCACCAGTCGATAAGTTTGTTCCGTCATACTGGAGAGCCCGCGTTCTTTAAAAGCTATTTCTTGCTCTAACACATCTTCGCTGGCCAGCAATTCGATATCGCACCAAGAGCTAAACAGTCTCTCGACTTCTTCGCCTGGTACGCTGAACGGCGGTCCCTGCATTTCATGCTGCGGATAACCGAAAGTTATGAGCAGAATTTGTGCGTTCTTGGTCAGCAGAGTTGAAAGGCTTGAGACATACTGGATACGCATGTCGACCGGCAAAGCTACCAGTGATGCACGATCGTAAACCACGGTAACACTCCCTAGGTCGGCTGGCCGTAGGGCAAAAAAATCACCACAGAAAATTTGTAGCCCGTCGACCTCACTGATCAAGAAATCACCCTTACGCCGCACTGTTGGCTTTAAATCGTTTTCAGAGAAAAACGACTCGACGGCCAGTGGGCTTAATTCAACGCCCAGCACTTGATACCCCATCCCCAGGAGCCACAACATATCATTAGTCTTTCCGCATAAGGGAACAAAGACTCTATCTCCCTGGTGGACCGACAACCTTGACCAGTTATGTTGCAAATGTGGATGAATCTCTTGTTTATGGAAACCAATCTGATTTTGTTTCCAGCGCTCGAGCCAGAATTCATGTTGCATGAGTTACACCGTTTCTGTAAATTTTGATCATTAGATGAGATAGGGAGAGTCTGGTTGTCGCGCATCAAAGCCGCAATCGTGTGCTCTGGAGTATAATTTGATTTCTACTTTGAGGTAAAGAGTGGACTCATCAGGCTGATAACACTGATCGGCATCATGGGGTCGATGACTGACTTCCGCGACCGAACGCAGTCGGCCAGGAACTGAAGTTTAAGGTTGCCAGTCCATTTACTGGATGGCACGATGCCCGACATTCATCTTTGGAGATTATATGATCGATACACCACAACTCATTCAAACAGACGAACAGTTAACCGCAGTCATTCATCTCACCGTTCCCCGTGCTGAAATCAGCAATGTGATGGGACCGGCCATTGCTGAAATAATGTCCACCATTGCCGCTCAGGGAGCCACCATCACCGGACCGTGCTTTTCTTACCACCAGAAAAGACCATCCGACATTTTTGATTTCGAGGTGGGTTTCCCCGTTAGTCAGCCAATCGCTGCTGCCGGTCGCGTTAAGATGAGCAAGTTGCCCGCCGTAAAAGTCGTCCGGACTATTTATCAAGGTGGATATGAAGGGCTTGGTGCAGCCTGGGGCGAGTTTTGCCAATGGATTGAAACCGAGGGGCTTAATGTGCAAGACAGTCTATGGGAATGCTATCTAACAGATCCTGAGTCCAACCCGGATCCGGATACATGGCGCACTGAACTTAATCGTCCGTTGAGTGCATAAAGGCTCCGGCAACTGCTCAACTAGTTCGTTGGATGTCTAGGGTGAAATCTATCAGTGGGATTGGACCGGAATCAGCCTTACTCAGCGCCGGTGACGGCAACATATCTAGGGTTTGTATATTTGCTGGAATGTCTAAAGAGTAAAGTTTATATAGGCATTATTACCCATATTGAAGTCCGGTTTAATAAACATCTTGCTGGTAAAGGGGCAAAGTTCACAAACATAATGGCTATCAAACAATGTAAAAAATCGTTCAGAGGCAAGTCAACTAACTAGAAGACCTAATTAAGCAACTGGCTCCAGACAGCGTGTATTGGGTTTAATTTGGAATGAAACAAATCAAGGCATTTATTAAGATGAGATTAAAAGAAAAAGAGGTTGAAGTAGGCTATTTATATTTGACCGCTGTCAATCAATATCGCGCTGTACTCGCGATGAAAGGTGAATTTTTGATTTATGCTCCCAGTTTGGAAGGGACTGCACCATTAAATTTGAATTCTACAAAAATGCCGTTTGAAAATATGCCATTCAAGAAGTGTCAAATCGGTACCTTTGCCAAAAAGGATTATCAAGTGTTTGACTTCAAGGGCACCGAAGCTATCAAACATAAATTGAATGAATTACAGCTAGCAGAAGCGATAGCGCAGTGTAATGCTAAGTCGGCTATTGCTGCACTGTTAGCAGAATAAAGCCGTTACAACAGAAAAAATTTATAACTCAATGCAGGGATACGCTTCAAAAAAACGGCCGCTAAAAATATCTTCATTCACATACAAAAACCTGACGGACGCTTGCGGCCAATTTCTGTCGGTCGAGGAGTACTTTGGAATGGCCGGAAACCTACTCAAAGCCGAATTTCAGCACAGCTAATTTTTCCTTGGCTTTCGACCTTCCAGTAAGTCAATTTCCTTAATCAGAAATTCGACCATGCGATCTCGAAAGATACGAACTCTTGCCGTGGTGCGTAGATCGACATGGCTGAGAACCCAAACGTCATGCCCGGGTTCGACCTGTTCTACAGGCACTCGCACTAAATCATCAGCCTCATCGGCCAAGGAACAGGGCAGTAAAGCCAATCCCAGGCCTTCCCGGCACATTTCAAACATCGCCACGCTGGAATTCGTCCGGTATGCCCGCTTGAGTTTAGGAAAGTGTTTTTTGATCCAACAAGGCATGGTGACTCCGTCACCTATCCAGGTGATACAGGGCGGAGTTTCTGATGAAAGGTTTTTCAATAATTCCGGGCGGCCATAGACATGATACGCAAGCCGACAGATACGTTTGCCCACCACATTCGGCGGCGGCTCAATCATGGCTTGAATTGCAATGTCGGCCTCCCGGCCAGCCAGATTTAAGACTTCTTCGGCAGCGATCAGCTCAAAATCGACCTCGGGATGGTCTCGTTTGAAGTCGCGGATGACCGGCATCACAAAACGCTTGGCGCAAACATCGGAAACTGTCACTTTGATTAATCCCGAAACGTCCTCGGAGTCACTCTCGATTTTTCGATGAATGGCATTGGCTTTGTGAGCCATCTCTTCGGCCAACATAACGATCTCTTCCCCGACAGGCGTAATGACCCAGCCTTTTGCGGTGCGGTCGAATAGGGCTTTCCCCAATTGGCTTTCCAGTTGAGCAATTCGACGGCTCACTGTTGATTGATTAACGCCGAGCCGTGAACCGGCTTCCGTGACGTTTCCTGAGCGGACGACTTCGATGAAATAACGTAGATCGTCCCAATTTAGATCATGCATATTTGCAATGGCCTTATGCTAAATTCGACATTGGTCATGCATTTTAATCATTAAGCACCTGCGATACAATGCTCGGATTGGTTTGAAAAACCAGGAAATGCCATCACCTTCCGCACTACTTTCAATCATTTTTTGAGGCTGATGGTCGCATTTGTGTTCCAATTTAATCGAGGAAAATTACTATGGCGGGCTACGTTGACGATGTCGTTATTCCGTATGATCGTGATCTTGGCCCGGTCCTGTTCGATCATTATGGCGCTGATACCGCAAGACGCGTCGCCGAACAAGCGCCGATGGATGTGCTGGAAATTGCCGCCGGCACAGGCATTGTAACTCGGCATCTACGCAGTTTGCTTCCTAAAGAGGCCCGCCTGACCGCGATCGACATCAGCGATTCGATGATGGATGTCGCTCGCTCAAAGTTTCTTCCCGATGAGCAAGTCACATTCCAAAACGCCGACGCAACCGCGCTGCCGTTCGATGACGAAGCCTTCGATGCCGTTGTCTGCCAGTTCGGGATTATGTTTTTCGACCGGGACAAGGGCTTTCGCGAGGTTTACCGGACTTTGAAGCCGGGCGGCCGTTACTTGTTTCGCGTCTGGGACTCTGAACGCTACAACCCCTTTGCGAGCTTGAGCTTCGAAGTCCTCAAGCGCTACTTTCCGTCGGACACCCCCCAGTTTCTATTCGACCCGGTGTCCTGCCACCAAATCGATCCGCTCAAGGAACAGTTGATTCAGATCGGCTTTGATCCTGTTGTCATTTCCGTGCAACGCCACGAATACGAAGTTCTCGATGTGACGGCTTTTGCGCGAGCCCTGGTATATACGCCGGTGATCTTTGAAATTAGGGATCGGGGCGGCGTCGATCCTGAGGAGATTGTGAAGGAATTAGCAGACGCATTTAAAAAAGAGTTTGGCTCAAGCCCTATGCGCTATCCGATGCAAGCCATACTGTTTGAGACGGAAAAGTACTGACTTCGAACCTGGATGGAATCGAAACGGTGCATAGGATTCAAAAAGGGCTGCTGGCAGAAGAAAGGACGCTTGCTTATCAGCCATTTATGGCTAGCAGGATAACTTTGTCTGCCAGATAAGCATTAAATAGGTGCTTAAACTTTGCGACAGCCCCCCGCATTCCACTATTACAAAAGATTTCTGGCAACGATCTTACAAACAGAAGGTATAAAAGATGGCAATACGCTTAACCGATATTAGTGAGAGCAAGCTGGAACAGTTGCAGGGAAAAGTGATTGGCGATGTCGCCGGGTCACTGGGCTTACTGATAGCCTATATCGGCGACAAACTTGACCTGTATAGCGCTTTGGCCGAGATCAGTCCTGCAACCAGCCAGGAACTGGCCGACAGCACCGGAATGGATGAACGCTATCTTCGGGAGTGGCTTTCCGCCAATGCGGCGGCAGGGTATGTGAATTACGATTCAGCGGCCGGCAGATTTTCATTATCGCCTGAGCAAGCCGTCGTTTTTGCTGCCGAAGGTCATCCGGCTTGCATGCAAGGCTTCTTCCAGGCGGTCATGTCTGCTTATATCGACGAACCCAAACTGACTGAAGTTTTCCGCTCCGGCAAAGGGTTGCCCTGGAGCGATCATAGCCCTTGTTTGTTCTGCGGTACCGAACGCTTCTTCCGGCCCATGTATGCGATGAATCTGATCGATTCATGGCTGCCCGCTCTCGATGGCGTCCGGGAAAAGCTTGAAGCCGGCGCCAGAGTCGCCGATGTTGGCTGCGGGCACGGGTCTTCGACGATCCTCATGGCTAAGGCATTCCCTAATTCGACCTTTCATGGCTTTGATTTTCACGAACTATCGATTGAACACGCGCGGGAGCGGGCTCGAGCCGAAGGCGTCGCAGGCAATACGATTTTCGAAGTCGTGACAGCGAAAGAATATCCCGGGAAAAGCTACGATCTGGTTACGATGTTCGATGCGCTGCACGACATGGGCGATCCCGTCGGCGCAGCCAAGCATATTGCAAGCACCTTGTCTGACGGCGGGACATTTATGCTGGTCGAGCCCTTCGCAGGCGATAAGCTGGAAGAAAACCTCCATCCTTTAGGCCAGATTTATTATGCTTTTTCCACGATGGTCTGCGTGCCCGCTTCCAAGTCTCAGGAGGTCGGTCTTGGCTTAGGCGCCCAGGCCGGTCAAAAAAGACTCACCGAAGTGCTCAATGCAGGAGGCTTCAGCCAAGTAAGGCGTGCTGCGACGACACCCACCAATTTGGTGCTTGAGGCAAAATTTTAGAGGCCTGGAGGTCGCTCAGGATCGAAAATCCATAAGGTTTATCGCAAGAAGTCTGTTGGTTCTTACGGTAATTTAACAATCGTAAAGTATTATCCTTCTAAATGAAGGGGTGGTGTATGAAAGAGAACTTCCTTATTTTAAAGCCCTGTTCTGTGGCGCTAGTGCTCATGCTGGCGCACGGTGTTTCTAACGCGATGCCTGGTATGGACATGCCTGGTAGCGAGACTGCTAAAGCGATTCCGCCAATATCGGAGAGTATGGGCGAGCCGCTCAACTCAGCAGGCGCGGACTTCGAGATCACCTACAGCGCTGATGGCAAAACCGCCGTCTTTACCTCGACTCGCCCGGGCAGCATAGAGTCTGGAACGCCCTACAACTTCGATATCTGGATGTCCCGCTATGAGAATGGCGCCTGGCAGACGCCTGTCCATTTGGGACCGGGCATCGACCCTGCTGCGGGACCGAACATCAACACATCGGCCTGGGAGCTGGAGCCGAGCCTTTCCGATGACGGCAATGCCATTTACTTCACCAGATACGAGCCCGGTAATCTGTCTACCGGCGACCTCTACGTCACCCAGAAAGTCAATGGCGTCTGGCAGCCGGCGAGAAGCTGGAACCAGGTTCCCGAGCTGCCGCACCTCAATACGCCGACCGGCGAAGAGCACTGTCCGATTATCGCCTCCGACAGCCTGATTTATTTCAGCTACCAACAGCCGGGCGTCACGCAGGATAGCGACATCTGGAAGGTTGAGAAAAAAGATGGCGTTTGGCAGAAGCCGCAAAGCTTAGGGGCGAGAATCAATTCCCCGTACCGCGACCATCTGCACTGGACCGGACTGTCAAAAGACGGCAAGAGCATCATCGTGACCAGCACGCGGCCTGACCTCGGCTCGCGGGGCGGACATGACGAGTGGATCGCGTACCAGAATCCGAAGGGCGAATGGCAGGAGCCATTGAACCTCGGTGATACTATCAATACCGCCGGCGAAGATATGTGCTGGAGCTTCACTCCCGATGGCAAGAAATTCACTGGAGGCTGGGGGCAACCGGGCACTTACGATCTTGATATCAGGTGGGTCAATAAGGATGACATTCCCCTGCTGAAGAATTTCGAACCGATCGGCCCGCCGCCCAACTTGCTTGCCAAGAATAAGGCTAAAATCAACAACACCAATTAGTTACATATCAACGATAGAGACCCGCTTAATTCAGGATGATGTGCGGGTTTTCATGGTTTAGGTCAATTTATCGTTGCCGGATATCGACGATTGCCATACCATGATTTTCAAATAGGCGGCTATGCAGAGTAACACCGCCATTCAGTAAGTAAATCTATCAGCCCATCGTTGACGGGAACTGTTTCTTCTATTCTCATGATCGGGCTCTAATTCTCTTATTCGGAGGGATTATGACTTTTTCTCTTTCGACGCATGCCGCAAACAGGCTTATAAATTCGAGCAGTCCGTATCTGCTCCAACACGCGCATAACCCGGTTGACTGGTACCCGTGGGGCGAGGAAGCGTTCGCCAAGGCACGGCAGGAAAACAAGCCGATTCTGCTGTCCATCGGCTATTCCACCTGTTACTGGTGCCATGTGATGGAACGGGAAATCTTTGAGAATCCCGAAATCGCCGAGTTGATGAACCAGTCTCTGGTCTGCATCAAGATCGACCGGGAACAGCGCCCGGACGTGGATGAACTCTACATGATGGCCACCCAGCTGATGACGCACAGCGGCGGCTGGCCGAACAACGTATTCGTCACGCCCGATCTGAAGCCGTTTTTCGCCGGCACCTATTTCCCTCCGGCGGACTTCACGTCACTGATCGAGCAGATCCGCTATGTATGGTTTCAGGATCAGGTAGCCCTTAAAGCGCAGGCCGAGCGGCTGGCTCACGCGATCATCCAGATCAAGCAGCAGGAAAACAATGCTCACAGCTCATTGCCGGGCAGCCAGCTGGTGGAGACGCTGATCAGCCATTTCAGCGACTATTACGATAACCGGCTGGGCGGGTTTTACCAGGCGCCGAAGTTTCCCAATGAGGACGCTTTGCTGTTCCTGCTCGATGCCTATCGCCTGACCGCCAATAGCGCCTGTCTGGAGATGGCGCGCGGCACCTTGCAGAAAATGGCCGCAGGCGGGATACACGACCATGTCGGCGGAGGCTTCCATCGCTACGCCACCGACGCAGAATGGCTTATCCCGCATTTCGAGAAGATGCTCTACAACCAAGCGCTGCTGGGGCGAGCCTATACCGAACTTTATGCGCTGTCCAAGGCGCCAGATGACCGTGCTGCCGCCGAAGGCATTTTCGACTTTACGCTGCGGCAGATGACGGACAAGGACGGTAGCTTCTACTCTGCGCTCGATGCCGAGACCGATGCCGTGGAAGGCGCTTATTATGCATGGACGGATGCGGAGCTGCAGCATGTCCTGGATACGGATTCCTTAGCTTGGCTCATGCAGCATTACGGGTTGGCGGATATTCCTGAGATTCCCGGCCATAAGCATACCGGCGGCAGGGTGCTGTATCTGAATCAGCCGCTTGCAGGCAGCGCGGCGGAGAAAGGGCTGTCGTATGAGGATACGGTCAACAAACAGCAGGCCGTGATGGCTCTGCTGCGGAAAGCCAGGGACCAGCGCAAACTGCCGCATCTCGACAACAAAATCATCGCCTCCTGGAACGGGCTGATGATCGACGCATTCGCCCGTGCCGGGCAGTGTCTGGAGAAGCCGGAATATACCGATGCCGCCCGCCGCGCCGTCGATGCCGTTCTGGCGCATCTGCGGACACCGGACGGGGCGCTGTACCGCACTTGGCGTGAGGGCAGGGCCGAGATTGCGGCCTATTTTGAGGATTATGCCTTTCTGATTCAGGGGCTGGCGTCCACCTATCGCGCGACCGAAGAGGACCGCTATCTGCAAGCAGCTAAGGCACTGATAACGAAGACAAGGGAGTTGTTCTGGGACAACAGGCATGGCGGCTATTATTTTACCGACGGCAGCGAGCCGCTGCTGGTGCGGATGAAAAACGGCATGGACTCGGCCATTCCGTCCGGGAACGCGGTGATGGCTCAGGCCTTGCTCGATCTCTATGAAATCACCGGCGATGTCGATTGGAAACAGCAGGCCGAAGCGCTGCTGATGGCTTTCGGGAAAGCTATCGCTGAAAATCCGAGAGCCTATACCCATATGGTGCAGGCCCTGCTGCGGCTGAACCATTTGGCGCCGGCAGCAAGGGCCACGCAGCAACCGGGTGAAGCGGTTAGCGGACAGCAGCTGATGGAAACCAAAGCGTACGTGCAGGTCAGCGCATTGGAACCGGCGCGTAAAGGTAACAGACTTATTGTTACGGCAGTGCTGGACATTGCCCAAGGCTGGCATATCAATGCCAATCCGGCGAGCCGGGATTTCCTGATGCCCACTTCGGTTGATGTGCGCGAAGACTCCGGTAAGGCGGAGGTGAAGCCTGCCTATCCCGAGGCGCGCGTGATGACGACGCCACTGGGCGAGATCAACGTCTATGAAGGGAAAGTCAGCATTCCGGTGCAGGTGACGCTTCCGAACCGCACAGAAAATCTCCGCCTGCTGGTTCGCGCCCAGGCTTGCAAAGAGGCTGTCTGTCTCGCGCCCTCGGATTGGGTCATACCTGTAAAGTTAAAATAAAAAGAGCACGGCTTAGGGCTCCATCGCAAATATTTATAAAGCGTAAAGCCGCACTTATCTGGTTTTGTTGTGTTAACTGAAAAGCCCTCTGGTTCAGCTAACGCAACAGAACCGGAAAAATGACATGGAGAAATAATCTCTTTTTCTAATAAGAAATAAATTGTCGATAAGCTTGACAAATTTTGCGGCAGAACCCGACTTAGCGTTCCATCTTGCCCGCTGTGCCAGTGATCGAATCGTACGGATCGCAGAGCGACTGTGTTTTCAGGGTAAATATCTTACGAACTTGTTGGTGCTTTAATACAATCTCAGGCCCCACCGACGCGTGGAACCTGAGTAAGGGGGCCGGCTACTTTATCTCGGTAGATTATGCTAGTGCATTTCTTCGTTAGTTAGAAACATACCCCAGGTTGCGTTACGTTGTTATTTTAAAGAGTCGCTACCGCGACGCTTGCTTGAATCGGGTTCTCGCACCCGAGGGCGAGCTACTTTCTTTTGCGCCGCCAAAAGAAAGTAGCCAAAGAAAAGTCGGCCCGTTGCCGCTCAAATCCTGCGCTCCTCGCTTTTGCCGAGGGTCAGCAGAAGGGGCTCCTGCCCCTCTGCTGACGTGCGGCATCCCTGCCGCACCCCTCACGGGCAACTTCTCGACAAAAGCTCCGGTGCTCGGCGCGGCAAACGGGATCCCGTCCGTGCCACAACAAGTTCCTACTGCTTAATAGATAGCGTTCAACAGTGGGATGGATCTTAACTAACCGAGAATTGCTCTAGCCCGTTGGTTGACCATCCTGCTCAGGACCGATGCGGTACGGCCGCATCATCTCGTTGTCCTCGTGCTCGAGGATATGGCAGTGCCAGACATACTGGCCTGGGGTGTTGAATTGCACCCGCAAGCGTAAGACCTGGCCAGGATAGGCGATGACGGTATCTTTGGAACCGGTTTCCCTAGGCTCGGGTGGTGTAGGATCGGAGCCGGGATCGATCTGAACCGTGTGGGCGTCCTCGTCGACGAGGATATTCTGGCGATTAACTACCTCGAACGCGACCTCATGGATGTGCATTGGATGAGCATCTTCGGTGGCGTTGTAAATCTCCCAAACTTCGGTAGTCCCGACGGCCGGGTTCTCGGTGACATCGTCCTCCCAAAACCGATCGGTCCACATGGCCGGCCCTGCGTTGGGATCGCCGTCCACTATGCCCAATAAGGCTTCCCTTGGCGAGTTCGGGAAGGTGCTTGACAATACCTCTATGAGGGCCAGCCGGCGCGTGACGATTGCAGGCGGTAGCGGCGTAATTGTGGGCAGTTGCAGGAATCTGGGCGGCGTGGTCGGATCGGCTGCCGCCGCCACGACTCTGAACTGCATGATCCGGCCGGTGGTGGACGGGTCGGCGGCCGGGAAGTCAATACCCGGAACGCCGCCGCCAAAGGGTTCATCCGGCCCGACGTTGCCCAGCACATAATTGCCCACTGACACATTTGTGAAGTCGACGATGACGTCGGCACGCTCGGCCGGTGACATCAGCAAGCGGTTGCCGTGGTTGGCGGTTAGGTTGACCGGTGCGGGCAGGAGGCCACCTTCGTTGCCGATCTGCCAGACTTCGACGCCGGCTATCTGGTCAAAGTCCAGGATCAGGAAGCGCGACTGGCAGCCGTTCAGGAAGCGGAGGCGGTAGCGGCGCTGCTCGACGGTCTGAAACGGCCAAGTGTTGCCGTTAACCATGATCATGTTGCCGAAGAACTCGGGGTTCCAGATTGGGGGAACGCGGGTTTCCGGAACGAACTTTGTGATAGGCGGATCGTCATCGAAAAATGCGCGTGCGTCAGGATAGAACAGCGAGCCGTCGTCGTTGAAAGAGCGATCCTGGATCGCAATGGGGATCTCGTAATAGGTTTTGTTAGGTGGGAATTTGTCGTTCTCCTTGGGCGCGGGGCCGGGCAGGACGGCCGGCGTGCCGGATCGGCTGTCGAGTATGTCGCCATCGCCGCCCGGGCCGCCGCGGATGATGTAGAAGCCGGCCGGACCGGCGTACACGTTGAGCCGCGTCATGCCGAGCGTGTGGTCGTGGTACCAGTCGGTACACGGGCGCTCAGGGTTCGGGTACTGGAAGATGGCGAATCCCGGCCCCCAAGTGACGCCGAATTTGTTTAAGGCCTTATCTTTGAAGAAATCGTACCAAGTGCCCTCGGTGGCATAACCGGCCGGGATGTTGTCTGCGGCAGACAGGTACCATGCTTCGCCATAGCCGTCGCTCTCATCGCCTACGTCAATCGCGCCGTGGACGTGGGTCACCATCGGGACAGGCCCCCAGTACCGAGTATATTGGTTAGAGCCGACCGGGTCCGTAGGACTGGTGGTCTCCACATAGCTCTTGCCGGCAAAACTTGGTTTCTGGTCGCGGCCGGCCGTACCGCCGGGCGGATTGGCCCAATGCAGGGTCGGATCGACCGGCAGCAGGTGCGGCAGGTAATTGCCATCAGCGTCGAGCAAATCGTTGATCCATTTGATCCGCACCGGACGGTTTTGACGGGCCTCGAAAGTGAACGAAGGCGCGTGGTGCAGCAGCAGCCCACGCTTGCTGGCCGCTGCGACCGCGCCATAGCCCCACACCGTCGTCGCGGGGTGCCCCGTCGGCAGAATCTGTTGCTGGAACTGCTTTATGGAGATCTCGTAGTAGTCGACGTTTTGGCCGCCTGTCTGTTTGATTTTGCCAGCCTTGGGCATGACCGGAGGAATCAGCAGCGGCGTTTGGAACTTGTCAACATCACCTGGATCGAGTGATCCGCCCTCGATTGCCGCAATCGCTTGGCGGATGCCGAATTTGTTGTACATGAACAGCGTCAGCACTGTGCCGCCGGTATATTTCAAGAATGTGCGTCGAGTGATCATGAGCTGTAACCTCCACTTTTTCAAATGCCCAGGGCGCTGTAGCAAAGGTCGGCTTCGCACTCCACCGCTTTATACATCGAACCGTTATTGTGAGCAGACAGGCTTGGGCCAGGATCCGCGGAAGCATTTCCAGCCTGTCAATCTGGGAAAGACTGATGCCGCATCGGGGCCTTTAGGCCATTTTTCCAGGTTTAACCATGATCATATTCTCAAAAAAAATTCAAAAAATCCGTACGATTGCTTAAATAACGCTGTTAACTTGTTGGAACCCTTCTTAGGGATCAACTATTCGAACTTATTGCAAAAAATTGATGCATCCGATCACCAGGCTTACTGTGGCACCCAAATACGTGGGTTTCGTGCTTGCCTCGCCGACTCTCTACGACTTGCTGAGCCGTGCTTGGAAAAGAGCTTCGAATATTTGCCAATAAAAAGCTCCGGATTTTCCAGTAACACGAAAATGAGTTTGTAGAAACATTGAGTGAATAATTCCCGTTATCGCATTCGACGCTCTTTACTGGAAAATTTCCAACTCCGTTTGACGCTCTGCTCTTGTGGTAAGTTTTATAAGGTGATTAGTCAGAGAATTGGTCCAGTAAATTGACCCTAATATCCATGTTGTTCAAAATACAACCCAGGCCAAACTGATGAAATATCGAAACATCAGCCGCATCGCGCCCAAATGCAACAATCACTCTGCCGCCATATAGATCGTTCTGGGTCGGATCGAAGGTATACCATCGTCCGCCGACATAGGCCTCAAACCAAGCGTGCAAATCCATGGGTTCAAGCCGGTATAAATAACCTGCCGCCAGTCGCGCCGGTATGCTGATACTACGGCATAATGATATAGCCAATTGCGCGAGATCTTTGCATACCCCATAGCCGCGGTTATGAACCTCAACCGCCGATAGCGGAGAATCGCTGGAGCCCGGAATATATTTTATAGAATGACGAACCCACTCAACAATTCTGCTGACCTGGTCGTAGCCCGGCAGTGCATCGGCCACTATCTCTCTGGCAAGGTTTCCAAATCTGTCTGATTCACAATAGCGGCTCGGTAACAGGTAAGGCAGAACGTGGTCAGGAAGATTCTGGATTTCTACAAAAAAAGCGCCAGTTGTTTTAGCTATATGCTCGGCCGTTATGACTTCGGCGGAGGCATGAATAGTCAATTCTCCGGGGAGAGCAAGCAGGCGTTGACACGAATTGCCATAGCTGTCTTTGCTCTCAGCTATCGGTACATCAGGCTCAACAATATAAGTGGATTTTGTAACCCGCTGCTGCGCGTCGTTCAGCGGGCGTAGCATTAAAATCAAGACTGTCGGGTCGTTGACTTGAAAGCTAAGTTCACAACTCACTGCTAGTTTCATATTTTGTGCTGTTTTCAAGTAAAAGTGATTGCCGTTGTAAGCAAGCTCTTAATTAGCATCAAAATCCTGCCGATTGAATCTGGTTATAGGCATGTCCCAGCCATATTTTGACACGTTGTCGTTCCAATAAACTCAAGGCGTCCAGGTTTCCAGTATCTTTGTTTTTTGCCGCCCAAAAACTGGAGCTGTTGCCGTCAATCTTGGTCATTACCGGTGAATGCAGCCGTTTCAATGTCATTACCTTGGCATTCAGCGCTAAAGCGCGCTCTCGGATACCTGATGATTCCAAAATAGTAAAGTTATCATCACGAAGCTGGTTCTGTACCAGAATGTAGTTCAACCGTGAGTCGTATTGATCGAGCAATTTGCCGAGCAAATCCACGCAGTCTTTGCCGGAGTCCATCACGTTCCAGTAATACAGCGCAATCCCCAGTTCTTCTGCGAGTTCCAACACACCGGATTCCTCTATCCATTTTGTAAGCGGATGATGGGTTTGGGCGGCGAGGTCAACCAAAATATGTTGCTCGGGATTTGCTAAGGCCGTTTCCATAATCGCATCCAGACTTTGATAATTATCAACGAACGTAGGCGATGCATAGTCTTTATAAAAACGTAGCAAGGAACCATGAGAGCGATCTGTATCAAAACCGATAAACGGTATTCCATTGTCTATCATGTATTGCGCCAACACACGAGCTACGACAGATTTGCCTACGCCGCCTTTTTCGCCGCCGATAAAATGAATAACGCTCATTTTTTTTCCATTAAGTTAAAGTTTCAGGTTTATGGTTGGTTTTTGGATTGAAGTTACGAATCTTTGTAAAAGCCGTAACCGAGCTCACTTCATTAGCAGTAAGCAATTATCAAACCATTAGCGAGTTTTATTCATAATCAGCCTAATGCACGTGCAGCATAGTGGATGGCTTTTAAAAAACGGGATTATTGCCTGATAGAGTTGGACAACTGCTGGGCTTTTTTAGTGCAAAAAACAGCTTTCCACCTCGAATTGGTGCAAATCATTGCGAAGACATCAGGTTCCAGACACTAGTATTTTAAATAGGGATACAGCAAGTGGCGGCAACATAAAGCGTAAAGGTAAATATAATGCTAAGCCATTCTCTATTGAGCGATATAGACTATGGCGCATTAGTTGCTTGTTGTTTATGGATTTCGTAGGGTTATAGTCGGGTCTTAGACACGGCTGGCCCGCTATCCCAAGAGTCTATTTCTAATAATAACCTTAAATTGAACATGAACCCGACTCAATACGACAAACTAGACAGTTATTTCCAGCAGGTACAGGATATTATTTTGAGCCGACAGGATTGGGTGACCGGCCTGTTGCCGGCCAGTACCGCTGTCAATGTGCACGGCAATTATACCGATGCCTGGGTCAGGGATAATGTTTACAGTATTCTCTCGGCCTGGGGGCTGGCGTTGGCTTACCGGCGCGCTGAAAACAGCTCGGATGAAACAAACAGCGGACGCGCTTATTTGCTGGAGCAAAGCGTCGTCAAGCTGATGCGCGGGCTGCTCACCGCGATGATGCGCCAAGCGGCCAAAGTCGAGAAATTCAAGCATACCCAAAATCCGCTCGACGCCTTGCATGCCAAATACGATACCAAAACCGGCACCGTCGTGGTCGGCGATCATGAATGGGGACATTTGCAGCTGGACGCCACATCTTTATTTTTGCTGATGCTGGTGCAAATGACCGCGTCCGGCTTGCGCATCGTGTTCACCATCGATGAAGTCAATTTTGTGCAGAACCTGGTGCACTATATCAGCCGGACTTACCGGACACCGGACTACGGCATCTGGGAGCGCGGCCATAAAACCAATCATGGTATTGCCGAGTTGAATGCCAGTTCGATCGGCATGGCCAAAGCGGCGCTGGAAGCGTTGTCCGGCTTTAACCTGTTCGGCAAGGAGGGCGGGCAAGCATCGGTCGTGCATGTGATCAGCGACGACATCGCCCGGACCCGGATTACGCTGGAATCGCTGTTGCCGAGGGAATCGATTTCCAAAGAGACCGATTCCGCCGTGCTCAGCATTACCGGATTTCCGGCCTTTGCTGTCGACAATCAAACTCTGCGGGCAAAAACGGAAGCGATTATTTGCGAGAAATTGGAAGGCCGGTACGGTTGCAAGCGCTTTTTGCTGGATGGCCACCAGACGGTCATAGAAGACAGCCAGCGTCTTCATTACGATCCGCACGAATTAAAGCAATTCATGAATATTGAATGCGAGTGGCCGTTGTTTTTTACTTATTTATTGCTGAACAACTTGTTCAGCGGCGATAACGATGCGGCTTCGCTTTATCGCGTTAAATTGGAAAACCTGCTGGTTGAACAGGATGGCAGGCAATTATTGCCGGAACTTTATATCGTCCCGAAAGACTTAATTACAGCCGAAAAAGCCAATGCACATAGCCAGCAACGGGTGCCGAATGAAAATATTCCGTTGGTTTGGGCGCAAAGTCTTTTTATATTGGGCAGCCTGATTCAGGATGGCTTGCTTGAAATTGAGGATGTCGATCCGTTAGGGCGGCACAAAACCGTTAAAAAAACCCAGGATTGCAGTCTGCAAATTCAGCTGCTTGCGCAAGATGAATCGGTGCAGAGCAGTTTGATGGCGTACGGTATCGATACTCAAACACTGGCGGCTATAGCGCCTATCCAGATCAGGGAAGCCAATGAACTTGCCGACGCCTACACGCATGTAGGCAGAAACGACCGTATCGGCTTGACCGGCAGGCCGTTGCGGCAGTTGCGGACTTTGGCAACATCCAAAATATATATCTTGGCCGGCGAACGATTGCTGTTCCTGCCGCAATGTCTCAGCCAAAAAGGTTTCTATCTGGCGATGGACAACCGTATGCTGATCCAGCGCCTGCGGTTGGAGTTGGATTATATCTATAAGCATTGGGACAGGGCCGGGCATCCGCTGGTGGTTATATCGATCAAACAGAATATGCTGGGTAGTCATAACCGTGAAGTCCTGATTGAATTTATCAAGGAACTGCAGCAAGGTTCCATGTTGGGCATTCCGGTGCAGCTTGGCACGCTTGCCGATTTCGCGGAAACATCAAGTCATGAAAAGATTAACTATCTGCATGATTTTGAATTTTCCAAAGCCTCCTGGGAGGAGGCTGAACGGCCCTTTTTTATGGTGTTGCCGATAGATGCCAGCCCGTCACTGGCGTTGGACACTTACATCGTGACGGAATGGGAAATCAGCTCCGATGAAATCCTGATCGAGCAGTTAAAAACCAACACGAATTTGTACGCGCAACTTGAACTCTTAAGTTTACTGAGTCTTCGCCACGGCCTGGATTACGACACCAGCTTATCGGCGGCCGATGATATGACCTGTTGTGTGCGCGACTTGCTGGAAGAAGTTTACCAGCGCGCAGGAGACCAACATGCCTGGTACATTGTCAGGCGTTGCGCCGGTTTATTGGGCAAGTACGACATCAACCTGGAACAGTCGGCCACCGATATATTGGTTCGTCAACATGCATTGACGTTAGGCCGTGCTTACAGCGGTAGGGCAACGTTAACGCGTCCGGCCGATTCTTCAGTCATTCTGAATATCATCCGTGCTTTCAATAATAGCGATGCCAGCGAGCATATCATCATCCAGGAGTTGGTCATTTATTTGGGGATGTTGATCAAGTCGAGTCCTGAATGGTTTACCGACATGCACACCGTGCGTGTCGGGCATATTTTGCAGTTGTTGGTTGCCCGGCAAATGCGCGAGTCCGGTTGCGGAACATTGGATCAGGCGTTTAACGAAATTCTTTCATTGCCGCCTTATCAATTGTTCGGAAAAGTAAAAGAAACGTTGCAGGATTACGGCGATACCGAAAATCAACTGGAGCTGGCCGAAACGCTGCACTATGAAGGTGAGTGTCGCGAGTTTACCGGCGCGCGTTTTCCGAAAAACATGGACCCGGTAAAACTTGGCGAAACTGTCGATTGGTATCAATGGCGCGAGCAGCAAGGCAGCGTCGGCCGCGAAAACGAGGCTTTTTTTACCGGTGTCTGGGAAACCCTGCATCATTGCAAAGGCTTAACGATAGGCGACAAACTGAACAGTAAAAACCGCCTGGATAGCGAGAATACGTTGTCGGAATCCACGGCCGGAGAGCAAAGTTTCAAGAACCATGTCAGCCATTTGCTGAATAAAATACAAGCTCCGGTTTATCGGCAATTGACCGTTGAGGCGTTAAAGGCCATCGCATCCATTTTTCGTGAAAACATAGCGTTACGTATTGACGATACCTTGTTAACGGATATTATTATCGGTCACGCCGTAAGAATCAGTTGGCTACAAGACCATCCCGAAAATAAAGATAATTACGACGAGTGCGTATCATCGGCGTGGCAGGAGTTCTATCGCTTACCGCCGCACAAAGTCGCCAACGGCATCCTCGATGCTTTGATCCATCTGCTTAACAATAACGAGAGAGAGACATTATGATACTGGCCGGAGACATCGGTGGAACGAAAACGGTATTGTCTATTTTTACCCGGGACGCCAACGGCTCATTGATATGCTTGCAGGAGCAAACTTACTCAAGCCAGCTGTTCCCGGAATTCGACGACCTTTTAACGGACTTTTTACCCGCTAACGCCACGATCACATCGGCGTGTTTTGGCGTTGCCGGTCCAGTCGT